>Ga0310345_10000008_pt1 | contig 636159 bp, 668 predicted proteins | sample HC15DNA20500_MG_FD_204667 | JGI IMG/M metagenome (GOLD analysis project Ga0310345, IMG submission 204667) | Marine microbial communities from station ALOHA, North Pacific Subtropical Gyre - HC15-DNA-20-500_MG | ecosystem: Environmental > Aquatic > Marine > Oceanic | place: Pacific Ocean... | reverse complement strand
AAAGGAGGACCATGAAACTACGGCGCTTGCAGCACGCCCAATCCGCTGCTTAACTCAAACCCAGATGCGCCAGACCCTCCTTAAGTCAGGCAGCCTGAAGTCTCAAATTACCTGACGACGGACAGACCTAGTTTTGGGTGGCCAGCGGACTGAACGGGTCATGCAGCGCGCCGAACAAAGATTAGCAGAGATCGCAACGTCTGGGCGCCTAAACCCCAAGGGGGCCTTCAAGGATGCGCTGACCACACTGGAACAACTTGAAGCTGAACGTGCTTCCCTTGAAACGAAAGTTCGACTTTCGGAAGAAACTCGAAAAAAATTGCAGCATCTAACAGATGAGCTTGAGGAATTAGAAAGCGGGGGCGACGAAAATATTACGCTCGAACTCAAGGTGGCCAAAGACGAGCTCACTGAGGCCAAGGGAGCGGCGGACCGCATCCGCGATCTCCGCCAAGAAACAAACGCTCGCCAGGACGACCTCGGCGAAGCGAAGAACGCGAGAAGTTCTTTCATTGAACGGTATGAAAAGTTCAACGCGCTTGAGAAAAGGCTGCTCGAAACAAATGAGCTGGTGCGTCAACTTCGAACAAGAATTGAAGCCAAGGAAGAACTCAAAGCGGGCCTCACAAAAACACTAACGAAGAGGCAAACCGAATTAGAAGCGGCCAAAGCAGAGCATCGCCGAGCGGTCTTAAAAGACAAAGCACGAACACAGTATCTGCGGCGGGCAACTCTCGAAAAAAAATTAGATCGAGCACGAGCTTTAGCTTCACAAATTAGCGAAGCAAAGGCACGCGCAAACCGCGAATTACCTGACCTAAAGGAGCTCGAACAACTAAGCTCAAAAATAATCGAGCTTGAAGCTCAAGCTCGAACATCCCGTCCGGTTATGAAAATCACTCATGCCGGCTCGCCGGTGAGAGTAAACGGCACCGAAACCGATAGCGCTAAAGAAGTCTTATTGTCCGATCAGACTAGGATTGAGTACCAAGATCTTGAGCTGGTCGTCAGCATTCCCGACACTCATGGGCTTGAAAGCCGTTTGCTAAGAGCAACTGAAGAGATGAGCGCTAGCTTGGCTAGCTGCGGGATCAAGGACTTGAACCATGCACGAGACCTGAATGCGCAGCGTAACTCGGCTGCTAACGCTCTTAAACGACTTGTTGTTGACCTGAAAGATGTAGCGCCGGACGGCATCGCTTCAATCGAAGACGAACTCAACAACACACCTATTGGAGAGGTCACTTCAGAAGAGCTTGATGATCTCGACGCTCTTGAAGCAACCGTCGAAGCCGCGCAAATCGCCTGCTCAAAATCTGCTTCAGAAAGAGATGCTATCACCGAGGCGATACACCAAGAACGCCAGCAGCTAATGACGGCGGAAACGAAAATTGAAGGCGATCTTGCGCTACAAGCGGAACTAAGCTCATCGATTGGCGAGGTTGAGCAGCACCAAACGCGTTTGGAAGAAATGTATCATCGGATCTTAGAGCTGCAAGAACTCTTCTCACGGTCTGAAATGCAGCTCAAAGAGGCTGAAAGAAACCGACCCTCCATAGAGCAAGCGAGCGCTAGAGTTGATCGTCTAGAGACCACCTTAAAAACTAGATCGAGTCGCCGGCTTCAACTCCACGCCGACATAGGTAACTTACAAGGCCAACTGAAGAATGCGGGCCAGGACGGCGCAGCCGAACAGCTCGCTGAAGTCGAGTCCAAAATCGCAAGTGTGCGCGAACGGATCAGTGAGTTTGAAGCTGAGAGGGATGCCTTAGTTCTTTTGACGGCCGAGCTAATAAAAGCACGCACAGTCAGGCGAAATAAATTCTTCGCGCCAGTCCGCAAAGCTGTAGATCCTTTGCTCTCGATGGTACTCGGCAATGTTTCGCTGAGCTATGATGATGCGCTAGTACCGCACGAACTTCAACGAAACGGTTCAACGGAGAGCCTCAGTCGTCTTTCAGGTGGTACGAGAGAGCAGATCGCAGTACTGACACGTCTTGGCTTTGCGCGAGTAATGGCTGAAAGCGGTCAACATATGCCGATAATCCTAGATGACGCGCTTGTCTATTCTGACGACGAGCGAATCCAAAAGCTATTCGATGCGATCAACGTAGTTGCGGCGGACGTTCAAATAATCGCCTTCTCTTGCAGGCAAAAATCTTTTGAAAACATCGGTGGTGTTACCATCCACCCCTCATCTTTTGTCAGCAACACAAGCTAAGCAGGTTCGCTAAGCATCTCAGGGATGAATTGCCGGGATATAATCCAATCCGCTGGCTGTATAATTTCGAGAAAAGTGTGGGACCTAGCGGTATAAAGTCTACCGATTTGACCGCCAGTCGAACCTGACCCAGCAAATCTTTTCGATTCTCAAATTGGTCAGCGTCAACGCGGTCAAATGGTATGCCATACCTACTGCCATACAAAGTGTCATACATCACTCTGTCAGAGGAGACCCCCACAACAGATAGTTTCTTTCTTTTCAGTGGGGTAGCGAGCCAAGCAGCATACTGGCGGAGAGGAAGGGATTCTCTTCTAAACTGCCGCATGCGCATACCTTGCCAACATTCTGAAATCGGCGTGTCCGCTAATAGCCGCAATCTCCGGCATCGTCATCCCGCGCTCGAACATCCTTGAAATCGCTTCGTGCCGCAGGTCGTGGAAGTGAAGATCAGCAAACTCTCCGGCGGCTATGAGACGTCTCCATGAGGACTTGAATGCGCTTTCGCTGACTGCGAGCAGTGGTTGGCCATCTTCGGTCTTAGGAAGCCTCGCCAACGCCTCCTGAGCGATGTTTGTGAGCGGTATTCGCCGCGGTTTACCGTTCTTCGTAATCGGGACCAGGAGCATGCTGCTATCTTCATCCAGATGTTCGCTTCGCATTCGTAGTAGTTCACCGCGGCGCATGGCAGTCTCCACGGCCAGGATGATTGCTGGCTCAAGATAGCTAACACTTCTGGCCTTAGAAAACTCGATGAGCTTTTCGTACTCTCCTGGAAGAAGCCTGCGGGACCGTGCCGCGTTATTCTGCGGCTTTCTCAACAGCTTCACCGGGTTCTCGACAATTGGTATCCCCCATTCGACCCGCGCAATCTCGAACATGTGCTGTAACGGCGACATTTCCCGATTGAACCCTGAAGGCGAGACGGTCTTCAGACGCTCATTGCGGTAGGCAGCGAAGTCGCTGGGTTGTAGGGTGCTTATACTACGCTCGCACAAACTTTGCCTGAGGAACGCTGTCAGAAGCGTTCGCTCTACGGCCGCGCACTTCTTCTTCGCGCTGATCTCGTCTCTGTAACGCACGACCAAGTCGCGCAGCGTTGTGCGCTCTAGGATCCGTGAGTCACAAATGACCCCAGCGCGATCATGCTGAACCTCCATCGCGCGACCCCAAGCTTCGGCGTCTGCTCTCTTCTGAAATGTTTTCGATAGATTTGGCGACCCATGTCGCCGAACCTGAACCTGATAGCGCTGGCCGCGCTTACGGATTGCTGCCATGCCTGTCCTCGCCTTGTGACGCAGTTGTGACAGACTGAAATTTTAAGATTTGAGGCTCGATAGAAATCATAACGATTTCAATGGTGGGCGGTACTGGGATCGAACCAGTGACCCCTACGATGTCAACGTAGTGCTCTACCGCTGAGCTAACCGCCCATCCGTTTCGAAGCGGCCCTAATCGGGCCTCAGGCTTTTTAAGTCAAGCCTGTAAAGGCGGTGAATGTCAGGCCGCCATGACGCGGTCAACCTCATCGACCAGCTCACGCAGGTGGAAGGGCTTTGAGAGGATCTTTGCGCCGGCCGGCGTCGGCGTGCCCGAAGACAGGGCAACGGCCGCAAAGCCGGTAATGAAGACGATCTTCATGGCCGGGTCGAGTTCGGCGCCGCGACGGGCGAGTTCGATGCCATCGATGCCCGGCATTACAATGTCGGTCAAAAGCAGGTCGAACACTTCGCGCTCCAGCGCCATGAGCGCCGTCTCGCCATCTTCGTAATCCTGCACATCATGACCGGCACGTTTCAGAGACGCGGCCAGAAACGTACGCATCATATTATCGTCTTCGGCGAGAAGTATCTTGCTCATGATAGGCTTTGGGTCCGCAGCTGGCTGTGAGTTGATGCCACAAAGCATGCATCGGGTAAATCGAGGGTGAACGCCGTTGCATTGCTTGACGCTAATCCCTTATGACCGACCTTGCATACGATGAGCATCGCCGACACAGATACTGAAGGCCCGGACCGGGCAGATCGCCACGCGCTGCCGGCCTATTCGATCCTGCGCCCGCAGATCGGCCTGTGTCCTGCCCTGTTCGCCTCACCTCACAGTGGCCGCGAATATCCGCAGTGGTTTTGCGACAAGCTTCGTGTTCCGCTGCTCGATCTTCGACAGACCGAGGACGCCTTTGTCGATCAGCTGTTTTCATCTGCCCCCACGCACGGCGCGCAGCTCATAAAGGCGACGTATGCGCGCTCCTATGTCGATCTGAACAGGGACGCGCGCGAGCTCGATCCTGCAATGTTCATAGGCGCGCCCCCTGGCCCTGTCGCGGCACCGACTGTGCGTGTCGAAGCGGGGCTTGGATGCTTTCCGCGCATCGGTGCACGCGGAGAGAGCATTTATGCAAAAAAGCTGAGCACGGCGGAGGGACGCGCGCGGCTCGATCACGTTTACACCCCCTATCATGCCGCACTTTCCCGCGAGATTGCTGCACTGCGTCACACTTTCGGCTGCGCAATTCTGATCGACTGCCACTCCATGCCATCCAGGCAGCCCGGCCGTCCCGACCTGCCGGATTTCGTGCTTGGGGACAGGTTCGGCTCAAGCTGCACAGGCCAGCTGACCAGCCTCGTGGAGCGTTTCCTGCGCGCGGCCGGCTTCAGCGTGACGCGCAACGCCCCCTATGCCGGCGGATATACCACCCGCAAATATGGGCGGCCAAAACGGGACGTTCATGCGCTTCAGATAGAGATTAACCGCCGTCTCTACCTGAACGAAGCCACGGTCACACCCATTGACGCGATGGAGGCATTGACCGATCAGCTGTCTGCACTGGTGGAGACTATCGCCGAATTCAGCGAACGGCTGCGGCCATAAAAAAAGGGCCGTGCCTGATAAGGCACGGCCGAAAAGGTAAAGGGAGGAAACGCCAGAAGGCGTTAGCACCGCAGTGCTGATCCCAATTTATTGTGCGGCGCACAAAATGCAAGGTCAAAATTCGGAAACAATGCGTTTTTGCATGAAATCAGACTGAGACATCCGGTCGGCATGAAGTTTGCTCTCCTTTTCAGCGACGCTCAATCCGGGACGGTCCCGGGCAAAAGGAAGACCTAAGGGGAGCCGGGCATGACAGATTCAACCGACCTTCACGTGGGCAAGCGCCTGCGCCGCCGCCGCCGACTGCTCGGCTTGACCCAGCAGGAACTGGCCTCGCAGGTCGGCGTGAGATTTCAGCAGATCCAGAAATATGAGTGCGGCGCCAATCGCATGACGTCGTCCCGCCTGTTCGACCTCTCAAAGGCGCTTAACGTCTCGGTCCAGTATTTCTTCGACGGCATCGAGCAGGACGACCTGCTTGCCGCCAATGACGCAGAAACGATGGACGGTGATATTCTGAGCCAGAAAGAGACGCTGGAACTTGTCCGCGCCTATTACCGTCTCGGCGAGCGTCCGCGCCGGCGCCTGCTGGAGCTGGCCAAGGCGCTTGAAGTCGATCAGAGCGGAACAGGTGCCGCTTGACCTTGGCGCGCCGCGCGCCATAAGCGCGAGGCATGACCCTTCCCGCCCCGCAGCCTGACCTCATCGCCCTTGCCGGCCGTCTCGCAGACGCCGCCTGGCAGGCCATCGGCCCTTATTTCCGAACTGGAATAGACGCAGAAAACAAGGCCGGCGGCGCGGCCTTCGATCCCGTCACCATTGCAGATCGCGCCGGGGAAGAAGCGATACGGGCCATTCTCGCCAGTGAGCGTCCCGATGATGGTATCGACGGCGAGGAGTTCGGCCATCATGAAGGCCCCTCTGGCTGGACCTGGTTGCTGGACCCCATAGACGGGACCCGCGCCTTTCTCGCCGGTCTCCCCGTATGGACGACGCTCATTGCCCTCGCGGACCCGGACGGCAATCCCGTGATCGGCATTATCGATCAGCCTGTTCTCGGAGAGCGCTATGTCGGCGCCCCCGGCGGGGCCTTCCTGGAGACATCTGAAGGCCGCACGCCGCTTCAGGTCTCGGGCTGCCCGGACCTTCGCCAGGCCATCATTGCCACCACCGATCCATTCATCATGACCCCCGCCGAACAGGGGGCATGGACCCATCTGAGGCACACCGCCCGCATCAGCCGGTACGGTCTCGACGCCTATGCCTATGGACGGCTGGCGGCCGGCAGTATCGACCTTGTCTGCGAGACCGGCCTGCAGCCCCATGATGTGGCGGCGCTTGTGCCTATCGTGCGGGGCGCGGGCGGAATCGCACGTGACTGGCGCGGGCGTGAGGCGAAACTGGGGCCCCAGATTGTCTGTGCGGCGTCCGAAGCCGTCTTCGAACAGGCGTTCATTTCGCTTCGCCGCTCAGCCGCAGACTAGGCGAATGCAGGAAAGCTGGTCACACCCGGCCCAATCGCGCTAGGTTGTCATCCATGAGCGAACAGAGCCAATCCCTCGTCCACCGCAAGCTTCCCACCCGCCGCTGGCCGAGCAAGTGGAACATCTCCAACATTATCGATGGGCGGGCGCTCCGGGTGAAGCTCACCTCGGACTTCCTCGACAATCTGTCGGATGAGGCAAAGGCGCGCAAACAGGTCCTCGACCATCTCCACGGGGCGCTCTTTCGCGGCCGGATGATCGCGCAGGAACGCCTGCAGCAGGGGGCTGGCGGACTGGACACGGCCCGCCTTCTTTCGGCGGTCATGGATGAGGTCCTGCACGCCCTTTATGACTATATCACCGTCCATGTGCATCGCGCCCGCAACCCCACAGAGGGTGAGCGTCTCGCCGTCTTTGCGACCGGTGGCTATGGCCGCAATGTGCTCGCACCTTCCAGCGACGTCGATCTTCTTTTTATTCGCCCGTACAAGGCGTCCGCCCACGCAGAGAGCGTGATCGAGTACATGCTGTATGCCCTCTGGGACGTCGGCATCAAGGTCGGACACGCCTTCAGGACGCCGGAAGAATGTATCCGTCTTTCAAAGCAGGACGTCACCATCAAGACCTCGCTGCTGGATGCGCGCTTTCTGTTCGGCGATGAGGGGCTTGCTGCAGAGACGCAGGAAAAATACCGCAAGAACGCCATTGATGGCTATGACGCCGAATTCATCGCCGACAAGCTGGCCGAACGCGATTCCCGCCACGCCAAACAGGGCAACACCCGTTATGTGGTCGAGCCGAATGTAAAAGATGGCAAGGGCGGCCTGCGTGACCTGCAGACGCTCTACTGGATCACCAAACACCTCTATGGTGGAGACTCGCTGGAAGACGTGATGAAGTCCGGCCCCTTCACCAAGCATGAATATAGCGTCTTCATCCGGGCGGCGCGCTTCTTCTGGACCGTGCGCTGCCACCTTCACTTCCTGACAGGCCGCGCCGAGGAGCGTATCAGTTTCGACCTGCAACCGGAAATCGCCTCGCGCATGGGCTATCGCGACCGGTCCGGCCAGCTCGGCGTCGAGCGGTTCATGAAGCACTATTTCCTGGTCGCAAAGGATGTCGGCAGCCTGACACGCATTCTCGCGGCCAAACTCGAAGCCGACCAGATCAAGAAGCCCGAAGGCTGGCGCCGTTTCATCCCAGCCGGCTCGCCCAAACCGATGGCGGAAGACGGCTTTGTGCTGGATGGCGAACGCGTCAGCGTCACGGGCGAGGATGTCTTCAAGAAAAAGCCGGAAAACCTCATCCGCCTCTTCGCGCTGGCCGATGAGACTGAGCATGACATCCATCCGGACGCGATGACACTTGCCGCCCGCAATGCCCGGCTCATCAATCCACGCACCCGGTCCAAGCCGGAGATGAGCTCCATCTTCATCGACCTTCTGGTCAATGGCAAGGATCCCGGCCTTGCGCTCCACCGCATGAATGAAGCCGATGTCCTCGGCCGCTTCCTGCCGGAATTTGGCGGTATCGTCGCCCAGACCCAGTTCAACATGTACCACCACTTCACCGTGGATGAGCATACGATCCGCGCGGTCGACTATATGGCGCAGATGGACCGGGAAGGCGGAGAAGGCTTCGAACTGGCCCACCGTCTCTTCCAGAAGATCGACAACAAGCACATTCTCTATCTCGCCATGCTGCTGCACGACACCGGCAAGGGTCATGGCGACCAGCAGATCGAGGGCATGAAGACGGCTGCGCAGGCCGGCAAGCGCCTCGGCCTCACTGCGGCAGAAACAGACCTCGTCGCCTGGCTCGTCGGCCACCATCTGGAAATGAGCGAAACCGCGCAGAAGCGGGACATTGCCGACCCGCAGACCATTGTCCGCTTTGCCTCTCTGGTCGGCTCGATCGAGCGCCTCCGGCTGCTTTATATCCTGACGATTGCCGATATTCGCGCCGTCGGGCCCGGCATCTGGAATGCCTGGAAAGGGCAGCTTCTGGAAGATCTCTACCAGAACACCGAGGCAGCGCTGCGCGGCGGGCGCACCGATGCTGTCAGCGTCTCACGCGAACTGGAAGGCCGCGCCAGCCTCAACCGCCAGGAACTTGCCGACCGCGTCGGCCAGATCCCGGATGTCATGGAGGATATGGACCCGGCCTACTGGACCGGCTTCGATCTCGACGCGCTCGAAAGCCATGCCCGCACCATCAGTGGGGGAGAGCCGCCCATCGTCTCGGCGCAGGTGCGCGAAGATGGCGGCGGTGTCTCGCTTCTGGTGGCGGGACAGGACCGCCTCGGCCTCTTCTCAAGGCTCGCCGGGACCATTGCGGCCCAGAGCGCCAATGTCGTCTCCGCGCAGGTCTTCACCGCGCCATCTGGTTTCATCGTTGATGTCTTCATCCTTCAGGACGGCAAAGGCGGGGTGTTTGCAGCCGGGGACGAAGGCCGGTTGCGGCGGCTCGAGGACGAGGTGCGCCGCGCCTTCGCGAGCAATGAGCCTGTGGCCAATATCCCCGCCAAATCCTATCGCAGGGAAGCGGCCTTCAAGGTCATCCCCCAGGTGATGATCGATGACACCCTGTCGGAAGGCTATACCGTGATCGACGTGGCTGGCCGCGACCGGCCGGGCCTCCTCCATGATGTTGCCAGCCTTCTTGCCGATGAGAATATCTCCATCCACTCGGCCCATGTCGGCAGCTATGGCGAGCGCGTCTTCGATGCCTTCTATGTCCAGCTTCCAGACAATTATACGGATGAGAAGCTCGCCACACTGAAGGAACAGCTCTTCGAAGTCCTGCTGCGCGAGGAACCGGACGCCCCGCGCACCCCGGCCCGCAGCCTGAAACAGGCGAATGCAGCCGACAGCTTCTGATCGTTAACCTAAAGGCTGTACCCGGCATCTCATGAGCGTCCTTCGTAACACGCTGACCCAGTCGGGCTGGACGCTCGGCAGCCGCGCCCTCGGTTTCGTGCGCGACCTCGTCATCCTGGCAAAGCTGGGCGCAGGGCCGGTCGCCGACGCCTTTTTCACCGCGCTGATGTTCCCGAACCTCTTCCGGCGTGTCTTTGCCGAAGGCGCCTTCGCGCAGGCTTTCGTGCCCGCCTATGCCCGCACGATGGAAGCGGAGGGCGAGGAAGCGGCCCGCAAACTCGCCGAGGAAACGCTGCGCGGTCTGCTGGCTGTAACCGCGGGACTCGTCATCCTTGCCCAGATCGCCATGCCGTGGATCATGCTTCTGCTGCATGGCGGCTATCGCAATGATCCAGTGCATTTTCCGCTGGCGATCACGCTCACCCAGATCACCATGCCCTATCTCGCCTTCATGGCGCTGGCGGCATTGCTCTCAGGCGTCCTGAACTCGGCGGGGCGTTTTGCCATGTCCGCCGGAGCGCCGACCCTGCTCAATTTCTGCCTGCTTGCCGCAGCTTTCATTGGCGGCGACAATTACGCGGTCGCCCGCTCGCTTTCCATCGCGGTTACCGTGGCCGGCGCGCTCCAGGTTGCGCTCCTCTGGTACGGCGTCTCCCGTCAGAAGATCCGGCTTCGGATCGGCCTGCCGAAGCTCACCCCCGGCGTAAAACGCGTCGCCGCCCTCGCCATACCGGGCACGATTGCCGCCTCAGGCATGCAGATCAATATCGTCGTCAGCCAGGCGCTTGCGAGTTTTGAGCGGGGCGCGAAATCCTGGCTCTATTCCGCAGACCGGCTCTATCAGCTTCCCCTCGGCCTTGTCGGCGTCGCCGTGGGTCTTGCCATTCTCCCCCGGCTTGCCCGCGCCGCACGATCAGCCGATGATGGCGCCAGCCGGGACATCATGGACAATGGGGTCGGCCTTGCCATGGCGCTGACGGTGCCGGCCGCGGCCGCGCTCATGGCCGCGCCTTTCCTCTTCATCGACAGCTTCTTCACCCGCGGCGATTTCACGACAGAGGACGCCCAGCTGACCGCGCAGGCCCTCTTCCATTTCGGCTGGGGCGTGCCAGCCTTTGTTCTGATCAAGGTGCTGGCGCCCGGCTTCTTTGCGCGCGAAGACACGAAGACGCCGATGAATTTCTCACTCATTTCCGTGGCGGTGAACACCATCGTCGGCGCCGGTCTTTTCTTTTACCTCAAATCGCAGGGCGTCTACGGGTTTCCGGGCCTCGCCATCGCGACCAGCAGTGCCGCCTGGGTCAATGCCGCCCTTCTTTTCCTCACGCTCAAAAAACGCGACTGGTACAATCCGGGTCCGGACCTTCTGAAACGCCTCGTCTCGGTCTCGGTCGCCTCGGCGGCACTGGCGGGACTTCTCTGGTATCTTGCCAGTATCAGCGACCAGATTGCCGCTGTCACGCTCGACTCCAAATTCATCGCCGCCCTCCTGATCGCCCTGGCGGGCGCTATCGCCTATGTCGTCTTTGCCCTTATCTTTGGTGCAATTCGTCTCAGTGACATGAAGGGGGCTATGCGCCGCTGATACCTTGGGCTATCTGCCCGGCCATGAGCGAGCAAGTCACATCGAACTATAAGGGCCCCCAACGGGTCTTTTCCGGCATCCAGCCGACAGGCAATCTGCACCTCGGCAATTACCTCGGCGCCCTGAAGAAATTCGCCAATCTCCAGGATGACGGCTGGGACTGCGTGTTCTGCGTGGTCGATCTGCATGCCATCACCATGCCATTTGACCAGTCTCAGCTTGCCAACCAGACCCGTCAGATTGCAGCGGCCATGATGGCGAGCGGTATCGATCCTCAGAAATCGGTCCTCTTCGCGCAATCTTCTGTGCCAGCACACACAGAGCTGGCCTGGGTCTTCGACAGCGTGGCCCGCATGGGCTGGCTGGAAAAGATGATCCAGTTCAAGGAAAAGTCGGGCAAGGACGCCGAACGCTCCTCCGTTGGTCTGTTCAACTATCCTGTCCTGCAGGCGGCCGACATCCTTGCCTACAAGGCGACCCACGTCCCCGTCGGCGAAGACCAGCGCCAGCACCTGGAGCTTTCGCGCGACATTGCCGACCGCTTCAACCGCGAATATGGCGCGCCTGATTTCTTCCCGCTGCCGGAAGCCCTGACCGAAGGGCCGGGCGCGCGGATCATGAGCCTCAAGGACGGCACCAAGAAGATGTCGAAGTCCGATCCGGCAGAAAATTCCCGCATCAACCTCATCGACGATGCCGATACGATCTCGCGCAAGATCAAGAAGTCCAAAACCGACACGCTGGGCGATATGCCGAGCGAAGTGGCTGGACTTGAAGGCCGCCCGGAAGTCGCAAACCTTGTCGGCATCTATGGCGCGCTTGCCGATATGAGCGATGAAGAGGTGCTGGCCGAATATGGCGGGAAGGGATTCGGGACCTTCAAACCGGCCCTCGCCGATCTTGCCGTCGATCATCTGGCCCCGATCACTGCTTGCATGCGCGAGCTGATCGACAATCCGGCTGAGATCGACACAGCGCTGCGCAGTGGGGCTGAGCGGGCCAGTGCCATTGCCGAACCGGTCATGGAAGAGGTTCGCCAGATCCTCGGCTTCTGGCGCCCCTGACCGGGCCCCTCACACTTCCTTCAGGAGACCCACGCCCATGAAACGCCTGTCTGCCCTTCTCCTCGCCCCGGCCCTGCTGGCTGCTTGCGGGCCTTCGGCCAGCGATGGCCCGGTTCTCTCCTATGAGGACGCCTTCATTATGGCGCCGATCGCCGGACGTGACGTCGCCATGGGCGGAATAGAGATTTCGGTCAAAGGCGGCGATGTCACGCTGACCTGCGCCATTTCCGATGTCGCGCGGACAGTCGAGATCCACACGATGGAGATGAATGACGGCACCATGAAGATGCGCCCGGTCGACAGTCTTACAATTGCCGATGGCGAGACGCTGACGCTGGAGCGCGGTGGCAATCACCTCATGTTCTTCGGTCTCGTTGAAGACCTCGCTGCCGGGGAGATGGCCAATATCTCCTTCACCTTCGAAACCGAAGAGGGCGAGCCCCTGACGCTGGAAGCCGAAGCCGAGGTCCGCGCGCAGGGCGAATAGACCCGGCGCCCGACCGGCCCGGAAAGCCCTGCCCCTAGCTCTTGGTGACGTGTTTCTGGAACTTGATCACGCGCGGCACGATCTCAGCGCGGAATTTCGAGCCATTGAAGACGCCATAATGACCGACGCCGGGCTGGACATAGTCTTCCTTCAGCCTGGCCGGGATATTGGTGCAGAGGTCATGGGCGGCCTGCGTCTGGCCGATGCCTGAAATATCATCCAGCTCGCCTTCCACCGTCATCAGCCCGACATCCCTGATCGCCTGCGGGCGGACCCGCCGCGCATCGCGGTAACGGTATTCGCCCCTGGCCAGCAGCGCCTTCTGGAAGACCCGCTCAATCGTCTGGATGTAGAATTCTTCGGTGAGGTCCAGCACGGACAGGTATTCGTCATAGAACGTCTGATGCTTTTCCGCGCCATCTTCGTCGCCTTCGATCAGATGTTCGAAGAAGCGGTGCTGCGCATCCACATGCCGGTCCCAGTTCATATGCATGAATGAGCTGAGCTGGATAAAGCCAGGATAGACCCGCCGCCCCGCACCGGCCCATGGCAGAGGCACGGTATGGATCATCTTGGAGCGGAACCAGTCCAGGCTGCGCTCTTCGGCCAGCTGGTTCGGCACGGTGGGCGAGCGGCGCGCATCGATGGGCGAGCCCATGAATGTCATCGTTGCCGGCAGCGCCTCGTCGCCGTCCTCTGCCATCATGGAGATGGCCGCGAGCACCGGCGGACCGGGCTGGCAGACGGCGAGAACATGCGCCCCGGCACCCAGAAAGCCCAGCATGTCGCGAACATGGTCGATATAATCGTCCAGATCGAAACGCCCGAACCAGACCGGTGCCATGCGCGCATCGGTCCAGTCTGTGATGTAGACATTGTGGGTCGGCAGGAAGGCCTCGACCGTGCCGCGCAGGAGCGTCGCATAATGACCGGAAAGCGGCGCCACGATGATCAGGTCGGGACGGCCTTCCGGGGCGCCCGCCGTCTCGAAATGGACAAGCTGGCACCAGGGCGAAGACCAAGCGGTCACGGGCGTCACGGCGTGGGTCCTGCCCTCAATCTCCGTCGCCTCGATCTGCCATTCCGGTTTGCCATAGAAGCGGGTGGCCCGCTCGAACACGCTGGCGGCAGCGGCAATGGACCGGCCCACCTGCGTCTCACGCGCCGGATTGGCCGATGAGGTCCAGAATGCGGTGGCGGCCTTTGCCTGCAGGCGAAGCGGCGCCATGGCCGCCCGGTTCATTTCTACCAGCGAATAGAGCACGAGTGTCCAATCCTTATGTTGCAGCGCAACATATGCGGGCACACCGCCGATTGCAACGATTTAAGCCTAGTCGAGGATTGAGGAGAGGCAGCCCGCGATCTCGTCGGGGTTGTTGATCGTCTCGGAGAAGAAGGTCGCCAGTTTCCAGTCCTCATCCATCACATAGATCAGCGATGTGTGGTCCATCGTATATTCGGCGACGCTTTCGGGTGTTTCGACACGCGTGAAGGCGGCGCTGAACTCGTTCGCCACAGCCTCGATCTCCTCAGGCGTGCCTGTCAGACCCACCAACCCGTCGGGAAAGGCATTGCTGGAGACATAGTCGGCCAGGACTTCAGGCGTATCGCGCTCAGGATCGACACTGATGAGCAGGGTCTGCGGACGCTCCATGTCTTCGGGAAGGCGCTCATAGGCATTGTTGATGGCAACCAGCGTACCGGGGCAGACGTCCGGGCAATAGGTGAAGCCAAAGTAGACCAGGGATGGCTTGCCCTTGAAATCTTCCTGGGTCACCCGCTCGCCCGTATGCATGGTGAGCTCGAAGGGCCCGCCAATCTCGTCATAGGCGCGCGAGGTACAGCCTGCGACCGGCCCGCCAGCACTCAGCTCCTGACCTGCGTCCGCGGTCTCGCCGCTCTCGCCAGCTCCGCCGCAGGCCGTAAGCAGCATTGCAGCGCCAAATACGATTGTGTGTCTTATACGCATGGGCCTAGGTATGTGATGAGGAGAGATTTGCATCAAGATGCGCGCGCACAGCTACAGTGTCGCATGCAGGGTGCGGGATCGGGGCCGAGATGGAAGAGACACACGCCACACGCGAGGGGATAGAGCAGGCCCTGTACAGCCTGTTGCCGACGGGCCTTGCCGGCGTCGAGGCCGCTCGCGGACGGGCCAGACTGCGCACACTGGTGACCCTGCGCTGGCTCGCCGTGGCCGGTCAGACCGCCGCGGTTCTCTTTGTCCAGTTCGGCCTCGGCTTTAATCTGCCGCTCGGCCTTTGCCTGACCGTCATTGCCGCCTCGGCCTGGCTCAACGTCTTTCTCTCCTTCGCCATGCGCGATCAGGTGCTGCTGAAGGGCTGGGAAGCCGCGCTTCAGCTCTGTTTCGACACGGTCCAGCTCTCCCTGCTCATCGGCCTCACGGGCGGGCTCTCCAACCCGTTCCTTCTCTTCCTTCTAGCCCCCGTCACGGTCGCTGCGACCAGCCTGCGTCCGCGCTATTCGGCGCTCATCGCGCTCGTGGCCATCCTGCTGGCGGCGCTGATGCCCATGTTGTCATTCGACCTGCCCTGGCGTCCGGGCCTCAGCCTCGACTTGCCGCCGCTGTTCGAGTGGGGCCATTTCGCTGCCCTGCTTCTGGGCATTCTTTTCTTTGCGATTTCCTCGGTCCGACTCAGCGAGGACGAGGCCCGGCTTGTGCGGGCCATGGATGCCGCCTCCGTCGTCATGGCGCGAGAACAGAAACTCTCCGCCCTCGGCGCCATGGCCGCCATGACCGCGCATGAACTCGGCACCCCGCTCGCCACCATCCATCTTGTCGCCAAGGAGCTGGTCTCCGAATTCGATGAGAACGATCCGCGCCATGACGATGTCCGTCTCATCGCCGAACAGGCCGACCGTTGCCGGGACATTCTCGGCCAGCTCAGCCGCTCACGGGAGGCTGAAGACATCGTTCATGCCAACATGCCGCTTTCCAGCCTGGTGGAGGAAGCTGCGGCGCCCTTCAAGGGCCTTGGCGTCACCCTCAATGTGACCTGGTCGGCCGGCGAAAGGGGCGAAGCGCGTACCCCCCTGATCCGCCGCAGCCCGGAAGTGCTGCACGCGCTCGGCGCCTTCATAGAAAATGCCGTCAGCTTTGCCGACAGCCAGGTGAAGGCAGTGGCCAGCTGGACCGACAGGCAGTTCATGGTGACAATCAGCGATGACGGACCAGGCTTTGCCCCCGATGTGATGCCCAAACTCGGTGAACCCTACGTCTCCCAGCGCGGCGAGGCGCATCTGCATGGCGGCGACATGGGTCTTGGCTTCTTCATCGCAAAGACACTCATTGAACGCACAGGTGGTCGGATCGCGACCCGCAACCGTATACCTCCAAGACATGGTGCAATTGTGCAGGCCGTCTGGCCGCGAGCGGCACTCGAAACCTTGGAATCGGACCGGATATAGATAAATAGTTCAGCGTTGGAGACTTGAAAATGGACTATAACGTTACCGTCAAACTTCATGACGCGCTGAAAGATGTCGAGGACAGGACCTGCCTGCTACTCGACGATGACGGCCCGTTTCTGCAAAGGCTGGCGCGCGCGCTGACCCAGCGCGGCTTCCTCGTTTCAGCCGTGTCTTCGGCCGCCGAGGCCAAGGACATCGCGCGGATGAACCCGCCTGCCTTCGCCGTTCTGGATCTTCGCCTTGAGGACGGCTCCGGCCTCGATGTGGTCGAGACCCTGCACCAGTACCGCCCGGAGGCGCGCGCCGTCATCCTCACGGGCTATGGCGCCATCGCCACCGCCGTGGCCGCCGTGAAAGCCGGCGCCGTCGATTATCTCGCCAAGCCCGCAGAGGTCGAGGACATCATCCGCGCCCTCGTCAGCAAGGGCGACACCCTGCCCGAGCCGCCGGAAAATCCGATGTCGGCAGACCGCGTGCGCTGGGAGCATATCCAGCGCGTCTATGAGCTCTGCAATCACAATGTTTCGGAGACGGCACGCCGCCTCAACATGCACCGGCGCACCCTGCAGCGTATCCTGGCAAAGCGCGCCCCCCGTTAGGGCCACCCCAAAAGCTCGCGACCGAGGACTCTAGCCCTTTGGCCCGAGATCGGATTCCTTGCGCGCCGGATCCGGTGTCTTGTCCTTGAACCTGCAGATGTCGGAAATCACACAGCGCCAGCATTTCGGCTTGCGCGCCACGCAGACATAGCGCCCGTGCAGGATCAGCCAGTGATGGGCGCCTTTCTTGAACTCCGGCGGCGTGACCCTCTCAAGCTGCTCCTCAACCTCATCGGGCGTCTTTCCGGGGGCAAGGCCGGTGCGGTTCGACACACGGAAAATATGGGTGTCGACAGCAATCGTCTCATGACCGAACGCCTCGTTCAGCACCACATTGGCTGTCTTGCGCCCAACCCCAGGCAGACGGGTCAGTTCCTCGCGCGTCTGGGGCACCTCACCGTCAAACTCATCAATCAGCATCTGCGACAGCGCGATCACATTCTTGGCCTTGTTGCGCCAGAGGCCGATTGTCTTGATGTGCCCGGCGACCCCCTCTTCGCCAAGCGCCAGCATCTTCTTCGGCGTGTCTGCGATCTCGAACAGTTTCTTCGTCGCCTTGTTCACACCGACATCGGTCGCCTGCGCCGACAGGGCGACGGCCACGACCAGCGTGAAGGGGTTATGGTAGTCGAGTTCGGTTTGCGGCGCCGGCCGGTCTTCTGCCAGCGCAGCATAGAGCTGCGCGGTCTTTTCGGGGCCGAGTGTGGGGGAGCGGCGCTTCCTGCGGGTCTTTGTCGGGGTCTTTGCCATGGAAAGGGGTGTAAATGCCGCGCCCGCGCGATCAAGCGTCAACTTGCCTCTCGCTCGCGCGGGCTTATTTTCAGGCTACGATGACTGGCGCCTCCTCCCCCGTCTATTTTGACGCCACGCTGACGCCCAATACAGCGCTCAGCCCGCGCGCCTTTCTCGTGGTCATGGGCCTGGTTGGCCTCTTCAGCTTTGTGGGCGGCATGATGTTCCTGCAGCTTGGCGCCTTTCCCGTCATCGGCTGGTTCGGACTCGATGCCCTCGCCATCTGGTTTGCCTTCCGCAAGAACTTCCAGAACCTCAGACAGGCGACCCATATCGCGATCACGGCAGAGACCATCTGCCTCTCGCATTCGCGACCGGGCAGCGAACCGAAGACCGTCAGCCTGCCGACCAGCTTCACCCGCCTCAGCCTCGACTTTCCCGACCGGCGGCCAAGCGAGCTGAAGATCGCGCATGGCCAGCAAGCCTATATCATCGGGCGTTTCCTCACCCCGAGAGAGCGAAAATCCCTTCATGACGCTCTACAGGATGCCATTCGCAGGGCGCGTGCCGAACGATTTGCATAAAAAAATGACGCATGCGTCATAGTTTTTTTATTTGCTGTGTGTTACATTGAGTAAGGCACAGCAGAAATCTTACCGGAAAACCGGAAGAGAAGGAGGCACGCACATGGCTGATACAGCAACCAAGATCGCCCACAATCTCGAGCGCCCGCAATCGGTCGGACGTGAGAAACTCATGGAGTTTCACCTCGACAAAGGCGCGCAGATCCCGTCGCCTGAAGATGTCGACATGAAGACTTTCGACATCCTGGACCCGGAACTCTGGCGCCGCGACGCCCACTGGGATTTCTTCAAGTGGATGCGCGAAAACGATCCGGTCCACTATACGCCCGACAGCTTCGCCGGCCCCTACTGGTCGATCACGCGCTATGAGGATGTTCGCGACGTCGATATCGACCACAAGCGCTTCTCCTCATCCTGGGAGTATGGCGGCATTACACTGGGCGAGCCGTTCGATGACTTTGAACTGCCCATGTTCATCGCCATGGACGAGCCGCGCCATTCCGAACAGCGCAAGACCGTCCAGCCGGCTGTCGCACCGAACATGCTCAAGGAATTCGAGCCGCTGATCCGCTCACGTACCCAGGGTCTGCTCGACTCCCTTCCGGTCAGTGAGCCCTTCGACTGGGTCGACACGGTGTCGATCGAGCTCACCACCATGATGCTCGCCACCCTGTTCGACTTCCCCTTCGAGGATCGCCGCAAGCTGACCCGCTGGTCGGATGTCGCCACCAACCCGCACAATCCGGACATCTGCCCGGGCGGTCTCGACCAGTGGAAACAGGAGCTCATGGAATGCCTGACCACCTTCATGGGCATCTACCAGGACCGTCAGTCCAAGCCGCTCAAGAATGATCTGGTGAGCCTTCTCGCCCACGGCGAAAAGACCAAGAACATGACCCCGATGGAGCTTCTCGGGAACGTGATCCTGCTCATCGTTGGCGGCAATGACACGACCCGCAACTCGATGACCGCCTCGGTCTACAGCCTCAACAAGTGGCCGGAAGAGTTCGAGAAACTGAAGGCAGACCCCTCTCTCATCCCGAACATGGTATCAGAGGTGATCCGCTGGCAGACGCCGCTTGCCTATATGCGCCGCACCGCTCTTGAAGATGTCGAGCTTCACGGCAAGACCATCAAAAAGGGTGAGCAGGTCGCCATGTGGTATGTTTCGGCCAATCGCGACGAGACCTTCTGGGATGAAGATCCCTACCGCCTTATCATCGACCGCAAACAGGCCCGCAACCACATCTCCTTCGGCTTCGGCATCCATCGCTGCGTCGGCAACCGGCTTGCAGAGCTTCAGCTGCGCATCCTCTGGGAAGAGCTTCTGGAGCGGTTCGAACATATCGAAGTTCTTGATGAACCAGAACGCAACGCCCACTCCTTCGTGAAGGGCTACACCTGGATGCCGGTCATCCTGCACCCCAAGAAATAAGCGAAAAATACCTCCCAGACCTTGCGAGCCCCGCCGGACCTATCCGGCGGGGCTCTTTTTTGACACCGCATCTGGCACGCAGAGCGACTAAAAATCCGTAAGATCCAGAACCGGTTTAACGGCGCCGGGAGAGGCCTGATACTCTATCGCCTCTCGCCAGCGCCGAGCCGGAAAGATCTGGGCCGGCGCCATGTCGAAATCCTTGAGCCGCGGCCATATTTGCGCAAAAGCCTCGTCCATCCCGCCGTCCCCGGCGCCGGGCAGGTGCTCTCGCAGGTGAAACCGCGCATAGGACGCAGACCTCTTGCCAGGCATCCGGATCGGCAGTCCGGACAGCAGGCCATATCCAACAAAGACAGACGCTTCCGGCATGGAGGCGATGACATGCGAAGCAACGCCCCCACCAAGGGCGTCAAAGGTGATGTCGGCGCGCCGCGCGGCGAGTTCGATATGGGACTCATCGCCGATAGAGACAGGTTCGATACCGAGCTCCCGCATTCGGGTGAGCCGGCTTTGCGAGCGGTAAATTCCGAATACATGCGCAGCCCCCTGAAGGTACGCCCAATGTCCCAGATAGTCAGCGCAGTTGGAGCCAGCCCCGCTCAACAATACGGTCTTGTTGCGCACGGGCCAGCGCCGCAGCATTGTCCACGCCGCGAGCGGATTGATATAGGCCCGCGCCGCTATCTGATCTTCAACCGTTTCAGGAACACACACCGCATGACTGGCAGGGCAATCGACGATAAACTGCCAGGTCCCTTCGCCGCGCAGCGGCAGCACGCGCCGGCCCAGCCAGTGCGAGAGCCCGTCTGCGGCCTCGATCACATGTCCCACCCCTTCATAGCCAGCGGTCGCCGGTAGATCGATCCGGTGCGCATAGGCGCCGGTCACGGGGATAAGGTCAGACGGATTGACCGGGGCATAGGTCATGGCAACACGAAGCCACCCTGCCGCCAGGGTCGGCAATGACGCCTCCGCGACCTTCAGTGTGGAGAGCGGGTCCCCAAAGGCTTCATAGATCAGCGAGCTGCGGATCGAAGGGAGATCGGCGTTGCGCCTCGTTTCAGCCGCCGCCCTCTCTCCATCAGTCGTCAAAATCGTCGATCACGCCGCTGAGGCGCGAGCGCCCGCCATCCATGACGAGGGTTTCACCGGTAATGATGGCCGATTTCGGGAGAGAGAGATAAAGCGAAGCTTCCGCGATCTCGTCGGCGAGGCTGGCGCGGCCAAGCGGCGTGCGTTTCCTCAGCCATGGATCCTCGCTCTCGGCACGCGGGCGCAGCGCACAGATCGCGTTCACCCGAATGCCCTTGGACGCGAGATCGACCGCGCCGGAGCGCATAACCCCGAGAATGGAATGCTGGACAACGGCATCGGCAAAGTCCCCCTCATTCACCTGCTGGGCAGAGAGCGAGAGAACGAAGGTGACAGACCCCAGCTGCTTGCGCCGGCCCATGGTTTCACCGGCTTCTTCCACGCGTTTTGCAACGTGTTTTTCGAACATCTGGAGGATGAGGATGGAGGTGCGGAGCGCCTTGGAATGCACCTTCTCGAATTCGGCCAGATCGAGGTCGACAAAAGGGGTCTTGGGCGGAATGGGCGGGACGGCAACAATATGATCGACCTGGCCATAAGCCTCCAGTGCGGCGGCCAGGGCATTCTTGACGCCGATCCGGGTATCAAGGTCTTCCTGATGGACGATTGCGCGGTCCCGCAGGCTGTCTGAGAATTTCTCGACGCGCTTCAGGCTCGGGTCGCAGGCGATAACGGCATGGCCTTCATCGGCAAAACGCCGCGCAACGGCTTCGCCGGTCATCTGGCCGAGACCGAGAATTAGGGTAACTGGCTGGTCCATTTGGGCTCCTGATCCGGCAGTCTGCGTTCCACCGGATCAGGTAACGCCAGAAAGCCGGTCTAGTTCGGTTTAAGGGTCGTCAGCTCTTCCTTGATCTTGAGCTTGCGGCGCTTGAGATCATACAGGCGGGCTTCATCGGCCGCAGGGCGTTTCTGCTCCTGATGAATTTCCTCATCAAGACGCTGATGGCGGTTAGAGAGTTCTGCGATACGTCCTTGAAGTGACATTGTACCATGCTCCTTTCTTGCTGATGAGAAAACTGTGCTTTCACGGCAACAGTAAATCACAGCTCAGGAAACGCGTCACTAGATCGGGGCCAAAATTCCACCCGTATGAAGACGATTTCATCTAGCGCCGAATTTGCGGGCAGGCTTTGCCCTGAACATGGCCTCATCGGCGGCCGCGATGAGCGCGTCCGGCCCCATATGCCCGTCCCACTGGACCACGCCAAAGGACGCGCCGAGAGAGAGCGGCTCACCTGTCTCGCCCTCCTGCGGCGCGATAACCAGATCCGCGATCATGCCGGCCAGGCTGGCCATTTTCTGATCGGCATCCTGCTTGTCCGCATGCGACAGGATCAGGCCAAACTCGTCGCCGCCGAGCCGGCCGACAATGTCCGATTCGCGCACATTGCCTTCAATAAGGGCGCAGACAGATTTGAGCGCCTTGTCCCCCGCCGTATGCCCGAACCGGTCATTGATCAGCTTGAACCGGTCAAGATCGATATAGACCAGGCAAAGCGCGGCGCCGTGGCGGCGTGACAGGGCCATTTCGCGCGAAAGCTCGCGCACGAAAGCGCGCCTGTTGAAGACCGGGCAGAGCGCATCGCGGTCCGCAAGCATTTCCGCCCTGCCAAGCTCCCGGGCCAGCCTGGCTTCCCGGCCCCGCAGAAACAGGACCTCTTCTGCCAGCGCGCGAAGCGCCGCAGCGATCGCCGGATCGCAGGCCCTCGGATCGACAGCCAGGGCTTCCAGCAGTCGGTCGGCCGGGCTGGGCCGCGGGGGCAGGCCGGACTTGTTGGCCGGGGGGCTGGAGGATTCAACCATGGCTGGAACTATAGGCCGGACTGCGGCGATGTGCCAGAAGAACCGGGCGGCTTGACGCAAAAGGGCCCATGCCTATGTTCAGCCGCTTCCATCAAGAGGGGGCCAGGACATGGGCGCATCCCTGCCAGTTATAGGTGTCATCATGGGCAGCCAGTCGGACTGGCCTGTCATGAAACTTGCCTGCGAGACACTCGAAAGCCTCGGCATTGCGCACGAGGCCCGCATCGTCTCCGCACACCGCACACCCGACCGGCTTTCAGACTATGCCAAGTCTGCCCGCGAGCGCGGCCTCAAGGTCATCATTGCTGGTGCAGGCGGCGCGGCCCACCTGCCAGGCATGACCGCCGCCATGACCCCGCTTCCCGTGCTCGGCGTGCCGATAAAATCACGCGCGCTGAAGGGTATGGATAGCCTTCTCTCCATCGTCCAGATGCCGAAGGGCGTCCCCGTGGGCACGCTCGCCATTGGCGAATCCGGCGCCATCAATGCCGCCCTGCTTGCGGCCTCGATCATCGCGCTGGGTGACGAGGCAGTGGCCGGCAAACTCGACGCCTACCGCAAGGCGCAGACCGACAGTGTCGGCGAGGCGCCTGAAGGATGAGCCCGCTTCCCGCTGGATCGACCATAGGCATCCTCGGCGGCGGCCAGCTCGGACGCATGCTTGCAAGCGCGGCGGCGCAGCTCGGCTTCGACGTCAACATCTTCTGCCCCGGCGACAGCCCGCCTGCTGCCCGCGTCGCGGCCGGTCACTGGGACGCCGACTATGACGACCACACGGCGCTGGAAGACTTCGCGGCCAATTGCGACGTCATCACCTATGAGTTCGAAAACATCCCCGTCGCCTCGGTCGCACACCTTGTCTCCTGCAGTGCCACCGTCCGGCCCGGCGCCAAATCCCTCGAAGTCTCGCAGGACCGCCTCGCAGAGAAGCAGTTCCTCAACGCCATCGGCATCGAGACCGGCCGCTTCGAACCTGTCGAAAGTGTCGGCCAGCTAGAGACCGCCCTTCAGGCGCTCGGCGGCGAGGGCCTGCTCAAGACGCGCCGGGACGGCTATGACGGCAAGGGTCAGGTGCGCGTGAGGTCAGGCGATGACCTTGATGCTGCCTATAAGGAGATCGGCGGCGTTCCCGCCATTCTCGAAGCGCTCGTCCCGTTCGAACGGGAAATCTCCGTTGTCATCGCACGCGGCGCCGATGGCGAGACGACCGCTTTCGACCCCAGCCATAATGAACACGAAAACGGCATCCTGAAGCGATCCACCGCGCCCTGCGGCCTCAGCCAGGACGTCATCGCCCGGGCGCGGCGCCTCGCCGAAACCCTGGCGCATGAGACCGGCCATGTTGGCGTTCTCGCGCTGGAGCTTTTCGTCCTGAAGGACGGCACGCTGCGCGCCAATGAAATGGCGCCGCGCGTCCACAATTCCGGCCACTGGACGCCCGAAGCCTGCGCCACCGGCCAGTTCGAGCAGCATATCCGCGCCGTCGCCGGCTGGCCGCTCGGTCCAGTAACCCGGCATTTCGACGCTGAGATGGAAAACCTTCTCGGCGAGGAAGCGCTCGCGCCGCCAACCGCCTACCCGGAGGGCACCGTCCTCACCCTCTATGGCAAGCGCGACGCCAAGCCTGGCCGCAAGATGGGCCACACCGTGCGCCGCACCGGCGCGGCCTGAGACCAGAGCACGCAAAAGCTTCTGCCTGCCCCGCTTGTAAGCCATATTTCAGACTTAAGCCGAACCTATTGAAAGCTTTCGGTCGCAGAACTCACAAAGGCGCAGACATGATCGATCACATGGGTATCAGACCTGCTGATATCGAACGGGCACGGCAGTTTTACGATGCGGCGCTTAAACCGCTCGGGATCGCGAACGTCATGGAAGTGACGCCCGACGAGACAGGCGGTTATCACGGCATCGGATACGGCGCCGGCCCCAAGCCCTTCTTCTGGCTCTCCAGCGATCGCCGCCAAGCCGCTCTTGAAGGTCCGCGCGGGGCAGGCATCCACATCGCCTTTGAAGCCGGAAGCAGGGCCGCGGTCGACGCCTTTTACCAGGCCGCGCTTGCCCAAGGCGGCAGCGACAACGGCGCGCCCGGAATCAGGCCACATTATCATCCCGCCTATTATGCGGCCTTCGTGATCGATCCGGACGGGGTCAATGTCGAGGCCGTCTGCCAGAAGCCGGAGTGAGCCAGCTGAGCGCGCCATGACGAGCCCGGCAAAGCCGCCTAATACGAATACTTCACATTGAAGCGCAGCACACGGTCCAGTTTCTCGCTCATCAGCGGCGGGTTGGACTCGTAGCGAAGGTCATAGGAGACCCCCGTCTCCACATGGTCCGACACGTCGGCATTCATACTCAGCGTCGGATGTATGGTCGAGGTCGGGCCGGAGAAATTCACCTTCGTGTCCAGCTCCAGCGTCCAGTCCTCATCGAGCAGCCAGTCGAACTCTGCAGCACCATAAAGGCCGAGCGCGCCAATCGTGTCATCCTCCCCGGCGACATCCAGAAACCGGTAGCCGGGGCCCAGTTCGCTGCGCAGCGTCATCGTCCTGTCCTGGATGAGATACGCCCCGGCACCAACGCCCGCAAAGGCATCCGTCCGGAAGCCGGCAAAGTCGTCGCGCGCGAATGAGCCGCGCACATAGCCGAAATAGGCGTCCGTCCAGAGCGTATCGAGCTGATAGGAGCCGCCCCAGCTGTTCTGGCTCTGCACACCATTCGCCTTTGCCATGTCGGCATGGGTCTCCAGCCGGTGGATCTGCGCGCGCCGCTTCAGATTGAGCTTGCCGCGCAGCCCGAGAAACAGCGTATCGGTATTCCCCCGCGTCTCGGCCGCGCTCAGCGCAAATTCCCCGTGCAGGTCTTCCCAGAAGCCGGGCTTTTCCAGCTTGGCGGGCTTGGGCGCAGGCACAATGAGGGGCGCGATCCGCAACGGCTCGACCGGCTCTCTCAGCTCAGCGACGACGGCATCGATCCGGGCGGCATGCTCTGGATAGGCCGCCTTCGCTGCCGCGATGACTGCGTCCAGCTCTGCGGCATCTTTCCTGTGCATGGACACTGAGAGCATGCGCTCTACCGCGCGCGGCAGGTCTTCATTCTCGGGACTTGTAATTACAGGCGCCCCGCCAGCAGCGAGAGCGGGCGCGAGAAAAAGGTCAAACATGCCTTTGGTCCGGATATCTGGTTCGGGTTGATGCCCCTCTTATCCGGCGTCGCCCCGCCCGCGCAACCGGTCCAGCAGCTCAAGGCCGGGCTTTGCGACCTTTGAGCCCCATTTGCCGAGTGTCATCGCATTCTGGAGCCGCTTTTCGATGAAGATGTCGAGGTCGGCCTCCGCCGGTTCATCCTGCCAGTAGAGCATGATGGGCGGCAGGACAGCCGAGAGAAGGCCGCGTTTGGTCTCTCGATTATAATCGGTGGCTGTATCGCCGGCCGCCGTCCAGATGGCGTCGGCCGTCTTCCAGGTCCGCTGCGCGGCCCCCGGCGCATTCCACGGCAGAAGCCCGCGCGCCGAAGCCCGGCGGACCGCTTCGCGATGCGGCTCCAGAGCGCCGAGCCAGGCCTTGATGCCGGCAGCCACCTTCTCATGCATGCGCAAGCCGGAGAGGTCGCGCGTCTCCAGCGCCTCGATCATCTCTTCTTCGGCCCGGTCGAAGAACCGCGCGATGAGGTCTTTCACACCGTTCGGGGCCGCAAGTGCAGTTTCGTCGGAACTTATGTCCGCCTCGCGCGCTGATACTGTAAGGGCGCGGTCCGTCCACCCCATGTCAGGGACATGCGGCAGGAGCGCATCGAGCCATTTATCCTGTAGTCGTATGGACGGGCGTTCTGCTGTCATTGCTGGCTCCGGGAGTAGGCAAGCTTTAAATTTGGTGTTATAGGCGCGCCTTCACAAGTATCTGACACGCCAGACTATCGCCCGGTTGGCATGATCGAACCGGGTCAACAAATGGAGATTGAACCATCGTACAGATCGTTGTTCGCGACAACAATGTCGAACAAGCCCTTCGCGCGCTGAAGAAGAAAATGCAGCGTGAAGGCCTCTTCCGGGAAATGAAATCCCGCACGCATTTCGAAAAGCCTTCCGAAAAGAAGGCCCGTCAGAAAGCAGAAGCTGTGCGCCGCGCTCGCAAACTTGCTCGTAAGCGCGCCCAGCGCGAGGGTCTGGCCTAGACACCAGCCCGCCAATCTGGCGTGAAATCAGCCCCTTCGGTGCATGCCGGAGGGGCTTTTTCATGTCTGGCACTCAGCTGGCCTGCGCGGCAAGCCCGAAGCCGCCGCCGACCGGACGCGCCTTCAGCGCCCCGATGACGACCGCTGCGGCAAGGCCCGTCATGATGAGATCACCCACCGGATAGGCGAACCAGATTGCATCGCCGCCGAACACAGCTGAGCCTCCAACGATAAGGAGCGGCAACAGCAGGAAGGGCTTCACCAGCGTCAGCAGGGCCGCACGCCCGGGCTGGCCGACGGCCTGAAAGTAGAGCGCGACGACCAGAACTGGCCCCGCAAAGACGTAGACCGCTGCCATCGGCTGCAGGATCGAGGCAACGGCGCCGATCACCGCCGCGTCCCCGACAAACCCGGCTGCCAGCCAGTGACCGCCCGTCAGCAGGACACTCTCCACGGCGAGGCAATAGGCAAAAGCCGTCCCGACCGCGATCAACAGCGTCTCGTTTGATCGGTGCACCAGCCCGGCGCCGACATTGTTTCCGGCAATCGCCTGCGTCGCGAGACCGATCGCCATCAATGGCAGATAGGCGAAGCCGAAAATGCGCGTCACAATGCCATAGGCGGCTAGCAGAGTCGGATAACTTTCCCCCGCGGTCAGCCGCAATGCCGCGATGACGACCGCTGAGACGAGCGCCATGCCGATAAAGCTCAGGCTGACCGGCGCGCCAAGCACGAGGATGGGTTTCCACCCCCCACCCAGCGATAGCGCCACAGCGCGGCAAGCGGCACGGGACCGCCAGCCCGCACACGAATGCCAATGAGCAGGACGACAGCCAGCATTTGCGCCGCGACCGTCCCGATAGCAGAGCCCGCAACGCCCAAGCCCATCATAACGATCAGGACGAAGTTGAGCCCCGCATTGCCAAGCGTCACACCGACCGACATCAATGCCATCAGACCGGCCCGCCCCTCATTGCGGCAGGCATCGCCATGCACGCCCAGCATGAACTGGACCGGCAATCCGAGCACAGTGATCAGCAGATAGACATGCGCCATCCGCGCAATCGCCGCCTCCCCGCCACTCGCCAGGCCAACCACCATCCGCCCGGAAGCGAGATAGGCGGCGATAGCGAGCAGCGCGGCGGTGAAGGCAAGTCCGTGCGTGCGCGCAAAAAGACGGGAGGCGGCTTCTACATCGCCCGCACCCAGATATCGCGCCAGAAGGCTCGCCATTCCGCCGCTAACCAGGGTCGAGACGGCAATGGTCGCCATGATGAAGGGAAAGGCGATGCTGACCGCCGCCATGGCCTCAGCGCCAACGAAATGGCCGAGAAAGATCGCATCGACCACGTTCAGCAACCCGTTCATCATCATGATGAAGACCATCGGGATTGCGTTTTCCGCGAATAGCCGCGCGGGCGGCCGGGTCAGAAACCCGTTCTGTTGAGTATGCCCCATACGCATCACTCACTCCTCAAGCGACCGCATTTCGAAATGGATGGGGGCCTGCATTGCCCACCGCCGAAATGCATCGAGGGTGAGAGAGGTGGTGAGACGGGTCTTTACCGTGACAGATGTCGCAGGCGGCCGGTGCCCGTAGCCTTGGCGAGGGGATGTGCCGCGCCCGGATAAGGAAGTCAAGCGCCTGCCCGGAGAGGCTTAGGCTAAGCCTTCGCCTTCTTCCCCGGCAGCATCTTGGCGAACATCTTCCCGACATCACCGACACCTGCGCCATGCACAGCGCCTGCGCGATAAACACGGGCTGCCAGCCACAGCACCAGCAGGGAAGAGGCAATCATCAGGACCAGCAGGCCTGTGATTTCCCAGAGCGGGAGAACCGTCGGAATACGAAGGATGAGCAGGAAGGGCGTGAAGACCGGCACCCAGCTCATCACCGCGATCAGCGGTGATTGCGGATCGGAGATCGCGACCGTGATCATGAACATCGGCACCATCAGCAGGACGATCAGCGGCGTCATCAGGGTCTGCGCTTCCTGGATCGTATCGCAGAGCGAGCCCAGTGCCAGAAAGATCGCGCCATACATGAGATAACCAAGCACGAAGCTTAGAAGCGCCGGAATCAGAAGCTGCAGCTCGCCAACCGAGCCGAGGACGGTAAAGATCGGCCCGCGGATCCCCGGATCGACCATATCGGCAAAGGCGGTCGCCATGATGGTTGTGCCAATGGCCCAGACGCCCATCAGCGTCAGCGCGACAGCCAGAACGGCCAGCAGCTTGCCCGCCAGCATGTGCGTCAGCTTCACCGAAGTCAGCAGGCTGTCGAAAATCTTGTTGGACCGCTCCTCGATGGTGCCCATCAGGAGATAGTTCACCACCGAAAAGATCAGGAACCAGAGCATGAAGGCCATCAGGATGGAGGCATAGAAGGGCGCCCTGTCCGCCATCGTCACCTGGGAGCCGGCCTCCACCGAAGCCGGGCGCGCCCGCCGTTCGGTGACCGGGCGGGCATCCTCGGCCGCCTGACGCAAGAGACCCGGGCTGACGCCTGCCGCCTCGAAAACACGCCGTTCTGCCAGTAGCTGCTCTGCCGCCTGCACTTGGCGCAGAAGAGAGTCTGCCGTGACATTCTCGCTCCAGTACTGGATATCACCATCGCCGTCGGGCACCAGAATTGCGGCGAAAAGCGGCTGCGGGCCCTCCGGCGTATCGACCAGTTTCTGGCCAAGCAGATAGGGCGTAAGTCCCTCTTTCGTTATGGCCGGAGGATCGACATGGATCAGGCCGGCTTGCGGCAGTTCAATTGCCGGCGCGCCCGCCTGGTCCAGCGCGGCCTCCACAGAGGCGCCCCCCGCAAGCGCATTATCAAAGGTCTGTAGTGCCTCATTGGGGTCGCTTCCGCCAATGACGCTTGCCGGGTCGAGCGCAAGACGCGCCGCATCCACACGGGTCTCATCGATTTCGGCCCGCAGGGCTTCTGTGAAATCCGACCCGCTTTCAATCACGGTATAATAGCGGGTCGGCTGGGAATTCTCCGCCCAGGTCGGCGCCATGATGCCGACCGCCAGCAGGATCGGCGTCAGCATGAGGCCCAGCCAGAAGCCCCAAGCCTGGACATAGCCAAGATAGTCACGACGGGCGACAAGATAGATTGAGCGGATCATGCGGCTTTCCTCGCCGCTGAGCCGGCCAGTGTCTGACGCAAATCTTCCGCTTCAGCTTCGGAGACGAGCGAGACGAAGACATCGCGCAGCTTGGCGTCCTCTGGCCGGAAACTTGTAATCGGCGCCCCTGCATCGATGGCGGCGCGCAGGGCATCCTGTGCGTCCTTCCCGGAGGGCAGCCTCACCCGCCAGGTATCGCCGGCCTTTTCATTGGTCTCGAACCCATGTGGGCGAAGCGCGGCGTCGAGGTCGAACCCTTCGCTCACACCGATCAGCACAGCCCGGCCAAGTGCGCCGAAGGCCTCGTCCAGCGTGCCATCGAACACTTTGCGCCCCCGCGCCATCATGACGATGGAATCGCAAAGCCGCTCGGCATGCTCCATGACATGGGTCGAGAAGAGTATGGTCGCGCCGCGCCTGTGCTCTTCTATGATCATGTCTTCGAGGCCCTGCTGGTTCACCGGATCCAGCCCGGAAAACGGCTCATCCAGGATCAGGAAGTCGGGCTGGTGGGCCAGCGAGGCCAGGATCTGGACTTTTTGCGACATGCCTTTCGACAGTTTCGAAACGCGCACCCGGGCAAACTCGGACAGCCCCATCCGCTCCAGAAGCTCATCGGCGCGCTTGCGGCTTTCACCGGCACTCATACCTTTCAGGCGCGCGAAATAGGAGATGATGGCGCGCGGGCTCATCTTCTTGTAGAGGCCGCGCTCTTCGGGAAGGAAGCCAACATGGCGCAGGGTATCTATGTTGGGCGGCGCGCCGAACAGATTGACCTGCCCCTCATCTGGGCCAAGCACGCCAAGCGCCATGCGCAGACTGGTCGACTTGCCTGCGCCGTTCGGTCCAAGGAAGCCGACAATGGAACCTTGCGGGACGGTCAGGGAAAGGTCGCGGACTGCCGTAAAGGCACCAAAGCGCTTGGTGACATGGCTCAATTCGAGCGGGGCAGATGCCATATTCCCTCCAGAAGCGGAAAACTTCTCGACTATCGATAATGCACGTGGCCGTTTCTTGGCTACCCCTTGCCAAGACTTAAAACAGCGCGCAGGCTCTCTTTCATGAAGCCTCGTCCAGGTCAGGGATCGCAACTTGCCGGGGCGCTTGAGAGCGCCGGATCAGGCTTGCGCGGCGAGACATCCGTTGGCTCCACCGGCCTCGATCAGGCCCGCCTTGACCAGGAACATGAGCTCCAGCGTGTCGAAGCCGCTCTCAAACGCCTCGATCATGGCCGTTTCGGCCACTGCCTCTATTGCGGCGACCAGATCGGGCTTGGGCGGCTGAAAAGTGACCCGGCCGTTGAGAGCTGTGATACATGCGAGGAAGACGAGCCGGGTTCGCCCGGACCTTCATGATCAACGGGCCAAAATCATGACAGCAAACTGCCTCTGCGTACAGTTTCCGGATGGCAAGAACTGGACGGGCGAAGGTGCTTTTGACTTCCGCCGCGAGGGCTTCACCATCGGCCACGAGGCGCGCTGGTAGGGTGTCCTAGCTCGCCGCAGACAGGCGCATGAGCACAAGCCCCGACAGGATGAGCATGGCCGCCGCGATGCGCATCGGCGTCATGCTTTCACCCAGAAAGACGATACCAAGCACGAATGCGCCCACCGCGCCAATGCCGGTCCAGACCGTATAGGCCGTCCCCAGCGGCAGGACCCGCATCGACCAGGACAGAAGCGTAAAGCTGGCTCCCATCGCCGCCAGCGTAATCACGCTGGGCCAGAGCCGGGTAAAACCGGCCGACTGTTTCATGAAATAGGCCCAGACCACTTCCAGCAGTCCGGCAATAAAGAGAATGATCCACGCCACACCGTGACCTCATGGGAAAAGCGCCGGGCCGTCCCGGACTTCTCTCCCATGTGGGCGCGGACGTGGCCGGCCTTTCCGTATTGTCTGGAAGCGTCCTAGTTCAGCCCCTCGCGGCCGATGGCATAGAAACGCTCACGGCGCTGGCGTTTCAGCTCTGTCGGAGAGAGGCCTTCCAGCTCACCGAGCGCCTTCTCGATGGCCTTGCCGGCCTGGCTGATGGCGCGCTGCGGGTCGCGGTGCGCCCCGCCAACGGGCTCCTTGACCACCGCATCGATGACCTTGAGCTTCAGAAGATCCTCAGAGGTGATCTTCATCGCCTCGGCCGCGTCCCGCGCCTTGGCGGAATCGCGGTAAAGAATGGAGGCGCAGCCTTCCGGTGAAATCACCGAATAGATGGAATGCTCCATCATCAGCACCTTGTTCGCCGCCGCAAGCGCAATCGCCCCGCCGGAGCCGCCCTCGCCGATGATCAGCGCGACATTGGGCACTTGCAGGGTCAGGCAGCGCTCGGTTGAGCGGGCGATGGCTTCGGCCTGTCCACGTTCCTCGCCCGCCTTGCCCGGAAAGGCCCCGGCCGTGTCAACGAAGGTCAGAACCGGCAGCTTGAACTTGTCGGCAAGATCCATGAGGCGCACCGCCTTGCGGTAGCCCTCCGGGTGCGCCATGCCGAAATTGTGGCGCAGGCGGCTTTCCGTCGTGGTGCCCTTCTCATGCCCCATGATGACAACGCTCTGTCCACGGAACGTCGCGAGGCCGCCGATCACGGCCTCGTCATTGCCATAGATGCGGTCGCCGGCAAGCTCCTGGAAATCGTCGAAGAGCTGCTCGATATAATCGCTGAAATGCGGGCGCTCCGGGTGGCGGGCGACCTGCGTCTTGCGCCAGGGGGTCAGCGAGGAATACGTGTCCTTCAGCTGTTTGGCCGCCTTGTCCTTGAGCTTCTTCAGCTCATCGGAAATGGACGGACCTTCGCCCTGCTTTGAGACCGCCTCAAGCTCGGCGATCTTTGTCTCAAGCTCGGCAATCGGCTTTTCAAAATCGAGATATGTCATCGGCATAGCGTAGAACCTAGTGCTGGTTTGAGGCGATTCCTAGGCTGCGAGGCCGCCCTTGGCACGCTTGAAATACATCACATCCTCCTCATTGAAGCGGACAGTGCCCTTCTGCACATAGCCCATCTTCTGCGCAATCTTGATCGAGGCGCCATTGTCATGGTCGATGATGCAGCAGGATTTTGCCTCGCTGGTTTCCTCGTCCAGCCAGTCATGCGCCGCCGTCACCGCCTCGCTGGCATAGCCCTCTCCGAACTTTTCCGGTGAGATGACCCAGCCGCATTCCGGCACGCCCCAGAAGGACGGCTCAGTGTCGCGGTGAAAATCCGCAAAACCCACCTCGCCGACAAATTCCCCGGTCTTCCTGTCCTCGACCAGCCAGTAGCCATAGCCGAGCAAAGACCACATTCCCCGGCTATTGAGGACACTACGGGTCCACACCAGATGCGGGGGGCGCGCCTCACCGCCGATAAAGCGGATCGTCTCAGGGTGGCTCCAATGGGCAACCAGCCGCTCAAAATCGGCTGGCTCTACGCCGCGCATCTTCAGCCGCTTGGTCAGGATGACCGGGACAGGTACAGCCGTTCCGCTCATCCCTTGGCCCCGCCCATCGTCTCCAGCATCGCCTTCATGGAGCCATGCACCGTCTGGATCGCCTTGAGCGGGCGGACCATCACCTTGAAGTCGGTGATAAGGCCATCGCCATCCCATTCGATCATGTCGATCCCGTTGACATGGACGCCCTCCATCTCGGTCTCGAACTCCAGCACGGCCTTGTCGCCGCAATCGAAGATACGAAGATAGCGGAAGCTGTCTCCGCCCAGCGTCTTTCCCGCCGCGCCGAGATACATCATCGTTACTTTCTTGCCGCGCTGGGGCGTATGCACGATGGGGCTGTGAAACACGACATCCTCATGCAGGATCGCGCTTAGCGCCGCCGGGTCGTGATCCCCGTGGAAATAATCCATCCAGCGCTGCAGGTTTGCTGAGTATTCGGCCATGTCGTCTCCCCATTACCGGGCGCGCCCGGACGGGGCGCAAAGGCGGGATATTCATCGGAAGATGCAGCCGGGCGCAAGCCCCCCCGTCTATTCATCCAAGCAGTAGATCACCGGATAGACGACATTGACCAGGCGCACCGATTGCCCGCCGCGCCGGGGCGGATCAAAGCGCATGCTCGTTGCCGCCCGATAGACCGACGCATTGAACTGCGGCGTCGAACACGCCGTCAGGATCTCTTCCGGCGTGCCGGTGGGGCTCACATCCATCAGGATTTCGCAGCGCCCTTCCTGGCGGGCACTGGCCGCGCTCTGAGGATACTCCACCATGGGCGGTGCCACAGGCTGGGCGTCCGTCGCGACCACTTCATCGGGCTGCGATGGCCCGCCAAGCAACTCGCCGCCACCGCCGCCTGAGCCCGTCTGCCGCGCGCCCTCTGCAAGACGGGCCTGCCAGCCATCCGGATAGCGCAGAGACACCTCCGTTGCGCCTGCATGTCCGCAGGCGGCGATCTCCCCGGGCTGCGGCGCAGGGGCCTGAGGGTCGTCCATCACGGGCGGCGGGGCCGGCGCCGGATCATATGTGTTCGGGTCCACCGCGCAGGCGGCCAGCGTGGCAAGGCAGGCTGTGCCCGCCAGAATATGTAGTCGCGTCATCTTGGTCTCCTTGCCCTCCCGAACGCATGAAGGCCCGCCGGTTTCCGGCAGGCCTTCCACTCATTACGTCCGTTGGCGTTGATCAGCCAGCCTCTTCCGGCGGCGTGTCGTCCAGGCAGAAATTCATCGGCAGCAGGATATCGGCCGTCTCGGCAGTGTCCTGTCCCTCGGCCGGCTCGAATTCCAGCGCCTCAAGGACCTCCACCGCCGAAGCCGCAAATTGCGGCAGCGTGCAGCTCGCAACAACGTCTTCGGTCTCACCCGATGCGTTCACGCTGAAGATGGTGTCGCACGCGCCCTCAATCCCAAGCGCATTGTAGAGCGCCGGATATTCTGGGGCGAGCGGCCCGGTCGGCACCGGCATCACGACATCGCCGCCCACCGGATTGGAAATCTCGACCCGCGCATCCCAGCCTTCGGGCACAAGCTTCTCGACCACGGACTGGCCGCCGCAGACCTCGATGTCACGGTGCGGCGCGAGAATTTCGAGCTGCTCGCTGGTCAGCGGTTTCTCGAGGCGCTCATTCAGGGCATCGACCGTTTCCTGGTCAAAGCCATGATAGTCCATCTGGGCTGCTGCCGTGCCGGCGAGCGCCGCACTGGCAGCTGTCATTGCGAAGATTTTTGAAAGTCGGGTCATGGGGTGCACTCCTTGATTGCTCTTGGATACACCCCTCAACCTAGCCCGAAGCGTAGGCTTTTGCCAATTCCGGGTCTTTTCCGGCGACCAGATCGGCGAGATCGGAGATGACCTTGGCCTGTTTCCAGGTGGCATCATCCTGCATCTTGCCGTCCAGCATCGCGACACCCGTCCCATCCGGCATGGCGTCCAGAATGCGGCGCGCAAACTTCACCTCATCTGGCGCTGGGCTGAACACGCGCTTGGCAATCTCGATCTGGCTTGGGTGCAGGCTCCACGTGCCCGAACAGCCGAGCAGGAAGGCATTACGGAACTGCTGCTCACACGCCTCGCTGTCGGCAATATCACCGAACGGGCCATAGAAGGCGTTGATCCCGGCCATCCGGCAGGCATCGACCATGCGGGCAATCGTATAGTGCCACGGGTCCTGCTGGGCGCTTTCGCGCTTGGACCCGTCCTCATTGGGGTCATCGACCACACGGTAATAAGGATGGCCGCCGCCCACGCGCGTCGTCTTCATCTTGCGGTCCGCGGCAAGGTCGGCCGGGCCCAGCGATATGCCCTGCATGCGCGGCGAGGCCAGCGCGATCTCCTCGACCAGCGCCATGCCCTGCGCGGTCTCGAGGATCGCATGAAACAGGATCGGACGCTTCAGGCCGGCCTTGGCCTCCAGCTGGGCGACATACTGATCGGCAAAATGGATGTCCCACGGGCCTTCGACCTTGGGCAGCATGATCACGTCCAGCTGGTCGCCCGTCTCAAGCACAAGGCGCGAAACATCATCCTGGAACCATGGCGAATTCAGCGGATTGACCCGGCTCCAGAAGCCCGTGCCCTTGGCCTGCCAGTCGACCATCTTGCCCATTTCGATGGCGCCGTCGCGAGCCGCATCCTTGGCATCTGCCGGGATGGCATCCTCTAGATTGGCCAGCACGACATCGGCCTGATCGGCCATTTGCGGCACCTTGGCGCGCACCTTTTCAAGGTGCGGCGGCACGAAATGGATCATCCGCTCCAGCCGGATCGGCAGCTCCCGCATCGGGTCCGGGGCGCCAATGGCAAGCGGCTTGAAGAAATTGCGCGGTGTTTTCTGGCTCATGCTTTCCTCCTGTTGCGGCGCAACATATCCCCGGCAGGCCGCAGGTCAATTCAGCTGGCCGGTTACATGCCCTGCTGCCTGGGCATCAGTTGCCAGCGCCCCGCCTTTCAAAAGCGTAGGTATTGCGCCGGAAAGGCGGCCCGCCGCTATCGAGCTGCACCCGCTTCGTCATCTGAAAGATGTCCGGCGACAGCGTATAGGTCATTTCACATGAGGCCGGCTGGCCATCATCCTCGCACGCAGATTGCGTTTTCAGCATCAGCCTGCCGTCCACCTCGTCGCGCGCAATTACCTCTTCACTGTTCAGCATCCGCCCGTCTTCGGACGGGGTAAGCATGGAGCCGCCATAGGCGGACGGCTCCTCTGAAAAGCTGAGCCGGAGCAGGATGCCTTCTCCCTCCCGGCTGACATTGAGGGTCGCGGGCAAACTCACATCTTCATGCGGGGGCTCATAGTCGCGATAGATGAGTTCCCCTGTCCACGCGCCTTCCAGCATGGTGAGGTCAGACAGATAGACCCTCGGCTGATCGTCCGCCGCTGCCTTGCCCGGTGTTTGTACGCAAGCGGCCAGAACAGCCGCCGCGACGAAGCCAAAAACGTGTCGCATCGCCCTGCCCTTCTCAATGTCGATTGGATCGGGCCAACGGCCCCTGAATTCTATTGGCCGCTGTCGCGCGTGAAGCTGTACTGATGGCCGAAACGCTGCTCTTCCTCGCCCGCCAGCGTGACAGCTTTGGCGATGGAGAACGCATCCTCGGAAATATCATAGAGATAGTCGCAGGTGGCGATATAGCGCCCCTCGATACATTCCTGCCGCGTCAGAAGCGTCAGTGTGCCATCGTCGCTGCGTTCGCGGCGCAGGACGCGTTCATCATTGATCCAGTAGCCGTCCTCGGAAATTTCCAGCGGGGCGCTGCCATCGCCTTGCGGCGCGCCCGGAAAGGAAAAGTCCAGCGTCAGCGTGCGGCCCTCGCGGGTCACGGCAAGTTCGGCCTCTGCGGTCGTCTGTCCATCTTCGGCGTCCGGGTCGGCATAGACGAGCTCGCCTTGCCAGCCATCGCCCAGGATCGGCTCAAAATCCTCTACAGAGACGCTTGGCGCGTCCTGGACGGCATCGATACGGGCCGGACTTTCCTCAGGCGCGGGCGGGGCCGGCGGCGGGGCGGCCTCTTCATTGCCGCAGCCTGCAAGCAGGATGACAAGGCCGGTGAGGCCATGATGCAGTTTCATTTGAAAGGCTTCCCATGTCTTGCAGATTGCCACTGCAATCGCAGACCGGCGGGAAGGTCAAGACGCCGCTAGTTGCTGCGAAGGTCGACCGTCTGTGCCTGCCGCTCATATTTCAGGGCGCTCATGAAAAAGAGCGAGCTGACATAAAGCGCACCCAGGGCCGTCATCGCTTCAACGCCCCAGAAGATCGATCCGGTGACATGGAGCGTGAACAGGATCAGTGCCGAAAGCCCCATGAAGAAGGCGGCGGAAATCTCGAACATGAAGACGCCGGCAACAGCGGCACGAAGCATTGCGGACATGGAAACTCCCGAAAATACGCGCCCCAAAAATAAAGGCATGCGATCAATAATAATCGCATGCCTTCGAGATCGGAAGATTATGGCCGAAATTTAATGCAGCCTATTCACTGTCGTCTTCGGACGGGACGACAAGTTCGGTCTCGATCATCAGCTTCAGCTCATCGGAAACGCCGGGGACGGCATAGTCCATACCCCAGTCAGAGCGCATCATCGTGCCGGTTGCAGAGAAGCCGGCCTTGGTGGTGCCGCGCGACTCGCCAGCCTTGTTGAGCGTCACGTCGAGCGTGACCGGATGGGTCTCGCCTTTCAGCGTGAGGTCGCCGGTCATCGTGCCGGTCGTGCCGTCTTCTGTCTCGAACGAGGTCGCCTCGAAAGTCGCTGTCGGATAGGTCTCGAGATCAAACAGGTCGGCCGAGGCAAGATGGTTCTCGAAGCGATCATCCCCCGGGGTTCCGACCCAGTATCCGCCATCTGCGAGATTGAAGGTCACCTTGATCGTGGAGTTTTCCGGGGTTTCCATGTCCAGCATCAGCGTGCCGTCATAATCGGTAAACTCGATGCCCTGGCGCGAGAAACCCATATGGTTCCAGCTGGCGATGATGCTGGTATGGTCCTTGTCGAATTCATAGGCGACCGGCTCTGCGAGCGCGGCGGGCGCTGCCAGGGCAAGGCCGATGGCGGCGGTGGCGGCAAAACGGGGGGAGAGGGCTTTGATCATGTCGGGGTCCTTCTGGGATGACAACGGCACTGCCCTTCGACATGGGTCATTTCTGACGTGGGGCAAGGCGCGAAGGCCTTATTCCGCCCGCCGGATCAGGCTTTTCTCTCGACCACCGACAGATTCATGCTGAACGAACGGCGTTCGCCTTCGGCCCTGAACGGGTAGACACAGTGGAACATGTTTGACGGGAAGATATAGAAATCTCCCACCCTCGGCCGGATCATGAAATTGGACACCGAATAGTGGCTGTCCGTGCCATGGGCGAACTGTAGATGGCCATGCGAGGGGTGATGGTCGCGGTCATCCTCCTCCCATTCGGCATCGATCCCCTCAGGCAGCGCCAGATAGCCAACGCATGAGATGGCAGCGCCTGTGTGGATGTGAAGCGGGTTATAGTCACCGGCATACTGGCGCACGAACCAGCCGCCCATCACATTCAGCTCATACTGGCGGCTCTTGTGGTCATAATCGCCAAAGGCCCCGCGATGATTGGCCCTGATATGATACTCGATGAGGGTCTGGCCGAGCGTCGCCGCGGCCAGATCGATCAGCGGCTGATCGAAACGAAGCTCCTGACGCACCTTGCCCACAAGCGCTTGTGAATGGTCTGCGAGATTGCGTCCGATCGCCCGGTTCATCTCGTCGACAAATCCGGCCGGCATCCGGCAAAAACCCATGAGGGGACCAAACGGCGTGAAGAATTCCTTCTCCGCCTGCGGCGTGAAGATCGCAACCATACAAGACGCCTTTCAGCGTTGTTGCACAGGCGACCCTGCAGCCTGTCGTCAATTTTGCCCTGGGCCCGCTTTAGAATGCTCGCTCTAGAATAGTCAATTTTTGAAACATGACCATTTTGTAACGCAGCCTAGCGCGACAGCGGATGCGCGGTGTCCAGCAGCCGGGACAGCTCATCGGTGAGCACATGGGTGTAGATTTCCGTGGTCGAGATATCGGCATGACCCAGAAGCGTCTGCACCGCGCGAAGGTCTGCCCCGCCCTGGAGAAGATGGGTCGCATAGGCATGACGAAGCGCGTGCGGATGGACCCGCGAGGGTTTGATACCGGCTTTCAGGCTGAGCGCGTCCAGCATCTGCCCCAGCCGCCTTCGCGTCAGATGACCTTCCTTGCCTCGCGAAGGGAAGAGATAGGTGCCCGCTGCCTTCGCCTGCACGGTCTTCTTCGGCAGGCTCTCCTCGCGCACCTCCAGCCAGTCGGAGATCGCGTCCAGAGCAGGCGCGCCAAGCGGGCACAGCCTGTCCTTGCCGCCCTTGCCGCGCACAATGATCTCCCGCGTTTCCCATGACCCCGCCTTGCGGCGCGGCAGGTTTCCAAGCTTCAGGCTGACCAGTTCACTGACACGCAGCCCGGCCCCGTAAAGCAGCTCCAGCAGGCAGCGAAGGCGCACATCCTCGCCGCAGGCATCAATAAGCTGCTCGACCTCCTCACGGCTGAGGACATCGGGAATGTCGCGGCCCGCCTTCGGCCCTTCCAGCCTGGAGGTCGGGTCGTCCTTGCGGTCCCCCTCTTCGAACAGGAAGCGGAAGAACCGCCGGAGCGAGGAGAGCTTCCTCGCCTGCGTCCTCGCGGCTAGGCCCTGCGCGGCAAGAGAGGAAACATAGCGGGAAACATCTTTTGCGTCCGCCTGTGTCAGCCTGCCTTTCAAGACGCCGGAGGCATCGCGAAGGTCCCTTCCATACGCATCCAGCGTATTGGGAGAGGCACCGCGCTCGGCGCTCATCATTTCAAGAAAGGCATCGATCCGGGCCGCGTCACTCATCGGGCGAGTGTGCGCGCGCGATGCTTAACAGGGCGCTTAAACGTGAAAACGGGCGCCGGTTTTCCGGCGCCCGTCAAAAACACTTCAAAAACACCGCCGGTGCACCGTCCAGACACCATGGGTGCACCGTGAAAACGGCCGTTTTTACTCCGCCGGCGGCTCTGTCTTGTCGACCACCGGATGACCATGATCGGGATCATCATTCATCTTGTGCATCGCCACCACGACCCCTGAAAGCGCAATGATTGCAATAAGGTTCGGGAAGGCCATCGAGGCATTCGAAATATCCCCGAACAGCCATAGCGCATCGGTATTGGTCACAATCGCCCCACCGAACACAATCAGCACCCAGACATACCGGAAAGGATGCGTCGCCCACTCACCCACAAGATAGGTGACGGCCTGTTCGCCATAATAGGACCAGCCGATGATGGTGGTGAAAGCAAAGAAGAAAAGCGCAATGGTTACAATCCACTCGCCCCCCGGAAGTGCGGCGCCATAGGCCCGCGCGGTGATGCCGGAAGACTCCGCATCGGTCTCATAGACGTAACGGACATCATTGAGGACGCTCGCATCTGTGGCCGCTGCCAGAGCCTTGTCGAAATAGGCCTGTTCGTCCGCGTCACTAGACCCGCGCGGCAGGTCCGCGGCGAGGCTGAGACCGTTGGTGCGGCATTGCTGCAGGAAGGCAGAGGCTTCGTCGCCGCGTGCGGCAATGATCTCTGTGCGTCCTTCTGTATAGGCCGACGGGAAGAGCTCCTCCACACCGGTTTCGTCCGGCAAGGTGTTGTAGCCTTCCTCCACACACTGGTTCGCGGCGATAAGCGCCGGGCTGCGCGTAAAGTCGCCGGAGACGGTGAGGATGACGAGCGCCGTCATGGTGCAGATCACGATCGTGTCGATAAAAACGCCGATCATCGCGATCTCGCCCTGCTGGACAGGGTTCTTCGTCTTCGCCGCCGCGTGCGCGATCGGCGCCGAGCCCTGGCCGGCCTCGTTGGAGAAAAGACCCCGCGCGATACCGAAACGCACCGCCTGCATCATCCCATAGCCGGCCGCGCCGCCAACCACTTCCTGAAGGCCGAAGGCGGACTTGAAGATCACCGCAAAGGCATGCGGGATCTCGGTCGCATTCAGGATCAGCACAATGAGCGCGCAGAGAACATAGGCGCCCGCCATAAGCGGAACGATCCGTCCCGCCACGCTGCCGATGGACTTGATGCCGCCAATGATGACCGCGAAGACGAGACCGGCAATCACAATGCCGATGCCCCAGTTCGGCAGGGAGAAACCCATGGTCCCGCGAGCTGTTTCAATGGCTGTCTGGGTGATGGAGTTCGACTGGATCATGGACCCGGTCGCGGCTGCCGAGAAGAGCGTGCCGAGACAGAAGATGACGGCGAGCCAGCCCCATTTCTTGCCGAGGCCGTTCTTGATGTAATACATCGGCCCGCCATTGATCCGGCCATATTCGTCGGTTTCGCGATACTTCACGGCGAGGGAGCTTTCGGCGAAGGCCAGCGCCATGCCGAGCAGGGCCGTGATCCACATCCAGAAGATGGCGCCGGGGCCGCCCATGGCGATGGCGGTAGCCACGCCGGCCAGATTGCCCGTCCCGACCTGACCTGAAAGCGCCGTCGAGAGCGCCTGCCAGGGCGTGATCGCCCCGTCATCGCCCTGCGCCTTGCGGCCCTGCCAGACTTCGGCAAGTGCGGGGACGAAGCGGCGGACAGGGCGGCCGCCGAGGCGGATCATCACGAAGAGGCCCGTGCCCAGAAGCACGATGGCAAGCGGCCCTATCTCCCCTGGAATGACGACGCTGTCGCCCCATGTACCGCCCCAGATAAATCCGGCGACATTCTCAATCAGTGTGACCAGCGCTTCCATAAACCCCTCCGGCTCCCTCTCATTTCAAGTCAGGCGCGACACTAGACGTCTTTTCTTCCCTGTGAAGCGCAGACGGGGCAGATTTTTCATCTGCCCCGCCGTCATTGCGTAAATATTGTCGTCTCTGGCGAAAATCAGGCAAACCCTTCGCCCACCCCGAAATCGCGCCGGGCCGACACAATTGTCACGATGACGCCCGCCAGCACATCGAGCAGCGTCATGCTGGTAATGATAAAGAAAGCCGATGTCGCAAAATTCGGCAAAAGCAGAAACTGGACGAGGCAGACGATGAACAGGATCATCGAGACAGCGTGATTGAGAATGGAGGACGTGCCTGTGCTGGTGGACTTCACAATCTCCACAAAGAGGAGGGTGATCGCGACGAAGACCAGCATCTCACCATTTGTAATCGCCCAGTTCACGCCGGAGATCATCGGAAAGGTGATGAGGGGGTTGGACAACAGCTCGATCAGCGGCGAGGCATTCTCGACCGAGCCGACCTGGGCAGCGTCCCCGACAAAGGTAAAGGCGATGAGATTGTAGATCGCCACCGGAATGACGAGTAACGGAACGATACCGAAAAGTGTGCGCATGGTGGGTGCCTCCTGTCGGTTGCCGCGCCCACGGTCTGGACTCGCGGCTGCAAGTCCCAAGGCCTAGCGCGCTGATTGACGGGTGTTAAGCGGAATCTCGGCAGAGGCGAACAGGGGCTTACCCTGCCGCGCCCTGGCCGGCCTTCAGATCTCGTCTATCCCGCCCGGCTTGCGGCGTCTGCGGATGAGCCATGTGACGCCGCGAAGGTCCGAAAGCGCCGCCCATAGCCGGCCGAAATTGGTATATTTCGACCGCCCGGTCATGCGCTCACGGTGATTGACGTCCATGAACTCCACGCCAAACCCCTCCGCCTTGACGAGAGCGGGCATATAGCGGTGCATATGATCGAAATAGGGAAGCGACAGAAAGGCATCGCGCTTGATCACCTTTGTGCCGCAGCCGGCATCATCGCAGTCATCGTGCAGCAGACGCTTGCGGATTGAATTGGCAAAGCGTGATCCGAACCGCTTCCAGGCGGTGTCCTTGCGGCTCGCGCGCCGGCCCATCACCATGGCAAGGTCTGCCGGCGCATCGGCCCGCGTCAGCGCGCGGTAGAGCGCGGGGAGGTCTGCCGGATCGTTCTGACCATCGCCATCCAGCGTGCCAATGACACGGCCGCGGGCGGCGCGCACGCCGGTCCGGATGGCCCGGCTCTGCCCGGCATTGAGTCGATGACTGACCACGCGCAGCGCCGGGAAATCGGCTTTCAGGGCCGCCAGGACAGCGCGCGTGTCATCGGTCGAGGCATCGTCGACCATGATCATCTCATAAGCGCGCCCGTCCAGCGCCGCTGCAATCTCAGCGACCAGCGCGCCAGCATTACCGGCCTCATTATGCATCGGCACGACGACAGATAATTCAAGCGTTTCGGCCATGGCCCTTCGCCTTTCAGGAAACTCTGGGCGCTCTCTTTAAGCGCTTCGATGCCTGAGCGAAACCATGGATGCCCGCTGGCACTGCCGCGCGCCGTGCCAAGCGACGAGCTTTGCGCTAGGAGGCAAGGAATGACGGACCACACATCCCTGCCCATCGAAAGCCTGCTTGCCGACATTTGTACCGGGCTCAAGGCCCGAAAGCGCCTCGTGCTTGCCGCCCCGCCGGGCGCGGGCAAGACGACACGTGTGCCGCTGGCGCTCGCCGGGCTGATTGACGGCTTCGAGGCCCTGCCCGGCCGGGTCGTCATGCTGGAACCCCGCCGCCTCGCGGCCCGCATGGCGGCCGAGAGGATGGCGGCGACGCTTGGCGAAAAGACCGGTGGGCGTATCGGTCTGTCGACGCGGATCGAGCGCAAGGTCTCCAGAGAGACTGTGGTCGAGGTGATTACCGATGGCCTGTTCACACGCCGTCTTCTGGCAGACCCGTCGCTGGAGGGGGTTGCCGCCGTCATCTTTGACGAAATCCATGAGCGCAGCCTGAACGCCGACCTCGGTCTGGCACTCGCGCTTGAAGCGCAATCCGTGTTTCGCGAGGACCTGCATATCCTCGCCATGTCGGCGACGCTTGATACCGAAAAGGTTGCAGGCACGCTGGACGCACCTGTCATTGAGAGCGATGGGCGCCAATATCCGGTGGACACGAAATACCTTGGCCGCAACCGGGACCGTATCGAAGACCAGATGGCTGCGGCGATTGGAAAAGCGGTCCGCGCGGAGACAGGCTCGGTCCTCGCCTTCCTTCCGGGCGCCGGGGAGATCCGGCGCACGGCCGAACGTCTCAACAACCTTCCAGGCGATGTCAGCGTGCACACCCTGTTCGGCGCGCTCAGCCCGCGCGAACAGGATGAGGCTGTGCGCCCCGCCCCGGCCGGCCAGCGCAAGGTTGTCCTCGCCACCGACATCGCCGAAAGCGCACTGACGATTGATGGCGTCCATGTGGTGGTCGATTCAGGCCTTGCGCGGGTGCCGGAATTCGAGCCTGCGAGCGGAACGCAAATCCTGCGTACCATCCGGGCGGCAAAGGCGAATGTCGACCAGCGCCGCGGCCGGGCCGGGCGGCTTGGGCCCGGTGTCTGCTACCGGCTGTGGGATGAGGAAGAGACGCGAGGCCTTATTGCCGCGCCCAGCCCGGAAATCCTGAATGCGGACCTTTCCGGCCTTCTTCTTTCGCTGGCTGAATGGGGTGAGGATGATGCCTACAGGCTGACCTGGCTGGATGCCCCGCCGCGCGGACGGCTGGCGGCCGCGCGGGAGGCCCTCATGGCCTATGGCGCACTGGATGAGGCCGGTAAGCTGACCGAGCACGGCAAACGGATGGCCTCCCTGCCGCTGGGCCCGAAATATGCGAGCCTTGTCGCAAGCGCGGACACGGACGGCGAGCGGGCTTTGGCCGCGGAGATTGCGGCGCTGGCCAGCGAGGCGGGGACTGGCGGCAATTCGCCCAATCTGAAAGACAGGCTGGAGGGATTCAGGCGCGATAACAGCCCGCGTGCCAAGGCGCTGAAACGGCAGGCTGAGCGCTGGGCCGGGGGCGCTGCGCCGCAAGGCGATGCCGCGCGCCTGCTGGCAAAGGCATGGCCCGACCAGATTGCCCGGCGGCGTGACGGCTCCGAGACGAGCTATCTTCTCGCCAATGGCCGCGCAGGCGAGCTGCCGGATGGCGGTGGCCTCAACCAGTCAAAATGGATCCTTGTGGCCGACATGGTGGGCGCAGCAGGGCGCGCGCGGATCACGCTTGGCACGCCGATCGGCGAAGCCGAGGTGCTCGCGCTTTACCCGCCCGTCACCGAAGAATGGGCAAGTTTCGATCCGGCAACGCAAGGCTTCAAGGGGCGCCGGGTCAAAGCCATCGGCAAGATCGTCCTGTCTGAAACGCCTTTGCCCAAACCCTCCGGCGCCGCCGCGCGGGCCGCTTTCCTCGATTTTATCCGCGAGAACGGATTTGATGCCGCAGGTCTTGGCGTGCCGGTCCACGCATTTCTGGCGCGGCTGAACCTCATCAGGCGGGGTTTCGAGGACTGGCCGAAGCCTAGTGAAGCCCAGTTGAGGGAAACCGTTGATGACTGGCTTTTACCCGCGCTCGGCGGGGGCGGCTTCCAGCCCCCGTCGGAGGGGACGGTGCTGAACGGCCTCAAACAATCGCTTGGCTGGCCAAAGGCCCAGGAGATCGACACGCTGGCGCCGGCTTCTGTCGTCCTGCCCTCGGGCCGCCAGGCGCCGGTCGACTATCTCGATGACAATGCGCCTCTGGTCGAAGCAAAAGCGCAGGAGCTTTATGGCCTGAGGCGCCAGCCTGCCATCGCTGACGGGCGCCTGCCGGTGACGCTGCAGCTGATCTCACCCGCCGGGCGGCCCATCGCGGTCACCAAGGATATTTCGGGCTTCTGGTCGGGCGGCTACCGCGACATGGCCAAGGATATGCGGGCGCAATACCCCAAACATGACTGGCCGGACGATCCAGCGTCCGCAAAACCCCATGCCGGGATGACGAAAAAGCGGCTAGGGTCGCAGAGCTGACGCCGGAAGTGAAACGCCCTCATCCTGAGCGACGTCGAATGATGAGGGCGATCCGCGAAATTTCCCGCCTCATGGTTCGACTTCGCTCACCATGAGGCTGTGTGTTTTAGTTCGGGCGGCGCTCGTCGCCCCATTCCATGCCCATCGACCGTTTCATCCAGTCCGCGAAAGTCGCCGGCTTTTCGAGCGTTTTCGGGTCAAGGCTGCCATAGGCCACGATCGGGCCTTCAGCCGTTTCAAGACGAACGCCGCTCAGCTTCTGCGCAGAGCCCGTCCAGTTGGAATAGTCAGTGGACGGGTCGAGCAGGAGCATGACTTTCGTACCGCCCGTGCCATCCGCGCGCTTGTCGAAAACGAGGCCATAGCATTTCTCACGGGCGAGACCGCCGGAATGGGCCTGACGCTTTCCGTCGAGCAGCACCTCGTCCCACAAGAGGTTACGGCGCCACTGAAGAACGTGCATCTGCTCGTCATCGGTGACGATCTTGATATCGACCTGATGCAGGCCGACGCGGACCAGTTCTGCGCGCATGGGAGGCTTCCTTCTCGTTATTATCGAAAATCGATAATAAGCATGAGGGAGGCTCCGTCAACCGGAAAACAAAAAGGCCGGACATTCCGGTCCGGCCTTTTTTCGAATTCAGGTGTCTGGACGCTCTACCGGCCTGCCAGCCGCAGGAAGCGGTCGCGCATGTCCTTGTCCGTCTTGAAGACGCCGGTGAACTGGGTCGTAATGGTCGAGACGTTCGGATGGTGCACGCCGCGAGTGGTCATGCACTGGTGAACCGCATCGATCAGGACCGCTGTGCCTGCAGGCGCGAGGCTTTCGGTAATGGCGTCGCAGATCTGCGCGGTCATCGTCTCCTGCGTCTGCAGCCGTTTGGCGAAAATCTCGACCACGCGGGCGATCTTGGAGATGCCGACCACGGCCTGGGTCGGCATATAGGCGACATAGGCGGTGCCGAGGAACGGCGCCATGTGGTGTTCGCAATGGCTGACCACATCAATCTCGCGCAGCATGACCATGTCGTCATAGCCCTGCACATCGTCAAAGGTGCGCGAGAGGTATTTGACCGGGTCTTCCTCATAGCCCTGGAACCACTCCTTATAGGCGTTCACGACGCGCTTCGGCGTGTCGAGAAGGCCTTCGCGGCGCGGGTCATCGCCAGCCCATGCGAGCAGAACGCGTACAGCCTCTTCGGCTTCCTGCTGTGTCGGCCGTTTCACGGGGTCCATGTGATCCCGGTTTTCATCTTTTGTGATGGCATCCATCGCCTGCTAATCCTGTTGCTGAGGGACGGGGGTCGAGCCAGATGTTCTGTAGGTGCGCCCTTAGCACCTCAATACCGGACTTAACGCCCGCCCAGATTATTCCCTCAGGGCGTCATACTCCCAGATAGTCCAACTCGATCACTATTTCCAGAAAGAGCGGCTGTTGCCGCTGCGGCATAAGCTTTCACGTAAGGCTCACGTTAAGATTAAACACCTCTGATGCCGCGGACTGAAAAGACCCGGGCACCTATTAGCGGCAAACGGCATGCGACGAATTTTCCGGTATTATGCGATTGGTTTTCTCTTCGTCTTTGTTGGCCTCTTCGCGTTTTATCTCAGCCAAGCAACTGGACTGGTGGACCCGACAGGGCGCGACCTCATCGGCCGGGACTTCGTAAATTACTATTCCGCCAGCAGGCTGGTTCTTGACGGCCATGAAGAGACCTTGCTGAAAGTTTCAGAGTACCGGACCTATCTCGAAACTCAGTATGGCATCGCGCTCTGGCTGAACTGGTCGTATCCGCCTCACTACCTCTTCTTTGTCTTTCCGCTGGCTCTGCTTGGCTATCTGCCAGCCTATGCCGTCTGGGTGATACTGGGCGGCGGGCTTTTCATAGTGCTGACCTGCCTTAGCCTCGACAGGGGGCGCAAAACCATGATTGGCTACGGCAGTATCGCGCTTGCTTCGCCAGCCTTCATTGCGAATTGCGCCTTCGGCCAGAATGGGTTCATCACCGGCACCCTCCTTTACCTGGGCGTAAGACTTGCCGCGACACGGCCTGTTCTTGCCGGTGCCTGCCTCGGCGCCCTGACCGTAAAACCGCAGCTCGGCCTTCTCATCCCGCTGTTTCTGGTGTTGCGCGGCCACTGGCTGGTCATAGCTTCAGCCGCCGTCACCAGTATCGTGATGATTGGCCTGTCAGCGCTGATCTTCGGAATTGAGATGTGGCAAGGCTATATCGATTACGCCCTGCCCTATCAGCGCGTTGTTGCAGAAGAGGGCACGGGCCTGTTCCTGAAGATGATGCCGACCGCATTTGCGCTAGGCCGCCTTCAGGGATGGGATGCCTCAGCCGCGATGCTGCTGCAGGCGCCCTTTTCGCTGCTTGCGTTTGGCCTTGTCGTCTGGGCGTTCCGCAGACCATCTGCTGACGCTGGAGCAGAACAGGCGCTACTCATCGTCTGCGTATTCATGTTTTCGCCCTACTCTTTCAATTATGACATGACGGCGCTGGTTCCTGCGCTTTTCCTGCTGTTGGCGCATGAAACAGAAGGTGGTCGACACGGGCTCAACAGGCTCACGTTGATAATGGCGGGGCTTTACCTTCTCCCTTTACTGACATTCATTGCACCATTTGGACCGGTGACCATTGCGGCCAGTGCGCTGGTATTGGCGCACCGCATTGAAGAAACACACGCAAACAAGTCAGACATGATGCGACATGGCGCGGTCGATTGACGTAAAAGCTGTTTTGCGTTCAAGCAGCGGCTCAGCCATCCAGATGAAGCCGCGCCGCAGAAGAAAAACCGATATGTCCCTCAAACTCTACAATACGCTCGGGCGTGAGAAACAGGTTTTCGAGCCGCAGGACCCTGCGCGCGTCACGCTCTACGTCTGCGGGCCGACGGTCTATAACTATGCCCATATCGGCAATGCGCGTCCGCCTGTCGTGTTCGACGTGCTCTTCCGCCTGCTGCGGCGGACCTATGGCGAAGCCTCGGTCGTCTATGCGCGCAATATCACCGATGTCGAGGACAAGATCATCGCCCGCTCGCGCGAGGAAGGGCGGCCGATCCCGGAGATCACGCAGAAATATGCAGCGATCTACAATCAGGACATGGCCGCGCTGAACGTCCTGCCGCCGACCATCGAGCCCTGGGCGACCCGGAATATCGACGGCATGGTGCGCCTGACCCAGCAGCTTGTGAGCAAGGGCTATGCCTATGCGGCCCCATCCGGCGTCTTCTTCGACGTTACGCAGATGGAGGATTATGGCAAGCTGTCGGGCCGGAAGATTGAGGACAATGAGGCGGGCGCGCGTGTCGCTGTCTCAGAGGAAAAACGCAACCCCGCCGACTTCGCGCTCTGGAAATTCGCCAAGGAAGGCGAGCCTGAAGAGGCAACCTGGGACAGCCCGTGGGGCCGGGGCCGTCCCGGCTGGCATATCGAATGCTCGGCCATGATCGCCGCGCATCTTGGCAAGACAATCGACATTCATGCGGGCGGCATCGACCTTCAATTCCCCCACCATGAGAATGAGATCGCCCAGTCCGAATGCGCCCATGGCGAGCCGATGGCGCGCTACTGGCTGCACAATGGCTTTCTCGACATGGAGGGCGAGAAGATGTCGAAATCACTCGGCAATGTGAAACTGGTGCACGACCTGATCGAAGACTGGCCGGGCGAGGTGCTGCGCTTTGCGCTTCTTTCGGGCCACTACCGCGCGCCTCTCGACTGGACACGGGATCTGCTCGAGCAGTCGAAGACGACGCTTGGCCGGGTCTATGGCGCCTTGCGCCGCGTCTGGGCGGCCGAAGGCGGGCAACCCCGGGACACGAGTATCGACAAGGCTTTGAGCGATGACCTCAACACGCCGGTTGCCCTGTCTGAACTGTCGCGGCTGGCGTCGGAGGCCAATCTCGCCGCCGATGCGAAGGATGAGGCCCGCATGGCTGCGGCGCGGGCTGACCTGCTGGCGGCGGGCGAGAAGCTTGGCCTGCTGACCCTGACACCCGCCGAATGGGAACAGGGCGGCAGCGATGATGACAAGGCGCGTATCGACGCGCTGGTCACTGCCCGCCTCGAGGCCCGCAAGGCGAAGGACTGGGCGGAAGCCGACCGTATCCGCGACCAGCTTGCCGCCGAGGGCATTGAGGTCATGGACGGTGCTGGCGGCTCCACCTGGCGCCGCATCTGACGCTTTTGCGGATTGGCCGCCTAATCCTGCGAGGACTCCAGCTCTGATATGATCAGGGTCGCATCCTGCAGCGAGCCTTCGTCATAGGTGCCGACCCAGATGTCGTAGAGACCGTCCTGCCCCGGATCGAACCGGAGGGAAGGGTTATGGCTCGGACCGCCATCGTCATCGCAGACCCAGTTACCCTCTGGCGTATTGACTACCAGCGTCGTGTCATAGGCCGACCGCACCGTGATGATGAGCGGCAGCGAGCCTGAGCCGCTATCATAGATGAGATCATAATCAGGTGCCTCGGCGACATAACCGGTACACCCGCCGCCAAGCGCACTGCTGGCATCGAGACTGCCGCCCGCCTGCATCTCCACCTCATGCGGATCCGGCTCAAAACCTGCGCTGAGCTCGATCATGCCGTAGCTCGGCTCCAGCGTATAATCCTGGGCTGCCGCCCCAGCGGCGAATACCAGGGCCCCCAGAGATAAGGCTACAGTAGAAACGTTTTTCATGACGTCCCCCTCATTTACTCACCGAACCAGACCGTAGCGTCCAACCCCGGCGAGGCAATGGACGTCCATAAATATTCGCAAATACTTCGTGGAAAGTCTTCCCGGCGCAGCAGACGAATAGCGCCCTGCGTGTACGGTTTGCCTATATTCGCGCGCTGGCCTAGTCAGGAACCTTCAGATGAGGCACGCATCGCGGGTTCGCCAGACATGACGCAGGTCCATAATCTTCGCTCGCTGCTGCACTCGCTGGAAACGCGCACGACCGGCGATGAGGTCACGATCGCCGATCTGCTGGATGCCGTTGGCCGGCGATCCTATGGGCCGGTTCTCCTCCTGCTTGGTTTCATCGCGATAAGCCCGCTCACCCTTGTGCCCGGCGCCAACTGGCTTGTGGCGCTCGTCACGCTGATCTTTGCCATGCAGATCGTGCTCGGCCTGAAATATCCCTGGCTGCCGAAACGCGCGCTGAAGGTCAGCTTTCCAAGGAAGTACCTGCTCACTGGAATCAACAGCGCGGAAAAGCACGTGTATGTGGTGGACCAGATCCTGAAACCGCGTCTGATCTTTCTGACCCAGATCCCCTTCATCAATATTGCCGCGCTGGTCTGCGTCGCTGCGGCCCTGATCACCTTCCCGCTCGGTCTTGTGCCCTTCGGCCCTCTCCTGCCAGGGCTCACCATTCTCTTCTTTGGCCTGGCGCTGACCGCCCGCGACGGGGTGGTGATCCTGCTCGCAATGGGCAGCCTGGCCGGCGCCACCGTCCTGCTGATCCGCATTCTGCCGCGTGTGATGAATTTTCTCGGCATATGAAGCCGGTCGCGCGCTTTGACTTGATCTTGAGACCTTTCAGGGCGATCTAGGGCCCATGAGCGCAGAGCTTTATCATAACCGCGTGCTGGAACTGGCTGCCAATATCCCGAATGTCGGGACGCTGGAGGACGCTGACGCGTCCGTCGAGAAGGTCTCGCGCGTCTGTGGGTCAGTCGTCCGGGTGGATATCCGTCTCAGCGAGGATGGCGAGACGGTCGAGGCCATTGCCGTCGATCCGAAAGCCTGCGCGCTCGGACAGGCGGCGACGTCCGTCCTGGCCGAAAACATCGTTGGCGCACCGGTCGATGAAGTCCTGGCTGCGCGCGACGCGCTGCGCGCCATGCTGAAAGAGGCGGCCGATCCGCCGGCTGGCAGGTTCGCAGAGCTTCGCCATCTGGCAGGCGTTGCCGACTACCCGCCGCGCCACACCTCCACCATGCTGGCCTTTGAGGCCGCCTGCGAAGCCATCGAGACGGCACGAACTAAGCGGGCTGCGGCGGCATAAGCGTGACCGCCGTAGCCGAGAGGCCGCCAGAAGCTGACCATGCCACAGCCTTAGCGGGTTGAGGGCGGCCCGACACGCGTCTAGAACCGCTTTCGACGAAACAGGCAATTACCGGCAACCGCGCCCATGTCCGCACTTCGCAGGAAGGCCGCCCACGCGGCCCTGAAAACGTACAAGCTGACCCTGTCCCCGGCCTTTCAGGTCTTTGGGGCGCAGTGCCGCCATGCGCCGTCCTGCAGCGAATACTGCGCTGAGTGCGTTTCCCGTCATGGCTTCTGGACCGGCGGATGGATGACGCTGGCCAGGCTTTCGCGCTGCCGCCCCGGCGGCTCGAGGGGCTATGACCCTGTTCCAGAGACAGCAGACACGACACCTTTCTGGGCACCATGGCGTGCCGGGGACTGGGCCAGAACAGAGCGGCCCTTCCCCGATGCCGGCCCCGGAATGAACTGAAAAGCAAAACCAATGATCAATGTAACGCTCCCCGATGGATCGCAGCGACAGTATGAAGACGGCGCAAGCCCGGCAGATGTTGCTGAATCCATTTCAAAATCGCTCGCCAAGGCGGCGCTGGCCGCCAAGGTGAATGGCGAGATGTACGACCTCAACCGCCCGCTGGAAGGCGACGCCGAGGTCGCCATCGTCACCGCAAAGGATGAGGATGGGCTGGACCTCATCCGTCACGACGCCGCCCATGTGCTCGCGCAGGCGGTTCAGGAGCTCTATCCCGACACGCAGGTTACGATCGGCCCGGTGATCGATGACGGCTTCTATTACGACTTTGCCCGCGAAACGCCTTTCTCCACGGAGGATTTCGAGCGCATCGAGAAGAAGATGGAAGAGATCATCGACAAGGACTACCCGATCACGCGGGAAGTCTGGTCGAAGGATGAAGCCATCGAGACGTTCAAGAAGATCGGCGAAGACTATAAGGCCCAGATCATCGACGACATCATCCCGCCGGGCGACCCCATCACGGTCTACAAGCAGGGCGACTGGTTCGACCTCTGCCGCGGCCCGCACCTGCCCTCGACCGGTAAACTCCCCAAGGCGTTCAAGCTGATGAAGCTTGCCGGGGCCTATTGGCGCGGCGACAGTAATAATGAGATGCTGCAGCGCATGTACGGGACGGCCTGGGCGAATGAAAAGGACCTCAAGGCCCACCTGGTACGTATCGAGGAAGCGGAAAAACGCGACCACAGGAAGCTCGGCCAGCAGCTGGACCTCTTCCATCTCCAGCCAGAGGCGCAAGGCTCGGTCTTCTGGCACCCGAAAGGCTATATGATCTGGCGCCAGCTGGAGGCTTATATCCGCCGCCAGCAGGACGAGGACGGCTATCTGGAAGTGAAGACGCCGCAATTGCTGAATTCGGTCTTCTGGCAGCAGTCCGGCCACTGGGACAAGTTCCGCGAGAACATGTTTGTCGTGCCTGACGAAATCCCGTCCACGGACGATGAGGGGCCCATCCTCTCGGGCGATGCGGACCTTATGGCGCTGAAGCCGATGAACTGCCCGGCACACGTGCAGATCTTCAAGCACGATCAGCGCTCCTATCGGGACCTGCCGATCCGCATGGCGGAATTTGGCTGCTGCCACCGCAACGAGGCGCATGGCGCCCTGCACGGCCTGATGCGGGTGCGTCAGATGACGCAGGACGATGCGCACATCTTCTGCCGCGAAGACCAGATCGCAGACGAGACGCTGCGTTTCCTGAAACTCTTCGAACGCGTCTACAAGGATTTCGGCCTGACCGAGATTTCCTACAAGCTCGCCACGCGCCCGGAAGTCCGCGGCGGCACGGACGAGAACTGGGACCGCGCCGAGGGGGCGCTGGCCGATGCGCTGACGGCGGCAGGTCTCGATTTCGACTATGCCGAGGGTGAAGGGGCCTTCTATGGCCCGAAACTGGAATTCCATCTGACGGACGCCATCGGCCGGACCTGGCAGTGCGGCACCTTCCAGCTCGACTATGTCCTGCCTGAGCGCCTGGACGCCGAATATACCGGCTCTGATGGCAACAAGCACCGCCCGGTCATGTTGCACCGTGCCGTATACGGCACGTTCGAACGCTTCATGGGCATCCTGATCGAGAACTATTCCGGGGCCTTCCCGATGTGGCTCGCCCCGACGCATGTCGTGGTGGCGACGATTACGTCTGAAGCGGACGAGTATGCCGAAAAGGCTGCTGCGCGGCTTCGCAAGGCGGGGCTTCGTGTCGAGGTCGATACGCGCAATGAGAAGATCAACTACAAGGTCCGGGAGCACTCGCTTCAGAAGGTGCCAGTGATCGCGGTCGTCGGTGCCCGTGAGGCCGAGGAAGGCACGCTTGCGCTGCGCCGTTTCGGCTCCAAGGGCCAGACGATCCTCAGCCTGGAGGAAGCGGCCTCCACGCTCGCGGACGAAGCGACGGCGCCCGACCTCAAGCGGCAGGGAGCGGTCTGATATGTCACAGGCACGGGGGTCCGGTTACGCGGTCGTTCTGGCGGCCGCTTTTGTTCTCTGGGTCCCCGTCGCCCTCTTCGGCGCGCAGGGCTATTCCGGTCTGATCGGCCTCACCGGTATAGCCGCAGCTTTCTTTGCCCCCCTGCGCAAGACGAACCTTATCGTGATCGCGGTGGCCGCGCTCGTGCTCTGGTCTGCCTTGAGCAGCCTGTGGTCGCCCGAGACCGGCAGCGCGGTGGCTGGCGCACTTTCGGATGGCGATTTCAATGTGGATGCGGCAGGCGTTCGGATCCTGCTGACGGCGCTTGCCGGCACGCTGACACTGGCGGCGGCGCTTCGCATCCCGCCGGGAAGAGGACGCAAGTCGCTCTTTATTGTCGGGGCCATGCTAGGCGTTCACGGACTGCTCACGCTGGCCATGGCACTTCTGCCGGACACGACGTTGAGCATCTACGCTCCGTTCAGCGACCCCCACATTGAAGCCCCGCAGAATATCCTGCGCAGTGCAAATGCCTTCCTGATCGGTATTCCTATCCTGCTGGGCCTGGCCTGTGCCTTTGCCGGACGCTCCAGCGTCGCTGTCTGCCTGACGCTGCTGGCCATCTCTTTCGTGGCCTTCCTCCAGCTTGGCTCGGACGTGGCCCTGCTCGGGATCGTCACCATTTCCATCTCGATTGGCCTCGTCCTGATCTTTGTCCAGCTGGGTTTTCGCATCCTGATGTGCGTCATTGCGACCGTCATCCTTGTTTCACCCGTGCTGCTTGGCGTCGGGGGGGCCGCGCTCTCTCGCACGGATGTGCCCCTGCCCTCTTCGGTGCAGTCGCGGGTCTGGGCCTGGCAGCTTACGGCGGAAAAGATTCCGGACCGCCCGCTGACCGGACACGGCATCGAAGCCTCCAAGGAATGGCGCGACACATTCGGCGACCGGCCCGAACTGCTTCGCCAGATGATCCACAGCACCGGCGTCGATGATGGACGCTGGGAGGTCTACCGCATTCTTCCGGGCCACCCGCACAATATGGGCCTGCAGCTCTGGGGCGAGACAGGGCTGATCGGTGTTTCGCTCGCGATTGCAGTGCTTCTGATCATCGGCTGGCGTCTGCCCCCGCCGGGCGACATGCCCATTCCAACACGGATCGCGGCTGCCAGCCTGATCGGTGCCTCCTTCGCCCTGTTCAGCCTCTCCTATAGCGTCTGGAATGAGGCTTTCTGGGCCACGATCGGGGTTGCGGCGGCCGGTGTCATCCTGCTCGACAGGGCCACACGACCGGAGGAAACGCCAGAGCCATGACGCCTCCGGTCACGACCGCCATCGTCGTGAGTTACTATACCGGCCCGCGGCTCAAGGAGTGTCTCTATGCACTCGCCAGCGACCCGGCAGTGACCGCAATCCATATCGTAGACAATGGGAATCCCGAGTCGATGCGGCGCTGGCTCCATGGGTTTGCAGACGCGCGTCAGGGCGTGAAACTCATCGACGCAGGCGAAAATATCGGTTTCGGCGCGGGTGTTAATCTGGGGGCAGAAGGCGCCGCAGACGGCCACCTTCTCATCATCAATCCTGACGCCGTCCTCAAACGCGGCAGTGTCGAGGCGATGGCAGAGGCCATGGCGGGCGCGCCTGCGCCGTGCATCATTGGCGGCAGGATTTTCGATACCCACGGCATCGAGGCGCGCGGCCCGCGCCGAAGGCGTCTCACCTTGTGGCGGGCGCTGACGAGCTTTGCCGGCTGGAACACCTGGACGCTGGAGAAGACGCCGGCGCCGGAGGGGGCGGTTCCTATGGATGTGGTCTCAGGCGCGCTGATGTTTACACGGGCCGAAGACTTCAGGACGCTGGGCGGATTCGATGAGGAGTTCTTCCTGCATGTCGAAGATGTCGACATCTGCAGGCGCGCCCATGAGGCCGGCGGATCCGTTATCTACACACCGCTTGCCGGCGCATTGCATTATGGTGCTACCTCCGAGGCCCCTGCCCGGCGGGTCGCCCGCAACAAGGCCGACAATCTCATTCTCTATTTCAGGAAATACGCGTCGAACCCGTTCGAACGGCTGATCATTTCAGCGCTTGCGCCGCTCCTGCGCTTCGCAATTACATTTCGCACGCCTGGTCAGGGCTGAAAGTCGGAGGGCGGCAGGGGCGCGGTCTCCTCGGCAGCCGGCTCCACCAGACGGGAGATGTCGGGCGCGAACTCCTGCCAGTCATATTCGGTCAGGCGAAACGCATAGGGTTCCGCGCGGTCATTGATGGTACGCGCGCGGCGTGCGCCCTCGCCGGCCTCAATGGCGCGGAAAGTGACCCAGAACCCGTCGTCCTGCTGCCAGGCGCGAAGGTCGATCTCCAGCCCGTCAAAGGTCTGGCTGATATGACGCGAAACCGCCCGGCCCGTCAGCTCCTCGACCGGCTTGACGTCCAGCGGCGCAAGCCGCGTGACCGCCAGGGCCGTAGTGGAGACCGCAAGCGGGTTGGTCACGACATAATCCTGATAGGGCGGAGCCGGCCTGAAGCTTCGGGCATCGCTGCCTGGCTCGCGGGTGAGATAGACCGACTGCCCGGAGCCGTCAGTGAGGCGGACAGCCGAGACGGCAGAGGGCTCGATATCGACGATGTCGAGGTCCAACCAGGCCTCGCGCGTTCGCATGGGCGGCAGCTCGCCCCGCACCCGGAAGGCAATCATCTCATCGGGCATCCGCGCATAGGTATACTGGTTACGCCGGCCCGTAATCATTTCTGCGGTCTTGGCGCCGTCACTTGCAAAGACCTCCACCAGAGTCCCGTTTCCATCCTCGCGTGGGTCGCCCAGTGAGAGAAACGACATGCGCTCCGGTGTTGAGGTCCGCCGCTCTCCCCAACTCAGCGTCTCCAGGCCTGCGAGCAGGGTATCGATCTGGTCCTGTATGACCGGATAGTTGCCGGACTCGGCCAGTACCCAGCCCTCGTCACCCTTAACAAGCGTGTAGGCGCCATCCGCCTGCGTTACGCGGATACGCGCAATCTCTCCCTTTATGGCAGAGAAATTCGTCAGCACCGGATTGCCGGTCCGGGGACTGGACGTGCTGCCGGAGGCATTAAAGAGCGCCATCAGGACATAGAGAATCCAGAGCGCAGCCACGGCGATGGAAAGGCGCTGGACCAGGATGGCACGTTTGCGGTCGAGGCGGCGGCTCATGCGCTGAGACTCCGGCGCCGGCGCCACCAGACAAAGAGACCGATCGCCCCGATCAGAAGCGGCCCCGCGAAGATGTTGATGAATTTCAGCCAGGCTTCGAGCGCGTCGATGTCGCGGCGAAAGTCGCGCTCGATGGCACGCAGGCGTTCGCGCGTCTCGGTCACTTCCATACGAAGGCGTGAAAGCTCTTCCTGTTGGTCCGGGGTCAGATTGGCCCCAGTGGCTGTATCGATGCTGACCGCCTGTGAACCGCCGGTCTGGAGCAGCTCTTCAAGGCGGGCCTCGGTCTCCGCCAACTGCGTTTCCAGCTGGCCCTGCTCATCGAAAAACTCGGTCTGGGCCTCGTCGCGCATACGCTCAACGCGTGTCATGGTCCGTCGGCTGGAGGCGCGCGCCCTGAGGCTAAGCAGGCTCGCCTCGCCTGACAGCATGTCGAGAACATTCATGAGGAGCGCGCCATTGTCGGCAAAGGCGCTCTGGCGCTGTAGATCGATATAGAGACCATCATCGACGAGGTCGGCATCCGAGAAGACAAGCACTTCGGCAGGCTGTTCGCTGGAAGCGATATGCGGCTCTGCGTTCGCAATGGCGCGGGCCGCGAATTCGGCCATGACAGGGTCTTCCGGCAGTTCGGGATCGGGCGCCCCGTCCGGAAAGGCAGAGACCAGCGTGCCATGGACCCGAACCGCAAGGGCTTTGGCCCCTTCAAGCGGCTCATAGAGCGCCAGCGACTCTTCCACGGTGAGATCCTTGACCGCCTCATCGGCCTCTATCCACGAGGGCGCAGGCCCTGTTTCGATCAGAACCTCCTTGTCGATGGGAGAGTCTTCATCCAGCACCAGCGCCCCCGGGGACGCGAAATTGACAGAACGCGAGAGGTGCGCGGTCAGGATGCTTTCCTGGGACATCATCGCGGGCGGCGTCGACACATAGAGCGGATGGCGCACGATGCCGGTCCGCCCGCTGCCCGTCGGGGCCTGTATGGGCAGTGCCGTTTCTGTATCGGCAACCGCGTCCGGCGCGAGGCTCACACCCCAGACCGGGCCGAACCGGCCCAGATCGGAGCGTATGTGACGCTCCACCAGCCGGCTCTGTGGTTTCGGCGAGGTTTTTGCCGCGGGATCGACAAGGATCGCCGCGCGTCCGGTTCGCAGGATGAACTGATCGACAAGCCAGGACTGCCACTCCGACAGTCCCGGCGGATGGATCATGATGAGCGCGTCCATATCCTGCGGCAGTTCGAAGAAATCTTCCTCGATCTGGACGATGTCGAATGTGCGCTCCATTTCCCCCCGCAGAGAATAGCCGCCCTCCTCTTTCATGCCGGGCAGGGTCGTCAGCACACCGATCAGAGGAGCTTCCGGCCGGTCCAACCGCGCCACAAGGCGGGTCAGATCATATTCCAGCGTCTCTTCCTGGTCGGGTGACAGGAAGTCCAGCACGCGTTGTTCGTCGACTGAATTGCGTCCGATAATGCCGAAATAAAGCGGGTCATCCCCCTCGGTATCGACCGCCCGGATGCCGGCTGCGAGCGCTTCATCCTCTGCCTGTGAGAAAGGCTGCGGGTCGATTTCCTCGATCCGCAGCTGGCTGCCGGCCACGGCCTTGTAGGAATCGAGAAGCTCTCTCACGCGGGAAGCATAGGCGCGGATTTCAGGATAATCCTGACCGACACTGCGGGTGTAGACGAAAGTGATCTCAACAGGCTCGCTGAGCCCTCGCAGCACATCCGCGGTCTCATCGGACAGCGTGAAGAGGTGGTTTTCTGTGAAGTCCACTCGTGCCGGCCGCGCCAGCGGATAGACGATCAGCGTCGCGGCGACGAAAAGTGCCACGATAAGAGCCGTTGCGGCAGGCAGGAAGCGGCGCGGCGTCATCAGGCCACCGCCCGCTTGTGCGCAACCCAGACCGTGTTGAGCGACAGCCAGAGAGCGATCACCCCGCAGAAATAGAGGAGGGCCCGCAGCTCCAGCACGCCGCGCTGGGCGGTCTCGAAATAGGTCAGGAAGGAGAACTGGGCGACAAGCTCACCGGCGCCGGGCCCGATGAGGCCCGAAATCGCCCCGAGCAGCATGGGCCAGCCAGCCGCCGTAAACATGAAAGCCACCACGATCCCGGCGATATAAGCCAGGACCTGGCTGGAAAAGAGCGATGACATGGCCGCCCCGATGGACAGGAAAGCACCCGCCATCAGCAGGCTTGTCAGATAGGTGATGGCAATCGCGCCATTATCGGGTGCGCCGAGATAGTTCACCGTGATCCACATCGGGAAGGTCAGCACAAGCGAGAGCGCCGCAACAGTCCAGGCCGCCAGCAATTTGCCTGCGGCCAGACCGAACAGGCTGACGGGGAGGGAAAACAGGATTTCGGTTGTGCCAAGGGCTGCCTCATCGGCCCATAGGCGCATGGAGAGGGCCGGCAGAAAGATCATGTAGAGCCAGGGGTGCCAGTAGAAGAAAGGCTGCAGGTCGGCGAGCCCGGTATCGAAGAAGCGGGAGGCTTCCCAGGTGAAAACGCCAAGCAGCATCAGGAAAATCGCGACGAAGACATAGGCAAGCGGCGTTGCAAAATATGCCCGCACCTCGCGGATATAGCTCGCCCGGAGGCTTGTCAGCATGTCGGCAATCCAGACCTTCATACGGTTTCGGTCTCCTTGCGCGACACAAGCTCTATGAAGGTTTCTTCAAGTCCGCCACTGGACCGCTGGGCAAGTTCCTCAGGCGTGCCATCTGCGACGAGCCGCCCATGATCGATGATCACCGCGCGCGTGCACATGACAGACACTTCCTCCAGCGTGTGGGTCGAGATGAGGATGGCCTTCTCTTTTGCCATGCGCGAGATCAGGGCGCGGACCGCGCGTTTCTGGATCGGGTCGAGGCCATCTGTCGGCTCATCCAGGATGAGCACGTCGGGATCGTGAAGCAGGGCACCCGCAAGACCGACGCGGCGGCGATAGCCTTTCGACAGGGTGGATATCTGTTTGTTGAGAACCGATCCGATGCGGGCATCGGCCACCACACGTTCAATTGCGGCGCGGCAGTCCCGCCGCGTGATGCGGTGGGCGGCGCAGAGGAAGTTCAGGAAATCGCGCGGTGTCATATCGGGATAGAGCGGCGCGCCTTCAGGCAGGAAACCAAGCCGGCGCTGGGCCTCACGGCGATCGGCCACAATCGAGTGGCCCGCAATCATGACGTCGCCTGAGTCCGGCTCTATGACGCCCGCGACGATACGCATTGTCGTCGACTTGCCCGCACCGTTCTGGCCGAGAAAGCCAAGCACCTCGCCCTTTTCCAGGCTGAAACTGACGGAATCGACCGCAAACCGGCCGTCAAAGGATTTCGAAAGCTGCTTCAGTTCGAGCATGTCGGGATCCGTAGCGACTCGCTACGTGCCTGACTAGCGGGCACCGCAGGCTCTGACCAGAGCAGGCAGCAACGGTCCCAGACAAATCTCGAAAATTTGCCGCTTACGGATGAATTGTGAAGGGAAGGTGTCGGATAACGGTTACAGGTGCCCCGGGGGGCTGGGGGGGCTGATGGGTCCGGGAAACCTGCTGGACACCGTCATCCGACAATTGCAAACTGTCGTCTATCGATGTCTGCGGCAAGGCCAGATTGAGGCTAAAACCTGTCTTTCTCATTACAAATGAGACAGAATGAACATCTACAGGAAGGGAGACGTTCAAGCTTTCATGGGTAGCGTAACACGACTCCAGGCAGCCAAGTCGCCAAAAACCGCGTTTCACCGCACCGAAATGTCGGCCATTCTCGACGTATACGGAAAGATGGTCATGGCAGGAGAGGCCAAGGATTATGCCATTGGCATGTTTGAGGATCACGCCGTCTTCGCCATCTTTCGCCGTCATGCAGAAGCGCCGACCTGGCGGATCGAGAAAGTGCCGGCCCTGCGAAACCAGCAGGGCGCCTTCATTGTCTATGGCAGTCAGGATCAGGTGCTAAAGCGCGGGCACGACATCCGGACCGTTCTCAAGGTCTTCGAAACCCGACGCTTCGAAGTCATCAGCAGCAGCCGCAGCTAGGCTGGTCCAGGGCTAAAGCGGACGCCCGCCAAACACCTTCTGAAGGATGCCCAGCATCCCCTTGAACTGCATGCCGCCATCGCTGACAGCGAGCGCCATACAGACCCCGTCATCATCGCCCACAGGCGTGTGCGTGTCGTCGGGTGTGTTGAAGGCGAGGTCGCCGGGCCCGTAGCTGCCGGTCTCATCGCTGAAGCCGCCCCGAACGACCAGGGTCAACTCGTTTCCGAAATGCGAATGGCTGGGTACCGATGCGCCGGGTTTGATGCGGTACAGATGGGCGCTTCCGGCAGACGTCCTTGAAATATCCAGGCGGCTGACCCCGCCTGTAAGGCGCTTCCAGCCGCCGCGTACACAGGATTCCAGTGCCTTTTCGCGAAGCGGTTCGGGAAGAGTCATGATCTCGTCCAGACGCTCGCTTGCCATTTGGGCGGCCTGCCGGCTGTCAGCCTCCTCCTCAAGCTCATCAATCGCATGCAGGGTCTTTTCATAGGCATTCGGGGCAAGACGCGTCTGCGCCTCGCGCTCGAAAAAGATGCCCGACAGTGTCTCTGCCTGTGTCAGGTGCGCGCGGATGTCAGGACGGATCGCGGCCTGCGTTTCGACCAGCAGCGCAAAGGACGGGCTGAGTGTGCCGGCTGCATAGGCCGAATAGAGTTCTGAAAGCTGGGACGACATTTCCGGCAAAGCGCTTGCGCCTCTCTCTCGCATTTCCATAACGCGTTCGTGTTACCGAACTCGATATTGAGCAGGCATCGACAAGGTCAAGAAATTGCTGGCATGAGAGGTGCGTTACGCGGGTCAGTCGCGCTTGATAACGCCGCGAAGCTTGTCGAAGGCAAGACGGATACGCGACTTGACCGTCCCAAGCGGCAAACCGAACGCTTCTGCGATTTCAGAATGCGAAAGGCCCTCATAAAAGGCTGCTTTCAGCAGGTCGAGCTGTTCGGCCGGCAAAATGTTGAGCTGCTCGCGCACCTGCGCTTCAAGCTGGCTTTGCGACAGCGTCTCGAACGGCGCCGGCTCCGGGGCCGGCTGCAGCATGGGCTCATCCGGCGACAGCTCCGGCTTGGCATGACGGCGGAAGAGGTCAATCTGGCGGTTGCGGGCAATCCGGAAAATCCATGTGGAGACGGAGGCCTGGCGGGAATCGAACTGCCCAGCCTTGCGCCAGACGGTCAGCATGACATCCTGAACGATCTCTTCGGCCTGGGCATCGCTGGCGCCCATCCGCATCAGATAGGTCTTCAGGCGCGGGCCAAAAAATTCAAACAGCGTGCCGAACGCCCTGCGGTCACCACTTTCCGAAATGCGGCGCATGCAGTCCACATGCAGCAAGCGCGGGTCGTCAATGTGATCAAGGCGAGCAACAGACAATGGACAATCCATATATGGCAGCACACCTATTGTCTGTGTTTACAGGGCTCCATGCAACCTTTGATCGCGATGCTCGCGATTCTGTGATCAGCGTTTCGCCAAAATTTGGCCTTAACGTTTGAGCAGTGTCGATTAACTAGCATGGCTGCCAACCCTCACAGATTCAGACAGACCCGACCCATGATCCGTTCTGCCACATTTGCCACCCTCGCCACCGCCCTTGTTGCTCCGGCCGCCTTTGGCGCGCCTTCTGCCATCGGGCGCTATGACGACTGGACCGTCTTCACCGAAACCGTGGAGGGCGAAACCCTCTGCTATGCGGCTACCGAGGCGACAGACATGGCGCCGAAAGCGGCCAATCATGGCGATGTCTGGTTCTTTGTATCGAACTGGGGCTCAGGCCAGGCCCGTAGCCAGCCCAGCCTGAAGGTCGGCTATGAGCTGCGCGCCGACCTGCCCGCCCGCGCGACTGTCGGGCGGTCGGGGTGGACCATGTACGGCGTCGGCCGCGAAGCCTTTGCGCAGGACCGTGACGATTCGGACATCGTGGATGCCCTGCGGCGCGGGAGCGAGCTTCATGTCGAAGCGGTCTCGTCGCGCAATACGCAGGTCTCCTACCATTTCTCTCTATCCGGCTCGGCCGATGCCATCGACAAGGCCGCCTCGCTTTGCCGATAGCGATCTGACGGGGCCCGGTCAGGCTGGCTGAGGATCGCGCTCGATCTCCAGCCCTTCAAGACCGCCGGCCTCGCGCCAGTCCTTCAGGATCGAGAAATACTCCATGGAACCGCCGCCATAGAAGGAATTCTGGCGGGCCCGCGCGGCGATCTGGCCTTCATTGTTATAATAACCAGGGGTGCATTCGGCGAGGAATTTTTCCCGCATCTGCGCCTTCGAGACGATGGTCTTCACCCATCTGTCCTGCGCCTCGGCGCTCGGCTCGATCTGCACGATTCCCTCATCGAAAGCGCGAGAGAGAATGTAGCCAAAATGGGTGGCCTGCTCATCGAGCTGGTGCGGGTAGTTGGCGGTGAAGGCCGCCTGCGCCCCGCCCATGACGAAGACGTTCGGGAAATCGCGCACGAACATACCATGCAGGCTTTCCACGCCATCGGCCCACCTATCCGACAGGGAGACCCCGTCCCGGCCATGGAGCTCATAGCCTGACCGGCGGGTATAGCTGGTCCCGACCTCAAAGCCTGTCGCATAGATGAGGCAATCGAGCTCATATTCGACGCCGCCCACGACAACGCCTTTCTCGGTGATCTTCTCGACGCCTTTGCCATCGGTATCGATGAGATGGACGCTCTCGCGGTTGAAGGTCGCCAGGTAGTCGTCATGGAAACAGGGGCGCTTGCAGAACTGGCGATACCAGGGTTTCAGTGCGTCGGCCGTTTTGCTGTCGGCAATGACCTCATCCACCCGGGCGCGGATCGATTCCATTTTCTTGAAATCGGCGAGCTCACCGATCTCCTCAAGCTCACTGGCCGAAAGCTGCTTGCCGCCCTGGTTACTGGCGAGGAAGAGAAGGTTGCGGATAATGTCGGTCCAGCCATCCTGAACAAGGTCCTCATCCTGATAGCCGCCAGAGACGAGGATGTTGAAATTGTCCATCCGCTTTTTCTGCCAGCCCGGCTTCAGAGACTTTGCCCAGTCTTCATCGGTCGGCTTGTTATCGCGCACATCGATTGAACTTGGGGTGCGCTGGAAGACGAAGAGTTCCTTCGCGCCCGCGCCAAGATGAGGCACGCACTGGACGGCGGTTGCGCCGGTGCCGATGATACCCACCCGCTTGTCCTTCAGGCCATCCAGTCCGCCTTCCGGGCCGCCGCCCGTATAGTCATAGTCCCAGCGGCTGGTGTGGAAGGTATGTCCCTTGAAATCCTCGATCCCGGGAATGCCGGGCAGTTTCGGCCGGTGCAGTGGCCCGTTCGACATGATAACGAAACGCGCCTTCATGGCGTCTCCGCGATTGGTCTCTACCGTCCAGCGTTTGGCGTCTTCGTCCCAGTGCATGGCCGTGACTTCGGTCTGGAAGAGCACGTCCTCATAGAGGTTGTAGTGCTCGGCAATCCGCGCGCTGTGCTCCAGGATTTCGCGCGCCGGTGTGTATTTCTGCTTCGGCATGAAGCCGGTTTCTTCCAGCAGCGGCAGGTAGATATAGCTTTCGATGTCGCAAGCCGCGCCGGGATAGCGGTTCCAGTACCAGGTGCCGCCAAAGTCGCCGCCTTTCTCGATCATGCGGATATTCTTCAGCCCGGCTTCACGAAGGCGCGCACCAGCCAGCAGCCCGCCAAAACCACCGCCGACCACAACAATATCCACCTCATCGTTCACAGGCGCGCGGTCTATCTTTTCATCGATATAGGGGTCTTCGATATAGCCCGCATATTCGCCGGCGATTTCGACATACTGGTCATTCGCATCCTCGCGCAGGCGTTTGTCGCGCTCAGCCCGATAACGCTCGCGAAGTTTATCGGGGTCGAAATCGATTCCCGGTGTCCCGTCAGCCATATTTTCCTCCCACGGAGCCTTTGTGGCCCTCTGTTGTGATGCGCCGCAGCAAACCTGTCCTCATATTCTTAGATTATTGGACAGGACGTGCTATGTGCGGCGTCGATGAAACATGTTCTGGACCTTTCACGCGGCGTCAATGCAAGCGCTTCTTCGGTGAAGTCGCTGGCTGGCCTGTCCATTCCTGCCCTCAAGGCGGAGATGGAAACACTGGGACTCGACCCGAAGAAAGCTGGTATGCGCGCCAAGCAGCTGCGCCGCTGGATTCATCATTTCGGCGTACAGGATTTCGGCGGCATGACCGATATCGCCAAGGAGCTGCGCGCAGACCTTGCCGAAAAATATGTCCTGACCCGGCCTGAGATTACAGAGCACAAGGTCTCCGTGGACGGCACCCAGAAATGGCTGACGAAGTTTCAGGAAGGCGTTGAGGGCGAAAGCGTCTATATTCCCGATGTCGGCCGGTCCGGCGCCCTCTGCGTCTCCAGCCAGATCGGCTGCACGCTGAACTGCACCTTCTGCCATACCGGCACCCAGAAGCTGGTGCGCAATCTCACTGCGCAGGAAATCGTCAATCAGGTCCTCATCGCGCGCGATGAACTGGAAGAGTGGCCCTCATCCAACGAGAACCGCAAGCTCACCAATATCGTGTTCATGGGCATGGGTGAGCCGCTCTATAATCTCGACAATGTGGCGGAGGCCATCGACACGATTTCAGATGGCGACGGCATTGCCCTCGGGCGCCGCCGGATCACCGTCTCGACAGCTGGCGTGGCACCGAAAATCCCCGAACTTGGCGAGCGGACCGGCGCGATGCTTGCGATTTCGCTCCACGCGGTGCGCGACGATCTTCGCAATGAGATCGTGCCCATCAACAAGAAGTATGACCTCCAGACGCTGTTCGAGGCGATCCGCGCCTATCCAGACCTTGGCAATTCCAAGCGCGTGACCTTCGAATACGTCATGCTGAAGGGGGTCAACGACTCACCTGCCGAAGCCCGCGACCTCGTCAAACTGCTCAAGGGCGTGCCAGCAAAGATCAATCTCATCCCGTTCAACCCTTGGCCGGGCTCTCCCTATGAGTGTTCCGACTGGGAAACGATTGAGACCTTTGCAGAGATTGTGAACCGGGCAGGTTATGCCTCCCCGATCCGCACCCCGCGCGGCCGGGACATCTTTGCCGCTTGCGGCCAGCTGCGCTCGGAAAGCGTGAAAAAATCGGCCGCCGAAAAGCGCCGCGAAGCGATGGCCGCCCAGGACTAGGCCGGAAACCGCCAGAAGGGCGCCGCTTTTGGCTTCTTCTTTTACATGACCTACGAGCTGACCAATCTCGCGACGACGCGCGGCTGGCTGCCCTTGCTGACAGTGGTGGATATCGCCTGGGGGACCCTCCTGTCCGGCATGGCGGCGGCGGCCGGCAAACTGGGCGTACAGCTTGCCGGCTGATCAGGCCGTATCGGCTGGGTGCTCTCCGGCGTCACGGGCATAAAGACCTTTGACCAGATTGCGCACGAAGGCGATATGGCTGCGAAGGTGGAAGACCTCCTCGGTATAGGAGAGCGGCACGTCCAGCTCGCCCACCTCGCGTTGAAGGTCCGAAAGCTCGTTCAGCACCTTGTTGCGGACTTCATCGCTGTGCGCTTCGCGGCCGCGGGCTTCGAGATGGCGCAGATCCGAATACCAGACATAGATCTTGCGCCTGACCCGCCAGCGATAGATGGGCGGCGCCACACGGATAAGCGGTATGAGGAGCGTGATGAGCGGGATCAGGAAAACCCAGGCCCGCTCAAGAAAATTGGCGACCTGAAAGGAGAAATAGTTGCGCAGGAAGGATGGCCCGTTCTTCCAGTAACGCTCTGCCTCGTTCGAGAGCGGCATGTCGACAAGCTCCGGCGCGGGAAACGCCCCGGCATTTGCAAAGGCGCTATTGCCAGAATGTATGTCTTCGGACGCCTCCAGCAGAAGCGACTGGATTGCCGGGTGAAGGTCACCGGCTATGGCGAGCTGGGCTACGGAGGCAATCAGGGGTGTGTCCATCTCCGGCTGATCGGCCTCAAGGTCAACAATACCGCGATACAGCGTAACGGGGTCAAGCGCGCGTGTCCGCCGGGCAAGTGCCGGCGCCCGGTCAAACGGCATCAGCCTGATACCCGGCCTGTCGAGCAGCCGCTGGACGTAAGGCGCACTCATCGAGGCGGAATAGGCGACCGCATCGAGCTCACCGGCCTCAAGTGCGCTGGCCGCCGCGAGCCCGCTCTCCCCGCGCCGGGCCTCTGCCGGCCAGTCACCGCCCCAGACCTCCTGCATCTGCAAGGCCAGAGCCCGCGTGCCGGACCCTTCCGGGCCGATGGCAAAGCGCAGCTTTCGCAGGTCGCCAAAAGCCTCCGCCCCTGTCTCTTCGCGAACGAAAACCCAGAAAGGTTCATGGAACATGCCGGCCAGGGAATGGAGGGCGGCGCGGTCCGCCTCAGTTGCCAGGCCGCCTTGCACAAAGGCGATATCGGCCTTTTCCGCGCGTAGAAGCGCCAGGTTCTCCAGAGAGCCGTTGGTCTCCAGAACCTCCACCTCAACATCGCTCTCGGCGAGGTGGTCGGCATATTGACGGGCGAGATCGTAATACGCCCCGCCCTGACTTCCCGAAGCGAATGTGACACGGGACGGCGGCGCCGGATCGATCAGCGCGAACGCCACCCAGATGCTGAGCAGGACCAGTAATGCAACCGGGCCGTAGACCTTGGCGATGTCTTTCATTCTCTTGTCCATTTGAGCCCCACATCCGGCCAGACCCTAGACCGGTCCCCCAATGCGGTCGAGAGCGGACGAAACTGAAGCGGGACAGGCATGACCGCGGCACAGGCGGAGGCGACAAATTGCACACGGCTCACGCCTAATTGAGTCGTTTTCCGTCGATAGCGTGCCTATGTTAGTGTCCAAAGACCTGAAGAGAACCGACGGAACCGAACTATGAACATGCGTAATCTCGCTGTCTGGGGACTGATCGCTGCGCTGGTCGTGGCCATGATGATCGCCATGCAAGGCTCATCCGTGGCTGCGAATGCAGAGAAAGTACCGATTTCCCAGCTTCGTCAGATGGCCACGGACGGCCAGCTTGACGAAGTCACAGTCACCAATGACCGCGTGACCGCCCAGACATCTGGCGGCACCACCTATTATGCAGAGAAACTGCCGACCAATATCGAGATTTCGACATGGTTTGCCGATCAGGGCATCACGGTGAATGAAGACGCCGAAAGCGGCTTCAGCTTCGGCGGCCTTCTGCTGAACCTTCTGCCGCTGGTTCTGATCCTTGGCCTCTTCCTCTTCCTGATGCGCCAGATGCAGGGCGGCGGCGGTGGCCGCGGTGCGATGAGCTTTGGCAAGTCGCGCGCCCGCATGCTGACAGAGAAATCAGGCCGCGTGACGTTCGATGACGTTGCCGGCGTGGACGAAGCCAAGGAAGAGCTTCAGGAAGTCGTTGAATTCCTGCGTGATCCCGCCCGCTTCCAGCGTCTTGGCGGCAAGATCCCGAAAGGCGCGCTTCTCGTGGGCCCGCCAGGTACCGGTAAGACGCTCCTGGCGCGCGCTGTCGCGGGTGAGGCCGGCGTGCCCTTCTTCACGATTTCAGGTTCGGACTTCGTCGAGATGTTCGTTGGCGTCGGCGCAAGCCGTGTGCGCGACATGTTCGAGCAGGCCAAGCGCAACGCCCCCTGCATCATCTTCATCGATGAGATCGACGCGGTCGGCCGCTCACGCGGTGCCGGTCTTGGCGGCGGCAATGACGAACGCGAGCAGACGCTGAACCAGCTTCTGGTCGAAATGGATGGTTTTGAAGCCAATGATGGCATCATCATCATCGCGGCTACCAACCGTCCCGACGTGCTGGACCCGGCCCTGCTACGTCCTGGCCGTTTCGACCGCCAGGTCACGGTGAACAACCCCGACATCATGGGCCGCGAACGTATCCTCAAGGTCCATATGCGCAATGTGCCGCTGGCCAAGGACGTCAATCCGAAAGTCATCGCACGCGGCACACCGGGCTTTTCGGGCGCTGATCTTGCAAACCTCGTTAATGAGGCTGCCCTGCTCGCCGCCCGCCGCGGTAAACGCGTTGTGGCGATGGCCGAGTTCGAGGACGCCAAGGACAAGGTCCTCATGGGGCCTGAAAAGCGCTCCATGGTCATGTCCGACAAGGAACGTGAGCTGACAGCCTGGCACGAAGCCGGTCACGCCATTGTGGCCCTCAAGGTGCCGGCAGCCGACCCGGTGCACAAGGCGACCATCATTCCACGTGGCCGCGCCCTTGGCATGGTCATGCAGCTGCCCGAAGACGACAAGATGTCGATGTCCAAGATCGAGATGACATCGCGCCTTGCCATCATGATGGGTGGCCGCGTGGCAGAGGAAGAGAAGTTCGGCATGGAGAATGTCACGGCGGGCGCCGCCTCTGACATCCAGCAGGCCACGAAACTCGCGCGCGCCATGGTGACCCGCTGGGGCCTTTCCGATGAGATTGGCCCGGTCGACTATGCCGACGATCAGGGCGACGTCTTCCTCGGACAGCAGCTGATGAACAAGTCGCACGTCTCCGAGGACACCTCCAAGAAGATCGAGGAGGAAGTCCGCAAACTGGTCCAGAAGGGCATGGATGACGCACGTCACATCATGACTGAATGCCGCGACCAGTGGAGCACGCTGGCCGAAGGGCTGCTCGAATACGAAACGCTGAGCGGCGAGGAGATCAAGGACCTCCTCAACGGCAAGCCACCGACGCGCCCGGATGAGCCGGACGAACCGCAGGGGCCGACCTCTGCCGTTCCCGTCACCGGCAAACGCCGCAAGGGCTTTGGCGGCGGCGAAACGGGCGGAGAGCCGGAACCGGCCTGACCGCTAAATAGAATCCAGATGTGATGGGGCGCAGTCTGTTTAGACTGCGCCCCTTTTTTTGGTCAGGCCCTGCCGGTGCTTTCGGGTGCGGGCGTCTGCGGCGCAGCCGACTGCATATTTCGCGCTTTTTCAAACCTCGTTCGCGCCTTATGTCTTCGACATGACCTCAAACCAGACAGAGTCCCGGGGCCGTGTCCTCGTCATCGCCGGGTCCGATTCAGGCGGCGGCGCCGGTATACAGGCCGACATCAAGGCCATCATGGCGATGGGCGGTTATGCCATGACCGCCATAACCGCCATCACGGTCCAGGACACGACCGGTGTCCACGCGGTGCATGCCGTCCCCGTCGAGACGGTCATCGCCCAGATGAGGGTCTGCCTGCGCGATATCGGCGCCGATGCCGTCAAGACCGGCATGCTGGGGCGCGCGGATCTTGTCGAAGAGGCCGCCGAGACGCTGGACGCGCTGGCGCCGGCCGTCCCGCGCATCATCGACCCGGTCATGGTGGCCTCGTCGGGGGACCGGCTGATTGACCGGCGCGCCGTCGAGAGTATCTCGTCGCTCCTCATCCCCAACGCCGCCCTGGTCACACCCAATGCGCCGGAAGCGGAGATCCTGACAGGCAAGTCCGTCGATGGCGTCAACGGTCAGAGACGGGCGGCAGAAGCCTTGCTGGAACGGGGCGCGAAAGGGGCGCTGGTCAAGGGCGGCCACGTGCCCGGAAGTCCGATCACGGATGTGCTGCAGACCGAACATGGCGAATGGCTTTTCGAGAACCGCCGGATCGACACCAGTTCCACCCACGGCACGGGCTGCACACTGGCAAGCGCCATCGCCGCGCGGATTGCGCAGGCCGACGCCATGCAGGAGGCCGTCGAAGCCGGCCGTGACTATCTTTTCAGGGCAATAGAGACCGCCAAAGGCTTCGGGCAGGGACACGGCCCTGTCCATCATGGCTGGAAGCTGGACATGGCCGATGAGCGCTAGCGCCGCATTCCCAGCTGACCTTCGCACCCGGCGCGCCAGATATGACCTCTGGCTGAAAGAAACGGGGCCTGCTGTTGCCCCGCCGGTCCTGGGCCTTGAGCCTGACGCCACGCTCTCGCTCGATGTGGCAGGCCTTGCCGAACGCGGCTGGGACGACCTGCCCCTCCACTGGACGCCTGAAAACGGCAAGGTGCTGCATGGCGGTTATGGAGAGGACCGGGCCATCTATGATGCGCCAGCCTTCCGGGGCGCCGGCGAGCCGCGCACCCTCCATCTCGGTCTCGACATCTTTGCGAGCGCCGGGACAGAGGTCTTCGCGCCGCTGGATGGCTGCGTTCACAGCCTGCAGCGCAATGACAATGAGAAGGATTATGGCCCGACCCTGATCCTGCAGCATGAGACCGGGACCGGTTTCGACCTCTTCACCCTCTATGGGCATCTGGCCGCCGATGTCCTCTCATCCCTGGCGCCGGGTGACGCGGTCGACGCAGGCCAGAAACTGGGCGAACTTGGTGATAGCCACGTAAATGGCGGCTGGGCACCGCATCTTCACTTTCAGGTAATGCTGGACCTTCTGGGCCATAGCGGCGACTTTCCCGGTGTCTGCCGCAAGAGCGAGGCCGATCTCTGGCTGACGCTCTGCCCCGACCCGCGGCCGCTGCTGGGACTGCCGCCCAGAAGCTAGAAGCGGCGGACCATATAGACGCCCAGTAAAAGGAACCCGACGCCGAGCAGACGAAGAGGCGTCGCAGGTCTGACCGCCTGACCGAAGGCCCCGAACTGGTCATAGAGCACAGCGGCGCCAAGCTGACCGGCAATGAAGGCCGCAATCCAGGCGGCAACGCCGATCCTCGGCACAGCCAGCGCCGCCGTTCCGACAACGACGGCCCCCAGCACCCCACCGATCCACACCCACCAGGGCATGTTGCTGGTCGCCTGCGGCAGCTCGAACCTGTTCCCCATTGCCACATTGGCTGCGAGGAGAACCGCCGTGCCCACCGAAAACGAGATCAGCGCGGCCTGCACGGGCCCGCCAATGCCAGATGCCAGACGTCCATTGATTGCGCCCTGGGCTGCCATCAGAGCGCCGCAGACGACCCCAAGTCCGACAAGTATCTGTCCCCAGCCCATATCCTCTCCTTCCGATTGGTCTTCACGCCCGACATGGTCCGATGCCCGCAGGGTGACCACCCATATGATGCGTCAATCGGTTTCTGGACGGCCCCAGCGAACCCCAGAGCGATCCTCAACGATACCTTAGAAAGTCTGGTTTGCGGCGGCCGCATGCCGCCTCTATTGCAGAAGACAGCTTTCTATGAGGAGCCGGGCATGCCGACCACACCGTTTTTCCAGATCGACGCATTTGCCAGCGAAGCCTTCAAGGGCAATCAGGCCTGCGTCATGCCACTCGACGACTTCCTGCCGGACGAAACGCTTCAGGCCATCGCGGCCGAGAATAACGTCGCTGAAACCGCCTTCATCGTTGGGAAAGGTGACGGCGTCTGGGCGCTGCGCTGGTTCACGCCTGAAATCGAAGTCCCCCTTTGCGGACATGCGACGCTCGCGGCGGCACATGTCCTGTTCAGCCATCAAGGCTTTACCGGTGACGAGGTCGCCTTCGACACCGTCAAGTCAGGCCGGCTGAGCGTAAAGCGCGCAAGCACTGGCGGTTATGAAATGGACTTTCCAGTCCCGCCCGTGCACCAGATCGAGGTCACCGAAGAGGTTGTGAATGCTCTCGGCGCGCGCCCCGTCGCAGCCTGGGCAGGTATCTATTATGGGGCGATCTTTGAAACACCTGATCAGATTATCTCGCTTGATCCGGATCTGGCCGCCCTGAAACCTCTGACCATTGGTCAGGAGGGGCATACCGGCTGTTTCGGCTGTCTCGCGCCTGGCGGCGACGGCGTCGATGTTACCAGCCGCTTCTTTGCACCTGGCAGCGGCATTCCGGAGGACCCCGCCACGGGCAGCTGGCACTGTATGGTCGCCGCCATCATGGGGCCGCGCCTCAATCGGGCCTTCGAATGCTACCAGGCCTATCCCGGGCGCGGCGCAAGGATTGGTGTCCATCTGGTCGGCGACCGCGCAAAACTCACAGGGGACGCCGTGACCGTCATTGAGGGCAGTTTCTCGCTCTGAACCAGAAGCCGGGCGCAACATAACCTCTCGCTCAGGCGTTGGATCTGAAGGACACGCCGGGCGGGGAGCAATGCCGATCAAGAGTCGCCATATCCATATCTATGTCATCGCTGTCTGCCTTGTCGCGGTGGCGATCGATCTTGCCATGGCACTCTCAATGGACCGGCAAAGCCTCTTGACCACAACGATCAGCGACCTTGCCGCAGGCGACTATGCCAGCGCACAGGATTTCGGCCTGATCCTGGTCGCCATCGGCGTTACGCTCACGGGATTGGCGATCTGGCGCTCCGGATCAGGCGACTGGCCAGATGGTATGGCGGCGGCCTTGTTCGCGATTGCCGGGCCCTTGATTGTCCTGATCTCGCTTTATGAAGCCTATTCGAAAACCAGCCCGCAAAGCCCCGTCATCCATTACTGGGCTGTCGGCGCCATTGGACTTTCCATTTCCATTGCGCTCGGCCTGCTTGCATGGGCGCGTGGCGATGCGCATCCGGTTTTTCGGTGGGGCACTGGCATCGCTGCCGCCATCTTCCTTGCGGCGGGCGCAGCGACCTTCGGTGTTTCCAACCAGATTATAGGCCTCGTGGAACGGTTCGCCGCCGTCAGTCTCGTCCTCTGGCTCATCGGCTTCCACAGCGCGCGGCTCGCCAACCGGGACTAGCGTGCGCGTCTTGCCCGCCGCTGCGAGAGCCAGACCCCGGCAAGGATGAGGAGAAAGGCGGCCAGCGCATTCCAGCTCTGGGTTTCCCTGAAGAGGAAATAGCCAAGCACGGCCGACATCACCGGAATGACATAGCCTGTAAGCGCAATGAAGGTGGCGCTGGTGCGGGCGACCAGATGCATCAGCAAGATGCCCGCAAAAGCCGTCGATATCGCGCCAAGCCCCAGGACACAGAGAAGCTGCGGCGTGCCGGCGGATACCTCGTTCCAGTCGGTGATTGCGATCATCGGCAAGGAGGAGATGGCCGCAACGCTCAGAAAACCGACCGGCAGGACAATGGGGGGCAAGCGCGGGGCGCCGCGCGCGATGATGCTGTTCACCGCATAGCAGAACGCGCCCACCAGAACGAAAAGCTGGGCGCCAAGCTGAACGTCGAAGCCGCTCAACGCATCCGGCCCCAGAAGAAGCGCAACACCGGCGAAGCCGACCACAAGACCCACCACCTTGGTCTGCGTGATCCGCTCATCCTCAAAGCGAAGGTGCGCGAGCACAGCGGTGAAGAGGGGCGCCGCAGAGATCAAAAGCGCCGCGAGCGAGGAGTCGATGGACTTCTGGCCCAGCGTGATCACATAGAAAGGCACCGCCGTGCCCACCGTGCCCATGCCGAGAATGGCCAGCCACGAGGCCCGGTCCGAGAAGGGCGGCAGGCGCTCCCCGCGCACCAGCATCACCACCCAGAGGATGACCGCCGCAGAGATCAGCCGCCCAGGTATGATCAGGCTCGCCGGGAGCCCGTCAACGGCAACTTTCGTCATCGCGAAGGCGCTTGCCCAGCAGGCCGAAAGCAGGAGGAAAAGCCCCCAGTCGGCGGCGGACCGCTCAGTGGACATATTGAATGGGTTTCCTGTCTGACGTGGTGACAAGCGGCTTTGCATCCCTCGCCGGGCCGGGCAAGGCGCTTCTCATAGGAATGTCACAATTGTTCCCCTATGCGGCGGCGCCCAAGTCTGCCATAAGGTCTGCGGGCCAGCCCTCCCCAACGAGGGCCAGCCTATCTGTAAGGATAGGAGTAAAACAGATGACCAATACCCCCAAGCCGGAGATGCGTCCGGCATGCCCGCACTTTTCTTCAGGGCCAACTGCCAAACGCCCCGGATTTTCCCTCTCACAACTTGAAACGGCCGCCTTTGGACGCTCACACCGCTCCAAGGATGCCAAGGCGAAGCTCAAGGAAGCGATTGATCGTACCAAGGCGATCCTGAAGCTGCCTGAGGATTACCGTGTCGCGATCGTGCCCGCCTCTGATACTGGCGCCGTCGAGATGTGTATGTGGTCCATGCTGGGCGCCCGCCCGGTCGACATCTTTGCCTGGGAGAGCTTCGGCAAGGACTGGGTAACCGATGCGCAGAAACAGCTGAAGCTGGATGACTGCGAGATATACGTCGGCGATTATGGCGTCCTGCCCGACTTCAAAAAAGCGCGCGACGATGCCGACATCGTCTTTACCTGGAATGGCACGACCTCGGGCGTCCGCGTCGATGACCATAGCTGGATCAAGCCGAATCCGGACCGGGTCGTGATCTGCGATGCGACCTCAGCCGTGTTCGCGCAGGACATCCCCTTCGAGAAACTCGATGTCATCACCTATAGCTGGCAGAAAGTGCTCGGCGGCGAAGCGGCCCATGGCATGCTGATCCTGTCCCCGAATGCGGTCAAACGCCTCGAGACCTACACGCCGGATCGCCCCCTGCCGAAGGTTTTCCGCATGACCAGCGGCGGCAAGCTGAACGAAGCGCTTTTCGAAGGCGCGACGATCAACACCCCCTCCATGCTGGCGGTTGAGGACTATCTGAAAGCGCTTGACTGGGCCGAGAACGAGGGCGGGCTACCCGGCCTCAAGGCACGCTCCGACAAGAGTCTCAAAATCCTTGAAGACTGGGTCGAAAAGACCGACTGGATCGAGTTCCTCTGCGCGGACCCGAAAGTGCGCTCCAATACAGGCGTGACCTTCCGCATTGCCGATCCACGCGTCGCAAAGCTCGACACGGCAGGCCAGGAAGCCTTCGTCAAGAAGCTCGTTGCGCTTCTGGAGAAGGAAGGCGTCGCCTTCGACTTCAACGCCTACAACAAGGCGCCTCCGGGCCTGCGCATATGGGTCGGCTCCACGGTCGAGCCCTCCGATGTCGAAAAGCTCCTGCCATGGCTAGACTGGGCCTTCGCGACCGTCGCGGAAGAGCTTCAGGACGCCTGATAATCTCAAAGTTTCCGATCATCCCGGCGAAAGCCGGGATCTCGGTCCGCAAAGGATGACACTTGCGGCACGAGGTCCCGGATCAAGTCCGGGACGATCGGCTGTATTTCACAGGAAACCAAACCCATGCCTAAAGTCCTTATCGCTGACGATCTCAGCCAGGCAGCCGTCGATATCTTCACCAATCGCGGCATCGACACAGACATCAAGGTTGGCCTCTCGAAAGACGAGCTGATCAAGATCATCCCCGACTATGACGGCCTTGCCGTGCGGTCGGCCTGCAAGCCCGACGCCGACGTAATTGCGGCGGCGACCAGGCTTAAGGTCATCGGCCGCGCCGGGATCGGTGTCGACAATATCGATATCAAGGCCGCGACCGCCAAAGGCGTCGTGGTCATGAATACGCCCTTCGGCAATGCCGTCACCACTGCCGAGCATGCCATCGCCATGATGTTCGCCGCCGCCCGCCAGATCCCGGCGGCAGATCAAGGCACGCAGGCCGGCAAGTGGCCGAAAAAGAACTTCGTGGGCGTCGAGCTCTCCTACAAGACGCTCGGCCTGATCGGCTGTGGCAATATCGGCGCCCGCGTGGCGGAACGGGCCAAGGGCCTGACCATGAAGGTCGTCGCCTATGATCCCTTCCTGACCGAAGACCGTGCCATCGAACTCGGCGTCGAAAAGGTCGATCTAGATACGCTTCTGACCCGCGCAGACGTCATCACGCTTCACACCCCCCTGACCGACCAGACGCGTAACATCCTGTCTAAGGAGGCGCTTGAGAAAACGAAGAAAGGTCTCATCCTCGTCAACTGCGCCCGTGGCGGACTGGTGGACGAAGACGCGGTGCGCGAGCTTCTGGACAACGGGCACCTTGGCGCCGCCGCCTTTGACGTCTTCGTCGAGGAACCGGCCAAGGAAAACGTTCTCTTCGGTGCGCCCAACTTCATTGCCACACCTCATCTTGGCGCCGCGACCAACGAGGCCCAGGAAAATGTAGCCCTGCAGGTAGCCGAGCAGATGAGCGACTATCTCCTCTCCGGCGCAGTGACGAACGCACTCAACATGCCCTCGGTGACGGCCGATGAGGCCCCGCGCCTCAAACCCTTCATCGAACTGGCAGAAAAGCTCGGACAGTTTGCAGGCCAGATTTCCGACCATGGCTTTGACGATGTCGAAATCGAATATGAAGGCGAGGTTTGCGAACTTAACCGCAAGCCGATCACGGCCGCTGCGCTTGCGGGCCTGCTCCGGGCCTCACGCGGCGATGTGAACATGGTCTCGGCTCCGGCCATCCTTGCCGAGTCGGGCATCCATCATTCTGAGTCCACCACCGAGGACAGCCCCGTCTATGACAGCCTGATCCGCATCCGGGTGAAGGTGCCGCGTACGGCCAATTCCGAGGAGACCGGATGGCGCTCGATTGCGGGTACGGTCTCAGCGGGCCGTCCGCGCGTCGTCGAGGTGAAGGAAATGCCACTGGAGGGCGCCTTCTCGCCGATCACCCTCTACGTCAACAATCTCGACAAGCCGGGCTTCATCGGGGCCCTGGGCGAAATGCTTGGCTCTGCCGGCGTCAATATCGCGACCTTCCACCTTGGACGTCAGGAAAGCGGCGGCGAGGCCATCGCCCTCATCGGCATCGACAGTGAGCCTCCGCAGGAGATGACCGAGAAGCTCGATGCGCTGCCACACGTGCGCTACGCAAAAGTCCTGCACTTCTAGGCCTGCGCGATTGCCATAAGTCCTATGCCTGCCCCGGAGGTGGATTCCGGGGCAGGTTTCCTATCTGTCGCAACGTCAACGAATTTACGGAGCGACAGACATGACCAAACTCGCAATCGTCTACCATTCCGGCTATGGCCACACCGCAAAAGTGGCCGAACACGTCGCCACGGGCGCCCGCAGTGTCAGCGGTGTCGAGGTCGATGTGCTGAAAGCCGATGATCTTGCCAGCGCCGAGGAAGGCCCCTGGGACACGCTGGCCGCCGCCGACGGTATCATCTTCGGCTCGCCCACCTATATGGGCTCCAGCTCATCGGTCTTTAAAGCCTTCTCGGAAGCCTCCTCGAAGATCTGGATGAATGGCGGCTGGCGCGACAAGATCGCCGCAGGCTTCACCAATTCCGGGTCGCTGGCGGGCGACAAGCTCAACACGCTGCAGGAACTGATGATCCTGGCCGGCCAGCACGGGATGATCTGGGCCAATTACGGCGCCTTTCCCGGCTATAATACCAGCACGAGCGACTTTGAGGGCGCCTGGAACCGCGCCGGACACATGGTCGGCCTTGGCACGCAGGCCCTGACGGATCTTCCAGCAGACCAGACCCCGGACCAGGCAGATCTCGAAACCTCTGAGGATTTCGGCAAGCGGATCGGCGAAATCACGCGCCGCTGGGTTGCAGGGAAGTCATAGCGCCCGGCCGATCGGCGCCCTTCAGCGTTTATATCCTTGACCTCGGGCTCGCGCGGCACTCTCTGGAACCGTCCATTATTCAAGAGGGGGTTTCCCATGAAACGTCTGATCGCGCTTGCCCTTGGCACAACCGCGCTCGCGGCGCCGGCCAGTGCCCAATTTGTTGAGGAGGCACGCCTCGGGGTGATGCAGCACAATATCTGTGTCATCGACTGCAAGAATGCCGACAAGGAAGACGGCCCCAACGTGCAGGCCGAACTGGTCTTCGCTGGCCCGGACATCTTCCGCTACATCGCCAGTCCGCGCCCCTATGTCATGGGATCGCTGAACACAGCGGGTGATACCAGCTTCGGCGGCTTTGGCCTTCTCTGGAACTGGGACTTTGCAACAAAATGGTCGCTGGAGCCCAGCCTTGGCTATGTCATCCATGATGGCGCGCTGGAAAGCCCCTTCCCGCAGGGCGATCCGCGCAGTGATGCCTTTGCCCAGGAAAACATCTATTTCGGCTCAAAGGACCTCTTCCGCACGGGTCTCGCCCTGAACCGCGACTTCGGCCCCAATTGGGGCATGCAGGTTCTTTACGAGCACCTGTCCCACGGTCAGATTCTTGGCAATGGCCGCAATCAGGGCGTCGACAGTGTTGGTGTGCGCGCCTACTGGCGGCTCGGGCAGTAAGGCCCGCGCGCCTTACGCTTCGTCAGCCTTGCAACCCGTCCCGATAAGGCGAATCCTCCCTGGAAAGCAGACATTCCAGGGAGGTTTGCATGGCGAAGAAACATGCCATCATTATCGGGTCAGGCCTTGGCGGCCTGACCGCCGCTATCAAGCTGCAGGAAGACGGACACAGTTTCGATCTCATCGACCGCAATCCCAAGGTCGGCGGCACATGGTATGAGAACTCCTACCCTGGCTGCGCCTGCGATGTGCCGGTCGCGCTTTATCAGCTCTCCTTCGCTCAAAGCATCAACTGGACGCGGACCTACCCGCAGGGCCCGGAGATTCAGGCCTATGCCGAAGAAATCGCCGAACGCTATCAGCTTGCCCCCAACATGCATCTTGGCGATGAGGCGATCAGCGCCGAATGGGATGACAGCGCCAAGTCGTGGACGGTGCAGACGGCAAGCGGCAAGACCTTCACAGGCGACATCCTTGTCGGGGCCCTCGGCCAGCTGAACCGCCCGAACTGGCCGAAAATTGACGGTCTGGACACGTTCAAGGGCGCGAAAATGCATTCGGCCCGCTGGGATCATTCGGTCTCATGGGAAGGAAAGCGCGTCGCCGTTATCGGCTCTGCCGCGAGCGCCGTGCAGATCATCCCTGAAGTCGCAAAGACCGCCGCGCAGCTAACTGTCTTTCAGCGCACACCGAACTGGGTCGTGCCGCGCCGGGACGTGCCGGTCTCGCCGCAGGAACAGGCGCTCATGTTCACAGAACCTGAGACGGCAATGGATATCGGTGCGCGTTCGCGCCAGCTCATGTACGACAATGCCGACCATTTCTTCTGGCAGGTCTTTCAATGGACGCAGGCCGGACGCGAGGCCTACACCGCCATTGCCACGAACCATCTGAACGATCAGGTCCGCGATCCGGAGCTGCGCAAGAAGCTCACCCCGGACTATCCTGTCGGCTGCCGCCGCATCCTGATCTCGGACGATTATTTCCCGGCCCTCCAGCGCGACAATGTCGAGCTGGTGACGTCCGGCCCGGAAAAGATCGACGAGACCGGTATCACTGCGCCGGACGGCACGCATCGCGAATTCGACATTCTGGTCTTCGCGACCGGCTTCGAGACGACAGAGTGGAAATGGTCGGTCAATGTGAAAGGCGTGGACGGTGGACATTTGAACGATGTCTGGGCCGATCACCCATCGGCTTATGCCGGCATTACCGTTTCGGGCTTTCCGAACCTTTTCGTCCTCTATGGCCCCAATACCAATCTCGGGCACAACTCCATCACCTTCATGCTGGAGCGTCAGGTCGAGTATATGATGAAGGCAATCGAGGCGATGGACGCGCAATCCGCGAAGTCGATGATGCCAAAGAAGTCGGCACAGGACGCCTGGAACAAGCGGATATAGGCGGACCTGAAGAAGACCGTCTGGGCCGACCCGGCCTGCAATTCCTGGTACAAGACCGAGGACGGCCTCATTACGCAGAACTGGTCATCGCATACCCGGGACTATGCCAGCGAAGTCGAGGAGGTGAAGGTCGAGGACTACGAACTCGCCTGATCGGCGCGAAAGCCGCATCTGCGCTCTTGAAATCCGCCCCTAAACCCTTTCAGTGGCGCACTGGATTTCAAGGAGCAGCTATCCATGGCAGGTGTGGTCGTCGTCGGGGCCCAATGGGGCGATGAAGGCAAAGGCAAGATCGTCGACTGGCTGTCGAGCCGGGCCGATACGGTGGTGCGTTTCCAGGGCGGCCACAATGCCGGCCACACGCTCGTCATCGGCAACAAGACCTTCAAGCTGAACCTTCTGCCGTCCGGCGTCGTGCGCGGTGGCAAGCTGTCCGTCATTGGCAATGGTGTCGTGGTCGATCCCTGGCAGCTGCTGTCTGAAATCGAAGGCATGGGAAAGGAGGGCGTCAAGCTGGGGCCCGACGATCTGATCCTGGCCGACAATGCCTGCCTCATCCTGCCATGGCACAAGGATATCGATGCGGCCCGCGAAGCCGCCCTCGGCGAGTCGAAGATCGGCACGACGAAACGCGGTATCGGCCCGGCCTATGAAGACCGTGTCGGCCGGCGCGCCATCCGTGTTGCCGATCTCGAAGATCCTGCCGCGCTGGATCTCAAACTGGAACGGCTGCTGGCCCACCATAGACCGCTGCGCGCCGGTCTGGATCTTCCTGAACCCGATGCTGACGCGCTGAAGGCCGAGCTTCTTGAGCTGGCGCCCAAGGTCCTTCCATTCGCGCGGCCTGTCTGGAAACTGCTCGACGAACAGGTCAAGCTTGACCGCCGCATCCTGTTTGAAGGCGCCCAGGGCGTCATGCTGGATGTCGATCACGGCACCTACCCCTTTGTGACCTCCTCCAACGTCGTCGCCGGCAATGCGGCAGCTGGCGCCGGGGTCGGGCCGAGCGCGATTTCCTATGTGCTGGGGCTTGCCAAGGCGTACACGACCCGCGTCGGGTCGGGCCCCTTCCCGACAGAGCAGGACAATGAAATCGGCCAGCGCCTCGGCACAGTTGGTCATGAGTTCGGGACCGTTACCGGCCGTGCCCGCCGCTGTGGCTGGTTCGACAGCGTCATGGTCCGCCAGGCCTGCGCCACGTCCGGCGTCAGTGGGCTCGCTCTCACCAAGCTGGACGTCCTCGATGGCTTTGAAGAGATCAAGGTCTGCGTCGGCTACAGGCTGAATGGCAAGGAAATCGATTACTTTCCCGCCGGCCTCACACATCAGGCCGCTGTCGAGCCGATTTATGAAACGATGGAAGGGTGGAAAGACTCCACGAAAGGCGCGCGCAGCTGGGCAGACCTTCCCGCCGAAGCGGTGAAATATGTTCGAAGGCTGGAAGAACTCGTCGGCAAACCCTGCGCCCTGGTCTCGACATCGCCAGAACGGGAAGACGTTATCCTGATGAGGGACCCGTTCGAACGAGGCTAGGCACGCCTAGTCCTCCGGATTTGATGCATCCTTTATGAAACCGCCCGTCAGATTGATCAGATAGGCGCTTGCGCCGACGCGGACCCATTCATAGCCCTTCTTCGGCTTTTTCAGCCCGGCGCCCTTCCAGTCGTCTATGATTTCCCCGCGATACTGCACGGGAAGGTAATCGCCACGTTCGAAGCTGACGGCGCCCTCATCGGAGGAATCCTCGGCCGCGTCAGGATTGTCATAGGATGCAGGTGGCCCCGCCTGGCCTTCTAGGGCCAGCAAGAGCGCGGCGGCTGCGAGCAGGGTCATCTTTAACATCGGTTACTCCGTTTCAAAATAGGAACGGCCCTCACGATCCTGCGGTTCCCGGGCGCGGACAGAAGTCCTGCGGGCGAGGCGCCCCCCCTCCGCTCAGCGGCTCTGCCGGCTTGCGTGGATATGAGCCAGCGCAACAGCCCCTGCGGTCGATACATTGATACTGTCGAAGTCGCCTGCCATCGCGATCCGCACCGGCGTGCTCCGGGCGATCAGCCCGTCCGCGAGTCCCGGCCCCTCCGGGCCGAGCAGAACCGCTGTCTTCCGCGCCGGCCGCTTTTCGTGAAGTAATTCACTGCCCGCGCGGGGTGTCATGGCCCAGACCTCATATCCTGCCTCTTCAAGCCAGGAGAGATGGTCTTCACTGGACCCGCCATGGAGAAAGGGCAGCCAGAGGGCAGCGCCCGCGGAGACCCGGATCGATTTTCGATAGAGCGGATCACAACTACGCTCATCCAGAAGCACGCCGCCTGCCCCGAAGGCGGCCGCATTGCGGAAGGCCGCGCCCACATTGTCATGATTGGAGAGCCCGTTCAGGACCAGAAGCGTTGGGGCCCCCAACAACGCCTCGCGAGAGACGGGCGCCCCCTTCCTTGCGCAGGCCAGTATGCCGCGATGCATGGGAAAGCCGGCCACTGCATCCAACACCTCCTGCGGCGCGGCATAGACCGGCACACCGTCCGGCACCTGCGCGAGCATGCCTGCCAGCGGCTCAAGCCGGGACTCAGCAAGGAAGACACTATCGACGGCAAAACGCGACTTCGACAGGAGAATGCCGAGTGTGACCTTCCCCTCCACAATAAACCGGCCATCGGACCCGCCCGTCAGGTCCCGCTCACGGATCGAGACATAGGGCGCGATGCGCGGATCGGCAGGGTCGGTGATTGGAATGGGCGCCATAACTCTGGCTTGGTGGCACAAAGCAGGACACCCGGCCAGTCTTCCCGGCCGGGTGTCCATCTGTTCTCATTTGACTGCAGATCAGGCGCCGACGGGCAGGCCCTGCTCCTTGGCCATACGCTTCATGGCCTTCTGGATCTTCTCGAAGGCGCGCACCTCAATCTGCCGGATGCGCTCACGCGAGACATTATATACCTCTGACAGCTGCTCCAGCGTCTTTGGCTCGTCGGTCAGGCGGCGCTCCTGAAGGATGTGCTGTTCGCGCTCTGAAAGGTCCGCCATGGCTTCCTGAAGCAGCTCCATCCGGCTGTCGAATTCCTGACGGTTGGCATAGGTGTCGGCCTGGCCCGGCTCATCATCGGTGAGCCAGTCCTGCCACTCCATGTCGCCTTCCTGGCCCATGGGCGCATTCAGAGAGGCATCAGAGCCACTCATGCGGCCATTCATGCTCAGAACGTCCTTTTCGGAGACGTTGAGGCGGGTTGCAATCTCGTTGACCTGTTCGGGGTTGAGATCGCCGCTTTCCAGCGCATTGATCTCACCCTTGATGCGGCGAAGATTGAAGAAGAGCTTTTTCTGGGCGGCCGTGGTGCCGAGTTTCACAAGGCTCCAGCTGCGCAGGATATATTCCTGGATCGCGGCGCGGATCCACCACATCGCATAGGTCGCAAGACGGAACCCCTTGTCGGGGTCAAACTTCTTGACGGCCTGCATCAGGCCGACATTGCCTTCGGAAATAACCTCCGCCATGGGCAGTCCATAGCCGCGATACCCCATGGCAATCTTGGCCACGAGGCGCAGGTGGGAGGTCACCATCTGCTCGGCAGCGTCGGTGTCCTCATGCTCCTGCCAGCGTTTGGCGAGCATGAACTCCTGCTGCTTCTCGAGCATCGGGAATTTGCGAATCTCGGTCAGATAACGGCTCAGGCCCTGCTCTGGGCTAAGCGCAATCGATGTTTTCAAAGCCATCGGCCTTTTCTCCGTGTCTACAGGTACTGACCCATTCAGGCGGCATCAGTTCCGTATCGGTTCTGGAGAAAGCTTGTAGCCCCGACTCGCGGCGGCGTCTTTCCCCCTGAAGCGCATTTGCATTATCACGCCCTTGCATAAATGGGATACAAACGTGGCGGTTGAAGGGCAAAACGGCTCAAAACCAAGTATTCATAGTAAACGCAGGCCCTGCGTCGAGGCAGCGCATCCCTGCCTGCATGACTTTCCGGCGCGCCCATCCTAAATGGGGTAAAGAAGAGGAAATTTCCGATGACGACCATACTGACAATTGGCTTTTACATCGCCATCGCCGTGCTCGTCGTGGTTCTCGTGCTGGGCATCGCCAATATGACGCGCAGCGATGATGGTCAGGCGAGCCGCTCCAACAAGCTGATGCGCCTGCGCGTTCTCGTCCAGGCTATTGCCATCGCCCTTCTCTGCGCGCTAGCGCTCGCGGTTGGCGCCTTCAACTAGGGCGCCCCAAACTGGAAGAGAGCGCCCAATGGTAAAACTGGACAAGATCTACACCCGTACTGGCGATGCCGGAAAAACGCGCCTCTCCACCGGCGAGCCGGTCGAGAAGTGGAATCCGCGCGTGATCGCCTATGGCAGTGTCGATGAAGTCAATGCCGCGCTGGGCGTTGCCGTCCTGCACGCCGCCGATGACATGGCAGCCCGGCTCAGGCGGATTCAGAACGACCTGTTCGACCTTGGCGCCGACCTTGCCACGCCGGAGCGGGACAAGAAGCTGGGCTTTGAGCCCCTTCGCATCGCCGCGGCCCAGACAGAGCGTCTGGAGCGAGAGATCGACGATATGAACAAGGCGATCGCACCGCTGGACAGTTTTGTTCTCCCCGGCGGCAGCGGCCTTGCGGCCCATCTGCATGTCTGCCGCACAATCTGCCGGCGCGCCGAGCGCGATATTGCGAGACTGGCTTCCGAAGAGCGCGAAATCGTCAGCAAGGAAGCCCTTGCCTTCATCAACCGGCTCTCCGACTGGCTGTTCGTGGCCTCACGCGTGGCCAATGACAATGGGCAATCGGACGTCAAGTGGAAGCCCGGCGCCAACCGCTAGCGGCCGCTTGGCCCACCCACCGGTTCCTGGCCGTCCTTGTCCAGCACCGTGACAAATTGGTCGGCAATATCGGCTGTAAGCGTCTTCAGTGAGTCCCAGTAATGCGCCGGCAGCTGGGCCGCGACGGTTTCCAGAACCGGCGCGGCGTGCCGGTCGCACTGTTTTTTCATCGCCTGCCCTGCCGCCGTCAGCTCGACCTGCTTCGCACGCCTGTCGTGCGCCAGCGTGGCCATGGAGACCAGATCCCGTTTCATCAGCCTGCTCACGGTCGAGGACATGGTCGGCTGGGACACGTTCAGCATCCGGGCCAGCCTGGTGATTGTCTGTGGGCCGGGGCCGTCATCCAGCAGCTTCAGCACCGAATACTGGGCAACCGTCATGGGTTTTGGCAGGTGCGCTGCCACGGCGCAGTCGGCAAGATGCGCCAGCCTGGCGACCTCGCTTAGTGCATTTGCCGCCTGTTTTGCAGCCAGGTGGGCGCCGGCCAGGTGATCATCGTCTGCGGGCATTTTTTGCGTTCCCTCTCCCAGTTGGAAACGGGTAATGCCATCCGCGGCCTTTGGAGGATTAAGTTTTGAAAAATGAGGCCGATTCAAAGCAGTCACTGCCGTCGCGCCCATGGATGCTGAAACAGAAGCAGGCCGCCAGATCGCACTTTCCGGGTTGAGCTTCAGCCACTTCGAAGGCATTGAAACAGCCATGACAGACACACCTCCAGACCGCCTGAGCCTCAATCCTCGCAGCCGCTACTACGACCCGGAGCTGATCCAGCGCGGCGTCGGCGTCCGTTTCAAGGGAGAGGAGCGCACCAACGTCGTCGAATATTGCCTCTCCGAAGGCTGGATCAAAGTGGCCGCAGGCAAATCGGTGGACCGCAAGGGCAACCCGCTGACCCTTACGCTGAAGGGCCCGGTCGAGGTCTGGTTTGAGGATGTGGAGAAGCCGCAGGACTGATCCGCCACCCGCCGCACAGCCGCTGATTATAGCGGCGAAATGACCTTGACGCGAGCAGCACGCTTGATTGTTGCAACCGCCTTCTCTAGGTCATCTCCAGTTAAACAGGGATAAGACAGGAGCTCGCCGATGAAGGTGCTCGTACCCGTAAAACGGGTCATCGATTACAATGTTAAGGTCCGCGTGAAGTCCGACGAGAGCGGCGTTGACCTTGCCAACGTGAAAATGTCCATGAACCCCTTCGACGAGATTTCGGTCGAGGAAGCGGTTCGGCTGAAGGAAAAAGGCGTTGTCGAGGAAGTCGTCGTCGTCTCCATCGGGCCGCAACAGGCACAGGAAACGCTGCGCACGGCTCTCGCCATGGGCGCCGATCGCGGCATCCTGGTGAAGACCGATGAGACGGTCGAACCGCTCGCCGTCGCCAAGATCCTCCAGAAGGTTGTCGGCGAAGAAAACCCCGACCTTGTGATCCTTGGCAAGCAGGCCATCGATGACGACTCCAACCAGACCGGCCAGATGCTTGGCGCGCTGCTCGACTGGCCGCAAGGCACCTTTGCCTCGGAAGTGGTTGTCGAGGACGGCAAGATCACCGTCACACGCGAAATCGATGGTGGTCTCCAGACGCTCGCGCTGGAAACCCCGGCCATCATCACGACCGACCTTCGTCTGAACGAGCCGCGTTATGCCTCGCTTCCGAACATCATGAAGGCGAAGAAGAAGCCGATCGATGAGAAGGCCCCGGGCGACTACGGTGTCGACACCGCCGCCCGTCTCAGCGTCGTCAAGGTCACCGAGCCGCCAGAGCGTGAAGCCGGCGAGAAGGTTGAAGACGTCGCTGAACTGGTCTCCAAGCTCAAGACGAAAGGAGCGATCTAATGGCTGTTCTGGTTATTGCTGATCACGACAATGAGTCGCTCTTCGATGCGACCCACAAGACCGTCACGGCCGCTGCGGCTTTCGGCGGCGACATCGACGTGCTGGTTGCTGGCAAGGACGCATCTGGCGTCGCTGAAGCTGCCGCCAAGATCGACGGTGTCCGCAAGGTGCTTCACGCCGATGGCGAGCCTTATGAAAAGCAGCTCGCCGAGGCGATGGAAGCGCTCGTCGTTCCGCTGATGGATGGCTATGACGCGGTCTTCGCGCCAGCCACCACCATGGGCAAGAACTGCGCGCCCCGCATCGCGGCCAAGCTGGACGTCATGCAGCTTTCCGACATCTCCGATGTGATTGATGCCGACACGTTCGAGCGTCCGATCTATGCCGGTAACGCCATGATGACGGTGAAATCTTCCGACGCCAAGAAGGTCGTGACCGTACGCGGCGCCTCCTTCGATGCGGCTGGCGAAGGCGGCTCTGCCTCTGTCGAAACGATCGACGCCCCGGCAGGCCCGTTCAAGTCGGCCTTCGTTGAGGAGCGTATCGTTCAGTCCGACCGTCCGGAACTCACCTCCGCCAAGCGGATCGTTTCCGGTGGCCGTGCGCTCGGCTCGAAAGAGGATTTCGAGAAATATATCACGCCGCTTGCTGACAAGCTCGGTGCGGGTATCGGTGCATCGCGCGCCGCTGTCGATGCTGGCTATGCCCCGAACGACTATCAGGTCGGCCAGACAGGCAAGATTGTCGCGCCGGAGCTTTACATCGCTATCGGCATCTCGGGCGCCATCCAGCACCTTGCTGGCATGAAGGACTCCAAGATCATCGTTGCGATCAACAAGGACGAAGAAGCCCCGATCTTCCAGGTTGCCGATTACGGCCTCGTGGCAGACCTTTTCAACGCCGTGCCGGAACTGACCGACGCGCTGTAGGCTTTGAGCCCGATCCATAAGGAAAAGCCCCGGACGTTTGGCGTCCGGGGCTTTTTTTAGACCGTTTCAAGTTCCTGCATGACCTCGTCCATGAGAGCCCCGATCTCGGTATTGAGCACCAGGCTGGCATAGGGGTCGAGGTCGGTCGGCTCGCGGTTGACGATCACGAGGCGCGCCCCTGCGCGGGCCGCGAGGACCGGTATACCGGCTGCCGGATAGACCACCAGCGACGAGCCAAGCACGATACAGAGATCGCACGACTCCGCCTCAGCGGAGGCACGCGCCATCTTCTCTTCCGGCATGGCCTGCCCGAACGAAATTGTGGCGGTCTTCAACAGGCCGGCACAGGCGGCGCAGACAAGCTCTTCGTCATTTTCCCACGGGGCCCGCAGCTCTTCGAATTCGTGGCGCATGCCACATTCAAGGCATTTGGCGTAGGACGCGTTGCCATGGATCTCGATGACCTTCTCATCGGGCACGCCGGCATCCTGGTGGAGATTATCGACATTCTGCGTCACCACCGCGCTGACCTTGCCCTGCCTGACCAGTTCGGCAATCGCCAAATGGCCCGAATTGGGGCTGGCCCCGACCCATCCGGCCGTGCCGTTGAACACCCGCTTCCAGCCCTCACGGCGCGCGTCGCGGTCAGAGACGAAATCCTGATAATAGATCGGCTTCATCTTGGACCAGACCCCGCCAGGGCTTCTGAAGTCAGGAATACCGCTTTCGGTAGAGATGCCCGCGCCTGTGAACACAAGAACGCGGTCGGCGGCGCGGATCATGTCCGCCAGGGTTTTCGCTGTCGCTGTTGTCATGTGGAAACCTTACCCCAGCGCTAGAACAGCATCCAGAGGCCCATGGCGATCATCATGAGATTCTCTGTCAGCGACACAAAGCCGAGCGGGACGTTGGAATTGCCTCCGACGCACGCGCATTTGAGCTCTCGCTTGTCGATATAGACCGCCTTGAAGACAGACACCGCGCCCACGGTGCCGATAAAGATGGCGACCGGAGAGGCGAGCCATATCAGCGCCCCGGCGATCATCAATATGCCGGCGAACGCCTCCGCGAAGGGATAGACAAAGGCGTACCGGACATCCCGCTGGGCGAGGAGGTCATAGCCAAGGAACTGGTTCTGGAAGGCGGTGAGATCCTGAAGCTTCTGGATCGCCAGAATACACATGGAGATCGCAATGAACCACTCGAGCGCCCGGACGGTAAAGATCGTCCCGAAGGCGGCAAAGCTCGCCCCCAGCGCCATGAGGAAGGCCGTCGCAAAGATGGCAATCACCGGCGTATAGCTGGTCTTGCCCTCCTTGTCGGCTGCTGTGGACTTGCCAAAATAGCGGCGCAGATCGTCATGCCCGCCAATCCGCTGGCCATTGATCCAGGTCTGCGGCGTCGTCTCGACGCCATAAGTCTCCTTGAAGGCGTCCGTCTCTTCACGTGTCTTGAGGTAATTGTCCTCAATCTCGAAGCCTTCGCGCTTCAGAAGGTCGCGCGATTTCAGGCCGAAGGGACAGATATGCTTGTCCATGACCATGCGGTAGAGCACAGCCTTGTTGGGGCCGCTGCGCTCTGCGGGGCCTTGCTGCTGAGCAGATCGTTGAGAAGCTTCCGCCTCTTGATGTGTTGTCGTGTCCATACTCAATAGATTGTAACGCGCACGCCTCACGTCCAGTCCCCGCTCCCCCGCCGGGCGTCCTTAGCCTTCTGCGCACAGGGCTTGATATTTGACGCGCTGCACAATCTGACTAGAAGCAGGAGTTTGTATTTTCTTCGCCATTTTGGAGGGCGGAAATGAGTGAGATCAGGCGTGTCGGTGTCGTAGGTGCAGGCCAGATGGGCAATGGTATCGCCCATGTCTGTGCGCTGGCGGGCTATGATGTGCACCTCAACGACATCTCCGACGAAGCCCTCGCCAAGGGCATGGAGACCATCGAGGCCAATATGACCCGGCAGGTCTCGCGGGACATGATTTCCCATGACGAGATGAGCAAGGCGCTTTCCCGGATAAAGACGAGCACAAAACTCGACGGCTTTGACAGTGTCGACCTCGCCATCGAAGCGGCCACTGAAAAGCGCGAAGTCAAGGAAGCAATTTTCAAGACGCTCTGCGACGCCGTTCCCGCTAGCACCTACCTCGCGACGAACACCTCCTCCATCTCGATCACACGCCTCGCCGCGACGACGGACCGGCCGGAAAAATTCATCGGCCTGCACTTCATGAATCCGGTCCCGCTGATGAAGCTGATGGAGGTCATCCGCGGCCTCGCGACAGATCAGGAAACCTATGAGATGGCGCTTGGCTTTGCAGAGCGCCTGAACAAGACCACGACCAACGCCGAAGACTACCCGGCTTTCATCGTGAACCGTGTCCTGGTCCCGATGATCAATGAAGCGGTCTACGCGCTCTATGAAGGTGTGGGCACGGTCGACAGTATCGACACCGCCATGAAGCTTGGCGCGAACCATCCCATGGGCCCGCTCCAGCTTGCAGACTTTATCGGCCTCGATACCTGCCTCTCCATCATGCAGGTCCTGCATGATGGCCTCGCCGACACGAAATACCGGCCCTGCCCGCTTCTGGTGAAATATGTCGAAGCCGGCTGGGTTGGCCGCAAGGCCGGCCGCGGCTTCTACGACTATCGCGGCGACGCCCCGGTCCCCACCAGATAAGACCGGCGCGCCGTTTAAGGCTCCTCAGATTTCGACCGTCCGAATCAGCTCGATCACGGCGAGGATCACTGTATTGACCGCCACGGCGGCAAGGATCATCCCCATAATGCGGCTGACCAGCGCCGCGCCGGCCATTCTGATGACGCGAAGGATGGGCGTCGCAGCCAGCATCAGGATGAGGGCGCAGGCCATGACGAGCAGCATGACCCCCGCCGTCATCGCCTGCTCCTGAATGGAGAAGCGGTTATTGTCGGTCAGGACAACGACCGCGAGGATCGCGCCGGGCGAGGCCAGCGATGGCATGGCCAGCGGAAAGATTGCGACGGAGGAGTGGCCATCCCTTTCGGCCGACCAGCTCTCTGCCTCGCTTTCAGGCTTCGAGTCGCCAAAGATCATGGTCAGCGCGAAAAGCAGAAGCACGATACCGCCGGCGATCTGAAAGGCCGGCAGGCTGATGCCCAGCGCATTGATGAGAAACTGGCCGCCAACCAGAAAGAGCAGCAGTACAAAGGTGGCGGCGATGATTGCCTTCACCGCGATCTTCCATCGATCCGCCGCCGCCACGCCGGCGACGACCGCGATAAAGACCGGGATCGTACCAATCGGGTCGATGACCACCCAGAGCAGCACGAACTGTTCAAGCAAACTATGCGTCATCTTCCTCGCCAAACTGGAATGGGCCAGGCAGGATGCCTGATGGAGCTTCAGATCGCGCTGACGCGGCCAAATACAAGCACTGCGCCCGCATTCACGCCCATGTGTTGCACTCAGGCCCGCGAGAGCAGGTCTTCAGGTCTCACCGTTTGACTAGCTGCGCCAGCGCAGCGTGACCGGTTTGATCGGGTTTTCGAACGGGCGGCTCTCGGTCCTCGACGCCGTCCATTCCTTTTTCAGCGTCCGGTACCATTTGGCCTGCACATCGATATCGTCGATCCAGATCATCGCCTTCTGATATTTCATGCCTTCATTCTGAAGATCGACGATATCACCGTCCTGACGCAGGAATTTGCGCGCCGCCGGCTTGAAGATCGGGATGGCGAGGTTGAGCAGCGGCGCCCCGAAGAACCATGTCACCTGCGTGATCCGCGTCTGCTTTTTGTAGACAGGCGTCAGGCAGGTCAGCGTCAGCAGGCGTGCGGTGTCATTCTCCACGATTTCCCAGCGATAGCCGGGCAGCTGGAAGATGATCTCTGTCGTGACCTTGCCGCCGAACACAGCCTTGTAGGCAAGCGAGTTCGATGATGGCTGATGGCGGTCGATGGCCCAGCCGCGGTCGCGCGGCACAAATGGCTTTTCCTTTAGTTTCAGCCCCGCACTGGGCGGGCGCCACCACCATTGCGAATGCACGAAGGCGACATGGGCCGGGTCCATCAGGCCGACCACGGCATCGTCCATATGCGCGTTGAATGTTTCCTCGATGACGAATTTCGGCGTGTCCGGCAGCTCACCGAAATCCGGCGGCGGCACATCGGGCTCCCCCTCAAACTTCGGGTCATCCGCGATGAAGACGAAGATCATCCCGTTCTTCTCATGCACCGGATAGCGGCGCACGCGGAACCGGCCCGCCTCATAGGGCTGGTCTTCCAGAACGCTCGGCATGTGCCGGCAGACCCCATCGGTCCCGAAGCGCCAGCCATGATAGGGACACTCCACCGTCGGCTCGCCGTCCGTATCCTTCATCTTGCCCGCCGACAGTGGCACCAGCCTGTGCGGACAGATATCGCGCAGCGCGAACGCCTCTCCAGATTCTGTCCGCCCCACCACGATGGGTTGATCGAGCATGATGACATGTTTCAGGCCGCCGGGTTTCAGCGCCTTGGACGGGCACGCCAGATACCAGCTGTCGGTCAGCCAGCCCTCCGGCGTAATGCCGGGCTGGGTCTCCGTCGTCTTGTCGATAAGCGTCTGTGTGTCGGCCATGGGAGGTTTTTATACACCTCCATTCCTAACAGAAACCCTCAATCGCCAGCCGGCTTTACGTATAGGGCAAAACGAGTCGGGGGCGCAGAGCGTTCAAGGCTTTGGCTGTCTCTTCATTGCAGAAGATCAGCACGCTTGCCTGACCGTTGTCGGCGGCCCAGAACCGGCGCCCGTCCCCGATAGTACTCTCAATGTCTTCCGCTAACTCCGCGACGAAGAAAGGGTCTGCCCAGTCGTCTTCAAACCGCAGCTCCTTGTGGACCTCACGTCCACCGAGGACATAGCTCACTCTGGCAATCCGCGCGCCATAGTCGAGTTTGTCAGAAACATCCTCGAAGAGATCTCTCCGCCCCGTTAGTCGCTCAAAATTCTCGATGATCCGGACATAGTCGCCGTCACCTTCGATGGCCTCGAGATCGAAGTTCCATACACGGTCACTGACACGACGGCCCCAGGGTTCGCGCTCGACTTCCGTCCCCATCATGAAGAGAAGCAGGAAATATGGATCGTCACGATAAGCGTCGGCTTCAAACGAGTATAGCAGATCGTCTTTTGTGATCCCCGCGTTAAGCGCGATCCCGAGCTCTGAAAACTCTGACAACTGGTGGTCCAGATCTGGTGCCTCAGCCGGGTTGCGTGTTTCCAATTCGCTACTCCCGTTTGGCGAAGGCGTTTCATCAACTGTCGAACCACCACAGCCAGAGAGTATTCCTAAAGCGCAGCCAATCAGGGCCAGGCCCGCGAATCTGAAGATCAAAAAGTGCTTCAAGCCATCAGTCCCAACACACAATGCCGCTAGTCGCAGCGGCCCAGCCCCGCTATATGGCGGCCCATGACACCCCGCGACAAGATCCGCAATTTTTCCATCGTGGCGCATATCGACCACGGCAAGTCCACCCTCGCTGACAGGTTGATCCAGGTCACCGGCGGCCTTACCGACCGCGAGATGCGCGAACAGGTGCTCGATTCCATGGATATCGAGCAGGAGCGCGGCATCACGATCAAGGCCCAGACCGTCCGGTTGAACTACACGGCCAAGGATGGCGAGACCTATGTCCTGAACCTCATGGACACGCCGGGCCACGTCGACTTCTCCTATGAGGTCAGCCGCTGCCTCGCGGCCTGTGAAGGCTCGCTCCTGGTCGTGGACGCCTCGCAGGGCGTCGAGGCGCAGACCCTCGCCAATGTCTATCAGGCCATCGACCAGGACCATGAGATCGTCCCGGTCCTCAACAAGATCGACCTGCCTGCGGCCGAGCCGGAGCGCGTGAAAGAGCAGATCGAGGATATTATCGGCCTCGACGCGTCCGACGCGATCATGACCTCGGCCAAGAATAATATCGGTATTGAGGATGTCCTCGAAGCCATCGTCACCCGCCTGCCCGCCCCGCCCGAAGGTGACGCCGACAAGCCGCTCAAGGCTTCCCTGATCGATGCCTATTACGACCCCTATCTCGGCGTTGTGGTCATTGTCCGCATTGTCGACGGGGTGATGAAGAAGAAGCAGAAGATCCGCATGATGCGGGCCAAATCGACCTATGAGGTTGACAAGGTCGGCATCTTCGGCCCCAAGCCGACCGATGTCGAAGAGCTCGGCCCGGGCGAGGTCGGCTTCTTCGTCGCCTCGATCAAGGAAGTTGCCGACACGGCTGTTGGCGACACGATCACGGACGAGAAAAACCCCACGGACACGCCCCTCCCCGGCTATAAGGAAGTCGTGCCGATGGTGTTCTGCGGCCTCTTCCCGGTCGACGCAGGCGACTTCGATGATCTGCGCGCCGCCATGTCGAAGCTGCGCCTCAACGATGCGTCTTTTACCTGGGAAATGGAAACCTCTGCCGCGCTCGGCATGGGTTTCCGCTGCGGCTTCCTCGGCCTTCTCCATCTCGAAATCATCCAGGAACGCCTCAGCCGTGAGTTCGACCTCGACCTCATCGCGACCGCCCCCTCGGTGGTCTATGAAATGACCATGACTGACGGCACGGAGCTGGAGCTGCACAACCCCGCAGACATGCCCGACGTGGTCAGGATCGAGGAAATCCGCGAGCCCTGGATCTCAGCGACCATCTATACGCCGGACGACTATCTCGGTTCGATCCTTCAGCTCTGCCAGGACCGCCGCGGCATCCAGAAAGAGCTCTCCTATGTCGGGGGCCGGGCGATGGTGAAGTATGAGCTGCCGCTTAATGAAATCGTCTTCGACTTCTATGACCGCCTGAAGTCCATCTCGAAGGGCTATGCGAGCTTCGATTACGAGATCATCGGCCACCGCGCCGGTAATCTGGTAAAAATGTCGATCCTCGTGAATGACGAGCCTGTCGACGCCCTCTCCATGCTGGTTCACCGTGACCGCGCCGAGGGCCGGGGCCGACAGATGTGTGAGCGCCTGAAGGACCTTATCCCCCGCCAGATGTTCAAGATTCCGATCCAGGCCGCCATCGGCGCCAAGGTCATCGCCCGCGAGACGATCTCGGCCCTGCGCAAGGACGTGACGTCCAAATGTTATGGCGGCGACGCGACCCGCAAACGCAAGCTTCTCGACAAGCAGGCCGCCGGCAAGAAGCGCATGCGCCAGTTCGGCAAGGTCGAAATCCCGCAGGAAGCCTTCGTCGCGGCGCTGCGGATGGATGACGACTAGACGGGCGTCGGCGCCGGTGACGCTTACACCAGCGCTTTGGATTGATTGTCCATTAAACCTCTGATGACACGATCAGGGGATGCGCCTCGTCTATGCCATACTCTTTCTGCTCGCCCTCATAGGGGCCGTCTTCGGACTCGCCGTGATTACGCAGCCCGACCCGGTGGAGTTGTGGACACTCTTGGAAGGCCCGCTGGAGGCGAGCCATATTGGCGAAACCCATGCCGCAGACGTGGCAGACTATGAGCGGGGCAGTGAGTCGCGACTGGCGGTCCTCCTCACGGATGAGGGCTCAAACTGGCTTGGGCTCGCACATGGCCTGAAGACGATTGGTGTGCCCTTTGTCATCACGCGCGAGACTGATCGGGCGCTGCGCCACGATGTCGTCCTGGTCTACCCGGTGATCTCAGGCCGCAACACGGATCAGGAAACCCTTCGTACGCTTGCGAGATTCCCGCAGAATGGCGGAACATTGATCGCGACAAATGTCCTTGGCGGCGGCCTCGCCCCTGTTTTCGGGTTTGAGGGCGTCACCGAATCCAGATCGCACACCCATCTCACCTTCGATGACGACTATGCCATAACCGCCGATTTTCAGGCGCTTGGGCAAAAGACCATCAAGATTGGCAGCGAGACGCAGCTGGCGACGAATCCTGGAACAAATGCATACCTCTCGCCGCGCCAGCGCCCGGTTGCTGTCTATGAGGACGGCTCGGCGGCCATCGTGCGCCGCGACTATGAAGAGGGCACAGCCTACGCGCTCGGGATCGACCTCGGCCAGCTGCTCCTGAAGGGATATAACTTCAAGGAAGCAGACGTGGCGGAGACCTATGCCAACCGCTACCAGCCGACACTAGATACGCTTCTGCGCCTGGTCGCCGCCATCTATCGCGAAGGCGAGCCCGACGGCGTGACCCTTGGGACTGTCCCTGACGGCAAAAAACTATCGGTCATGATGACCCATGATATCGATTACAGGAAATCGGTCCGCAATGCGGTCAAGTACGCCGAAATGGAGGCACTCAACGGCGTCCGCTCGACCTATTTTGTGCAGACAAAATACATTGAGGATTTCAACGATCAGAGCTTTCTGGATGAAGAAGGGGTCGGATACATACTCAAACTGGAAGAACTCGGTGCCGAAATCGCCAGCCATAGCGTCTCGCACTCGCTCCAGTTCAACGCATTTGCCCTCGGCACTGGCAGAGAGGTGCTGCCCTCCTATCGTCCGTTCGTCCGCGATCTGGAGGCAACGACCGAGGCCAGCATTATGGGCGAATTGCGGATCAGCAAATTCATCCTCGAATCCCTGATCAGCGAACCGGTTACCTCGTTCCGGCCTGGCTATCTGAGGATTCCGACCCAGCTTCCCGAAGCTCTGCAATGGGCCGGTTATTCCTACAGCTCGTCTGTCACAGCCAACAAGTCACTCACGCATTTCCCTTTTCGGCTGACGGCCGGCCGTCAATTCGACACCAATACGGATATTTTTGAGTTTCCGATCACCATTGAGGACGAATTGCCGCCGCTCTTGGGCGAACGCCTGGAGGAAGCAAAGACGATTGCTGACAAACTCGCGGCCTATGGCGCCACCATGGTTGTCCTCAGCCATCCCGATATCCTTGGACACAAGTTTGAGTTTGCGGAGGGCTTCATCGATCACGTCAAACCCTATTCATGGATCGGCACCGTATCCGATTTTGGTGACTGGTGGGCGGCCCGCGATGCGATTGGCGTTGATTTAGACGACGCTGGCGGTGTCAGATCGGTAAGGCTGAACTGCCCAACTCCGATAAAAGGGCTGACGCTTGAGGTGCCAGAAAGCTTCGGCGTGCCCGGCCCCCTATCCGGCGGCAAACTCATTCGAGCCGAAAGCGGCACCTGGCTTGTCGACTGCATAGATAAAGTAATGCGGATCGAACTGGCCAAAACGACAGGTATGCCAGGGAATTAATCGACTGTCCTGTCCCCCACGTCACCGATAGGCAGGCAGGTTTTCGCTGATACGCTACCGGAAAAGATAAAACCGGGAGGCCCGCACCATGACCAAGACCGATCTTTTCGAGCCCGTGACCTTTAACGGCCTGACGCTCAAGAACCGCATCGCCCTGTCCCCACTGACCCGCGCCCGCGCCACGCCAGACGGCAAGGCCGGCAAGCTTCAGGCGGATTACTATTCGCAGCGCGCGAGCGCCGGTCTCCTCATCACCGAAGCCACCGCAGTCGTTCCCGGCGGGCGCGGCGGCCCGATGCTGCCGGGCCTTTGGGAAGACGCGCAGGTCGAGGGCTGGAAAGAGGTGACAGACGCCGTCCACGCGAAAGACGGCCTGATCTTCAGCCAGCTCTGGCACGCCGGCCGGCTCAGCCATTCCTCGCTCAGCGCCGACGGCAAGAGCCCGCCGGTCTCCCCGTCGGAATACAGCCAGCCCGGCGAGATCTTCACCGAGACGGGCCCCCAGCCCTATGAGCCGGTCCATGTCATGACAAAGGCAGAGATCAAAGGCATGGTCGGCGCCTATGAGGCCGCCGCAACCCGCGCGAAGAAAGCCGGCTTTGACGGGATCGAGCTGCATGCGGCCCACTCCTATCTCATTTCCGCCTTTCTCAATGACATGACGAACCGGCGCGATGATGAATATGGCGGCTCCATCGAGAACCGCGCGCGCTTCCTGAAGGAGATTCTCGAAGCCGGCCTCAAGGTGTGGGACGGCAAACGTATCATGATCCGCCTTGCTCCGCTCGGCCACGCCTACGGGACCTGGGATACCGACCCCGAACCGCTCTTCAACCATGTCGTCGACATGATGAATGATCTTGGCATTGGCTGGCTCGACCTTGTCGAAGGCGATACTGGTGTCACCCGCACACCGGAGCCCTATTTTGACGTCCTGAAACTGCGCAAGCGCTTCAAGGGCCTCACAATCCTCAACAATCTCTACACACGCGAGATGGCAATCGAGGCGCGCGAGAAAGACAGCGGCGACATTATCGCCTTCGGCCGTCCATTCATCGGCAACCCGGATCTGGTCGAACGCCTGAAAGCCAATGCCGAGCTGCATGAAGCCCCGCTGAAAGCCTATTATGGCGGCGGCGCCCGCGGCTATACGGATTTCCCGACGATGGAAGAGGCGTGAACCGGCCTCGAGCTAGCTTGGCCTCCAAGCGCAGGATCTATATAAGTCATCAGGTGAAGAGGACTTCCATGAAACAGGCCATTGGCGCATGTCTCGCGCTTTCCGTTTTTGCGATCAGCGCCCCTGCAGGCACGGCGCAATCGCCGGACGGGGATGGCGAGCTAGCGGGGGCCGCCGGTGAGGCTGCCCTCAAAGCATGCCTCGCAGCAGCCGGGGCAGATAGCGGTGCTCGCCACGATTGTATCGGCACGATGGTCGACGCCTGCCCCGGCAATGCCGGCTCAACTCTGTCCATGGTGTCGTGCGTCAGCGAGGAAACCGGCTTCTGGGATACGCGCCTGAATGCCGTCTACCGGGACCTCATGGCCGCTTACCGCCAGCAGGATGAGGACTTTGCAGACGGCTACGACCTCACCGCGCGCCTTAGTGAGGTCCAGCGCGGCTGGATCGAGTGGCGCGATGTTAAATGCAAGTTCGCCTATGACGAATTTCGCGGTGGCACGCTCGGGCGGATCACGGGCGCGGACTGTATGCTTCAGATGACGGCCGAACGGGTCATTGAGCTTGAGACCCTGCTCGAGACCGCACGCCTCTAGCCCTCCGCAACGTCACCGCTGGGCTTTGAGCCGCTGGATGGTAGGCTCCGGATCAATAAGGGAGATACGCCATGGCCGACACCGCCACCACGTTCGAGGAAATCCTCTATGAGGTCGCCGACAATATCGCGACCATCACGCTGAATGCACCGGACCGGATGAACACCATTTCCGGCCCCATGCTGGACGGGCTCTCAAATGCCCTTCTGAAAGCCGATGCCGACCCGAACGTGCGTTGCGTGATCCTGACGGGGGCGGGCCGTGCGTTCTGTGCCGGGCTCAACCTGGAAAGCGCCACCAAGGGCGAGGAGATGGGCTCGGGTGCCATCTCATCGGCCAATCTTGATCTGCGTAATACCCCGCCCACCATCCTCTTCAACATGGACACGCCGACCATCTGCGCCATCAATGGCGGCGCGGCCGGTTATGGCATGGACACTGCCCTTGGCTGCGATATCCGCATCATGTCGGACAAGGCCAAGATGGCCGCCGCCTTCACCAAGCGCGGCATCCTGCCGGAAAGCGGCGGCACCTGGTTCCTGCCGCGCATGCTCGGCTGGGAGAAAGCCTGCGAGCTCATCTTCACGGGCCGCACCCTCAAGGCCGATACGTGTCTTGAAGAGGGGCTCTGTTCAAAGGTGGTCGCGCATGACAGCCTGATGGATGAGGCCCGCGAGCTTGCCACCGAGATCGCCTCGAACGCCCCGCTGGCCGTTCAGGCCTCCAAACGCCTGATGCGGATGGGGCTGTCAGAGCCGTTCACAGAGCATGTCCATCATGTCTTCCTGCAGCTTCTGCCGTTGATGCGGTCAGAGGATGCGCGCGAAGGCATGATCGCCTTCCTCGAAAAGCGCGAGGCGAACTTCAAGGGCCGGTAGGCTCAGGGCTGGAAGCCGGCAACCTCCAGGGCGAGCGCCTGCGCGTCGGCCTCTGCCCCGAACCGCCTCAGGGTCGAGATGACCGCCTGCAGCGTCATGGGCGAAAGCTCGCCCGGCGCGCCGTCTGTTGCATTCAGCAGAAGCAGGATCGCTTCGCCATGGGCGCCGCCGCGCGCAGCCGCCTCCATGGCGACCAGCGCACCGCCCGGTGTACCGGCTTCATCAGCCGAGGCATCGACCAGCGCCTTGCGCGCCGCCACGGGCAGCGAGATATCGAACCCCGCCCAGATCGAGAACAGCTTGAGGGCGTCTGCCTCAGCCTCCGGCGAGGCATCGTCGCCGACAAGCTGCGAAACGACAGCCTCTACGGCGCCGCGGTCGCGTTCGCGCGAAAGCACCATGCTGTACCCGCGCATACGCGCCGTCTGCCGGCTCGCGCCGCCCGCGGCGTCTTCAGCGGCATCCAGCCAGAAATTTGTCAGCGACGCGTTTTGCAGCGCCAGCGCGGCATTCGCAAATTCAAGCGCCTGCGAGGCCGTGACCGCATCCACGGGGAATGATTTCAGGTCCTCCTGGAAGAGCCCGGCCATGGTGCGATAGTCCACTGCATTATCGCTCGCCGCCTCAAGCGCGGCGACAAGCGCATCGGCCTGGCGCGTCTCAAGCGATGCCTGCGGACTATCCAGGCCGAGTTCAAAAGCCTCGTCCTCAATATCCAGCGTGCCTTCATTGCGCAGGTCACGCGCCGGCTGGCTCATCGGGCGCGGCTCCTGCGTCAGCAGGTAGAGCGCTTCATCAGCTGGCGTTTCGGGCTCAAAAGCCGGCACATTTACATAGTCGAGATAGAGCGAACGGTATTGCGGCGAATCCAGCAGCCCAGCACCGGTCGCATTGCGCGCGGCCACCAGGCGCAGCGCCAACGGGTTGCGCGTGTCATTGGCATAGTCAGCGGCCAGGTCAGGGCGCGCAGCCTCTAGCGCGTCGGCTGTTCCCTCCAGCTCGGCAAGCTGGGAAAGCGCGACCTGCAGGCCGGACCCGAAGCGGGCCTCGGGCCGCTCATCCGCCTCGGCAATGATCGCAATGGCCGTCTCGGTCACCCAGGGGTCCGCGCCTTCTTCACCGGCCGCGAGCTCCAGCGCGAGTTCTGCTTCGGCGAGATTGCCGCTCTCCACCCCGCAGATAATGCGCAGCTCCAGCCAGAACCTCTCCGCCGCTTCCGGGTTCATCTGGTCACAGACAAGGCCGAGCTCTCCGGCGGCGAGCCGGTTATCCGCGATGATCGCATCGGCATCGACGCCGTCCGGTACCTCATCGACCTGCCGGCCCAGCATGGCGACGGCCCGGCGCTCGCCGAGCGCCTCCAGCAGCCGCAGACGCTCTGCCTGAAGCGCATCTGCATCCTCGCCGGACGGTTTTGCCGATGGAGAACGAAGCAGGCGGCTCAGAAGCTCACGTTCTGCCTCAGTCATCTCCTCGATATTCAGACCCTCCATGAGGGAAAGGAGGAAATCCGCTTCCGACGAGGCCCACACCCGATCGCTGATCGCGGTCTCGCCGCGCTCCAGCAGGTTGCTGGTCCAGCCGCTGACATCCTCCATGCCGCTGGAACGGATCTGCGCGCCCGCGGTGAGGCTCAACGCCCCTGCCAGCAGCACCGGCGCGATGAGCCTAGAAGACATTGTCGATCTCCATCCGCACTTCGCCCTCGTCCGGGCGCGCATTATCGACCTCGGTTCCCAGCCACCAGAGGGCAGCCACGACACCGATGATCAGGACAGCGAACAGGATGAACCATTTGCGCATTCTTGGAGGACCTCTTTTGCGGCTGCTTCACCGCACTTGTTGCTCGTCGACGTTGAGTCTGTATAGGACAGTCAGGAGCGAGCTTAAAAGCCCATGACCGCAAAGAGTAGTTACACCGCAAACGCAGCACGAATAGGGCAGACCATTTCGAACCGCACTGTTGCGCTCGTTGGACTGATGGGCGCGGGCAAGTCGACGGTCGGCCGGCGGCTTGCCTATGCGCTTGGCCGTCAGTTCTATGACAGCGACGATGAGATCGAGAAAGCTGCAGGTCTCTCCATCTCCGATATCTTCGCCCTGCACGGCGAGGCCGAATTCCGCCGCGGCGAGCAACGTGTGCTCGAGCGCCTTCTCAGCGAGCCGCCCCATGTCCTGGCAACAGGCGGCGGCGCCTATCTCAATCCCGACACGCGCACCCTTCTGCGTGAGCACGCCATCACGATCTGGCTGAATGCAGACCTTGAAACGCTGTGGCGGCGTGTATCCAAGCGCGGGCACAGGCCGCTGCTGAAAGCCGACAACCCAAAAGGCGTTCTCAGCCGTCTCCTCGATGAGCGTGCCCCAATCTATGAGAAGGCCGACATCGTCGTCACGAGCCGTGAAGGCCCGCACCGCGCGACGGTGAACAGTATTCTCAAGGCGCTCGATGAGTGGAGCAGGACCCATCATGACTGAAACCATCGCAGCCCATCACAAGGTCCGCGTCGAACTCGGCACGCGCAGCTATGATATCGAGATCGGCGCAGGCCTGCTTGGCCAAGCGGGCAGCTATCTCGCTCCGCTCACGCGCCAGCCACGGGTCTTTGTGCTGACCGATGGCACGGTGGGAGGCATTTATGCCGGCCCACTCGAGGAAAGCCTGAGCAAGGCAGGCCTGCAAATGCGGCTGAAGGCGGTCTCCGGCGGCGAGGGCTCGAAGAGCTGGGCGGTCCTCGGTGAAGTGCTGGACTGGCTGCTATCCGAAGGGGCGGGCCGCGACGATGTGCTCGTCGCTCTCGGCGGTGGCATTGTGGGGGACCTCACAGGTCTGGCCGCCTCGCTGATGAAGCGCGGCATGACCTTCGTCCAGATTCCCACCACACTGCTGGCCCAGGTCGACAGTTCGGTTGGCGGCAAGACAGCCGTGAATGCCGAACAGGGAAAGAATCTGATCGGCGCCTTCTACCAGCCCGCGCTGGTGCTGGCAGATACTGACGTCCTCTCCACCCTGCCAGAGCGCGAACGCCTCGCCGGCTATGCCGAGGTGGTGAAATACGCCCTGATTGACGATCCTGCGTTTTTCGACTGGCTGGAGAGCCACGGATCCGATGTGGTCGGCCTCGAAAAAGCCGCCCTCGCAGAGGCGGTCGCCATTTCCTGCCGCGCCAAGGCACGTATCGTATCAGAGGATGAGCGCGAATCGGGCGTGCGTGCCCTTCTCAATCTCGGTCACACCTTCGGTCATGCGCTTGAGGCGGTGAACGGCTTCAGATCCTCACTGCTCCATGGCGAGGCGGTTGCCGCGGGCATGGCCCTTGCGCTTGGCTATTCGGCCCGGCAAGGCCTGATGAGCGCAGACGATGCCGCGCGCGCCGCCGCCCTGCTTGAAAAGTCAGGTCTGGTGACACAATTGAACCGCTTGCCGGGTGGACCTTACACATCGCACGCGCTGACCGAAGCCATGAAGCAGGACAAGAAAGTCCGGGCCGGACGCGTGCCGCTCATCCTTGCCCGGGGTCTCGGCAAGGCATTCATCCAGCCTGATGCCGATCTCGCCGATGTAGGCGCGTTTCTAGAAGAGGAGCTCCAGCGGAGCTAAGCCATGATCATCGGAACCTTTATCGCCATCCTCTGCCTGCTCGGGATGTCGGCTTTCTTTTCAGGCTCGGAAACAGCCCTCACCGCCGCCTCGCGCACACGCATGCACCAGCTGGAGCGTGAGGGAAACAAGCGCGCGGCCGCTGTGAATTCGCTTATTTCGGACCGCGAGCGGCTGATCGGCGCGATCCTGCTTGGCAACAATCTCGTCAATATCCTCGCCTCGGCGCTGGCAACGACGCTTTTCGCCTCTCTCCTGCCTGGCGCGACCGGCGTTGCCGTCGCGACGGCGGTGATGACCATACTCGTCCTCGTCTTTGCCGAGGTCCTGCCGAAGACCTATGCCATCACGCGGGCCGATCGTATGGCGATGTCCGTCAGCAAGCCGATCACCTGGCTGGTCGCCGCGGCTGCGTGGATTGTGATCATCATTCAGGCGATCGTGAACTTCACCCTCCGCATGGTGGGCGCGAGCGCCCCGGACGCCGACTTCACCGCCGAAGAGGAAATTCGCGGCGCCATCGACTATCACCATTCAGAAGGCGGCATGGACGAAACCGACCGCCACCGCCTCGTTGGCGCGCTCGATCTCAAGGACATGACGGTCGAAGAGGTGATGATCCACCGCAAGAACATCACCATGCTCGACAGCAATTCACCCTCCGGTGAGATCATCCGCCAGGCGCTGAACAGCCCGCATACGCGCATCCCCCTCTACAATGCTGACGATGACGAGATTACCGGCATCCTGCATGTGAAGGATCTTCTGCGCGCCGTCGTTGCCCAGAAGGGCGACATTGATGGCATCGACATGACGGAGCTCCTGCGTGAGCCGTGGTTCGTGCCGGAGACGACACCGCTGCAGGACCAGCTCGACCTCTTTCTGAAAGAGCGCAATCACTTCGCCCTCGTCATCGATGAATATGGCGAGCTTCAGGGCCTGCTGACGCTGGAAGACATCCTTGAAGAGATTGTGGGCGACATCCGCGATGAGCATGACGTGCCGGTTCAGGGCGTCCGCCCGCAGTCCGATGGCTCAGTCATTACCGAGGGCTGGGTCACCATCCGCGACCTCAATCGCGCAACGGGCTGGCAGCTGCCGGACGAAGAAGCCGTCACCGTCGCGGGCCTCGTCATTCACGAGGCCCAGACCATTCCGGAACCCGGCCAGCGCTTCGCCTTTCACGGCCACCGCTTCGACATCATCCGCAAGACCCGTAACCAGATCACTGGCCTGCGCGTCGCACCGATCCCGGATGAGCCGGCCGAAGAATAGCTGCCCTGAGACGGCTCGCCTGCCTACTGCGCGACCCAGCCACCATCCATCTGCATCAGCGCGCCATTGATCTGATTGGCTGACGGGCTGGTCAGGAAGACCGCCATGTCGGCGACCTGTTCCACCGTCACGAATTCCTTGGTGGGCTGAGCCGCCAGCAGGACGTTCTGCTTGACCTCCTCCTCACTGATCCCGCGCGCCTTTGCCGTATCAGCAATCTGCGCGTCAACCAGCGGGGTATGGACATAGCCCGGGCAGATCGCATTGCAGCGGACCCCATGCTCGGCGCCCTCAAGGGCGACTACCTTGGTAAGACCCGCAATACCATGCTTGGCCGCCACATAGGCTGCCTTGTACGGAGATGCGACAAGTGCATGCGCGCTGGCCGTATTGATGATCCGGCCCCAGCCCTTTTCTTTCATCGGCCCCATGACCATGCGCGTGGTGTGAAAGGCCGCACTGAGATTGAGCCCGATGATGAGGTCCCATTTATCGACGGGAAACGCCTCAATGGGCGCCACATGCTGGACGCCGGCATTGTTGACGAGGATGTCGACACCGCCAAAATCGCGCACCGCATAGCCGATCAGGCCTTCAATCGCCTGCGGATCGGTGAGGTCGGCCTCGGAAAAACCGATCTCGACATCGAACTCGGACCTGAACTCCTCGATCAGCTTTTCATCTTCGCCGGGCTTGACCAGCCCGTTCAGGATGACGTTGGCGCCTTCGCGCGCAAAGCCCCGCGCGACCGCCTTTCCGATACCGCTGGTTGAACCAGTGACCAGGGCCGTTTTTCCAGTGTGCAACATGTGGCATCCGTTCTGCTTGAGTGACCTGTCCCGCTTGTTTAGGACAGACCGTCGAAACAAAATAGTAGAGGTCCCGCATGGGTTCCGTCTTTCAGTCCTTCCAGGAAGGATTTCCGACATTCCTGATCTGGACCGGCACCGCCGGTCTCATGCTCATTCTCGCTGTCGCGATATATATCCTCCTCACCCCGTGGAAGGAACTGGCCCTCGTTCGGGGCGGAAACGGGACAGCCGGCCTGGCGCTTTCGGGCGCAATCGTCGGCCTCGCCATACCGCTCGCCTCCTGTCTGGCCTCCAGCGTTTCATTGCCGGACCTCCTGCTCTGGGGTATCGTCTCGCTGATCCTGCAATTGCTGGCCTACCGCTTCACCGATCTTCTGCTGAAGGACCTGCCGAAGCGCATCCAGGCCGACGAAGCTGGCGCGGCCATCGTCCTCATCGGGACAAAGCTCGCCAGTGCCATGCTCCTCGCTGCCGGCCTCTGGGACCCGGCCCTGCAACGCTTCTGATCGACAGGAAGGCCCTGACCGCGTGCTGAGACACACCCCCGACTGGCTGGTTTACCTGCTTGCGCTTGCAGCGCTCGTCATCGGTGTGTTCTCGATATCACCCGAACAGAACGCGCCGCCCGCGACCCCGGACTCGGTTGAACGCGAAGGTGCGACCCTTCCGCCGCCATCGGCTTTCGATGAGGCGGTGCTTGTACGCGTGGAGGCGCCGCGCGACGGCATCGGCACAGCTTTTTCAATTAATGCAGATGGCTACTGGATGACGGCGCGCCATGTCGTGGACGGCTGCAGCGACGTCTCCCTGCTTGTAGCGCCTAACCGCTATCTCCCCGTTCGCGATGTGTCGATTTCGGACACCAATGATCTCGCCCTGCTCTACGCGCCGCCCAGCATGACTCCTGTGGCGCTGGATATCTCCAACGATCTGCGCGTCGGCACCTATGGCTATCATGTCGGCTATCCGCAGGGGCGGCCCGGCGAAGCGGCCAGCCGGCTTATCTCGCGCTCACGGCTCATTTCCCGCGGGCGGCATTCCGGTGAGGAGTCGGTCCTGGCCTGGGCAGAAACCGGCCGGACATCTGACCTTGAAGGCACGCTGGGCGGTCTTAGCGGCGGCCCGGTTTATGATTCCGACGGCAAGGTGCGCGGCGTCATCATTGCCGAAAGCCCCCGCCGCGGCCGCATCTACAGCGCCTCGCCGGAAACGATCCGCACCTTCCTCGCCGAACAGGATGTGGTTCCCCTGGGCGAACGACCCGTTCCCTTCGAGCCTCATTCCTATGGCGGCTCGGCAGACCGCGTCCGCCAGAGCCTGCAAGTTGTGAAGGTCGCTTGCCAGGTGGACGACACCGCAAGGAATGAAAGCGCGTCATGAGTTTTGCTGACCGTCTGATCGCCGCGACCGACGAATTCGGTCCCCTCTGTGTCGGTCTGGACCCGCATGCGGGCCGCATACCGGACCTTTTCGGCGGCGACACCCCCGAAGGGCTTGAAGCCTGGGGCCTCGCCATGATTGAGGCGGTCAAGGGCCGCGCCGGTGTCATCAAGCCCCAGTCCGCCTTCTATGAGCGTCATGGCTGGCAAGGCATGCGCGCGCTTGCCACCATTCTCGAGGCCGCACGTGAGGCGGGGCTCACCGTGCTCATGGACGCAAAACGCGGCGATATCGGCTCAACGGCAGAAGGCTATGTCTCTGCCTTTCTCGCCAGCGACGCGCCGTTCCCCTGCGATGCCCTGACCGTGAACCCCTATATGGGTCTCGATACGCTTGAGCCCCATGTCCGCGCGGCTGAAGAGCACGCCAAGGGCGTCATCGTGCTTGCCCGCACCTCCAATCCCGGCTCAGCCGATTTCCAGTCGAGATCACTGGAAGGCGCCCCGCTCTTCGAGCGTGTGGTCGAGGCTCTCGCCCCCATGATCGAACGGCTGAAGGGCGAGAGCGGCTGGTCCGGTCTGATGCTGGTGACCGGCGCCACCGGTCCTGACGAGGCCCGCCGCCTGCGCGCGCTTGCACCCGATGCGCTTTTCCTCGTCCCCGGCTATGGCGCGCAGGGCGCCAGCGCCGCCGACGCCCTGTCGGGCTTTGTGCCTCGCGGCGGCAGACTGGCCGGCGGTGTCGTCAGCGCCTCGCGGTCGGTAAGCTTCCCGCCAGAGGCTCAACAGGCCCGCTCCCTTGCGGACTGGCGCCAGGCCATTATTGCCGCCACCAACGCGGCCCAGACCGATCTCATGGCGGCCGCCACGAAGCTGACCTGACGCGTCTGACCTGACGTTGCGTCCGCCTCGACAAGGCAGTCGAAAGCCGTAGCATGCGGCTATCCTGGCCAGAAAAACATAATCGGCCAGTTCTGAGGAAACACTGGAGGGATCATGAAACCTGTGCGTCTTGTCGGGGCAGCTGCGCTGTCTGCACTCTGGCTTGCGGCATGTGGCGGACCGTCAGACGACGGCGCCCGTGTCGAAGCCCCCAAACCACCTGAAACCGATAGCGATACGACCGGCGCGACCGATATGGGCGCGGCAGCAGTCGATGGGGAGCGCCTTCTCAAGGCCGGCGAGACACCTGCCGAGTGGCTGACCTATAACGGCACCTATGACGAGCAGCGCCATTCGGCGCTCACCGGCATCTCGCCGGAGAATATCAGCGAGCTTTCCCCAGCCTGGACCTATGACCTCAAGACCGGCCGGGGCATTGAATCGACACCGATCGTCGTCGATGGGGTCATGTACCTCACCTCCTCCTGGTCGGTGGTCTATGCGCTCGATCCCGTAACGGGCGAGGAGCTTTGGGTGCACGACCCGGAAGTAGACAAATCCGTCGGCGTCAAAGCCTGCTGCGACGTCGTCAATCGCGGCGTCGCCGTCTATGATGGCAAGGTCTATGTCGGCGTCATTGATGGCCGCCTGCAGGCCCTCGACGCCGAAACGGGCGACCTTGTCTGGGAAGAAACGACGGTCGACCAGTCCAAACCCTATACGATCACCGGCGCGCCCCGCATCGTCAAAGGCAATGTCCTGATCGGCAATGGCGGCGCGGAACTTGGCGTGCGCGGCTATCTCTCGGCCTATGATGCAGAGACCGGCGACCTTGCCTGGCGTTTCTACACTGTTCCCAACCCGAACAAGGAGCCCGACGGCGCCGCTTCCGACGCCATCTTCGCAGAGCTTGCGAACGACACCTGGGGCGATGATGGCGCCTGGGTCACCGACGGCGGCGGCGGCACGGTCTGGGACTCCATCCTCTATGACCGCGAAAATGACCAGGTTATCTTCGGCGTCGGCAATGGCTCGCCCTGGAATGCCGACATCCGCGACCCCAATAGCGATGGCGACAACCTCTTTGTGTCCTCCATCGTCGCGGTCGATGCCGACACGGGTGAATATAACTGGCACTACCAGACCACGCCGCGCGACAATTGGGATTATACCGCCACCCAGCACATCATGCTGGCCGACCTCCCGCTTGGCGAGAATGGCGAGACCCGCCATGTAGCCATGCAGGCGCCCAAGAACGGCTTCTTCTATGTGGTGGACGCAAAGACTGGTGAGCTCATCTCCGGTGATCCCTACGCCAATATCAACTGGGCTGAAGGCCTCGATGAGGACGGCCGTCCGATCGAGAATCCCGAAGCGCGCAACAATGACCCGGCGACCTATAATGGCTTCGTGCAGGTGCCTGCCCCGTATGGCGCGCACAACTGGCACCCCATGGCGATGAATCCGGATCTTGGCCTGGTCTATATCCCGGCAATGGAGCTTGGGCAGGCCTACGTCACTGACGCACGCTTCAAGTCCAAGCCTGCCAAGTGGAATACCGGCATGGACTTCGCTGCCGGCATCCCGCTTCGCTATCCCGAAGGCACAGTTGAAGCCATGCGGGCGGCCGCCCGCGGCACCCTCGTGGCCTGGGATCCGGTCAAGCAGGAAGCCCGGTGGAAAGTGGAGCATGAAGCCGGCTGGAATGGTGGCATCCTGTCGACAGCCAGCGGACTTGTCTTCCAGGGCAAGCTCGACGGCAACCTCATCGCCTATGATGCAGCTACCGGCGAGGAGCTCTGGAGCGATCAGCTCAATTCCGGTGCGCTTTCCGGTCCGATGACCTATGAGGTCGACGGGGAGCAATATGTCACGATCACGACCGGCTGGGGCCATGCCTATGGCCTGGCGGCCGGCCTTCTGTTCAGTGAAGCTGTGCCCCCGGCCCTCGGCAAGGTCGTCACGTTCAAACTGGGCGGAGACGCCGAAATCCCGCCTCTGAACACCGACCTTCTCGTCGAGCCGGCGCCCAAGGCAGAGCCCTTCGGTGACGAGGAGATGCTGCAGGCCGGCCTTATCCACTTCTCGCGCAACTGCGCGGTCTGCCACGGGACGCTGGGCATCAGCTCCGGCGTCCTGCCGGATCTTCGCTGGTCCACCTACACAGCAGACGCCGACGCGTGGAATAATGTGGTGATCGGCGGCGCCCTTTCCGAAAATGGCATGGTGTCTTTCGAAGATGTCATCACACCGGAGGACGCTGAGGCGATCCGGGCCTATGTCGTCACGCAGGCCCACCTCAACCGGGCCAGCGACGAGCCGCCCGCGCCGTCCGATGAACCTATCGGTCCCGGCATGGATGAGGTCGAGCCCGGACAGGAGGCCCAGCCGGAAATGGAAACACCTGACCCGGCTCAATAGCCGCAGCGTTTACGCGCTTCATTTCCTGATCTGAAAAACCTAAACTCCCCGGCAGGACCCGCCGGGGAGTTTTTTCATGCATATCCTGCTCGCGCTTGTCGGCGTCCTCACCTTCATTGCCGTCTGGTACTGGCGCCTGCGGATGATTACCGGCGCGGCCCGCCATGGCTACAATGCCGCAAGAAAGGCGGCCGGGCGCCGCCGCCTCCCCGCGCCGAGCCATGGACGCCGCACCGGCCTCGCCGCGGTCCACGATCCACGCGAGGCTGCAGCAATCATGATGCTCGAAGTCGCCCGCACGCCGGGCGGGACCATCAGCGACAAGCGCGACGCCGCCATCCGCGCCGAGATGATCGATCATTTCGGCTTCACGCCCGATCAGGCCGAGCAGCTCCTGGCACATGCCGCCTGGCTGACCCGTCAGGCCCCCGCCTCAAGGAAAATCGTCGAGCAGATGAGCCGCGTCGTCCTGGCGGCGCCGGATATGACGATGAAGGATTATGACGACCTGTCCAGCATGCTTGAAAACGTCGCCGTGGCAGATGGAAAAGTGTCCAGCGCCGAACGCGACCTCATCCAGATCTGGCGCAATCGCGCCGGTCTGAACTGAACCGCTTGGCAGCCCCTGCCCCGGCAAGATAGAAACGACATCATGAGCGACGCTTACGAAAAACGGGTCCGCAAGGATAATTGGGGAAACTTCTCCATCCTGCGTCACCGGGCCTTTGACGGGGTTCTGGTCACCTCGAAGAATTCCGGCACCCACTGGGTCAAGTACATGTTTGCCGTCGCGCTGGCGGAGACCTATGGCGTGCCGCGCCCGCAGTATTTCTCAGAGGATGCGGTGCGCCCCTATATCGGCTGGCCGAAGGACAAGCCAACCTTTCCGGAACTGCCGCGCCTCGCCTTCAGCCACACCATTCCGCACAAGCTTGCGGACTGGAGCTTTGCGCGCGGCCTTGCCGGCCTGCCGCCCTATGTCCTCTTCGTGCGCCACCCGATGAGCATCCTCGCCAGCCACCACGCCAAGTGGAATCATGAGCTGAATGTCGACTGGCTGGACTATCTGCGCGGCGATCCTTCCGGCTCAGCCTATCGCTGCGATGTTTACTGGCTCGCACGTTTCTGGAACCGTTGGGGCGACCTCCTGGAAAAGGCTGGCGACCGGATATACCGCGTCCATTATGAGGACACGCGCGCCAATCCGCGCGCCATTCTCGGCGGCATGGCCGCCCACTGGCAGATCAGTCTCACATCGAAGGCGCTCGACGCAGCCCTGAAGGCGGGAACAAAGGAAGCCATGGCCAAGAAGGTCGACCCGGCCGCCGAAGCCAATGTCCTTCAGTTCCGCAAGACCCCGCTGGAAGAACAGTTCTCAGGCGAGGCGCTCGACATCTACCGCGAACGTGTGGACGCTCTCTTCCGGCACGATCTCGGCTACGACCTCATGCATCTGCCGAAGGCATGAAGCCCGCGCTGCGGCCCGAGGCGTCATATCTGATCCACCAGGGCTCTGCGGCGGCCTCAGCGGCAAGCTTCACCATCAGCGGGTGCGAGAGGACGGCGACCATATAGGCCTGAGCGGTATTTGTCCGCGGCAGGTCATAGGTCTGGAAACGCGTCACCACGGGCGCATAGACCGCGTCGGCCGCGCTCCATTCGCCGAAAAGATAAGGCCCGCCAGACGCCTCCAGCGCCTCACACCAGATATCGTCGACGCGGGAAATGTCATTGGCCAGCGCCTCCGTCATCTCCGGCCGGCCATGACGGGAGCGGATGTCCATCGGGCACGCGCGGCGCAGGTCCGGAAAGCCCGAATGCATCTCGGCGGAGATTGCCCTTGCCCGGCCGCGCGCCTTGCTGTCCTGCGGCCACACGCCCGCATCGGGAAACCGGTCGGCCAGCCATTCGATGATGGCGAGCGAATCCCACACCGTCTCATCGTCCCAGAGAAGGAGTGGCACCTTCCGCGTCGGGCTGATCTCTGCCAGCCGCGCGGTGGTATCGGGAAAATCGAGCGGGACGATCTCTTCCTCAACGTCCAGCTTCAGATGGCGCACCATCAGCAGGGCGCGGATCGACCAGCTCGAATAGTTGAGATTACCGCTCACGAATTTTCGCATTCCCGCGTCCTCAGTCCGGCTTTCCGCCGCCAAGCAGCCATTTGAAGGGGCGGATTTCCACCGTCTCGAACAGGCCTGCCCTGGCATAGGGGTCTGCTTGCGCCCATGCCTTCGCATCGGCCAGCGTGTCGAACTCCACCACGAAGGTGGAGCCTGCAAACGTCTCCCCGTCCTCTGCCAGAACCGGCCCCCCCATAAGGATCCTGTCCGCATATTCTTTTGCCCACTCCAGGTGGGCCGGCCGGTTCTCCATGCGAACGGAAAGCGCGCCCGCCTTGTCACGGGCATTGATCAGAAACTGCGCCATTGTCCTAAAGCCCTTCCTGCGTGAACGGACGGTTGAGCAGCGCCGTTATCGCCTCGTCCACATTCTTTTCGCCTGCCAGAATTTCATGCACCGCAAGGCAGATCGGCATGGTCACACCCTCACGCGCGGCCAGCTCGACCAGCGCCGGCGCGGTCGCCACCCCTTCGGTCACCGAATTTCGGGCCGCCAATATGTCTTCGGCCTTCTGGCCCTCACCCAGCGCCTTGCCGAAGCTCATATTTCGGGACTGGGTGGAGGAACAGGTCAGGACGAGATCCCCCAGTCCGCAAAGACCGGCCAGGGTCTGCGCCTGCGCGCCCATGCCGACGGCGAGCCGCGTCATTTCCGCGAAGCCGCGCGAAATCAGCGCGGCATGGGCCGATTTGCCAAGCTCCAGTCCCTCAACGATGCCGCAGGCAATGGCGAGCACATTCTTCACCGCACCGCCGACCTCCGCACCGATCAGGTCGTTCGACCAGTATGGACGAAACGTGTTGCGGCCGACCGCCGTCATCAGCTTCTGCCCCAGCGCCTTGTCGGCGCAGGCCAGTGTCACCGCCGTCGGCAGGCCTCGCGCCACATCTGCGGCAAAGCTCGGCCCGGAAAGAACCGCTGGCGTCGCCTGGGGCAGAGTCTCGTGCAACACGTCGGTCATCAAGCTGAGGCTCGACTTCTCGATGCCCTTGGAACACAGCAGGACGGGCACACCGGGCTGGATATGCGGCGCGAGTGCTTCAAAGGTCGCCCGCGCATGCTGGGCCGGCACAACCGAAAGGATGGCCTCGCACCCGGCCAGATGGGAAAGGTCGCTGGAGGCCGGCATGGCGGGCAGTTCCACACCTGCCAGGAAAACCGGATTGCCTTCGCCCTTGCTCAGCGCCTCAGCCACCTCTTCCTCGCGGGCCCAGATCTGGACGTCGCGTCCGGCCTTCGCGGCCGTCGCGGCCAGGGCCGTGCCCCAGGCACCAGCCCCCAATATTCCTACTTTCTGCATAAGGGCGCGCGCTCCTGGCTGCTAAGGTCACTGAAGAATTTATTGATCATTCAGGCGATTTCCGTATCCTTGAGGCATGAGCGATAAATCCGAGACCCGTGAGCAGATCCTGGATGCGGCAACGAACCGTATCAAACACTATGGCTATGGCAAAACAACCATGTCGGAGATTGCTGGCGACTGCGGCATGTCGGCTGGCAATATCTACCGGTTTTTTGCGTCCAAGCTGGATATCGCAGAGGCCATGGCCCGCCAGTTCAATTCCGATCTTTACCAGACCTATTCGGAAATCGCACGCGCCAGCGCGCCGCCAGCAGAACGCCTTCGCAAGGTCTTTCACTTCAATCTGGACCAGACCTATGACGCCATAGAGCGGGAAGCAAAGATTCTGGAGGTGGCGGAAGTTCTGGGTGAAGAACGCCCGCTCTTCATGAATGAAGGGCTCGCCCAGGAACGCATCTATCTTTGCACCATCCTTGAAGACGGCGTCGAACGGGGGGATTTCGCGCCCATTGCCGACTGCAATTATACCGCAGAGATGATCCAGTCGGCCCTCATGAAGTACCGCTTTCCCCAGCTCTTCTCGCGCCTCACCCTGCCCAAGCTGCGCCGTGAACTGAATGGCTGTCTCGATATCGTCGTCGCCGCCCTGCAAAAGGGCATCGAAAAGACGCCAGAGACTGAACACTGAATAATATTCAAATCGTTCATTGATTTTCGTTTTGCCCGGTGCTATATCCTTCTCACCGGAGCAGACAAGCTCGCCTGCCCGGCCTGTAAGAAGGACAAGAAAAATGAGCGTTTCCTCCACAGAGACCCGCCAGGGCATTTTCGCCTTGCTGCTCAGCCTCCCGCTGGCCGCAGGCCTCTCCACCTTCGTCCTGCTTGGATCGGGCCTGCTGATCTGATCGGCCCAGCCCCAGACTGAGACGGATATCCAGAGCCCCGCCACGCAGCCCGCTGGCGGGGCTTTTGGCTTTACGGCTGCGGACTTTCCCGCGCAGGTCTGGATCGGCCGACTGGGTCACCGCCGTCTCCAGACTGGGGCAGCAAGGCTCCTATTAAGGGATTTGTGGTAGCCTTACTCGATGGACGCCTCAGCGGCTCGCGCTTTGCACGGCCCGCCGCCTGTGGCATTGCCAACTGGATTCGAGGAGACATGTCATGTCGCGCAAATATTTCGGCACCGATGGTATTCGCGGGACGGCGAACACGCCGCCTATGACACCGGAAATCGCCATGCGGCTTGGCATGGCCGCCGGCAAGTATTTCCGCCGCGGCGGCACACGGCGCCATTCGGTCGTGATCGGCAAGGATACGCGCCTCTCCGGCTATATGATCGAACCGGCGCTGGTGGCTGGTTTCACCTCTGTGGGTATGGACGTCACCCTTTTCGGGCCGTTGCCGACGCCCGGCGTCGCCATGATGACCCGTTCCCTGCGTGCAGATCTCGGCGTGATGATCTCAGCCAGCCACAATGCCTATGAGGACAATGGCCTCAAACTCTTCGGCCCGGACGGCTACAAGCTCTCCGATGAGATTGAGCTGGAAATCGAAAGCCGGATGGACCGCGCGCTTGACGACAAGCTCGCCGCGCCGTCCGCGCTCGGCCGCACGCGCCGCGTCGATGACGCCCAAGCCCGCTATATTGAGATCGTGAAGGCCACCTTCCCGCGTGGTATGCGCCTCTCCAACCTTCGCGTCTGTATCGATTGTGCAAACGGCGCCGCCTACAAGGTCGCCCCGACGGCCCTTTATGAGCTGGGCGCCGAGGTCTTCCCCATCGGCGTGTCGCCAGATGGCTTCAACATCAATCAGGAGGTCGGCAGCACAAACACCCATGCGCTGCGCGAAGCCGTTCGCAAATACCGCGCAGATATCGGCATCGCACTCGATGGCGACGCGGACCGCTGCATCCTCGTCGATGAGCGCGGTGAGGAAATTGACGGCGACCAGCTCATCGGCCTGATCGCAGGCGACTGGAAACGGCGCGGCCTTCTGGCCCGCGACGGCGTTGTCGCGACGGTGATGTCCAATCTGGGCCTCGAAAAATACCTGAAATCCATCGACCTCCAGCTCGAGCGCACCAAGGTCGGCGACCGCTATGTGGTCGAGAAGATGCGCGAAGGCGGCTTCAATCTGGGCGGTGAACAGTCCGGCCATATCGTCGTCTCCGACCACGTAACCACCGGCGACGGCATGATCGCCGCCCTGCAGGCGCTTGCCGTCATGGTGGAGACCGGCAAGCCGCTCTCCGAACTCGCAAACGTCTTCGAGACCGTGCCCCAGAAGCTCATCAATGTACGCTACAATTCTTCTGCACCCCTGGAAAACGACGACGTAAAGGCAGCCATAAACGCTGTCGAAACGCGCCTTGGCAGCACCGGACGGCTCGTGATCCGCAAGTCCGGCACGGAGCCGCTTATCCGCGTCATGGCAGAGGCCGAGGATGCGGACATGATGGAAGAAGCCGTCAATGAGGTTGCCGACGCCGTTCGCGCCGCAGGCTAGTTATCCCAGGGGAAAATAGCCTGAAACTTGCATGATCCAGTTTCAATGTCACGCGGAGGGAAGGAAACTGGCATGACAAGACCCTCAGACCTCGTCGCCCTTACATCCGGCGGCCCCCACGCCTGGATCATGATAAATGTGCTGCGCGAACGCTTCGGCCCGTTCCCGGTGATCCGTGAGCAGGGTGAGCCGTCATCTGTTCTCTGGCGCCGCCGCCGCAAGATGCTTGGTCCCCTCAAGGTCGCCAGCATGCAGGCCGCCCGGATCCCGATCAGGCTGACCAAAGGGGGCACCGACGACCGGATCGCCCAGCTGATCGCACGCGAAAAGCTGGAGCCGGACCCGCGTGCCGGTACGGAAATCATCGATGTCCCCTCGGTCAATTCGGACGCTTGCCGCGCCGCCCTGCAGGCCGCGTCCCCTAAGGCCGTCTTCGTCGTCTCTACGCGCATGATCGGCAAGGCGACCCTGCAGGCTGTCGATGCCCCCTTCATCAACTATCATTCCGGTATCAACCCGGCCTATCGCGGCATGTTCGGCGGCTATTTCGCCCTCGCGAACGGCGAGCCAGAGCATTTCGGCGCGACAGTCCACCTGGTCGATGAAGGGGTCGATACAGGCGGCGTTCTCTACCAGTCGCATGTCGAGACCGAGCCCGGCGATAATTTTCACACCTATCTCTGGCGCATGGCCGCTGGCAGCCGGGACATCGTCATCCGGGGGATGGAAGACGCGCTGCGCGGCACGCTGACCCCGCGCCAGGTGGACCTGCCTTCAAGGCAGTGGTTCGCCCCGACCTTTGGTGGCTATGTCTGGACCGGCCTCAGACGCGGCGTCTGGTAAGGCCCGTCCGCCCGCATCGCCGAGGTCGGCAATCTCCATGGCGAGTCTGGCCCCGCGGAGAAGCGCCTCTGACCAGAGCGCGATCCGCGCCGACACGATCTCCCGGAAGGGTGTATCGGGAAGGGCATGGCGCACAAGAAAGGGCGCCGCCTCCGGCGAACTCACTGTCCCGCCGCGCACATATCTGCCGTCCCAGACGCCATCTACCCAACCCGGTTTCAGCTCGCCCGGATCGCGTCCGGCAAGAAGGGTCTCACCGCGCCGTTGCAGCCAGGCCCCGCCCAGCGTGATGCGCCCTGCCGGCCCGCCCATGCCGATCTCGAGGCCCAGTGCCTCAATCGAGCTTGCAGGCACCGTCCGGCTACGCCCCGACGCGGTCTGGATGAGCGTGTCGAGAAACCGGCTGAAAACCGGACTTGAAAGCGGCGCGCCCTCAAGATCAGCCTCGATCAATCCGGCCTCATCGACCCGCACCCGCTCGCGCAGAAGCCCGGCCAGCCGCCAGTCCTCAAGCGCGCGCAAGCGCATTGCATCCGCGGTCACTGAGCCCAGACGGCACGCATCGAGCCGCTCCATGAGACGGCGCACCCGGACACGTTCATAGGCCTCGGAGATGTTGCTTGGATCGTCCACCCAGCTTTTCCCCGCCTGCACCAGCCGCTCTCGTAGCAGATGGCGCGGCCAGCCGATGAGGGGGCGCCCGATAAGCATATCGCGCCCGGCCGGCCAGACCGGGGAGACCGACACAGGCTGCGGACCCACGGCGCCGGCAAGGCGGGCGGGCCGCGCAAGACGCATCAACAGGGTCTCAATGACGTCGCTCTGCGTGTGACCCAGAAGAATGACCCCTGCCCCCGCCTGTCTCGCGGCCTCTGCCAGCAGCGTATGACGCGCTGTGCGGGCCGCGCTCTGGCTTCTTTTGTCCGGTGTCCAGCGCAGGATCTGCGCCTCATGGCCAAGCGCGCGGGCGGTCTCTGCCACCCATTCGGTTTCGCCGGCCGCTTCGGGCCGCAGGCCATGATCGACTGTGAGAACCAGAAGATTGCGGCCCGACTGGCGCGACCATCCGCTTGCAAGGTCAAGCAGGCTGATGGAATCGCTGCCCCCGGACACGGCGAGGCAGACCGGGCCTTGCACCCCATCCGTCATCGCATCGATGAGCTCGGGCGTATGGTCTTCTAGGCGCTGCAACCCGCACGCGTGCGCTCAAGGGCGGCAAGGTTCTTGGTCACGCCGGAGGCGTCGGGATATTGCTGCGGCAGCACGGCCAGCGCCTCGCAGGCACGATCGGTATCGCCAACAAGCCGCATGGAGCGGGCGAGTTTCACAAGCGCATCCGGTGCGCGCGCATCATCGGGATATTCGCGGATCATCTTCAGATATGCCTCGCCGGATTCAGCATAGGCTTCCTGCTGGAAGAGAGTTTCCGCCAGCCAGTATTGCGCCTCGCCTGCCTGCGGGTCGTCAGAGAACCGATCCAGAAAGGCCCGGAAAGCCTCTTCGGCCCCGGCATAATCGAATTTGAGGAGGCGGGACTTCGCCGCCGCAAAGAGCGGTCCGGCCTCACCGGGCAGTTCGCTGGCGCTCAGCGTGCCGAGAGAGCCCTGATAGCCGGGATTGCCGCCGGTTTCATCGCCTGCTGTCTGCGCCTCTTCAGACCGGGCCGATTGGCGGGGCTCGTCGCGTTCGGCCGCGCGGTTGCGCGAAGGCTCTGAGGAAGCGCGGGCACCGGCGGTCTCGCGCGGCTCGCCGCCTTCTTCCACCGCGCCACTGGCAAGCCCGTCCATCTGACGCTCAAGACCGGAGATACGCTCCTGCAGGCGGTCATTCTGTTCGCTGAGGGTCCGCAGCGTCTCGCCGATACGCTGGTCATCCTCCTGCATGCGCGCCGACTCGTCGCGCGATTGCGATAGCAGGAATTCAAGCGTTTCGATTTCACCGTTCAGCCGGCCGATCTCGTCTTCCAGCCGCGCGATATCGAGCGACATCTGCGCCATCTGCTGGCGAAGCTGGCTTACCGTTGTCGCAAGGTCCCCGCTGGTCGCGCCGCGGGTGATCGGCGCACGCTGCGCTTGGGCTTCGACGACGGGGACGGCGAGAAGCGAAAAGGCAGCGAGGGCAAGAACCGGTCGGATCATGAAAGGCGCTCCAGGAAGGCGATACGATGGACTGGACATATAGCTAAAAAAAAGCCGGGGCCAAATTATGACACCCGGCTTTCCTTGTCTGTGACTGGCAGCAGGCTCTAGCTGCTGGGGCCACCCATGATCTGGGTGAAGGCGTTGCGGTTCATCGCCCAGGCAGCCTCATTCGACTCAGCCGCGATCGGGCGCTCCTTGCCGTAGGAGACCGTGTCGATGCGCGAAGGGGAAACGCCAAGGTTCACCAGATAGTCGCGAACGACAGAGGCGCGGCGCTCACCGAGGGCGAGGTTGTATTCGCGCGTGCCGCGCTCGTCGGCATTACCGGCGACGAGGATACGGACGTTCGGATACTGCTGAAGCCAGGCGGCCTGACGCTGGAGGACCGACTGGTCGTCGCCATCGAGGCGGTACTGGTCGAGATCGAAATAGACGCGGTCGCCGACATTGACCTTGAAGTCTTCGAGCGAACCGGCGGTCGGGCCGGAATCGATCACGCGGCTCGGCTGTTCGATGTCGGATTCGTTGACCGGGCCGGTCGGAGCGGAATCCGTATCGGAAACCTGTGACGCCGAATTGTCGACTGGATCAGGCTTGGACGCACAGGCGGCCGCTCCCAGAACCAGGGCAATAGATGCAGTGCTGATAACAAGACGACGCATTGGTTACTCCTTCGTAAGGTCGTTGGCGCGACCCTTATTGCTCGATTTTGTCAACTTCGTGGCTGACGATTGGTTCCCCGAAATATATTCGGCGTATTGGCGGTGTTTTTGGGCTCGCCCGCACACTTTTAGTTCAGAAGCGGCGACCAGGCCGGGTCGGAAGCCTGTGTCGGCGTCGGAATCTGGCGCAGATTGCGTCCTGTCAGGTCGACCGACCAGAGCTGCGGGCCTGCGCCCGGCGCGCGCTCGCGGAAGAAGGTGATGACGCGCCCGTTCGGCGACCATTCCGGCCCTTCATCCAGATAGGATTCTGTCAGCACGCGCTCACCTTCGCCGTCGGTGCCGATCACGCCGATGGAGAACTTGCCGCGAGACTGTTTCGTGAAGGCGATCAGGTCGCCGCGCGGGCTCCAGACCGGTGTGGAATAGCGGCCCGACCCGAACGTGATGCGGCAGGCCGTGTCGCGTCCGCCTGATGGGCAGGTCAGCGGTGAACCGTCCGTATTCATGATATAGAGCTGCGGGCTGCCGCCACGGTCGGAGTTGAATACGATCTGGCGGCCGTCCGGCGACATGGACGGGGAGGTGTCGATCGCCGGGTGATCGGTCAGACGGCGCGTATTCTGTGTGACGAGATCACGCAGATAGATGTCGGAATTGCCGTTCGCCGCCTGTGTCAGCAGGACCGACTGGCCATCGCGCGAGAAACGCGGCGCGAAGGTCATGTTCTGGAAATTGCCAAGCACTTCCTGACGCCCGCTCTGGATGTCGAACAGATAGACGCGCGGGCGGTTATTCTCGAACGACATATAGGTGATCTGCTGGTTCGACGGCGAGAAGCGCGGCGTGAGAACCGTGAACGTGCCCGAGGTGAGATATTTCACATTGGCACCGTCAGAATCCATGATGGCGAGGCGTTTGGTACGGTCATCCTTCGGCCCGGTCTCGGCGACATAGACGATACGCGAGTCGAAATACGGGTCTTCACCGGTCAGGCGCGAATAGATCGTGTCAGCAATCTTGTGCGCGATGCGCCGCCAGTCTTCCGGCTTGGCGGTAAAGCGCCGCCCGGCCTGTCCCTCAAGGCGCATGACTTCCTCGCCATAGACATCCCAGAGACGCACCGAGGCGCGGATGAACTCCACCCCCTCAATCGTCACGCGGTCCACCTCACCCACGACCAGCGCGTCGGTCTGGATGATTTTCCAGTCTGCGAAACGCGGCTGGCTATCGATGGAAAGGTCACGCTGGATATAGGCGCTTTCCGGCGTGATGGAGAAAAGCCCTGTCGAGAGCAGATCGTTCTGCACCACCGATGTGATATCCGTGGCGAGCTGGCGGTCGGCACCTTCTGCCTCGAAGACCGGAATCGCGATCGGTGTCGGCTTCAGCGTGCCTTCGGAGATGTTCACGGTCACCTGCGCCGTGGCGGCCGGTATGACCGCGATGAAGGCGGCAAACAAATAGGCGGCAATTGATCTGATCATCTGGCTTATCGCCCTTTCCTGACGTCTAGTTGCCCGTAAAAGCCGGGCCGAGATTGATAGTGGCTTCCTTCCAGAGATCGTAATCATCCCTTGGAAGCCTGTAAGGCTGACACTTCTGGACCGCGCGCTGGGCCCGCTCGATGGCAAGCTGCATGGAGCGGTCGCCAATCGGCGCGCGTGAGGGCCGGACGAGATCGAGGTCGATCACATTGCCCTCGGCATCCAGGCGCGCCCGCATGCTGACATTGAGCCGTTCTGGTTCGGGCTGGTCGCTGACCCCATCCCAGCACGGATAGATCTGATTGTAGAGCAACTGCTCGATCCGCACAGTGTTGGCCGTGCGTTCGCCTGCCCCAGACCGGCGCTCCTGCGGCGCGGGCGCTTCCTCGCGTTTAGGCTCCGGCTCGCGCGGCGGCGGGCGGGTCTCGCGCCGGGTCTCGCGCTCGCTCTGGAAGGTGGATTCGGCTGAATTGAGCAGGTCGTCCAGCGCGCTGGACTTGCGCTGCGGATTTGGCGTCGCGGGACGCTCCTCCTCCGGCTCTTCAGGCGGGGCTTCCTCTTCCTCGTCGGGTTCAGCCTCGAAATTTGGCAGGATGTCATCTTCAGCTTCAGGCGCGGGCGCCTCCTGGGAGGTCTCCACATCATCGACCGGAATATCGCGCTCGTCTGGCACTTCCTCGACCGGGACATCCTCTTCTTCAGGCTCCGGTTCGGGTTCAGGCTCTGGCTCTTCTTCCACCGGCTCGGGCTCTTCGGGCTCGACGACAGGCGCGACATTGGTCATCTCGCCGACCTCGACCAACTCGACCGGCACCAGCACAAATTCCTCTTCCGTCTCAGTCGTGCCGACATAGGGCCATACGATATAGCCTGCGCCAATGACGGCTGCGTGCAACAGGATGGATGCGGGAAGACCGCGGATCATTACCGGGCGCTCTCCTCGGCCTGTGGATCGGTGACCAGCGCGATATTGCGGAATCCGGCGCGCTGCATGCGGGTCATGACCCCCATGACCTGGCCATAATTCACGCCTTCATCTGCGCGCAGGAAAATGCGCTCCTCATAGCCTTCGCCGGCAATCGCATAGAGGGTGGAGACCAGCTCATCGGGCTGGATCTCTGTCTCCTGGATGAAGATGTCGCCATTACTGTTCAGCGACACAGACAGCGGCTGGGTCTGCGGCGCGCGCAGATTTTCCGCCGACGCCTTGGGCAGCGAGACCTCCACACCCGTCGTCAGCAGCGGCGCGGTAATCATGAAGACGATAAGCAGCACCAGCATGACGTCGACCAGCGGCGTAACGTTGATCTCCGCCGCCATGGACCGGCGGCCCCGTCCGCGTCCTGGTGTGCCTGAAGCAAATCCGCCAGCCATGACCTAGGCCCCCAGATCCGAAGCGCGGCGCGACAGGCGCACCAGAAGGTCCTGGCTGAACGTGTCGAGCTGGTCGGCCAGCCGGTTAATATCGCCCGTGAACTTGTTGTAGAAGATGACCGCCGGAATGGCCGCAACGAGGCCAAGCCCGGTCGCGAACAGCGCTTCGGCAATCGGGCCGGCCACGTTGGTAAGGCTGGTATCCTGCTTCTCGGCGATGTTGAGGAAGGCGTTCATGATGCCCCAGACCGTACCGAAGAGGCCGATAAAGGGAGAGGCAGAACCGATCGTCGCCAGCACGCCAAGGCCGTTGCTGACGCGCCCGACCTCGCGGTCGACCCCGGCCCGCAGCGAGCGTTCGGCCCGGTCGATCATCATCATGTGACCCTCGGACTCCGGCGCGCGGCGCGCATCGGTCCACTCGCGCGTGATAGAGGCATAGATCCGCGAGGCCGCATCGCTGCCGGACGCGGCGCCGCGGCGGTCCAGATCGTCGGCCCGGCCGGACCAGAACGCGTCCTCGAAAGCCTTGGCACGCTTGCGTGCCCGCGACACCGTGAAGGATTTCTCGATGATCACGGCCCAGGACCAGAGGCTGGCGATCAACAGGATGATCAGCACCAGCTTGACGACAATATCGGCATCCATAAGCAGGCCGAAAAGGGAGAATCCGCCTTCGGACACGATAGGAGCGGCAGCTTCGCTTTCCATGAAATTCCTCTTTGTCTCGGCTGATGGCAGCCATTGCGCTAGCCTTTGGCGGACCGCGCGGGTTCGTAAAGCATCCCCCCTATCTTACGGAAATCAGGCGGAAACTTGACGCTGGCGATTATGTTCGCAGCAGATTGGCGACTGCACGGCGAATAATCAGACCGAAGGGGCGCCTGCCCGCTCCCTAGCCGGGAAATATATATGGCCTGAGTTGCTCGACCACGTCCGGAATGGGCCGGCGCGGGCGGCCGTCGGCATGGATCATCACCGCCGTGACCACCGCCTCGGCGATGATCTCCTCGCCGCGAAGGGCGGTCTGTTCGAACAGGACCCGTACCCCCTTGGTGCCGGTATAGCGCGAGCGGATCTGCAACTGGTCGTCGATCCTCGCCGCGCGCTTATAGTCGACATTCACATTGGTCAGCGTAAAGGCCGCCGGGTCCGGGCGCGACAGGAGCGACTGGTGCGACACGCCCGCATCGCGCAGGAACTCGGACCGCCCGCGCTCAAAGAAACGCAGATAATTGGCATGATAGACCATACCGGTGAAATCGGTGTCCTCATAATAGATGCGCACCGCCAGCCAGTGCTGGTTCAGCTCGTCGAAGGGGGAGACCGCCGCGCTCATCGCCTAGTGACGGAAATGGCGCATACCGGTGAAGACCATGGCAAGCCCCGCCTCATTGGCCGCCTCGATGACTTCATCATCGCGGATGGAGCCGCCCGGCTGGATCACCGCCGTCGCGCCCGCCTCGGCTGCCTGCAGCAAGCCATCGGCAAAGGGGAAGAAGGCGTCCGACGCGGCGACACAGCCGCGCGTCTTCGGCGCGTCCCAACCCGCCGCGTCCGCAGCATCGACCGCCTTGCGCGCGGCGATACGGGCCGAATCGATCCGGCTCATCTGACCCGCGCCAATCCCGACCGTCGCGCCATCCTTCACATAGACGATGGTGTTGGACTTCACATGCTTGGCCACACGCCAGGCAAACAGCATGTCGTCGAGCTCGCTCTCACTGGGTGCCTTTTCCGTGACGACGCGAAGATCATCGCGCGTCACCCGGCCAAAGTCGCGGTCCTGCACCAGCAGGCCGCCGGCGACCGTCTTGACGACGCGCCCGCGTGCTTCGGGATCGGGAATACCATCGGTCAGGAGAAGCCGGAGGTTCTTTTTCTTCTCGAACACCGACAGCGCACCCTGGTCGGCGCCCGGCGCAATGACGACTTCAGTGAAGATTTTCGCGATCTCCGTGGCCGTCTCCTCATCGAGCAGCCGGTTGAGCGCGACGATCCCGCCAAAGGCCGAGGTGGAATCGCATTCCAGCGCCTTGCGATAGGCCTCGACCAGCGAGTCGTCCGTCGCGACGCCGCACGGATTGGCATGTTTGATGATCGCAACGGCGGGGCGCTCGTCACCCAGCTCCCCGATCAGCTCGAAGGCCGCATCGGTGTCGTTGATATTGTTGTAGGACAGCTCCTTGCCCTGCACCTGACGCGCCGTCGCGACGCCAGGCCGTTTGGCCCCCGTCGTATAGAAGGCCGCCGACTGGTGCGGGTTTTCGCCATAGCGAAGGCTCTGCGCCAGCTGTCCGCCAAACCCGGCCCAGTCGGGCACGGTGTCCTGCAGCTGCTCGGCATACCAGCCGGAAATCGCCGCATCATAGGCTGCGGTGCGCGCATAGGTCTTGGCCGCAAGGCGCCGGCTGAGCGCAATGCTCACCTCACCGTCCTGCTCGTCCATCTCAGCCAATGCGGCGGCGACATCGCCGGCATCGGTGCAGACCGCGACCGACTGGCCATTCTTGGCCGCCGCGCGCAGCATGGCCGGCCCGCCAATATCGATATTCTCGACACAGGTCTCAAAATCCGAACCCGAGGCAACCGCCGCCTCGAATGGATAGAGATTGATATAGACAAGATCGATGGCGCTGATCTTGTGGCGCTCGGCATCCTTGCGGTGACTCTCAAGATCGCGCCGGTAAAGAAGCCCGCCATGGACCGCCGGATGCAGCGTCTTCACGCGCCCATCCATCATTTCGGGGAAACCGGTCAGGTCGGCTACATCGATCACGTCGAGGCCGGCCTCCTTGAGGGTCCGCGCCGTCCCGCCAGTAGAGACAAGTTCGACGCCGTGAGAGGCCAGTCTCTGACCGTGTTCGACAAGGCCGTCCTTGTCCGAAACTGAAATCAGGGCACGGCGAACCTTGAAACGCTCAGTCATCCGATCTTGCGACTTTCATTCTGCTGGGGACATTGCGGCTGTGGGTAACACTCTTCCCCGCAAGGTCAACTCACCGCTGGGAGTTTACTCTGCCGCCCGGCGCGGCCTGTATTCCGGCACCAGCTCCGACAGCAGGTTGATGGCCTCCTCGCGGCGGCGATGGCGGGCATGATCCAGCAGCTGATCCAGCTTCTCATCGAAATCATTGGCCACGATCTGCTCGGAGGCGACCTTGTAGATCCCTTCAATGCCGATGGAATGCACCTTCTCATGATTATAGGTGAGCTTCTCATGCATCTTCTCACCGGGCCGCAGCCCCGTCGTGCGGATCTCGATATCGCGCCCCGGCACCAGCCCCTTCAGCCGGATCATCGCCTCGGCCAGTGCCTTGATCAGCACCGGTTCACCCATGTCGAGCACATAGAGCGAGGCACTGCCGGGAGAGCCATTATGCGTCGCTGACTGCAGCACAAGCGCGGAGGCTTCCTCCAGCGTCATGAAATAGCGCGTCACCTCCGGATGGGTCAGCGTGACCGGGCCACCCTTGGCGATCTGGCGCTCGAAAAGCGGCACCACGGAGCCTGAAGAACCAAGCACATTGCCGAACCGAACCATGGAGACCGAGAAATTCGAGGCCCGGGCCTGCCGCGCGACGGTCAGCTCGGCAAGCCGCTTGGTCGCGCCCATCACATTGTCAGGGTGAACCGCCTTGTCCGTCGACACGAAGACGAATTTCTGTGCATCCGACAGCTGCGCGGCGCGTGCGGTGATCAGCGCCCCACCGACATTGGTCAGGATCGCTTCACAGACATTATGCTCCATCAGCGGCACGTGCTTCAGCGCGGCCGCGTGGATGATGATGTCGGGCTGGGCCTGCTCAATGGCGCGCTTGACCCGCGCCTCGTCGCGCACATCGCCAAGCTCGGAATGGATGGCGAGGTTGGGAAACTGCTCGCGCAGGGCAAGATCAGCCTCATAGAGATTGTATTCGGACGAATCGAACAGCGTCAGCGAATGCGGATTCATGCCCGCGCACTGGCGCGCGAGTTCCGAGCCGATCGTGCCGCCGCCGCCCGTGACGAAGACGCGCGTATCCTCCAGCAGATTGATAACCGGCGCCGGGTCCAGCACACGTTCGCGGCGGCGCAGAAGGTCGGCCGGGCGCACGGGCAGCATCGCCGCGCCGTCATCATTGGCGGCGGTGAGCGTCATGACCTCTGTCTTGCGGCTTGCCGCCGCTTCCAGGATCGTCGTCATATTGTGGCGTTCACGGGCAATGCCGGCGACCGCCACAAGCGGCGTCTTCTCATAGCGAAGCGCCAGCAGGTCCAGCACCTTGCCGAGGTCTTCCAGTCCGCCCATCACCGGAATACCGCGAACCTTGCGGCCAAACTGCGCACCTTCCGGCTCCAGCAGCCCCAGAATACGCACCTTCGGCCCTTCGCCATCCTTGCCCATGGCGGAGACAATGCGCGCGGCCTCTTCCGGCTGCGCAATCAGCAGCACCATCGGCGCGTCTGGGCGCGCGCGGGCAAAGAAGATCTGCAGCGGGCGCTGGGTCGAGCGAGCCAGCGCGACCATGCGCCCGGCAAAGATCACGGCCAGCCAGACGATCACGGCCGTGGCGATGGCCGAGCGCGGAATACCGACCAGCCTGTTCCAGAGGAAAAGCGCTGGCAGGAAAATGAGCGTCGCAAGACCGGCGGCCTGCAGGATCCTGACCGCATCGCTCCAGCCGGAATGGCGCCAGACCTGTCTGTGCACCCCAAGCGAATAGAAGGAAAGGAAGGCCGCCCCGGCAAACATGGCGCTTGCCACAATCGCCGTATAGAAGGCATCCAGCGGCGCCCCGTCCGTCATCAGCCACCGGACGGTCAGCCCGAACACCATGGCGAGACCGGCCGCCGCGGTGTCGAAACCGAGCGTAATCGCCATCGCACGGCGGGCTTCATCACGAGGCGTCACGCGTCAGTTTCCTTCAAGAAAGCCCATCGCAGGCAGTTCGGCGGCGCAGACCCGTCACTATCGAGGTCCGCCTTACCGCTAAGAACGATCTGCTTGCTTTTTTCAACCACACCGCGCCCAAGATACACGGTTTTTTCCAGCTTGGCACCCATATGGCTTGTCTTGAACCGCCAGATGTCGCCGCATTCTGTCTGCAGCTGGATGAAATGGTCCTGCATTGTCGCGCGCACGGTCGGATGAAGATGAAACCGGACGGCGAAGGGAATCGGCTTCTCTGCCTTGATCGCCCCCTGCGAAACGGGCCGGGCGAGCGAGTCCTCCCCGGTCAGGCGCAGGCCGTCGGACGACATGAACAGGCGGCGCCTGTGGAGCAGGCCATGCAGGCGTTTGTAGCCGCCATGCTGGGAATCCAGCCAGATTTCGTCATTCTCTTCCAGCCGCTTGGCAAAAATGCCTTCCGGGCCTTCAGGATAGGTGAGCCCCGTTTCCTCATTGCGCCTGAAAGGCGCTGAGTCCTCGCCCGCCAGAACCAGCGTTGAGTGTGCGCCTGTGCGCCGCACTGCCGCGCGCCAGTCGATATCGGCTTCCGGGCTGAACCCGCAGTCCGTCACCAGACGCGATTCGCCGTCCTGGAACTCAAAGCTCAGCGCACCGGCATGCGCGCCGTCGCCAAAGGGCTGTTCGGGGGCCTCGCCCGCATCGAGAATGAGACAGGCCGTCCCCTTCACAACCTTGTGGAAGCCCGATTTCGGCGCAACCATGAAACCGCGCGGGCGGCTCTGCATCCGCGCCAGCGCCGCATCGACAATCTGCGGCAGGCTTTCATCGCCATCATTGAAGGGCGGCAGGGCGCCATCCCCGCTGCGGAAAAAGGCGACCATGCCGCCCAGCCGGTCGATCCACTTGCGCACAAAACCCGGCACCTCGCGGCCGGATGTCTCCACCGCATCGGCCAGGATGCAAAGGTCCAGCATGGCCCGCAGTCCGCGCGCTGGTGCCCGGGTGACATGCCCGCCATCCGGCATGATCTGCGCGGTGCACTCATTCTCCAGATGCTCCAGCGCCTCTTCATATCCTTCGCCATCGCGCAGGCAGAGCGTGTCCAGCAGCGTGACACAGGCGATCCGCCAGCGGGCGATGAAGTCGGCGCAGTCATTCTGCAGCGTCTCGACATGGCGAAGCTGGCGCGCGAGCGATTCCAGCCGCTGGTCGATCTCGGCCTGCTCGCCCAGTGTGAACAGCTTTCCGCCGCACACCATCCAGTTCCAGAGCCGGTCCGCCGTACAGCCGACCCGCCAGGCGAATCCGTTGAACCGGCCGAAATTCGCAATCCAGTCATCGACAAGGTAGCAGGCTCTCTCCGCGCCCTCCTCGCCCTGCGCGAACACGTCGGCCAGCCAGTCGAAGCGATGAACCCGGTCGGCAAAATGGCGGGACGGCAGCGGCGCGGTCCAGGGCGGCAGGCCCTCATTCATCTCGATCTTGTCGGCCCCGATGCGCCAGATATCCTTCATCAGGCTCTCCCCGCGCATCGTGTCGGGCGGGGCAATGGGGTCGGGATAGAAGGAGAACCCCGAGGGGGTCGCGCCGGCAATTTTCAGACGGTGCACAGGGCTGGCGGCGGCGTCCTCGCCGCTGATGCCTGCCAGACGGGACCAGAGCTCCGCATCCTCCTCAGGGGTGCGGCGTGGGGGCGGCGTCGATTTGGCGTACTCCACTGGAAAAACTCGCCTGGTGTCTCTTGCTCTAGCTGGCTGCCTCTCCCCGAAGCGCAGCGATATTGCCGGCATAAGCATTCACGCCCCCCTTGAACACAGCAGATCCTGCCACGATCGCTGTCACCCCCGCCTCGATGGCTCGCGGCGCCGTTTCCGGATTAAGCCCTCCATCCACCTCCAGGATGATGTCACGGCCAGACGCGTCGATCTTTTTGCGGAATGCCTCGATCTTGCGCAGCTGGCTTTCGATAAAGCTTTGTCCCCCGAACCCGGGATTCACCGACATTACAAGGATCATGTCAACATCATCGATGATCGGATCGACGATTTCATGGGGCGTACCCGGATTAATCGCGACGCCGGGCTTCATGCCCGCCTTGCGGATCGCCTGCAGGGTGCGGTGAATATGCGGCCCGGCTTCCGGGTGGACCGTAAGGATGTCGGCGCCGGCCTCTGCGAAGTCCTCAATGAAAGGATCGACCGGCGCGATCATCAGGTGCACGTCAAACGGCTTGTCAGAGTGCGGGCGTAGCTTCTTGATCACCGGGGGGCCGAATGTCAGGTTCGGGACGAAATGCCCGTCCATCACATCGACATGGATCATGTCGGCGCCGGCCGCGTCGATGGCCCTGATTTCATCGCCAAGACAGGCGAAATCAGCAGAAAGAATGGACGGGGAAATGAGGACGTTTGACATGCAGGCTGGGTAGAACCAAACCGCCGCGAGCACAAGGCTCACGGCGGCTGGCTATCATCGATTTAAGCAGGCATGGGGCCGGTATGTGGCCCGGTCTTTAGTAACGCGAATAGCCGCCCTGCGCGGGCGAGACCGTCGTGCGGCCGCCGCCATAGGTCACATTCACCCGCTGGCCGGGATACATGGCGATATCGGCGCCCTGGGTCACTTCGACCATCCGGCCATTGTCCAGCCGGACCGTATAGGCAAAGCCGCGGCGGGTATTCATCCCCTTGCCAAGCTCATTACCGCCAAGGCCGCCCAGAACCGCTCCGCCGACCGCGCCGGCCGTGCGGGCCTTGTCGCCGCCGCCAAGCTCGGACCCGGCAAGCCCGCCAAGGACCGCGCCGGTCGCGGCGCCGATCATGTTATTCTCGGGACGGATGGTGACTTCGCGCACATCGGTGATCGTCCCCATCTCGACCTGCGAGGCATAGCCGACATCATTCGGGCTCACCGTGTTGGCGCCATAGGTGCTGGCACAACCTGCGAGGATAAGGGTAAGGGCAGCGAACGCGCCGGCCATGGCCTTGCTCGGCTTTGCGACAGTCGCGGTGTGAATAGTCATGCTTCCAGCTCCTCAAAACTTGAGACGGCCATATAATCCACTGACCGTCCTGAACTGTATATGAACTGGGCGCGGCAATATTATGGCAGGTCACGCCAGGCGACCGCGACGCGCTCAGGGTTTCACAAGGCGCGCGATGTAAAAGGCATCATGCGCGAAATCGCCATGCGGCAGGGTGAGCAGATCCCCGTCAGCTGTGAGCCCATGCACAAACGGGCCGGCCTCTTCCGCGCTGATGGCCAGGCGCTCCAGCCCGGTCGATGCGAGCGCCTTTGTCACCACGTCCGCCCCTTCACGCTTGAGCGGCGTGCACACGCAATAGACGATCCGCCCGCCCGGCTTCACCAGGCGCGCCGCGGCCTCCAGCAGACGAAGCTGCACTTGCGGGAAACGGGCAATCTCATCGGGTGACTTGATCCACGCGCCCTCCGGGTGGCGGCGCAGCGTGCCCAGCGCCGAACAGGGCGCATCCAGCAGCACGGCGTCGGCCAGCGCATCCGGCGTCCAGTCTTCGGCCTTCTCGGCCAGTATCTCCACCCGGCCGGCAAGACCCGTGCGGTCCAGGTTTTCCTCGACCCGCGTGAGGCGGGCCTTTGAGCGGTCGACGGCCACAACCGCAGCCCCGGCGGCGGCCAGCTGCATCGTCTTGCCGCCCGGTGCGGCGCAGAGGTCGAAGACCCGCTCGCCCGGTTTCACATCCAAAAGCTCGGCCGGAATGGCGGCGGCGGCGTCCTGCACCCACCAGTCGCCGGTCCGGTAACCTTCCACCTCCGGCACATCGCCGGATGCGACGCGCAGGCTGCCCAGCCCGACGGGTTTTGCCCCTAGGCGCTTGCCCAGCTCTTCGGCAAATCCCTTGTCGCGCGGGGTCAGATCGAGGTCAGGTTCCGACATCTGCAGCTCGGCCAGCGCCGTTGCCCCCTCCACGCCAAGCGAGGTCATCAGCTCCACCGTCAGCCAGTCGGGCCAGACGGCCGTCCCAGGCGCCGCATCGAAGGCGGTGCGGTCAGCGACGACCTTGCGCAGCACGGCATTGAGAAACCCGGCCGCAGAGCGCGCCCGCGCCCATTGCTTGGCTGCATTGACCGTCTCGCTGACAACCGCATGCGGCGGTGTCTCCATCAGCCAGCTCTGCGCCGCCCCGACCCGCAACAAGGCACGCGCGGGCGGCGTTGCGGTCTCTATCGGCCGGTTCAGGAAGGGCGCGAGCCCCTTGTCGATCCGCCCCAGCTGGCGCAGCGCGGCGCTCGCCATGGCGCGGGCAAATCCGCGGTCCGGACCGGTCAGACCCCCGAACAGCTCAGACGTGTCCATCGCCTCATCGAGAGTCCGGCGATTGTCCAGCGTTTCGATAAGGAGGTCGGCGGCGGCTTGTCTTGACTGGGCTGCGCTCATCCCCACGGCCCGCGGCCCGTCACCGTTTCCGGATAGAGCCTTTCAGGCGGCGCAACATTCATCTCGGCGGCAAGCTTGCGCAGCGCCTCGACACGGTTGGCGGTGGCGGGGTGGGTCGAAAACAGGCTGTCGCCCTTTCGGCCCGCGAGCGGGTTCATGATGTAGACATGGGCCATGGCAGGATTGGCTTCGGCGCGCTGGTTGAGATTGGTGCGCGCCCCGCGCTCGATCTTTTCCAGCGCTGAGGCAAGCCAGTAGGGGTTACCGCAGATCTCGGCGCCGCGCCGGTCGGCTTCGTATTCGCGCGAGCGGCTGATCGCCATCTGCACCAGGCCGGCGGCCATCGGCGCGAAGATCATGATCGCAAGCGAGGTCAGTATCCCCCCGCGCGAGCGGTCGCCAAAGAAGATCGCGAAATTGGCCAGCATACCGATCGCACCGGCCAGCGTCGCGGTAACAGTCATCGTCAGCGTATCCCGATGGGCGACATGCGCCAGCTCATGCGCCATGACGCCGGACACCTCCTCGCGCGTCAGCGTATTGAGCAGGCCGGTCGTGGCACAGACGGCAGCATTCTTCGGATTGCGTCCCGTGGCGAAGGCATTGGGCTGCGGGGTATCGATGACATAGATCCTCGGCGCTGGCAGGCCGGCATGAGAGGCCAGCGCGCGCGTATCATTGGCAAAGGTGCGCAGTATGGGCGAGCGCTCATTCGGCGATACTTCGCGCGCGCCCTGCATGCGCAGCACGATCTTGTCGGCATTCCACCAGGAATACACATTCATCAGAAGCGCCACGGCGAACGCGACCGCCATACCGACAACACCGCCCACGAGATAGCCGATCGCCATGAACAGCGCGGTCATCGCGGCAAGCAATACGAATGTCTTCAAAGTTCCCGCCACCTGGCACTCCTTGATGATGAGGGAAGTCGGTTTAATATTTTACGTGCAGGTATATGGAAAGCGTTAACGCCGCTGAGAAGCGCAACACGCAAAGCATGACAGTTTTCTAATGGAAAAACCCCTCCCCCCCGAAGCCCAGCGCGCCCTCGCCGAAGCGCAGGAACGCCGTCAGGAGCAGATCCGGCGCGAAGAAGCCCTCGAAGCCGAACGCGCAAAGGAAACCGGCGGGCCCAGACACCGCGAACCGACCCGATTCGGCGACTGGGAACGCAAGGGCATCACCTACGATTTCTAGCGCGGCACCAGCCCGGCCCTGCACGTGGTACGCGAACGCGTTTCGCCTCGCCGGTTAAGCCGTTTGCATTCGGCCGCCCCCTCGCCTTTACTGGGCGATGGCTCCCGCCTCTGTGGGACACAATGCTCGAAACCGGACTTTCGCTGAGGAGGCGAATTCTATGCGTGGACACTTCAAGGTCATTGGCCTTCTTGCCGCCGCGGCCATGATGGCAGCTCCGGCTTTGGCAGATGGCTATGCCAACCGTCCGGTCAATCGCGGTCCCGCTCCGCTGCAGGCGCATGCCGAACCGGTTCCGCCTGAACCCGGCTGCTATCTTGTCGGCCCCGACACCTGGTCCTGCCCGCCCCTGCCGCAGACGGTAGAGACCCACACGGTCCGTGAGCGCGTCTCCGCCGCAGCGTGCTGTTACAGCAGGCCTGCGCCGCGTCCGGTCCAGGTGAGATACACACCCCGGCCCGCGCCGGCCCCGCGCAGCGTCAGCATCGACACCAGCGGCTTTGATGGCGGCGTCGGCAGCGGCGTCACCGGCGGATATTATGGCGGCGGGGGCGGTGGCTATGTCTATGTCCGTTCCAGCGCCTCAGCCAACGCCTTTGCCTCGGCTGCCGCGTCGCTCACCTTCCGGGGCGGTTTCCACGGCGGTGGCGGCGGAAAACATCATGGCGGTGGCGGCGGCGGATGCGGCAAATGCGGCGGCCACTAGACCGCCAGCAGACCGCCCCTAGACAGCGCCAACCCTGATCAGGCTCTCGGCGCTCGCCCGCACAGCTTCATCGGCCGGTATCGGCTCGATGCCCAGCACGCTTTTAAGCTTTTCATTGGAATAAGCGCGTTTGCGGCCAAGCTCCGGCAGGATCTGTTTCAGCGGCGGATTGACCCGCGCGAACAGGCGAACCAGCCAGCTCGGCAGCGTTCCCTTCGGGATCTTCCGGTCCGGAAACGCCTCGCGCAGGATGTCTCCCACCTCCTCCATCCAGAGAAGATCGCCGCCGCAGATAAAGCGCTCGCCATTGGCCTCGGGCCGCACCATGGCCTCGATATGCGCGCGCGCCACATCGCGCACATCCACCACGCCGAAATTCAGCTTGGGAAAGGCCGGCAGCTTGCCCTGAAGCGGCTGGCTGATGAGCTGCAGCGATGAGGAGACGTCCTCGCTCATCACCGGCCCGAACACGGCCACCGGATTGATCACGGAGAGCTCAAGCCCCGCCCCTTCGCCCGTCACATAATCCCAGGCCGCCTTCTCTGCGATTGTCTTGGACCGGGTGTAGGCGGTGTTGTCGTCCAGCCGGTCCGGCTTCGACCAGTGGACCTCGGTCAGCACATCCGGGCGCTGGTCGCCCCAGCCATAGGAAATCGCCGCGAAGGAAGAGGTCAGCACAACCCGTTTCACGCCTTCAGCCTTCGCCGCCTTGAGGACGCGCAAGGCACCGTCGCGCGCCGGCACGATCAGTTCATCGGCAGATTTCGGTGTCTCCGCGGGAAAGGGTGAGGCGACATGATGAACATAGCTCACCCCCTTCACCGCTTCGCCCCAGCCCTCATCGCTGCCAAGGTCGGCGGCGACGATCTCGATCTCCACCTTCCTGCCGGCATAGTCGGACAATATCTCGTTCAGCCGTCCCGCCTTCTCGGTTGAGCGCGCGGTCCCGCGCACCTCATAACCTCTGTCCAGAAGCTGCAGGATCAGATGCGAGGCAATGAACCCCGTCGCGCCTGTCACCAGTATTTTTTCCACGACACCCTCCCCGTCCAGACAAGGAAGGTCGGGCGAAGGCCCCGCTTTGGCAAGGAAAATCGAAAGGCCGCGCTAGGAGAAGACGTCGCCGACAGTATCGAGGCGCGTCCCCTCTTTCAGCTCACGCAGGTGCACATAGAGCACCGACACGGCCACTGCGCCGATGATCGCGATGGCTGTATCCAGCACGGCGCCAAGGAGAAGGCTCGTAAGGTTCAGGCCGCCCCCTGCGGCCATCATGCCCCCCGCGCCAACTGCGAATAAGCCGAACAGGGCCGTAAAAATGAAAAGGCCGACATAGCCGATCAGGATGAGGCCGAAGATCCGCCAGCGCGACCCGCGCGTCAGGTCCGCGCTGCGGCTGAAGCTGCCAAATATACCCGCCTTGTCGATCACCAGAGACGGCACCACAACCGCCCAGACGGTCAGCAGGATCAGGCCCGGAATGATCAGAAGCAGAAAGCCGATGGCCAAACCGATACTCATCAGGATGGACACGATGAGAAGCGGCAGGAACGCCCTGAGCGCTGTGCCGATGGCCGAGCCGAAATCGCTTTGTCCGCGGCTGAGCGAAGTCACCGTGGTATGCACCACGGCCGCCTGCAGGACGAAGGGAAAGAAGGCATAGAGGATATTGGAGAGGAGAAGCCCGAATGAGAAATTGAGCGAGAGCGCGCCCTGCTCGATCGAGCGTTCCATGGCCTGCGAGGAAAAGAAGGTTACCAGCAGCGTCGGCACACCGACGATCACCACGCCGAGAAGGGCAAGATCGACGAATTTGCGGCCGATCACATTGAACGTTTCGCCAATGACAGAACCGATATCGAGTGACTTGTCCATGCCGGGCTCCCTGCTTGATTCGTGGGCCGAAACCAGCATAGGGCGCGGCGCGGCACAAGACCGCGATCAGGGCATTTTTGGGGCAACCTTGCCGCTAGGCCCGTTTCTGCAGGACAGTCACCTTCTGGGCCTTTTTCTTGCGGTCGCGCCAGGTGATGTAGACCGCTGAAACGATGATGATCCCTGCCCCGATCCAGACATTCATGCCCGGCAGCATCCCGACAATGATGAGATCGGCCGCCGTCGCCATGGGCAGGCGCAGATAGTCGAGCGGTGACAGGAAGGATGCGTCCCCGATGCTGACTGCGGAGATATAGCAGAACTGCGCCACGAAACCGACGCCCGCCATGACGAAGATCCAGCCCCATGTTTCCATCGATGGCCAGGACCAGAAATAGATCGCGAAGGGCAGCAGCAGGATGGAGGAGAGCACATTCGCATAGGTCAGCAGCGCCACGGCTGAAAGCTCAGCCGACAGCGTCTTCACCAGGACGATGGCAAAGGCGAGGAAGAAGGCGCTCAGGATCGCGCAGATCGTGCCCGTATCCAGATGGAAGCCCGCGCCGGGCGCGACCGGGGCCCAGAACATGAAAACGCCCGGTACCACCATGATGAGTACGCCAAAAAAGCCGATGACAACCGCGCCCCAGCGATGAAGGCCCACCACTTCGCGCAGGAAGATCGCCGCCAGCACCGTGACGAAAAGCGAGCGCGAGAAACTGATCGCATTGAACTGGGAGAAGGTGAGATTGAAGTCCGCCGAAAGGGCGACAATCGCCAGCGTAAAGCCCAGCGTGCCGAACAGTGAGCGCATGAGCAGAAGCCCCGGATGCCGGGTCCGCATCTTGTGCAGGCCGGCACGCAGGATGACCGGTACCGACAGGAGACAGGCAAAGAAGGCGCGCCAGAAGGCCAGGAAGACCGGATGGACCTCCTCGGTCAGCGTCTTGGAGAGCACAGTGTAGGCGGTGAACCCCAGCGCCGAGAACAGCATGAAAACCGCGCCAAGGGCATTGCCTGACAGGCCCCCTGCATTAGGCTCCTCTTCAGCGGTTTCATCCATTTCACGGCTCATGCAGACTTTTTCCCAATCCGATCTCGACGCCATCGACAAGCTATGGCGCAGTGTGCCCGCTGACCATGTCTGGTCGGGCTGGTCTGCAGCTGGCGCAGAGCCGGAAGAAGTCTGGCTCTATCGTACACGGGCCCACTGGCGCAAATTTCCGCTCCGCAAGACCGGGAACGGCTTTGCCCTGTTTGATGAACATGACCGCAAGGTTGCTTCGGCCGCCTCGCTCGACGAATTGCTTGAAGCGGTCGAGAGCATTCCCGGCCTTGCGGAGACCGGCGAGGCACGCCCGCCGGCCCGCAACTGACATGTTCTAGGACTTGTCCTGCTCAGCCTGCATCGCAAGGCGCATTTCCTCGGCCTGCTCCACACTGATGCCCAGCGCATCCAGCAGCGGCCCGCCATCGGTCTGGTCCCAGCTATGGCGCGGACCCACGGTCATGCCGCCATCGACGAGGAATTCCCCGCCCGTGATAAAGCCCGCCTTCTCCGAGGCGAGATAGGCCGCCATTTCGGCAATATCCTTGCCGACGCCGGTGCGCCCGGCAGGCTGCATCCGTCCACCCTGCTGCTCGACCAGCGCGGCCATCTGGTCGGCCTGCTCGCGCGACAGGCCCAGCGAAGAGCCAAAGATCGAGGTCGCGATAAAGCCGGGCAGGATCGCATTGACGCGGATCTTGTATTTCGACAGCTCGGCCGCCGCGAGTTTGGAAAAATGCGCCACACCCTTCTTGCAGACCGAATAGGTCACCGGCGCATAGCCTGCACAGACCGCCGAGATCGAAGACGTGTTGATGATGGAGCCGCCCTTCTCCTTCATCATCGGAACCGCCAGCTTTGTGCCGACAAAGACCGATTTGAGCAGCAGGCTCACGGTCTGGTCGAACCCGTCCTCATCCAGCTCCTCGACCCCGGTCGGCGTGCCGCCATGACCGGCATTGTTCCAGAGGATATCGAGCCCGCCAAAGGCGTCCTGCGCGGTGTCGAACAGCTTCTGAAGGTCCGCGGTCTTGGTCACATCGCAATGGACATAGCGCACCCGGTCAGAGCCGAACCGCGTCTCCAGCGCGCGGCCCTTCTCATCCTGGATATCGCCGGCCACCACATTGGCCCCCGCCTCCACGAAAACCTCCACACCGGCATAGCCGATGCCGCTCGCCGCGCCCGTGATGATCGCTGTCTTTCCGCTTAGATCGCCCATGGTTTCCTCCTCATTCCTGTTTGCATGGAAGGGGCGCCCGGCGGCGTTCCAAGTCAAGACTGGCGTCGGGTAAAGAAAACCCCCGGCAGCCATTCCGGCCCCGGGGGTCTCCTGATTTCAGCCTGCGTCTTGCCGGTCGCTATTCAGCCTCGCCAAACAACTTGCGGTGCAGATAGACATGCTCCAGCGCGGTGCGGCGGGCCGCTTCCTGCTGGTTCGCCGCTGCCGAATGGCCGCCATCAATATTCTCATAATAATAGAACGGCTTGCCGGCGGCCTGGAACTTGCGCGCCATCTTGCGGGCATGTCCTGGATGCACCCGGTCATCCTTGGTCGACGTCACGAAGAAAGGCGTTGGATAATCGGCATCCGGATCGAAGTTCTGATAGGGCGAGATCGTCTCCAGGAAGGCGCGCTCTTCCGGCACATCGGGATTGCCATACTCATCCACCCAGGACGCGCCTGCCAGCAGCTTGTGATAGCGCAGCATGTCCAGAAGCGGCACCTGGATCACTACGGCATTCCAGAGGTCGGGACGCTGGGTCAGCATCACCCCCATGAGCAGCCCGCCATTCGACCCGCCCATGATGCCAAGATGCTCCGGCGAAGTGACACCGCGCGCGATGACATTCTCTGCGACCGCGATGAAGTCATCATAGATGATCTGGCGCTTCTGTTTGAGGCCCGCCTGGTGCCATTCGGGGCCGAACTCACCGCCGCCGCGAATATTGGCCAGCACATAGGCGCCGCCCTCTTCCAGCCAGAGCCGGCCGCGAACGCCCGAATAGGACGGGTTCATCGAAATCTCGAACCCGCCATAGCCGTAGAGCAGCGTCGGCGTCGTGCCGTCGAGCTCGATGCCTTTCTTGTAGACGATGAAATACGGGATCGCGGTGCCATCGGTGGAGACCGCGAAATGCTGCTCGACCGTCAGCCCCTCAGCATCGAACTTCTCCGGCAGGCTCTTGATCTGCGTGATCTCGCCGGAACTGGCATTATAGCGCAGCAGCGAATCCGGGGTCAGGAAGTCCTCATAATTGAGGAAGACTGTATCGGACTCCTTGTCGGCGAAGGCGATCCCCGCCTGTCCCGACGTGCCGGGCAGGGTGAGATCGGTGGTCGACCAGCCATTATCGGCCGGCTCGATCAGCATCACCTTGCCGCGCACATTCTCATTGATGGAAAGAAGCGCCGCGCCCTTGGCAATCGCGACGCCATTCACCGCCTGGCTGCCATCGGGATGGAAGACAAGCGACACAGGCGGCAGCTGACGGTTTTTCAGGAAGGAATTCAGGTTGAAGGCCACGACATCGCCCGACTGGAAGCTCTGACCGCCGCGCGGCGACCAGTCCTGCTTCAGCGAAACGATGAAATGGCCCTGATAGATACCTTCCGGCGAGGATTTTGCCGGGATGGGCCACTGGACCGGCTCCGCTTCGCCCTCCGGCAGCCACCAGTAAGTGGAGGTAAAGAAGGTGTCGGCCTCAACCGCGCCCTGCAGGCGGCGGCCATCCTCGGTCTCGATCACCATCGGCCAGACGCCGACATCGCTCGCATCGCCGCGAATGACTTCCTCCGCCTCGGAGAGCGGCGTACCGCGCGTCCAGCGCTTGATGATAAAGGGATAGCCGGACTCGGTTGTCGTGCCCTCGCCCCAGTCCGTGCCGATCAGCACCGTCTCCGGATCGACCCAGGCCAGCTCCTGCTTGGCTTCCGGCGTGACGAACCCGTTCTCGACAAAGCTTTTCGTGGCGATGGAAAACTCCCGCTGGACGACAGCATCCTTGCCGCCATCCGACAGCGAGATCATGCAGTACCAGTCCGCCGTCCCGTCCGGCGAGAAGCAGTTTGCGCCCTTATAGACCCAGTTCTTGCCTTCTTCCTCGGCCAGCGCGTCGATATCGAGCAGCGTTTCCCAGTCCGGGCTGTCGGTTGCATAGCTCTCCAGCGGCGTGCGCCGCCAGATGCCGCGCACATGCTCGCTATCCTGCCAGAAATTATAGACCCAGCCATCGCGCACCGCGCCATAGGGGATGCGCTCATCTGACTGCAGCACGTCCAGCGCGTCCTCATAATAGCGCTCATACATGTCACCGGACTGGAGCGCACCCAGCGTGCGCTCATTCTGCCCGCGCACCCAGTCCAGCGCCTCCTCGCCCTCGACCTCTTCCAGCCAGATATAAGGGTCTTCGCCGGCCGCCACCTCTTCCTGCGGATAGGTCTGCATCTCTGCCAGCTCGTCATCGACCGGCCCCTCGCTTTCGGCAGCTTCGGTCGCTTCAGGCTCAGTCGGTTCGGCGTCGGTCATGGGGTCTGTCTCGGCAGGTTGGGTCTCTACAGGCTCTGCCACCTCAGCTGGTTCGGGGTCCGGCGGTGTCGACTGGCACGCGGTCATGAAGGCGATTGCGGCCATCGCTGTCAGGGGTTTTTTCATGCAGAAACTCCGATAAGGTGGCGGGATTATTGTTTCCTCTTTGATTAAGCAGAAATATCTGTCCGGATACAGGGGCGTTCCAGTGCGCGGCCCCGCAGGAGAACAGCCATTCCTCTGAAGAATCACAACATACTGATCCTCTGCACCGGTAATTCCGCGCGCTCGATCATCGGCGAAGCACTTGTGTCCGCCATGCCGGGCTTCAAGGGCTATAGCGCCGGCTCCTCGCCGCGCGGTGAGCCCCACCCCCTGGCGCTCTCGGTGCTTGAGGCCAAGGGCCATGACACCAGCGGCCTCAGCTCAAAGAGCTGGGATGTCTTTGCGGCTGAGGATGCGCCGAAGATGGATGTCATCATCACCGTCTGCGACAATGCCGCCGGCGAATCCTGCCCCTACTGGCCGGGCCATCCCGTCCAGGTGCACTGGGGCCTCGCGGACCCGGTGGACGTTGAGGAAATGTCGCGCCAGCGCATCGCCTTCGAGGACACCTATTTCAGCCTGAAAAAACGCCTCCAGCGCCTCGCCGCGCTCGACTTCGACGCCTTCAGCCCGGAGGAGCTGAAAGCCGAGCTTCAGGCGATCCACACCCGCCGCTAGCGCTCAGAAGACACTCGCCCAGAAATCGGCGGAGGTCTCGATCAGGCTCAGCGCATCGCCGAGCACCGCCGCATCATGCCCGTCCACCATGGAGGGGCGCACCGGCTGGGTGATCGCCAGATGCCGCACCAGACGGCTGCAGACCACGATCCCGCCCGGCAGGGCCCGCGCATCGAGGTTGAGCCCCCTGGGCCGGGGATGCATCACATCATTGCGCGCCGCCACCACACGTTCGATGGCGCGGTGGTCATCGGCCCGCAGCGGCGCTGTGAAAGGCTGGGCCAGACAGGCCGGGTCCGCCACCCGCGCCACCAGTTCGCCCGGCCCCGGCATGGCCGGCAGCTCGGCGCCCGCTTCCGACAGCGCCATGACGCAGGCCTGCTGCACCATCAGCACCATGCCCGTGACCAGCCAGGGCAGCGATGTCTCTGTCTCGGAGACGAGGATCGCATGGGTGGAGGTAAACTTCGCCGTATCGGCCAGCTCACGGGAAAGCGGGTGCACCATATCCTACGGTCTAGGCATTTCGCGCGCTCACTTCCAGCGCCAATCGCCAAGGCGTATTCGGCGCGTATTTGAGGCTGGATTTGTCTTGCGAACTCATGCAGGCTTTTGCCGTCATGATCCCATTGTCGCGAAAATCGCCGGTTCCGCCCTCGCAGTGCAATCTCGCTCGCGCGATAGAGCTTATCGGTGACCGCTGGACGCTGCTCATCCTGCGTTCGGCGCTTTACGGTGTGCGCCGGTTCGATGATTTCCAGCAGGAGCTTGGCACTCCGCGCACCGTCCTTTCCAGCCGCCTCAACGATCTCGTCGATGCGGGCCTGCTGGAGAAGAAGCCTTACAAGCTGAAGGGCCGCCGCGCCCGGTCCGAATATGTCCTGACCGATCAGGGTGAGGCCCTGCGGCCGGTTTTGATCGGGCTCACCCAATGGGGCGACGCCTGGCTTGGCGCGGGCGGCCAGCCCCCGATCAGCTTTACCGATGCCGAAAGCCGCGACGCGGTCCGCCTTGCCTTTGTATCGAACAAGGGACGGGAAGTCCCCGTCGACGATCTCAGGGTCGTGATCCGGCGCTAGCGCACGCGCCCCCAGATCCGCAGCGGGTCGAACGCCCCCTGCTTGGCCGCCGCCTTGAGCTCTTCCAGCTGCCGGTTGACCGGCCCGTCATTCACCGGCTTGCCTTCAAGATAGATGGCTGCGTCCAGCCGGCAGATGCGGCTGTAGAGCGCTTCTGAATCTTCAACCAGATCGAGAAAATTGTCAGGCAGGCCGCTGCCGCGCTGGCGCGAGGCATCGAGCGGCGGTCCGTCACGGCTGATCCTGTACCGCTTCGACAGGGCTTCCTCACGTGTCATGTCGCCATCGCGCACGGCGCGCTGCATGACCAGCCAGCTTGCCGCCTGCATCAGGCGTGCGGTCAGCTCCATGCTCCAGGCGGCATAGGTCAGGCCTGCTTCACGCGGCAGCTTGCGCGACATGTCCCGCCCGGGCCCATCGAGATAGGTCGCCGTCTTCTCGACCAGCGCCATACCCTCTGCGAACACCTTGTCGAAGACGCGGCTGCCGGCAAAGTCCGGCAGATCTCCGGTGTCTGCCTGTTGACTGGAAATGGCCGCCATGGGCACCCCTCGAAACTTCCCCGCCGCGAAACGGCACAACACCGCAAGCTTATGGGCCAACCGGTTAAAGCGGTCTTTAGACACCGCATGCCTTGCCCGGTAAATCTGCGCAAATTTCAACTTTTGAATATATCGTCGGCCGCCGATTTGTGAGCTTCCTTCTTTTCTATCTCCGCCTCACAGGCCGCGATATCCGCTTTCAGCGCTTCGATTCGCGCCTTGAGTTCATCAACCGACAGTCTCTCCAGGTCCACCTTGGCTGGACGGGGCACCTCTTCGTCAAACATTGATAGAGCCTCCTTGCGCGCTTACGTGTTCAGCGCCCAAGGCAAGGACAAGCAGGCGGCGAGATCAAGCGCAAATCCGGCCGCACCCGCGAATTTAACAAAGGGAAGGACCCCCATGGCCGACACAATGAAGGCGATCGTTGCCACCGAAGGCGAGCCGCTGAAACTGGCAGATGTCGAGCGGCCGAAGCCCGGCCCGCACGAAGTTCTTGTCAAGGTGGCGGCCGCCGGTCTCAACCGTGCCGACCTGGTCCAGCGCGCTGGCAAATACCCGCCCCCGCCGGGCGCGTCGGAGATTATGGGTCTTGAATGCGCCGGCGTGATCGAGGCGGTTGGCGAGAAAGTCACCAAATGGTCGGAAGGCGACCGCGTCTGCGCCCTTCTGGCAGGCGGTGGCTATGCCGAATTCTGCGCCGTCGATGAAGGCTCGCTCCTGCCGGTCCCGGAAAACCTCTCCCTCACCGAGGCCGCCGCCCTGCCCGAAGCCATGATGACGGTCTACGCCAATATCTTCATGCGCTCCGCCTTCAAGGAAGGCGAAACCGTGCTTGTCCATGGCGGGACCTCCGGTATCGGCTCCATGGCGCTGCAGATGGTAAAGGCAGCCGGGGCCTCTAAAATCTGGGCAACAGCCGGCTCGGATGAAAAATGCAAGGCGGCCGAAGGCTTTGGCGCCACACGGGCGATCAATTACAAGACCGAGGCATTTGAGAAAATCGTCAAGGATGAAGGCGGCGCCGATGTCATCCTCGACATGGTCGGCGGCGACTATGTCCAGAAGAACATCTCCGCGGCCCGCGTGAATGGCCGCATCTGCAACATCGCCTATCTCAACGGCTCCAAGGTGGAGCTCGACCTCATCTATCTCATGGTCAAACGGCTGATCCTGACAGGCACAACGCTGCGCGCGCGCCCTGTCGAGGAAAAGGCAGAGATCCGCGCCGCCATCGAGGAAAAGTTCTGGCCGAAAGTCGCGAGCGGCGAGATAAAGCCCGTTATCGAAAAGGTCTATCCGGTCAGCGAGGCTGAGACCGCCCAGGCCGACATGGCCGACGGTGGACATATCGGCAAACTCCTGCTCGAGATCGGCTGATCCGCCCAGGCTCAAAGCCTCAGATTTTTATTAAATGTCCGCCAGACTGGTGAATACGCCTATCACACACGCCATAAGTGTGCGATAGTAAGCGCGTTGCTGGGCCAAGACATTCACCTGCCCGTTGCGACCGGAGCCTCTCATGGCACAGTTGGATCATAACAGGGAAACCCTCTCCCACCTCGAAACCGACTTCCGGCAGAAGGCGGACCGTATGCCCCGGCTTGCCTGGATCGCGGATGGCGAGGGGTCGATCTACTGGTACAACAAGCGCTGGTACGATTATACCGGCACAAGCATGGACGATATGCATGGCTGGGGCTGGCAATCGGTCCACCATCCCGATCATGTCGAACGTGTCGTGAAACGCCTCAAATCCTCTTTCGCCGCCGGCACCCCATGGGAAGACCTGTTCCCCCTTCGCGGCCGCGACGGCACCTATCGCTGGTTCCTGTCCGAGGCCCAGCCATTGCGCGATGAATATGGCCAGGTCCGGTTCTGGTTCGGCACCAATCTCGATGTGACCGATCAGATGGGGGAGCTTGATGAGGACGAGCCTCTGGCCGCAGACTGGGCCGCAGAGGGCCTGCTCGGCGCCTTTCAGGCTGTTCCTGGCGCAATGCTTCAGGAGACCGCCAATCCGGATGCGCTGAGCGCTCCGCCAAAGGACAGCGTCCCGCGCAGGCAGCGTATTCTGGTGCTTGAGGATGAGCCGATGACCGCGCTCGATCTGGAGATGCGTCTCACAGATGCGGGCATGGACGTGATTGGCCCCTGCATGACCATCGGCGGCGCCGAACGGGAGCTAGAAGCCGGCCTGCCGGACCTCGCCCTGCTCGATACCAATCTCGGGGGCGAGAAATCCTACGCGCTTGCCGAGCGCCTTGTTTCCGAGGGCGTGCCGGTGGTCTTCTGCACCGGTTATGAAGAGCTTGAGGGTCTCCCGGAACGTCTTCTGACCTGTCCGGTCGTCTCAAAGCCCTTCCGGGACTCTGTCCTGCTTGAGACCATCAAATCGGCCGGGCGACGGGCTGACGCCTGAGACATTCTCACGCGGAAGAGCCTTTCTGGCCCCTTACGTCACCTGTATAAAGCACCCTTAGGGGGAGCAACCATGCAAAAGACATCGCCACATCCACGAGCGCCCGGCAGGCTCTCCGCCGCGCCCGCTCGCAGGTGCCGGCCATCTTGACCGGGCCGGCCAGCCCCCCTGACAGCGAAGGCGTCGCCCGCCTCGCAGACCGCCTGCATGGCGAGATCAATGACAATTGCCCGCTCATTGTTGCCCTGACAGGCTCTGTCGCCTGCGGGAAGTCGACGCTGACCGCCTCGCTCGTTGAGATCCTCTCGCGCCGTGTCGCGGTCGAGACTATCTCGACGGATGGCTTCCTTCATCCCAATGCCGTTCTGGAAGAGCGGGGCCTGATGATGCGCAAGGGGTTTCCGGAATCCTATGACAATGACGCCATGGCCGAAGCAATTGCCCGTGTACGCGTCCTGCCCGCCGTCTTTCCGGCCCACAGCCACGAAACCTATGACATCGACCCGGCTCTTGCGCGCACGATCAGCCCGCCGGACATATTGATCCTCGAAGGGCTCGGCTTTGAACCGCCCTCAGCCGGGGACCGCCGCGCCGGGGAGCCTGACCTCCTCATCTATCTCGATGCGGAGACAGAGCATATCGAAGCCTGGTTCCTGGAGCGCTTCATGGGTTTCTGGCACGCGGCGGAGCATGACCCGGCGAGCTTCTACCAGCGCTTTCGCGGCATGAGCGAGACCGAAGCACGCGACTTTGCCCGCACAGAGGTCTGGGAGAAGATCAACCTCCCCAACCTCGAAAACCACATCCTGCCGCTGCGCAACCATGCCGACTGGGTCCTCCTGAAAGACGCCGATCACCGGCTTAATTTCTGAGAGCGGGCCCCACTACAACGCCCGCCTTCCCAAATCGCTGGCTCTCGCCTATATTCTCCGGCGTTAGGAATTTTCCCGTTCTGGAACCCTGACCGCCCGGCCCGAAAGGCCGGGCGGCTGCGTTTCTGGGACCAGCATGATGGAGCCGAACATGGCCGATATTCTGATGCCCAAGGCAACCGCCGTCTGGCTGATCGACAACACCACCCTCTCCTTTGAGCAGGTCGCTGAATTCTGCGGTCTTCACAAGCTTGAGGTCAAAGGCATTGCCGATGGCGATGTCGCCGAGAATATGCGCGGCGTCGATCCCATCTCCGGCGGCGAGCTGACGCGTGAGGAAATCCGCAAGGGCGAGGAAGACAATACCTATCGCCTGAAGAAGGCCGAATCCAAGATCGCGCATATCCCGCAGCCCAAGCGCAAGGGCGCGCGCTACACGCCGGTCGCCCGCCGTCAGGACAAGCCCGACGCCATTGCCTGGTTCATCCGCAACCACCCGGAAGTCTCCGACGCGCAGATCTCCAAGCTGATCGGCACGACCAAGGCGACGATCACAAATGTGCGCGACAAGACCCACTGGAACTCGCCGAACATCAAGCCGGTCGATCCGGTAACGCTCGGCCTCTGCTCCCAGATCGAGCTTGACGAAGTCGTCAACAAGGCGGTCGACAAGCGCCGCAAGATGGACGCCCAGGCCGCTGCGGAAGGCGACGGCCCCGGTCTCAAGCCGGCTGAGGACACCGACGCCGCCAGCCAGGCCGTGGATCCCGATTCCCGGGACGGCGATGAGCCAAACGCCGACGACATCTTCTCCAACTTCAAGCGCTAGCCGCGCCGGTACTTCTTTTTAGCGCCGTTCAAAGGCCCTTATCCTGAGCGAAGCCGAAGGATAGGGCCTTTTTTACGCGCACCGTGAAAACACCGCCCATGCACCATGGGTGCACCATCCATGCACCGTGAAAAAGCGCGGAAACTCAGTCTTCTTTCCGACCGGATTTTCGGACTGCGTCCGCCATGGAATGGCGCGCGCTCCCCGGCCGCAGGGGTTTAGGCTGGCTCTCATCGGGCGCCCAGCCTGACAGCCAGACGACATTGAACGTCGCCCGCAGCCGCCCGTCCGGATCAGCGAACCGCTCTTTATAGATCTCGGCCATGCGCGCCAGGATACGCCGTGACAGCGGGCGTCTTGGGCTTTTTTCACTCGCCGCGAAAGCGGCCTGCTCGCCCATCCCCTTGAGGTCCCGCATCAAGGCAAAAGGGTCGTCATAGCGAACGGTCACGGGCTCCACATCCACCACGGGCAAGGTAAATCCCGCCCGCTGCATCAGCCCCGCCATGTCCTGAAGCCCCGGCAGAGGCGACACACGCGCCGCCGCCCCGCCCGTCAACTCCGATTCCGCCTCCAGGAAAGCGGTCCGCAGCTCTGTCAGCGTCCCCGCCCCGAAGAGGCAGCCGAGGAACAGCCCATCCGGCTTCAGCGCGCGGCGGATCTGGATCAGCGTGCCGGGCAGGTCGTTCACCCAGTGAAGAGAAAGCACCGAGGTTACAAGGTCATAACTCGCCGGGTCGACATCGGCGGACTCTTCATCGATCTCGCGCATCTCAATGCCGGAGACCTCACGCAAGCGTGGCGACAGCTCGCCCGCCTCGACCGTCTCCACCTGCGGATGGGCCATCAGCAGCTTCGCCATCGTCCCGTCATGCGCCCCCAGATCCAGCGCCCGCTCAAAGCGGCGCGTCACATCTTCAAGACGTTCGATGAGATGGCTGGACTCTCTTTGCTTCAGAAACGCATAGTCGGAATAGGCGCTGGCCGCCCGGTCGCGATTGAGGCGATGCAGCTGGCGGTCGAAGAGCTTGGGGGGAGCAGGTGACATGGGCCTCGATATGCACCTTGTGCAGCGAAGGGCAAAGGGCGGGCTGCGCTCGGCGGCGCATTTTATATGGCCCTCGCGATCCCTCGTTTCAGGCCGTCACCATGGCGGCATCGGCCTGATCGCGCCCGAGGACTTTGCCCGGCTCAGCTTCCTTGGCGACAGCGGCTGCCGGCAATGCGCCCTGCCGCTGGACACCGACCTTGGCGAAGAAAGCCTCTGCGGCAAGTGCGCCGCCAAACCGCCGCGCTGGGATGCCGCCCGCGCCGCGCTCGCCTATGATGATACCTCGCGCAAGCTCGTCCTCGACCTCAAACATGCCGGCCGACGCGATGGTCTCACCACCTTCGCCAGCTGGATGACGCAGGCCGCGGGCGACCTTCTGGAGGAGGCTGACCTCATTGTGCCGGTGCCACTTCACTATCGCCGTCTCGTCAAACGCGGCTTCAACCAGTCGGGCTGGCTGGCCCAGGGGCTGGCACGCAAGTCGGGCATTCCTGCCAGCATCGACACGCTGGTGCGGCGCAAACCGACCCCCTCGCAGGGTGGTCTTTCGGCGCGCGAGCGCTGGCGCAATGTCCGCGCCGCCTTCGCCGTGCGTGATGGCGCCCGCGCCCGCATCGAAGGCGCCCGCATTCTTCTGGTCGACGACGTGTTCACCACGGGGGCAACGCTTTCGGCCTGCAGCCTTGCCCTCAGGCGAGCAGGCGCCGCCCATATCGGGGTCGTGGTGCTCGCACGCGTTGTCAGGCCTTCGGATGTGACCATATAAGCGGTGTACCCTGATTATAGAGAGGACGCCCCAATGTCTGCTGTGACGATCTATACGCGCGCCTTCTGCCCCTTCTGCACGCGCGCTGTGGCCCTTCTGAATGAAAAAGGCGCCGACTTTGAAGAAATCGACGCCGGTATGGACCCCGACAAGAAGCAGGAAATGATCCAGCGCGCCAATGGCGGGCGGACCTTCCCGCAGATCTTCATTGGCGAAGAACATGTTGGCGGCTGCGACGAACTGATGGCGCTGGAACGGTCCGGCAAGCTCGACGCCAAGCTCGCGGCGGCCTGAAGGCAGCGACCATGATCCGCTACGCGCTTGAATGCAGGGATTGCGAAACCGGCTTTGAAGCCTGGTTCGGCTCTTCTTCTGTCTTCGAGACGCAGGTGGAGGCGGGCCAGGTCGAATGCCCCCATTGCGGCGGCCATGACATCCGCAAACAGGTCATGGCCCCCTCGGTGCGCCCGTCCGAGCGTTCGGGAGCCAGCGACCCCGAGAAGGTGTTTGGCAAACTCGCCGCGCAAGCGCGCCAGCACATCGCGGAAAACTATGACTATGTCGGCGACGGTTTCGCTGAGGAAGCGCGATCCATGTATTATGGCGAACGCGACCACCGGCCGATCTGGGGCGAAACGACGGCCGACGAGCGCGAAAGCCTGAAAGAGGAAGGCGTGCCAGCTGCCCCGCTGCCGCCCGCTTTCGTTCCGCCGAAGAGTTCAGACAAGACAAAGCTGAACTAGGCCTCAGGACAGTCTTTCCCGCGCTTGAGAGCTTGAGCACGCCGGCCAGGGAAAAACAGAAATCCGGCCGCAATGCCGCCGAAGAGCGCTGTGATGTGGCCGATCTTGGGATAACCAGCAAACACCATATCAAGCGCAAGAGCAGGAAGAACGCTGAGCGCGATAACGATATCGTTGCGACCGCCTTTCAGCCCACCGCGAACCCTCATGACAATTGCGTAGCCGGCAAAGGCGAGAACAGCTTGGGATGCGCCTGTCCCGACATCATAGGGTGGCTTTACGAATACAGGGCTGACTGCAGTCGCTGCGCCTCCGATAAGGACCCAGATGAGCAACGTTCCCGCCGCGCCGATGCGCCGCTCGACAAGACTGCTCACCGCCGCCAGGCACACCACGTTGAAAAGCATATGAGGCCAGCGCACATGAACAAGCTGCGCGGTCAGGACACGCCAGCTATCGTTGATGTCAAAGGTGCTGAGCCGAAGGCCGCCCCATTTCGCCAGATCCTTGACCGGCACGGTGCTGAAGGCCGTACCGTTGACGACGAAGGATACGGCAAGCGACACAGCCAGCGTCAGCAAAGCGAGGGCCGGCGCAGCCCAAAGAACGAACTCGCCTCTGGATGAACTTGCTGAATTTGACAATTGGCGCCACCCTCAGGCCGATTTGGTCATACGTATATATTGCAATCCAAAGCAGAAATTGCGGCTGTTTCGAGACGCAGCATCGGTTTGCCCGTGCAGCACAGGAAGCGTATTGCCAAAATGAGACCGGCCCCCGATGCAGCTGCGACCGAGTGGACGCTTGACCGGGGCCCGTCTGTCGATAAAAACCGGAAGACACGGTCCTTGAATGGAGTAGGTCTCATGGCGTCCAGCGAATACACACGCGGCGAAATGGAAATCGAATCGCAATCGAAAATGTATTCCGCCTTCATGAAGGCCGGCATGTGGGGCGCCGTGATCCTGCTGATTTCTGTCGGCTACATGGTCTTCACGCTGTCTGTCGGCATGAACTGGCTCGTTGCGCTCATTCTTTGCGCTGGTGCGGGCCTTGCCATCGGTGTCGGCATGGGCTTTGGCGGTGCGTGGATCGCGACGATTATCGGCCTGGCCGGACTCGCGCTGATTATCCAGCTTCTGGTTACCCTCTTCTCAATGGCGATGTAGCCAGAGACCTAGCCAAGGCTGCGCGCCCAGGCTCTCACATCTTCGGCAAACAGGTCCGGGGCTTCCATGGCGGCGAAGTGCCCGCCCTTTTCCATGTCCGACCAGTAGGTGACATTGTAGATCCGATCACACCAGCTGCGCGGCGGCGTCTTGTAGATGTCGTCGCCCGGATAATTGGCGATCCCGGTCGGCACGCCAACCTTCTCGCCCGGTTGTAGCTGGAGCCCACCTTCAAGGAACAGGGCCGCATAATACCAGACGGATGTCGCGATCGCGTCATTGACGAGATAGATCATCACATTGGTCAGAAGCTGGTCGCGCGTATAGACGTCGGTCAGGCCGCCCTCGCTGAGATCGCTCCAGCCGTGGAATTTCTCCAGGATCCACGCGGCCGTCCCCATCGGCGAATCCATCAGCGCCATGGCCAGCGTCTGCGGCTTGGTTGACTGCTCCATGAAGTAGGCGCCTTCAGCCTGCATCCTGGCCTGAGAGCGGGCGATCCACGCCTTCTCTTCTTCGGTGCGAGGTGTGCTGTCAGCCGGTCTGTGACCGATCATGTTGAGGTGGATGGCGCGGCAGCCGCCGCCCTTGTCGGTGCCATGCTTCAGGCCAAGGATCGATGTGACCAGCCCGCCCCAGTCGCCGCCCTGTGCCAGATAGGTGTCATAGCCAAGCTGCTCGCGCATCAGCGTGTCCCATATCCGCGCGGTGGCCTGCTGGCCAAGCGGGGAGGCGGGCTTGCCCGAGAAGCCGTAACCGGGAAGTGACGGGATCACGAGGTCGAAGGCATCTTCAGCCCGTCCGCCGTGCTTGCTGGGATAGGCAAGCGGGCCAATCGCTTCGTAGAACTCATAGACCGAGCCCGGCCAGCCATGGGTCAGGAGGAGCGGCCGTTTGCCGCCTGCCTCGCCCACTACATGGAGGAAATGGATGTCCAGACCGTCAATCTGGGTCTTGTATTGTGGCCAGGCATTAAGTGTCTTCTCGGCTGCCCGCCAGTCATAGGTCTTCAGCCAGTAGGCCTGAATATCCTTCAGGAAGGGCGTCGACATGCCGACGGCCCATTCATCTCCGGCCTCTGGCGCGGGAAACCAGCGGAAGGCCTCCACCCGCGACATGATCCGGGCCAGCACGTCATCGCTGATATTGACGGTAAAGGGTCTGATCTCGCTCATGGCAGTGCTTCCTTCTGGCGTCCCGATGGCACCAGTAGAAGCCCACCACGGCGGGCAGCGTCAACCCTGCCGCGATGGCAGGCACGGAAAGGTCAATCAGTCAGGAAAGCCGTTCTCGACACTGTTGAACTTGTTGCTCGTCTCAGCACCGACCGCGCTGATTCCGGCGACCAGTAGCACGGCCATGAAGCCCAGCAATATCGCATACTCCACGGCGCTTGCGCCGCGCTGGTCTTCAGCAAGCCGGGCAGGAAAATTCTTGGCCATGCCAACCTCTCAATACCGGCGGGCAAGCTCCTCAAAAAGAGGAATATCGGCAGGCGGTGCATCATAGTCGCGCAGCGCTGCCGGGCTGACCCAGGCCAGTTTCTGTCCTTCCATCCCGGCAGGTGTGCCCCGCCAGCTTCTAACCTCGTAAAGTGGCATCAAAAGGTGAAAATCGCGATAACCAAAACTTGCGAAAGTGATGGGGTTCAAAGACTCCGGGTCAATTTCCATTCGGAGTTCTTCGGCCAGCTCGCGCACAAGCGCGGCCTCCGGCGCTTCACCGGCCTCCACCTTGCCGCCCGGAAACTCCCAGAGCCCGGCCATGGATTTGCCTTCCGGGCGCTGGGCCAGAAGGATGTCGCCCGCCTCATTGAAAATAGCGGCCGCCACAACCAGCAGGACCGGCCCGCTCATGTCCGGTAGGCGCCATTGATATCGACATAGCCATGCGTGAGATCGCAGGTCCACACCGTCCACGCTGCATTTCCGGCCGCCACATCGACGCGAATGGACAGCTCGTCGCCCGCAAAATGCGCGCTGGCGATCCCTTCGTCATAGCCCGCCGCCCGCATGCCGCCCTCGGCGACAAGGTGATCCCCGAACCAGATCCGCATCTCGTCCTTGGAGATCGGCTCCAGCGACTTGCCGACCGCCATGACGATACGTCCCCAGTTCGCATCCCCTGCCGCCATGGCGGTCTTGATGAGCGGCGAATTGGCGATGTGCATGCCGATGGTTTTTGCCGAGGCCTCCGAAACCGCGCCTTCCACCCTGATCTCGACAAACTTGCTCGCGCCTTCACCATCCTTGACCAGCTGGGCCGAAAGATCGCGCAGGACGTCGCCAAGCGCGGCGCGGAACCCTTCCAGACGCGGATCGTCCGCGCTGTCGATCAGGGGCGCACCTGATGAACCGGTCGCAAACAGCATGCAGCTGTCAGAGGTCGAGGTGTCGCCATCAACCGTGACCGAATTCAGCGTCCGGTCCACGGTCTCGCGCAGGAGCTGGTCGAGAACCGGCGCGCTGATGGCCGCATCCGTGAACAGAAAGCAGAGCATGGTCGCCATATTGGGCATGATCATGCCGGAGCCCTTGAGGATGCCGGAGATCGAGACCTCTACGCCGTCAATCTCGCACGTCTTGCCCGCGCCCTTGGGAAACGTGTCTGTCGTCATGAAGGCGCGCGCACACGCTTCCCAGTCTACCGGTCCAAGCTTGCTCTCAAGCTCCGGCAGCATTTCACCGACAAAGTTGGGGTCAGCCAACGGCTCACCGATCACGCCGGTGGCCGCGAGAAAACAGGCCTCTTTCGGCACGCCCAGGGTCTTTGTCATCGCCGCGAGGGTCGCTTCGTTCTTGAGGACCCCAGCCTTACCGGTGAAAGCGTTGGAGTTGCCGGAATTTGCGATGACCGCCCGGCCTTTACCGCCCCCCAGCTTCAGCGCCTCGCGGCACCAGTCGACATCGGCTGAGGCGGTGTGGGAGCGGGTGAAGACCCCGGCGGTCGTCGTGCCTTCCGGCAGGACGAACAGGAAGACGTCGTCGCGCTCCACGCCCCGGCGGGCATAGAAACCGCGCGAGGCCGTCGCGGCGCGCACACCCTTCACCTCTGGCAGGTCTGGAAAGCGGGCCGGCGCGAATGGCGAGGGGGTCAGTTTCACTCAGGGGTCTCCATCTGGTCTTCCATCTCTTCTTCGGGCGGCATCGTTTCGCCTTCGCCATCGCCTTCTACTGCGTCGTCCGGGCGTTCAGCAGCCGCTGCTTCTCCGGCCTCTTCCGCCAGGCCGCGGGCCACAAGGCCGCCTTCACGCTGCTGGATGTCCGCACTGGCGCGCAGATCCTGCAGGATCTGGCTGATCTGCGTGAAGGTGAGATAGGTGACGATTTCGGGCCGCATCTCCTCGCGCGTCTTTGGCGGGCGGGTACGGCGCTGCTCCACTTTCAGGATGTGCCAGCCCTGTTCGGACTGGAAGGGTTCTGAAATCTCCCCGGCCGGCGTGTCCGCGATCACTGCGGGGAAGGGCTCGATCATCTCATTGGGGGACACCCAGCCGAACGAGCCCCCATCGAGCCGTGTGCGGGTATCCTCACTATACTCGAAGGCGAGCGCGGTGAAATCCTCACCGGCGCGGGCCTTTTCAAGCACCTCGCGCGCCTCTTCCTGCGTTTCCAGCAGGATGTGACGGATGCGCACCTCATCATCGAGCTGCTGCAGGCGGACCTGTTCTTCATACATGCGGTCAATTGCCGCCTCATTGACCTGCGTGGCGACAAGATCCTCCATGAGGAAGTTGCCGAGCAGACGTTCGCGCGCCGTTTCCAGCCGGCGCTGGGCGGCCGGTGTCCGGTCGAGACCCCGGCGCACCGCTTCCTGCGCAAGCAGGCGCTGGTCGATCAGCTGGTCGAGGACGAGCTGGTATTCTGTATGCTCGGGACCAAAGGACTCACCGGGCTCAATCCGCCCCTGAGCCACCGCTTCCAGCTCCACATCGGAGAGGTAGATCGGGTCGCCATTCACCAGCGCGGCTGCCGATGCGTCAAAGCCGACATGGCGGCGCACCTCCTGTTCATCGTCAGGCCCGCCACAGGCGGCCAGCACAGCGAGGGCGACGAGAAGGGGTGTAAGGCGTGGGAACCGGTGCCGTTGCATGCGTTAAGTCCTTGTGTTCGCGCTACAGCCGCCCGCATTGACACTATTTCGCGGCGTTCTTAAGTCTCCCGCGGGGACTGGTCGAGAGGTTTAGTCACCCGTTGCACGCATGCCTTGCGTGCACCTCCTGTATAATGATTTCTGGGCAGGAGGCGTCCTTCAAGTCAACAGCGCAGATTGGTGCTTGTTTCCATGCTTTCCCTAGCCCGTAAAATGTTCGGTTCCTCCAATGACAGACGGATCAAGCCGATGCGAAAGCGCGTCGAGCGGATCAATGCGATGGAAACCGACATGCAGGCCCTGTCGGACGAGCAGCTGCAGCAGAAGACAAATGAGTTCCGCGCCCGCCTCGACGATGGCGCGACACTGGACGATGTTCTCGAAGAAGCCTTTGCCGTCGTCCGCGAGGCCTCTGTCCGCGCGCTCGGCATGCGCCACTTCGATGTGCAGCTTATCGGCGGCATGGTCCTGCACAAGGGCGCCATTGCCGAAATGCGCACCGGTGAGGGCAAGACGCTGGTCGCGACGCTCGCGGTCTATCTCAACGCGCTGGCCGGCAAGGGCGTGCACGTCATCACCGTGAACGACTATCTCGCCAGCCGCGACGCGGAATGGATGGGCAAGCTCTATGGCTTCCTCGGCATGACGACCGGCACGATTGTGCACGGCCTCAATGACCAGGAACGCAAGGCCGCCTATGCCTGCGACATTACCTACGGCACGAACAATGAGTTCGGCTTCGACTATCTGCGCGACAATATGAAATACTCGCTCGACCAGATGGCGCAGCGCGGTCACGCCTTCGCCATCGTCGATGAGGTCGACTCCATCCTGATCGACGAGGCGCGCACGCCGCTGATCATTTCCGGCCCGACGGACGACCGTTCAGAGCTCTACATCACCATCGACAAGCTCATCCCGCAGCTTGATGACGAGACCGATATCGAACTCGACGAGAAACAGCGCTCTGTCATCTTCACCGAAGAGGGCATGGAGAAGATGGAACGCATGCTCGAAGAAGCGGGCATGCTGGAGGGCAATCTCTGGGACCCGCAGAACGTCTCCATCGTGCACCACTCGAACCAGGCGCTGCGTGCCCACAAGCTGTTCCATCGCGACAAGCAGTATCTGATGAAGGACGGCCAGGTGATGCTGGTCGACGAGTTCACCGGCCGCATGATGGAAGGCCGCCGCCTGTCGGAAGGCCTGCACCAGGCCATCGAGGCCAAGGAAGGCGTCGACATCAAGCCCGAGAACCAGACGCTCGCCTCGATCACCTTCCAGAACTATTTCCGCCTCTATGACAAGCTGGCCGGCATGACCGGTACGGCGATCACCGAAGCGGCCGAATTTGCCGATATCTATAAGCTGGACGTCTACCAGCTGCCGACCAACAAGCCGATCCAGCGCGTCGATGACGACGATGTCGTCTACCGGGTCGCGTCGGCCAAATATCAGGAAATCATCAATGAGGTGAAGGATGCGCGCGCCAAGGGCCAGCCGGTCCTCCTGGGCACCGCCTCGATTGAGAAATCCGAGATCATTTCCACCCTGCTGACGCAGGCCAAGGTGCCGCACAACGTCCTCAATGCGCGCCACCACGAGAAGGAAGCCGAAATCATCGCCGATGCCGGTCTGCCAGGCGCGGTGACGGTGGCGACCAATATGGCTGGCCGGGGCACCGACATCCAGCTGGGCGGCAATCTTGAGATGCGGCTCTGGAAGGCTGTCGACGCCTTCAAGGAAAAGAACGGTCGCGAGCCGACGCGCGAGGAAGAAGAGAAGATGGAGGCCGAAATCAAGGCCGAGATCGAGGCCGGCAAGAAGGAAGCGCTGGCTGCGGGCGGGCTCTTCGTTCTGGGCACGGAGCGCCATGAAAGCCGCCGCATCGACAACCAGCTTCGCGGGCGGACCGGCCGTCAGGGCGACCCGGGCAAATCGAAATTCTTCATCTCCGTTGAGGACGATCTGATGCGCGTCTTCGCGGCTGACCGTCTCAACTCGATCATGAAGAGCCTCGGCATCAAGGAAGATGAGGGGATCACCCATCCCTGGATGAACAAGGCCATCGAGACCTCGCAGAAGAAGATCGAGGAACGCAACTTCGAGATCCGCAAGAACGTCCTCAAATATGACGACGTCATCAATGACCAGCGCAAGGCGATCTTCGAACAGCGCCGCGAATTCATGCATGCCGAACAGGTGACCGAGGAAGTCACCGATATGCGCCATGACATGATCGATGAATGGGTCGGCGAAGCGATGCCGGAAAAGGCCTTCGCCGAGCAATGGGACGTGGCCGGCCTCAGCGAGACACTGAAGACCGAGCTTGGCCTGGACCTGCCGCTTGCTGACTGGGCCGCCGAGGAAGGCGTTGCCAATGACGAGATCGCAGAACGTATCCGCAAGGCATCTGACGACGCCTTTGAGGAGAAGGTGAAACTCGCCGGCGCCGAACAGATCCGCTCGGTCGAGAAACAGGTCCTGCTTCAGGTTCTCGACAGCAAGTGGCGCAACCACCTCCAGCAGATCGACCAGCTTCGCTCGGTCATCCACCTTCGCTCCTATGGCCAGCGCGACCCGCTGAACGAGTTCAAGGAAGAGGCGTTCAAGCTCTTCAATGAACTCCTCTCGACGCTGCGCCACGAAGTGACCCGCATCCTGATGAATATCCGCATCGCGCCGCCGTCCAGCGAACAACAGCGCGCCGCGGAACGTGCACGTGACGAAGAAGCTCTGGTGAGGGCCCGCGAGTCAATTCTGGCCAGCGAAAGTCTGCGCGAAACACACCTCAACCCCGACACGGGCGACAATGAAATGACGCCTGACGTGGTCGAGGGGCCGAATGATCCGCATGATGGCCCGCCGCTGCACCAGGCAGAGGATGACTGGTCACAGACGCCGCGCAACGCGCCCTGCCCCTGTGGCTCCGGCAAGAAGTACAAGCATTGCCACGGCTCGCTGACCCCGGCAGGCCAGCAGCGCGTCTAGCTTCGCGGGACATCTACACTTGAAGAAACCGGCCCGCTGCGGCCGGTTTTTCATTTTGTCTTCACCAATCGGGCAGAAGACCTCCGGGCAAAGCTCACGATAAGCGGCCACATGTTTTCACGAAGATCCGTCCTGATCGGCCTTGGGGCCACAACCGCTCTGTTTGGGGGCTGTGCGTCCGCGAAGCCCGCGCCCGGCCCGATTGAAGCCCTCGAACTCGGCCATGAGGGGCGGTTCGGGGTCGCGGCCGTAACGTCCGGTGGCGAAGACCTTGTCTCGCACCGCGCCGATGAGCGGTTCGCCATGTGCTCGACCTTCAAATGGCTTATGGCCGGTCTTGTGCTTCAGGAAGTCGATTCGGGACGGGAGACGCTTGAGCGGCGCGTGCCGATCGCCGGCGAGGACCTCGTCTTCCATTCGCCCGTGACGAGCCAGCATGTCGGCGCTCAGGGTCTGCCGGTGTCACAGCTCTGCGCGGCCACGATTGGCACCAGCGACAATACGGCCGCCAATCTGCTGCTTGCCGGACTGGGCGGCCCGGACGGATTTACGCAGCGCCTGCGCGCCAGCGGTGACATGGTCACGCGGCTCGACCGGATGGAGCCTGCCCTGAATGAGAATGAACCCGGCGATCCGCGCGACACGACAACACCGCGCGCCATGGCCCGCAATCTGGACCGCTTCCTGTTTGGCTCGCAGCTCTCGGCCCCTTCACGCGACATGCTCCGCACCTGGATGATCGCGGCCGATACAGGGCTCGACCGGCTTCGCGCAGGTCTGCCCGCCGGATGGACCAGCGGCGACAAGACCGGAACGAGCAGTAACGGCGCCAATAATGACGTCGCCTTTTCCATTCCCCCGCACGCCAGCGACGCCAAACCGCTGATCATTGCGAGCTATCTCAACCTGCCAGACCCGGTCTCGCCAGAGGCAAATGCGCTTCACGCCAAAATCGCCGGACTTGTCAGCGCACGTCTTTAGCAAAAAAGGCCGCCCCGGATGGAGCGGCCTCTTCTATCTGATCTGAAGCCTGGCTTTACGGCGTGCCGTCGCTCTTGCGGCTCCACTTTTCAAGCTGTTTGGCGAACCAGTCACGGCCGCCCCAGCCAAAGCCGATGCCGACCGCAATCGCGAGACCGGCTGCGGCGCCCATCACCAGCATTTCAGCGACATTCAGCACGAACTCTCCCCCGGTCGGATCAAGCTCCATACGGGAGATGCCCAGAATGGTCGCCAGCACGATGATGGCCCACTTGGTGACCTTGGCCACTGTGTCGCTGACCCCATCGCCAGAGGCAGCCATGGCCCCACTGACAACGCGGGCGATGACCACACCGGCAAAGATGATGATTGCGCCAAAGACGATTGAGGCGGCCAGATCAAGCACCGTATAGGTCGCCTCGGTCAGGACATCGAATTCCAGCGCGCGCATCGCCTGAACCAGGCCCAGCAGCACGATAAAGAACAACGCGCCCTTCGCGATGACATTGGACGCCGTCAGCCCTTTGTCGGCACCCTTCAGGATACCAAGCTCGGCCACAGCGCTATCGACGCCGAAATTGGGCAGCGTGCGCAGGATGAGATTGTGCACAAAGCGGCCGATCACGACGAAGACCGTCAGCAGGATTGCCGCGATGAGGATGTTCGGGATGGCCCCGATAATCTCGTTCAGCATTTCCGTCGCCGGCTGGGAAATCGCCTCAATGGCGAGGACATCAAATGCAGCGATGGCGCCAAGAATGCCAACAATTGCGGCCAGCACCGTCGCAGTGACGCCGGAGATGTTCACAGGCCCATTGGTCAGTCCAAGACGCTGTGGCACCGGGTCGGCAAAGACGAACACTGCCTTGGCCGTCTTCTGCACGACATTGGCGACGATCATGAAGACGATGAAGATCAGGATCGCCCCGAAAATATTGGGCAGATAGTTGAGCACGTCGCTCAGCATGCCGTTCAGAGGCTGGACGATCTGCGTCAGCTCAAGCCGTGTCAGCGCCTGGATGACACCGATCAGCATCACGATCCAGAAGGCGGCAATGCCCAGACTATCGCCGAGCGACTTGGTCGCCTTGCCGTCGGGATCGACCCCGGCCTTGCCGAAGCCGGTCTTGTTCACTGCCGTGGAGATTGCCCATTTGAGCAGGAGGCCGATGATATAGGCCCCGATGAGGATAAGCAGGGCAAAGAGTACTTTTGGCCCATAGTCCTGTACCTGCGTGACCGTGTTGTTCCAGAATTCTTCCATGTTCAGCCCTTTCGTTTCAAACGAATGCCAACCCATAAGTTGCGCACTTACACCTGAACTAAGGCCGCTGGCTCATCTTCCAAACTCGGCGTCGGGGTCCTCGCCCAGCGTGTAGGCCACATGGCGCTTCAGCGCGTCGGTCACCTCGGCTGCATCGCCCATCAGCGAATAAGTCGGGATCGGCTGGCCGAAGGTCAGGGCAAATGCGGCGCCGCGCTTGTTCAGCAGCTCATGGAAGAGGGTGATATCGCGCAGCTCGCCATTGATGCGGCTGAGGCGATAGAAGAGTTTCGAGTTTTCCGCTTCCACATGCAGCGGCACGATGGGGGCACCCTGTTTACGCGCAAGGCTCACCACGGTGGAGAACCAGTCCTGCTCTGTCAGGACACCATCTATTTTCTTCGCGAGCTTGCCAGAGGGAAAGATCACGACGCATTTTTCCGCCTCGAAGGCTTCGGCAGCCCGCTTAAGGGTTTCGCGCGTCTTGGCCGGGCTGCGCTTGGTCGCGACCCATTCGATAGGGATGATCACGTCCTGGAATTGCGGATTGACCCGGATCGCATCCGCATTGGCGAAAAAGACCACATCCTTGCGCCGTTGTATCAGCGCGTCCCAGACCGCCACGCCGTCGGCAAGACCCGTCGGATGGTTAGCCGCCACAACGCAGCGCCCCTTTTCCGGCAGCCGGTCGATATGGCGGATCGAGAGCCGCACATCGAGCTCCCGGGCAAGATAATTGAACGAGTCGCGCCCGTTCAAAGTCATTAACTTGTCAGCCATCTGGCGCGCGCGCGGATAGCCAAGCAGCCTGTAAAGCACCCGGCGCGTCACCGGCCATGACCAGTGTTCGACAAAACTCGGGCAGCGCTCGGCGATCAGCGTATCCACGATATGCTGATCGCTCTCTTCGATATCACGCAGAAAAGCTGATGTGTTTTCTGCTTCGTTTACAGTGACATCCGGCATTTCAACTCCCGTGGACGCGCATGATCATTCCATATCGGCGGTCGCTGTTGAACCTACCATACAAACTTGTCCGTATGCGATGCTGTGATGCGGTAACCAGATTGGAGGGTCTGTAAACACTTCGGCAAGTTTCGCTTTACCAAGCTGAAAGGCATGGGTGTCACAGTGCCGCCATTGAGGGAGAACGCTGCGTTTTGCACTCCACGCGTTCGGTACACAGGGTAGAGCTTTATGAAGGTATTGTGGATCGAGGATCATGAGCCGGTGCGGGACATGCTGGCAGTGGCCGCTGACAAGGCAGCCCGTGCCCGTGTCCAGATCGATCTTGTTCTGGCCCACACACTCATGGAAGCCGAGCGCCGCCTGCGCCTTGAGCGTTTCGACCTCGTTATTACCGAACTGACGCTGCCCGACAGTTATGATGGCGACATGACAATCGCCCGCCTGGCCAATATGGGCCCGCACCGGATTGCCGTCGCCAGCGCCAATCCCGATCGCGACGCGATTGTGGCCACGGCGCTCAAATGCGGCTGCAACATCGCCGCCGACCCTGTCTTCAAGGCAAGCCTGCCCTATAACCGCTTCATCCAGCGCCCCGAAGCGATGCTGGATTTCTTCTTTGAGCAGATGCCGCAAGCCACGTCCGGCGGGCGCACATTCGCTGCCTGATAAAGCGGCCTGCTTTCGGATATCCAGAAGCGCGCGCCCGGTCTTGCCCTCTGTCTTAACAGGATATTACCGCAACCCTTGCGGATTCCCGTCGACCATTGGCTTGCCCCAAAGTATTTACGTCTATGAGCGGACCCTGAGGGTGGAGGTTCGATGAACGATTTGACGAGTAAAACAAGCTCAGACAAACCGTTGGGCGCCGACGCCCCCTGGTCTTTCAGCGCACTGGATCAGGCACGTGTCCAGCAGCTTCTGGTCATCTTCAGCGCCACGGCCATTCTTGTCACCACCAGCTTTATCGTCATCTCCATGATTGCCGCTGGCATCTATCCCTTCGGGGTTCTCGCGATTGTCGATGCGGTGACGTTTACCGGCCTTGGCCTCGCCATTTTTCTTGCCTTCAGGAAACAGGCCCCAAAGCTGCAGGTCCTTCTCGTCTGCCTGAGCATCCCGGCCAATCTCGTCACAGAGATCGTAATGCATGGGGCGGGCGCATGGATCGGATTGCTTCTCTTGGGTCTCAGCCCGTTCATGTTCGGTCTTTTCGCCCCGATCTGGCTGTCGGTTATCTACACCCTCGGACTGGTCGTTTTCACCAATGTCTACCTGCTGGAGACGCCTGACGTGACCGTCCTCTTTGCGGGTCGCGACGAGACATTCCTCACCTCTATCGCCCTCAGCGTCATCGTGCTGGGGAGCGCCCTCGCCGCTATCCTGCCGAAAAAGGTCACGGGGGCGGCCTACAAATCCATGAACCGGGTTGCGCACAAGGAAAGCATACTGAAAGAGCGCTTCGCCCACTATGCGACCATGTCTTCGGACTGGCACTTCGAGATTGATACGAATGGCATCGTGACCGATTTCTTCGGCACGGGTGATGCGGTCGGCCAGCACTGGAAGTCACTCCTCTTCGACTGGGAAAACCAGGCCGATACGTTCCGCGCAGCCGTCAAAACCCGATCCACCTTCGACGCGATCAACGCCAATCTGCGGATCGGAGATGTGACGCGGCGCGTCGAATGTACCGGCCAGCCGATTGTCGATGCCGATGGCAGCTTCGCCGGCTACCGCGTCATCGCCCATGACATTACCGAGAAGGCCGAAGCCGAGGAAAAGCTCAAAGTCCTCGCCATGAGCGACCGGCTGACAGGCCTGAAGAACCGCCATGCTTTCACCGCCTCCCTGGAGGCCGGCAACACTCACGCGGAATGCGCTGAAACGCTGGTCATCTGCATCGATCTTGATAATTTCAAACATCTCAATGACCGTCAGGGCCATGAGGCGGGCGATACCGCCCTGAAAGAGCTCGGCGCGCGTTTCCGGGCGTTCGAGGACGCCATTCCCGGCCTTGAGGTTTTCCGGCTTGGCGGCGATGAGTTCTGCGCCCTTCTGAAAATCGGCCGCGACCCGATCCGTCTGGGATGGCTGGCCGACCAGTTTGCCACGGCCATCTCCCGTCCGATCAAAATCCATGACCGGCTGATCGACATGGCCGCCTCCATCGGCGCGGCCTCCACCAAGGCCTCCACGACGCTTTCGGCAGCTCTGGAGCGCGCGGACGCCGCCGTCTATGAGGCCAAGTCCCTTGGGGGCGGGCAGTCGATTGTCTGTGAGGAAGACATCCAGCAGCGTCTGGACCGGCGCCTTGCCATCCGGCGCGACCTCTCCGCGGCCATCCAATCCGGCGCAATCGAGATGGTCTACCAGCCGATCTTTGAGGTGCGCACTGGCGAGCTCAGCGGCGTCGAAGCCCTCGCCCGCTGGACCCATCCCGAATATGGCCCGATCTCTCCCGATGAGTTCATCACTATTGCCGAAAGCAGCCGGGCGATTGTCGCGCTCGGCCAGCACACACTCCGCCTTGCCTGCACCGAGGCGCTGGATTGGATGACGGCACGCAACGAGACGCTACGGCTGAATGTGAATGTGTCGCCGATGGAAATCATGGGCGAGGATTTTATCGATTCGCTCCTGTCCATTCTGGACGAGACGGGTTTTCCGGCAAATCTGCTCGAGCTCGAAATTACCGAAAGAGGCATCCTCGAGGATCTCGACGTCTCGCGCGCCCGTCTCAAGACCATACGCGAAAGCGGCGTGACCGTGGCGCTGGACGATTTCGGCACGGGCTATTCCTCATTGAGCCGGCTCGAAAGCCTGCCCGTGGACCGGATCAAGGTCGACAGGTCCTTCTTCGCCCAGGCCGGTGAAAACCGGCGGACCCAGCAACTGCTCGCCCTCATGTCGGGCATCGGCAGCATCATGGAAGTCGATATCGTCGCAGAGGGCATAGAGACCGAAGACCAGTTGCGTCTTGTCAGGCTGGCCGGTTTCTCAAAGGTCCAGGGCTATCTGCTTGGCCGTCCGTGCAACCTGGCCGAGCTGCACGCCAGCGCCGAAAGCCGCGCCCGGACAATCAGCCTCGCCGAACACCACATCTGACATCGCCAGGGCCGCCTGCCAGTGACGCATTTTCCGGTGTTTTTCCGCCGCGTCCTGCGATAGGCGTCCGGCATGGAAAATTTCTCCCTCTTTCCCGCGACGCTGACGCTTATCGCGCTCAATGTTGCCGTCAGCCTCTATGGCTGGCTGAACCCGAAATTCCTGCTTGCCAATCTTTTCCATGTCGAGGCGGTTCGCCGGAACAGGGAATATCACCGTCTGGTGACCTCCGGCTTCCTGCATGGTGGGGTTTTCCACCTGCTCATCAACATGTTCGTTCTCTTCCAGTTCGGGCGCTATATCGAATACGAGCTCGGCACGCCCGCTTTCGTGTTCGTCTATGCCGCCGCCCTTCTTGGCGGCAATCTCTGGGCGCTTCTGGAGAACTATAATGCGCCGGACTATCGCGCGCTCGGTGCGTCAGGGGCGACATCAGGCATCATCCTGGCGTTCTGCCTGTTCAAGCCCTTCGCGATGCTGCTCTTCTTCATCATTCCGATGCCCGCCATCGTCTTCGGCGTCCTGTTCATCACCATCAGCGTGATCCTCGCCAAGCGCGAGAACCGTGTGATCGGCCATGAGGCGCATATTGGCGGGGCGATTGCGGGCCTCGTTGCAACCATTGTGGTCGCGCCGCAATCGCTGTCTGTCTTCTCGCAACAGGTATCCCAGATGATCGGTGGAGGCTGAGCCCAGAATGAGTGTCGAACGCGAATACGACAAACGGGTCGAAGCCGGTAAACTCAATGAGGACAGCGCCCAGCGCGAGGCGGCCCGCAAGCTCGACAGCGTGCTGGAGCGGCTGGCAGAAGCAAAGCCTGCAGGCCTCTTCCGTAAGGAAACGAAGGTGAAGGGCCTCTACCTCTGGGGCGGTGTCGGCCGGGGCAAGTCCATGCTGATGGACCTTTTCCATGATCTCTCACCGGTAAAGGCCAAGCGCGTCCACTTTCATGAATTCATGGGCCGGGTCCACGATGAGATGAATGCCTGGCGAGAGATGAGCGAGGCCGAGCGCAAGCGCGCCGACCACCGGGTGAAGGGCGCCGGCAGCGACCCGATCCCACCCGTCGCCAAACTCATCGCGTCTGAAGCCAAACTTCTCTGCTTTGATGAGTTTCAGGTCACCCAGATCGCAGACGCCATGATCCTCGGGCGCCTCTTTGAGAATTTGTTCGAGGACCGCGTGACGGTGGTCGCAACCTCCAACCGTCACCCGGACGATCTCTACAAGGACGGCCTTAACCGCCAGCTCTTCCTGCCCTTTATCGAACGCATCAAGGACGAATGCGACATCTTCGAGCTTGTCGCAGAGCGCGATTACCGGCTGGAGCGCTTGACCGCGGCGCCAGTCTGGCACGTCTCGGATGATCCGGACGAGCGGGAGACGCTACTGGACGAGGCATTCGAGCGCCTGACGCTTGGCGCGCGGGCCAATAGCTGCGTCCTTCATGTAAAGGGCCGCCAGCTACAGGTCAGCCGGGAAGCAGGCGGCGTCGCCCGGTTTTCTTTCCCGGAACTTTGCGCCCGCCCGCTCGGCGCGCGCGACTATCTCGTCATTGCGTCCACCTTCCACACCGTCCTTCTGGATGACATTCCGCTTCTGTCGAAGGAAAAGCGCAATGAAGCGGCCCGTTTCGTCGCCCTGATCGATGCGCTCTATGAAGCGCGCGTCAAACTCGTCGCGACGGCAGAGGCAGAGCCGGAAGACCTCTACCCGGCCGGCGATGGAAGTTTCGAGTTCCAGCGCACGGCGAGCCGGCTGTTTGAAATGCGATCACGCGATTATCTCGCGCTGGAGCACCGCACCCCGCCACGCGCGGAAGACCTGGAAACGGCCAAGCAGGGCGAAAAACCAGCCGATGAGACGGCATAAAAAAAATCCCCGCGCATCGCACGGGGATTTTCTGAAGCTCTTTGTTCGAAAGCTGGCCTAGACGCCGAAGCCCTTGAACTTGTCCTTGAAGCGCGACACGCGGCCGCCGCGGTCAAGCTGCTGGCTGCCGCCGGTCCATGCCGGGTGCGAGCTGGAATCGATATCCAGCGTCAGCTTGTCGCCTTCTTTGCCGTAGGTCGAACGGGTCTGATACTCAGTCCCATCCGTCATGACGACAGTGATGAAGTGATAATCGGGATGGCCTTCGGCTTTCATCGTCTCTAGTCCTCGCGGTCAGCGGCCACCCTGCGCGGATTGGCCTCTGTGAAATTCGGAAAGCGGGGTCTTAGTAGATTGAGGCCCAGCCCGCAAGGGGCCGGATGCCAAGGAAGGTGCAAGAGATGAGCGACCGCTCAACCCAGATCAGCGACGACCGGCGCGAAACGCTTCCAAACCAGGGCGGCGCAGACCGGCCCAAGGCGCGCAGTATCAAGCCGCTCGCCCTGCTCTGGCCCTATGTGCGCAAGCATCTGACACTGGTTTTCGTAGCTCTCTTCTTCCTTGTGGTATCGACCCTCGCCGCCCTCAGCATTCCGTGGCTGTTTGGCCGGGCGGTCGATGCCGGTGCAGGGGGCGCAGACGGCGCCGCACTTCTCGACACGATTGACCGCTATTTTCTCTACGTCCTCATGGCCGCCATTCTCATGGGCGTATTGAGCGCGCTTCGCTTCTATTTCGTCTCCCGCTTCGGCGAACGTGTGGCCGCAGATATGCGCACCGACCTCTATGCGAAACTGCTCAGCCTCGGTCCGCGCTTCCATGCCGGCATGCGCTCCGGCGAGAGTGTGTCCCGTCTCACAGCCGATGTGACCCTGATCGAGCAATTCCTCGGCACATCGGCCTCGCTGGCGACCCGCACCCTGCTATCGACCACCGGCGCCATCGCCATGATGCTGATTACCAACTGGAAGCTCGGCGGCACGCTTCTCCTGATGATCCCGGTGGCGATGCTGCCGGTCATGATCATCGGCCGCATCATTCGCGGTGCGTCGAACCGGGCGCAGTCACGTCTTGCTGATGCGGGCGCGCAGGCCTCAGAGGCGCTCGATGCCATCGAGCTGGTGCAGGCCTATGGTCAGGAAAGCCGGCGCGAACGCAGTTTTGCCGCTGCCGCAGAAGCCGTTTTCCAGGCCGCGCTCAGACGGATTACCGCGCGGGCCTTCATGATCCTCGCGGTCTCCATCATGCTGCTGGGCGGCATGGTCGGCATTCTCTGGCTCGGCGCCCGTGCTGTGGCGACAGGCCAGATGTCGCCGGGCGAGCTGACCCAGATGATCCTTTATGCCTTCTACGCAGGCTCCGGCTTCGGGATGCTGGCAGAGGTCTGGGGCGAAGTCATGCGCGCCGCCGGCGCCAGTGACCGGGCCAGCGAAATCCTGCGCGAGACGCCGGAAATCCTGCCGCCACCGCAGGCAAAGCCGGTTGCCTCGCCCTCCAGAGGCCACCTCGTCTTCGACCATGTCGATTTCTCCTATCGCACCGACGATGCCCCCGCCCTTCATGATTTCAGCCTGGATGTACAGCCCGGAGAGTTCGTGGCGCTCGTCGGCCCGTCCGGCGCCGGCAAATCCACCGTCTTCCGCCTCGCCCTCCGCCTGTTTGATCCGCAGACAGGCCGCATAATTGTCGATGGTGTCGAAGCCCCCGAGACGGACCCTGCCCTCTGGCGGGCCCAGTTTGCCTATGCGCCTCAGGAATCGGCTCTCTTCACGGGCACGGCCCGTGAGAATATCGCTTTCGGCGCGCAGGAGGGCAAAGCACCGGATGAGGAGCTTATCGAGGCAGCGCGCATGGCCGAAGCCTGGCGTTTTCTGGAAGAACGCGGCGGTCTCGACGCGGACCTTGGCCAGAAGGGCCGCAGCCTGTCGGGCGGCCAGCGTCAGCGCGTCGCGCTTGCCCGCGCGCTCGTGCGCAAGGCGCCTATCCTGCTCCTCGATGAGGCGACCTCAGCCCTCGACAGTGAGAGCGAGGGCCTCGTCCAGAAGGCGATTGCGACCGCTGCGGAAGGGCGCACCACGCTCGTCATCGCACACCGCCTCTCCACGATCCGGCGCGCCAACCGCATCCTCGTCATGGATCAAGGGCGCATCGTGGAAGAAGGCAGCCACGATACACTCGTCAAAAAAGGCGGGCTCTATGCCCGCCTCGCTGAAATGCAGTTTGCTGCAGAAGCGGCCGAATAGGCCTCGCCTCAGCCGTCCATGAAAGCTTTCGCCTTGCGCAGGCGCTCGCGCAGCTTCGGCATGAGCGGCTCATTCGCCGCCAGGATATTGCCGGTCTCCAGCACGTCGCCGCCATCGATCTCTTCGACAAAACCGCCAGCTTCGCGCACCAGAACGATACCGGCTGCGATGTCCCAGGGTTTCAGGCCCCGTTCCCAGAAGCCATCGAACCGGCCGGCTGCCACCCAAGCAAGGTCCAGCGCCGCCGAGCCATTGCGGCGAAGCCCGGCTGTCACCGGTGTCAGGGCTCCAAGCTCACCTGCGAACAGGCGGTGCGCATTGGCGCCGCGTCCGACCCAGGGCGAGCCCATGGCAAGGACGGCTTCTTCGGTATTCTTGCGCCCGGCCACCAGAAGCTTGCGCTGGTCCAGCCAGGCACCCCGGCCGGTTTCTGCCCAGAAAATCTCATTCTTGGCGACGTCATAGACGACACCGGCCAGCAGCTTGCCTTCCCGCTCCAGCCCGATGGACACCGCATAGTGAGGCTGGCCGTGCAGGAAGTTCAGCGTGCCATCCAGCGGATCGACGATAAACCGGTTGGACTTGTCCGACCCCTCGACCACGCCGCGCTCTTCCATCAGGAAGCCATAGCCGGGCCGGGCCTTGGTCAGGCTGTCATAGATGATCTGCTCGGCGCGGTGGTCGGCATTGGAAACGAAGTCCGCAGGGCCCTTCTTGGAAACCTGCAGGTTCTCCACTTCCCCGAAATCGCGCGCAAGCGAGCGGCCTGCGGCGCGCGCGGCCGCAATCATGACGGTTCCGACGGGTGAGGGTTTGGACATTGAAAAAGCCTGTTAGTCGGCGCGTTTCAGGTAGGTAGAGTCTTCGGTTTGCACCACGATCCGCTCACCCTGTCCGACGAAGGGTGGGACCATGACGCGGATACCGTTCTCGCAGGTCGCCGGCTTGAAGCTGTTTGCGGCCGTCTGGCCCTTCACCACCGGTTCGGTTTCCTCGATGGTGAGAATGACCTGATCAGGAAGGGAAATACCGATCGGTTTTTCTTCATAGAACTCAATAACGACGACCATTTCGCTTTGAAGGAAGGCTTCCTGCTCGCCAATGAAATCCTTCTGGATCTCGATCTGCTCGAAGGTTTCCTGATCCATGAAGGCATGCGCTTCGCCCGCATCGAAGAGGTATTGATAGTCCTTCTGCTCAAGGCGGACCTTCTCGACCGTCTCCGAAGAGCGGAAGCGCTCATTGAGCTTCGATCCGTTGATCAGATTGCGCAGCTCGACCTGGTTGAAGGCGCCGCCCTTGCCGGGCTTCACCGAATTGGTCTTGACCGCGCGCCAGACACTGCCCTGATGCTCGATGACATTGCCCGGCTTGATTTCATTGCCATTGATCTTGGCCATGCGCGAATTTCCTGTAAGTCGATGATGGGCGCGAGGTAGCTGTGGCAGCCCATATGGTCAAGCAGAGGGCGCATTTTGGGGGCAGCCTGACTTTGGCTTCCAACGCCTCGGCAAATCATGTACGGGGGCAAAGGCAACTGAACAGCAAAGGGGAATGCCATGGATGGTTTGCTTGGTCGCTTTTTGAGCTTCGACAAGATGATTACAGGGACAATCGTCAAGTTCCTGTATTATATCCTGCTCGTTCTCGTCATCCTTTTCGATATATACTTCGTCCTGAACAGCCTGTTCACGGGCCAGTTCGGCATGTTTATCGTCGGCCTGATTTTTCTGCCGCTGAGCGTTATCTATGTGCGCATCCTGTGTGAAATGATGATCGTCATCTTTCGCATCAGCGACAATCTTGCGGCCATCCGCGCAATGAAGGAAAAGGAAAGGGACCTTTAAGGGGCCTGTTCCGGCAGCCGCTCCGCTAACCAGAATGGAGTATAAGAGCGGTGAATATGCTCTCCAATTATTTGAGCTTCGAGAAGCCGCTGGGCGAACTGCTCACGCGGCTCCTCTTCTATCTGTTCATCATTTTCACCCTCTGGCGGGGTGTGGAGACGTTCGTCTTCTATCTCACCTATTTCGGTGAGAATTTCGGCATGGCCCTTTGGGGCGTCCTCAAGACGCCGGTCATCGTCGCCGTCCAGCTGCTGATCCTGCGCGTCTTCGCCGAATGCGTTCTGGCGGTCCTGCGCCTGGACAAGTCGCACAACTAAGTCTCAGAAAGCGTCTGCCGCTTCATCCAGCGCGGCATTGAACGCGCGCACCGCTGCGGCCGGCCCGTCCGGATGCGCCCAGACGCCCGCGCTCACGGCCAGGAAATCCGCGCCTGCCGCCGAGAGCTCCCGGGCGCGCTCGGCCGTGATCCCGCCAATCGCGACGCAGGGCAGCTCCATCACCGCCTGCCACCAGGTCAGAAGTTCGGTATCTGCGGGCACCGTATCGGCCTTGGTTTCACTGGGGAAAAAGGCTCCGAACGCGACATAGTCGGCGCCCTGCTCGCCCGCTTCCATCGCGACATGGCGTGAATTCTTGGCGGTCGCGCCGATGATCGGCTGCTTGCCAAGACGCTTGCGCGCATCCTTCACCCGCATATCCAGTGCACCAAGGTGGACCCCGTCTGCCCCGACCTTCTCGCACACATCCACGCTGTCATTGATGATGAGAGCCACATCCTGCTCGCGGCAGATCGGCAAAAGCGCGCGCGCGACAGCTTCCGTCGCCGCCTCATCGACCAGGCCGTCCGGCTTGATGCGCACCTGCAGCGAGGCAACGTCGCCGCCTTCCAGCGCGCCTTCGAATGTCTTTGCAAAGGCGGCAACGTCCGGCACGCTGGACGGAGTGATGAGATAAAGGCGGGTGCGCTCTCGCGTGATGTCGGTCATGGGCGCCTAGGTAATGGTTTCGGCGCCCCGCGCAAAGCCTGCCTAGCTGAAGTCCGGCGTAAACCGGATATTGTCCTTCTCCAGACCTTTCAGAACGACATCGAGACCACCGGACTTGATCATCCATTCCAGCCGGTGGTCACGATATTCGCGCTTGAACAGCCCGGCTTCGACCGCGCCGCTGACATCCTGCATGCCGGACACGCTGTCTACGGCCTCCTGCGCGGAGGTCGATACGCTTGTCCGGTCCATCGCCCGCTTGTGCCAGGCCTCCAGCTTGCTGCCCTTGGGCGGCGTGAAGCCGAACCCGGCAGAGCCATTGATATAGGGCACGACCGACAGGTCCCCCCAGCCAAAAGTCCCGCCATTGAACCAGTCGCGGTCGCCAAGCTCGCGTTCCAGCCACTGGTGCAGCCCGGCGACCTGTTCGCCTGCGCGCGCCGTGATCCTGTCTGCCAGCGCGCCGGTCGCGCGCTTGAAACTGTTCAGCTCCCCAAGACCCCAGTTGATCGGCTCATAATGGCAGTCCATGACATCCTCGATCAGGCGCACCCGCGCCCGGTCCAGCGGCGTGTCCGGCAGCATGGGCGGGGTCGGCCATTTGTCCTCGATATATTCAAGGATGATGGTCGAATCGAAGATGGCCGCATCGCCATCGCGCAGGAAGGGCACCTCACCGCGCGGATTACCTGTCATGAAATCGTCAGACGTCGAGCCGGTCCCGATCCCCGCAGGCAGGCGCGTCTCGAAATCGATCCCTTTCTCACGCAGCGAGATTTTCACTTTCTGCGCATAGGGCGAAAGCGGGTGTTCATAGACGATGAGCATTTGCAGCGGCCTCCAATTGTGTTGCGCACAATGGACCTTGGCTGGCCCAGCGGAAGGCAACACTATTTTGAGGCGAGGACCCGTTTTGTGCTGGCCGGAAATCGTTCAAGCGCCTCCCCAGCACGTGTCGGCCGGGGCATGAAGCCACCACCGCAATTTGGACAGGCCCCGGCATGAACCTCATCGGCGCAAGGCTCGCAAAAGGTGCACTCAAAGGAACAGATAACGGCCCCTTTCCGGTCCGCCGGCAGGTCCCGGTCACAGGTCTCACAATTGGGCCGCATCTCAAGCATACCCAAAGGCTTAGCCGCTTTTCCCGAAAAGAAAAGGCGCCACCGCGACGGTGACGCCTTCCCTGTTTGCAGAGGCTGGCACAGCTAACCGGCGCGCGAGGCCTCACAGATATTGTCGATGGAATCGCCAAGCTTGGCGTTGAAATCCTCGTCAGACTGGGCAATCGACAGCCCTTCGGTCAGGGCGCGCGAGAAACTGGCGATCATGCCGGTATTCTTGGCGAGGCGGGCACAGGCCTCCTCGCGTGAATAACCGCCCGACAGGGCCACGACGCGCATCACGCGCGGATGGTCGACCAGCGGCTTGTAGAGATTGTTCTTCTCCGGAAGGGTCAGCTTCAGCATGACCTCCTGGCCTTCTGACAGCTTGTCGAGCTCCTTGGTGATCTCTTCCAGCAGGATGTCTTCCGCTTCGGCCTTGTCGGAAATGGTGATGGTCACTTCCGGCTCGATGATGGGCACCAGGCCGTGGCCGAGGATCTGCTTGCCGACTTCGAACTGCTGCTTGACCACTTCCGCGATACCCTCGCGGGTCGCCGCGTTGATGACCGAGCGCATCTTGGTGCCGAAGATGCCCTTGGAAACAGCGCGCTCAAGCAGCGCGTCGAGATCCGGCATCGGCTTCATGACCTGAACGCCGCCCTTGTCGTCCGCAAGGCCCTTGTCGACCTTCAGGAAAGGGACGACGCCGCAGTCTTCCCAGAGATATTTCGCCGTCGGCTTGCCATCGACTTCACCGTCCATAGTTTTTTCGAAGAGGATCGCGCCCATCACTTTTTCACCGTTGAATGCCGGCGCGGTGATAATACGGGCGCGCATTTCATGGACGAGGGTGAACATCTCGTCGTCATTGGTATAGGCGCTTTCTTCGACGCCATAGAGACGCAGCGCCTTGGGTGTGGACCCGCCGGACTGGTCCAGTGCTGCGATAAAGCCGTCCTTTGTTGCGGCCTGTTTTCTCATCTCTGCATTTGCCATTTCGTGCGGTCCTCTTCCCCGTCGTGCGATCTGATCAGTTCTGGTTTTTCTTGAGCGCCTCGACACCCGGCAGCGGCTTGCCTTCCATCCATTCCAGGAAGGCGCCGCCCGCGGTCGAAACAAAGGTGAAATCGTCTGCGACACCGGCATGGTTCAGCGCCGCGACTGTGTCGCCGCCGCCGGCCACAGCGACAAGCTCGCCATCCCGGCACCGGCTGGCTGCCGCGCGCGCAGCCTCGACCGTCGCCTTGTCGAAGGGCACAGTCTCAAACGCGCCGAGCGGACCGTTCCAGACGAGCGTCTTGGCCGCATCCATGGCGATCGCAAGAATACCCACCGATTGCGGCCCGGCATCCAGGATCATCTCATTGTCGGCAACTTCACCAGTCGAGCAGATGCGATGGTCTGCATTGGCGGCGAATTCCTTCGCCACGACCACATCCTGCGGCAGGAGGATATCGCACCCGGACGCGGCCGCGTTCTTCTCTATCTCACGGCAGGTGTCGGTCAGGTCATGCTCACACAGCGACTTGCCGACAGAATGGCCGCGCGCCGCGAGGAAGGTGTTCGCCATGCCGCCGCCAATGGCGAGTGCGTCGACCTTGGAAACAAGGTTCTTCAACAGGTCGATCTTGGTCGAAACCTTCGCCCCGCCCACCACGGCAAGAACCGGGCGCTCAGGGCTGCCGAGCGCCGCTTCAAGCGCATCGAGTTCGCGCTGCATCGCCTTGCCGGCATAGGCCGGAAGGCGCCGGGCAAGCCCCTCTGTGGAGACGTGTGCCCGGTGCGCGGCAGAAAAGGCGTCATTGACGTAAACGTCGCCAAGCTTGGCCATCCCATCGGCGAGCGTGTCGTCATTCTTGGTCTCACCCGGCTTGAACCGCGTGTTCTCCAGCAGGACAACGCCGCCGCCCTGGATGGAGGCCAGGGCGTTCTCGGCCGCCTCGCCAACACAATCGGACGCAAAGCCGACCGGCGCGCCGAGGACGCCGGAGAAGGCCTCGGCCACCGGCTTCAGGCTAAGCTCTGGTTTTACCTCACCCTTGGGGCGACCAAAGTGGGCCAGAAGCGCAACCTTGGCGCCCTTATTGGTGAGATACTGAACCGTCGGCAGCGCGGCGCGCAGCCGCGTATCGTCGGTCACCTTGCCGGCATCGTCGACCGGCACGTTGAAGTCGACGCGGACGAGCGCCGTCTTCAGGGCCAGGTCCTCGATATCCTCGATCCGTCTGAAGTCGGACATGGGGACGCTCCTTGCGTGAAGGGGTGTCTAGATAAGTTTCGACATCGCGATGGCGGTATCGCTCATGCGTGTGGAGAAACCCCACTCATTGTCATACCAGGACAGGATCGACACCATATTGCCGTCCATCACCTTGGTCTGGTCCATGTGGAAGACCGACGAGTGCGGATTGTGGTTGAAGTCGATGGAGACGTTCGGCGCATCGGTATAGCCGAGCACACCCTTGAGCGGGCCATCGGCAGCCTTGCGGATCGCGTCATTGATCTCTTCGACCGTCGTGTCGCGCTTGGCGATGAATTTGAGGTCCACCACAGACACGTTCGGCGTCGGCACACGCATCGCGAAGCCATCGAGCTTGCCGTTGAGTTCCGGCAGGACGAGGCCCACAGCCTTGGCTGCGCCGGTCGAGGTCGGGATCATCGACATCGCAGCCGCACGGCCGCGATAGAGGTCCTTGTGCATGGCATCCAGCGTGGGCTGGTCGCCGGTATAGGAGTGGATCGTGGTCATGATCCCTTTCTCGATACCGATCGTGTCGTTCAGCACCTTTGCGACCGGCGAGAGGCAGTTGGTCGTGCAGGACGCGTTGGAGACGACGAGGTCCTCTTTGGTCAGCGTCTCATGGTTCACGCCATAGACGATGGTCTTGTCGGCACCTGCGGCGGGGGCGGAAACCAGAACGCGCTTGGCACCGGCCTCAAGGTGGGCAGACGCCTTTTCCTTGGAGGCGAAGATGCCCGTACACTCCATGGCGATGTCGACGTTGTTTTCCTTGTGCGGCAGCTCTTTCGGGTCACGGATCGCGGTCACCTTGAAGGACTGGCCGCCAACCTTGATCGTGTCGCCATCGACCGAAACGTCCATCGGCAGCGTGCCGTGGACCGAATCGTATTTCAGAAGGTGTGCGTTGGTCTCGACCGGCCCCAGATCATTGATCGAGACGATCTCGATATCGTCACGTCCATACTCAAGGATCGAACGCAGTACATTCCGGCCAATCCGGCCAAATCCGTTGATGGCTACACGAACTGCCATGTTGTCTTCTCCATTCCGGCAAATTTTGAGGCTAGACGCCTAGAGTTCTTGACGCCGGGGTTTAGCTGTCCAGACCGCTCGCGTCCAGCATGACCGCCCCCGGAAACCGCTTATGCCGCATGGGCAGGTGCAGAATTAGGCGCGATTTTCGCCCACCTGATCTGTCGCCGCCTGAAATCGCGCTCACTTTGCCCGCACACGGACCTTTGCGGCTGCTTCGCGGGCACGCTCCCGGGCGGTCTCGATTCGCTCTCCCCGCGCCACAACCACCCCCATCCGCCGGCGCTCATAGCTCACCGGCTTGCCGAACAGGCGAAGCTCGCTGCCCGGCACGCTGAGCGCCTCGTCCAGACCCTCGAAGACCACACCTTCAGCCTCCACCCCGCCATAGATCACCGCGCTCGCACCCGGCGTGAGGAGCGTGGTATCCACCGGCAGGCCCAGAATGGCGCGGGCATGCAGGGCAAACTCGCTCTGCGCCTGCGTGGCGAGCGTTACGAGCCCTGTATCATGCGGGCGGGGGCTGACTTCAGAGAACCAGACCTTGTCGCCCTTCACGAACATCTCCACCCCGAAAAGGCCGAGCCCGCCCAGCGCATCGGTCACCTTGCGAGCCATGTCCTCGGCCGCTTTCAGCGCCGCATCGCTCATCGGCTGGGGCTGCCAGCTCTCGACATAATCCCCATTCTCCTGCCTGTGGCCCACAGGCGCGCAGAAATGCGTACCATTGACGGCGCGCACGGTGAGAAAAGTAATCTCGAAATCAAAATCCACCGCCCCTTCGACGATGACGCGGGTCTCGCGCTTGCGGCCTGCATTGAGCGCGGTGTCCCAGGCGGCCCCTATCTCCTCTGCCGATTTCACAAAGGACTGGCCTTTCCCGGAGGATGACATGACCGGCTTCACAAAGACCGGATAGCCAATCCTGTCTGCCGCCTCTGCCAGCTCCTCGCCCGAAGAGGCAAAGGCATAGGCGCTGGTCGGCAGGCCAAGCTCCTCGGCCGCCAGCCGCCTTATGCCTTCGCGGTTCATGGTGAGCTGCGTTGCCCGCGCCGTTGGAATAACGGTCGCAAGCCCCTCCGCTTCGATCTTCGCAAGTTCGTCCGTGGCAATCGCCTCGATTTCGGGCACGATGAAATGCGGCTTCTCGTCCTCAACCACTTTCCGGAGCGCGGTACGGTCGGTCATGTCGAACACCGCTGAGCGATGCGCCACCTGCATGGCCGGCGCGTCGGCATAGCGGTCGCAGGCCACGACTTCGACGCCGAGGCGCATCAGCTCGATGACAACTTCCTTCCCAAGCTCCCCGGAACCCAGAAACATGATCCTGGTCGCAGATGGCGAAAGCGGTGTTCCAATAGAGGTCATGGGCGCGGCGTCTCCTCTGGAGTCTCGAACAGGCTGATCCCCTCGCCGCGCGAAATCCGCACCAGCATATAGGCCAGAAGCCCCACCGGCCCGAACAGGAAGCTCGCCAGAATACAGGGCGCGGCCGCGAGGTGCGGAATGGCGCGGCGCCGCGAATCGCGCCCGATCCAGGCTCCGACAAAAAGATCGAAAACCAGATAGTGCGACCAGCCAACGATGACGCCATTTGGATGATCGAACAGCGCCGAAACCGCCGCAATCGACCCCATGCCAACACCTTCGGCCGACTGGCCGAAGAAAATCGAGGCGATCAGGCAGATCGTATAAAGCGAACCATAGGCCAGCGGATAAATGCCCGAATGCACGGCGATCGCAGTTGTCCGCCAGCCCGGCGCCAGCAAAAGCAGCAGCCACGCCGGAATCACCAGCGCGTTGATCAGCATGTAAAGCAGGTTCCAGTCCATCTCCGTCTCCCCCAGCCTGTTTTCACAGACCTAGATCAGTTTGGACCCCTGCTCCACCCGAATTCCGGACGGCGACCCTCTCAGGAAACGAGCGACCTTGCCATCTCTGCCACCGCTTCCGGTGTGATGCCGAAGCGCTCATAGAGGTCCTGATAGGGGGCGCTGGCGCCGAAGCTGTCCATGCCGACAAAGCCGCCGCGCGCGCCGATCCAGCGGTCCCAGCCAAAGCGGACCCCGGCTTCGACCACCACTCGCGGCAGGTCCTTGCCCAGCGTCTCTTCCTGATAGGCAGGTGTCTGCTCGGCGAACAGCTCCATGCACGGCATGGACACCACGCGCGCGCTGATCCCCGCCTCGCGCAGCATCTCCTGCGCCTGCACGGCGATATCGACCTCGGAGCCCGTCGCGATGAGGACAATCTTTTCCTCGCCATCGCCGGAAGAGAGGACATAGCCGCCCTTGGCCGACAGGTTCTCGTCGGTATGCGCCTTGCGCACGCTGCCAACCGTCTGACGGGTAAGCGCCATGGTCGACGGGCCATCTGTCTTCTTCAGCGCCAGTTCCCAGCATTCGGCCGTTTCGACGCCGTCCGCAGGGCGGAAGACATGCATGTTCGGCATGGCCCGCAGGCTGGCGACATGCTCGACCGGCTGGTGGGTCGGGCCGTCTTCGCCAAGACCGATGGAATCATGGGTCATCACATGGATGACCCGTTCACCCATCAGCGCGCCAAGACGGATCGCCGCGCGCGAATAGTCGGCAAAGACGAGGAAGGTGCCAGAATAAGGGATGATGCCCTTGTGCAGGGCCATACCGTTCATCGCGGCTGCCATGCCATGCTCGCGCACGCCATAATGGATATAGCGCCCGCCCCAATTGTCCGGCGTCATCGGCTCCTGGCATTTCGCCTTTGTATTGTTGGAGCCCGACAGGTCAGCCGAGCCGCCAATCATTTCCGGGATGGAGGCGGTGAGTTTCTCAAGCACCGCGCCTGACCATTTGCGGGTCGCATCATCCTTGCCGCTGTCGACGACATCCTGTTTGTGGGCGCGGACGATGGCTTCAATATCGCCAAGCTCACCCGCCATGGCCGCATCGAACGCACCCTTTTTGGCGGAGGCGTCCCGGCGCTTTTTCCATTCGCCATGCTGGCTCGCGGCATGCGCGCCTTCGCGCTTCCAGGCGTCGGCAATCTCGTCCGGCACCATGAAGGGCTCATGATCCCAGCCGATATTCTTGCGGATGCCGGCAATCTCATCCGCGCCATAGGGGCCGCCATGCGCCTTGCCGGTACCGGCAATGGTCGGGGCGCCATAGCCGATGATCGTCTTGCAGGCGATCATGACCGGCTTGTCCTGGCTCTGCGCCCAGCTGAGGGCCTCATGGATCTCTTCGGTATTGTGCCCGTCGATGCGCCTGGTGATCCAGCCGGCCGCCTCGAACCGCATGCACTGGTCGGTCGAATCGGCAAGATCCGTCCCGCCATCAATGGTCACGGCATTGTCGTCGAACAGGACGACCAGTTTGTTCAGCTTCATATGGCCAGCCAGCGTGATCGCTTCCTGGCTGATACCTTCCATGAGGCAGCCATCGCCCGCGATGACCCAGGTCTTGTGGTCGACCAGGTCGTCGCCAAAGCGCGCATTGAGGTGGCGTTCGGCAATCGCCATGCCGACAGCCGTCGCAATGCCCTGCCCAAGCGGGCCGGTGGTCGTCTCAACGCCCCGTGTCACGAAATTCTCCGGGTGGCCCGGAGTCTTGCCGCCCAGCTGGCGGAAATTGCGGATATCGTCGCGGCTGACACTATCATAGCCCGTCAGATGCAGGAGAGAGTAGATCAGCATCGAGCCGTGGCCCGCCGACAGGACGAAGCGGTCGCGGTCAGGCCAGAAGGGATCGGCCGGATCATGTTTCAGGTAACGGGTCCACAAAATGGTCGCGACATCCGCCATGCCCAGTGGAAGACCGACATGCCCGGACTTCGCCTGCTCCACCGCGTCCATGGAAAGCGCGCGGATGGCATTGGCCATATCCTTGTGTTCAACCGCCATAATACACCCTCATGATTTTGCGAAACGCTTTGGACGTTGCCGGGCTTGGCTGTCAACCAGCTTGGCACGCAGGGCTGCATCCTGCTATCGGAAATTGTGATGGATAAATTTCAATCAGCCAGCCAGGAACTCGACGACGCCCTCTCACGTCTTGAAGATGCACTTGAGGGGCTTTTCGAGACCGCAGGCGACCCCGGCCTTGCACGCCGGGAACTCGCCGCCATGGTCGCCGACCGGGCTCGGCTTGCTGAAGATCTCGACGCCTCCATGGCGCGCGAGAAACAGTTGCAGGCCCTCGCGGATGAGGCGTCTGCAGCGCTGGGATCTGCCATCGAAGAAGTGCGCGCCGCGCTGAACCGCGAGAAGGAAGCCTGATGGCCAAGGCCGATATCACCATACAGGGCAAGCTCTATTCGGTCGCCTGCGCGCCCGGCCAGGAAGCACGTCTGGTCGATCTCTCAAAGGATCTCGATGTGCGCGTGCGCCAGATCGCCGAGGCCGTGGGCGATATCGGTGAGGAGAAACTTCTGCTGATCGCCGCGCTCGCGCTGCTTGATGAGCTCGATGAAGCAAAATCGGCCACGCCCGCCATTGCGGGGGCTGACAGGGCCGCTGCTGCCATTGGCGATGCTGCCGCACGGATCCGGGCCCTCGCGGAACGCATTGAGGCCGGCCAGTGACGCAATCGCGCGACCTCAGCGTTCTCATCCCATTCTACAACGAAGCCGGAAATGTCCTGCCGCTGCTCGACGAAATTCACGGCGCGCTTGCCGGGATCGACTATGAAATTGTCTGCGTGAACGATTGCTCCGCCGACACCACAGCGGCTGAGCTTGAAGAGGCAAGAACCGCCCACCCGGACCGCGTTATCGTGCGCACCCATGTCGTGCGGGCCGGCAAGTCCGCAGCGCTCATGACAGGCCTGCGTGAGGTGAACGGACGCTGGACCCAGCTTCTGGACGGCGACGGCCAGAACGATATCGCCGACACAAAACGCCTCTGGGCCGAGATTGTCGCGCCGGGCCATACCGGCCGGCTCGGCCTCATCGCGGGCAAGCGCAACAGCCGCAATGATAGCGGCTTCAAATGGCTGCAGTCGCGTGTCGCCAATGGCGTTCGGCGCTTCATGCTGCGCGATGACGCCACCGATACAGGCTGCGGCTGGAAGCTGATGCGGACCGATGCCTTCCGCGAACTTCCCTATTTCGCCTCGATGCACCGCTTTCTTCCCGCCCTCATGAAACGGGCCGGATGGGAGGTGCGCGAAGAGCGGGTGAATGACCGGCGCCGCTGGCATGGCAGCTCGAAATACGGCTTTCTAGGACGTCTCGGGGCCGGGACCGGCGACCTGGTCGGCATGTTCTGGCTGGTGCGCCGCGGCCAGCCCGGCATCGCTGCCGAATGGAATGACCCGCGCGCGCCCTTCTACATGAAAGAAGCTCAGCCGAGCGAGGCGAAGAAGTCCTCATAGAGGCCTGCGGCGTCCTCTTCGAGAAAGCCTGTCTCGACCTCAATTCCCGCGGCCTCTATGGCCGCCTTGCCGCCCGCCCCCTTGGGGTGACGGTCCATGACCGCGATGAACACCTTGCTGATGCCCGCATCGATCAGACGGGAAGAACAGGCCGCTTCCCCCGTCGACCGCTCAAGGCAGGGCTCCAGCGTGACATAGGCAGTCGTGCCAGGCGGCAGCTTTCCTTCGATCGCGGTAAGCGCCAGCTGCTCGGCATGCGGACGCCCGCCATCGCCGGTCGCGCCCTCTGACAGGCGTTTGCCGGCCGCAGAGACGAGCACGCAGCCCACAGCCGGGTTCGCCCCGGTCCGACCATGCTGGGCCCGGGCAAGTTCAATCGCCCGGCGCATGAAACTTGTGTGCTCAGCGCTCATTCGAATACCACCGTCCGCAGTCCGTTCAGGAAAACCCGCCCTTCTGCATGTGCCGTAACCGCGCGCGAGAGGACACGCGCTTCAATGTCGCGGCCGATTTCCGCCATGCGCTGCGGCGTCATACGGTGATCGACCGGGGAGACATCCTGCGCAATGATCGGCCCCTCATCGAGATCGGCGGTGACATAGTGCGCCGACGCGCCGATCAGCTTCACCCCGCGCCGGTGGGCCTGATGATAGGGCCGCGCGCCCTTGAAGCTCGGCAGGAAGGAGTGATGGATATTGATACACCGCCCTTCCAGCGCGCGTGACAGATCATCGGACAGGACCTGCATATAGCGGGCAAGCACAACGAAATCGCTCTGCGTTGCCTCGACAAGGCCCAGAAGGCGCGCCTCGGCCTCCTGCTTTGTCTCCGGGGTGACGGGCACATGATGGAAATCAAGCTCATGGCGCTCGGCCAGCCAGCGCGCATCCTCATGGTTTGAAACGACAGCGCTCACCTCGGCGCCAAGCTGGCCGCGTCTGTGACGGTAGAGCAGGTCGTTCAGGCAATGATCGCCTTTCGACACCATGATCAGCGCACGCGGCTGGTCTGCCTTCCGGCGCAGTGTCCAGTCGATCTGACGTTTCTGCGCCAGCGTTCCGAACCCAGCCTCGAATCCTTCCCGGGAAAAATCGTCCGGCGTCTCAAACTCGACCCAGACGAAAAAACGCCGCGTTTCGCTGTCGCCAAAGTCCTGGCTCTCCACGACGTTCAGACCCGCCGCCGCGAGGAAGCCCGCAATATCGGCCAGAATGCCGATTGCGTCGGGCGCGGCGGCCCGCAGGATATAACGCTGCTGAGGCATTTTACGGCCTAAGGCAGGGCCGGCAGATCGGTGGCCCGTGCGCCGTCGAGATATTTCGCCGATGTCGGCTTCAGCCCGTCGCCAAGCTCGATCAGGAGCGGATTGCCCGTCGGGATCTCCACACCGGTGATCTTGTCGTCCTCGACCTGGAAGAGGTGTTTCACCAAGGCACGCAGGGAATTGCCATGCGCGGCGATGACGATGTCGGCGCCATGGCGAAGGCGCGCGGCAATCGTCTCGTGCCAATAGGGCAGCACCCGCTCCAGGGTCAGTTTAAGGCTTTCCGTCGCCGGAATGTCGATACCGGCATAGCGCGGATCTTTCGACATGTCGTACTTGCTGCCAGCCTCCATGGGCGGCGGCGGCGTGTCATAGGAACGGCGCCAGATATGGACCTGGTCTTCGCCATGCTTCTCGGCAGTCTCTTTCTTGTCGAGGCCGGTCAGGCCGCCATAGTGGCGCTCATTGAGCCGCCAGCTCTTTTCCACCGGCAGCCAGACACGATCCATCTCGGTCAATGCGATCCACAGCGTGCGGATGGCGCGGGTCTGCATGCTGGTAAAGGCCTGCTGCGGCTCGAAACCGACATCCTTCAGCAGCTCGCCGGCCTGCTTCGCCTCAGCCTCGCCCTTGGCGGTCAGGTCCGCGTCCCACCATCCGGTAAACCGGTTCTCGAGATTCCACTGGCTCTGTCCGTGCCGGATAAGGGCGAGTTTGGGCATGTGCGGCATTCCTGTTGCAAGCGGTGTGTAGGTGTCACGGGGAGGTTTAAGCTCAGACGCCGGTTACGCGCAACAGCTCGCAAAACGCCAGCACGACGTGATAGCCGCTTGAAGCGGGCATCGTGTCAGCCGCCACCTGCCCGTCGGCATGGTAGGCATCGATCCATCCGCCTTCGGGGGTGAGATACTCATCCATCAGCACATCGAAACACTCGACGGCGCGCGCGTCGCAATGCTCGTCGGCGTCCAGCTCCAGCATCGCGAGGTGGGCCTTGAGCGCCTCTGTCTGCATCCAGAGCCGCCGGGAGCCGTCGACAATCTCACCCTCGCGCGTGGCCTTGGCAAAGACACGCCCCTCTGCGTCCAGCGTGCGAAGCCCGAAATCATAGAGCCGGCCAATTGCGGGGTTAAGGTCGCGGCCCGACACATCGGCATAGGATTTCAGCAGCCACACCCATTCGAACTGATGGCCGGGCTCGACATAGAGCCCCGCCTTCGACGTCTCCGGCGCCCAGCCCGCCTGAAACGTCTCTGCGATCGTGCCGCTGGTCTGGTCGAGCATCTTCTCGTCGAACAGTTTCACCAGCGCGCGGGCCCGGTCCAGATGATCGCGCTTTTCCTCAATGGCGTAGAGGGCCAGACTTGCTTCCAGAAGATGCATATGCGGGTTCTGCAGGCGCTTGTCGCCGTGCGGCAGCGTCTCGAAGAACCCGCCGCCCCGTACGTCTTCCATCTTCGCATCGAGGTCTGCGGCCAGCTGGCGTGCATAGGCGCCGGCCGTCTCATGGCCAGCCTGCGCGGCATGGGCGAGCGCGAAGAGCGCGAAGGCGATATCATAAAGGTCGGCCGTGTCCTCGCTCAGCCCGCTTCCGTCCGGCGAAATCCGCCGCCCCGTCAACCCGTCCGGCCGGCGGGCCGACTTGGCCAGCGCCTCAACGCCATAATTGATCAGCCGGTCGGCCCGGTCAGCCTCCCAGCCAAGACGCTTTGCCTGCGTGAACACATAGGTCTGGCGCGCCTGGACGCGGGCGCGGACCGTGTCGCTGTCAATCGGCCGGTGGGTGATGTCCAGCGCTTCGCGGAACAGATTGCCCCCCTGCACACCCTCGCGGCTCCACAGGTCGAAACACTGATCCAGCATCCATTCGCGGGCCTCGCGCGCCCGCCGGGCAAGGGCTGTCGATGTCATGTCACCCTCCGTGCAGAACGCGCCTTCGCCAAGAGCTGTCGGCTGCCAGCTTGCTATCAACTGCCCAACGTGTTTTCCAGCTTCCAGAGACCACATTTTTCGCGTCCACGCTTCCAGGGCCTGCCACCAACGTCATGACAGATCGCGTTTTCTTCCCCAGCGCCCTCGCCGCAGCCGTGCTTCTGGTTGCCATCGCCCTCCTGCCCGGTCTGGGTGCGCTGCCGACAGGACCGGTCAGCGGCGGCAATACCGACTATCAGCGCATCACGGTCAGCGGCGACCAGCTCAACCGCTTCGTGGCGGGCGGCGATGCAGACATCTCGCTCGAACGTATCGACGGCCAGACCGTGCTTCGTGTCGCAGTCACCCATGACGTGCTCAGCGAAGCCCCGCTACAAGGCCCTCATTTCGTGCTGGACCGCGACCTTGAAACCGTCTTTGCCGGTCGCGAGCTGAAGGTCACGATCCGCGTGCGCGCCGCAGAGGAATATGGCGCAGAGGAGATGCGGGTTAACTATGTTGTCAACAATGACGACGAATCCGGCTGGCAGATCCTGCCGGTGACGCGCCAGTTCGAGGACACCAGCTTCACCTATACACTGCCGCCCCGCGCCGATGACGAAGCCCGTTATGACTATCTCGCCATCCGGCCAGTGGTCCCGGAGAAACAGCGCGCCCTCCTCATTTCCTCGGTGACCTTCGAACCGCTCGGACCGCCGCAGGGCGCCGGCGGCTGACAGGCGAACTCGGCCGGACCCTAAGTCCTGAAAATTGGCTGCAATCCTTACCACAAGGTGGACGTCTGTTAAGGATACAGTCACCCGCCTCATGCCATGACCGGTCTGTCATGCGCATACCTCTTCACCGTCTCCTTGTCCTCCCGCTCGCAGGCTGTCTCGCCGCCGCAGCGCCGCGCGAATATTCGCGCGAGGAACTGGCCGCCCTCGAAGCCCAGCGCCAGGCCGCCGTGCGCCAGCTGGAAGCGCTCGAAAATGCCGAAGCCACCAGCGGGCGCGATGTCACCGAACTTGAGCGCCAGCTCATCTCCGCCGCACTCGAGAGCCGCAGACGCGAGGAGAAGGCAGCCGCTTCGGAGCTGAAACTCATCGACCTGGAGACACGCCGCACCTCTGCCCGCGAAGCGCTGATCGAGGGCAATGAAAACCTTGAAGACATCATGGCCAACCTTGCGGTCTCCGGCCGTCACCGCCCGCCCGCTCTGGTCGCATCTCCCAAGGAAGCCAATGCCGCCATCCGGGCCGCCATCGTGATGAGCGGCGTGGCGCCAGAGATCAATGCCCGCACCGAACAGCTCACCGAAGAGATCAGCCAGTTGCAGGCGCTTGAACAATCGGTGCGCGAGGAACAGGCCCGCCTCGCAGAGGCCGAGGAACGCCTGGAAGCCAAGCAGGCCGAGATCGAGACCCTCGTCGCCGCCAAGCGCGCTCAGTATGAAAGCGTCTCGGGAGAGGCTGAAGCCCTGCGGGCCCGCGTGCGCAAGATCGCCGGCGAGGCAGAAACCCTGCGCGACCTGCTCACCGCCCTGGAATCCTCGGCGCCGCGTGCGCCGGCCATCAAGCCGCGCGCCCAGATCCAGGTCGCCGCCGCGCGCACCTCGAACGCCATTACGGACGCCCCGTCCAACCCATCACGCGCCGCCATTTCCAATCTGCGTCCGCTGGGCCGCGAGGCACTGGGCGGGCTGATGCAGCCTGTCTCCGGGCTCGTCTCCCGCAGCTGGGGCGATGACTTGCCGGGGGGCGAAACGGCGAAGGGTCTCTACATCCAGCCACGCTCGAACGCCGACATTGTCGCGCCCGTGGACGGCACAATCGAATATGCCGAAGCCTTCCGAAGCTACGGTCAGCTCTTGATCATTTCGACAAGTGATGGATACCATATCCTGCTAAGCGGTATGGACCGTATTTACGGCACCCCCGGACAGACTGTCCGCGCCGGCGAACCGGTGGGACGCATGTCGGGACGTGAAAACCCGCCGCCTGAACTCTATCTTGAAGTCAGGCGGGAAGGTGTGCCGATGAATCCGGCCCGCTGGATGCAAGGCGGATAAGCCGCCACAGGAGAATGATGACCATGAGAGCAATGCTTACGGGGGCTGCAATCGGTGTCGTGATGGGCGGAGTCGCGGTTGGCGTGTCCGCTGTGGCCTGGCCCGAAAGCACAACTGCATCCGACAGCCGCGCCGAGACCTATCGCCAGCTCGACCTGTTTGCAGAAGTTCTCGCCCGCGCCCGCGCCGACTACGTCACCGAAATCGACGAAGCCAAAGCCATGGAAGCGGCCATTAACGGCATGCTCGGCTCGCTTGACCCCCACTCTTCCTATCTCTCGGCCGAAGACTTCCAGTCCATGCAGGTGCAGACCTCCGGCCAGTATGGCGGCCTCGGCATCGAAGTGCAGATGGAAGAAGGCTTCGTGAAAGTCATCACCCCAATGGACGACACCCCGGCCAGCCGCGCGGGCCTGAAGAGCGGCGATCTGCTCACCGCCATCAATGGCAAGCCGATCGTTGGCCTCAATATCGACGACGCCGTCGAGGACATGCGCGGCCCGCCCGGCTCTGAGATCATCGTCACGGTGATGCGCGACGGCGAAGACCCGTTCGACGTCACCATGGAGCGTGAAGTCATCCGGCCGAAATCGGTCAACTGGAAGACTATTGACGACGATATCCTCTATCTGCGGATCTCGACCTTCAATGAGCGCACGACCGATCTGCTTGAAGACGCCATCGAAGAAGGCTCTCAGGCGATTGACGGGCGCCCCGATGGCATCGTCCTCGACCTGCGCAACAATGGCGGCGGCCTGCTCGACCAGGCGATCTCCGTCACGGACAAGTTCCTCTCCGGCGGTGAGGTCGTTTCCACGATCGGCCGCCGGCCAAGCGATATTGCCCGCTACAATGCCCGCTCCGGTGAGGTCTTCCAGAATGTGCCCATCCTTGTGCTGATCAATAATGGCACCGCCTCGGCCTCGGAAATCGTCGCCGGCGCCCTGCAGGACCGTGGCCGCGCCACGGTGCTCGGCACGACCAGCTTCGGCAAGGGCTCGGTCCAGACCGTTATCCCGCTTGGCACCGACCGGGGCGCGATCCGCCTGACCACATCGCGTTATTACACCCCGTCGGGCCGCTCGATCCAGGCGACCGGCATCGTTCCGGACATGGAAGTCGCCCAGACCCGTGTCAGCGAAGAAGAGCTGGAGCGTATCCGCCGCTTCTCCGAAGCCGACCTGCCCAACGCCCTTACCAATGAGGACGGCGTTGAGCGTGAAATCCCGCACCTGCCGGATGAGCAGCCGCCGGAAGACTATGAAGGCGACGACTATCAGCTCGACCGGGCGGTTGAGGTGCTGCGCGGTGGCCAGATGAGCGCGGCGGAAACACAGCAGGCGGGTTAACCGATATTTGCGTTGTCTTAACGGGTCGCTGCCAGTCTCTGGTTGAAACTGGACACTGGCAGACGACCGGAGACACGCCTCATGCCCCAACGGGTGACCCGCGACCCTTCCCCGCTGCGCAGCGCGGCCCTGCATGGCGGTCTCAGCGTCTCGCTTCTGGCCGGGCTGGTGCTCGCGGCAATTGGCGCGATCCATGTCTGGGGCGACGATGCTTCAGCAACCCCCGTGCGCCAGATCGCGCTTTTCGAAGCCGACCTCCCCGAGGCGGCTTCTCCAGCACCGGCACTGAAAGCACGCCTTGCTACCGCCGAAGCGCCTGTCGCCCGGCGCGCGCCCCCGCCTGTGGCGGAAGAGGACACGCCGCCGCCCTTCTATACCGATGCGACCGCCCCCGCGCCTGACCTTGGCGTCGAATACACCAATGGTGTCTCGCGGGTCCTTCGGGCCTCGGCCCCGGCAAGCGATGAGCCAGCCGTCCGCATAAATGGTATCAGCGTCTCGACGGGTCAGTCCTGGCAGGAGCGGCGCACCGCCAAAGCTCTGCCCCCTGCGCCGGTTGACGCGGTCAGCGAGATCACGCCGGATGGCCGCCTGCCGAAAACAGCCGCAGACGGGCGCACGCCTGCCGGGGTCTATGGCCGCCCCTTCTCCAATCCCGAAGGCCGCCCCACCGTCTCCATCGTCCTTGGCGGTCTCGGCATCAACCACACCCATACCCGCTCGGCCATCGATGAACTTCCCGCCGAGGTCACGCTCTCCTTCGCGCCCACCACGCGCGACCTCCAGGGCTGGATCGACCGCGCCCGGGCCGCAGGTCATGAAGTTCTCCTCGAAGTGCCGATGGAAGCCTACGAAACCGGCACCGAACGGCCCCATCCGCAGACACTTTCAGCCAGCATGGACGCTGCCCGCATGGAAGCGGGTCTGAACGGCATCCTGGCCAGCGCCTCGGGCTATTTCGGCATCACCAATTATCAGGGCGGCCGCCTCGCGCGCGACGAAGCCGCCAGCGCCGCCCTCACATCGCTTGTCGCCGGGCGCGGTCTCGCCTTTGTCGAGGATGGCAGCCTGTCACGTTCTGCTTTTTCAGGCGCTGCAGGCGCCGCCGGCCTTCGCTACAGACAGGCAGACACGCCCATCGATACCAAGCCGGACGGCAGCGACATTCAGGCCAAGCTGCTGGAGCTTGAAACGCTCGCGCTGGAAAACGGCACCTCCGTCGGCTCCGGCTTCGCCTATCCCGTCACCATCGACATCCTGAAGGACTGGACAGACGGCCTCGCCTCCAAGGGCCTGGCGCTCGCCCCGGTCTCTGCAGTGACGCGGGCGGCGCCTCTTGCGGCTGAAACTGCGGACACGGCCACGCAAGCGGGTGGGCAAGCGCCCCAAGAGGCATTAGACAAGGCCGGGTGAAACCGCAGACCCCTGATCCAAAACTCTATCGCCCCAATGTCGGCCTCGCCCTGTTCTCGGGCAGCGGCTACATTTTTCTTGGCCGCCGCATAAATGGCCGCGGCGCCTTCCAGTGGCAGATGCCACAGGGTGGAATCGATGAAGGCGAAAGCCCGCACGAGGCCGCGCTGAGAGAGCTTGAGGAAGAAGTTGGCGTTTCGGCCAAGCTGGTTGATGTGCTGGAGGAGACCTCCGACTGGCTCCACTATGAATTTCCCACGGAAGTGCGCCGGCGCATGCCGGGCCCCTTTATCGGCCAGCGCCAGAAATGGTTCGCGCTGCGCTTCAAGGGCTCGGACAGCGACATCCGCCTCGACCGCCACACACCGGAATTCGACGCCTGGCGCTGGGCCCGTCTCAGTGAGGCCCCCGGCGCCATCGTGCCGTTCAAGCGCCCGGTCTATCAGGCCGTCGCAGAGCGCTTCCGGCCCTGGGCGGGAGACAATTATGCCATGAGGGCTGACAAGGGGGAGTGATATGAGCCGGACAATATTGATGATCCACGGTGTGGGCTGTGGCGGCGACGCATGGGACCGGATGCGCCGCGACTTCGAGGCCGCTGGCTGGCGCGTCGAGACCCCCACCCTCTATGGCGACCAGCGCACCATCGACAATCCGCCTGAGACGCTGAAGGACCTTACCCTTTCAGACTATATCGACGCCATGTCCGCCAAGGCGCGCGAGCTGGAAAGCGAAACCGGCCAGAAGCCCGTTATCATGGGCCATTCCATGGGCGGCCTCATCACCCAGCACCTCGCTGCGCGGGGCGACGCCGCCGCCGCCATCTTCCTGACGCCCGCCCAGACGCCGGACTGTCAGGTCCAGGACCTGCGCCTGATGATCACCTTCTGGAGCATCCTGAAATCCGGCCGCAAGAAAGTGCCGGAGAACAGCCACAAGGTGGGCAGGTTCGGCTTCAGATGGGGCGTGCTGAACGAGGTACCCAAAGCCCGCCATGACGAGATCTATGCCAAGGCCCGCTTCGATTCCGGCAAGGTCTACCGCGACCTCGCAGAACCCGCGCCCATTGATGAAAAGACCGTCGCCGTCCCGACGCTGACCATCGGGGCCGGCAAGGACCGGGCGACCCCGGTCAAGGCGGTGCGCCGCGTCGGTCAGAAGTATCAGGGCGCGGCCGTGCCGGGCGATTATATCGAATACCCCCAGCACGCGCACTGGATCCTGGATGAGCCGGGCACCGAAAGGGTTGCGGCCGACATCCTCGCCTGGCTGGACCGGAAACTTGCCACGGACACCGCGCCGCAACCGGCCCCCGCCGCCTAATCCAGCGCACCGATATAGGGCAGGCCGCGATACTTGCCCTTGTCGTCCATGCCATAGCCGACGAGAAACCGCTCGGGCGCGTCGAAGGCGTGATAATCGACATCGTCGGCCCCGCCCGGCGCTGACGGTTTGCGCGCCAGCGCAACGGTGATGACTTCACGCGCGCCCTTGGTCAGGAAATGCTTGCGCGCAAAGGCCAGCGTGCGGCCGGTATCGAACACATCATCGATCAGCAGGACACCGCGCCCCTCAACGGGCCGCGTGATGTCGGCGCGCACATTCACCCGGCCAGAGCTCTCGCGCTCGTCGCGGTAGCTTTCCAGCCACAGCGCATCGAGCACGGGATGTATCCCGCGCCGCGCCAGCGCCTTCATGAGGTCGCTGGTAAAGGGCGTCGCCCCGATCAGGATATTGATCGCGGACCATTCACCCTCAAGACGCGGCGCCAGCACTTCGGCCAGCTTGTCGACCCGTGCCATCAGGTCCTGTTCGTCCAGCACAATATCGATGTCAGGTGTCTCGTTACTCAAGATGTCTCATCCGTCTCAGCCAGGGCCTGCGCTTCTTCTGGCCGGGTCTCCCCCTCGGCGGCAAGGGCAAGCTCCAGCTGGAATGCCTCAAACGGCGGGTTCTCGACGCGCTTGACGAACCGGCCGAGCCCGCCTGCCGCGATTTCACCGGGGTCGACCTCGGCATAATAGGCGCCGATCTGCACGCCCGCATCGTCCAGCAGCCGCACCTCGATCAGCGGCGCCTCACGCGTCTGACGGGTAAAGTTCCGCACCGCTCCGGTGATCTCAAGCACAGGCGTCGTCCCCTCAAGAAAGCGCTCTGCATTTTCATCGACAAATTCCATCCCGAACCGGTTGACCTTGAGGCCCAGCGCGCTGAAGGCCGAGGCCGATTGCGGCCAGGTCTGGACCACCTGGTTGCGCATCAGCACCGCCGCCCCCGCAAGGCCAGTCAGAACAAGGAAACTCACCGCCCACACCGCAATAGCCGCCCGGCGGCTTGCCCGCTTGCGCCGCTCTCTCACCCGGCTGCGATAGGCTTCATGTGCCCCGCCTGTGCGCGTGCCGGAAGCAGCCGCCTGCTCGCCCTCACCGACAAACCAGGAATGTCCGCACGCGGCGCACTTCACCGTCCGCCCGGCCTCACCGATCGTTGAGTCTTGTGCGAAATACTGGGTCTCGCAATTCGGACAGGTGAGAATCATGGCTTGGAGTTTCGCCCAATTCTCTGGAATAGTCGATTGGAGCGCTGCGGATTCGAAAGGGAGCTGATGACAGAAGAAGGACCCCCTCTGTCCGGTGAACCCGCCGTTGAACTGAACGGCGTCAGCCTGCGCTATGATACCGCCGACACCATCCTCAGCGATCTGGATATCCGCCTGAAGCCGGGGACCTTTACCTTTCTCACCGGCCCGTCCGGGGCCGGTAAATCCTCGCTCCTGAAGCTTCTCTACCTCGCGCACGCGCCCAGCGAGGGAGAGGTCCGCCTGTTCGGCCAGCGCACCGCAGACCTCTCACGCAAACAGCTCTCGGCCCTGCGCCGCCGCATCGGCGTGGTCTTTCAGGACTTCCGCCTGCTCGAACACCTCACCGCCTTTGAGAATGTCGCCCTGCCCCTGCGCGTCAGCGGCGAGAAGCCGGAACAATACACAGACGAGGTTGTCGATCTCATCCGCTGGGTCGGCCTTGGCGCACGCATCAATGCCTTCCCGCAGGCGCTGTCGGGCGGCGAACAGCAACGCCTCGCCATCGCCCGCGCCCTGATCAACAAGCCGGATCTTCTCATTGCCGACGAACCGACCGGCAACGTCGATCCGGACATGGCACGGCGTATCTTCCGTCTGTTCATAGAGCTTAACCGCCGCCTCAACACCACCGTGATCATCGCGACCCACGACATGCACCTCATCCGGGAGTTCAACTCCCCCGTGCTCAAACTGCAGGACGGGCTGCTCTTCGCAGACTCCGCCTATGAGCAGGCCTGATGCAGAAGATGAACCCCCTCCTGCCCGCCAGCGATGCGCGTGAAGCCGCGCTCTTCTTCGTCGTGGCCGCGCTCTGCTTCCTCGCCGTCCTGGCGACACTGACGGCCCGCGGCACCTATACCGCCGCCAAGGCGTGGACCGCACAGGTCGAAGGCGAGATGACGGTCCGGATCAGCGATACCGACCGGCGCGGCGCCGAAGAGGCTGCAACCCTGATCGCCGGCATGCCCGGCGTCGATGCGGCCCATGTCCTCACCGAGGAAGAGCTGAACGAGCTTCTTGCGCCCAGTTTCGGGCCGGGCGGCATTCCGGATGGCATTCCGCTGCCGCTTCTCATCGCTGTCGATGCCTCCGGCGACGCCCTAACACTAGCGGCTGCGATTAATGACCAGCTTTCCGCTGAAGGCATTACCGGGCATGCCGAGGCCCATTCGGCCTATGCCGCCGAGGTCCGCAAGGCGCTCGCCACGCTGCGCGCCGCCGCCATCGGCATGGTCCTCCTGCTCACCATGACGGCCATATCCGTGATCGCCTTTGCGACCCATGCCGCGCTTCTGGCCCGCAAGGACATTGTCGATGTCCTTCACCTTGCCGGGGCCGAGGACCGCTTCATTGCCCGCCTGTTTGAGCGCCGCTTCTGGCTGCTCGGCCTGAAAGCGGGCGCGGCGGGCTCCGTCGCAGCACTTGCGGTCACCGCCATGATCGTCTTTTCGGCGCAGAGCTCCAGCGCACCGAGTGAGCTTCTGCCCAAGCTCTCGCTTGATGCCGGGGACCTCATCATCCTTGCCGTCGCACCGGTGGCCGGCGCGCTGGCGGCCCGTATCGCCGCGCGCATCACGGTTGGCCGCTCTCTGAGGAGTTCGCTTTGAATACGATCCGCTCCTTTCTCTTCGTGATCTGGCTCTATGGCGGGATGGCGGTGATCGGCATTGCCTGCCTGCCCACCCTGCTTTTACCCCGCAAGTTCGCCATCGGCGCCATCGGCCTCTACGCGCAGTATATCCGCGTCGGCCTGCGCCTGCTTTGCGGGGTGCGTGTAGAGCTTCGCGGGCGTGAGAACATCCAGCCAGGCGCCGCCCTCATCGCCGGCAAGCACCAGGCCATGCTGGACGTCTTCATCCCCTTCATCCTGTTTTCCGACCCAGCCATCATCCTCAAGAAAGAACTTCTCTGGTATCCGGCACTCGGCTGGTATGCGCTGAAGACGAAGATGATCCCTATCGACCGGGGCGGCACATCGAAGACGCTGAAAAAGATGCTGCGCGATGCCAAGACCCGCAGCGAGCAGGGCCGCCAGATCCTCATCTATCCCGAAGGGACACGACAGCCTGCGGGTGCCACGCTCGACTATAAATCGGCCGGGATTACCGCCCTCTACAGCCAGCTCGATGTGCCGGTCATTCCGCTCGCGACCAATTCCGGCCTCTGCTGGAAACCGCGCGGTATGACCCGGCGTCCGGGCCTTGTCGTTTATGAGGTTCTGCCGCCCATCCCTGCCGGTCTCGACCGCAAACAGATGTTTGCCCGCATGAAGGACGAACTGGAAGCGGCTTCCGAGAAGCTGCTCGACGAAGGCCTCGCCGCCCAGAACCGCACACGCGAAACACTCAAACTGACCTGATCCGGTAAATCGTCATCCCGGAATTTGCGCCGCAAATGTCCGGGACCCAGCATCTTGCCAGACTTGAGGGCTCAAGGGTTCAGGCGGCGCTTTCAGCGCCTTCCTTCCTGCGCAGATAGATCGAATTCTTCGGCTTTGAGAACACCCGCGCCACCATCGGCTCAAAGAATTCGAGCGGTTCGCTCTTATAGTCGGGGTCGAACGCGGCCTGATCGTATTTATGGCAGAACTCGGCGCAGCGCTGGAAGTGCGGATGGTCCCTGAACTGGTCGCGCATATTCCGGTCCAGTCCCAGATGCTCAAAGAAATAATAGCCCTGGAAGATGCCATGATTGGCGACCATCCAGAGGTTCTCTTCCGACACAAAAGGTTTCAGGATCGCAGCAGCAACGTCGGGATGGTTCATGCTGCCAAGCGTGTCGCCAATATCATGCAGCAGGGCGCAGACGACGTATTCCTCATCCCGGCCATCGCGATGGGCACGCGTTGCGGTCTGCAGGGAATGCTCCAGACGGTCGACGGGAAATCCGCCAAAGTCACCATCCAGCAGGCGCAGATGGTCCAGCACCCGCTTGGCAAGGCCCTTGTTGAAGATACGCGAATGCTCGGAGATGATCTCCCAGTCTTCCTTCGTGCCTTCCATCATCTCGCGAAACTGGGCGCGCTCGCCCATGCCGTGTCGGTCTGCCATGCCGTTTCTCCCGTCTTTTATCTGCGGCACAGGATAGGCGCAGCCTGGACCATGGTCAAAGCCTCTCCCTCGCGGTGCGCCATCCCTTGCGCTAGGGTGGCCCGGCAAGACGGAAGACGGGCCACAGATGACAACACCAGACGACGCGACGCTCAGACAGGCCTGCGACGAGCTCATGGCCCGTGACCCGGCCTTTCAGGCCGCCTTTGCCGTCATTGGCCTGCCGGACTGGCGCTATAGCCCGCCCCTCTATCGCACGATTGCCCGGATGATCGCCTTTCAGCAGATCACGACCAAGGCCGCTGCCTCCATCTGGGCCCGCGTCGAAGCTGCGCTGGGCGAGGTCACGCCCGCCGCGATGCTTGCCGCCAGCGAGGATGAGCTTCGCGCATGCGGCCTCTCGCGGCCAAAGATACGCCACCTCAAATCCATTGCCGAGGCCGTCGAAAGCGGGGCCCTGGACCTCACCCGCGTCTATCATGGGGAGATGGACGCCGCGCGCGCAGAGCTTCTGGCCGTAAAGGGCATCGGCCCATGGACGGCCGATCTCTTCCTTCTCTCCTGCGGGCGGCTGGATGCGTTCCCCATAGCCGATGTCGGCCTCATGGAAGCCTACCGCCTGCTGAGCGGGCATGAGGACCGTTACGCCCCAAAGGCGTTCACCCAGCTTGCCGAATCATGGCGCCCTTGGCGCGGCGTCGCGGCCCATCTTCTCTGGGGCTGGATCAATGCAGAGCGCGCAAAAGCCTATTCCGCGAGCGGCGGCGAGGACGCCTGATCTGGAGCAATCATTACAGCAGGGGCGGAATTTGCGCATTGGTGCTGGTCAAAGGCCGAAACTGTCATAAAGTGGTCTCAGGGAATCAGTAATGATCCCGATCAAACCGATGGAGGCGCGTGTTCACTGACTTTTCGTCAGCCGCTACAAAGGGACAGCTTGGAGGCAGCGATGCCTGAAGTCCTGACAAGCCCACCAAATGGGCGACCCGCCCTTGTATTGAACGCCGATTTCCGGCCGCTTTCCTACTATCCGCTCTCGCTCTGGCCCTGGCAGGATGTCGTGAAAGCCGTCTTCCTCGACCGGGTCGACATCATCGCCGAATATGACACCGTTGTGCGCAGCCCCAGTTTTGAGATGCGCCTGCCCTCTGTCATCGCGCTGCGCGAATTCGTCCGCCAGGACCGCTCGCCCGCCTTCACCCGTTTCAACGTCTTCCTTCGCGACGGCTTCCAGTGCGTCTATTGCGGTGCGCATGAAGAGCTGACCTTCGACCATGTGGTCCCCCGCTCGCGCGGCGGGCGCACCAGCTGGACCAATATCGTCGCGGCCTGCTCGCCCTGTAACCTGAAGAAAGGCGGGCGCATGCCTACCGATGCGGGGATGGTCCCGCATAGAAAGCCGGTCCGCCCGACCAATTACCAGCTTCAGGAAATCGGCCGGCGCTTCCCGCCCAACCACCTCCATGAGACGTGGATGGACTATCTCTACTGGGACGTCGAACTCGAAGCCTGACCGCTTTTACCACCCAAACAAAAAGCCCCGCAGCCAGATGGCGCGGGGCTTTGTTTCTGGTCAGTCACTTCGAACTAGTACTGGGTGCTGTCCTTTTCGAGCTTGTCGATATCCTGCGCGGCGTCTTCACCGGCTTTCTCGATCTGCTCTTCTTCATATTCGGTCAGGCCTTTGACATCGACATCCGGATTGTCGACGCGGTTGAGGTCGCCATAGCGCGCGGCCGCATCATCACGGTCTGCGGCCTCAGGACCGCCCATGCCATCCTCTTCATACTGGCCTTCCGTTTCGGTCTCGAGCTCTGTCTGGACGTCTTTCTCGTCCTTCAGCGTCTCGGCCTCGTCTGAATAGAGGTCGGCGTCGGCTTCTGCGGCTTCCTTGTTCTCATAATAGGTGCCGCCCTGACCGTATTCCTCATTCATGTTGGACTTGGACTCCACGTCCAGCTCCGTCTCGGACTCAGCCTCGATATCGGCGGCCGGCGTATCGACCTCGACACCGGTACTGGTATTGAGATCGGACCCGGTGACGGTATCGTCGTCATTCTCATAGAACTCGCCGTCGACCCCATCATCGATGTTGGTCTGCGTATCGAGCTCGGCGTCACCGTCCCAGCTGGGCGTTGAGGCGGTGGGGGTGTCGGCATCCATCTCTGCGCCGGTCTCGCCCTCAATGGCGACATCCGGCACATTTGTCGTGACATCGGCCTCTGTCTCTGCGGTGACATCGGCGGTCGGGGCCTGTGCAAGGGCCGGGGCTGCCATCAGGGCAAGCGCGGCGCTCGCGGTCAGAAGGGTGCGTTTCATAGCGTTTCCTTTCAGCATTCTGCCTTGGACCGGATAAACGGGCGCGCCGCAGCGCTGTTCCTGGCGCCATCCTTAATTCGCGTTCACGCCGTCTCCGGCTTGCCGCCCCCAGCGCACCGGTCCAGTGTTCGCATATGACCGACAATTCCCGCCTGCGCGGCCGCAACGCCAAGATCCTCGCCACGATCGGACCGAAGAGCGCGAGCCCCAGCGCCATCCGCTTGCTGGCCGAAGCGGGCGCCGACCTCTTCCGCCTCAATTTCAGCCATGGCACGCATGAGACCCATGCCGCCGTCTTCGAGGCGATCCGCTCGGCCGAAGCCACGCTGGGCCGCCCGCTCTCCATCCTCGCAGACCTGCAGGGCCCAAAGATCCGTGTCGGCACCTTCCCGGACGGCGCACTGGACCTGAAGCGCGGCCAGACCTATGCGCTGAGCCCCGAGGAGACCACCAGCGCCCGCGACACCATTCCTGTCCCGCACCCTGAAATCCTCGCCTCCCTCGAAGAGGGCGACGAGATCCTCTGCGACGACGGCAAGGTGCGCCTCACGGTCAGTGAGGCCGGCGAGACACCGCGCGTCACCACCCCCTTCAACGCGGCCCTGTCAGACCGCAAGGGTTTCACCGTTCGCGGAAAGACCCTGCCCCTGAAGGCAATGACGGAAAAAGACCACGACGACCTCGCCTTCGCGCTGGAACTTGGCGTCGATTTTGTCGCGCTGAGCTTCGTTCAGTCGGTCGATGACATTCGTGAGGCCAAGTCCGCCATCAATGGCCGCGCGCCGCTCATCGCCAAGATCGAAAAACCCGGCGCCGTCGCAGATCTCGACGCCATCATCCGCGCCTCGGACGGCGTGATGATCGCGCGCGGTGACCTCGGCGTCGAATTTCCGCTGGAACAGGTCCCGATCATCCAGCGGCGGATCGTGCGCGAGGCCCGCGAGGTGGGGCGCCCCGTTATCGTCGCAACGCAGATGCTGGAGTCGATGATCGAGAATGCGGCCCCCACGCGCGCAGAGACAGGGGACGTCGCCACAGCCATCTATCAGGGGGTTGATGCGGTCATGCTCTCGGCTGAAACCGCCATCGGCCGGCATCCGCCCACCGCCGTCGCCATCATGGACCGGATCATAAAGGCCACCGAAGAGGCGCCCGACTATCGCGACTCCCTGCGCCAGTTCATGGGCGACCGGAATGAGGAGCGCGTCATCGATATTGTCGCGCGCGCCGCCCAGTCGCTCGCCTTCGCGGTCAAGGCACGGGCGCTTGCCCTGCGCACCGGCTCGGCCCGGCGCCTCGCCCAGTTCGCCAAGCATCGCGGGCGCTATTTCATCCTTTATGGCTCTGCCGACGATACGCGCCTGCGCCGCGCCCAGCTTCTCTGGGGCGTCCACCCCATCCATGTCGAACATATCGAGCAGGGCGACTGGCCCCGCGCCCTGATGGATGCGGCCGGTCTCGACGGCGCCGTCGCTTATGCCGCCTGGAAAGGCGGCGGCGACGACACCGCCTGGGAGATGGGCATCAAGCGGGGCTAAGCCTGCTCCCAGTCCGCGACGAGGCTGCGGCGCAGGTGCAGGACGTAGACAAATACGGCGACGGTAAAGACACCCACATAGCCGAACACGCCAATATTGCGGACCTGCATGTCGTTCAGAACGACTCCCGTCAGTCCCGCCAGAGCGAGCACCCCGCTCCCCAGGAAAAGTGCGCTGACGCATGACGAGAGCGGACCCGGATGAACCGCCCGCGCGGCGCAAAGTGCAGCCACGGCGAAGAAGCCATCCCAGGCGAGAATGTCGAGCGCATAGACAAGCGACGGCCAGTGAAACGAAAACACAAGGTCGTGCCCGGCCATGTTCGCGAAGGCGGGCGCGCGACTGAGTGTCAGGATGGCAAAATGCACGCTGGCCGTCAGGCCCGCCGTCAACGCCGCAAAGACAAGCGCGGTCAGGCTGAAGCCGCGCCGGCTATTGGGTGCCCTCAGGTGAATAACGGCAAACAACGCGACGAGCATGGGACACATCAGCAGGATGAGGATTTCCAGCACAGTGAAATAGGGGTCGCCGATGGGATCATCCCTGAACGCCAAGGATCCGAGCCCTACCGCCAGCACGCCAGCATAGGCCACCGAGAGAAGGACGTAGCCGACCCCCACACTGACACCAAACGAGCGTATCTGATCCCTGTCTGCGGTATGCATGTTTCAAAAAGGCCAATGGAGCACGAATGCCAAGCTAGCATATTCTGCCTTGTTGTCTGCGCCGCCATCAGCGAACTGCCGCAGCGCCACACCACTGCACACCTGCGTCGCCAATCCTTGACAGTAGGCGACCACTCCGTAATGTAATCTTATTACAATTTAGGATAATTCAGATGGTCCCTTTCGGTGAAGAACACGCAGCTGTCTACGACACCCAGTTTGGCGATATGGCGCCCATTCGCGACAGCCTGGACCTGATCACGAACCTCGCTCTCGACGTCCTGCCGGAGGATGCGCCCGTCCTCTGCGCCGGCGCTGGCACAGGCACGGAAGTTCTGGCCCTCGCCGCCGCGCATCCCGGCTGGCGCTTCTGCCTTGCAGAACCAGCGCCCGCCATGCTGGCCGTGGCGCGCAGGAAACTGGGCTCGGCCGGCCTGCTTGAGCGCTGCACCTTCCATGAAGGCTACCTAGACAGCCTGCCGCCCGGCGAACGCTTCGATGGCGCGACCTCTCTTCTCGTCTCGCATTTCCTGACGGAGACAAACGAGCGCGAGGCCTATTTCCGGGAGATCGCCGTCCGCCTTAGACCCGGCGGCACGCTGGTCGACGCGGACCTTGCCGCAGACCGCAGCGACCCTCGCTTCGACCGGCTGATGGAGGTCTGGCTGACGGGCATCCAGACCAGCAATGCGACAAGTGACATGAAAGACAATTACCGGGCGGATTTCGGCACAGCCTTCGCCGCCCATTCCCCGTCAGAGGTCGAAGCCCTGATACAGGGCGCCGGCTTTGAGGCGCCGGTGCAGATCTTTCAGGGCATGCTCATCCGCGGCTGGGTCACGAGCCGCACCTGACCAGCGTCCAGCCCGTCTTCCCCGCCCTTTTGCCCACACATGAAAACGCCCGGCCATGTCTGGCCGGGCGCTCTTGAAAACCGTTGTGCAATCAGACGCCTAGACGTCCAGAAGCAGACGTTCCGGATCTTCCAGCGCTTCCTTGACGCGGACGAGAAAGGTCACGGCTTCCTTGCCGTCGACGATGCGGTGATCATAGGACAGCGCCAGATACATCATCGGGCGGATCTCGACCTTGCCATCGATAGCGACAGGACGTTGCTCAATCCGGTGCATGCCAAGCACGCCGGACTGCGGGGGGTTCAGGATCGGCGTCGACATCAGCGAGCCATAGACGCCGCCATTGGTCACGGTGAACGTGCCGCCCTGCATATCGCCAATCGTCAGCTCACCGTCGCGCGCCTTGCGGGCAAGGTTGCCCAGCTCACGCTCGATCCCGGCAATCGACAGCTCATCACAGTCACGGATCACCGGCACGACAAGGCCTTTGTCGGTTCCGACCGCCATGCCGATATCGTAGAAGTTCTTGTAGATGATATCGGTGCCGTCGATCTCGGCGTTCACAGCAGGGATCTCCTGCAGCGCAGAGACGATCGCCTTGGTGAAAAAGCCCATGAAGCCAAGCTTCACGCCATGCTTCTCAGCGAAGCTATCCTTGTACTTGGACCGAAGCGCCATCACGGCGGACATATCGACATCGTTGAATGTCGTCAGCATCGCGGCCGTGTCCTGCGCCTCTTTCAGGCGGCGTGCGATGGTCTGGCGAAGACGGGTCATCTTCACCCGTTCCTCACGCGGGCCGATTTCACGCTGGGAGGCAGCCGCCTGCGGCTTGCTTTCCTGCTTCGGTGCCTGTGCGGCCTTGTTCACAAAGTCGATGGCGTCGGCCTTGGTGGCCCGGCCATCGCGGCCCGTGCCTGGAATGTCCTGCGGATTGACGCCGCCCTCGGATGCCACGCGGCGCACCGATGGGGAGACCGGACGGTCTTCCTGGCCGGAGGCGGACTCGCCGGTCTCTGCCGGGGTCTGGCTGGTCGTCGCGCCTTCGGACACGCGGGCTTCCTTGGCCTCAGTGCCGCCGGAGGATTTCGAAGACGAGGCGCCCGCGCTGCCGCCGGCCCCGCCGGAAATACGTGCGATGACCGATCCCGGTGTCACAGTGTCGCCCGGAGAAACCAGCAGTTCGGCAATCGTGCCGTCGGCCGATGCCGGGACTTCCAGCGCGACCTTGTCGGTCTCGATCTCGGCAATCGTCTCATCCTTGGAGACGCGGTCGCCGACTTTCTTCAGGAACTCGCCCAGCGTGCCTTCGGTGACGCTTTCGCCCATGGCGGGCACGACGACATCTGTGAGGTCGCCGCCCTCATTGCCGCCACCTGAGCGGCCGGGATCGCCCTTGGGCGCGGCTTCCTGCTCACCGGCCTTCTCGGCGCTTTTATCCTTGTCGGCTTCCGGCGCGCTGTCCTCGCTCGCCGCGCCTGCGCCATCGCCGCTGCCAAGACGGCCCAGAACCGCGCCGATCTCGACCGTGTCGCCCTCATTGGCGACGATCTCGCTCAGCGTGCCGTCTGCCGTTGCGGCAACCTCAACTGAAACCTTGTCGGTTTCCAGCTCGACCAGAACCTCATCCTTGGAGACCTTGTCGCCAGCTTTCTTGAGCCACTGGCCCACTGTGGCCTCCGTCACGCTCTCGCCGAGCTGAGGGACTACGATATCAGTCATATGCTTCCGTTTCCGTTAGGTATCGTTCTGTTCAGGCGGAAACGATGCTGTCTTCGACCGGCTGGTCACCCAGCGCGGCGGCGATGAGAGCATCCTTTTCCTTGTTATGTTGCGAAAGTAGGCCGGTTGCCGTCGCTGCCGAGGGCGGACGTCCCGCATATTTCGGCCGCGGGTTCTGCGCACCGACCTGGTTACAGGCCCATTCGATCTCGTCACGCATGAAGGTCCAGCCGCCCATATTGCGCGGTTCTTCCTGGCACCAGACCATCTCGGCCTGGGTAAAGCGCTTCAGCTCCGCCATGATTGACTTGCGCGGCACCGGATAGAATTGCTCGATCCGGAGCAGATAGACGTCATCGATCCCGCGTTCCTCACGTGCCTCGAACAGGTCGTAATAGACCTTGCCCGAACACATCACGACGCGGCGGATCTTGTCATCGCCGGTCAGTTTCACCTTGCCTTCGCGGCCCGGCGTCTCGGCATCGTCCCACAGCACGCGGTGGAAGGAGGATTTCGTGTTGAAATCATCCAGCGAGGACGTCGCCAGCTTGTGACGCAGCAGCGATTTCGGCGTCATGATGATCAGCGGCTTGCGGAAGTCGCGGTGGATCTGGCGGCGAAGTGCATGGAAATAGTTCGCAGGCGTGGTGAGGTTCACCACCTGCATATTGTCTTCCGCGCACATCTGCAGGAAGCGTTCAAGACGCGCCGAGCTATGTTCAGGCCCCTGGCCTTCATAGCCATGCGGCAGGAGGCAGACGAGACCGCTCATCCGCAGCCACTTGCGTTCGGCCGAGGAAATGAACTGGTCGAAGAAGACCTGCGCCCCGTTCGAGAAGTCACCGAACTGTGCCTCCCAGAGGACCAGACAGTTCGGATCGGCGAGCGAATAGCCATACTCATAACCGAGCACCGCTTCCTCGGAGAGGAGCGAGTCGATCACTTCGTAATTGGCCTGGCCGTCTGCGATATTGTTGAGCGGCGTATAGCGCGCACCACTGGTCTGGTCGACGAAATGGCTGTGGCGCTGGGAGAATGTGCCGCGACCGGAATCCTGACCCGACAGGCGGACCGGAAAGCCCTCCTCGAGCAGCGTGGCAAAGGCCAGATGCTCTGCGGTCGCCCAGTCGAGGCCGTGACCGGTCTCGATGGCTTCACGGCGGGCATCGATCACGCGGCGCAGCGTCTTGTGGATGTCCACATTGTCCGGCACCGTGGTGATCGTCTCGCCGATTTCCTTCAGCTTCTTGATCGCGACGCCGGTCTTGCCGCGCCGCTCGTCATCCTCAGGCAGGCCGAGGCCGGACCACTCACCATCGAGCCAGTCGGCCTTGGTCGCTTCAAAGGTCTTGCCATCGTCAAAGGCCTTGTCGAGGAAATCCTCGAAATCCTTGATCTGCTGCTTGACCTCATCCTCGGAGACCAGCCCCTCTTCAACGAGGCGCTTGGCATAGATTTCCCGCGTCGATTCATGCGTCTTGATCTGCGAGTACATGACCGGCTGGGTGAACATCGGTTCGTCACCCTCATTGTGGCCGAACCGGCGGTAGCAGAACATGTCGATGACGACGTCCTTGCCGAATTTCTGGCGGTACTCGGTCGCCACCTTGGCGCAATAGGTCACTGCTTCGGGGTCGTCGCCATTCACATGGAAGATCGGCGCCTGCACCATCAGCGCCACGTCGGACGGATAGGGCGATGAGCGCGAATACATCGGGCTTGTCGTAAAGCCGATCTGGTTGTTGACGATGAAGTGGATCGTGCCGCCCGTGCGATAGCCGGCAAGGCCAGACAGCGCGAAACACTCAGACACGACACCCTGGCCGGCAAAGGCCGCATCGCCATGCAGCAGAAGCGGCAGCTTGTGCGACCGGTCGAGCGTGCCCGTCTCATCAGCTTCCATCGCCTGTTTGGCGCGGGTCCGGCCAAGAACGACCGGGTTCACCGCCTCGAGGTGAGACGGGTTGGCGTTCATGGTGAGGTGAACTTCATTGCCATCGAAAGCGCGGTCAGACGATGCGCCGAGATGGTATTTCACATCGCCGGAGCCAAAGCCTTCGGCGCCCTGGGTGGAGCCGCCCTGAAACTCGTGGAAGATCTTCTCATACGGCTTGCCCATGACGGCCGCCAGCATGTTGAGGCGGCCACGGTGCGGCATGCCGACCACGATCTCGTTGACGCCAAGTGCGCCGCCGCGCTTGATGATCTGCTCCAGCGCCGGCACGGCTGCTTCGCCGCCATCGAGGCCGAAGCGCTTGGTGCCGGGATAACGGCGGTGCAGAAAGCGCTCGAACGTCTCCGCTTCGATCAGCTTGGCGAGGATCGCCTTCTTGCCTTCCGGGGTGAACGCAACGCCCTTGTCCGGGCCCTCGATACGTTCCTGAAGCCAGGCTTTCTCCTCAGGCGAGGAGATGTGCTGGAATTCGATCCCGACGGTCGAGCAATAGGTCCGGCGAAGGATGTCGACCATTTCAGGAATGGTCGCATAATCGAGGCCGAGATAGCCATCGATATAGATGCTGCGATCCATGTCCGCATCGGTGAAGCCATAGCTGGCCGGGTCGAGCTCGGGCTGGGTCGCGTCATTATCGATGGCCAGCGGGTCAAGATTTGCCGCGAGATGGCCCCGCACCCGATAGGCGCGGATCATCATCAGCGCGCGGATCGAATCCTTGACCGCATTGGCAATATCCTCGGCGCTCGCCGCCGGGGCGTCGGACTTGATCTTCTCCTTGAGTTTGGGCTCAAGCAGCGTCCAGTTGCCGTCGAAGGCAGCGACCTGGTCGGCATCGGCAGGCTTGGGCCAGCGCTCACGCTTCCAGCTTGCGCCATCCGCATTGCGGGTCGCCGCCTCATCGCCATCACCCAGCTGGGCAAAGAAGTCGCGCCAGCTGTCAGGAACCGATTTGGGGTCGCGCGCATACGCGGCCTGCATCTTTTCGATCCAGACCGCGCTGCCGCCATAAAGAAAGGCAGTCTCAAGCATCGCGCTGTTTGCTGCGCTCCGCTTGCCCGTAATCGGGGAACCGTCATCTGCCATGGTTTATACCGTCCTGTTGTTTCACTGGACGGCCCGGCGGGGTCGTGTCTCAGGCCTCGTCTGGCCGCCATGCGGACACTTAGTGTCCGCGGCTATCCTTTCAAAACCTCTACCATGGTATCGCCGAGACGCGCAGGGCTCGGTGACACCTTGATGCCAGCAGATTCCATCGCCTCGATCTTGGACGGGGCATCGCCCTTGCCGCCCGAAACAATGGCACCGGCATGGCCCATGGTACGGCCCGGAGGCGCCGTGCGGCCAGCGATGAAGCCGACCATCGGCTTCTTGCGGCCCTTCTTGGCCTCATCCTTCAGGAATTGTGCAGCTTCTTCCTCGGCAGAGCCGCCGATCTCACCGATCATGATGATCGACTTGGTCTCGTCATCGGCGAGGAAAAGCTCCAGCACGTCGATGAAGTTGGTGCCGTTGACGGGGTCGCCGCCAATGCCGACAGCGGTCGTCTGGCCAAGACCGGCCTGGCTGGTCTGGAACACGGCCTCATAGGTCAGCGTGCCCGAACGCGACACGACGCCGACAGAGCCCTTCTTGAAGATCTTGCCCGGCATGATGCCGATCTTGCACTGCTCAGGGGTCAGCACGCCCGGGCAGTTCGGCCCGATCAGGCGCGAATTGGATTTTTCGAGCTTTGCCTTCACGCGGACCATGTCCATGACCGGCACACCTTCGGTGATACAGGTGATCAGTTCGATCCCCGCATCGATGGCTTCCTCGATGGCCGCTGCCGCGCCGGCTGGCGGGACATAGATGACCGAAGCATTGGCGCCGGTGGCTTCCTTGGCCTCACCCGCCGTCGCATAGATCGGCAGCTCGGTCCCGTTATCGGCGGTCCATTTCTGGCCAGCCTTCTTCGGGTGCGTCCCGGCGACCATCTTGGTGCCGTAATATTCGAGCGCCTGATTGGTGTGGAACGAGCCGGTATTGCCGGTCAGGCCCTGCACGATGACTTTGGTATTGGAGTCGATAAGGATGGACATTCAGTGCTTCCTACTTCGTAGCGTTTAGCGCCGGCTCTACCGGCTTTGTTTTGTTGAGGGAGAGGTTGAGCACCTCCCCCCGATTGGCCCTCATGGCATAGATGGTGACCACCGACCCGTCCTGGGTCACGCCGCTCCAGCGGCCCAGACCCACAGAGTCGCCGTCCTTCTCATAGGTGTCGACCTTGCCCATCATGCCTTCGATGCCGTCAAGGCCCGCAATATCCACGCGGGCGATGTCATTGGCGCCGTAGCCGGTGACGCTACAGGTCATTCCGTCCACGTGAGGAAAGTCCATCGGCATGAGCTGGAGCATGAGCGGCATGTCGGCCGTCATCTCCTTCTCCGCCACCGCGCCGCCAAAGGCCGCCATCTCCTCAGGGGAGGTCCCGTCAGGGATCTCCCATCCCAGCGCGGTGAAAACCACGCCCGGATCGCGCGCTTCCAGCACGAGGGAAGAACAGACATTGACGAAATCCACGAGGACGGGTGAAGCCCCTTCCGGGGCCGAAATCCCGCCCTCCAGCGTCGGGGTAAGCTTGCCGTCGCCGCCAGCGCTCTCGCAGGCGGCCAGCAAGACGGCCGTAAGACAGATGAGAGAAGAACGAACCATCGGGCCGGATTACCCCTTGACCGCGTCGGTGATCTTCTTGGCCGCGTCGTCGAGATCGTCGGCCGGGATCACGTTGAGGCCCGAATTCTTGATGATGGCCTTGCCCTCATCGACATTCGTACCTTCCAGGCGGACGACCAGCGGCACGCCAAGATTGGTTTCCTTGACCGCTGCGATCACGCCTTCGGCGATGACGTCACATTTCATGATGCCGCCGAAGATGTTCACCAGGATACCCTTCACATTCGGGTCCTTCATGATGATCTTGAACGCGGCTGCGACCTTCTCCTTGTTGGCGCCGCCGCCAACGTCACAGAAGTTCGCCGGCTCTTCGCCATAGAGCTTGATGATGTCCATCGTCGCCATGGCGAGGCCCGCGCCGTTGACCATGCAGCCAATCGTGCCGTCGAGCGCGATATAGGCGAGGTCCCATTCAGACGCCTCGATTTCCTTTTCGTCTTCCTCGGTCTTGTCGCGCAGTTCCACGATGTCCGGGTGACGGAAGAGGGCGTTGGTGTCGAAGCTGACCTTGGCGTCGAGAACGCGCAGATGGCCATTTTCCATGACGATGAGCGGGTTGATCTCCAGCATCGACATGTCCTTCTCCGTGAACGCCTTGTAGAGCGTCGGGAAGAGTTTCATGCCGTCCTTGCGCGCGTCGCCTTCCAGCTTCAGCGCATCGCACAGCTTCTCGCTGTCCTTGTCGGTGACACCGGCCATCGGGTCGATCGGCAGGGTCAGGATCTTTTCCGGCGTGGAATGGGCGACTTCCTCGATGTCCATGCCGCCTTCGGTCGAGGCGACGAAAGCCGGCTTGCCGGTGGCGCGGTCGATGAGGACAGAGAGGTAAAGCTCACGGTCGATGTCAGCGCCATCCTCAATGTAGAGGCGGTTGACCTGCTTGCCGTCCTTGTTGGTCTGCGCGGTGACGAGGTGGTTGCCGAACATCGCCTTGGCGTGCTCGACGGCCTCTTCCTTGGAGAAGGCGAGGCGAACGCCGCCCTTCTCACCTGCAGCCGGCTCCACAAACTTGCCCTTGCCGCGGCCACCCGCATGGATCTGGCTTTTCACGACCCAGAGCGGTCCGGGCAGCTGGTCGACCGCCTTTTCCACATCGTCGATCGAAAGCACGGGCGCGCCGTCAGCAACGGGCGCACCATAGGTCTTCAGCACGGCCTTGGCCTGGTATTCATGGATGTTCATGGGGAAATTCAGCCTCTTGTATATCGTCGGCGGGACGGGGACGCGCGAGACGCCACCCGCTCAGAAACTCGTGGCCTTATAACACTGACATTCCATGGCGCAACCAGATGGGTTCGCATGGTGGACCCAAAGCGCCGCTAATCCGTTCGCGGGTCAATTTCGCCCGTATTTGCCGTACTCGGAAGAGTAATCATCCACGGTTCCTGCGCATCCTTGGGCACGTCTTGCCGGCGCGTGCGACGATACATCATGGAAACCGTCAGCACGATCGACAGAATTGCAGCCAGAAGGAACAGTCCGCCCTCTGTAAACGGCACCCGGAAGGCATAGCCAGACAGCGGCGGCCCGATCACGGACCCGGCGGCCCAGACGAAAAGCAGCCCTGACATGACGCGTGAGATCTGCGCCGTATCCGAGCGGTCAATCGCATGCGCGACACCGATGCCATAGAAGGAGAGCGAACCCAGCCCCCAGACGCCGAGCGCAATCACGATCCAGTTTTCGGGAAGCCCCGGAAAGAGACCCAGCACCAGCGCCGCGGCCGCGGAAATTCCGCCCATGACAGCGATCACGACACGCCGGTCGATATGGTCGGAGATCCGCCCCGCCGGCCACTGGCTGATCAGCCCGCCGGTCCAGCAGGCCGCCGCCGCCACGGCGGCAGCGCCTGTCGAGCCGCCCGGGACATCGGGCAGCGCCACACCGGCATAGAGCGGCAGAAGGGCCAGCGTCCCACTATTGATGAGGCCGGCCAGAAACACCGCGATCACGGCAGAGGGCGCAATCTCGAACAGGCGCCGGAAGGCCAGCGGCTCGACGCTCGGCGCCGGCGGCTCACCGCGCCGCGTCAGGCAGACCGGCAGCAGCGACAGCGTGAGGAAGATGGCCGCCCAGAGATACGGCCTGAAATCGACCGGCGCGAGACCGGCCACAAAGAACGGCCCGACCACCAGAGCGACCTTGGCGATGAGATGATAGAAGCCGCTGACACTGCCCCGGTTCTTCATCGAGACGGTGGCACCCAGCCAGGCTTCGATACTGGAGAACATCCACGCAAAGGCCGCCCCCTGCAGGATCCGCACAACCGTCCAGCTCCACGGGTCGAGCGCCAGCTGCATGACCAGAACACTCGCCCCGCAGGTTGCTGCGGCGGCCGAAAAGACGCGGATATTACCGAACAGGATCACCGCATTGGTCGCGGTATAGGCGCCGACCATGAAGCCCAGCGCATAAGCGGCCGCAATCGCCCCGATCAGGCCGGGACTGACCCCGAGAGTCTCAAGGCCGAGCGGCGTCACAACACCGAGTATCCCGCCGCCGAGCTGAAGAAAGGCCGCGGCAGCAATCAGCGCCCAGACGTTCCGATAATCGCTCATTGGCAGGCTGGGCTCCTTTAGCCCCTGTTCAGGTCAGTCTTGATGTTTGCCGGGCTTATTTCACGCCAATATCGTCAAACGCAATCACGTTTTCCCGTACAGTTTCACCTTCGCTGTTCTTCAGTAGCAAGGAAAGCTGGCGCCCCTGCCAGTCGATCTCGACCTCGCCATAATTCTCCGGCGGAAAGGGCGCGCCAACCTGACGGGGGTCCATCTCAGGGCTTTCCTCGGCAAAGGCGACGTTCAGCGAGGAGGCGGTCAGCTCATTGGCCTCATAGGGCAGCACGCCCTGCTCCTCATAGATGAAGCCGGTGTGGCGGTCGCCGCTCAGGAAGACGACACCGCCCGCGTCGCTCTCGCGGACCAGCTCGAACAGGCGCTCCCGCTCGGCAGGCAGCTTGTCCCAAGACTCCCAGCCATGCACCGTCGGCATCACCTGTACGGAAGAGACGATGAAACGAAGCTCCGCCTCATCCTGAAGACGGTTCTGCAGCCAGGTCCACTGCGCGCTGCCCAGCATGTCCTGATAGCTGCCCTCCGGCGCGGGCATATAGCGCTCCTTGCCCTCGGCGCCATAGTCATCGGTCGGTGTCAGATCGGAGCGGAAAAAGCGGGTATCCAGCACGATGACCTGCACGCGCTGGCCTTCCGGCCCGAAGGTGCGCTCATAGTAGGTGCCCGGATACTGGCCGACTTCATCATCGACAAGACCCCAGAAGGTCTCGTGGATCAGTTCGGCATACTGTTTGAACGGAAAATCCCTGCCGCCATCATTGGTGCCATAATCATGGTCGTCCCAGGCCACCATCATCGGAAATTTCGCGCGCACCGCCTGGAATTCCGGCCGGGTGGCCAGCTCCTCAAAGCTCTCACGCAGCTCGTCCAGCTCCGGCTGGTTGTTGGCATAGTCGCGCCCGTCGCGGTCGCCATAGACATTGTCGCCGATCATCAGGAATAGATCGGCATCCTCTCTGGCCAGCTGCGCCAGTGTGGGGCTGTCCAGCTCCTCATCATTGCAGGAGGCCAGCAGGATGCTCGTCAGCGTCTCGTTCAGCGGCAGAGAAACACCGGCTGGCGCCTGCGGCAGGGTCGTTGGGTCTATCGTGTCATAATACCGGTTCAGGGCCTCCACTGCCGATTGCGGCGGTCCCTCAAAGATCGACGGCAGGGACGGCGCCCCACCCTGCGAGGCACAGGAAACAAGCCCGAAGGCTCCAAATACGGCCAGAGACCTCAGATGCATGAACAGACCCTCTCACTTAACAAAGACGCAATGCTGTTATGCAGAACGCCGCTGTATAGATAAAGGTCCGCTCGCCTAGAGGGCGAAGAAGATGTGCCACATCATGCGGCCCGGCAGCAGGGTGAAAAGCCCGGCAACCAGCATCCCGCCGACAAACAGATTGGTCATTTCCTTGCGATGCTTCTTCACATCGCGCCGCTTGACCGCCGCGATGGCGACCGGCAGGCCGATCAGCGTCCAGGCCGACAGGGCGTGGATCGGGCTCCAGAAATTCTCAAACAGCGTCATGATGAAAAAGGATGAGCCGGCCGTCAGCGCCATACAGATGACCCAGGCCCAGCCGAAAATGCGGTGCAGGCGCAGGCCCTTGCGCGCCATCATCAGATAGACACCGATCGCCAGTGTGGTGAGCGCGGCGGCGACATGGATCTGGATCGCAATGCCGGACTCGATCAGTGGCTGCAGATCGAAGCGAAAGCGGGGGACCGACCCCGCATCGATCAGGGTCAGCGCGCTCACACCGGCATAGACAGGCAGGGCGATGGCAAATGTCCATTGCGTCCGCGAGAACTTTGGCAGGCGGGGGAGGAAACGCGGGCGGATAACTGTGTCTGTGAGGCTCATTGTCGGCTCCTTGTCTTCTGTCAGACCGGCGCCGGGCATCTGCTCGCCCGTGCGCCTTGACGACAGAGATCGCCCGCCCCGCCCCGGCCTGCGAGCTGGACTACGCGAGAGGTCTGGAATCCTTCGCGAAATGCAGCCAATGTCATTCACGAAGCGCGAATGGAGAGGGGCCCACAGCTTGCGCAGCGCCATCGACTGGAAGAAACGCAGCCGGGAAGCGCTGATCCTGATGGGGATTTCGCTCTTCCTTGCCTTTGTCCGCCCCTATGGCAGCAACGCCAATGCGCCCTTCCTCCTCAATTTCGGCGTCTGGCTGCTCCTGATCGGGTCGGGCACGCTCGTCGGGGAACTGACGGTGCATGTCTTCTACCGCCTGAGACCGAACGGCCCTGACTGGCTGATGGTTATCATCACCTCGCTTGTCACTGCCGTCGGCGTGACCGGCGTCATCTACGGTCTCGAATTCCTCTCCGGGGGATACATTGTGGTCGGGGACGGGCCGGTCCACATCATCTATTTCTATGTCCTCGTCATCGCGACGGCCATGACGCTGATCGGCTATACGGTCAGCCGCGCCTTCAACCTCGCCGGCCCGGACTTTGCCCAGGCCGCAGATGAAGGCGATGCGGTGAGCGATTTCCTCAAACGCCTGCCGGTGCGCTTTCACACCGCTGACCTCTGGGCCGTTTCCTCTGAGGACCATTATTGCCGCGTCCACACTTCGCTCGGCAGTGAGCTCATCCTGATGCGGCTCAGCGATGCGGACCGCGAACTTGCCAGCGCAGACGGCCTGCGCGTTCACCGCTCATGGTGGGTGGCGCGCAAGGGCGTCGCGCGCGCCGAACGCGGCGATGGCCGGATCCGGCTTTACCTTCATTCCGGTGAGGACGTGCCCGTCTCCCGCTCCTATCAGGCCGCGGTCAAGGATGCGGGCTTCACCGGCTGAAGGCGCCGGTGTCTCCCGAAAACCACGCTGTGACGGGCAAATCCGTCCATACCTGCCCGGCATGGAACATATGCCCCCGCCACGCATACTGCTGTCAGGATCGCGCCCCTATCTGGCGCCCCAGCAAGACAGGCCGCATGGGGCGGCGCATTCGCACAAAGTGGGTCACATGACCCAGGGCATCTCAAAAACCGCCATCATCGCCATGCTCGGCGTCATCGCAGCCCTCACACTGGTCATGGCCTTCACCCCATCCGGCTCAATCTATCAGGGCTGAACGGCCGCCCTCATGATGAGAGGGTAGACCAGCCACCCCCTAGGCTCCAATTCTCGTAATCGCATCGGCGTCGGCAGACCCCGCCCATTCGCGCACAGCCTGCCCCTCCACAACCAGATCCGGCGCAATCTCCGCCAGCGGCACCAGCACGAAGGCCCGCTCCGTCATCCTCGGATGCGGCAGGGTCAGCCGCTCGCTTGTCAGCGCGACACCCTCCATCCACAGCACATCGATATCGATCAGGCGCGGCCCCCAGCGCACACCCGGCTCACGCCCCAGCGCCACTTCCAGATCCTTGCAAGCTGCCAGCAGGTCCAGCGGCGCAAAATCCGTCTCCACCCGCGCGCAGGCATTTATGAAATCAGGCTGGTCCTCGACCCCCCAGGGCGGCGTTGCATAGAGCGAGGAGCGCGCCGTCACCGACAAGCGATCCATCGCGTCGAGCGCCTCCATCGCCCGGCCGATCATCCCGGCGCTGTCGCCAAGGTTCGACCCGAAGGCGAGGGCGGCCTGCCGCAGCTCAGTCACGGCTGAGTTCGATCTCCACCCCGACATGGTCGAGGAAATGCCGGATCGGCGCGTTCGGCTTGCGGATACGCACCCGCACGCGCGAGACCAGCGGAAAGGTCTCCATCACGCCCTGCCCGATCCGTTCGGCCAGCGTCTCGATCAGATTGAACGGTCCGCTGGCAGAGATCTCATGCGCAAGATCGCAGACTTTGCCATAGTCGACCGCATCCTTCATCGTGTCGGAAGGGGCTTCCTGCCGCGCGACGAGGCATTCGATATCGGCATAGAATTTCTGGCCGAGCCTCTGCTCTTCCGCGATGAGGCCGTGAAAGCCGTGAATGCCGAGGTTTTCGACGAAGACCCGTTCAGTGCGCCGCATTGTCGATTGTCTCCCATAGGTCGAGCGCGGCCCGGTGAGCGGCCACATCATGGACGCGCAGCATATGCGCCCCCCGGCGTACCGAGTCGAGACCAACAGCCACAGACGCAGTGTCGCGCTCTGCCGCCGTCTCGATCCCAAGCCGCTTGCCGATAAATGATTTGCGCGACACGCCGATCAGCACAGGCAGACCAAGGCCAACAAGATCGCCCGCCGCTGCCAGCACCTGAAAGTTCTGCTCATACGTCTTCGCGAACCCGACACCCGGATCGAGGATCACATGATCGCGCTTCAGGCCCTCGGCCTCGCAACGGTGCACGGCCTCCTCAAAGAAGCGCAGCATGTCACGGCCCGCATCCAGCGCCTCATCCTTCACCCCTCGATGATAGGTCAGCACATAGGCCGCGCCCGCATCTGCCGCGGCGCCCGCAATCTCCGGGTCCGACATCGCCGTCACATCATTGACGATCACCGCCCCGGCCTCGCACGCCGCCCGGGCAACACCCGACTTGTAGGTGTCGATCGAGACAGGCACCCGGCCCGGCGCGGCCAGTGCCTCCACCACCGCCACAGTGCGCGAAAGCTCATCGGCTTCGCTGACAGGGGTCGCCCCCGGCCGCGTCGACTCCCCGCCCACATCGAGAATGTCCGCCCCGGCCGCCACCATCGCATCGGCATGCGCGAGCGCCGCGCCCGCCTCATCGAACCGGCCGCCATCGGAAAAACTGTCCGGCGTCACATTGAGGATCCCCATGATCAGCGTGCGCCGCCGCGCCTCGGCCAGCAGCGTATCGCGCAGGCGGGTCCGGTCTGCGCGCGCCAGACTCACGGCTTCGGCCCGCCCGGCATGACCGGCCGGTCGCGAAAGCCGCCCATGGACAGCACCCGGTCATACATGACCAGTGCGCCGGCAAGGCTCACATTGATACAGAACCGCGTCGGGATCTTCACCACATGGTCACAGCGCGCCAGCATCTCTGGCGACAGATCCCCCCGCTCGCGGCCGAGAACATAGGCTGCCGATTTCGGATGGCGGAACTCCGGCAGCTCAATCGCATCCTCGGTGAGCTCGATGCCCACCATCTGACAGCCCTTGGGCAGCGCGATATCGCCAATCGCATCCCACTGATAATAGGGCACGCTCTCGAACGTCTTCGATGTGTCCGCCTTATAGGCAACTTTCAGCCGGTCTGCCGCGGCGACCGAGAACACAAAACTCGCCCCGAACGCATTGGCCGTGCGCATCAGCGCGCCAAGGTTCATCGGCTTGGAAATGCCTTCGGCCCCGATGGCGAAATAGCCCCGCATCGTCTCTCTACCCTTCTGCCCCGGCGGTGACCCGCCAGCCAATCAGCACCGCCAGGAAGAGCACGCCCGTCACCGCCGTCGCGCGCCGCGCAAGCCTGATATGGCCGATGGCGCGCGGATATTCGGCGCGCAGCCAGCTCGCCGCCTCGCCGACCGTATCGCCCTCTTCCAGCCCGGTCCCGGCCACCGCATGCACCACGGCAAAGCGCGCCGTGCCGTCTTCCAGCTCATCGAATTTCGCCCGCGCCGCCCGGCGCAGGACCAGACCCGTCATCAGCCGCATCTGCAGCGCCAGCGCAAAGGCGAAGGCCACCAGCACCCCGGCAATGAAAAAGCCCAGCGTCTGCCCGCTCATCGCCCCATCACCTCATCGTCGCCACATCGAAGCGGCCCGCGCTCGTCACGACGCCGCGCTTCATGGTCTCGGCGTTGAACACGACCTCGACATGGCCGAGCACATCGAGACAGATCATGCCGCCATCCCCGCCCAGGATAGCGAGGTCCTCAAGCGAACCCTCGGCGGCCTGTTTCAGGCTCTGCTTGCCATAGCGCACGCGCGAGGAGACATCGGCGGCCGCATTGGTGCGCAGGAAATACTCCCCCTGCCCCGTACAGCACACCGCGACGCGCTCATCCGCCCAGAGGCCCGCGCCGATTATCGGCGTATCGCCCACCCGGCCCGGCGTCTTGCCCAGCAGCCCGCCGGTCGAGGTCGCAGACGCCAGCCGCCCCTCAGTGTCCAGCGCAATCGCGCCAACCGTGCCATGCGCCAGCTCGCCCTTCTTCACCGGGCGGCTCACCGCGGGGGTGTAATAGGCTTTCGGATTATGCACCCGCTCCAGCTTGTGCTCGCGCGCGATCCGTGCCGCGCCCTTGCCGACGATCAGCACATGCGGCGTCTTCTCCATGACGAGGCGCGCCGCCGTCACCGGCGATTTGTAGCCGCGCAGCGAGGCAACCGCCCCGGCATTGCGCTTGCGCCCGTCCATGATGGCGGCGTCCAGCTCCCACTGGCCGATGGCATTGGGCGATGAGCCGCGCCCGGCAATGTGATGGCCGCACTCTTCCAGCGCGATCACCAGCGTGTGCACCACGTCCAGCGCCGCCTCCCCGCGTGCCAGGCGCGCTTCGCCCTCGCGCAAGAGTTCCGCCATATGCTGCTCTGCCGCCGCATGGTCGCGCTTGCGCAGCGGTCCGGCTCCACCATGAAGGGCAAGCGCCCAGCTCTTTGCCATCTCGTCAGTGCTCCAGAAATCGCGTTCAGCTTTTTCGCCGCGTCACGCTTCACAGCGCGCGGTGCCACGGATACGTTCGGCCCGTCAATTACAAGTCCCAGAGGCGACTGCCAAGGGACACAGCAAGAGGAACACGTCCATGAAAGCCATTCTCTCAAAGAGCCCAGGTAAACCCGACTCCCTCGTCCTGGAGGACGTGCCCGCCCTTGAGCCCGGCAAGGGCGAGGTCATTGTCGACGTGAAAGCCGTCGGCGTGAACTATCCCGACGTCCTCATCATCCAGGACATGTACCAGTTCAAACCCGAACGCCCCTTCTCTCCGGGCGGCGAGCTTTCGGGCGTCATCAAGGCGGTTGGCGAAGGCGTCACCAAGGTCAAGGTCGGCGACCGCGTCATGGGCTCCATCGGCTGGGGCGGCATGGCCGAAGAAGCCAAGGTGGACGAAGCCCGCGTGCGCCCCTTCCCGGACTCCATGTCCTTTGAAGAGGCCGCCGCCCTCCTCATGACCTATGGCACCTCCTATTACGCGCTGAAGGATCGCGGCCAGTGCAAGAAGGGCGAGACGCTCCTCGTCCTCGGCGCCGCCGGCGGTGTCGGCCTTGCCGCCGTCGAGCTTGGCGCGGCCATGGGGATGGAAGTCATCGCCGCCGCCTCAAGCCAGGACAAGGTAGACCTTGCCATTGAGAAAGGCGCAAAGCACGGACTCGTCTATGATCGCGGCCCCCTCGACAAGTCCCAGCAGAAAGCCCTCTCCGACAAGATCAAGGAACTTGGCGGCGGCGGCGTGGACGTCATCTATGACGGCGTCGGCGGCGACTATGCGGAACCGGCGCTCCGCGCCATGAACTGGGACGGCCGCTTCCTCGTCATCGGTTTCCCGGCCGGCATCCCGAAAATGCCGCTCAACCTCACCCTGCTCAAATCCTGCAACATTATCGGTGTATTCTGGGGCGCCGCGGTCGCCCGCGACCCGAAGGCGAATGAGCAGAACATCAAGGAAATCTTCGAGCTTTACGAAGCCGGCAAGATCAAACCCCACGTTTCCAACACCTATCCCCTCGAAAAGGCCGCCGACGCCATCACTGAACTGATGGAAAGAAAGGCTAAAGGGAAGGTCGTCGTGACGATCTAGCTTTATGCTCCTTCAGCTGACGGGGCGGATTTCTCGTCAGCTGAAGGAGCTATAGATAGAATATCTCGAACTATGAGATACGTGTAAACGACATACCTATCTGCTTCTTGTCTGCTCGAAATTTCGGCGTGGGACCCTTTTTGCGAAGCCTTAAAAATGGAGTCCAATCGCTCGCCAATATACTTCAGATGAGAGCCAACAATCTCAGTAAACCGGTCTGAATTAGAATTGTCTTCCACAAAGCACATCAACCGGTTCACATAATTATCGGGCCCTAATTTGATTGTCTTGCCGTTTCGCAATTGCTCGCCTGAACTTGGAAAGAGAACATCGGCGATAGATTGCAATATGCGTCGACAAGAGTGCACAGCGTTGGCCCAATTCTCGGCATTCTCGCTGGCCAAATTTTCGTAAATCGAAGAAAATTTGGTTACTGTTTCCGGCACTCGAATAGCTAATTGGTCATCAGCTTCGGCACGAATACGATCAAACGCGTTGCTCGCTATTGAGGAGTATTTCAACTCAACGAGTTTCTCGAGCGCGTAGCTATAGATACGACTTCTGCACCCGCTAAGCGCTATTGCCATAGTGCTTATGGCGGCTTTTTCCTTCTCGCGCTCGCGGTTGTTTGACATGCCTCCGTATACAAACTGCTGAGGATTGGCAGAGGATACGTGGGAGGGTGCGTCTACTGCGGCAGCCAATCGCAATTTCGCGGCTTCCAGTTGCGCTTCCATCGCTTCAATCGAGAGAGTTTTCATTTTCTCGAGAATTTTATCTTTCTCTTTCTGCTGACTTACCCGTCCTGCTTTGCGTCCTAGTTCAAAGATTTCTTGAGGGACACCTTGCGGAGTCGTCGGATAACCACCCGCTTCGTACTGAAAAATTTTTCTGGACTCATCATCGTTTAGTAAACGAGCGAGGCGGCTAGCCTTTAAGGCTGCGTGACTTAATGGGATCCGGCTAAGTTCTATATCTGTAACCAATTCGTCCGCGAGAATGAGTGCGTCTCTCAAGTTAGCAGAGCCAATATTCCTAGATTCCGGCGGCACAGATGAATCCATTGAAATAATCCCTTGTCATTACTTGGTTGCTTAGCACGATTCTACGCAAGTAAGGTTTTGACATCGCCCAATGGCGGGACCCCGCCATTGGGCCACAGCCAGCCAAAGCCCGGTCTGTTTCAGGCGGTCAAGGCTGCCGAAGGCACGGCGTCAGCCGCCCGGCCGTGAGGGCCTGAAACAGGACGGGCAGCACGGCCACCTCCCCTCCTCCAGACCGAAGCCTAAACACGAAAATATCCCCCAGCCGCCCAGAACAACACGGTCCGTACCCCGTCTCCTCACGTCCCCACACCGCCCACCCAACCAATTCATCCGCCCCCTTCGCGGCCCGGCCTATGCTGCACGGCGATGGTGACCGCTAACCCCCTTCTTGACCGCACGCTCGTGCGCCTCTGGCAGCATCTTGCCGGACTGGTCGCCGCGATGATGGGTCATGTGAAGGACGCGCAGACAGGCGATCCCGCCAGCAATCTGCCGCGCTGGCTCCGCCCGTCGCTGGTGGCCGCAGAGGCGCTCGCCCGCCGGCTCCTGATGATCGAGGCGCGTCAGCTGGATATGGCAGGCTGGACGCCCCGCCCGCGCGGGCCAGTTCCGCCCACCAGAACCACGAAAGCCAACGGCACCACAGCCCGCCCGCGCGGCTTTGCCCTGTTCGAGCCTGTCGCGTCCCTGTCCAGCTGCATAAAAATCGAGGGCGGGCCAACACGCCGGTTCGGGCCCGTCAGAGCACCCCGCATCATCGATATTTTCGGGGAAAAGCCACCTGTAGCAGAGGCTGGCCAAACGCCCCGTACGCCGGTCTGGCAGGCCCGTCTCGCTGCACTGGGTCACCTGCTTGAGACAAAGGACACCGCCGCCCGCCGGCTTGCCCGCAGGCTGGCCGCCCGGCCATCCGGTACCCGGGCGCGCCGCCGATCCCCGCTTCGGCCCGGGTCGCCGCCCGGTGCCCGGTCGCGGCAAATCCCGGACTGGCTGCGCGAGGGCCTGCAGATGTCCGCATTCGAGCTTCGCGGCTGGCCACCGCCACATCTGATCGCACCTGCCAGCTAGACACGCCATCTGATCTCAGACGGGCGCCGCCAGTCATGCCCGGCGGCCCGTCATCCCCCGGCGCAAAGCGTCACGCATCAAGCTCTGGATAGTGGCGGAAAATGCCATTGCTGAACGGCTGGCGGCGCTCGCTTTCCAGATAGGCCGCAATCTTCGGGCGCGCGCGCACCTCTTCTGCGAGCTTCATGACACGCGGATAATCCTCCTCCAGCGCGTTCATCGTGTTGGGAAAGGCGTGGCGCAGCCCCTCCACCGTATGGAAGAGGGAGAGGTCGGCATAGGTCAGACGCTCGCCGGCAAGCCAGCCGCCCGCCGCATCATTCTTCTCGATCACCTCCTCGAACCAGTCGAGGAATTTCGGGATGCGCGAGGTCCGGAAGGCATGAGCGCGCGTCTTTGCCTCTTCCTTCATGTCCTCATAATAGGCGCCCGGCCCCAGCGGATGGTGGCTGTCATGCGCCTCGACCACAAGGTCGGCAATGGTGAGCTGGATTTGGTGAATCCATAGCCGTTCGGTCTCATCGTCGGGGACGAGGCCGAGCTTCGGCCCGAGATAGAAGAGGATCGCCGCCACCTGGCCGACCGTCACCTCCCCATCGGTCAGGAAGGGCGGCGCGAAACTCGGTTTTGCGGGGTCTCCCGCATTCCAGTCGGGGCTCTGGTCGCGATAGTCGGCACCGGCTTCTTCCAGCGCGAGGCGGATATATTCCCCGCGCCCCGGAATGCCCTGCCAGTAGTGAAGCGTATAGGTCATGCAAACCGAATGCGCGCCGCGCCCGCCCCGTTCCCGCGCTCACCCGATGTCCCGGCAAAAAAATAGCCCGCACCCCATAAGGCGCGGGCTATAATCTTTGATGGGCTGGCAAGCGGCGTTACGCGACGCGCTCGACCATCATGTGCTTGATCTTGGCGATCGCCTTGGCCGGGTTGAGACCTTTCGGGCAGACCTGCGCACAGTTCATGATGGTGTGGCAGCGATAGAGCTTGAACGGGTCTTCAAGATCGTCGAGCCGCTCACCCGTCGCCTCATCGCGGCTGTCGATCAGCCAGCGATAGGCCTGCAGCAGCGCGGCGGGGCCGAGATACTTGTCGCCATTCCACCAATAGGACGGGCAGGAGGTCGTACAGCAGGCGCAGAGGATGCACTCATAGAGGCCGTTAAGCTCATTGCGCTGTTCTTCGGACTGCTTCCACTCTTTCTCAGGCTCCGGCGTATCGGTCTTGAGGAAGGGCTGCACATAGGCGTGCTGGGCGTAGAAATTGGTGAGGTCCGGGACCAGGTCCTTGACCACCGGCAGGCTCGGCAGCGGGGCGATGGTAATGGTCGACCCGGCAATCTCGTCCCAGCCCTTGGTGCAGGCAATCGTATTGCGCCCGCCAATATTCATCGAGCAGGACCCGCAGACCCCCTCGCGGCAGGAGCGGCGGAAGGCCAGGGTTGGATCGATATTGTTCTTGATCCAGATCAGGACGTCGAGAACCATCGGCCCGCAGCGATCCATGTCGACATGGTAGGTGTCCCATGTCGGATTGCCGCCCTCTTCAGGAGAGTAACGGTAGATCTTGAACGCCTTGGTGTTCTTGGCGCCTTCCGGCTTTGGCCATTCCTTGCCCTTTTTGGGCGCAGAGCCTTTGGGTAGTGTCAGCTGAACCATATCGCTCCCCTAATACACGCGCGCCTTCGGCTTGATATACTCAATGTCGTTGGACATCGTGTACTCATGCACGGGGCGGTAATCGATCGTGACCTTGCCGGCATCGTCGACCCAGGCAAGCGTGTGTTTCATCCATTCAGTATCGTCGCGGTCGGCATAGTCCTCACGCGCATGCGCGCCGCGGCTCTCGGTGCGGTTGGCGGCCGAGTTCACGGTGACAGCAGCCTGCGCGATCAGATTGTCGAACTCCAGCGCCTCTACGAGGTCCGTGTTCCAGATCAGGCCGCGATCCTTCACATCCATGCCGCCGACGCGGCCATAGATGCCAGCAATCTTCTCGACGCCTTCGTCGAGAACTTCACCGGTGCGGAAGACGGCGCAGTTTTCCTGCATCGACTTCTGCATGTCGGCGCGAAGCTTCGCCACCGGCTGGTCGCCGGTCGCATTACGGATGCGGTCAAAGCGGGCAAGGTGCGCATCGGTCTGGCTGTCGCGGATTTCCGGCTGGCTGGCGCCGGCTTCCAGCGTGGCGCCGCAGCGAAGACCGGCGGCGCGGCCAAAGACGACAAGGTCGATAAGCGAGTTGGAGCCGAGACGGTTGGCGCCGTGAACCGACACGCAGGCCGCTTCGCCGACAGCCATCAGGCCCTGAACCACACTGTCCGGGTCGCCGCCCTTCTTGGTGAGAACCTCGCCATGATAATTGGTCGGGATGCCGCCCATATTATAGTGAACCGTCGGCAGGACCGGGATCGGCTCTTTGGTGACATCGACGCCGGAGAAGATTTTCGCGGTTTCCGAAATGCCCGGCAGGCGTTCGGCCAGCGTTTCCGGCGGCAGGTGTTCAAGGTGAAGGTGGATATGGTCCTTGCCTTCGCCGACCCCGCGGCCCTCGCGGATCTCCACCGTCATGGCGCGCGCCACGACATCGCGGGAGGCAAGGTCTTTCGCGGAGGGCGCATAGCGCTCCATGAAGCGCTCGCCTTCCGAATTGGTGAGATAGCCGCCTTCGCCGCGTGCCCCTTCTGTAATGAGGCAGCCTGCGCCATAGATACCGGTCGGGTGGAACTGGATGAACTCCATGTCCTGAAGCGGCAGGCCGGCGCGCAGCGTCATCGCATTGCCGTCACCGGTACAGGTGTGCGCCGACGTACAGGAGAAGAAGGCGCGGCCATAGCCGCCCGTCGCCAGGATCGTCTTCTGGGCGCGGAAGCGGTGCAGCGTGCCATCGTCCAGTTTCCAGGCGGTAACACCGCGGCAGGCGCCTTCCTCATCCATGATGAGGTCGAGCGCGAAATACTCGATGAAGAATTCGGTCTCTTCCTTCACACACTGGCCGTACAGCGTGTGCAGCATGGCGTGGCCGGTCCGGTCAGCAGCCGCGCAGGTGCGTTGCACGGGCGGGCCTTCGCCATATTCGGTGGTGTGGCCGCCAAAGGGGCGCTGATAGATCTTGCCGTCTTCATTGCGCGAGAACGGCATGCCCCAGTGCTCGAGCTCATAAACGGCCTTGGGCGCCTCGCGGCAGAGATATTCGATGGAGTCCTGGTCGCCGAGCCAGTCGGAGCCCTTCACCGTGTCATACATATGCCAGCGCCAGTCATCCGGGCCCATATTGCTCAGAGACGCGGCAATCCCGCCTTGCGCGGCCACCGTGTGGGACCGCGTCGGGAAGACCTTGGTGATACAGGCCGTCTTGAGTCCCGCCTGCGCGGCACCGAGCGCGGCGCGAAGGCCGGAGCCGCCGGCGCCCACAACGACGACATCATAGGTGTGATCGACAAATTTATAGTCAGACATGGTGGCGTTTTCCTTCCGGTGGCGGGGCGGCTCTTAGAGGCCCGCCGAAATCCAGACCTTGAGGACCGACAGGGCCGTAGCCGCAAAGAGTCCTACGCAGGCAAATGTGTTCAGGATCAGGAGTCCCTGTTTCATACCCGCCTTTTGGATATAGTCTTCGATGACAACCTGCATACCAAGGCGCATGTGGTAGAACGCCGCGCCAAGCGTGAGAACCATCAGGATGGCATTCCAGGGCTGCGCCAGCCAGGCCGTCGCGCCTTCATAGCCGCCGCGGCTCGCCGCAATGACGGCATAGAGAAACCACGGGATCAGGAAGACAAGCGCGATGGCAGAGACGCGCTGCTTGATATGATGGCCGGTGCCGGACTTGGCGGAGCCGAGCCCGCGGGCGGCGGCGGCCGGTGTCTTGAAATTGGTGCTCATCCTCGTCCCCTAGAACAGATTGGTCGCGAGCGACCAGGTGATAGCGGCCGCAACGATGCCAAAGGCGAAGTTGACGATAGACCAGAGGCTTGCCGTCTTCGGCTCAAACCCGGCCTTCGGCCCGTCCCAGATCAGGTGGCGGACGCCATTGGCAAGATGGAAGAGGACAGAGACCAGCCAGAAGAAGAGCAGGATCTGCCCCACCGGATGCAGCATCACCGCCTCGACGGCGCCATAGGCCTCCGGCCCGGTCGCCAGCGAGATGATCCAGGCGCTCACCAGGAGCGCGCCGAGATAGTTGCCAACACCGCTGACGCGGTGAAAGATCGATGAGGCCATCGTCCAGTGCCACTTCCACACTTGAAGGTGTGGTGACATCGGGCGTGGATCAGTCCACTCTGAACCTGACATTGGGGTCTCCCGAAACATATGTCTTGTGACACCGGGTTCTAGATTGGTGCAGCGCGGTGTCAACGCGGCAAGAAAGGTCAATTGCGTATGATTTCCCGGACATTCATCAGTCTCATGGCACTTTCCCTTGCGTCGCCCTGTTTCGCAAGCGCACAAACCGAACCTGCGGAGAGCGCCCGGCCAGCGGGCATTCAGCCGCTCATAGAGGCATATGAAGCCCTCCTGCGGTCGGCCGATCCGGAAGAAGCTGCCCGCGCGCAGGATCGCGCGCCGAGGGAGTGGTCCGACATCAGCCCGCAGGAAATCTCTCGCATGGCCCGCGAGGCACGCGCCCTGAAGCGCCAGCTTCTTCGCCTTGATGACGCTTCTTCTCCCGAAGCAAAGATTCTCACCCACCTGCTCGACCGGCTGATTGCTGCCGATGAGTTCGACACGGCCCGCCTCCCTTTTAATGGCGACTGGGGCTTTCAGGCCGAACCGCTCTTTGTCGCGCGCCAGCTGCGCATCGCGAATGAAGCCGACGCCGAAGCCTGGATTGCGCGGCTTGAAGACCTGCCACGCTATTTCGACGACCACATCGCGAATATGCGCCGCGGCATTGAAACCGGCTGGACCTCTCACGCCGACCCGCTGGCAACGACGACCGCTCAAGTCCGCGAGCAGGCGGGTGTGAGCCCGGAGGAAAGCGGCCTCTACGCGCCGCTCACCCGTCTGCCGGACACGATCGATGCCGAAACGGCAGAGCGCCTGCAGGCTGAAGGGCGGGAAGCCACCGCCGCAGCCATCGCCGCCTATGGCAAGGCGCTGGCTTTCCTTGAGGAGGAATACGCCCCGCATGCCCGCCCCGAACCCGGCATCGTCTCGCTGCCGGGGGGGCGGACCTATTACCAGTCCGCCATTGAGGACCACACGGCGGGCGCAGGCTACTCACCCGAAGAGATTCACCAGCTCGGCCAGCGCGAGGTCGCGCGTATCCGGGCAGCCATGGACGAGATCATCGAAGAGATCGGCTTTGAGGGCAGCTTTCAGGATTTCCAGTCTTTCCTGCGCACCGATCCGCAATTCTATGCCGACAGCCCGCAGGCCCTGATGGAAAAGGCGGCCTGGCTGTCGAAACGCCTCGATGCGCTGCTGCCGCAATATTTCGGCAAGCTGCCCCGCCTCACCTATGGCGTTGAGCCGGTCCCGGCAGAAATTGCGCCCGGCTACACGACGGGGCGCTATTCCAGCGGCGATATGGAGAAGGGGATTTCCGGCACCTATCTGGTCAACACCTATGCGCTGGATCAGCGCCCGCTTTATGAACTGCCCGCCCTGTCTGCGCACGAAGCCGTGCCCGGCCATCACATCCAGATCTCGCTTGCCCAGGAACTGGAAGGCGTGCCGCGCTTCCGCCAGCAATATTACGCGACAGCTTTCGGGGAAGGCTGGGGCCTCTATGCCGAAAAGCTCGCGGGGGAAGCCGGTTTCTATCAGACGCCCTATGAGCGGTTCGGCGCGCTTTCAATGGAGATGTGGCGGGCCTGCCGCCTCGTCGCTGATACCGGCATGCACTGGTATGGCTGGAGCCGCGAGGAGGCCGAAACCTGTTTCAAGGAAAACTCGGCGCTCGCCCCGCTCAATATAGAAACCGAAGTGACGCGCTATATCGGCTGGCCGGGTCAGGCGACCGCCTACAAGATCGGCGAGCTGAAGATATTGGAGCTTCGCGCTGCCGCGAAAGAGGCGCTGGGCGACGATTTCGATATCCGCGAATTCCATGACACGGTTCTGGGCGCAGGCTCATTGCCACTCGACGCCCTGGAAGCCCGCATCATGGCGTGGATCGATGCGAAAACTGAGGCCACGTCAGGCGCCCGATCGCGCTAGCCCGGCCGCAGGAAAAATAAGGCATCGTCACTGCTTGCGCGGCCACAGGTCCCGCGCCACATGGGCGAGCCATGTATCGCTTCTTCGAACGCCGCATAGATCCTTTCCCGGAAGGCCGGGACGAGTTGCCGCCCGGCAACTTTCTGGCGTTCGTCTGGCATTATATTCGCGGCGCGGTGCCGTGGCTGATCGGTATGTCGATCTTCACCGCCATTATCGCGGTGGGAGAGGTGGCCCTGTTCGGTTTTCTCGGCGGGATCGTCGACTGGCTGGCAGAGGCGGACCGCGACGGTTTCGTCCAGCGTGAGGCCGGTACGCTGATCCTGATGGGCGGTGTGCTCCTCATCGGCCTTCCTCTGGCGACACTGATACAGGGTTTGATCGTCTATCAGGGCCTGATGGGCAATGTCCCGATGAGCGCACGCTGGCGCATGCACCGGCAGATGCTGGGCCAGTCCATGGGCTTCTTCGGGAACGAGTTCGCAGGCCGCGTCGCCACCAAGGTCATGCAGACCGCGCTGTCGGTTCGCGAGTCGGTGATGAAGGTGCTCGACGTCTTCGTCTTCGTAATCGTCTACTTCATCTCGGCGCTGGCCCTTGTCGCGAGCGCGGACTGGCGCCTGACCCTGCCGCTTATCCTCTGGGCTGTGGTCTACGGCTTTATCATGTGGTGGTACGTCCCGCGCCTCGGAAAGGTGGCCGAGGATCAGGCCGATGCCCGCTCCGTGATGACGGGCCGCATCGTCGATTCCTATACGAACATCCAGACCGTGAAGCTGTTTGCCCATTCCGGGCTTGAGGAAGACTATGCCCGGCAGAGCATGTCCGGCTTTCTTGGCACCGTTTACCGCCAGATGCGCATGGTCACGAGCCTTAACGCCATCGTCTATCTCAACAATTCGCTACTCGTCTTCCTGATCACGACGGGTGGGCTTTACCTCTGGCTGGGTGAGCTGGTGAGCGCAGGCGCTGTGGCCGCCGCCGTCGGCCTCGCGCTTCGCATAAAATCCATGTCCCAATGGATCATGTGGGAGGTGGCGGCCCTCTTTGAGAATGTCGGCGTCGTCTTTGACGGGATGTCGATGCTGAAAAAGCCGGTCGCCGTGGAAGACCGCGACGGCGCGGGCGCACTCCCGCCTGTCCGCGGCGCTGTGCACTTCGAGAACGTGACCTTCCATTATGGCAAGGGCAGCGGCGTGATCGAAGGGCTTAACCTCAATATCGCGCCGGGCGAGAAGATCGGGCTTGTCGGGCGGTCCGGCGCGGGCAAGACGACGCTTACCAACCTCCTCCTGCGCTTTTATGACGCCGAGGCCGGCCGCATCCTGATCGATGGCCATGACATTGCCGGCGTCACGCAGGATTCGCTGCGTTCCCAGATCGGTGTTGTAACGCAGGACACCTCGCTCCTTCACCGCTCTATCCGCGAGAATATCGCCTATGGCCGCCCGGGCGCGAGCGATGGAGATATCCTTGCCGCCGCCCGCCGCGCCGAAGCCCTCGATTTCATCGAAACCCTGGAAGACGCCAAGGGGCGTATTGGCCTGGATGCGCATGTCGGCGAGCGCGGCGTGAAGCTCTCCGGCGGCCAGCGCCAGCGCATCGCCATTGCCCGCATCTTCCTGAAGGACGCGCCCATCCTGATCCTCGACGAGGCGACATCCGCCCTCGACTCCGAGGTGGAGGCCGCCATTCAGGGCAGCCTGTTTGAGCTCATGCAGGGCAAGACGGTGCTTGCCATCGCCCATCGGCTGTCCACCATCGCCGCCATGGACCGGCTCATCGTGCTCGACCAGGGCGAGATTGTCGAACAGGGCACGCATGAAGAACTCGTCGCAGCCGGCGGGCTTTACGCAGACCTCTGGTCGCGCCAGTCCGGCGGTTTCCTCGTCGAGCCCGAGCCGCTGCCAGATACAGATTACGAAGAAGAGACGACCTGATGAAACTCACCATCCTCGAAACCGGCCTGCCGCCAGAGGCGATCCGCGATGACTGGCCGCGCTACCCGGCCATGTTTGAGGAGCTGATCTCCCCGCACATGCCGGGCCTGACCTGTGAGAGCATCGCCATCAGCCAGGGCGCGCCCTTTCCAGAGCTGGAAGAGGTTGATGCGCTTCTCGTCACCGGGTCCGCGGCCGGGGTCTATGAAGCTCATGACTGGATGAACCCGCTGCTCAACTATATCCAGCGCGCCGCCGCCAAGGGCGTGCCGCAGATCGGGGTCTGTTTCGGGCATCAGGCTGTGGCGAAGGCCCTCGGCGCGAAGGTCGAGAAGTCTGACAAGGGCTGGGGGCTTGGCCGCCATGTCTATGATGTCTGCGAGCGCCCGGACTGGATGGGCGATTTCTCCGACGACACTTTTTCGCTCGGCGTCAGCCATCAGGATCAGGTGCTGAGCCTGCCGCCCGGCGCCAGCGTCGTCGCACGCTCCGACTTCTGCCCCTATGCCGTGCTCGACTATGGCAGTGTCCCGGCGATCAGTTTTCAGGGCCACCCCGAATTCAGCCAGGGCTTTTGCTGCGCGCTCTACAATGTCCGCCGCAACACCGCCTTCAGCGCCGAGCGCGTCGATGACGCCTGCGGCAGCCTCGATACGCCGGTGGACAATTCCCTTGTCGGCGCCTGGATGTCTAATTTCCTGCGCCGGTCTGGTCCAGCGCAGGAGAGTTAGGGGTCTAGAAGGTCTTCGACACGGAGAGGCGGGCGGTGCCGTAGCGGGTGTCCTCGCCGGCCTCGAGGCCAAGGTCGAGGGCGCCGATCCAGCCATTCGCAAAGAGATAGCCGGTGCCGATCTCGCCGCTGAGCGAGTCCGTCAGCCAGCCGGCCGCGGTGAGGCGGAAGCGGCCATGAGACATAGAGGGAGATGGTGTTGGCCTCGGACTCGACCCGGCCGTTGCGATCGTCGCCGATCTCCGTCGTGCCGAAGCCATAGCCCCCGCCAAGTCCTTCATGCTAGTCGCAGAATTGCAACCTGAAATATATGAAATCATGATGATGAATACTCTACCCTCGCCACCGCAGGTGGCCCTCAAACCCTGCCGTTACAGCAGATTATAGGGAGTCGCAATGGAATTAAGGGTTTATTAGTGATTCAAATATGATCTATTCATAGTAGAACTATTTAAATACTGTTTCAGGCCGATCTAACACCGTCAGGATTAACCATAAGGCGCGCGGGCCGCCGGCACAAATTGGACTGCCCTCTAGCCATCCGCCGCTTAATTGTGCCAAGTGACAATCAGAGATTTGCCAGGGAGACTTTGGCTCATGATGCCGAAACCGCGCGCCGACATTGCCCCCAATTCAATCGAATATGAGACGCTGCCGCTGGTGAAGCCGACCGGCTTTCGCGAATATGATGCGCGCTGGTGGTTCGGAATTCCCGGCAGTGAGAAGCCGCCAGAGCTCAACCTTCTGGGGGCCGAAGCCCTCGGCCTTGGCATGGCGACGCTGTTCCATGAACTGGGAGTAACGCCGAAGGTCGTCACCGGCCACGACTTCCGCTCCATTTCGCTGCCGATCAAGAACGCGCTGAAGCTGGGCCTCGTCGCGGGCGGCTGCGAGGTTCTGGATATCGGCCTTGCGCTTAGCCCCATGGTCTACTGGTCGCAGTTCGAACTGGAGGCCGATTGCTGCGCCATGGTCACCGCCAGCCATAATGAGAATGGCTGGACCGGCGTGAAGATGGGCGCCAACAAGCCGCTGACCTTCGGGCCTGATGAAATGGGTCGCCTGAAGGAAATCGTCCTGAACGGGGACTTCCAGCCCCGCGCAGGCGGCGGCGCCTTCCGTGTCGACGGCATGCGTGAGAAGTACATTGCATCACTGTCGGAAGGCATCTCGCTGAAGCGCAAGATCAAGGTCATCGCGGCCTGTGGCAATGGCACGGCGGGCGCCTTCGCGCCGGACGCCCTGCGGGCCATGGGCGCCGAAGTGATCGAGATGGACTGCGATCTCGACAACACCTTCCCGAAATACAATCCGAACCCTGAAGACTCCAAGATGCTTCACGAAATGGCGAAAGCCGTGAAGGAGACTGGCGCCGATGTCGCGCTGGGTTTTGATGGCGATGGCGACCGTTGCGGCGTCGTGGACAATACGGGCGATGAAATCTTCGCAGACAAGATCGGCCTGATGCTGGCGCGTGACCTTTCAAAAGTGCATCCGGGGGCGAATTTCGTGGTCGATGTGAAGTCGACGGGCCTCTACAAGACAGACCCCGTGCTGAAGGAGAACGGCTCCAGCGTCGATTACTACAAGACCGGCCATTCCTATATCAAACGCCGCACCACGGACCTCGGCGCGCTGGCCGGGTTCGAGAAGTCCGGCCATTTCTTCTTCCGCCCGCCCATCGGGCTTGGCTATGACGATGGCATCGTGGCGGCCGGCGCGATCCTGCAGATGCTGGACCGCAACCCTGACAAGACGATGGCAGACCTGAAGGGAGAGCTGGGCATCGCCTATACCTCGCTTACCATGTCGCCGCACTGCGATGATGAGCTGAAATACGCCGTGGTGGACAAGATGGTCGCTGAATATGAGGGCATGGCGGGCAAGGAAATCCTCGGCCGCAAAGTCGCCGATGTGAATACGGTAAATGGCGCACGGGTGACGCTGGACGATGGCTCATGGGTCCTGGTGCGCGCCTCGTCGAACAAGCCGGAACTTGTCGTCGTGGTCGAGAGCCTGCAGTCCGATGAGGACATGCGCGACCTCTTCCACAAGGAGGTCAAACCCCGCCTTGGCAAGCATGAGGAAGTCGGCGCGTACAATCAGGAAGTCTGAGTCCAGCGCCCCCAGGCCGTCTGCAATCGTTTCCGGCGAGCTGGCCATGGCTGCAAGCCAGCTATGAGTGGTGAGGTTCACTTGACCTTGCCGCGTAAAATTAGCACCCATTGCCCACTTCTGACGGCAATCAGCATACAGGACGTTTTGCATGCGCGTAGCGATGATCGGGACAGGCTATGTGGGCCTGGTAAGCGGGGCGTGTTTTGCCGACTTCGGGCATGTCGTGACCTGCGTCGACAAGGACACCTCCAAGATCGACCGGCTGAAACAGGGTGAGATCCCGATCTATGAGCCCGGCCTGGACGATCTCGTCGCGCAGAATGTTGAGGCAGGCCGCCTCAGCTTCACGACAGAGGCAAAGGACGCGATTGCCGATGCCGACGCGGTCTTCATCGCGGTGGGGACACCGTCGCGGCGCGGCGATGGCCATGCCGACCTCTCCTATGTCTATGCCGCCGCCAAGGAAATCGCCGAGCTGATGGACGGCTTCACCGTCGTCGTGACCAAGTCGACTGTTCCGGTCGGCACGGGCGACGAGGTTGAGGAGATCATCCGCCAGGCCAATCCGGATGCTGACTTTGCTGTGGTCTCCAACCCGGAATTCCTGCGCGAAGGCGCCGCCATCAAGGACTTCAAGATCCCCGACCGCGTCGTGGTCGGCACCGACAGCGAGCGCGCCCGCGAAGTGATGCGCGAGCTGTATCGCCCGCTCTTCCTCAATGAGACACCGATCCTGTTCACCAGCCGGCGCACATCCGAGCTGATCAAATATGCGGCGAACGCCTTCCTGGCGGTGAAGATCACTTTCATCAACGAGATGGCCGACCTTTGCGAGGCAGTGGGCGCGAATGTGCAGGAAGTCTCGCGCGGAATTGGCCTTGATGGCCGGATCGGGCGCAAATTCCTGAACGCGGGCCCCGGCTATGGCGGCTCCTGTTTTCCGAAGGATACGCTGGCCCTCACCAAGACGGCGAATGAGCACAATTGCCCCGTGCGGATCGTCGATACGGTGGTCGAGGTGAATGCCGCCCGCAAGCGCGCCATGGCCGACAAGATCATCAAGGCGATGGGCGGCGATGTGAAAGGCAAGACGGTCGGCGTGCTCGGCCTCGCCTTCAAACAGAATACGGACGACATGCGCGATGCGCCTTCGCTCGACATCGTGCCCGCGCTGATCGAGGCTGGCGCAACTGTCCGCGCCTATGATCCGGAAGCCATGCATGAAGCGCGGAAGCTGATGAGCGGTATCGACTATGCCGAGAACGCCTATGATGCGATCAATGGCGCAGATGCCATGGTCATCATCACCGAATGGGACCAGTTCCGCGCACTCGACTTTGGCCGCGTCAAGGAGAACCTGAAGAGCAATATCGTCGTGGACCTGCGCAATATCTATTCGCCAGAAGACATGAAGAAGCGCGGGTTCGACTATTACAGCGTGGGCCGCCCCTGATGCATCTCGCGCCGCGGATCATGGTGACCGGCGGGGCCGGTTTTATCGGATCGTTCCTGTGTGAGCGTCTGCTCGACCGGGGCGCCGAGGTTTTGTGCGTGGACAATTTCTTCACCGGAACGCGGACCAATGTCGCCCACCTGATGGGCAATCCGCGCTTCGAGCTCATGCGCCATGACGTGACCTTTCCGCTCTTTGTCGAGATCGACCAGATTTACAATCTGGCCTGCCCGGCAAGCCCGATCCATTACCAGTTCGACCCTGTCCAGACGACGAAGACCTCGGTGCATGGGGCGATCAACATGCTGGGCCTCGCCAAGCGGACCAAGGCAAAAATCCTCCAGGCCTCGACCTCCGAGGTGTATGGCGACCCGGAAATTCATCCGCAGGAAGAGAGCTATTGGGGCAATGTGAACCCCATCGGCCCGCGATCCTGTTATGATGAGGGCAAACGCTGCGCCGAAACGCTGTGCTTTGACTATCACCGCCAGCATGGCACGCAGATCAAGGTCGCGCGGATCTTCAACACCTATGGCCCGCGCATGCACCCGAATGATGGCCGCGTGGTCTCGAACTTCATCATGCAGGCCCTGCGCGGGGAAGACATTACCCTTTATGGCGACGGCCAGCAGACGCGCTCCTTCTGTTATGTGGACGATCTGGTCGAAGGTCTGATCCGGCTCATGGACACTGACAGCAGTGTCACCGGCCCGATCAATATCGGCAATCCTGGCGAGTTCACGATCCGGGAGCTGGCCGAACTTGTTGTCGAGATGACCGGCTCACCCTCGAAACTGGTCAACAAGCCGCTGCCGCAGGATGATCCGCGCAAGCGCAAGCCGGATATCACCCGCGCGCAGCAGGCGCTGGGCTGGGAACCGACGGTCAAGCTGCGCGACGGCCTCGAAAAGACCATCGCCTATTTCAAGCGGCTGCACGAAGGCGCCTAGCCGGGCGGGCCTATCATTGCTAAAGCGCCTGCAGACACCCCGCAGGAGACCAATATGAAATTCTTCGTCGACACCGCCGACACCGAAGAGATCAAATCGCTGGCAGAGGCCGGCCTCATTGATGGTGTCACGACGAACCCGTCTCTCATCGCAAAGTCCAGCCGCAAGATGTCGGACGTGATCGCGGAAATCTGCGAGCTGACCCCCGGCCATGTCAGCGCAGAAGTCGTGGCGACGGATTTCGACAAGATGGTCAGCGAGGGCAAGAAGCTTCAGGCGATCGCGTCGAATGTGGCCGTCAAGCTGCCGCTGACAATGGATGGACTCAAGGCCTGCCGGACGCTGGCCGATGCGGGCACCGCCGTGAACGTCACGCTCTGCTTTTCCGCCAATCAGGCACTTCTCGCGGCAAAGGCGGGGGCGACCTATATCTCTCCTTTCATTGGTCGTCTGGACGATATGAATATCGACGGCATGGAGCTGATCGAGGAGATGCGCATCATCTATGACAATTACGGCTTCGAGACCGAAATTCTCGCCGCCTCGATCCGCAGCCCGAACCATGTGAAGCTCTCGGCCCTGGCCGGCGCCGATGTGGCGACTGTGCCGCCAAATGTACTGCGCGGCCTTGCGAACCACCCGCTCACCGACAAGGGGCTTGCCGCTTTCCTTGCCGATGCTGAAAAAGCGGGCATTGAGATCTAAAGCACCGCCGCGGCGGACCTTTTGAAGGCGCGCCGGACTCTGGCGGGCCATATTGCGAAAACAGACCAGTTGAGGTGATTTTTGACCGATACCCGATTCGATGTCGTTGGCCTTGGAAACGCTATTGTTGACGTCTTTGCCAGTGTCGAGGACTCCTTCCTCGCCGAGCACGAAATCCGCAAGGATGGCATGACGCTGATCGATGAGCCGCGCGCAGACGCGCTTGTCGAGGCCGCGCCGGAGGGCCCGCAGCTCTCAGGCGGGTCCGGTGCCAATACGATTGTCGGGATTTCGAGTTTCGGTGGCCGGGCCGGTTATATCGGCAAGGTCGCAAAGGACACGCTCGGCGATGTCTTCCGCAAGGACATGAATGAGAGCGGTATTCCGTTCGATACGCCCGCTCTCGAAGATGGCCCTGCGACCGCACGCTGTATCGTCTTCGTCACCCCGGACGGCGCGCGCAGCATGAACACGTTTCTGGGCGCCTCGGTCCTCTTTTCGCCGGCGGATATCAATGAGCAGATGGTGAAGGATGCCGCCATCCTCTATCTTGAAGGCTATCTTTTCGATCAGGAAGACGCCAAGGCTGCGTTCGTCCACGCGTCCGAGATCGCCCAGGCGGCGGGCCGGAAGGTCGCGTTGACGCTGTCGGACGGGTTCTGTGTCGAACGCCACCGCGACAGCTTCCTTCACCTCATCAAGAACCATGTCGATCTTGTCTTTGCCAATGAAGACGAGGCGCTTTCGCTCTACCAGACCGAAGACTTCGATGAGGCCGTCGAACGCATGCGCGCCGATACCGGGCTCGCTGCCATTACACGCTCGGAGAAGGGCTCCGTGGTCATCGGGCCGGAAGGCGTCGTGGCCGTGCCTGCCGAACCTGTCGACAAGGTGGTCGATACCACCGGGGCGGGTGACCAGTATGCTGCCGGTTTCCTGTTCGGCGTCAGCAAGGGCCTGCCTCTGGAAACCTGCGCGAAGCTCGGCCATATCGCCGCCGCCGAGGTCATTTCGCACTATGGCCCGCGTCCGGAAACCCCCTATGCGGATCTGGCGCGCAAGGCCGGTATCGAGATCTAGCCGCGCAACCGGTAGTTGACCGGTACTCAGCACGGCTAATTTTTTCTAAACCTATTGGGCGCTGTATATCTACATTTGGTAGAGGTATCGTGTCCCATGCGCCTGGCTGACAATCTTGAGCGTGAGCTGCCCTATATGCGCCGCTATGCCAGGGCCGTCACAGGGTCTGGCGAGCGCGGCGACGCGCTGGTCGAGGCCGCGCTCGTCTCATTCATCGATGATGTGCCGCCCGCAACAGGCCGTCTGGAAATATTCACGCGGCTGGAACAGACGATCCGTGCATCTGTTGTTGCGACCGCCGGTACGGACACGGCCTCCTTGCCGCGCCGCGCGCTTTTGCTGACAGCTATGGAAGGGTTTGCCCCGGGCGACGCCGCCCTCATCATGGGATGTGCAGATGAGGAGATCGGCCAGCTTATCACCGATGCGGAGAACGACCTTACCGCCTCTCTCGCCGCCGATGTCTTCATCATTGAGGATGAGCCAATTGTGGCCGTTCATATCGAGCAGATCGCGCGAAGCCTGGGCCATAATGTTGTCGGCCATGCCACGACATGTGAGCAGGCGGTCGAGGCCTGCCGCACGTTGAAACCCTCCTTGCTGCTGGTAGACATTCAGCTTGCCGATGGCTCGTCTGGCGCAGAGGCGGCAAACATCATCACCCGCGAGCTTGATATTCCGGTTGTCTTCATAACGGCCTTTTCTGAGCGGCTACTGACAGGCCGGATAGGCGAACCCATCTATCTGATCGCCAAGCCGTTCAGGCCGGATATGCTAAAGGCTGTCATGAGCCAGGCGCTGATCCAGAGCGCTGCCGACCAACCGTCTAAAAATTATCCGGCGTCCTAAAGGCGTGCCGGCCTGAAGGATGGGGGTGTCGAAGCTGGAGAATAAGTGCTTCGACTGACCTATGCGGGGGCCGTTCAGCCTGCTGCGATCAGAGCCTCTCTGGCATAATCAAGACGGTCATGCCCGAAGAAGAGTTCATCTTCGACGAAGAAGCTTGGCGCACCGAAAGCGCCGCGCTCAATCGCGCTATCGGTATTGGCCTTCAGCCGCGCTTTGGTTTCTTCGCTTTCAGCAAGACCTAGAATCCGGTCTGCGTCGAAGCCTGCAGATGCGCAGATCGCGCGAACCTGTTCCAGATCATCCGTCTTCAACGGCTCTTCGGCGCGCCAGACATGGTGAAATATGGTTTCGATGAAGCGCTTCTGCGTATCGGCATCGTCGGCAAGGCCGATCGCGGCGCGTAGCATTGGCCGGGTGTTCATCATGGGGAAATGCGGATTCATTCGAAACTCAATCCCGTAACGCGCGCAGCATCGCTGAAGATCGCGCTGCATGTACTTGCCCTTGGCCGGGACCAGGCCGGGCGGACGATTGCCCGTAGTCTGCATGACAGCGCCCAGAAATAGAGGACGAAACTCCACTCGGTCAGAGAGGTCCCCAAGTTCATGGGGCAGCGCATGGTAAGCCACATAGGAAAACGGGCTGATGAAATCGAAATAGAATTCAAGCTTGGCTGACATGAAAACCTCGTGCGTTTCTTTTTAGAACTTTTCTATCCACGGCCGCAGGTCAAGTTCCTGCGTCCAGGCTGACCGCGGCTGGCTATGAAGCATGAAATAGGCGTCCGCGATTGCATCCGGATCAAGGATGCCGTCCATATTCTTCAGTTTGTAGCGCTCTGGAAAATTGTCTCGGATGAAGGCGGTATCGATCGCCCCGTCGATAATGGCATGCGCGACATGAATGCCTTTCGGTCCCAATTCGCGGGCCATGGACTGAGCGAGCGCACGCAGGGCGAACTTCGCGCCGGCAAAAGCCGAAAACCCCGCGCCGCCTCTTACAGATGCAGTCGCGCCCGTGAAAATGATCGTGCCTGTCTCACGCGGGATCATCACTCGCGCTGCTTCGCGTCCTGCCAGAAAGCCCGCAAATGCTGACATTTCCCAGACCTTGCGGTAAACGCGAGCGGTCGTTTCTGTGATCTGGAAATTCACGTTTGCGCCAATATTGAAGACCAGAACTTCGATTGGTCCGACTTCGCGTTCGACCCGGTCGAACAACTGGATCATGTCGTCTTCCGACCGGGCATCGCAGCCAAACCCGACAGCTGAATGGCCCTTGGCCTCTATCTCGGCTATGAGAGGATCCAGTGCCTCGCGGGTGCGCCGCGTACAGACGGCGGTAAAGCCCGCCTTTGCGAAACGTCTGGCGATCGCCCCGCCTGTCGCATCTCCAGCACCTATAACAACGGCAGCAGTTTTCATGATCTTTCACGTTCCATTTTGGAACTTTAGCAAATCAGTCTATGTCCTGTCATCATGAAATGGGCCGAACTTGAAGAAAACTGGTGTCCTGTCGCACGCACGCTTACCGTGGTGGGTGACCGCTGGACCCTGCTCATCCTGCGTGACTGCTTCCTTGGCTATTCGAAGTTCGAGGAGTTCGCAGAGAACACAGGGGCGACCAGGCACATCCTCGCATCCCGTCTGAAGCGGCTTGTTTCAACCGGCATACTCGAGCGTACACTCTATAATGAGCGGCCCAAGCGCTATCAGTATGTGCTGACCGAGAAGGGCAAGGAGTTTGCCCCGGCCCTGCTTGCGTTCAGGGACTGGGGCAAGAAACATATGCCGGTGCGGCGGTCGGTGTCGGCCACTAAAGAATGAATTTCGACAGATCGCTATTGCCGGCAAGGTCGGACAGCTGGGCATCGACATAGTCGGCTGTGATTGTCACCGTCTCACCCTTGCGGTCATTGGCGGTGAAGCTGATCTCATCGAGCAGCCGTTCGAGGACGGTCTGCAGGCGGCGGGCACCGATATTCTCGACCGTGTCATTTACGCGGACCGCCACATCGGCGAGCGCATCGATCGCGGCGTCTTCAAATTCCAGCGTCACGCCTTCGGCCTCCATCAGCGCCTGATGCTGGCGGATAAGTGAAGCCTCCGGCTCAACCAGAATACGGCGCATGTCGGCGCGGCTGAGGGGTTTCAGCTCTACCCGGATCGGCAGGCGGCCCTGAAGTTCAGGCAGCATATCCGAAGGTTTGGAGACGTGGAAGGCGCCCGACGCAATGAACAGGATGTGGTCGGTACGCACGGGGCCGCGCTTTGTGGAAACAGTCGTGCCCTCAATGAGGGGCAGCAGGTCGCGCTGGACCCCCTCGCGGGAGACATCGGCACCGCTGCGATTGCTGCCGCCCGCGACCTTGTCGATCTCATCAAGGAAGACAATGCCGTCCGATTCGACCAGGCGCACCGCTTCACGCGTCACGCTGTCCTCATCGATGAGCTTGTCGGCTTCCTCGCCGATCAGCGGCTTGTAGGCGTCGCGAACCGTGGTGCGCACACGCTTGGTGCGCCCGCCCATCGCCTTGCCGAGAAGATCGCTGAGATTGATCATGCCCATGGAGCCACCCCCGCCGGGGATGTCCATCATTGGCAGATCGCCGCCTGTATCCTGTAGCTCGATATCGATGTCGCGGTCATCAAGCTCGCCATCGCGCAATTTGCGACGGAAGGCTTCACGGGTGGAGTCGTGGGCGTCCTCCCCGACAAGAGAATCCAGCAGGCGCTTTTCCGCCGCCTCGCGGGCCTGTTCCTCAACCTGTTTGCGGCGCTGGGTTTTCACCATGCCGACAGCAGATTCCACCAGGTCGCGGACAATCTGTTCAACATCGCGGCCGACATAGCCGACCTCGGTAAACTTGGTCGCCTCGACCTTCAGGAAGGGCGCATTGGCAAGCTTGGCGAGCCGACGGGAGACTTCGGTCTTGCCGACGCCCGTTGGGCCGATCATCAGGATATTCTTCGGCGTAATCTCATCGCGCAGATCCTCAGGCGCCTGTTTGCGGCGCCAGCGATTGCGCAGGGCGAGGGCTACGGCGCGTTTCGCATCGCCCTGGCCGACAATATGGCGGTCCAGCTCGGCAACGATTTCCTTGGGGGTCAGAAGATCCATCAGTCGTTCAGGTCCAGTTTCTCGATCGAGAAGTTCGAATTGGTGTAGACGCAGATATCGGCTGCGATTTCCATCGCCTGCCGGCCGAGCTTTTCGGCATCTGCTTCGTAAGGGTAGAGCGCGCGTGCCGCCGACAGGGCGTAATTGCCGCCGGATCCGACGGCGACGACATTATGCTCTGGCTCCAGCACGTCGCCCGCGCCGGTAATCACAAGAGTCACATCGCGGTCTGCCACGATGAGCAGGGCTTCGAGCTTTTGGAGGTATTTCTCCGTGCGCCAGTCCTTGGCAAGCTCCACCGCAGCGCGCTGGAGCTGGTTCGGAAACCGTTCCAGTTTCTGCTCAAGCCGTTCAAACAGGGTGAAGGCATCGGCGGTGGCGCCTGCGAACCCGGCGAGGATGTCGCCCTTGCCGAGGCGGCGCACCTTGCGTGCATTGCCCTTCATCACGGTCTGACCCATCGACACCTGGCCATCGCTCAGGAGGACGACATGGTCTTTGGTGCGCACCGCCAGGATCGTTGTCCCGTGCCAGAGCGCCGAACGCTGTCTATCTTGATCTGTCACGCCCGGTGATGTGGCGCAGGGGTGGCCACTCTGCAAGAGGGCGAGCGCTGTATCAGGCTGCGGCAGGTTGACGGTTCTGACGCACCATCTCGATGAATTTCTCAAGCCCGACCGGTGGGCTGAAGAAATAGCCCTGATACTGGTCGCAGCCGCGCCGGCGCAGGAATTGCTGTTGTTCCTCGGTCTCCACCCCTTCGGCAACCGTTTCCATGCCAAGCGATTCCGCCATGCCGAGGATCATTTCAACGATGGCCGGGGCCTGCTTGTCGGTCTCAAGGTTCGAGATGAAGGCACGGTCGATCTTGAAGACGTCAAAGGGCAGACGGCCCAGCATGGCCAGGTTGGAATGGCCGGTGCCGAAATCGTCGATGGCAAGACGCACACCCATGGATTTGAGTGGACCCACCACATGGCGCAGACGCTCGGGATCGGTCACCGCGACGCTTTCCGTGATCTCCAGCTGGAGAAGCCGTGGCAGGAGACCCGCCGTTGTCATCGCGTCGATCAGCATGGTGCCGAGATCGTCATTCTCGAACTGGCGTGGGGAGACGTTCACCGCAACAGAGATGTCGCGAAAGCCCATATTGCTCCACCGGGCCGCGCCTTCGCAGGCCTTGCGGGTAATCTGCTCACCGATATCGCCAATCAGGCCGCAGGCTTCCGCCACTGGAATGAAAACGCCCGGCGAGACAATGCGTCCGCTTTCCAGCTGCCAGCGCGCCAGCGCCTCCGCGCCGACAATCTTGCCGGTGGAGAGATCCACCTTGGGCTGGAAGACGGGCGTGAAGGCGTTGGACTCCACGGCTGTGCGGACCTCTGCCTCAAGACGTTTGCGCGCGGCGCTCTGGCGGTCGAGTTTGGGCGAATAGAATTGCAGCTCGGCGCCTTCCTTGCGGCGGGCCTGCATGAGGGCCGTATAGGCGCGCTTGCGGATATCCTGCGGCGCCTGCCCGTCCTCCGGAATCATCGCAATCCCGGCAAATGCAGTGAATTTCACCGTCTTGCCGCCGATCGCATAAGGCTCCTTGAGCCGTGCGATCAGTGCTTTGGCGAACTTGTTGATTTCATTGCGCGAGCCGATGCGGTCAACAATGACGCCGAAGTCGTCCGAGGCGAGCGAAAAGGCCGGCCAGCGCCCGTCCGGCATGCTGTAAACCTTCTGCTGCTCGGCAACAAAACCGGTGATGCGGCGCGCCATGGTGGTCTGCAACTCCAGCGCAAAGGCGGTGTCGTGATACTCCCCGTCATGCTGAAAAGGCTCGGTGTCGATCTGGATAAAAGCCGAGGGATATTCGAATGAGGAGCGCGAAATGAACTGGGTCAGCTGGCGGGTCAGTTCAGCCCCGTTCCCAAGGCCCGTGCGCTCATCGGTATACGCAGTGCTCATCAGGCGCTCGTTTTCGCGCTGCATATGCTGAAGACGGCGTATCAGACTCGCGCGCAGACGGCGGAACTCTGAGAAGATGACCGGCCGGTCCTCTTCCGGCATGCCCCGTTTCAGTGTCGTCCGGTTGACCAGGCTGGTCAGCCGGTCGGCCTGCTGGCTGACGGATTGGGCAAATATGTTCGAGAAGAAATAGGCCGCCGCCGTCGTCAGCAGAATCATCCCTACGACCAGGGGCAATGGCACGCTGAGGTCGCCCGGAAGAGCCCGAAGCATCACAAGCTCGCCAACGACGTCCTCGCCTGCGGAAATGGGATAACGCCGGCCCTCGGAGAGGACCTGTTCATTGGCGTCGCCTGCGATCACTGTGCCGTCCGTTGAGAAGGCAGCGGCGCGGCCCGGAGAAAGACGCTCAAGCACAGCGTGGGCGTCGCCCGGCTCACCGAACGCAATCTCGACATAGAGGCCGTCGGCGACCCGGCGGGCAATGTCATCGGATTTTCTTGAAGCTGCCAGTTCGGCGGCCGTCAGATACATGATGGAGGCCCCGCTCGCGACAAGGAGCGCGAGAATTGCCGCGACAGCTGGCAAAGCATTCGCAAAGCTGATCCTGGATAGCAGCCGCCCTATTCCGGATGTCTTCGCCAGCTTACACCTCGCAATTCATGTTGGCCCAGTCCAACCTGAAGAAGACCATGAACGACAATCTTTAGAATTCTGTGAATGAATCTGCAGTAGCACTTGAGCTTCAAACGTCCTATCTCGGTGCACGATGACCAAGACTCGTACTTCTACCGTAAGCCGCAAGACGCGAGAGACCGATATATCGGTCACTGTCGACCTCGACGGCACAGGCAAGGCCGATATTGAAACCGGCGTCGGTTTCTTCGACCATATGCTGGATTCCTTTGCCCGGCACAGCTTCATCGACCTCAAGGTGAGGACGAAGGGCGACCTGCATATCGACGCCCACCACACGGTTGAGGATACCGGGATCGTGATTGGTCAAGCCATCAAGGACGCGCTTGGCGACTTTGGCGGCATCACCCGCTTTGGCCACGCCTATATCCCGATGGACGAGACGCTGAGCCGTGCCTCGATCGACCTCTGCAAGCGGCCCTATCTGGTCTGGAAGGCCGATTTCCAGCGCGACAAGATCGGCGAAATGGATACCGAACTCTTCAAGGAGTTCTTCCACGCCCTCGCTGGCAATGGCGGCATGTGCCTGCACATTGAAAATCTCTACGGTGAGAACAATCACCACATCGCCGAAAGCTGCTTCAAGGCCGTCGCCCGCGCCCTGCGCATGGCGGTGACCATGGATCCGCGCCTTGGCGGCAAGGCCGCGAGCACCAAGGGCAGCTTATAGGCTGGACGTCTTTCGTTTTCGTCCAAGCAGGACGCTTCGCCCGGCAGTGCTTTGGTCTTCAGGAACAAAGGTGAGCTCGCCAAAGCCTGCATCCGTCAGAATCTGCTTGTATTCGGACGGCGCCAGGCTGGCATGGTAAACTGGTTCGCCGCCAACCGTACCCGTCACCTCGCCTTCCGACGGCCCCACTGTGAGCAGCATTGCCCCGCCCTCCCGAACGGCGCGCGCAAGCACCGGCAGAAGCTGCCGCTGGTCTTCGATGCCAAGGTGAAAGAAAGCGTCCCAGCTACAGATTCCATCGAAGGTCTCTGTATCGGTCAGGCGCCGCATATCCTGTAACCGCCAGTCTTCGTTGGGGAAATCTGACCGGGCGAGCGCGATCATCGCGCTGGAATAATCTATCCCGGTAAGGGCAAAGCCCCTCGACAGAAAATAGGCCGATATCGGCTGGCCTGTCCCACATCCCAGATCAAGCAGCCTCCCATTTGCCGGAAGCTCTTTGAGAAATCGATCCAGCCAGACGCGTTCGTATAGGTCGCGTCGGCGCTTTTCATGCCAATGGCTGGCCTGCCTCTCATAGACCGCGCGCATTCCCGCTTCGATCATTGAGAGGCAGGCCGCCTTTTTCATGCCGGCCTAATTGCGATAGTCCAGTGGCGGCTCGCGGTCGCCGAGCAGGGATTTGTACTCGTAATCAGGGCCGCGCTTTTCCTCGAATTCTTCCTTCGCCGCCTCGACGAGGTCGGGGTTCTGGTAGAGCTCGATGGCAGCTGCCGTCAGCGTCTTGGCGGCAAGCTCTGCGCCTTTTTCACCGATGGACATGCCGCTCGCGGCGACAGCCTGCCAGCTATGGGCCGACGTGCCAGGCACCCAGGTCGCGGTGTTCAGGCCAACGGTCGGCGCGGCATAGGACACGTCACCGACATCGGTGGAGCCATAGCCCAGCGACACCTCATAGGGCTGTACTTCTTCCTGGGAGCCAAGCTTATTGTCCGGATTGTCGAAGGTGGATGCAATGCTTTCGGCAAATTGCTGCTCTTCAGGCGTATAGGTGATGCCGCCAAGCTCACGCAGCTTGCTGTCCATCATCTTGGCTAGCGTCTCATTCACCAGAAGCGGGTTATTGCCGTGAATGATCTCCCAGTCGACCTGCGTCCCTGTGCCAAGGGCGGCACCGCGGGCGGCGTTTTCAAGGCGGGCCCAGATCTCCTCGACGCCTTTCGGGTCGGGGTGGCGGACATAGTAGAAGACTTCGGCGAAGTCCGGCACCACGTTCGGCGCTTCGCCGCCTGACGTGATGACATAGTGCATCCGCGCATCCTGCGGCATGTGCTCATGCATCATGTTGGCCATCATATCCATCGCCTCGACACCATCGAGAGCGGAGCGGCCACGCTCCGGTGCGCCGGCAGCATGGGCGGACTGGCCGGTAAAGCGGAACTTGGCCGACCGGTTGGCCAGCGATGTGCTCGCGGCGGCGGAATTGCTGTCGGAGGGGTGCCAGTGAAGGGCGATGTCGACATCATCGAACAGGCCAGCGCGGACCATATAGACCTTGCCGCTGCCGCCTTCCTCAGCCGGGGTGCCATAGAGACGGACAGTGCCTTCGGTGCCGGTATCCTCCAGCCAGTGGCGGATGGCGACGGCAGCCGAAACAGATCCCGCGCCAAAGAGATTGTGGCCGCAGGCCTGACCGGCATGCTTGTTTTCAATGGGCTCGCGCGTCGGCGAGGCGTCCTGGTTGATGCCCGGCAGGGCGTCCATTTCCGCAAGGATCGCGATGATCGGGCCGCCAGAGCCATATTCGGCGATAAAGGCTGTCGGGATATCGGCCACGCCAGCCTCGATGGTGAACCCTTCTGCGGCAAGCTGGTCCTGCAGAAGTTTGGAGGATTGCGTTTCCTGATACCCGACTTCAGCCCAGTCCCAGAGGCTCTGGGCAATCTCAGCCGTCATCTGTGAGCGTTCTTCGACAAGCTCCGAAGCGGTCTCTGTCGAGGGGTCGCTGGCCGCCGGAAGGGCGAAGGCCGCTGAGGCAAAACCAATTGCCACAAGTGAGGGGATCAAGCGCATGAATGGGTCTCCACTTTCGATTATCGCGCGACCTTGCGACAGGGATGCACATCAATCAAGCCAAGCCTACTTTTCCTTGTCGCATTGGCCCGTTAAGAGCGCAGGCGATGGCTGACCTCATCCTGATCGATTACGGCTCCGGCAATCTGCATTCTGCAGAGCGCGCGCTGAAAACGGCGGCGCTTGATTGTGCGCGCGATATATCCATTACAGTCAGCGATGACGCCGAAAAGGTGCGTGCCGCCGACCGGATCGTGCTTCCCGGCGTGGGCCATTTCGCAGATTGTGCGCGCGGGCTTTTTGCCCGTCAGGGGCTTGTGGAGGCTATGACCGAAGCGGTTCAGAGACGCGGCATCCCCTTCCTCGGTATCTGTGTCGGCCTGCAACTTCTGGCGACACGCGGGCTTGAAGACGGCGTGACGGCGGGGCTCGACTGGATTGGCGGCGAGGTGGATCGCATCCAGCCCGGTCCCGGTCTGAAGGTGCCGCATATGGGCTGGAACGGCCTGAATATCCGCCGTGCCCACCCCGTCCTGCAGGGGTTAGGCGAGGATCCGCACGTCTACTTCACCCATTCCTATAGTTTCAGGGCCGATGACGAGGCTTCCGTTCTCGCCACGACCGATTATGGCGAACCTCTGGTCGCCGCCATCGGCCGGGACAATCTGGTCGCCACACAGTTTCACCCGGAAAAAAGCCAGCGCGTCGGGCTGCGGCTTCTTTCGAACTTCCTTGAATGGGACCCGTCATGATGCGCGATTTCGAACTCTGGCCGGCCATCGACCTCAAGGACGGGACCTGTGTGCGCCTGCTTCGCGGGGACATGGATCAGGCGACCGCCTTCAATCCGGACCCCGCTGACCAGGCCGCCCGGTTCAGAAAGATGGGCTTCGACCGGCTGCACGTGGTCGACTTGAACGGCGCCTTTGCGGGCGACAGCGCCAATGGCGATGCGGTGCGCGCGATCCTCTCGGCCGTCGATGTGCCTGTCCAGCTTGGCGGGGGCATACGCACACGTGCGCAGATCGAAGCCTGGCTGGAGGCCGGCCTTAGCCGGGTGATCCTTGGAACGGCCGCGCTGCGGGACCCGGACCTGGTCAAGACGGCGGCGAAGGCTTTCGAAAATCAGATCGTTGTCGGCATCGATGCGCGCGATGGGCGTGTCGCCGTGGAAGGCTGGGCTGAAACATCCGACATGGAAGCGGTCGAGCTTGCCAGACGGTTCGAGGGCTGCGGCGTCGCGGCGCTTATCGTGACTGACATTTCGCGCGACGGCACGAAGACCGGCATCAATGTCGACTTTACCGCCGAAATGGCTGCTGCGGTCTCTATTCCTGTGATCGCCTCTGGCGGCCTTGCGCGAGTGGAGGACATTTCAGCGCTGCGCAAAGCGGGCGGCGCGCGGCCCATTGCGGGCACCATCCTCGGCCGCGCGCTCTATGATGGCGATATTGACCCGCAAGCCGCGATCGACGCGGCCGGGGCCCGCTAGATGCTAAAGTCGCGCATCATTCCCTGCCTCGATGTGAAGGACGGGCGCACTGTGAAGGGCGTCAATTTCGTCGATCTTCGCGACGCGGGCGACCCGGTGGCGCTTGCCAAAGCCTATGACGCTGCGGGCGCCGACGAGCTTTGTTTCCTGGACATCACGGCCAGCCATGAAGGGCGCGGCACCATGCTCGACGTGGTCCGGCGAACGGCTGAGCAGTGCTTCATGCCGCTGACCGTGGGCGGCGGGGTCCGCAGCGGTGACAACCTTGTTGAGCTCTTACGGTCCGGGGCAGACAAGGTCGCGATCAATTCGGCCGCTGTGGCCAATCCAGCCGTTATTTCTGAATGCGCAGCACGCGCGGGCAGTCAGGCGGTCGTCGTCGCCATCGATGCGCGCCAGAGCGGCGACCATTGGGAAATCTTCACCCATGGCGGGCGAAAGCCGACCGGGATCGATGCCGTTGAATTTGCAAAAGAGGCCGAGAAACGCGGCGCCGGCGAGATCCTGCTGACCTCCATGGACCGCGACGGCACCAAATCGGGCTATGACATTGCTTTGTTGCAAGCGGTGACCTCGGCTGTCAGCCTGCCGGTGATCGCATCGGGCGGGGCCGGGTCTGCCGAGCATCTTGCGCCCGCCATACTGGACGGCGGAGCGACGGCGGTACTGGCAGCCTCGATCTTCCATTTCGGCGAAGTCAGCCTTGCCGAGGCTCGCGCCGCCCTATCGAACGCTGGCGCGCCCGTGCGCCCCCTCTAATAGTGACTGGAAACAACGACATGTCGAAGACCGAACTCGGTTCTGCCAAACGCCTGAACGAGCTCATTGCCCTTCTGTCGAAGACCGTGGACAGCCGGGTCGGCGGCAATACCGAGAAGAGCTATACGGCGCGGCTCATCAAGTCCGGGCCGATCCGCTGTGGCAAGAAGATCGCCGAGGAAGGCGCTGAAGTGGCGCTGGCGATTGCCGCGCAGGGACGTAAGGAAGTGGCGTCGGAAACGGCTGACCTTCTGTTTCACCTGCTGGTGGGCCTTCGGGCAAAGGGCGTTTCGCTGGATATGGTGGCCGATGCGCTGGCGGAGCGCCGTGGCGTTTCAGGCCTGGCCGAGAAGGCAGCTCGAACCCAGAAAGACTAGCGTTTTCTGAGGAATACGTAGAAAGCCCCTGCCCCGCCATGTTTTGGATGAGCGGTGGCAAAGCCCGAAACGAGCGTCCGGGCTTCGGGCATTTCGATCCAGCGCAGGAAGTTGTGGCGCAGAATACCACCGCCTGCCTTGCCCTTGCCGGTAATCACGATGACGCAGCGGCTGCCGCGCGCCTGTTCGCGGGCGAGAAAGGCAGGCAGCGCGCTCCAGGCGGAAGCCTGGGTATGGCCGTGGAGGTCGAAGCGGGCGGAGATGGAAACTTTCCCCCTGCGTACCTCCCTGTCGGCGCTGCGATCACGCGGTGCATGGACGGTGTCTGGACGGTGCACGGACGGTGTTTCTGAAGTGCTTTTGGCCGCCGGCTGCTCCAGAAGCGGTTTTGTGGCGGCGGGTCCCCGCGCGCGTGGCATGGTTTTGCCGCCATGAAGCGGGCGGACCGACCGGCGCACCTGTTCCCAGGCTTTCTTTTCTTCGGGTTTGAGAGGCCGGTCGCTCATTGGCCCGATCTAGTGGGAAGCGGGCCCCTGGCCAAGGTCGGCATAGGCATCGACGCCTGGAATGCGGTCTGCCACCGCGCGCGGCAAGAGGGCCCAAAGCCTGCCGGGGGCGTTCATCGTGCCCGCCCGTTCACCTGCTTCCTTGCCGGTGCCGAAATAGATGTCACCCCGCACAGCCCCATTAATGGCCCCGCCTGTGTCCTGCGCCACCAGAAGGCCGGACCAGTCGCCGCCAAGACCGGGTGCGCTGGTATTGACGAACATCGGCACGCCCATGGGGTTATGTTCGCGGTCGATGGCGAGCGAGCCGAGCGGGGTCAGCGGCACGCCCATGGCCCCTTTCGGCCCGGTCTCGCCATCTTCGGGCGCTTCGAGCGTAAAGAAGATATAGCGGGGATTGGCGTTCATGGCCTGTCGGACCTGTTCCGGCGTGGCGCGGTCCATCCAGGCGCGGATGCCCTGCATCGAGGCTTCACCGCGCGAGATCCAGCCCCGTTGCAGAAGCCAGTTCGCGGTCGAGGCGAACGGATGACCATTATGGCTGGCATAGACAGCCTTCATTGTGGTCCCGTCCGGAAAGACGAGTTTGCCCGAGCCCTGAATCTGAAGGAAGAACACATCGGCGGGATGGGCATAGGCGAGCGGTTCGACGCCCGCTTCCGTAATGGCCTTACGGTCCGGATAGGGCCGGCGCGCGCCATTTGGCAGGCGCTGGAAGATGCCGACCCCGTTTTCCCGCTCCAGATCCGCCGGATAGGCAGGGATCGGCTCTGTGAAGGGGGGCTGGGGAGTCGTGCGGGCTTCGTAGACAGGCTCAAAATAGCCGGTAAAGCGCGACTCGCCATTGGGGGCGCTGATCTCCACCGGGCGGAAAAGTGCCTGGATGACAGCGCGGGCGCTGGCCTCGTCCTCGACCACCTCCAGCGCCGCACAGGCCGGCAGCCAGTCGAGGGTCCGGCCAGCCCATGGCGCCACATCGGAAATCGGTGCGTCGGCCGCGCCTTCCCGGAAGAGGCTGCAGCTTTTCCGGAGCGCCATTGTACCGGGATAGACATCTGCATCGGACCAGCCCGGCAGGCTGGCGAAAGCCGCGGGCGCGGGCGGCATCTGCTGGGCACCGCCCGGCGTGATTTCCTTTTCAGGCGGGCGTTCTGACGGGCGGCGCGAGTCGGGGGTTGGCGCAGGATGACCCATGGCGACATCGGTGTGAGCCGCACCCCGTCCGGTGTGTCCCGGACCCTGCGGATTGCTGGCGCAGGAGGCGGTCAGGCAAGCAGCGAAGATCAGGCCGGTCAGTCTTTTCATGAGGGCGAGATTTGACCGGATTTGACGTTATCGACAACCGGGAAGTCGCAGACAGGCCTTATGGCGTATCGACATCATCCAGTATCCAGTTCGGGTCATCCGAGCCGGTGTCGCGCATGAAGGTCCAGTATTCTTCGGAGCCCCGGGTCATGTCCCCGATGCCGAGTTCCGCCTCGAAACGCACTGTGACCCGGGCGGCCCCCTGCTCATCAAGATCGGCCGCATCGATTTCGCTCTGGCGCAGGCGCAGGAGCTGGGGCGCTTCGCTGCCCGTCTTCTCGCGCTCTGCAATAGCGGCGTCCCATGCCTCATAGACATCGGTGTCGAGCCAGCGTTTCAGCGTTTCGCGGTCACCGTCTGCGAAGGCCTTCACGAGCATTTCATAGGCGCCGCGCGCACCGGTCAGGAATTCCTTCGGATTGAAGGAGGGATCGGCCGCATGGATAGTTTCAAGACCGCTGGCGGCGGGCCCGGTGAAAGCGGGGCGCAACCCGGCCGGGTTTTCACGCGGCTGGGATGCTGGCGTCGCCGGAGAGGACGGCTGCTGATTGCGCGGGCGTCCATCGGGCGACCCGGAATCGCTTCCGAGCGTCGTATAGAGCCGCCAGCCGACAAAGACGGCAATTGCGGTGAGGAGGAGAAGTTCGATCATCGAAGAGGACATTTCGTCTCCAAGGGGGCTTACAGGGAGTCATATAGTCAGCTTTTGCCCTATGCCACCCGTTGTTGCGCAAGCAGGGGCTGCATGATAGGCGCGAAACCCAGTTTTCAGAGGATTTCCCTGTAATGTCAGACACGACAGATACCGCTGCGCAGCCGCAACAGCCGACCGGGCCGAGCCTTCGCATCCTTAATCAGTATATCAAGGATCTGTCGTTCGAAAATCCTGGCGCCCGCGTGAATGAGCAGCCGAATGTCGATCTTGGCATTGATGTCCAGGCAAATGCCCAGAACCGTGACGAAGGCGTCTATGAGGTCGTTCTGAAACTAAATGCCCGCGCCGGCACAAAAGATACCGCCCTTTTCCTGGTCGAGCTTGAATATGGCGGCCTGTTCCAGCTTCAGGGCGCTTCGCAGGCCGATACCGAAGCCATGCTTCTGATCGAATGCCCGCGCCTGCTCTTCCCGTTCGCCCGCCGACTGGTTGCAGACCTCACACAGGAAGGCGGGTTCCCGCCGCTGCGGATCGATCCGGTGGACTTCACTGCCCTCTATCGCCAGCAACGTGCCCGTGCCCAGCAGCCGGCCACGAATGGCGGCGGCGCTGCAGCAGCACCTGCCCCGAACGTCGAAACCGGCGCAGCCGATGCACCTGCCGGCGAGCCGGAAAACAAAGACAACGAGAAATAGGTCCCGAACAGGGCGCGCGCCGGACTTAACCGGTATAGCGCGCCCAGATCGGATTATCGCCGAGCGTGGCGATAAAGGCTGCGTGAGCTTCGACTTCAGCTGGATCGAGCTCGCGGCTGAGCGGCTGCGGGCGCACTTTTGCCTGACGGAAACGCGCCTGGCCGTCGCCGCCCTCATCGCCTGAAAAGTCGAACGCCCGCGCGCGGCCGCCGCGAAGTTCAAGATAGACTTCTGCCAGAAGCTGGCTGTCGAGAAGCGCGCCGTGCAGGGTGCGCGCTTCAAGCCCGATATTATAGCGCTTGCAGAGCGCATCGAGTGAGGCTGGCGCGCCGGGGTGACGCTTCTTTGCGATATCGAGCGTATCCACCCACTGCTCCAGCGGGATTTCGGCCTTTCCGCAGCGCACCAGCTCTGCGTTCAGAAAGCCGCGGTCGAAACTGGCATTGTGCGCGACGACCGGCGAGTCCCCGATAAACTCCAGAAGCGCATCGACGATGCGGGGATCCTCGAAGAACGGCATGTCGACCAGCATTTCGTCGGTGATGCCGGTGATCTCTACCGTCTTGGCAGAGACCGCACGGCGCGGATTGATGCGCTCATGGAAGGTGCGCCCGGTCGGCACATGATTGATGAGTTCGACGGCGCCAAGCTCAATGATGCGGTCTTCACCGGCCCAGTCGAGGCCCGTGGTTTCTGTATCGAAAGCAATCTCGCGGAGCGGTTGGCTCATCGGTTTTCGGTGTCCATTTCACTGAGCAGGTCAATGATCGCGTGTACATGTGTTCGGGTGAAATCGAAACCGAAGGCTGTCGAAATGATGAAATCGGCGCGGGCGCGCTTCTCGGCATCCGGGACCTGTTTCGCGACGATCTTTTCGAAGTCGGCTTCCGACATTTCCTGCCGGGCCATGACCCGTTCACGCTGGATTTCCGGCGGCGCCGTCACGACGGCAACATAGTCGCAGCGCTGGTCACCGCCCGTCTCATAGAGAAGGGGAATATCGAGGACGGCGAGTTTTGCGCCGGATTTCAATGCTTTGGTGCGAAACTCAACCTGCGTGCGGCCGACCAGCGGATGAACAATGGCTTCCAGATCCTTCATCGCGTCCGGGTCCTCCATGACGATGTCGCGCAGGCGCTGGCGGCTGACGGCGCCGTCCACGACCACGCCGGGGAAGCGCTCACCCAGCGGTTCGACGGCAAGGCCGCCCTCGGCATAGATGGAATGGACAGCCGCGTCGGCGTCGTAGACCGGGATTCCCGCATCGGCGAACATGGCGGCCGTGGCGCTCTTGCCCATGCCGATCGAGCCGGTAAGGCCCAATATGATCACTCGCCCGCCTCCATATAGTCGCGGCAGACAGTGATTGCCGCCTCCAGGTCGGGGCGCGTCCCGTCAAACCAGATCGCGAAACTCTCAGCCGCCTGGCAGACCAGCATGGCGAGACCGTCCTCGGTCTCCCAGCCCTGCTCTCGCGCGTGGCTGAGCTGCGCTGCGGCAGGGGCGCCATAGCTGATGTCATAGAAGAGGCGGCCATTCCCGGCTGGCAGCTCGATGACTGCACCGCCATGACCAGCGCTTGTCGTGTTGATAATCAGGTCGGCGCTGTCCGCATGCCGTGTCAGATCATCCAGCGGACCATGTTGATGCGGGCGCTCGCAACACGCGGCGAGAACGGCGGCGGCCTTGTCGACGGTCCGGTTGAGAAGGAAGATATCGGCACCGGCCCGGTCCAGGGCAAAGAGCGCTGCGCGTGCGGCGCCGCCCGCGCCAAGGATCAGCACCGTCTTGCCGGACAAGTCCTTCAGGCCCATGCGGGCGAGAGCCATGATAAGGCCCGGCGCATCGGTATTGTCGGCGCGCCAGCCTTCATCCCCGAGATGGGTCAGCGTATTGGCTGCGCCGATGGCATCGACCGCTTCGGACCGGCGCGCCACCTTGTCGAGAACAGCCTGTTTATGCGGCAGGGTGACATTGAGCCCGCGGAACCCTTCGCGCAGAAAATCATCGAGAGCGCTCGCTGTCTGACCTTCAGGCACGCGAATGGATTCGTAGGAGGCTTCGAGCCCCAGCGTATCGATCCAGGTCATGTGGATCAGGGGTGAAAGCGAATGACCGACCGGGTCACCAATGACAGCTAGGCGTTCCATCAGGCCTCCAGCACGCCGCGCGTGCGCAGATAGTCGAGTAGTGGAAGGAGCGGCAGTCCCAGAATGGTGAAATAGTCGCCTTCGATCCTTGTGAATAGCTGCGCACCTAGATCTTCGAGCATATAGGCACCCACGGTCTTGAGCAGACCTGGGCCGCTGGCCTCCAGATAGGACGCGATGAACGCTTCGCTCAAGGGGCGGACCGTCAGCTTTGGCGCGGCGAGGTGGCGCCAGACGGATTCTCCGTTTTCCGCGATAACGATGGCGGTTTCGAGCCTGTGGGTCTTTCCTGAAAACCGCCGCAGATGGCCGGCAGCTTCGGTCATGTCCTTTGGCTTGTCGATCGGTTCGCCATCGAGGTTGAGCATCTGGTCGCCGCCGATAACGAGACCTTCGCGGCGCTGCGAGACCTTCACGGCTTTCAGCTCAGCCAGCTGCATCGCCTGATCGGACACGCGCATGCCCTTGGCGCGGAATGTGGCCTTGGCGGCATCCTCATCGACATTGGGGCGCACGGCTTCGGCGGTGACGCCGGCATTGGCAAGGAGGCGGCGGCGGCTCTCGCTGCCAGAGGCAAGGATGACGCGCGTCACTGGCTATGCCTCTGATTGAGCTTGTTGAGGATGGCTGCCGCGGTTTCCTCGACGCTGCGGCGGGAGACATCGATGATCGGCCATTTGCGCCGCTGGAAAAGGCGGCTCGCCTCGGTCACTTCTGCGCGCACGGCCTCTTCGTCGGTATAGTCGGTTACCGAATTCTCATTGAGCGCCATGAGCCGCTGGCTGCGGATCTGGACGAGGCGCTCCACGCCGATCTTGAGGCCGATAATCATCGGCCCGGTCACGGGATCTATCGAATCGAGGACGGATGGCATGGCCATGCCTGGCACGAGCGGGATATTGCCGGCCTTGACGCCGCGATTGGCGAGATAGACGCAGGTCGGGGTCTTCGATGTCCGGCTGACCCCGAGAAGGATGACATCGGCGTCCGCAAGGCCCTGAAGGTTCTGGCCGTCATCATGGGCAAGCGCGAAATTGATCGCCTCGATCCGCTCGAAATATTCGGCGTTGAGCGCGTGCTGTCCGGCGACACGGTCGCTTGCCGTCACGCCGAGATGGCGGCTCAGCATATGAATGGAGGGGTCGAGCACGGCCAGTGTGGGAATGTGACGGGCGCGGCAGAACTGTTCGAGCTTGAGGCGCAGGGCCTCATCCGACACGGTGAACCAGACAACGCCGGGCGCCGCCTCGATATCGCGCATGACCCGTTCCAGCTGGCGATCGGACCGGACGAGATAGTAATTGTGCTCCAGCGGGGTCACATTCTCGAACTGCGCAGCGGCGGCGCGCATCACGGCATTCAATGTCTCCCCCGTCGAATCGGAGACGAGATGGACATTGAAATATATACTCGGGCGCATCCGCTCCCCGCCAATCTGTTGAAACCGGCTGGACCCTGCCGTGTCTTCACAAAATGGACAACCCCTGTGGAAGACCTGTGGGCACAGAATTTCATCCGCAGCCATGCACGTCTTGTCCACATTCCCAAAGGACTCACAGGCCGGATTCACCGGGTGTTCCAGACCAGCGAATTTCGCAAATGGTTAACGAAGAATTAACGGCGATTCCAATTCGTTGACGAATGGTTAACAGAACAGCCCGCCTATGGATGCGCTGTGGAAAACCTGTCGACAAACCTGCCTGGGACTGTTTGTCCACCTTATCCAGCGCTTAGTAATGATAAGAGCGCATTAGATGCTTGAAGGATTAAAGAGGACCAGATGGCCCCTGCCCCGCAAAAACCACTTCTGAACGTTCTGCATGGCAAACGTCAGGACCCTGTGCCCCTCTGGATGATGAGACAGGCTGGTCGGCATCTGCCGGAATATATGGAGCTGCGCGGGCGGGCGAAGAACTTTCTGGACTTCTGTTATACGCCGTCTCTGGCCTGCGAGGCGACGCTTCAGCCGATCGAGCGCTATGGGATGGATGGTGCCATCCTGTTTGCGGACATCCTCCTGATCCTTGATGCCCTTGGCCGGGGTGTGCGGTTCGAGAAAGGTGTCGGCCCTATCGTGGAAGCGGTCGATGTCGGCGGGCGGCTCAATGAGGTGCCTGTGCAGACCGTGGTGGAGCGTCTCTCGCCTGTTTATGAGACGGTCTCACGGGTAAAATCGCGCCTGCCATCGGAAACGACACTCATCGGTTTTGCAGGCGCGCCCTGGACCGTGGCGCTCTATGCCATTGAGGGCCGCGGCGGCACCGACAAGGCAACCGCAAGGATCTGGGCGCACAAGTATCCGGCCGAGCTCGACCTGCTTCTGGATGATCTTGTCGAGGCGACGGCCCATTATATGGCTGCGCAGGCAGAGGCCGGCGCCGAGGCGCTGATGATGTTCGACTCCTGGGCCGAGGGTCTGCCCAACGATATTTTCGAACAGATCATCATCCGGCCGAACCAGAAACTGGTGAAGCGCTTAAGAGAGCTCGGCGTGACCGTCCCGCTCATCGGGTTTCCGCGCGGCGCGGGTGTTCAGCTGCCAGACTATGCCGCCCAGACCGGGGTAAGTGCTGTCGGGCTCGATACCGCCGCGCTGCCGAGCTTTGTGAACCGCGAACTGCCGGCAACCATGCCGGTTCAAGGGCATCTGGATCCGTTGCTGCTGATGACGGGCGGTGAGGCCATGGAGCGCCGGATCGTTGACATACTGGAAGCCTACAAGAACAGGCCGCACATTTTTAATCTTGGCCATGGCGTCAAACCCGAGACGCCGATTGCCAATGTCGAGCGCGCAGTGAAGACTGTGCGCGACTGGAAAGCCAGCCAGTAAATTTCCGTATACGGAGCGAAAATGCTTTATCTCTGGGTCAAATCGTTTCACCTGATCTTCGTCATCGCCTGGATGGCGTCGATGCTCATCTATCCGCGCTACAAGCTTCACCAGCTGTCGTCGGCGCCGGGCGAGCCGCTATTCGAGACGATGAAGTCCGCATCGGCAAAGCTGCGCAAGATTATCCTGACGCCTGGCATCATCATGGTCTGGGTGCTGGGCCTGACGATGATCTTCATGAATCCGGCGCTGATGAGTTCCGGCTGGCTTCATGTGAAGCTGCTGCTGGTCCTGATCCTGTCCGGGCTGCACGGCTACTTCGTCGGCATCGGCAAGAAGATCGACCGCGGCGAGGACTTCCCGGCGAAAAGACTGAAGCTTCTCAATGAGCTTCCCTTCATTCTGATGATTCTTGTCGTGATCCTGGTGATCGTGAAGCCGTTCTGACCTGACGGAAAAGTCTTGACCTGGACGGCACTTTGATCACATAAGCCAGCAGAAGAGGCCGCCAGTCCTTGGCGGGCCGCACTTCCCGATATCAATCGAGTGGCCACGCGATCTTTCCTGCGGGCCGACCTTATCCAGAAGAATTCATGTCCGATCTCCAAACGCCCCCCGACTCTCCCGCTGCGCCCGGTGCCGAAACCCCGAGCCATGTCTATCTGCGCGACCTGAAAGCCAAGAGCCCGACAGAGCTGCTGGCCTATGCCGAGAGCCTTGAGGTCGAGAACGCGTCGTCGCTGCGGACGCAGGACATGCTGTTCGCGATCCTGCGGGAACTGGCCGAACGCGATATCGTGATTATCGGTCAGGGTGTTCTGGAAGTTCTGGTCGACGGCTTCGGCTTCCTGCGCTCACCGGAATCGAACTATCTGCCGGGTCCCGATGACATCTATGTCAGCCCGAAGGTCATTAAGCAGGCTGGCCTCAAGACCGGCGATACGGTTGACGGCCCGATCAAGGAACCGGGTGAAAGTGAGCGTTACTTCGCGCTGACCAGCGTGAATTCGATCAATTTCGAGGAACCGGAAAGAGCCCGCCAGAAGGTCCACTTCGACAACCTTGTTCCGCTTTATCCGGAAGAACGCCTCCATATGGAGAGCCAGGACCCGACGAAGAAAGACCGGTCGGGCCGTGTCATCGATATTGTGTCCCCGATCGGTAAGGGTCAGCGGGCCCTGATCGTGGCGCCGCCGCGTACCGGTAAGACGGTGCTGCTGCAGAACATCGCGGCATCCATCGAGGAAAACCATCCTGAATGCTATCTCATCGTCCTTCTGATCGATGAGCGGCCGGAAGAAGTCACCGACATGAAGCGCTCGGTGAAAGGTGAGGTCATTTCCTCGACCTTTGATGAACCGGCGACGCGTCACGTTGCAGTGGCCGAGATGGTTATCGAAAAGGCAAAACGTCTCGCAGAGCACGGCCGTGATGTCGTCATCCTGCTCGACTCGATCACGCGTCTGGGGCGGGCATATAACACGACGGTTCCGAGCTCCGGCAAGGTGCTCACCGGCGGTGTCGATGCCAACGCGCTTCAACGCCCTAAACGTTTCTTCGGTGCCGCGCGGAATATCGAAGGTGGCGGGTCGCTGACGATCATTGCGACGGCGCTGATCGATACGGGCTCGCGCATGGATGAAGTCATCTTCGAGGAATTCAAAGGCACGGGTAACTCGGAAGTTGTGCTCGATCGCAAGATTGCCGACAAGCGGACCTTCCCTGCCATCGACATCATGAAGTCCGGCACGCGTAAGGAAGAACTCATCACACCCAAGGAACAGCTGCAGAAGATCTACATCCTGCGCCGCATCCTCAATCCGATGGGCACATCCGATGCGGTCGACTTCCTGCTCGACAAGCTGCGTCAGACCAAGACGAATGACGAGTTCTTTGAGGCAATGAAGAACTAGGCATGTCTGGCGCGCAAGATACGATCTGCGCGCTGGCCTCTGGCCCGCCGCCATCTGCTATCGCAATTGTGCGGATCAGTGGGCCGGGCGTGCGGGATATCTGCGCGGCGATTTTTGAGCATGGCGTTCCCGCGCCGCGGAAGATGGTGTTTGGCCGCTTCCTTGATGTGTCACGTGAAACAATAGATGAGGGCCTCGGTGTGTTCATGCCGGGGCCTAATTCGTATACAGGGGAAGATACAGCCGAGCTTTACCTTCATGGCGGCGCTGCGGTTATCGAGCATGTGCTCGACACGCTCTGCGCGTTTGATGGTGTACGCCTTGCTGAGCCGGGTGAGTTCACGCGGCGGGCCTTTGAGAATGGCCGTCTGGATCTCGTGGAGGCTGAAGGCGTTGCGGATCTGATCGATGCCGAGACGCGGGCCCAGAAATCCCTCGCCCTCGAGCAGCTGGGCGGAAGTCTCTCGCAATCCTATCAGAGCTGGCGTGGTGATTTGCTGGAAGCAATGGCGCTTCTGGAGGCGAGCATAGACTTCCCGGATGAGGAGGATGCGCCAGACGAGTCCGACGGTCCGGTCGCCGTGAAACTTGATATGCTCGAATTGGCGCTTGCGAAAGCGCTGGACGACGATCAGCTGGGCGAACGGATCCAGGATGGATTTCGTATTGCGATTATCGGGCCGCCAAATGCCGGCAAGTCCTCGATCCTCAATCGTCTTGCCAGACGGGACGCAGCGATTGTTACCGACATCCCTGGCACGACCCGCGATGTGGTGGAAGTCCGCGTGAAGATCGCGGGACAGGTCGTCTGGATTGCGGATACCGCTGGACTTCGTGAAACGCGGGATATCGTCGAAGCAGAGGGCGTTCGGCGTGCTCTGGAGCGGGCCTCGGCCTCGGATATCCGTATCCGTGTGTCTTCGTCAGATACACCTTACGATCATGAGGCGGATGAGGGTGATATTATCGTTCTGAACAAGGTGGATCAGACCCGCCCTGCGGATGCGTCCGGCAATACAATCTTTGTTTCGGCGCGGACAGGCGAAGGGATTGAAGCCCTCGAGAATGATATTGAAAGGCGCATCAGGGCATTTACGTCGGGGCGCCCTGCCCCGGTCATTACGCGTCGCCGGCACAGGCTGGCCCTTGAGACGGCATTGTTTCACGTGAAACAGGCCAGACAAAATCTTGCAGCGGGGTTTGGCGCTGAGCTGGTATCTGAGGATGTGCGTCTGGCGGCCCAGAAGCTTTCCGGCCTGGTCGGGCAGATCGGTGTGGAGGACATTCTGGGCGAAGTCTTCTCCAGCTTCTGCATCGGGAAATGACTCGCGCCCCTGTGTTTTATCCCCCGGATAAGGTATAGGCGCTGACATTCAGACAAGTAAGATAGTCAGGCCTGCGAGGTAATATGCCCTCAGCAAAAGATTTCGATGTCATTGTGGTTGGCGGCGGCCATGCCGGTTGCGAGGCTGCGGCGGCGTCCGCGCGAGTGGGCGCAAGAACCGCGCTCGTCACCCACAAGAAGGCGACCATCGGCGAGATGTCGTGCAACCCGGCTATTGGCGGCCTGGGAAAAGGTCACCTTGTACGTGAGATTGACGCGCTCGATGGCCTCATGGGCCGGATCGCTGACAAGGCCGGCATCCAGTACAGGCTTCTGAACAGGTCGAAGGGTCCCGCCGTCTGGGGTCCGCGTGCGCAGATTGATCGCAAACTCTATCGCGAAGCGATGCAGGCGGAGCTAGCCGACTACCCGAACCTGACCATCATTGAAGATGGCGTTGACGATCTTCTTGTTCAGGACGGTCATGTTGCCGGTGTCGTTGGACTTTCGGGCGAGAGCTGGTCTTCGCGTTGTGTTGTCATCACAACGGGCACTTTTCTGCGCGGCATCATTCATCGCGGCACCGAAAGAGTCGCAGCCGGCCGCGTTGGTGAAGCGCCGGCGATCGGTCTTGCCGAGAGGCTTTATGCGCTTGATCTGCCGATGGGGCGGCTGAAGACCGGCACGCCTGCCCGCCTCGACGGCAAGACAATTGCCTGGGACCGGCTGGAAAAACAGCCTGCAGATGAGCGCCCGGTGCCCTTTTCGTTTCTGAACGAAAGCGTTGATGTGCCCCAGGTCGCGTGCGGGATCACCTATACGAATGCAGAGACCCACCGCATCATCGCGGAGAACCTCGACAAGTCGGCGGTCTATTCCGGTGCGATTGCCGGTAAGGGTCCACGCTATTGCCCGTCCATCGAGGACAAGGTTCACCGGTTCGCGGACAAGGATCGCCACCAGATCTTTCTGGAGCCCGAGGGGCTGGACGATGACACGGTCTACCCGAACGGCATTTCGACCTCCCTGCCCGTAGATGTGCAGGAGGCATTTATCCGCACAATTGAGGGTCTGGAAGATGTCCGGATCATCCAGCCCGGTTATGCCATTGAGTATGATTATGTTGATCCGCGCGCGCTCTACCGCAGCCTGGAAGTCAAGGCACTCGGCGGGCTTTATCTGGCCGGCCAGATTAATGGGACAACGGGCTATGAAGAGGCGGGCGCTCAGGGGCTTGTTGCTGGCATGAATGCGGCCCGGGCGTCTGCGGGCCATTCACCCGTCGAGTTCGATCGTGCTGAGGCCTATATCGGGGTGCTCGTCGATGATCTGACAACACATGGAGTCACCGAGCCCTATCGGATGTTTACCTCGCGCGCCGAATACCGTCTGGCCCTACGCGCCGACAATGCCGACCAGAGGCTTACGCCGAAGGGTATCGAGACTGGACTTGTGCATGGGTCCAGAAAAGAGATGTTTCACGTGAAACATAAGAAGCTCTCTCGCGGGCGCGATGTTCTGCAGTCGCTTGCCCTCACGCCAAACGAGGCGGCTAAACAGGGCTGGAAGATCAATCAGGACGGCCAGAAGCGGAGCGCCTGGGATTATCTGGCATACCCAGATATTGGTTTTGCTGAGATCGAGACCGCCTTTCCCGAACTTCAAGATCTGGATCAGCCGACAAAGACCCAGCTTGGGATCGAAGCGATCTATTCGGGCTATATCGAACGCCAGCGCGCCGACGTTGAGGCCTTACGCCGTGACGAAGCAGTCGAGATTCCGAAGGACTTCGATTATGCGCGGGTCGGCGGGCTTTCCAATGAGGCCCGCTCCAAGCTGGAAACCATCCGTCCCTCGACGATTGGCCAGGCCTCGCGCATTGAAGGCGTGACTCCGGGCGCGCTCATCGCTCTTCTCTCTCATGTAAAGCGTAGCCAGAAGCTGCGTTCGGTTGGGTGATGCAGAAAGATATTGAAAACGAACTCAGCCAGCTGGGTGTTTCACGTGAAACATTCGAGCGGCTCGAGCGGCTTGTCGCGCTACTGGATGAGTGGCGCCAGCGGATGAATTTGATCGGGCCGCGTGAGATGGAGCAGATCTGGACGCGCCACATCATCGACAGCGCGCAAATGATTGCGCTGACGGGGCCGGAAAAGAGGATTGTCGATATCGGATCTGGGGCCGGGTTTCCCGGTCTCGTGCTCGCTTGTGAGGCAGCGACGCGTGGCGGCGACGTGACCATGGTGGAGTCGACCGCAAAAAAGTGTGCATTTCTCCAGACCGTCATCGCCGATCTGAAGCTCCCGGCAAAGGTCATCAACGCGCGGATCGAGTCTGCGCCTCCGGAACGCGTTGATTTTATTACAGCGAGGGCGCTCGCCCCCCTGCCCCGTCTCCTTAGTTACGCATATCCGTGGATTTCACGTGGCGCGACGGGGCTGTTTTTCAAGGGCGAACGGTGGCAGGAAGAATTGACGGATGCCTCAGATTACTGGACTTTGAGGCATGAAGCGATCCCGAGTCGAACCAACCCGGCCGGGATCATACTCAAGATCGAGGAGGCCCACCGTGTCTAAGACTGGTACCCGGATCCTGGCTATCGCGAACCAGAAAGGCGGCGTGGGCAAGACCACAACGTCAATCAATCTCGGCACGGCGCTCGCCGCTGTGGGCCGCCGCGTCCTTGTTGTGGATTTCGATGCGCAGGGCAACGCCTCCACCGGACTTGGCATCAGCCGGGCCGACCGGAAGCTGACCAGCTATGACGTGGTTGTCGACGCCTTGCCGCTTGAAGAGGCGATCCTTCCAACTCTCGTCCCGCGTCTTGAAATCGTACCTGGGGACGAAAACCTCTCTGGTGTGGAGACCGAACTCGCTGATGAGGCGCGGCGCTCCTATCGTTTGCGGGATGCTATTCGTGGCCATGTGGAAAAGTACGCCAATGACCCGGACAAGCGGTATGATTTCATCCTGATTGACTGCCCGCCTTCGCTTTCCTCGCTGACGATCAACGCCATGACAGCCGCGGATGCGCTGCTTGTGCCACTCCAGTGTGAGTTCCTGGCACTTGAGGGGCTTAGCCAGTTGCTGCGGACGGTGGAAGTTGTGCGCTCCGGTCTCAATCCGGACCTTGAGATTCAGGGCATCGTGCTCACCATGTATGACCGGCGCAACAACCTGTCCGACCAGGTGGCTGATGAGGTACGTGAGGTTCTGGGTTCAAAGGTCTATAAAACCGTGATCCCGCGCAACGTACGTTTGTCCGAGGCGCCGAGTTTCGGCAAACCCGCCCTGCTCTATGATTATCGTTGTCCCGGGAGTGAGGCTTATATCCGGCTCGCTTCTGAGGTGCTGCAGAGAGAGCGCGCCCGCGCGATGGAGCCAGCCTGATGTCTGGTGATCCGAAGCAGAAGCCGAGCCGCCTGGGCCGCGGCCTCTCCGCCTTGATCGGTGAGGTCGAAGGGGCCTCCAGCTATGAAAGCCGCGACCCGGAGGCAAAGACCGACGCGTCGACCATCGCGATCAGCGATATTCGTCCAAACCCGCAGCAGCCGCGCCGCTATTTCGCGGAGGCCGACCTTGCGGAGCTGGCCGAATCCATCCGGGCGAAGGGTGTGCTTCAGTCTATTCTGGTGCGCCCGGACCCGAAGAGCGGCGGGAAGTATCAGATCGTCGCCGGTGAACGCCGCTGGCGGGCGGCAAAACAGGCGGGGCTGACCGAGATTCCGGCCACAATCCGCCAGATGGATGAGCTGGAGCTTCTCGAGATCGGTATCATCGAGAACGTCCAGCGGACAGATCTCAACCCGATTGAAGAGGCCGAGGCCTATGGCGCGCTGATGAAGCGTTTTGGCCGCACGCAGGAAGGCCTTGCCGAAAGCGTTGGAAAAAGCCGGGCGCACATCGCTAATACATTGAGATTGCTCAACCTTTCAGAGGTTGCGCGCAACCATCTGCGCGAAGGCCGCATTTCTGCCGGCCATGCGCGCGCGGCGCTGGGGGCACCGGATCCTGACGCGGTCATCGCGATGGCGGTGACCAAGGGGCTCAGCGTGCGCGAGGTCGAGAAACTTTCACGCTCGGCCAAGGATGATGGGAGCGTCGAGGCCGTCGCCGGCCGGGTACGCCGGGCGGAGAAGGATGTCGATACAGAGGCGCTTGAGGCCGACCTCGGCCGGGCGCTTGGCCTTGATGTCGATATCCGCCACAAAGGCGATAAGGGCGAAATCCGTATTAAATACAGTGACCTAGAGCAGCTGGACGACCTGTGTCGCCGGCTGACTGCGAAGCGCTAGACCTGCTTTCGGCGAACGGCCGCAGACCGCACGATATCAAGTAGAAGCAGCCGCAGGGCCGGATCGCTTGCCGCGCCGGCTGTCTTCGCCTGCATTTCCATGTCGTGGACAGCAGACAGCAGCCGTGTCAACGAGGTCGCCGACCAGAGATCGAGCCGGGCTCTGAAACCGGGCCATTCGGAGCCCCAGACCGGCGGGCGCAGTCTTTTGCCGATATCACCGCCCGTTCCGAGTAGACCGCGCGCCTGGAGGAGGCGCCGGATCTCCATCTCAAGCACGCGAAGCACGCTGATTGTCGTCGTGCCGCTTTCGATGACGCGTTCATATTCTGCCTGGGTGCGGTTTGGCTCGCCGCTGAGGGCGGCCTGGGCCAGATCGCGGACGCTGTCCTCGGCATCGGTCCGGCAAACCTCGCGCACGTCACTGACCGAGAGTGGCCGGCCGAGCCCCTTGCCATAGAGGGCAAGCTTTTCGGTTTCCTGATTGGCAAGTCCTCTATGCCCCGGCAGGAGACCGACGAAATCCTCCAGCGCCTCAGGGGCAATCTCCACATCGAAGGCGGCGAGCTTGTCCCGCACAATGGATTTCAGACTTTCAGTGGTATCCGAATAGACCTGGATCGCCGCGGCCGACTTCGACTGTTCTATCGTCGTTCGAAGTTTGGAGCGTTTGTTCAGGCTGCCATTGAGGACGAGAAGACGGTTGGCAAAACCAGCCGACATCTGATCGGCGCGGGCTATGAGGTCGAGAACCGGTTTGGATATCTTCTCGCCCGAGGTTCGCACCCGTACGATTTCGATCTCTCCAAGAAGCGAGCCGGTTTCAATCCTGTCTGACAGAAGGTGCGGCTCGCGGCGTATATCATCGTCATCCAGCGTGATCTGACGTGCCGCTCCGCTGGCCTTGTTGGTCCATACGTCCGCAATTTCATCTGCGAGATCATTCACAACGCCATCATCGTCGCCAAAAACAAGCGCGCACCATGGAGATGTGTCGGACTTTCCTAAACGGCTGGAGACCTGTCCGGCTTTCAGGATCATTTCTTCGTCGGGTCGGGTTGCCGCGTATCGGTGTCGTCGGCATTTTGCAGCTGGATTCTGAGGTCCGCGACGATCCGGCGGGCGAGCAGCTGCATGCCCTGTTCGGCGGACTGCGTCTGGGCCGCGACGTCCGCAAAGGGAGAGGGCGCGGCCGCAAATGGCACTTGAACGCCGGCGGATCCGTTCAGCGTCGAGTCGCTCGTCGCCAGCACATAATTGGCACGTCCATCATAATAGGAGCGGGAGACGCCGCCGTCCGGGAACAGGGCGATCCGCGGATAGGATTCCGAGAGTGATATTGTCAGCTGCGCAGGTTCTTCCAGATTCGGAAGGCCCACCGACAATTCGCGCATAAGCTCCCGCCGCAGCATATAGCCCGACCTGCCCGGAATCTCGGCTATCTGGATCCCGGACGAATTGACGCCGCTGAAATCACTGCCCGCGTAAAGCGGCTGAAACCCACAGGCGGGAAGGAGCGCGATAGCGGCAAGCAGGCTGGCAAGTCGGATCATGACGCCACGATATTCACGATGCGGCCGGGGACCACAATGATTTTCTTGATCTCCTTGCCTTCAATGAAGCTGGAGACGTCGGGGCTGGCGAGCGCGAGGCTTTCAATGTCGTCCTTGCTGGCGGACCGTTCGACCTCAATTTCGCCGCGGCGTTTGCCATTGACCTGGATGGGCAGGGTCATGGTGTTTTCAACCATGAGGTCCGGGTCGGACACCGGCCAGGCCGCGTCTGAGGCAAACCCTTCCTGTCCGAGCGCGCGCCAGCATTCCTCAGCAAGGTGCGGCATGAAGGGTGTGAGGCACAGGGCTAGCATGCGCGCACTTTCGCGCCGGGCGGCGAGGTTTTCCGCGTCTGAGGATTCCGCCTTTTTGAGCGTGTTCACCCAGTCGTGGCAGAGTGCAATGGCCGCGTTGAGCCGGAACTCTGCGATGGCCTTGTCCACCTCCGCGGCAGCCCGGTGCGAGAAGCGCAGCAACGGCGTCGGATCGGTCTTGCCGGACGCCGCCGTGCCTTCGAGCCCTGCGAAGATCGACCAGACACGCTGAACGAAACGGGAGGCACCTTCCGCCCCGGCCTGGGACCATTCGACATCGCGTTCGGGCGGACTGTCGGAAAGGACGAACCAGCGGGCGACATCCGCGCCAAAGGTCGCAATAATGGCGTCCGGGTCGACGACATTCTTCTTCGATTTCGACATCTTCTCGATCGGGCCCGCGGTTAGCGGTTCATCGCTGCCCTTCAGGAAGAGGCCCTCATCGCGGCGGTCAACATCAGCCGGCTCGACCCATTTTCCATCGGCCGTGCGATAGGTCTCATGGGTGACCATGCCCTGGGTGAAAAGGCCCAGAAACGGCTCTCCTCCCGGCAGATCCAGCTCTCCCAGAGCATGAAGGGCCCGGGCGACGAAGCGCGAATAGAGAAGGTGAAGCACAGCGTGCTCGACGCCCCCGATATACTGGTCGACGGGCAGCCAGTAGGCGCGCTCCTCCCGGTCCTTGATCCCTGCGAACCGGGCATAATACCAGGAGGAATCGACAAAGGTGTCGAGCGTGTCGGTTTCACGCTGGCCATCCCCGCCGCATTCCGGGCATTTGACCTTTTTCCATGTCGGGTGATGCGCGAGCGGATTGCCGGGTTTGTCAAAACTCACATCCTCCGGCAGTTTTACCGGCAGATCAGCCTCTGGCACCGGGACCGAGCCACACGCGGCGCAATGGATGATCGGGATCGGGCAACCCCAATAGCGCTGGCGCGAGACGCCCCAGTCGCGAAGGCGATAATTCACGCTGCCTCCGCCGAGGCCAAGAGATTCAAGCTTCTCGATCGCGGCGCTGATGGCCTCGTCTGTGGCCATGCCATCCAGGAAATCAGAATTAAAGATCGTGCCCGGCCCGGTATAGGCTGTGTCAGTAACCTCGTAGGTTTCCGCCGCTTCATCGGGCGGCAGGACGACGGGCTGTACAGGCAGGCCGTACTTTCGTGCGAAATCGAGGTCGCGCTGGTCGCCGGCGGGCGAGCCAAATATCGCGCCCGTGCCGTAACCGGAAAGGACAAAGTTCGCCGTCCAGACAGGTATGGTCCACTCCGGATTGAACGGATGCTGAACCCTGAGACCAAGATCAATACCCAGCTTGGGCGCTTTCTCGATGGCCTCTTCCGACGTGCCGATCTTTGCGGCGTCAGACATGAACTGCTTGATATCCGGGCGGTCCTCGGCCAGGGCCTTTGTTATGGGATGATCGGGAGCCAGGGCGAGAAAGCTCGCGCCGAAAAGCGTGTCCGGCCGCGTGGTATAAACCTCAATCTCTTTTCCGAACCTGGCTTGTGCGTCGTCACCGTCCACAACCCAACGAACGGTGGCGCCCTTGGACTTGCCGATCCAGTTGGCCTGCATCACGCGGACTTTCTCAGGCCAGTTGTCCAGCGTCTCTATGCCTTCAAGGAGCTCATCCGCATAGGCTGTGATCCGGAAGAACCACTGGGTCAGCTCCCGCTGCTCGACCGGGGCGCCCGTGCGCCAGCCCTTGCCGTCAATGACCTGCTCATTGGCCAGAACCGTATTGTCGACCGGATCCCAATTGACCTTGCTTGCCTTGCGGTAGGCGAGCCCGCCTTCGAGCAGCTTCAGGAACAGACGCTGCTGCTCGCCATAATAATCGGTGTCACACGTCGCAAATTCGCGGTCCCAGTCGAGGGTCAGGCCGAGCTTCTGCAGCTGGGCGCGCATCGCGTCGATATTCTTGTAGGTCCACTCGCCCGGATGCACGCCGCGCTCGATGGCAGCGTTCTCCGCCGGCAGGCCAAAAGCGTCCCAGCCCATCGGGTGAAGCACATTATGGCCTTTTGCCCGGCGGTGACGGGCGACGACGTCGCCCATCGCATAATTGCGCACATGTCCCATGTGCAGTTTCCCTGAGGGATAGGGAAACATTTCAAGGACATAGGATTTTGGCTGGTCCTTGGCCTCGGACGGTGGCCGGGTGCGGAATATCCCTGCATCGGCCCAGGCCTTACGCCATCGGGTTTCCGCAGCCTGCGGATCATAGCGAGACGTCACGGGCGCCCCTCCTGGAATTGATTATGTGCCGGCGTGCTCGCCTAGCTGAGTTCAGAAGATTTGAGAACGCGTGCCCGGGTCAGGATGGCATTCTCCAGCTGGGGTCCTGTGGCCCGGTCGACCGGCGCATCCGTCCATGTTCCGTTTTCCTGGACCTGGCGGAAGACCGACACTTTCACACCGTCAGCCCGTAGCCGGGAGTCGAGGATGTAGACGGTCGCGCGGATCCGTTCGCCTTCCGCGCCGGGATAGGACTTCCAGTCATAATTGATGATGCCGCCAATCGGGTCGGCCGTCATCAGGGGGAGCGTGTCGAGCGTATCGAGGCTGGCACGCCAGAGATACGGATTGACCCCGCCTTCGAAATCTTCAGCCACACTGATATTCTGGTCAGAGCTATTGCCACCGAACAGGCACCCGGAGAGGGCAAACAGTCCGGTCATGGCGGCGGCAATCTTGATGGAAGCCTTCATATCGAGAATCCTGTCGGCAATATCTTCTTTGTTCGCCGACCTGTATATCATCTGCGACCCGTCGGGCCAGTGCTGATATGTGCTCGACCAATACCAGCCGACCGGACCCGATTGCCATGACACGAACCGCCCTCATCACTGCCCTGTTTGGCGGGACCTCCCTGCTGGCCCTGCCTGCGGCCGCCCTGCCCCTCGATATTGAATCGGAGATCGAAGCGGCGACCGTGATCGGCCTGCTCGATGAAGACGCCAGCGACGCGGAGGACATACTCTATGAGATCACGCTGGACACCGAGGCGGAAACCATCCTGAAGAACGGGACAGTGCTGGGCGCCAGGCTGACCTTGCGCGGCCAGCGCGACCATCCGGACCGGCCGGGATTTGCAGGCCGGTTCGACACGGGCGCTCCCCTGGCGGGCGGATATAGCGGCTTGTCAGGCCTGGCCCCTGACGAGGAGACCGGCGCGCGGGGCCGTCTGGAGACAGCCTATCTTGTCGCCGATGGCGGCTATGGCGAGCTGCGCCTTGGCAAGGACCGGGGCGTTGCGGCACGATTTCACGAAGGCGGTCCGACCAGCCTTGTCTTTTCAGGTGTTTCCAACCCGTATCTCGATCCGACGGGCCTGAAGATAAACCGGACCAATCACGACGTGACTGGGCCGTCGGTAAAGCTCAGCTATGCGACGCCGCGCATCCTCGGGCTGCGCGCGGGGGCGTCCTTCACCCCGGATGGCGATGGGCGCCATCTTGACCGGAGCCTGTCGCAGTTTCGCGAACAGCCAGGCCTCAGCGATGTCTTCGAGGTTGCTGCCAATCTTTCCCGCACTTTGCGCAGCTCCGGCACGCGGATCGAGGCGTCGCTGGGCTGGTCCAGCGCCAAGATCGACAGTCCGGCGCCAGGCGCACGCGGCCGGATGGAGACCTGGTCGGCGGGGGCGAATGTCGAGTTTAGCGAATTTTCCGTCGGCGCTTCCTGGCTGGGCAGCGATAACGGGTTTCAGGGCGGTGATTATGAAGCCTGGGAGGCCGGCATCGCGCGGGATTTCGGGGAGACGGAGGTCTCGCTTGGCTATGGAGAAGCCGATGACAATCTGGCCCGCCTTTCCTCAAAAGGCTTCAATATCGCAGCCGCGCGGGAACTTTCCGACGGTTTTGACGTCGCGCTTTCTTATCAGGACGAGAAATTGGATACTCCGGCAGGCGAAAGGTCCGGTGCGGGCATTGTGGTAGAAATCACACTCAGCAGTGATTTTTTCCGGATGAGCAGGAATTAATATTCATTTCGCGTTTCTGTCTGATTATGTAACCGCTCAGAACAAGGTGGCAGATGAAATATTCTTTGACAGCTCTTGCGGCGCTCGGTGCGTTCACGGCCCTTCCGGCCGCGGCGCAATCCGAGCCTATTGAGCTGTCGCCGCCAACCGTTTCCGAGACGGAAGAGGCAGAGCCGGACTGGTACCGCCAGTTTACGCTCAACTCCCCATCCGACGCCACGCCGATCTGGCAAGGCGCGCCCAGCAAGGAAGTCCGCCTCGCCTGGGTGAAGGGCGACCGGTGGCAGCTGAGCGTCGATCTGACCTCGCGTCCTGCAGAGTCCCCACTGGCGAAGGAAGAAATGCGCGCTGGGGCAGAGTTCCGCATTACGCCGCGCATCAGTGTTGGCGGTGTCCTGACGCTGGGCGCGACGGAGCTGGACGACAATCTGCAGCAGCTTCAGAACGAGGAAATCGAGACGGGTATCCGTCTGCGGTCGGCCTTCAAATTCTAGGCATTTTGCCTTTCACCTGAAACCAGACACGCTCGCAAAGCCGCCAAACTGCGCGGCTCTTTCGGCATTTATGTGCGTGATTCCGCCGAGTGCATAGACCGGGCACTGGGTCTGTCGGGCTATGGCAGCAAACCGCATGAGGCCCTTGGCCGCTCCGGCGCTGGGGCTGGATGAGGGGAAAACGGCCGAATAGATCAGCGCGTGCGGCCGGCAGCGTGTGGCGGCCCGGACTTCATGGGCCGAATGTACGCTCATCGTATGAAGTCCGCCCTCATGGCGTTGCTTCAGCATCTGCCGCTGCAGGCGAAACGGCCAGTGCACCCCATCGGCGCCGGTTTCTTTTGCCAGCGCCGGGTCTGCCGCGATGAGAACGATGCGCCCTGCCCGTCTGGCGTCGGCGACAATGGCGCGGGCTTCCCCTATCGCCTCCGCCTGTCCGAAGTGGCGGATGATCACGCCTATACCTTCCGGAAGACCGGCAGCTATGGTGCGCGCGCTATAAAGACGATCCGGGTCTGTCAGGAAAAAGCCGCCCGGCAGGTGCGGCCCTGTGTGCGCGCTGGCGCGGCGCGCAGCGTTTCGAAACTTGCGGGAACGGGCCGGGGCGTGCTTCATCGCAGGTATGACTAGCACCCATACAGAGCCGGATATAGAAGCCAGCCGCGCGCGGATCCTCAAGGAACTCAGCGAGGCCGCCAGCCATGAGGTCGAGCTTGTGGCTGTCTCCAAGAAACAGCCCGATGAGCGGCTGCAGGCCGCGCTCGATTGCGGCCAGCGTGTCTTTGGCGAAAACCGTGTTCAGGAAGCCCAGGAGCACTGGCAGGCGCGTCGAGATATTGACGGGCTGCGGCTGCATCTCATTGGCCCGCTTCAGAGCAACAAGTCGGAGGACGCCGTTGCCCTCTTCGACGTGATCGAGACGGTGGATCGCAAGAAGATCGTGCGCACCCTGTCCGAAGCAGCCGAGAAGCTTGGCCGGTATCCGGACCTCCTCATCCAGGTGAATACGGGCGAGGAAGAGCAGAAGTCTGGTGTGCTGCCGCGCGATCTCGATGATCTCATCGCCTATACGCGCGAGACCTATCCAGGTGAGCTGAAGGGCCTGATGTGCATACCCCCGGTGGATGAGCCGGCCGCGCCGCACTTTGCGCTCTTGAAGAAGATGGCTGATGCGGCCGGTCTGCCCTGGGTCTCCATGGGGATGAGTGCCGACTACGTGCTGGGCGCGCAGCTTGGTGCGACGCATGTGCGGGTCGGCAGTGCCTTCTTCGGCGAGCGCGAGACGGCCTAGCTCGCGCGCAGGATCTCGATCTTCGTATCCTTCTCGCAGCGCGCGAGGAGCTGGCGCAGATCGTCGAGGCTGAGGGCGATACAGCCCTCGGTTGGGGCGTAATCGGGTTTTGCGACATGCATGAATATGGCGCTCCCCTTGCCGGGCACGACCGGATCGGTGTTGTGGCTGAGCTGGACGACGATGTCATAGAGGTCATCGTCACGCCACATGACCTCATGGCTGGCCGGATAGGGGCGTTTGACGGCGCAATTATAGAGCGGGTCGCCGGGTGCATCGCACCAGCCATCGTCCGGATGAAGGGGGGTCGCCGGCAGGGCTGTCCTCGGCCGGTCGAACTTGTCGGCCCGCCAGAAGACCCGCTTGACCGCCCAGAGACCGATCGGTGAGGCGCCATCGCCTTCCACCTTGCGGTCGGCATCGAGCATACCGCCGCGCCCGATGGCGCACTGGAAGGTCAGGCCCTGACCTGAAATCTTCCTGTCGGGGGTCACCCGGAAACGTGTTGGCATGCGGCCGCTCCCAAAATCGTGATCGCCTAGTTATTCGACGGCGAGTCGGTATTATGTGTATCGCGCCCGGGCCATAGCCAGCAACCACTGCACAGACCATGATCAGCACCAAGACCATCCTTCTCGTCGATGATGATGACGAGCTTCGCGGCGCGCTCGCCGAACAGTTCAGCCTGCATGACGGGTTCGAAGCCGTTGAGGCGGCGAATGCGGCGGAAGCCCTGCAGACAGCAGAGGCGCAGCGGCTGGACCTCGTTCTTCTTGATGTCGACATGCCGGACATGGATGGGCGCGAGGCCTGCAAGCTGATGCGTCAGCGCGGCCTTCGGGCCCCCATCATCATGCTGACAGGTCAGGATAGTGATGCGGACACAATTCTCGGCCTGGAGTCCGGGGCCAATGACTATGTGACCAAGCCCTTTCGCTTCTCGGTGCTGCTCGCCCGGGTGAGGGCGCATCTTCGCAGTTTCGAACAGAGCGAGGACGCGATCTTCAAGCTGGGTCCCTATGAATTCCAGCCGGCGATGAAGCTTCTGGTCATGGAAAACGACCGCAAGGTGCGCCTGACCGAGAAAGAGACCAGCATCCTCAAATATCTCTACCGCGCGGGGGGAAAGCCGGTGGCCCGCGATGAGTTGCTATCGGAAGTCTGGGGCTACAACGCGGCTGTTACGACCCACACGCTGGAGACGCATGTGTACCGCCTGCGCCAGAAGATCGAGCCCGACCCGGCCAATGCGCGCCTTCTTCTGACCGAGGCCGGTGGCTATCGCCTGCAATCGGGCGACCCGGCCTGAGCGGGTTTATTTCTGTATGTGGAAAGTGGTGCTGACAGGCGCGTGATCTGAAGGTTTCCATCCACCGCGCCAGGCGAGATGAATCTCATAGCTGTCCAGGTCCGCGCCGCTCATCGCCGCGTCATTGGCCCAGATATGGTCCAGACGGCGCCCACGGTTAGAGGCGGCCCAGTCCTTGGCGCGGTAGGACCACCAGCTATAGAGTTTCTGGTCGTCAGAATGGCGCTCGCGGGCGATGTCGGTAAAGCCGCCAGCCTTCCGCGCCTTTTCCAGTGCCTCGGTCTCGGCGGGGGTGTGCGATACGATTTTCAGAAGCTGCTTGTGCGACCAGACATCATTCTCATGCGGCGCCACATTCAGGTCGCCGACCAGGAGGCGCGGGGAACTGTCAGACGCTGCCGGCGCAAAATCGCGGGCCATGCAGGCCAGAAAGTCCAGCTTGTGCGCGAACTTGTCATTGGTCTCAGGATCCGGCTCATCGCCGCCTGCGGGCAGGTAGATATTGTGGATCTCCACCCCCTTGATGCGCGCAGTCTGCACGCGGGCATGACCCTCCCGGCAAAGTGGATGGGGGTCTACCGGTTCAATCGGATGGCGTGACACAATGGCGACGCCGTGATGGCCGCCGGACTGGCCGAGCACCTGAAAGTGATTGTAGCCGATTTCGCGGAAAGCTTTCTGCGGGAACTGATCGGTCTGGCACTTGATCTCCTGCAGGCAGAGAACGTCAGAGGCTTCCTCTTTCAGGAAGGTCTGGACATTCGGTGCGCGCAGGCGGATCGAATTGATGTTCCAGGTGGTGATCTTGAACGGGGTCGAAGGCATGGCGATGGCCTTAGCCGCGCCGCCCGGGCTGGTCAACGCAGACGCTGGCAAACGAGAAGGGCGGCCGGGACGCTAGTTTGACTCCGTATCCAGCGGTTCAAAGCGCAGCTTCGAGACCTGAAGCGTGACCGTACCGATATCATCCGTATCGGCCTGGATTTTCACAGGCATGTAGGCGCCATTGTCGAGCGGGGCCATCCACATGCGGAGCGGGCCGTCGATCCCGGTCAGTGTTTCCTTGGCGCTGATCTCGTCGGCGTCATAGCCGGCCACCTTGTCCATGGAGACGTGACACTCATAGGCCTTGCCGCGATAGGCGGCAGTCTTCACGTCCTTGAGGCCGGCATTCTCGAAAGTGAGATGGGTGAGCTGGCGGCCGTCGAAAATCTTCATCGGGCCGCCGCATGGATTGCCGTCTGCGGGGCGCGGGGTGAAGGCATGACCCAGAAAGGCCGTGAGGGGATCGGCGGCTTCGAGTTTCTGCGCAGGTGTGGCCGGAGGTTCGCCAAGATTGCCGAAGGCCGGCGTCGCGGTCATGGCGACATCATCCTTGCCATAAGTCATTTCAACGCGGCGGTTCTTCTTCCCGTCCCGGTTCTGCGAAATATAGGCGTAGGGTTCGAGATGATCTTCCCTCACATAGCCGCTGGCGGCCAGGCGAAGGTCATAATTAACCAGAATGTCGGCAAGACCGGTGGTCTTCACATTCCCGTTGATCGAATAGGTGTCGGGCTTGAGGTCCATTCGGAAATTTGCCTTGCCCGTGATCGGGATGAACAGCGCCCAGGCGGTCGCCTTGACCTCATAGATGAGCCGCATCGGCTCGCCATCACGGATATCGGTCAGCGGTGTTGCCATGGCGCCAGAGGCGCTCTGGGCAGAGGTGGCGCCTGCTGCGGTCAGCGCAATGAGACTGGTGGCTGCGATCATCTTCTTCATAAGGGATTGGTCCTTGTTGGGCATTTCGGCACGCCGGTCATAAATGTGCACACCTCAACCCGGGCTGAACAGGGGCGCCTGTGCTTTGCCGCATTTATATCACTGTTCTGCCTTGTGCGATGGGCTGTGGGTGGCGGTTGACGTCGGCGCCCCCGGCGCGTATGAGCGCCGCTTCGGATTTGATCTAACACTATTTAAGCGAGCGCCCCATGGCACGCCAATGCGAACTTTCAGGCGTCAAGCCGATTATTGGCCACAAAGTGAGCCACTCGAACGTCAAGACCAAGCGCCGGTTCCTGCCGAACCTGGTCAACGTCACCCTTCGCTCTGAAGCCCTTGACCGCAACGTTTCCCTGCGCATTGCCGCAAAGACGCTGCGCACGGTCGACAAGCTGGGCGGCCTCGACGGCTATCTGGCCCAGTCGAAGGACGACACGCTTTCCCCGAAAGCGCTGAAGATCAAGCGGGACATCCAGAAGCAGGCTGCTGAAGCAAGCGCCTAAGACGCCCGATTGAACTTTGAACATTCTGAAAACGCGCTCCTTCCCGGGGCGCGTTTTTGTTTGCGTTGCGCGGATATATGGGTCAGCCAGAAAGGGGAAAGTCCGGGGAGCCCTCATCATGTTGCGAAACACCTTCATTCTGTCCGCCATTGTCCTGTCTGCCTGTGCGCAGCCTTCCATGCCGCGAGCGGCGGGGCCCTCTGAGTCTGCGGAAACGGTTCAGCCGGTAGCGGCGCGCATTTTCGCAAGCGGCACGATCTATACGGGTGTCGAGGGTGAGACAGTGGATACAGTGGCGGTCGATGATGATGGCCGCATCGTCTGGACCGGCTCCATCGACGATCTTGATGCAGAGGTGGATATCGAGGGGGCTGAGTTCGTCTGGCTGGACAATAATTTCATGTATCCCGGCTTTACAGACAGCCACGCTCACCTTCTTGGTATCGGTCAGCGGGAGCTGTCGCTCGATCTTGCTGACACCGCCTCGCTCGAAGAGCTGGTGACACGGATAGAGGCGGAAGCCGGCGGTCTTGGCGATGAGGCGATCATTGTGGGGCGCGGCTGGATCGAGACCGACTGGCCGGAGGGCCGCATGCCGGCTGCCGCGGATCTCGATGCGGCGGTGGGCGACCGGCTGGTTATCCTGATGCGGGCCGACGGGCACGCCCTTGTGGCAAGCACAGCTGCACTCAACGCCGCCGGCATCGATGAGACGACGCCTGACCCGGAAGGCGGCAAGATCGAACGTGATAGCGATGGCAAGGCGACGGGAATTCTCATCGACAATGCGATGACACCCGTCTGGGGCCTGGTTGCCGAGCCAAGCGAGGAGGAAATCCGCCGCGCCTATGTCGAGGGTTCGCGCGTCTATGCAGAGCGCGGCTGGACGGGCCTTCACAATATGAGTGTGCCGCCTGCGCATGCCCCGCTGATGGCGGAGCTGGACGCGGCCGGTGAGATGCCCGTGCGAATTTATAATGCCCTGTCGGAAGACGGCTTTCCGCTCGCCGCCGGACATGAGTACGAGACCGATACAATCTCGAACCGGGCAGTGAAGCTCTATATGGACGGCGCACTCGGCTCTCGCGGGGCTCTGCTGATAGAGCCTTATTCCGACAGGCCGGATACGAACGGGCTCTCCCTTCTGGAGCCTGAGGGCCTGCACAATCTCATGATGAAGGCTGAGGAAGAGGACGTTCAGCTCGCGATCCACGCCATTGGTGATCTTGCCAATCGCCGCATCCTGAACGTCTATGAGGAGCTGGACATCAGCCCCGACCGGCGCTGGCGCATCGAGCACACCCAGATCCTGCACCCCGATGATATTGCCCGTATCCCGGAGCTCGGTCTGATTGCCTCCATGCAGCCCTCGCATGCCATTGGAGACCTGAAATTCGCCCCTGCCCGGCTCGGTTTCGACCGCCTGGACGGCGCGTATGCCTGGCAGAACCTGCTGGATGCCGGCGCGGTGATAGCTGGCGGGTCGGATGCGCCCGTCGAGGTCGGCTCCCCGCTGATCGAATTCTATGCTGCTGTGGCGCGCGAGGATCTGGAAGGCAATTCCGGTGAGGGCTGGCATCCAGAACAGGCGCTCTCGCGTCAGGATGCGCTGGCGCTCTTTACCTCTTCAGCGGCCTATGCGGCCTTCATGGAGGATGATCTGGGAACGATTGAGCCGGGCAAGCTTGCAGATTTCACTGTGTTCGACCGGGATCTGATGACGGTCCCTGAAGACGAAATCCTGGAGGCAAATGCAGTGATGACAGTCGTCAACGGTGAAATCGTCTGGTCTGCGGCGGAGTGACCTTTACCTCACGTCGCACTAGTCGCATGTCATTCGCGTGCTAGAACCCCCTGTTGAGACCCGCGAGACCAATTCGAGGACGATAGTTTTATGAGCCTGACCAGCGATACCGATGTTCTGACCGAGCTCGAGCCGACCGTGGAGATCAACGTCCGCGATGTCTTCGGCATCGACACCGACATGGTCGTTCACGGCTTCGAGACGAAGACCGAATATGTGCCCGAAATCGATCCGTCCTACCGGTTCGACCCGCAAACCACGATGGCGATCCTGGCCGGCTTTGAACATAATCGCCGCGTCATGGTGCAGGGCTATCACGGCACCGGCAAATCGACCCATATCGAACAGGTCGCCGCGCGCCTGAACTGGCCGATGATCCGTATCAACCTCGACAGCCATGTCAGCCGGATCGACATGGTCGGCAAGGATGCCATCGTCCTGAAGGAAGGCGTCCAGGTCACCGAATTTCGCGAAGGCATCCTGCCATGGGCCCTGCAGCGCCCGGTCGCGATCACCTTTGACGAATACGATGCCGGCCGCCCCGATGTGATGTTCGTGATCCAGCGCGTGCTTGAGGCCTCCGGCCGCCTGACCCTGCTGGACCAGAATCGCGTTATCTCGCCGAACCCGTATTTCCGCCTCTTCGCCACGACCAACACGGTTGGCCTCGGCGATACGACCGGCCTCTATCACGGCACACAGCAGCTCAACCAGGGCCAGATGGACCGCTGGAGCATTGTCACCACGCTCAACTATCTCGAGCATGACGCCGAGGTGGAGATCGTCTCGACCAAGGCGCCCGACCTCGACAAGGAGCTGCTGTCCAAGATGGTGCGTCTGGCCGATCTCACGCGGAACGCCTTCATGAATGGCGACATCTCTACCGTGATGAGCCCGCGGACCGTGATCACCTGGGCGGAGAACTACAAGATCTTCGGCGATCTGGGGCACTCTTTCCGGATGACCTTCCTCAACAAGTGCGATGAACTCGAACGCCCGCTGGTGGCCGAGATGTATCAGCGCTGCTTTGGCGAGGAGCTGCCGGAAAGCGCCCTGATGGTGCGGGTGGCCTGATCGCTGGGCCAGCCTGCATTCTTCATCGCATCTGCGAAATCCGGCGCTAGGTAAGACTCATGGCAAACAAGGACGATACGCCTTACGAACTCTTCAAGCAGGCGCTTGCGGCCACCGCCAAGGCGATGAGCCAGACGCGGGACGTCGAAACCTCGTTCGTGTCCGAAGCGGGCCGCGCTGACGACAGGCGCCTCATGCTGCAGTCGCCGCCGCGGGAGCTTTCCCCGCAGCAGGCCGCGCGGGCGCGCGGGGAGGCAGATGCCCTGTCGCTGCGCATGGCCCACCATGATGAAGCGGCCCACCTTGCAGACCGTCCGAGCGGCGAGATGGCCCGACAGGTCTATGAGGCCGCCGAGCGTGCGCGCATCGAGTCCATAGGCGCCAATGCGATGAACGGCACGGCCGCCAATCTCGATGCGGCGCTGGCCGCGCGCTGCGAGAAGGCCGGATATACCCGCATGCAGGACCGGACCGATGCGCCGATTGCGCCGGCGATCGAGTTCCTGCTGCGTGAGAAGCTGACGGGCCGCCCGCTGCCGCCGGAAGCTGAAGGCATTGCCTCGATCTGGCGTGAGGAAGTGACCGAACGCGGCGGCGACGCCCTGGAAGACCTGCTCAGCCAGCTCAATGACCAGCGTGCCTTCGCCAAGACCGTCCAGCGCCTCATCAAGGATTTGACCGAAGGCGATGAGGCCGGCGACGAGCAGGAAGACGACACCGAATCCGAGACCGAAGAGGAATCCGAGCAGCAGGAGAGCTCCAGCGACGAGCCCGACAGCGGCGATGACACGGACGGTTCCTCTACCGAGGAGATGGAGGCCGGCGAGAGCGACGATGTCGAGGGGGAAGAGACCAATGTCTCCGTCGACGCTGAGTCAGAGGCTGAGGGTGAAGACGATTATGAGGACAGCGAGGATGGTTCCAAGCCGCTGCGTCCGAACTATCGCGACGGGGATGAGCGCAAGGATTTCACCTATCGCGTCTTCACAACCGCCCATGACGAGATCGCCAATGCGGCCGACCTCTGTGATGCTGAAGAGCTGACGCGGCTGCGGGCCTATCTCGATCACCAGCTTCAGTCGCTTCAGGGTGCGGTGTCCAAGCTGGCCAACCGGCTCCAGCGCCGCCTCATGGCGCAACAGAACCGCTCCTGGTCCTTCGATCTTGAGGAAGGTGTGCTGGATACCGCGCGCCTCACCCGTGTCATCACGGACCCGACGGCGCCGCTTTCCTTCAAGCAGGAAGAAGACTCCGAGTTCCGCGACACGGTGGTGACGCTGCTGCTGGACAATTCCGGCTCCATGCGCGGGCGCCCGATCATGATCGCGGCCCTCTGCGCCGACATTCTGGCGCGCACGCTGGAGCGCTGCGGCGTGAAAGTTGAGATCCTCGGCTTTACCACCAAGGCGTGGAAAGGCGGGCTTGCGCGTGAGGACTGGGTCAAGGCGAACAAGCCGGCCGGGCCTGGCCGTCTCAACGACCTTCGTCACATCGTCTACAAGTCGGCCGATGCGCCCTGGCGCCGGGCGCGGCGCAATCTCGGCCTGATGATGCGTGAGGGCCTGCTGAAAGAGAATATCGATGGCGAGGCCCTGCTCTGGGCGCATGAACGCCTGCTCGGCCGGCCCGAACAGCGCAAGATCATGATGGTGATTTCCGATGGGGCGCCGGTCGACGATTCGACGCTCAGCGTGAATGTCGGCAATTATCTTGAGCGCCATTTGCGCCAGGTCATTTCCGAGATCGAAAGCCGCAGCCCTGTCGAACTGATTGCCATCGGCATCGGCCATGACGTGACCCGCTATTATCGCCGCGCCGTGACGCTCGTCGATGCCGAACAGCTCGGCGGCGCCATCACCGAACAGCTTGCCAGCCTCTTCGATGAGGAAGGCAATCTGCCCGACCAGAAAGCCATGGCCGTGCAGACGCCGCGTGGCGGGAGCGGCGGGCGGTCTTCGCTGAGCGGTGTCTCCGAAACGGCCCGCGGCGGGCCGCGCTATGGCTCGCGTGACGTAAAACGGACGTCCTTGCAGGATATAGCCAGCAAGGCCTCAAAGAGCTGAGAGAGAAAGCCATGAGACGGATGCCCCGCTCTCGCCTGTTATCGGGTCTTCTTGTCGGCATCCTGCTTGGCGCCTGTACGGCCGGCTCACCCAGTGGGCCCCCGGCCCCAGAGGCGGCGCCATGGGTCTACACGCCAGAGAAGGCGCGCGAGATTGCAGACCAGTCCTGCCCCGGTAGCGAACCGGCTGGCTTTGCGATGTCCGTTCTCCTCAATGTCCAGCCTGTCGATCTGGGCAAGGCCGCCGACAAGGCGAAAGCCCTGGACGGGCTCATTTTCCGTGGCGGATGGTCGCTCGATACGTCGCTTGCGTCTTTTGGAGGGCTTTCCGGCCTCGATATCCTGCCCGGCGGCGACCTTCTGGCCGTTTCTGACGCGGGCGCGCTGGTCCATCTTCCCTTTGACCAGGCCGCGCTTGAGCCGCAGACCCAGGCCACGCTCACCTATCTGAAGGATCAGGATGGTGACATGCTGACCGGAAAGGCCGAGGGCGATGCTGAAGGCCTGCAGCTGCGCGATGGCATCGCCTTTGTCAGCTTCGAGCGCAATCACCGTATAGAGGCCTATGGCTACGAACGCTGCGGCGGCAATGCGCGCGCGGTCCGCATCGCCAGTATGGACCCGCGCCCAGCAGGGCTCGACCGGGGCATCAGCCAAAATTCAGGCGCAGAGGCCCTGGCCATGGTGGATGACAGCCTGCTTGTCGGTCTTGAGACACTTGTTGGCGGTCAAGGCCCTCTTGGCCGCGTCACCGAAGATGGGGGTGTTTCGTTTTCCGCGAACGACTGGGTCAATGCAGAGGGCACACCGCTGGTCGGTGCCGATGAAGCAGAGGGCCGACTCTATACGCTGCACCGCGCCTATAACCCGCTGACCCGGCAAAACACCATCGCCATCCGTGTGAGGGAAGGTGGCGAAAGCCGCACTCTGGCTTTCATGCGCGCGCCGCTCACGCTTGATAATTTCGAGGCAGTTGCGGTCTGGCCGCTGGAGACGGGCGAACACCGGATTTTCATCCTGTCGGACAACAATTTCAGCGATAACCAGCGCACACTTCTCTACGTTTTCGAGACAGAGGGGCTCAGCTAGTCCTTGATGGCGTCGATCAGGGCAGCGGCTTCATAGGATTCCCAGTCAGCCTCGCCAGAAAGGCGCGCGATTTCAGCGCCCGTCTCGTCATAGATGACCGTGGTGGGAAAGCCCCGCGCTCCGCTGTCATAGACAATGTCCCAGCGATCCGGCGGGGCGAAATAAAAATCAAGCACGCCGCCCGTCAGCTCCTGCAGGCGTTCGCGTGCATAGTCGCGGTCTTCCTCGGCGTCGACGCTGATGGCGATAACCTGAAAGTCCTCATCGCCCTTCAGTTTCTGCAGCGCGGCCAGAGAGGGCATCTCGCGCTCGCATGGCCCGCACCAGGTGGCCCAGAAATTGACGAGCGTGATGCGGCCTTCAAAGTCCTTCAGGGTGACCGGACTGCCGTCTGGTCCGTCGAAACTGGCGCTCGATGTGGGGTCTCCGCGCTGCGTGACATCGAGTGCGGCAATCGATCCCGTCGCAAGTTCCGCGATGGCATCCTTACTTCCGCCCTTGGAAGTTGCCTGAAGCCATGCGAAAGCGACCGTCACAAGCCCTATGACCAGAAGTGCCGGGATACCAAATTTCACCAGGCGGGACATATGCAAGCCCTCTCACTTTCCAGGATGCAGGACAATGGTAGATAAGCCCTCAAAAGGCCAGCAGATGTGGGGAGGACGCTTTGCCGCGCAACCCTCCGACATCATGCAATCGATCAACGCGTCGATTGACGTCGACCGGCGCATGGCGCTGCAGGACATTGCCGGCAGTCGCGCGCATGCGGACATGCTGGCCGAAACAGGCATAATCGAGCCAGAGGACAATGAGGCGATCCAGTCCGGCCTCGACCAGGTTCTGGAAGAGGTGAAGGCCGGGACTTTCCCTTACCGCGTCGAACTTGAAGACATTCACATGAATATCGAGGCGCGCCTGAAGGAGCTTATCGGCGCGCCGGCCGGCCGGCTGCATACGGCCCGCTCGCGCAATGATCAGGTGGTAACAGACTTCCGCCTCTGGACGCGCGGGGCCTTGAGTGAGGCAGCGCGGGCGCTGACCGGTCTTCAGCATTTGCTTATCGGCCGGGCGAGTGAGCACGCCGAGACGGTCATGCCCGGCTTCACGCACCTGCAGACAGCCCAGCCGGTGACGCTCGGACATCATCTGCTGGCCTATGTCGAGATGGCAGAGCGCGACAAGGCGCGTCTTATGGGGGCTGCCGCGCGGCTTAATGAATCGCCGCTGGGCGCAGCGGCGCTCGCGGGCACCGGCTTCCCCATCGACCGCGACATGACAGCCGAAGCGCTCGGCTTTGACCGTCCTATGGCAAACTCGCTTGATGCCGTCTCTGCCCGCGATTTCGCACTGGAGGCGCTGGCCGCGCTTTCCATTGCGGCGACCCACTTGTCGCGTCTTGCTGAGGAAATCGTGCTGTGGACCAGCGCGCAGTTCGGCTTTGCCCGCCTCTCTGACGCGTGGTCGACCGGTTCCTCCATCATGCCGCAGAAGCGTAATCCGGATGCGGCAGAGCTTATCCGCGCCAAGGCGGCCCTTATCGCAGGTCAGTTTGCGAGCCTCCAGGGCGCGGTAAAGGCCCTGCCACTCGCTTATGCCAAGGACCTTCAGGATGACAAGCGCCTTACCTTCGAGGCGTTCGACACGTTCGGCCTCTGCGCCAAGGCCATGACCGGCATGATCGATACGATCAGTTTTGATGCCGCCAATATGCGGGCCGCCGCAGCGAAGGGGTATTCCACCGCAACCGACCTTGCCGACTGGCTGGTGCGTGAGCTGAAGCTCCCTTTCCGTGAGGCGCACCATGTCACGGGGCGCATTGTGGCCATGGCGGAGGCAGACGGCGTTGGCCTTGAGGCGCTTTCATTAAATTCCATGCAGGAGGTCGAGCCCCGCCTTACAGAGGCTGTCTTTTCCGTGCTAAGCGTCGAGGCGTCTGCTGCGAGCCGGGAAAGCTATGGCGGGACGGCGCCCAAACGCGTGAAAGAGCAGATCGAACTTTGGACCAAACGCCTGGGCCTGGAGGCCGCGACATCATGAAACGACTGAGTGCTATCGTCCTTCTCGGCGCCGCAACATTCGGCCTTGCCGGCTGTGGTGTTCGCGGCGATCTGGACCGCCCGCCGCCAATCTTCTCTTCGGCGCCCGATGAGGCCGCCCGCACGCCGGTGGACACCGCCGTGGAGGTCGATGGCCCGCCTGCGCGTTCGGCCGACGAAGCCTATTATAACGACCTTGGCGGCGAGATCCCGAAATCGGACCCAGAGGCGGATATCGATGAGTCCGGTATGGGCGACGTGTCGCCGGAATAAGCCCAGTGCATCACTTCGATTACCGGAATGGCCGCCTCCATTGTGAGGATGTGGCGCTTGATACCATCGCTGATGAGGTGGGAACGCCCGTCTATGTCTATTCCTCGGCCACGCTGCGCCGCCATGCGCGGGTGATCGCTGGCGCGTTTGATGGAATGAGCTGTCTTATCGCCTATTCGGTCAAGGCGAATGGCAATCTCGGTGTGCTGCGGACGCTCGCTGAGGAGGGCTGCGGGGCAGACGTGGTCAGCGGCGGCGAGCTGATGCGGGCCCGGCGGGCGGGCATCCCGGCCTCCCGCATCGTCTTTTCCGGCGTCGGAAAGACGCGCGCGGAAATGCGCCTCGCGCTGGAGGAAGGCATCCACCAGTTCAATATCGAAAGCGCGGCAGAACTGGCCGTGCTGGCAGAGGTTGCCGCGAGCACGGGCAAGACGGCAAAGGTGGCGGTCCGCGTCAATCCGGATGTGGCGGCCGGCGGCCATCCCAACATCTCGACCGGCAAGTCCGGCGACAAGTTCGGCGTGCCATGGAATGAAGCGCGCAAGGCCTATGCCCAGATTGCCGAGATCGACGGGGTCGAAGCGGTTGGCGTCGATGTCCATATCGGCTCGCAGATCGATGATATTACACCGATGCGCGCGGCGTTCGAGAAGGTGATGGGGCTTGTGCGGGAGCTTCGTCAGGAAGGTCATGACATCCAGCGTGTGGACCTGGGCGGCGGCCTCGCCATTCCCTATAAATCCACGGACAACCCTCCGCCGCCCTCTGACTATGCCAATATGATCCGTGAAGTCACCGAGGGTCTGGGTCTTGAAGTCATACTCGAGCCGGGCCGCGTCATTGCGGGCAATGCCGGTGTGCTGGTCACGGAAGCCCTGTTCGTGAAGCCTGGGCCGGCGCGGAATTTCCTGATGGTCGATGCGGGGATGAATGACCTCATGCGGCCCGCCCTCTATCAGGCGCATCACGATATCCTGCCGCTTCGCGAGCGTCCGGCCGGCGACAAGATGCGGTATGACATTGTCGGGCCGATCTGCGAGTCGACTGACAAGTTCGCTGCAGAGCGGGACATGCCCCCCATTGAAGGCGGCGACCGGCTCGCGATAATGTCAGCGGGCGCCTATGGCGCCGTGCTTTCGTCGCAATACAATGCGAGACCTCTTGTTCCGGAAGTGCTGGTCGACGGTGACAGATATGCCGTTATCCGCAGGCGCCCGGACTTCGAAGAGATGATCGCATTGGAGAGCATCCCCGATTGGCTGAGCTGAAACGGATTCCCGGACTGGAGCCCAGGATTGCCCGCACAAAGGCGGCGCTCTGGCGGCTAGGTGCGGCCCGCTCCTTCTGGCCGCTCGCTGTTTTCGTGTCTGTTTTTCTCATCATGGCGCTCACCGGCCTGATTGACGCGGCCAGTGAGAAAGTCGCTTCGGTGGCGCTCATTCTCTTCCTTGCGGGGCTCTTGCCGCTCGCTGCCTTGGGGGCGGCGCGTTTCAGACCGCCAACGCGTCCCGACGCGATCCGCCTGCTCGACCGCCAGTCCGAACTTCGCCCCCTGTCCACGCTTTCCGACCGCCCGTCACGGCCCGACGCGACCGGAGCCGCGCTCTGGCGCGCGCATGAAGCCGAGCTAACTGACGCGGCGCGCCGTCTCAATGTGCCCGATTTTGCCAGCCGCTGGAAAAAGACCGACCCTTTCTATCTGCGCTATCTTCTGCCGCTTCTGCTCGCCGGAGCCGCGCTTCTGGCGGCCTCCAGCGCGGGCGAGCGCCTGTCGCGTGCGTTTGGCCCCGATATTGGCAGCCTGTTTGGTGCCGAGACCATCCGCATCGAGGCGTGGATCACACCGCCTGAGCATACGGGCAAGCCGCCCGTCTTCCTCTCGGCCGGACAAGGGCCCGTGCGCGTGCCCGCCGGGTCGCAGATCACCGTGCGGGCGCAGGCGCCATCGGCCCCGAAGCTGGTTATCGAGACCGCAGATGCCAGGCAAAAGATCCGCTTCAGCAAGACGCCCGAGGACGCCTTCGAAGCAACGGGGACGATTACCGCAGACAGCGACATTCGCGTCACCTGGTGGAGCGAGCGGGCGAGCTGGCCGGTGCAGGCTTCTCCCGATACACCGCCAGAGGCTGAATGGGTCTCCACACCCGAGATGACGCCCACGGACCGGACAGAGTTCGAATGGAAGCTGAGCGACGACTATGGCGTGGAAAGCCTTCAGCTCGTCCTGCAGCGGACCGATCGCGGGCCTGATAGCCCCCCCGACATTGTTGACCTGCAACTGCCCGGCGTGGCGCCGCGCGACTCACAGGAAGTGACCTCCATCGACCTGACCCGCCATCGCTGGGCCGGTCTGGAGCTGAGCGCGCGCCTGCGCGTCACGGACGGTGCCGGTCAGGTGGGTTATAGCGAGCCTGCGGTTTTCGTGCTGCCGGAGAAATTGCTGCTGCAGCCGCTGGCGAGGGCGATCCAGGATATCCGCGTGACCGTGCTGCGTGAGGATGGCGAGTATGAGGCTGCGGAAAACCCCAATGCTGAAGCTCTGGAGGCCGGCGAGCTCTTCGCGGCCGCCACACAGCGCATTTCGCGCGCCCCGGACGGCATTCAGCGCGCCTCCCGCATGATTGAGGCGGTCACCTACAAGCCGGAACATTACTTCGAGGATGTAAGCGTCTATCTCGGGCTGAGCCATGCGGGCTCAATGCTGCAGGCGGCGAGCTCAACCGATGAAGCCGATGAGACGGACCCGCTTCTCTGGTCGCTGGCGATGCGCGTCGAATATGGCAGCGCTGCGGACGCCCTGCGTGCGCTGCAGGCGGCCAAGAAAGCGCTGGAGGAGGCTCTGCGCGATGGGGCGTCCGAGGCAGAGATCCGCCGCCGGCTGGAAGCCTTCCAGCAGGCGGCAAAGAACTATCTCGCCGCGCGCATGGCCGAAGCGATGGCAAATGGTCTCGAAGCGCCGCCGAACGATACCGACAGTGCGCAAGGTGGCGGCGAGGGGTCCATGATGGGCGGATCCGACTTTGCCGGCATGCTGGACGCCCTGTCGGACCTGACTGAAACCGGCGCCAGCGACCAGGCGCGGCAGCTTCTCTCCGACATCACGAACATGCTGGAGAATCTGCAGTTCCAGCAGGGCAACGGGTCCGGCGATGGCCTGCCCGGCATGCCGGGTCAGGGTGAGGGCGAGAATGACGAAGACCTGCCTGAAGGAGAGCGCGAGCTGTCCGATACGCTGCGTGAGCTCTCAGACCTTCTGCGCGAACAGCGCGAACTCAATGACGACACGATGGCCGAGCAACGCGGTGAGCGAAGAGGGCCACAACAGGGTGAGCAACCGGGTGGCCAGCAAGGACAGCAACCCGGCGAACAGCCAGGTGATGAGGAGGGTCGCCAGCCCGGCCAGCGTCCGGGTGAAGAAGGTGAGCAAGACGGCAGCGGACCTTCCCTGGCAGAGCGCCAGAGGCGGCTTGGCGACCTGGTCGATGAGCTTGCCCGCAGGGGCGCCGGTTCAAATGAGGACGGCGAAGGCGGGTCAGGGATGGACGAAGACACGCTGAAAACCATTGAGCGCGCGCAGCGGCGGGCCGCCGAAGCGCTGGAGGATGGCAATGGCCTGCGTGCCCAGCGCAATCAGCAGGACGCGACCGATCAGCTCCGCGACCTTGCCCAGGACCTTGCCGGTGAGCTCGACGAGCTGCGCCGCCAGCGGCTTGGCGATCAATATGGCGACCCGTCAAATCAGGTCGATCCGTTTGGCCGGCCCATGGGCGGCGTTTCGGATAATCAGGACGTCAATATTCCCGACGAGGCCGAACGCCAGCGCGCCAAGGACATTCTGGAAGAACTTCGCCGGCGCTATGGCGACCCGGCTGACGAGGAAGAGCGCAACTATCTCGAACGCCTGCTCGACCGTTTCTAGGCGGCGCCCGGGCCGTCTCCCCCGGTATCACTGTCCTCTTCGGCATTTTCCCGGAAGGCGCGCATCATGAAGATGGGCACGGAGCCGCGCTCAGTGACGGCCCAGTCGAGCGGCTGGTCATGCGGTTCTGACGGGAGCTCATCCATCATCTGCGCATGAAAGGCGAGACCGCAGGCAAAGACGCGGCCCTCATCGCGAAGGCGCGCAATCGTCTTGTCATAATGGCCTTGTCCATAGCCGAGGCGGACGCCGAGATTGTCGAAGGCGAGAAGCGGCATCAGGATCAGCGTCGGGGTGACAATCTCCGCGTCGTCCATCGGCTGCTGCAGGCCCATCGGGCCTTTCTCCAGAGCGTCCCCGGTTTTCCAGGCCCGGAAGGTCATCGTTTCCTTCGTTTCAAGGCGGGGCAGAGCCAATTGCGCCCCCTCGCCTTCCAGACGCGCCATGAGCGGCTGCGGGTCGATCTCGCTGCCGATGGGCATATAGCCGGCGACGACGGGGCCGTAGCGCTCCAGAAGTTTCAGCGGAAACTTCGCCGCAAGCGTCTCGCCCGCATCCGGATCGCGCGCATGGGCTTCCTCGCGCAGGGTTTTCAGCTCCTTGCGAAGGGCAGATTTCTCCTCGGCGCTCAAACCGCTTCCTCTTCTGTGAGGCCGACCAGAGCCCTGGCATAGGCCTTCGCGCTGAAGGGCTGAAGGTCTTCTGCTTTCTCGCCCACGCCGACAAAATGGATCGGCAGGGCATGCGCTTCGGCCACGGCGACGAGCACGCCGCCCTTGGCCGTGCCATCCAGCTTTGTCATCACAATGCCGGAGACCTCGGCCGTATGGCGGAAAGCCTCAACCTGGCTCAGCGCATTCTGGCCAACCGTGGCATCGAGAACGAGGATCACGTCATGCGGGGCGTCGGGGTCGAGCTTGCGGGTTACGCGGACAATCTTTGCAAGCTCCGACATGAGCTCGGCTTTGTTCTGAAGCCGGCCGGCCGTATCGACCAGAACAAGATCGAGGTCTTCCTGCTTGGCCTTCTCGATAGCCTCGTAGACAAGCCCGGCCGCATCTGCGCCCGTTGGTTTGGAGAGAACCGGAATACCGGCCCGCTCCCCCCAGACGGTCAGCTGCTCGATGGCGGCGGCGCGGAATGTATCTCCCGCCACAAGGAGCGCCTTTGCCCCCTGCTCTTTCAGTTTCGAGGCAATCTTGCCGATTGTCGTTGTCTTGCCAGAGCCGTTGACGCCAACGAACAGGACAACGCGTGGACGCGGCCCGTCCGAAAAGTCGACGACCTGTTCACGCGGTTTCATGATCGCTTCGATCTCTGAGGCCAGCGCGACGCGGATTTCATCGTCGCTGATATCCTTGTCGAACCGCGTCTTTGCGAGGTTTGACGTGATCTTCGATGAGACCTTGGCGCCCATGTCGGACATGATCAGCAGGTCTTCCAGATCTTCCAGCGCGTCATCATCGAGCTTACGCCCGCCGAACATACCGGTCAGGCTGGTGCCGAGCTTGGAGGAGGATTTGGAGAGCCCGCCCGACAGCCTGTCGAAGAAGCCGGGGTCGCGGATTTCGGCATAAGGGTCAGGTTCGCCGCGTGCGATGGCGGCCTGTCGCTCTTCTTCCTTGCGGCGCGCTTCCTCTCGGGCCGCTTCCGCGCGGCGGCGTTCCTCCAGGATCTTGAGTTCGTTTTCAGCCTTCTGGCGGGCCGCTTCGTCTTCGGCCTCCGCCGCTTCGCGCTTCTGGCGCTCTTCCCAGGCCTTGTTTGCCTCGGCGATAGCGGCATCGATCTTGGCCTGCTCTGCGGCTTTGCGCTCGGCTTCGGCAGCTTCCTCGGCGGCTTTACGGTCCGCCTCGGCCTTTTCGGCGGCTTCCTTTTCGGCGATCTCTTCTGCCGAAAGCTCCGGCTCGCGCATCTGCGCGCCAGCGTCCTCAAGCTCTTCTTTTTTCTTTTTCTTTCCGAACCAGAGGATCATACAGGCTCCGCAATCAGTTTCTGTCCGTCCTGAGCGACTATCCGCGCGGGCACGGGGCGTCCAGCCTCAAGCGCGGCAAACCCCCTCAGGGCAACGCGCGAGAAATCGGAAAGTCGCCCGTCAGTTTCCTGCTCGACAAGAACATCCCGCACGGCGCCGACATGGGTGTCGAGGTGACGGGCGAGCGCGCGCTCGCCAACCTCGCGCAGGCGCGCGGCACGCTCTTTGATCAGGGACTTTTCCAGCTGCGGCATGCGCGCGGCCGGCGTGCCGGGGCGCGGGCTGTAGGGAAAGACGTGAAGGAAAGCGAGGTTACAGTCCTCGACCAGACGGACCGAATTCTCGAACGCGCTCTCGGTCTCTGTTGGAAACCCCGCGATAATGTCTGCGCCCAGGGCGATATCCGGTCGAATGGCGCGCAGCTTGTCAGAGAGCTCGATCGCCTCTTCACGTGAGTGGCGCCGCTTCATCCGCTTCAGCATCAGATTGTCGCCATGCTGAAGCGAGAGGTGCATGAAGGGCGCAAGACGCGGATCACCAATGGCGTCGAATAGCGCGTCATCCATCTCGATGGCATCGATGGAGGAAATGCGCAGCTGCTGCAGTTCCGGCACCAGTTTCAGAATGCGCTGGACCAGATTGCCAAGCTGCGGCTGGCCGGGCAGGTCGGCGCCCCAGCTGGTCAGGTCGACGCCGGTCAGGACGACTTCATAATGGCCGGTCTCAACCAGGCGCCGGACCATCTGCACGACATCGCCGGCCGGGACCGAGCGGGAATTGCCGCGGCCATAGGGAATGATGCAGAAGGTACAGCGATGGTCGCAGCCATTCTGGACCTGGACATAGGCGCGCGCCCTGCCCTCCATCCCGTCGATGAGATGGGCGGCCGTTTCCTTCACCGACATGATGTCATTGACGAGGATTTTCTCGCGACCCTCATTCAGCGCCGGTGAGGTCCATGTTCCGGCCTGCATCTTTTCATGATTGCCGATCACGCGATCGACTTCCGGCATGGCGGCGAATTCATCTGGATTGATCTGCGCGGCGCAGCCCGTCACCAGGATGCGGGCATCCGGATTGTCTTTCCTGGCGCGGCGGATGGTCTGGCGGGCGCTTCGGACAGCCTCGGATGTCACCGCGCACGTGTTGACGATGATCGCGTCTTCCAGACCTGCAGCATCGGCATGCCCGCGCATCACCTCACTCTCATAGGAGTTGAGGCGGCAGCCGAGCGTGATTACCCGGGCTTTCGATTGTGGGTCTTTAATCGCCGTCATTGCCAGAATGCCTGTCCAGAACCCCGCCACATCGCGCCGAACGCCTCTGAAATCAAGGTTTCGCGGGCAGGACGGGCGCGCGTAACCGCTAAAGGTCGAAGCTCATTTCGACCTCGACCGGTCCGGTCATCATGACGTGATTATCGCTTTGCCGCCACTCGATGATGAGATCGCCGCCATCAAGGATGAGTTTCGCCGTCCGCTCTGTCTTTCCGGCCCGCGCCGCGCAGACCAGCGCCGCGCAGGCGCCCGTCCCGCAAGCCTTGGTGAGGCCTGCGCCGCGTTCCCAGACGCGCAGGCGGATGGTTTCGCGGTCAATCACCTGTGCAAAGCCGACATTGGTGCCTTCCGGAAACAAGGGGTGCCATTCGACCAGCGGCCCGATTTGCGGAATGTTATAGGCATCGACATCGTCGACGAAGAACACCGCATGAGGGTTGCCCATGGAGACCACAGCAGGCTTTGAAAGATAGGGATTATCCATCGGCCCGATGCGCACATCGACGCCGCGGACATCCATCTTCTCGGCAAGCGGAATCTCTTTCCAGCCCATACGAGGCTGGCCCATATCCACGGTTACGAGGCCGCCCTCGGCGCGTGCGCCCTTCAGAAGGTCGGCGGACGTCCTGATGGAGACGCTGTCTGCTTCTGCCTCCTCCAGCAGGAGGTGTGCGACGGCGCGTGTCCCATTCCCGCAGGCGCCAACCTCCTCGCCGGAAGAATTCCAGATGCGCAGGAAGGCATCGCTTGAGGGGTCACGCTCTATCGACATGACCTGATCGGCCTTCATCTCGGCGGCAATGCTGCGGATTTTCTCCGCATCGGGCGCAAAGGCTTCTTCGCGCGCGTCAAAGACCGCGAACGCATTGCCGGCACCATTCATCTTCCAGACTTTCATGGCGGCCTATGTAGGCGCGATAGGGCTACAGAGGAAGCGCCAGATTTGGCGCTAGACCTGCCGCGGCAACTGATAGGCGAGGACCCAGCCGGAGATCTGGGCCAGGGCAGCGGTAATGACGAGGCCGTCCATCAGGGCGTGCTGCCAGAAGAAAGACAGGAAAACCACGCCCATACAGGCCCAGTCGACGCGGTCATCACTTATGAGATAGCCGGGAAAGCGCCGCTCTTTCTCGATCTGTTTAAGGGTGATTCCCTGCCAGAGCCGGTTCATGGTCGGCGGCCCGAAGACGTCCTGCAGGATGCGTGGATCCTGAATGCCGGTCAGCTCGCAAAGCAGGGCCGCATCGACGGCGCCGCCCTCGACCTGCTGCTTGCGGGTCATCGTGCTGAGCAGGCTCGCCAGAGCCGAGAGCAGGATCGCAATCGCGGTCGCCACATAGGCCACGCCATCAAAGCCAGGAACGCCGCCCATATCAGGCGCCGGCCGGTCTGGCAGAAAGGGGCGTGCGGTGGATGTGCGTCATGACCGGCTATCTGGGGATCGCGGCCCAGTAATCAAAGTCGAGAAGGACATCGGCGTGATATTTGCCATCCTCCCCCTTGAGCGGAAAGTCGCTGCAGGGGTGGTTCTTCGCCGCGACAAGGCGCAGGCGCAGGGCGCCGGTCCCGTCAGACAGTTCTGCCTTGTCCAGGACTTCCGACCAGGCATAGACCGTGTCGCCGGCAAAGAGGGGGCCTGCATGCGTGCCGGCATTGATGGCCAGCATCTGCGCGGCGCTTTCCAGCCCATTGAAGGACAGGGCGCGCGCGATAGAGATCACGACGCCGCCATAGATGAGACGTTTGCCGAACCGGCTGCCGGCCTGCGCATGGGCGTCGAAATGGACCTTTGCGGTATTCTGATAGAGGCGCGTTGCGGTCTGGTGCTCGGCTTCCTCCACCGTCATGCCGTCGACATGGTCGATCTTCTCGCCAATTTCATAGTCGTCATAGCGCCAGCTGGATCCGGCAAGCGCACTGTTCCAGTCCTTGTAATCTGGCGCGACGAGATCGTCTGGCGAAACTGCGTCGGGCAGGTCCGGAGCGGTAAAATCTGGTGCAGGACTGGATGGGTCCTTCTTGTGGACCATGACCCAGCGCACATAGGAAAGCACAGTCTCGCCGCGCTGGTTTTCCCCGCGCGTTCTGACCCAGACAACGCCGGTCTTGCCGTTAGAGTTCTCCTTGACCCCGATCACGTCTGAAATCGCGGTCAGCGTATCGCCGGGATAGACGGTCTTCAGGAATTTGCCATCGGCATAGCCGAGATTGGCGACAGCATTCAGGGAGATATCCGGCACCGTCTTGCCGAAGACGACATGGAAGGCCAGCAGCGGATCGATGGGCAGGGCGTCGAACCCATTGGCGGTGGCGAAGGTCTCAGCCGAATAGAGCGCGTGGCGGCTGCCCGTCAGGGCGCGGTAAAGGGAGATATCGCCTGTAGAGACCGTCAGCGGGGTGGCGTGGACAAGCTCCATGCCCGGCTTGAAGTCTTCGAAATAATGGCCTGGATTCGATTTGGTCATGTTGCCCTCCGAGCTTTCGCGAGGGCCGATAAGCGCCTGATCCTGCGCTTTAGCTGGCCCCGTCAATTCATGCGGGACCAGTTGCACCGTCTAGAGGCTTGAAATCAAGGCCACATCCCCGCCTGGCAGGAGAATGGCGAGAATAAACGCCGCAACGAGGAACAGGCCGATCATCCGGGCGTCGCCGCGCCGGACGATGTCGCGGAAGCCATCGGGGCCATAGGCAATAAAATAGGGCCCGAAGAACAGGGCTCCGGCGAGGAGGAGAAGCGCGAGCGCGATCAGGACGAGCAGGGTCATGAGCGTGGTTAATACCGCGCCCGATTGAAGATCACGCTCTCAGAATAGATGAAATTTCACCCAGTCAGGTAATTTCGAGAAGCTTCTCATTGGGGCGGCCCAGCACAGCCTTGTCGCCATTTATCCCGATCGGGCGCTGGATGAGTTTCGGGTTCTCTGCCATCGCCTCGAACAGCTTTTCGTCGTCCAGGGTCGGCGGAATGTCGAATTTCTGCGCATCCTTGTCGCGCAGGAACTCACGCGGGGAGACACCGCCCATTTTCTTCGCGATGTCTTTCAGCTCCTCGACCGAAAGACGCTCACCCGCATTCATGTATTTGCGGACCTCAGGCTCGATGCCGTTTTCCTGAAGCAGGGCCAGCCCCTTCTTGGAGGAGCCGCAGCCGGGATTATGAATGAGGGTATAGGTCATGACTATCTCTCGTCTGTGTGATCAGCGCTGATCTGGGACGCGCCAGACGGAGGTCAAGCGCTCTCCATCGCCTTGATCGCCTCATTAACCGCGACGATACGCCTGGCTTCTTCGAGATGCAGCAGCTCGGTCATCTTGCCATTAACCTTGAGGACACCCTTTCCCTTGTTGGCCGGGTCCGCAAAGGCGTCGATGACGTCCTTGGCCTGCGCCACATCGGCCTCGGCGGGCGCGAAGATCTCGTTCGTGATGTCGATCTGGCTTGGGTGGATCAGCGTCTTGCCATCAAAGCCTAGAAGACGGCCCTGACGCACTTCAGCTTCAAGGCCTTCGGCGTTCGAGATGTCATTATACACGCCGTCGATGGCGATGATGTCATAGGCCCGGGCCGCAGCGAGGGTGAGCCCCAGGAAGGTCTGGAAGGCTGTACGGGCCGGATCATTGGTCGCGCGCAGCTCCTTGGCGATGTCATTGGTGCCCATGACGAAGGCGTTGAGGCGCGTACGGCCAGCCGCTTCAGCAATATCCTGAATGTTGAGAAGCGCCTTCGGCATCTCGATCATGACCCAGAGGCCGAGATCCCTGGGGGCGCCAGCGCGCGTCAGGGCATCGTCCAGGCGGTCCACATCGCTGCCATCAATGACTTTCGGCGCGAGAATGGCGTCCGGGCCGGCCTCTACTGCGGCCTTGAGGTCATCAAGACCCCATTCGGTGTCGAGCCCGTTGATCCGGATGACGACTTCGCGCGGGCCGTAACCACCGGCTTTCACCGCCTCGCAGACCGTCTTTCGCGCTTCCAGTTTGGCGTCCGGCGCCACGGCATCCTCCAGGTCGAGAATGACGACGTCGGCCGCCAGTGACTTGGCCTTCTCAAGCGCGCGGGCATTCGCGCCCGGCATGTACAGGCAGGAGCGGCGGGGACGGTTGGCGCTGGACATGTATGTTGCTCCGTTTGTTATCATTCGGCAGCCTTTTACAGGCTGCATCATCGACATGACAACCGGAACTGCTCCCGCCGCCTGGAGAGATTACAATTGCGGTTTCAAGCTTCCCCCCATGATTGTGCTTAGCCCGCAGCTTCGCCGACAATGGCGGCCAGGGTCGCCTCAAGGCTGCCAGCGTTCACATCCTGTGGAGCCACACCGTACTGACGCGCCACCGCGCTTATGTTCTGGCGCAGGATCTGAACGCCATTGCCGGTCTGCACCACCAGTATTTTCATTGGTAATTCAAGGCCAAGTGCGGGGTTAGCCTGCATGAGCGGGGTACCGGCCTCAGGGTTGCCAAAGATGAACAGCGTCGATGGTGCAAGCTCCAGCCCCGCATCGCGGGCGCCGGCGGCATGGTCGACGGTCGCGAAGACGGTGAGGGGGCGGGCTTCAAGCGCGGCCTCCAGCCGGGAGACGGTGGTGGCAAAGTCATGGGTACTGTCTTCGGCGACAAGGCCCTGGGCGGCGGGCTGGTTTGCCAGTTGCGGATTGATGGCGGCCGGCTGGCGGGGCTCACTGGTCTCGCAAGCCCCGATGGCAAGCGTTGCGATGGCGGCGGCGGCCAGAAGTGTCTGTTTCATATTGGCTCCTCGATTGTTATCCCAAGTCTCGCAACGCGTAAGATTGGTCTTACGTTCAGCCTTTCAGTTCAGGCGGCAAGGAGCAGGCGATGAGTGAGATCAGGGGCCATGTGGCAAGCGGGTTCGAACCGGTGCGGGACGTCTTCGCCGAGACTTTCGAGGCCGGAGAGGAGCTGGGCGCCGGCTTTTCGGCGATCCTCGACGGCGAGGTGATTGTCGACATTCAGGGCGGCTTTGCCGACCGTCAGCGCGAGAAACACTGGGATGAGGAGACGCTCGTCCCTGTCTATTCCACGACGAAGGGCGTTTCGGCGCTGGTCATCGCGTCGGTCATCGACAGCCTCAATGAGGGCTATGAGACAAAGGTGGCTGAGGTCTGGCCGGAATTCGGGGCTGCTGGAAAAGCCGAGGTCACGATTGGCGAGCTTCTCTCCCATCAGGCCGGTCTTGTCGGCTTTCCCGAACCCATCGACCCCGGTCTCTGGCTCGATCCTGACGGGCTCGCGGCGGCTCTGGCCGAGCTTGAACCGCTTTGGGAGCCGGGGACAGCGCATGGCTATCACCCGACCACATGGGGTTATCTGGCAGGAGAGATCGTCAAGCGCATCACGGGCCGTACACTTGGTACCATATTGAGAGAGGACTTCTGCGGACCGGCAGGTGTCGATTTCCATATCGGGCTGCCCGACAGCGAGCATGGCCGGGTCGCAGAGATCCAGCGCCCGAAAGAACTGCCCCAGCTGGGCGAGCTCAATGATTACAAGAAGACAGCCTTTCTGACCAAATGGGCCTCGCCCAATCGCGGCGGCGGGGAATGGCGGCGTATCGAGATTCCGTCTGCCAATGGGCATGGCACGGCGAAGTCGGTCGCGCAGCTCTATGGTCTCTACGCCAATGGTGGGAAGCTGGATGGTAAGTCACTGATTCCGGAGACGTCTTTCCGGGAGGTGACGCGCCGGCGCGTCATCGGTGACGACCTCGTCCTGCCCTTCGTGACAGAGTTCGCCGCGGGGGTGATGCGCAACAATCTTGGCATCTATGGGCCCAATGCAGAGACGCTGGCGCATTCCGGCTGGGGCGGGTCGCTGGCGCTTGGTGACCCCGACCGGCACCTGTCGGCCGCCTATGTGATGAACAAGCAGTCGAGCTATCTGCAAGGCGATCCGCGCGCCCGGCGCCTGGTGGATGCGCTCTATGGCTGCCTGTAGGAAAGTTTCGGACTTTCCCGCAGAATCCATGGTGCACCCATGGTGCATGGGTGGTGTTCGGGCAGTGTTTCTGCGGTGTAACGCCGCCCGGCTGAGGGAAGAGTGATGCTGAGCGACATGAACTGGCTCGCCTTTATAGGGGCAATGGCGCTGGTCGAGCTGACCCCCGGCCCGAATATGGGCTGGCTGACCGCGCTCGCCGCCCAGCAGGGCCGCCGGGTCGGCTTCATGGCCGTTCTGGGTATCACAATTGGACTTGGGATACAGCTTGGACTTGCCGCGACCGGCTTTTCGGCCTTCATCGAAGGAAGCCCGCTGGTCTATCACGCCCTGCGCTGGGCCGGGATTGCCTTCATGCTCTATCTCGCGCTCGAAGCCTGGCGCGAAACAGGCGAGGCCTCACCCTCGGCGGCGAAAGCGCTGGAGGGCTTCCGGCGCGGCGTCATCGCCAATCTCCTCAATCCCAAGGCGCTTGTCTTCTATATCGCGGTCGTGACCCAGTTTGCGGGCCGGGGCAGTGAGGCCCCCACGGCAGGTCAGATCCTGTTTCTGGGGAGCCTGCACATTCTGGTCTCCGTCATCGTGCACAGCGGCCTGGTCCTGGCGGGGGCGCGCCTTGGGCGTGAGATCGCGCGCTATCGCCAGTCAGCCTGGGTGCGCGGCGGTTTCGCGCTGGCGCTGGTCGCGATTGCGGTCTGGATGGCGCTGAGCACTTAAGGTCTCAGGGGCTGGTATGGCTCTTGCTGCAGGCCAGTTGAAGTGGGCCTCCATCCAGCTTCACATGCATCGACCTTGGCCGGCTGCTCAGTTTGAGCGGCCGGTTTTTTCTGTCACTCTGCAACCGGCGCCGCGCGGGCGAGACGCCGCGCCTTTCGCTCGCCCATCAGGCTGTCGATGGTGAAGACGGCGAGGGCCGTCCAGATGAGGCCGAAGGCGACCGCATCGACGGGCCCGAAGGGTTCGCGGAAGATGAGCACGGCGATCAGGAATTGAAGCGTCGGCGTCAGATATTGCATCATGCCGATCGTGGCGAGTTTCAGCCGTTTGGCGGCGAGCGCGAACAGGATGAGCGGCACGGCCGTGATCGGGCCTGCCAGCGGAAGGAGCCAGTCCAGCCAGATTCCATCACCGAGCCAGCCGCCACCATCGGTCTGCTGGAACCAGGAGAGCCAGACAAGGGCCACCGGAAAGAGAAGCGCGGTTTCGACGGCGAAGCCGATACGGCTGTCGACATTGATCGTCTTGCGCACCGCCCCATAGGTCGCAAAGCTGAAACAGAGGACGAGCGAGACCCAGGGCAGGCGGCCAAGCTCCCATGTCAGGACGCCGACGCCGCAGGCGGCAATGGCGATAGCGATCCATTGCGCGCGGCGCAGCGTCTCTGAAAAGAAGACCATGCCAATCAGCACGCTCACCAGCGGATTGATGAAATAGCCGAGGCTCGCCTCAGTTACCCGCTCGGCCGAGACGGCCCAGATATAGACCAGCCAGTTGGTGGCGATGAGGGCGGACGAAATGGAAAGATAGCCTAGCCGGCGGGGCGTCAGCGCGGCGCGCAGATCCTTCCATCGCCTTGCTGCGGTGATGAAGAGGAGTGCCGTCGGCAGGCCCCAGAGAATGCGGTGCGCCAGCATCTCGACCGGGCCGATATGATCCAGAAGCCGGAAATAGAGAGGCAGCCCACCCCAGAGGAGGTAGGCCCCGAAACCGCTGAGCAGGCCAAGGCGAAGTTCTGAAGACATGGGCGGGCACCTAATGCGGATCGCGCCGTCTCGCCACCTGAATCTTGTTCCGTCACAGGACAGTTCAGCAATGCTCTCATACGCGCATCAAAAAACGCCGCCCCGGCGGGACCGGAGCGGCGTTTGTTCTGTCTGGCGAAGATGCCTTTGGTTTACGCCTTCAGCACGCCGCGCTTGATCAGCTCTTCGGCGATCTGGACGGTGTTGAGCGCTGCGCCCTTGCGCAGATTGTCAGCGACAACCCAGAGCGACAGGCCATGCTCGACCGTGTTGTCGACACGGATGCGCGAGACGAAGGTGTCCCATTCGCCCTTGCACTCAACCGGCGTGATATACTGGTCTTCTTCCGGATTATCGATGACCTGGACGCCCTCGAAATTGCGAAGCGCCTCGCGGGCCTCTTCCGGGGTGATCGGGTTTTCAAACTCGATGTTCACGCTTTCCGAATGGCCGACAAAGACTGGCACGCGCACACAGGTGACGGTGAGCTTGATGTTCGGGTCGATCATCTTGTGGGTTTCATTCCACATCTTGGCTTCCTCGTCGGTGAAGCCGTCCTCACGGAAGGAGCCGATCATCGGGATCGCGTTGAACGCGATCTGGCGCGGATATTCTTCAGGCTCTGGCGCATCGTTGACGAAGATGCCCTTGGTCTGGTTCCAGAGCTCATCCATGCCGGCCTTGCCCGAGCCGGAGACCGACTGATAGGTCGAGACGACGCAGCGCTTGATCTTTGCCGCATCGTGCAGCGGCTTCAGCGCCATGACGAGCTGGGCCGTCGAGCAGTTCGGATTGGCGATGATCATCTTCTTGTCATAGCCGAGCACGTCTTCGCCGTTCACTTCCGGCACGACGAGCGGGACGTCCGGGTCCATGCGCCAGGCCGAGGAATTGTCGATGACGATAGCGCCTTGCTTGCCGATCTTCTCAGCCCACTGCTTCGACAGCGTGCCGCCAGCTGACATGAGGACGACGTCGACCTTGGAGAAGTCGAAATCATCGAGCACTTCGCATTTCAGCGTCTTGTCGCCAAAGCTGACTTCGCGGCCCTTGGAACGGCGCGAGGCGAGGGCATAGACTTCAGCGGCGGGGAAATCGCGCTCGTCCATGATGTTGAGAAGTTCGCGGCCCACATTCCCGGTGGCGCCAACAATTGCGACTTTGATAGCCATATTCTTTCCTTTCGCGATGCCCGCTCATTTAACGCCAAGCGGGCGTTCGTCCAATCTTATGGTCGACGAGCGGGCTGTTCGCATGTTTCCGGTGAAAGTGCGCCCCGCCCGCCTTGATTTGACTGGCATGTAATGCAGGACTGGGGCGGATTCAGGGTGGGAACTGCAATCACTTTTGACCGAGCGAGGTGGCACCCGTGATCGAGGACATGATCACCAGATATATCAAGAGCTATAATTCCCGTGACATTGAGGGCATGCTGGACTGTGTGACCGAGGATGTCGTCTTCGAGAACATCTCCAATCACGGGCAGACCATGACGTTTGAAGGCCGCGACAAGATGCGCGAAGTGGCCGAGCTGTCAGGCCACGCCTTCTCCTATCGCCGGCAGAAACTTGTCAGCCTGGTGATCGGACAGGGCAAGGCGGCCGCCGAGATCGAGTTCGAAGGCAAGGCCGCCGTGGATCTGCCGAATGGACGCAAGGCGGGCGAGACGATCAAGATCCGCGGGGCGAGCTTTTTCGAATTTCGCGGCCAGCTGATGAGCCGGGTCGCCGACTATAGCTAGAGGCAGTCGATGATGGCGTCGGCCATCTCTGCCGTCGAGAGCGAGCCGCCGAGATCCTTGGTCCGTGCACCTGCATCGAGCGCCTTGGCAACCGCGCCCATGACGCGGTCTGCCGCATCCGGGCGGGCGAGCGACCAGCGAAGGGCCATTTCCAGCGACAGGATCGCCGCGCAGGGGTTTGCGATGCCCTGGCCGGCAATGTCGGGCGCGGAGCCGTGGACGGGTTCGAAGAGGCCAGGTGTGCCTTCCGTGCCGAGGCTGGCCGAGGGCAGCATGCCGATGGAGCCTGTCAGCATGGCGGCGGCATCGGACAGGAGGTCGCCGAAAAGGTTGTCAGCCAGGATCACGTCGAACTGTTTCGGGTCGCGTACCAGCTCCATGGCGCAGGCATCGGCCAGCATGTGGGAGAGTTCGACCCCCTCACCATACGTTTTATGGACCGTGGTCACTTCCTCGCGCCAGAACTGGCCGCTTTCCATGACATTGGATTTCTCGACCGAACACACCCGGCCGGAGCGTCCACGGGCGATCTCCAGTGCGACGCGGGTCACGCGTTCGACTTCCGGGGCGGTGTAGATCGACATGTCATAACCGCGCCGCACACCATTTTCATCGGTGTCGATGCCGCGCGGTTCGCCGAAATAGACGCCGGATGTAAGCTCACGCACAATCATGATGTCGAGGCCTTCGACGCGGTCGCGCTTGAGGCTGGACGCATCGACGAGGGCCCCAAAACAATAGGCCGGGCGGAGGTTGGCAAAGACGTCGAGGCCCTTGCGCAGCCCGAGCAGACCGGCTTCGGGCCGCTTGTCACGGGAGACATCCTTCCATTTGGGTCCACCAACCGCACCAAGGAGGATTGCGTCGACTTCCCCGGCGCGGGCAAGGGTCTCATCTGTCAGGGGAACGCCATGACGATCAATCGAGGCGCCGCCGACAAGGGCGTCTTCAATCGCAATATCCGGGGCGACGAGTTGGCAGATGCGCAGGGCTTCGGCGGTGACTTCCGGGCCAATGCCATCGCCGGGCAAAAGAAGCAGGGTCTGTTTCATGGATCTCGTCTTGGTTAAATGTCTTCCGGGTCGGCTTCGTAGAGCCGGAGTGAGCGGGCGTGGATATTCAGGGACGGCCATGTAGATCGCCATTCGGCCATATGGAGCGTTTGAAAGTGCGCCTTGAGGCTGTCTCTGTCCTGCCAGCGCTCACTCACACGAATTAGGTCGGGTTCGATCAAGTCAGCAGCATAGGCGTAGTCGATGCAGCCGGGCTCGGCTCTGCTGGCGAGCACCACTTTCTGCATTGCAGGTCTCGCGGCTTCAAGACGGTCTGGATTGATCCGTACTGTGCCCTCAATAACAATCATGCCAATCTCGCTCAACTCGCCCGTCTCTGCAGCCACGGCGTCTCGTGGGCGCGGCGCGCTTCGAAGGCATCAATGGTTTCGCCAGCCTGTAGGGTCTGGCCGATATCATCAAGTCCTTCCAGAAGACTCTGCTTGCGGCCCGGATCGATATTGAACTGGATGGTGGCGCCCTCCGGCGTGGTGACCGTCTGGGCCTCAAGATCGACGGTGAAGCGGTGATTGGCGCCGCCGGTCTGCTCGGCGAGCGCCTCGCAAACCTCTGCCGGGAGCGCGATGGGCAGGATGCCGTTCTTGAAGCAGTTATTATGGAAGATGTCGGCAAAAGAGGGCGCGATCACGCAGGTGATGCCCTGGTCCAGCAGCGCCCATGGGGCATGCTCGCGAGACGAGCCGCAGCCGAAATTGTCGCCAGCGATGAGGATGCCGGCGCCCTGATGGGCAGGCTGGTTCAGAACGAAGTCAGGATCCGGACTGCCATCGGCCTTCGTTTTGAGTTCGAAAAAGAGACCCCGCGACAGGCCTTCGCGTTCTGTCGTCTTCAGGAACTGTTTCGGGATGATCATGTCGGTGTCGACATTGGCCATGAGCCGGCCTTTATGGGTCAGCGCGGCGGCGGTCGAGGTCAGGGTCGTGAAGGCTTTCATGAGGTGTCTTCTAGTCCTGCGAATGGGCAATGAACAGGGTGGGCACGCCAAGTGTGCCGCTTTTTACCGTGAAAACGCGGGTGCCGGGCTTCCGGCCGGCGCGGACAGGTGAGGTTTCGATGCCAGCGTTGGCGAGACGGGTGTGTGCGCCATCGATGTCTTTCACGGTCCAGGTCAGACCCCAGATACGATCGTCGGACTCAGGGCCACTGGCCTGATCGAGGCGGTTGATGATTTCCAGGGTCAGCCCGCCAAGGCGGAAAAAGAGAAACCGCGTCTTCCATTGCTCGGCCGTGCGGTCGAGGCGGAGGTCCAGTCCAAGACGCGCGCCATATATAGCGGCGGCGCGGTCGGGGTCTGGCGTATTGATCACGATATGGTCCAGACTGTGGACGCAACTTTGGTCGCAAGACACGGGTGACGGCACATGCTCTGGTTGGAGAACGAATGTCTTGATCCCTGCCATGGCCGCATCGCTGCAGCGAAAACGCCGCCAGTGCCGGATCTCCCCAGATCCGGTATCTGTACTCTGGCCGGGCTGAATTTCATCTGGCGTGAGACCCCGCCGGCCCAGAAGGCGCTGCGTGCCCTCGATATCCTCTGTGCGATAGGCGAGGGAGGTGAGCGCCGCGCCTTTTGCGGTCAGCTGCCGCAGGCGGGGGGCGGCGCCGCTGTCACCGTCCGGCGCCATCAATTCGAGCGCGGTATTGTCGACGCGAAAAAGCGCCGTGGCCGCGCCATCGGACCGGGCGCGCCAGTCCGGCGAACGGCCGAGCACGGTCCGGTAAGCTGCGATGCCCGCCTCGATGTCCGGGCAGACGAGGACGATATGGTCGAGCGCGTCGATCATGGATCTGGTCGCCGGACCTAGCCGATCACGCCGGTGATCGCGGCGCGGGCGGCGAGCGTGGGGCTCATCAGATGGGTGCGCCCGCCGCGGCCCTGACGGCCTTCGAAATTGCGGTTGGAGGTGGAGGCGCAGCGCTCACCCGGAGCGAGGATGTCCGGGTTCATGCCAAGACACATCGAACAGCCAGGTTCGCGCCACTCAAAGCCAGCCTCTGTGAAGACCTTGTCGAGACCTTCGGCTTCAGCCTGCGCGCGCACAAGGCCAGAGCCCGGCACGACCATGGCGCGGACACTGTCAGCGACCTGGGCGCCTTGCGCAATTTTTGCGGCGGCGCGCAGATCCTCAATCCGCGAATTGGTGCAGGAGCCGATAAAGACGCGCTGGACCGGCGTGCCGGAAATCGGGGCGCCGGGAGCAAGATCCATATAATGGAGCGCACGCTCAACCGCAGCCTTGTGGGCCGGATCGTTAATGGTGGCGGGGTCAGGCACATTGCCCGAAAGCGGAATGGCCTGCTCCGGGCTGGTGCCCCAGGTCACGGTCGGCTCGACATCCTCGCCCCGTATCTCGACCACGCGGTCCCATTTCGCGTCCGGGTCGGAGAAGAGGGTGCGCCAATGGGCTTCGGCCGCTTCCCAGGCCCCGGCCTTTGGTGCGGCCGGGCGGCCTTTCATATATTCGAACGTGGTCTCGTCCGGCGCGATCAGGCCAGCGCGCGCGCCGCCTTCAATCGAGAGATTGCAGAGCGTCATACGCCCTTCCATGGAGAGCGCGCGGACCGCGTCGCCGCGATATTCCATGACATGGCCCGTGCCGCCGGCTGTGCCGATGACGGAGATGAGATGAAGGGCGAGATCCTTGGCGGTAACGCCCTCGCGCAGCTGCCCGCTGACCTCAATCGCCATATTGCGCGACTTCTGGGTGCGCAGTGTCTGGGTGGCAAGGACGTGCTCGACTTCGGACGTGCCGATGCCATGGGCGAGGGCGCCGAAAGCGCCATGGGTGGAGGTATGGCTGTCGCCGCAGACAATGGTCATGCCAGGCTGGGTGCGGCCCTGTTCGGGGCCCACGACGTGGACAATGCCGTTGCGCACATCGCCCATGGGGAAGAATTCAATGCCATGCTCGGCGACATTGCGGGTGAGGGCGGCAAGCTGGTTGCGGGCTGCTTCGTCGCGCACGCCTTCAAGCCCGGCGGCCTGGTTCTCGGTCGGGGTATTGTGGTCGGCCACGGCGAGGGTGAGCTCTGGCCGGCGTACGCGGCGCGCATTCGCCTTGAGGCCGGAAAAGGCCTGCGGGGTCGTCACCTCATGGATGAGGTGAAGATCGATATAGATGAGGGCGTCGCCGCTCGCCGGGTCTGTGTGAACCAGATGGGCGTCCCAGATCTTGTCATAAAGCGTCTTGCCGGACATCGGTTTGAGGCCTCCTGCTGCGGGCGCGAAAAGACCATGCAAAGCGGTCTGTGACAAGTCTGTGAGGGCTGCGGCGCCAAGGTGCCGCCGGGAAATGGGCGGGAAAAGAAAAGGGCCAGCTCATCGAGCCGGCCCTGATCGGTACTCTACGCGTCAGGCTGGCCTAGCAAGGGCAGCCCGGACCGACATTGAGGACCACCAGCGAGGCGCGCTGTGTCTCATAACGGGTCGGGGCAACAACCTGCTCGACCTGCGGGCGGACACGGCGATACTCTACCGGCTGGATGATCTTGCGCTCGACCGGCTGGATCACATTGCGCTGGGTCACCGCCTCAAAATAGGATTCGGTGTACTCTTCACGGTATTCCTCAGTGACCTGCGGGATGTAATTCACCTGGGTCTCCGGAATGGGCTCAGCGTCAACCCGGCCCGGAAGATACTCTTCCTCATAGATCGTGTCGCGGACGATGGTCTCGGTCTGCGGACGCAGGACGCGGCGCTCGACCGGCTGGATCGTGGTCACGACGACCGGCTGGACAACATTACGGGTGACCTGGTCGACATAGACGTCTTCAACTTCGAGGACGGTGCGTTCAGTAACCTGCGGGATGACCTGTTCGGTGATCTGCGGGGCCGCTTCGGTCTCGACACGAACCGGCAGACGCTCTTCTTCATAGCGCGTCGGCGCGGTGACCGTCTCGGTCGTGCCGCGAAGGATGCGGCGCTCGACCGGCTGGACCATGGTGCGCACGACAGGCTGATACACGTCGCGGCGGGTCACGGCATCGACATAGGTCTCGGTGACTTCCTGACGGGTGTTCTCGGTCACGTCCTCAACGACGTTCTCGATGACCTGCGGAACTTGGTCCTGCTCAACGCGGACGGGCGCGCGGACCGTTTCATAACGGGTGTCGGCGGTCACCGTCTCGGTGCGCGGACGCGTGATCCGGCGCTGGACCGGAACAATCGTGGTGCGCTCAATCGGCTGTGTGATCTCGCGGCGGGTCACAACGTCGTAATAGGTCTCGGTGCCCTCTTCGACATATTCCTCGCGCACATCGGTGGTCACATTCTCCTGGACCGCAGGCACGTCGTCCTGCTCAACGCGGACCGGAAGGTATTCTTCTTCATAGACGGTGTCTTCGGTCACTTCCTCAACGCGCGGATTGATGATGCGGCGCTCAATCGGCTGGATGAGTGTACGCTCAACCGGCTGGACGACCTCGCGGCGGGTGACGGCGTCGAAATAGGTCGTCGTTTCCTCGACCTCGACATTCTCCGTGACGCGTTCCTCGACATTCTCACAGCAAAGGACGCTGTCGATGGCCTGCTGGTCGCCCCCGAGATAGCGCACATCGGCGCCGCCGGAGGTGCCGCTCTGCTGGATAATCTCGCGGACCTGCGCATCGGTCAGGACGCGCTCATCGGTTGCAGAACCGCTGGAAGAGTAACGCTCCCCGACCGCTTCATTGTCCCAGGTACCCTTTTCACCATCGGCGTGGGCGGCGAGGGGGAGTGTAGCCAAGGCAACGACACCCACCATCAGTTTCTTGCTAAGTTTCATTCCACTTCCCCAATCCTGACCCCACCGGCCAATTAAAAGGATCTCTAAATTTCGCCCGAACGCCCCCGGGACAAAGGTAAATACGCCGTTAATAACGGCTTTGCTTATTTCGTATACGAAACGGTAATCTTGAAACCAACCAGATTCCCTTCGCACGCGAGCAAGTCCTTGAATTTGCCTGTCCCACTGGGGGAATCTGCAGCTTCCGGGGCTTGCCCGAAGGGATGCTGTGCAAGCTGTGTGCCGTGCTAAAAGGGGGCAATCGAAAGAAAGTGTTGCCCGGAAAACACAAAAACCCCGCAACTTTCGTTGCGGGGTCTTAAAAATGTAAGTTTTCGCGAATTTCTATTCTTCGCTGGCGCCGTCTTCGGCGGCTGCTTCGTTCTCGGCAGCAGCAGCTTCGGCCTCAGCGGCCTTGCGCTTTGCCTCTTCGGCAGCGGCCCGGTCCTTGGCGGCCTGTTCGCGGCGGGCAGCTTTCTGCTCGACGCGCTGGCGGCGGCGCTCGGTCTTGGAGACGGTGACTTCCGTCGTTTCCATGCCGTGGCCGGAGGTACGCTCTGCGATACGGGCGGACTTGCCGCGCAGGTTGCGCAGATAATAAAGCTTGGCGCGGCGCACGCGGCCCTTGCGCTTGACTTCAATGCTTTCGATCATCGGGGAGACGACCGGGAAGACCCGCTCGACACCTTCGCCGAAAGAAATCTTGCGGACGGTGAAGTTCTCATTCACGCCCTTGCCGGCCCGCGCAATGCAGACGCCTTCGAAACGCTGGACGCGCTCACGGTCGCCTTCGCGGATCCGGACGTTTACAGACACGGTATCGCCTGGAGAAAAGTCCGGGATTTCCTTGCCTGAAGTGACGCGTGCCACTTCTTCAGCTTCGAGCTGCTCAATCATGTTCATCGTCCGTCTCCGACGCTCGTATTCTATGCCCGTTGAGGTAAGCGGCCCATAAATCGGGACGACGCCCTTCTGTCAACAGTTTACTGCGGTTGAGCCGCCATTGGGCAATCTTTTCGTGGTCCCCGGATAGAAGCACGTCTGGCGTTGCCTGATTTTCCCAGATCCGGGGCAAGGTGTACTGCGGGTATTCCAGCAATCCGGCGGAGAAACTCTCATCCTCGATTGAGGTTTCATTACCGGCCACCCCTGGCAGCAGCCGGACGGTGGCTTCTATAACAGCCTGGGCGGCGGCCTCCCCTCCGGCCAGGACGAAATCGCCGAGCGACACCTCACGCATGCCCCGCTGCGCGATGACGCGTTCATCGAGGCCCTCAAAGCGTCCGCAGAAACAGATGAGACCCGGTCCGGCGGAAAATTCCTGCGCCATGGCCTGCGAGAAGGGTTCGCCGCGTGGACTGAGATAGAGGACGGGGCGGCCCGCGCGCTCGACGCTGTCTATGGCGGCCGAGGCGACATCGGGCCGGATGACGAGGCCCGCGCCGCCGCCGGCTGGTTTGTCATCGACCTGCCGGTGCCTGCCAAGGCCGAACTGTCTGAGATCGGCTGTCTCCAGCGACCAGATACCCTGCTGGCGCGCGCGGCCGAGGATGGACACGTCGAGAAGCCCGGGAAAGGCCTCCGGAAAGAGGGTGATGACGGAAACGTCGAAAGCCATGGCGCTTCTGGTATATCGGGCTGGCCGGTGCGGCCTAGCCCTTCATCATGCCGGCGGCCTTGAGCGTCTTGCCGGCGCGAAGGACGCGGGCAAGCATATGTTCGGTCGACCGGTCCCCGCCATTGGAGTCGGGGTGGAACTTGCGGATATATTCGCTGTAGCGCACCCGGATCTCGCCTGCCGTGGCGCCGGCTTCCAGATCGAGCTCTGCGAGCGCCTGTGCGGTCACGCCTTCGGACTGCTGTTCCTTGCGGCGTTCGGCGCGGGCTTCGGCATTCTGTTCGAAGAATTCCTTGCCCCGCCAGCGGCGTGGATCGTGTGCGGCAGCGGCCTTGCCCTTGCCCATCGGCCCGGTGCCGAACTTCCAGGTTTTCTGGAAGCCGTGGCGGGCCATTTCATTGAAGGCGGAAAGCTCTGCGTCCGACATGCCGGCGAAGAAGTCGTAATTGCGATTATATTCGCCCGCATGTTTCTGGCAGAACCAGTAGACGCCCTCGAGCCCTCTTGGCTTCGGCGCTGGATGGTCACCTGCCAGATCGCAGCCCTCGCGATGACACTCACGTGTCTCGACGGCTTTCTGGCGCTCCTTCTCCTCCTTCGGAGGCTTCACCCTTATGTCGGTGAACTTGACGCGGTATGAGAATGCATCTGCCATGAGCGCGACAACATAGAGTGAAGAGTTTAAAGAGGCCAGAATTGACAAACAGAACAGAGCGGATTCGGGCAAGATTGACGCAGCTTTTTTCACCTTCCGTGCTGAATGTGACCGACGATAGTGCCCGTCATGCCGGGCATGCGGGCGCAAGTCCGGAAGGTGAGACACATTATAATGTCGAGATCGTCTCAACTGCATTTGCCGGAAAAAGCCGGGTGGAAATGCAGCGTGCGGTGAATCAGGCGCTGGCGCCGGAGTTCGAGCGCGGGCTTCATGCACTGTCGATCAAGGCACGCGCAGCCTGAGCCTTACGGCCCTGATTTTGCAGGACCGTCCCTGACCTGTACAGAAGGTGGTGGGGGGAAGACATGCTGCTCGCGATTGCACCAAATCCGCATAAGGGCGGGGCGCCGACACGGATTGCGAGGCTGGCCCAGCGCGGCGGCCCGATCTGGGCGATCGATGCCGAAAGCCTGCACCGCAATCCAGACCTTCTTCTGCCGTTCAGCCGGACCTCTCCCGCCCTCATACGGCTTGCCGACGCCCTGTCGGTGGTCTTCGTGATGATGGCGGTGATGGGCAGCTTCTTTATCGGATGGTGGGTCTTTATCCCGGCCATGGCGCTCAGCCTGATTCTTGGCGGGCTTGCCCGCTGGCTGGCGGGGTCTGTCGCCAAGCGCGCGGCAAGACGCTCACACGAAGCGCTTGTCAGGCTTCATTCCATGGAGCTGATGTGGCTGCTGCCCGCCTGAGCGGAGCGGCGTGTCAGTCGTCGCTGAACAGGCCGGGCTGCGGGCCTGCTTCGGGTGCGGCGAGACCGAGACGTTCATAGGCAAGCGGCGCGGCGACGCGCCCGCGCGGCGTGCGCGCGACATAGCCTTTCTGCATGAGGAAGGGTTCAATCATGTCCTCAACCGCATCGCGCGCTTCCGACAGGGCGGCGGCCAGCGTGTCGGCGCCGACCGGGCCGCCCGCATAGGTGCGCACAAGGGCGGTGAGATAGCGCCGGTCCAGCGCATCGAGCCCGTCTTCATCAATCTCCAGCCGGGAGAGGGCGCGGGCGGCGGCTGCCTTGTCGATGGCGGCGCCCTCCGCTTCAGCAAAGTCGCGCACGCGGCGAAGCAGGCGGATGGCGATACGCGGCGTGCCGCGGGCACGGCCGGCGATTTCGAGCGCGCCATCCCGGGTAAGATCGCAGGAAAGGCGCCGGCCTGCCGCCATCAGGATATGGGCGAGCTGGTCCGGACCATAGAAGTCGAGCCGCATCGGGATGCCGAACCGGTCCCGCAGCGGATTGGCGAGGAGGCCTGCGCGCGTCGTCGCGCCGACAAGGGTGAAGGGGGCAAGGTCCAGGCGGACAGAGCGGGCCGACGGGCCTTCGCCGATCACGATGTCTAGGGCATAATCCTCCATGGCGGGGTAGAGGATTTCCTCGACAGCGGGCGGCAGGCGGTGAATCTCATCAATGAAGAGGACGTCGTTTTCTTCGAGATTGGTCAGGATAGCCGCAAGATCGCCGGCCTTGGCGATGACGGGGCCTGAGGTGGATCTGAACCCCACACCCAGCTCCTTTGAGATAATCTGCGCCAGCGTCGTCTTGCCGAGACCGGGCGGGCCGAAGAGGAGAACATGGTCCAGCGCCTCGCCGCGCGCCTTGGCCGCGTCGACATAGATTTTGAGGTTCGACTTGATCGCGTCCTGGCCGACATAGTCCTCAAAGCTCTGCGGCCGCAGGGCGCGGTCCAGCGCTTCGCCGGACTGGCGTTCAGGATCGGTGAGGCTGCCATCCCGGCTCATGAGGGCGAAAGCTCCTTCAGGCCGGCGCGGATGAGGGCGGAGGTGTCGGCCTCAGGATTATTTCTGGACGCAGCGAGGATGGCCTTTGAGGCGTCGGCCTGCGCGTAGCCGAGATTGACGAGTGCCGAAACCGCTTCGCTGCGCGAGCCGGCAAGTTCGCCGCCAGAGGTCTGCGTTTCCTTTGTGGATGTATGCGGGGCGAAGGCGCCGAAGCGGCCCATCGGCGGGGGCTTGCCGGAAAGCTCCCCGATGATGCGCTCGGCGAGTTTCTTGCCCACACCCTTGGCGCGCGAGACGGTGGCGGCATCGCCCATGGCGAGGGCATCCATCAGCTCGGACGGGGAAACAACATCCATGATCGCCATGGCGGACTTGCCAGCGACGCCCGGCACATCCTGAAGGCGCACGAACCAGGCGCGCGCTTCGTCGCTTTCAAATGCGAACAGGGTGATGGAGCTGTCGGTCACCCGGGTCTCGATATGCAACTCAGCCTTTTCGCCGGGTGAAAGACGCGCGAGGAGACGCGAGCCTGCAAGCGCGACATAGCCGACGCCGTTCACGTCGATCATGACGCTGTCGGCGCCGACGGTTGCGATCTCTCCTCTGAGGCGTCCGATAATCATGCCGCGCCCCGTGCACTGAGTTGGCCGGGCAGGCGGGCGTGATGGGCGGTGCAGATGGCGCAGGCAAGTGCATCGGCGGCATCGGAGGGCAGCTTGCCCGCCTTGGGAAGGAGGCGGGCGACCATGAAGCCGACCTGCGTCTTGTCGGCCGCGCCTGTTCCGACAACGGCGAGCTTGATGGTGCGCGGGGAGAATTCGAAGACATCGAGACCGGCGCCGTGCAGGGCGGCCATGGCGACCCCGCGCGCCTGACCCAGCTTCAGCGCCGAGCGGGGATTGGCGTTGACCAGGGTTTCTTCGACGCCGCCGATCTGCGGCCTGTACTCGGCGGCGAGCAGCCCGATGGCCTCAAAGATGCCGCCAAGCCGGGCGGCCAGCGAAAGCGCCGGGTCGATCCGGATGACGCCATGCGCGATATGGGAAAGGCGCGAGCCTGTCTGTTCGATCACGCCCCAGCCGGTCTGGCGGAGGCCTGGGTCGATGCCGAGGATGCGGATAGGTTGGGTCATGGGGGTGTGAAACCACCGCTTCGGTTAACAGGCCCCTTCTGTTTTCCTGATTTGTTCCGCCCCGGCAAGAGGCGAGGCGTGTTCGCCTCGCGCTCAGCTGTAGATAAAATCCACCGTCTCGGCCTCCGGCGCAAAAATGCCGGCTGTGAGAAGGCCGCCATAGACCGCGCCTGTGTCGAGGTTGAAGCGGCGCGGCGGACTGCCTGCCACCAGGGGGCGGGAATCCTTGGTCGGCGTGTGGCCGTGGACCACCTGCCAGCCCTTGAGCTCCCCCACATCCCAGCGGCCAGGGTCGAAAAACCGGTTCGACCGGGTCCACATGTGAATCTGCTCGCCCGAATGCGGAAAGGTTTTCGGATCGACGCCAGCATGGACGAAGGCGATCTTGCGATCATTGTCGAGATGGAGCGTTGGCAGGTCGCGGACCCAGCGAAGATGTGAGGGGGGCGGGTCTTCATCCCCGCGCCGGATATAGCTTTCCAACGTGGCATCGCCGCCATTGGTCAGCCAGTGCATCCTGAAATCTCTGGCCTCTTCGCCATAGGCGTCCAGCATCATCTGCTCATGATTGCCGCGCAGATTGACGACCTCGATATCGGTGCGTTCTTCGAGCTCCATCAGGAGGGCGATGACGCCTGCGCTATCGGGGCCCCGGTCGATATAGTCGCCGAGATGAACGAGCTTCAGCTCCCTCTGCGGGAACGTCTCGCGGTGATGGTCGAAGATTTTTGCATGAAGGTCTTCAAGCCGTGTGCGCTCGCCATGAATGTCGCCGATCGCATAGGTGACGGGCTGGTGTGACATTCCGGGGGTTTCCTTCGTTCTTGCCTTGGGTCTCACAGGATCAACGAATTCAACCGCCGAATGGCACCATATCAATTTCATATGGGTGGGAGTCGAGCTGCGCGACCGGGCGGAGGCCCCAGAGACTGTTGGTGGCGAAAAGACAGGCACCCTTGGCCCTCAGCTGGTCGAGGGAGATCGCTGCTTGCTCGATGGCGTGACCGTCTGCCTGCAGCTTCGCGATCACCTTGGCACGCATATAGCCGGGGCGCACGCCTTCCTCTGGTGGCGGTGTGAGCCAGCGCCCGTCCGGGCCGCGAAGAAAGAGATTCCCCATCGCGAAACAGGCGGGCCTGCCTCTGGTGTTCAGCATGAGGGCTTCGCCAGCGCCGGCTGCGACAGCTTCACGGCGGGCCGCGAGATTGTCTGCGTAGTTGGTCGCCTTGATCCGGCTGATGGGTGAGGTCTCATTCCGAAGGATGGTGGAGGTGATAGCGGTAAGCGGCGGGAAGGGGCGCGAGTGGGAAAGCGGGGAGAGGCTAATGACAGTCAGGGGCGCGCTGTCGCCCGCATCGGCGCCGCGCCCGCCGGCCCCGCGGCTGAGCGTGATCCGGATGGAGGCGTCGCCGCTGGCCGAGCTGGCCGCTTCTTCCATGGCGGCGCGCAGGGCGGCGTCTTTGGGAAAGCCGGTAATGCCGAGCGTGTTGGCCGATTGCCGCAGGAGCCCAAGGTGTTCGCTGATCCCCTCTGCCTTCCCTGCGCGCACGAACAAGGTCTCGAAACAGCCATCCCCGAGCAGGAAGGACCGGTCGCGGACCGAGACGGCGGGCGTTTCAAGGCGGTCAGTGGCGAGAAAGGCAATGTCCATATGCGGTGCTACTCCCCCTCAAGCGCGGCCCGGATGGCGCGGGCCTTGTCCAGTGTCTCGGCATATTCGGCTTGCGGGTCTGAATCTGCAACGATGCCGCCGCCTGAGCGGAAATGACCGGCCCAGCCACCCTCCGCGCGCTCTTCCAGAGCAATCGTGCGGATCAGGATGGAGGAGTCCATCGCGCCGTCCGGGGCCATCCATATGAGCGAGCCGCAATAGGGTCCGCGCGCCTCATCCTCCATCTCTTCAATGATCTGCATGGCGCGGATCTTGGGCGCGCCGGTGACGGACCCTCCCGGAAAAGCGGCAGCGATCACGTCGAACGCGTCACGGCCGGGCTGAAGTTCTGCCTCTATGGTCGAGACGAGGTGATGGACATTCGCATAGGAATGCAGCGCCTGCAGCTCTGGCACCTTCACGCTGCCCGGCACGCAGACACGCGAAAGATCATTGCGCATCAGGTCAACGATCATGAGATTTTCGGCGAGGTCCTTGGGAGAGGATGTGAGCTCCGCGGCGAGGGCCTCGTCTTCCTGCGGCGTCTTTCCGCGCGGGCGTGTGCCCTTGATCGGCTGGGTCCGCGCTTTGAGGCGGCCATCTGGCTCACGCCGGATCTGGAGAAAGCGTTCGGGCGAATTGGAGACGAGGGCGAGGCCGGGCAGACGGAAACAGGCAGAGAAGGGCGCCTTGCTGGCCGCAAAGAGCCGCGCGGCCAGCATATAGGGGTGTTTGCCGTCCAGCAGGGTAAAATTCGAACGCTGCGAGATATTGGCCTGAAAACAGTCTCCCGCATGGACGTAGCTCACGGTGCGGGCGACGCGGCTTTCATAGTCCTGCTTCTGGATGCAGTTTACCGCCGGCGTGCTGAGCGGGCCGGTTGCGTCTTGGGGCGGTAGGGGCCCAGCCGCAAGCTGGAGCAAGAGTGGCGCCGGGGCGCCTGGCCAGTCCCAGTGTAAGTGCTCAGCGGCCTGCGTCTCATGATCGAATGCGATGAGTTCGTGATAAAGACCAAGCGCAATATCCGGCCATGGACCCCGCTCTGCCCCTCTGCCGAGCTTTGGCAGCAGGGCGCGTCCATACTCATAGGACAGAAGCCCCGCCCAGCCGCCACAGAAAGGCGGGGCGCCGGGCGGGCGCTCAAACGGCAGGCTGGACAGCGTCCGGCGTGCGGCCTCCAGATCGCGGGCGTCCTCCGCCGCCTCAATTAGAAGCGTGCGCATCGGCTGCGCACAGATATAGCTCCACCGCCCGCCGGCTCCATGCAGCAGCAACGCAAAGGGCTGGTCCTTCAGCGGCGCAAAGGCCGCGACAGGATCACGCCAGGCGATGGGGGTGCGGGTCAGCACGCCACCGTGCCTCGTGTGCGTGCGATGAGGGGCTGAGGTCTGGGCGTCGTCGTCATTTTCTAGCGAATGCGGCCTTGTGGGTATAAGATGGCGCGGTGTGGCCCTTCGGAGAACCATATATGAAGACAGCCTTTGTTTGCATCGCTTTTGCCGTTGCTGGCCTGCCGGCCCTGGCGCAGGACGTCACCGGCCTCTGGGAGACGGGCACCAATGGCGCCGAGGTCGAGATCGCGCCCTGCGGCCCCGACATCTGCGGCACGCTTGTGACATCAAACGCCATCAAGGCGAATGCCGACGCAAAGGACGCCGAGAATAACGATCCGGCCCTGCGTGACCGGCCTCTGAAAGGGCTGACCATGCTGTCGGGCTTTTCCGGCGGCCCGGAGAAATGGACCGGCGGCAAGCTCTACAATCCGGCAGATGGCAAGACCTATTCCGGCACGATCACGCTGGAAGGGCCCGACACGCTGAAGCTGAAAGGCTGCGTGGTCGCGCCTTTCTGCAAGACGCGGGAGTGGACGCGGATCGAGTGAGGCTGGAGCCTAGAAGCTCATCTTTGCCGCCACGCCATACTGGCGCGGATCAGAGCGGAAGGTGTTGTAGCCGATGAATCCATAGCCGGAGATGGCGACGTCTTCGTCTGTCAGGTTGCGGCCCCAGAGGCTGAGTTCCAGCCCGCGCGCGTCGAGATAGAGCGTGGCGCTCGCGTCGACGGTGGCGTAACCGTCCTGCTTGCGCGCCTCGAGGCCTTCGGCGTCGAGATAATAGTCGCCCTTGGCCTTTGCGTTCGCCTGAATGGCGGCGCGGCGGGTCTCACCGATCTGCCATTCCTGGCGGATGCCAAGCGTGGCCGAAAGCTCAGGCGCAAAGGGGAGCGGGTTGCCGTCGAAGAGGGCGGCGTTTCCTGCGGTGTTGCTCGTCTGCTCGATCTCGGTTTCGAGCCAGGTGAGGCTGGCGGTGAGGTCGAGGCCCTGAAGCGGCGACCAGCTTGTGTCGGCTTCCACGCCATAGGAGACCGCTTCATCAAGATTTGAGAGCGAGTTGGACGTGATCTGGCTGCCGTCTGGCAGGTCGAAGGCGACGAAGATGCGGGCCTGCGGGGCATCATAGTCCTGATAGAAGGCGGCGGCGTTGAAGGCGAGATTGCCGCGCGCCGTCTTGAAGCCAGCTTCATAGGAGGTCACGGTTTCGGCGCCGAACAGGCCCTCATCCTGCCAGCTGGTGGCATTGTTCTGGACCTCGCCATTGAAGCCGCCGCTTTTGTAGCCATTGGCGACCGAGGCGTAGATCGACGTGTCTGCAGAAAGCGCATAGCGCAGCGCGGCATTGCCGGTGAGCTTGTCTTCCTCGATCTCATTCTGGCCGACCGCGCCACCGAGGCCATCGCGGTTGTTCAGGCCGCGCGTGCCATCGGTGAAGATGTGCTGGCCGTAGCCATTGCCTTCAATATCTTCAAAGGTGTAGCGCGCGCCAAGCGTCAGGGTGAGGCGGTCCGACAGGTCAAAGTCGTTATAGGTGAAGAGGGCAGCAGTTGTCCGCTCTTGTCCGATATGGGTCAGGAGAGTGACGGCTGTAAGTGGTGAGACCGGGTTCGGACCGACGCGGCCGGCCGTGCCGACATAGGGGCAGGTGCCGGCAAGCGTCTGCGGGTCGAGCTCACCGCACCAGATGAGATAGTCCTGGGCGAAATCCTCATAGGCAAGATGGGCGCCGAACAGGACACGCGCGCGCTCGAAATCGCGGCTCGCGCGCACTTCCTGGCTAAGCTGCAGGAAAGAGCGGTCATAGCTCAGATTGGCATTGAGGTTCGGGTTGCCGGACGGGGCCGGTGTGCCATCGAAATCGAAGCCGTAATCCTGACCATAGCCTTCGAGGGCCGAAAGGGAATAGAGTGTCCATGGGCCGAGATCGGTCTGGCCTTCAAGGGCGAGGCCGTAGAACTCATTATCGGTGTCCTTCAGGCCATCGCCTTCGGACGATATTTCGTGGTCGCCGACGCTGAGGCTGTCATTGCGGGGCGTGGTGTTGATGCCATTGTCTTCTTCATAGTGGCCGCGCAGCAGGAGCGAGGAGCCGCCGGGCGTTTCGTAGAGAAGCTGAGCGCGAAGGCCGAATTCGTCGCGCACACCGCCAGCATCTTCCGGGCCACGTGGAATAGCGGGATCGGTCTGAACATTGTCGAGCGCCGGCTCCTGCGAGAGATAGCGGCCCGCGATCCGGTAAGACAGGCGGTCGGTGAGGGCTGCGCCGCCCGCGCCGGAAAGATCGACCCGGTTAAAATTGCCGTAGGAGGCGCGGAGATATCCGTCCTGATCCGGGCTGGGCCGCGTGCTGATGAAGTTGATCGCGCCGGAAGAGGCGTTGCGGCCGTAAAGCGTGCCCTGCGGGCCTTTTAGGACTTCGGCGCGGGCAAGGTCATAGAGGAAGAGGCTGGTCTGGACGTTGGTCGACAGGAAGACGCCGTCAGAATAGATGGCGGCGGCTGTGGGCGTCAGCGCCTGATGGTCCACGGCGCCAATGCCGCGGATCTGGAAGGCGACCTGCGACCCGTTGGCGACGGCGGCTTCGACGCCGGTGAGATATTGCGTGACACCTTCGGCCCCGTCGAGCGTCGAAGCCTCTTCGGCGATGTCGCCCGCGAGCACAGTGACGCTGGCAGGGATGTCGAGCGTGGATTCCTCGCGCCGTGTCGCGGTGACGGCGACGGTTTCCAGTTTGCGGACGGCGTCTTCATCGCTTGCGCCGGTCTGCGCCAGGGCCGGCTGAGCCAGACAGGCAAGGCTGGCGGATGCGAGGCAGGCGCGGCGCAGGGAAGTGATACTCATGGAAAGACTGGCCCTCTGAAAGATACGCTTGGGGGGAGGGACGGTCTTGCGCCGCCCGCTGCGCCATGGGCCATACAGCGGGCAATAGGAGGGTCAACTGATGGCGGCGATTAGCGCTGCTAAGGTTGCTGTGACCCACAAAAGCGATGCCCGGGACGGGCGTGGAAACGCTTGATAATCGTAGAGAAAATTGGAGCGGGCGATGCGCTCAAAATTTAGAAGAATTTCTTTTAATATCAATATTTAAGCTATTTGCGAAGGTCAAATTGTACCACAAAATGTACCGAGTTTGTACCGCGTTTTTCTTGGATACTGGAGCGCTTTTCATAGCCCCTCCGATATAGGGTCTCTGCTTAGTAGACAAGTAATTTACCCGACTATCAGTAACTGAGCGCGCCGCCCGATCGCTATGTCTAGGAGGTCGAGCAGGTTCCCGCAGGTGCAATGAGTCGTCGCAAGCTAGAAACTGTCAGGCTTGTGTTAAGGTTACAGGGCCCTCACGCTGGCCAGCGGCGATGCAGCGCATCGACGATGAAGTCATGGCGATGGCCGCCGACGCACTGACCTCGGTCCTGGCGATCGCCGCCCTGCTCTCGGGAAAATTCTTCGGCTTGAGCTGGCTCGATCCGGTCATGGGCGTGGTCGGCGCCGTGGTGATAGCGCGCTGGTCATGGTCGCTCCTGAAAGACACCGCCCGCGTTCTTCTCGATCGGACAGACCCGGTTCTTGACGATCAGATCCGTGAGACTGTGCGAGGAGAAGCAACGATCACGGACCTACATGTCTGGCGCATAGCTCCCGGCGCACATGCCGTCATTGTCAGCCTTACAAATGCGAAGAATGCCGCCATCTTGCGCCAGAAGATCTCCGCGCTTGCAGGCATCTCCCACGTGACACTGGAAGTCCGTTGACCGTAAAAAGGAGCATCGCAATCGCCGGGGCCTGAATCTGTCCCGCAAAAAACGACGCTTCGGCTACTATGTCCGAAACGGGAGACGAAACCGCCTACAATGGTCCGCGAAATAAGGCCATCCAGGCGCTTGCCTTAAAGCCGCGTCATAGGGAGTCTGTCCTCTTAACTTGTCAATTCGTTCCCGCTCGAACACGAGCGCAACGCCTTGCCGTCTCGGCTTGCCGGAGAAAAGGATGACCTACTTTTCTCTGGTCAGGACCGCCCTACGCGGATATAATATACTTGCGGGCCAAATGCGGGCGCCCGCGTGAGACGCCGATTGGTGTCCAAGTCCCGCTTCGCGATGCCAAACCCACGACGGGTTTGGCGCGGAGCTATGGGACATGACCAACTCACATATTCAACAAGTGTTGGGAGATCTGTTCGGCGACACGCGCCCAACAAAATGGGTGACGCGCGAACGCCCCAAGATCGACCGGATCGCCTGTCCTTGGCTCATACGCCGCTTTATCGATCCGCACGCAGTCATTCTCTACTCGCCGACGTCAGACGTGTTCGAGGTTGCAGCGAAAGAGCGGGCCGTGCCCTTCGATATTCCGGGCGCGCCGTTCAGTCATGTCGGAGAGGAATGCAGTTTCGATGCGTTCATCGAGCGCTTTGCCCTCAACGAATCAGGGCTCGCCGCCCTCCGCCAAATCGTGCGCGGGGCCGATACCGATCGACACGACCTAGCCCCCGAGGCGGCCGGGTTGCACGCCCTTTCTCTCGGTCTCAGCGTCAACTTTTCAGACGACCAATGTCTGCTCGAACAGGGTATGATCCTCTACGACGCCCTCTACTCTTGGGCGACGAAAGTAAAGGGAGAGCGTCACAACTGGCGTCCCGCAACATGACCAAAGGAGAAACCCAGATGCCATTAGAAATTGACCGCCGAACCGCGCTGACCGCTGCGCTCGCCGCCGGAACAACCCTCACCCTGAATGGAGCAGCCATGGCCGATCCCACACCCGCTCAGCCCGTCGCTTACGAACCGCTGCCCCTGCCATTCGATCCGGCGGCGGTATCGGGGCTCTCTGAGAAGCTCCTGAAAAGCCACTACGAAAACAACTATGCCGGAGCGGTGCGACGCCTCGGTGCGATCCAGACGCACTTGGGCGGCGTCGATCCGAGCACGGAACCGAATTTCATCATCAATGGCGTTAAGCGCGAGGAGTTGATCGCACTGAACTCCATGATCCTCCACGAAGTTTACTTCGCCGCCCTTGCGGGAAGCGCTGCGTCGCCGGGCCAGCAGCTCGCGGCGCAGATCGAGCGGGATTTTGGTTCGTTCGACCGGTGGCGTGCGGAGTTTTCATCCATGGGCAAGGCGCTGGCCGGAGGCTCCGGCTGGGTGCTTCTGACCTGGTCGCCGCGGGCGGGCAAGCTCATGAACATCTGGGCTGCAGATCACACGCATACCGCCGCAGACGGGACTGTGCTCCTCGCGCTCGACATGTACGAGCACGCCTACGCGATCGACTTCGGCGCTCGCGCTGGCGCCTATGTCGACGCCTTCATGGCCGCATTGCGTTGGGATAGCGCGAGCGCCGCCTTCGCAGCACACTCGCCATCGAGAGACTGAAGATGAAAGGTTGGAAACGCATCGCAGCATGGGCGACGATTGTTGGATTTGGACTTGCGCTGGCTGGATGCGCCGCCGCTTATTCCTTGCAAAAAGAGTTCGTGTTTCCGAACGCGGCGGAAGGCCCGATGGATCGGCCACCGCCGGCCGGGGCTGTTCAACACTGGCTGGAAACAGCAGACGGCGCACGCGTCGAGAGCTGGCTCTTCCTTCCGCCGAGCGCGTCGGCGGATGACGTAGTCCCAGCGGTGATCTTCTTCCACGGCAACTCGGACTATATCGAAACCAAGCTCGAATACGCTGAATTCTACACCGCTCAAGGCATTGCGTGCTTGATGGTGGAGTATCGCGGCTATCGCCGCTCCACCGGCGATCCAAGCGAAGCGGCCCTGACGGAAGACGCGACGGCGTTGTTCGACTGGCTGGCGGACAGGCCGGAGATCGACGCATCACACATCGCCGCGCACGGCCACTCGCTGGGCGCGGCGATCGCGGCGGACCTAGCTGTGCGGCGCCCTGTAAAAGCCCTCGTCATGGTCTCAGCCTTCCGCAGCCTTCCGGCGCTGTTCGGGCGCTATTACATCCCTGGCGCGCTCGCGCGTGATCGCTTCGACAACGAGGCGGCGGTGTCGGCGTATGAAGGACCGATTCTGTTCGTTCACGGCGAAGTCGACGAGATCGTGCCCGTCCGGCAAGGAAGGCGGCTGGCTGAGATCGCGGGCGACAACGCCCACCTCATCACTTATCCGGGCGTCGATCATGATGTCCCGTGGGACTGGCGCGTGTTCGGCCGTGATCTCATGGACTTCTACACCGCCGTCGGCGTCGTATCGCCAGCACCGGTAGTGCCATGACGCAGCACATCTCCACGGCCCGGAAGGGGGCGCTCGCATGACTACGCACGGCGTGTCGTTCGCGGAAGCGACGAAAGTCTGGATACGGATCGCCGCGCTCAGCTTTGGCGGACCCGCCGGTCAGATCGCGGTCATGCACCGCATTCTTGTTGAAGAGAAGAAATGGATTGGTGAAGAGCGGTTTCTCCACGCGCTCAATTACTGCATGCTGTTGCCCGGCCCAGAGGCGCAGCAACTCGCGACCTATATCGGCTGGCTGATGCACCGCACGGCAGGCGGACTTGTGGCGGGCGGGCTCTTCATTCTACCCGGTTTTCTCACGATCATGGTGTTGAGCTGGGTGTATGCGGCGTTCGGTAATGTAGGGGTCGTCGAGGGGCTGTTTTTCGGGCTGAGGGCGGCGGTGCTGGCGATTGTCGTGCAGGCCGTTTTTCGAATCGGGAAGCGGGCGTTGAAGAACCGAGCGATGCTCGGTATTGCGATCTCATCTTTCATCGCGATATTCGCATTTGGCGCGCCTTTTCCGGCGATCATCGCGGCCGCCGCGCTCGTGGGTTTCATCGGCGCTCGGACGAACTCGCCGTATTTCAGAGGGAATGGCGGACACGCACCCACGAGCGCGACAATCGTGCTCGATAGAGAGTCCCGACTCGGAGAGGGCGTACCGAAACACGCGAGGCCCAGCCTCACTTGGTCCCTCGGCATGTCAGTCGCGCTCCTCGGTCTCTGGCTCACGCCGGTCGCGGCGCTTGTGATCCTACTCGGACCTGAAAACGTCTTTTCGGAAATCGCCGTGTTCTTCTCGAAAATGGCCGTCGTCACCTTCGGCGGAGCCTACGCCGTCCTCGGCTATGTCGCGCAGGAAGGCGTGACAACTCATGGGTGGCTCGCACCCGGCGAGATGCTTGACGGGCTAAGCATGGCGGAGACGACGCCTGGACCGCTCATCCAGGTGGTGCAGTTCGTTGGCTTCATGGGCGCGTACCGCGACGCGGGTCCGCTGCCGCCGATGCTCGCAGGAACGCTTGCAGCAATCCTCGCGACATGGGTCACGTTCGTTCCCTGCTTCCTCTGGATATTCCTCGGTGCGCCGTTCGCCGAAGGACTGAGGGCCAATCGGGCGCTGTCGGGCGCACTCGCCGCGATCACGGCGGCGGTCGTCGGGGTTGTCCTAAATCTCTCCGTATGGTTTGCGATCCACACGCTCTTCCGCGAGACGACGCGGTGGAGCGGGTTCGGGCTCCGCCTCGACGTTCCCGTGCTCGCTTCGGCGGACGTTCCCGCGATCCTGCTCTCCACAGCGGCAATGATCGCCGTGCTCCGTTTCAAGGCGCAGGTCATGGTTACGCTCGGGGCGTGCGCCACTATCGGGGTAATCCTCAGACTAGCAGCAACGCTATAGTCGCGATCTTGAAGTGGATTTATCACCGTACCGTCTTCACGTCCATTCAGAGCGGATCAATCTCAGCGAGCCCCCGCTTCCAGTGCGCGCTCTGCCTGCTGTCCACACAAGCATTCGGTAAGTTCGCCGGATAATGGCGTGGTGTCGGACGAAGAAGCTCCGAGAAACTGATCAATATGGCTGGCATCACAAAAGAATACGCTTCCTAGTGACGTCAATTAGAGCAACGAGTCGGAATTGCAGATTCGACCTTGCCGCACTTGAGTCGCGCCTTGACGCGTGTTGCCCGCAATCGCCGCTCCTCCAATTCCTTTTCCAGCCTTTCAAATACGGGCCAGTAGACGTCCCCATATCGGTCGATAAGCCGCGCGACGACATTCAGGCCGTCTTCGATTTCCTCTTCAGATATGGTTCGACGCGAAGGCATGATTGGCAGTCTCGATTGACTAGCCCGCTGTCGGTCGCGCACGCGACCAGACGAGATCCGCCTTGCCGTCCTGCTCGAACAGGGCCGCCCAAATCGGTTCGACAAAGCTTGGATCGTCCAGAAAGACCTTGAGATAGGGGCGCGGGCTCTGGCCTTCGGACATCTTCCGATGCGCAAAGCCAAGATCGCATTGTCCGGTCTTCACAAAGAAGTCCGGGGAGTTTTCATTCTTCTTGTTGCCGTTCGGAACGATGCGAACTTTGCGCGCCATGCTCAAGGTCGAGATGGTGCCTTCATATCCTTCGTGGGTGAGACGGAACTGGCCGATGGTCGCCATGGTTATGTACTCCTCTGCTACTTTGATGAGTTGGGATGAGCACCGCGCGCCTTGCGGGCTTTTTTGAAACCACTGTCGCTCGCAAGGAACGCTTCGAGCATGGACGGGATCAATGCCGCCACGGATGCTTTTTCCTTGTACGTCTCTTCGTAAATCTGCGCGTACAGCTCCAGGTCCGCGTTGATGTCAGGATCGACGGCAATGGTCAGCTTGACGGGCGTCGTGTCGGGCAAGGGTCCGATCTTAAGGGTGGTGGCGCTCATGCGTTCAATCTCCGTAGGGCTTCAATACGATGTCCTTGTTGACGATCACGCGCAGCCGGTAGCCGGGCCGCACCGTGATCGTTGGTTGGACATTCAGTTGCTTGGTGATGATTTGCTGGCCCGCCTGGTTGATCGTGCGCTGACCGCCGTCGCGAAGGGCGTCAAGAATTTCATCGTCATTGCTGTCGCGGCCGAGTTCGGCGCCGACGGAAAGAACCGATGACAGGATGGCGGCCTGGAACAAGCGCCATGTGTGATAGTCGACCCGGTCTTCGAGACCTGCGTAACCCGCCATCTCGACGCCCGGCAGATTGTCGATCACGATGGACGAGCCGTCCGGCATGATGATGCGCGACCAGACGACGAGCGCGCGTGACTGGCCATAGGCGATGACGCTGTCATACCGGCCTATCAGGCGCGAGCCTTGGGGGATGAGCAGGTGTGCGCCCGTCGGCGTGTCATAAACATTCTCCGTGACCTGCGCGATGACTTGACCGGGAAGATCGGAATTGAGCCCTGTCACCAGGCTCGCTGGAATGATCGTTCCGGCCATGACCTGATAGGGCGAGATGGGCGCTTGCAAGCGATGCGGGTTGTAGATCCCGTCATCGACTTCGGCGCCGAGAAAGCCTTCCTTGCGCTGCTGGAAATTCGGATCGAGCGCGTCCGCGAATCCTGTCGAAGCTGTCCTGTCCTCGACGCCCGGACTGATGACGGACGCAAGCTGGTCGAGCCTTGTGGGCGCACCAACGTCGCTCGCGGTCAAAATCCGTCCGCCCTGCGCGCTGTTGTTGATGAAAAAGAGGTCCGAAGCCCGCGCCTCATCTGCGGCGCTGGGCGCTCCGGTTCCCGATCCCGCGCTCGCCACGCGCGCCGGTTGGTATCTGAAGGGGTTCTCCGGCGCATCTTCGATACGCGGCGCTCCGATCATGGCGGCGCCAAGATCACCCGGCAGCGGCGGGCCGAGCCTTGACGGCATGTCGCCATAACTCTCGGGCAAAGACGCAAAGGCGTCGGGCATGGGTTTGTGCCGCGTATTGTAGAGTTCCGTGTGCGCCTCTTGCGCGCGATCCGGCGTGCGCAACGCCATCGCGGCGGCGCCAAGGATCAGGAGGGCAGCGACCGACGACGCCCCGATCAGGACACGCTTGTTAAAGCGCTTGACCGGCCGGGGCTTGGCGCGGATCGCCAGGCTGTCGTCTTGTTCAACCGCGCTCATAGGCCCGCCATCCGGTTTCTGGGAGCGGCGGTGCGTTCGATCCGAACCACCTCTTGATCGTCTTCACCGAGGCGCAGTTCGGCGACCGCAAACAAGCGGTCGACGATATAGTAAGAACCATTGATCCTATAATTGACGAGCTGGCTGTCGCCATTGCGCCCGACGACAAAGAGCGGCGGCGCCTCCCCCTGATCGAGACGGGACGGAAACTGAATATAGACTTTCCGGCCGTCATCGAAAGCGCGCAATGGACGCCAGTGGGGTTTGTCACCCTTGATCTCATAACGGAAATTGATGCGATCAAGGCTGAGGCCGCGATCAATGACAGTGCGCCCCTGCGCCTGCCGGCGGGCGGCGTCGCCGCGCGCCGTGACCAGTTCTTCATGCGGATAACGCCAGGAGACCGCCGCCATATAGGTTTCGCGGTAGGACGTCATTTCGATGTGGTAGGTCCGTTTGGACGTGGTGATGATGAGGTTGGTCTTGAGACCGGAGGCGATTGGTTTCACCAGAATGTGCGTCTGACTGGCGTCGCCAGAGCCAGAGACCGTATCGCCCAGGACCCAGCGCACGGTGTCGCCGGCGGAAACCGACATCAGCTCCTCGCCGGGTTGGAGCGCTATGTCTGTCACCTGCTCCGGGGCAGTGTAGACCTGATACAGCGCGCCAATCGTATAGGGATAAATCTGGATGGCGTTGATGAAGCTTGTCGCGTCGGGTTCAACGGCGGCGCTCCGGTTCGCCTCGTCGATGGCTTCATAGGGTTTCAACTCCGGGACCGCCGCTATTGGCGATTCTGTCAGCGGTTTGAGTTGTCCGGCCATCGCGAGTGGCTCGATCCTCTCGATGATGAGGGGTTCCCCGTTCGGATCGTCCGCCAGATAGACGGCCTCCATGAACTCGGCGTCATCAAGAACGAAGTTGTCATGGGGATTGGTGGAAGCGCAGGCGCCCAATGAGACGAGCGCGCCGATTATTACGAGAGTGCGGATCATTGATGGCCTCCTTGAGCGAGATCTTTTGACCAGTTGATGCCGTGGACGTAGAGCCCGAGCGGATTGCGATGCAGGGTTTCTTCGTCACGAGGCGGATCGAAGACGATGGCGAGAACGCCGGTATAGGTCGCCGATGACACCTGAACGCCCGACCGAAATGTCGTTTCGCGCCAGCGCAGATCGAAACTGTCTTGAGAAGACCGCACGATGCTTTGGATTTCGACGGACACTGAGCGTTTGCCGACCTCCGCGAATGGATCGTTCTCGCGGGCGTAGTCGTTCAGGGTGAGCGCCGCCTGATCGGTCGTGAAGGCGTAGGCTTTCAACCAGTTTTCGCGCACGACAATGGGGTCGATCGACACCGACCGCACTTGTTTGACAAATTCCGCAAGTTGGTAAGCGATCTGAGCGTCAGTCGGCTTATAATCGGCGACCGCCGATTGCACGGTGCGGACGCGGCCGTCTGTTTCGAGTTCGACGACATAGGGCGTGATGATGCTTTGCGTGGACCGCCAGATGAACGCCCCTGACATGACGAAGGCGAGCGCCAAAGCGACAAGCGCGGTCAGGCGCCAGTTTTCCGCCTGCACGCGCGCCGATCCGATCCGGTCGTCCCAGACCTGTGCGGCGCGCTGGTAAGGCGTGACGGCTTCCGGCGTGGTTCCATATTTTTGCTGTTGTCTTTTCCAGAACATCGATCAGTCCTCATCCTGTTTGAGACGCGGACCGTCGCCCGACCCGCCGCGATCGCCGTCACGCAAGGCCGATGCAGCTGCGAGGCTTGCGTCTCTCTGCAATTGCTGACGTTGAACCTGCCGCGCCCAATTCGGCGCGCCGCCCGTGGCGGCCGGGGCGGCGACGACGTCGCCCAGCGTTCCGCCTGTGGCGCTGAAAGCTGTGCGGCCTCCGCTTTCGAAGCTCCGCTTCACAGGCGCAACGGCCCGCGACGCTGCCGAGCGAGCGCCGCTTGCGAAACTCCTCGCGCCAGCCTCCGCCATCGCGCCGACGCCGGCGGCGGTTGCACGCCATCCGTTTGCGCCGGAAGCGGCCTTGCCGAGGGAAAAGGAAGTCGCGGCGCCGCCACTAAGAGATGCGCCCGCTTTGATGGCGCCGCCTGTTGCTGCTGCGCCTGCGCGCATAGCGCCGCCCGCGAGCGCGCCTCCGGCGATAGCGCCCGCTCCAACGCCTGCGGCGGTTCCGACGACGGCGCCGGCGCCGAGTTGCGGGGCGCCGGAAACAAGGCCGGCGGCGATGCCAGGACCGAAGATTCCAAGCGCGACGAGGGCGAGCGACGCCAGAATGACGGTGGCGGCGTCTTCCAGGGTCACGTCTCCGGGCGTGATTTCCGCCGTGACAGATCCGAAGAGAGTGGAGCCGATGCCGACAATCACCGCCAGCACCATGAGTTTGATGCCGGATGAGATGACATTCCCGAGAACGCGCTCAGCCAGGAACGACGTCTTGTTCCAGAGCGCAAAGGGAATGAGGACGAAGCCAGCAAGCGTCGTCAGCTTGAACTCGATGACCGTGACGAAGAGCTGGATCGCGAGAAAGAAGAAGGCGAAGAGTGTGATGAGCCAGGCGAGAAACAGAATGGCGATGGTGACGAAGTTAACGAAGAAACCGACCGGGCCTGTCAGATCGCCGATTTCTTCGAGCAAGGGATGTCCGGCAGTGAATCCGGTGTCGGCGACGAAACCGGGGCGCAGCAGATCGGCGGCCGTGATGGTCGAGCCGGACGCATTCAGTCCAAGCTGCGCGAAGCTCTCGAAGATGACATTGGCGAGAAATGCGAAATTGTTGAGGATGAGGGCGAAGAACCCGACATAGAGAACCTTCTTGACGAAGGTTCCGATGATGTTGTTTTCCGGCCCCATCGCCCAGAAGACCCCGGCGAGGACGACATCGATGCCGATCAGGAACGCCGTCAGATAGGCGACGTCGGGACCAAGCAACCCGAAACCTGAATCGATATAGGTCGAAAAGGTCGCCAGAAACCGATCGATGATGCCGAGGTCTTCCATCGCTCTCCCCTGTCAGCGCGTGTAGGCGCTGGCTCCCCCGACAAAACGGGCGAGCTTTTCGCGGCCCTCTCGCTCGATCTGAAGATCGCGGGCGCGCGCGAGCGCGTCGGCGCGATATTGCGCGGCCATCAACTCCTGCATCTGCATGGTCTGTTTGACGCCGAGCGCAGCGATCTGATTGCCGGTCTGCGACACCGAGAGATTTCCCTCAGCGATCGCTGTTTCCTCCAGCATTGTGTCGAGGGATGACGTGTCCGCCTTAAGCGTTTGAACGATCTGGGACTGAACCAGGAGCGTGTCGTTAAACGCCGAACGGGCGGACACCCATTGCATTTCCGCGGCGGTCGCCATCTGTGTGCTCGACCAAGCGGAATAGTCTTCGGGGAAGTTTTCCTGAAAGAGCCGGTCGGTTTCGCTGACGACGTAGGAGATCGATCGCGCCCGGTCCATCAGAACCGAAATCTCGTTGAGGAGCCGATTGATCTCCGCCTGCGGATTGTATCCGGTACGGACGAGATTGGTCGCCTGATTGATGAGCATGTCAGCTTCGTTCTGAAGCTGCTTCACCTGATTGTTGATCTGCTCCAGCGTGTTCGCTGCTGTGAGGATGTTCTGAGCGAGATTGGAGGGATCGATCACGATGTCTCCGATCCCGAATATAGCGTGGGCGGGCGGCGCAATGGTCATTGGCGCGGCCGCCAATAAGAGTGCTGCAATTATTCTGCGGCGCATGGAACATCTCCTTGTGTTGAGGGGGTGGCGGTTATGAGATCGGCCGCCCAGCCCAGATCGCGGGCGCACAGCCATTGGACGGCGAATGCTTCCGGGTGTGCGCCCTGAACGTCATCAATGAGCTTGTGATCCGCTTTGGATGACGCGGCGCAGAAGGCCTGACTGACGGGCCCAAGATCGAGATCGAACAGACGGTTTCCCGAGCGCGACTGGAAATAATAGTCCTGCCGCGGACTCGCCTCCGCGATGATTTCGATCTGACGGTCGTTCAATCCGAACGCGCGATAGGTGTCCTGCTGCTGGGGTTCGAGCGCACGGTCATTCGGCAGGAAGATGCGCGAGGGGCAGCTCTCGATAATCGCCGGCGCGATGGTGCTGCCGGAGATGTCCGATAAGGACTGCGTTGCGAAAATGACCGAGACATTCCGTTTCCGGAGCACTTTGAGCCATTCGCGAATGCGCTCGGAAAAGAGCGGGTTATCGAGAAACACCCAGGCTTCATCCAGAATGAGCAAAGTTGGTCGGCCGTCGAATCGCGCCTCCAGACGGTGAAAGAGGTAGGTCAGCACAGGCGGCACGAGCGAGGGCTGGTGCATCAGCTCCTCCATCTCGAAGCATTGCCAATCGTTTTGCCCGAGTGTTTCGTCATCGGCATCGAGCAAGGCGCCGTGGGCGCCTGCGAGCGTATAGGGCGCAAGCGCCTGTTTGAGCCGGTTGGATTGCAGGAGCACCGACAGGCCGGTCATCGTCCGCTCTGATTTCGGCGCTGCGCTCAACGATGTGAGCGCCGTCCAGACGGCGTCTTTCACGTCGGGATCGATAGCGACGCCTTCGTGGGCGAGCAGACCGGAAACCCATTCCAGCGCCCAGGACCGCTCCGCGTCCGCATCGATACGGGCGAGCGGCTGAAAACAAAGCCCCCTGTCTTCACCGAGCGCATAATGTTCGCCTCCCATGCCGGCGGTGATGGCGCGGGCCGATCCGCCTTTGTCAAACAGGAAGACTTGAGCCCCGGCGTAGCGCCGGAACTGAGCTGCCATCAACGCGAGCAGCACCGACTTGCCAGCGCCGGTCGGGCCGACAACCAGCATGTGTCCGACATCGTTCTGGTGGGGCACGAGCCGGAATGGCGTGTTCGAGTTCGCGGTTGCGTAGAGAAGCGGCGGGCCGTTCAAATGAGCATTCTCGACTGGACCTGCCCAGACGGCCGAAAGCGGCATCATGTGAACGAGATTGAGCGTGTGGATGATCGGCTGACGCACATTCGCGTAGGCGTGACCGGGCAAGCCGCCGAGCCATGCGTCGACGGCGTTGACCGTTTCGTTCATCGCAACGAAACCCCGTCCATTGATGATCCGCTCCACCTCACGGATCATCTCGTCAGCGGCGGCCGCATCCCCATCCATGACCGCGACCGATGTCGTCACATAGCCATAGCTGACATGATCCTCTCCGAGCGCCTGAAGCGCCGCATCGGCGTCTGCCGCCTTATTGTCCGCATCCGTATCGACGAGCGCGGACGCTTCATTCGTCATGACCTCTTTGACGATGGCCGAAAGAGATTTTCGTTTGGCGAACCATTGACGCCGGTATCGGCCGAGAACCTTTGTCGCCTCCGATTTGTCCATCGGCAGGAAACGGGTCATCCAGCGATACGGAAAGCCGAGGCGAATCAGATCGTCGAAAAGGCCAGGCTCGGTTGCGTTCGGAAAGCCCTGCAGGGAGAGGACGCGCAGATGGTCGCCGCCGAGCATCGGTTCCAAGCCGCCAACAAGATCGACGCCTCCCAGAACCGCATCGAGATAGGCGGGCGTTTCAGGAGCGCAAACCGGATGGCGTTTGGAAGATAGGCTCGACTGGAGGTAAGTCAGCGTCTCGTTGTCTGTCAGAAAACGCGCTTCGGGCACCACAGAGGCGATAAGATCGAGACTGCGGTCGGTTTCAGCGATGAACCGGGCGAGATGATCGAAAGCAGCGAGCCCGGCTTCTTCCGCCGGCTTTTCAACAAACGCATCCTCGATGCGATTGACACTGTCGGCAGGCGGCAGAAAGGCGAAGGTCAGCGTGTAGCGGCTTTCGAACAGCGCGCCGGCTTCGGTGAAGCGTCCCCTGCGTTCCTCATCGATCAACCAGCCCACCGGATCGCGCCACTGGCTTTCCGGATAGTCCGTCGCCGGTTCGCGAGCCGCCTCGAAATAGAGCGCCCAACCGGAACCGAAACGCTTCAAGGCGTTGTTGATGCGTGAACAGACGGAAACGAGGCTCGCCGCCGTCGCGCTCTCCAGATCCGGCCCGCGAAACATCGCAGAGCGCTGGAAGCTCCCATCCTTGTTCAGGACGACGCCAGGCGCGATCAGACAGGCCCAGGGCAGAAAATCCGCAAGCCTCTTATTTGTCTGCCGGTATTCCTTGAGATTCATCATGCGAGATACCCCTCATGGCGGATGTGGCGCAGAACCACGTCCATGAATTTCGGATCGCGTTTCGCCATGAAGACGCAGGCGCCGTGGGCGATGATCCAGTAGAGGATTCCGGCGACCCAGACCTGAAGCCCCAGGCCCAATGCGGCCGCGATCGTGCCGTTGAGGATGGCGGCGTTGCGGGGCGCGCCGCCCATCAGAATCGGCTCGGTCAAAGAGCGGTGCACGGGTATGGCGAAACCTTCGGTCATCAGATCGTTGCGCCGCCGCCGAACGAGAAGAAGGACAGGAAGAAGCTCGTCGCCGTGAACGCGATGGAGAGCCCGAACACGATCTGGATGAGTTTGCGGAAGCCGCCGCCCGTATCGCCGAACGCCAGCGTCAGGCCGGTAATGATAATGGCGAGCGTGCCGACGATCTTGGCGACCGGTCCCTCGATCGACTGGAGGATGGAGTCAAGAGGCGCTTCCCAGGGCATGCCGGACCCGGCCGCATGGGCGGGACCAACAAGGACGATGAGACCGAGCGTGATTGCAAGCGCGCGGCAGGTGTGTTTCGTCAGGGTCATGATGAGCTTCCTTTCAGTTTGACGATTTGGCTGACGGGTGAGGAAAATGGCTCCAGGCGATAGTCATCGGCCTCGCGGCCAAGCACCCGGCTAATTGTCCGTATCCGGCGTTCCGGTCCGCGCCCTGCGATGAACACGATGAGATCGATGGCTTCGGCGATCAGGGCGTGCGGCGTCTGCGCCGTCACTTCCGACACAAGCTGTTCAAGGCGCTGGAGTCCGCCGCCTGCGGAGTTGGCATGAATGGTGGCGATTCCGCCCGGATGGCCCGTGTTCCAGGCTTTAAGCATGTCGAGGGCTTCGCCGCCGCGAACTTCGCCGACGATAATCCGGTCGGGTCGCAGCCGAAGCGTCGAGCGAACGAGATCGGCCATGGCGACAGCGCCGGCCTGAGTGCGCAAATTGACCTTGTCCCTGGCTTCGCATTGCAGCTCGCGCGTATCTTCGAGGATCACCACGCGATCGCCGCTCAACGCGACTTCGGCAAGCAAAGCGTTTGCGAGGGTGGTTTTGCCCGACCCGGTGCCGCCAACGATCAGGATGTTCATGGCGTCTCGGACGGCGGCCCTGAGCGCGTCGGCGTCTTCTGCACTTGTCACGCCAGTCTCGACATAATCGTCGAGCGTGAAGACGCGGGCGGCGGGCTTCCGAATGGAAAAGCACGGCGCCGTGGTCACTGGCGGGATGACGCCCTCAAAGCGTTCTCCCCCGCCCGGCAGCTCGGCGCTGACAATGGGGTGGAGCCTGTCCACTTCCTGACCGATATGACTGCCGACGACGCGAATGACCCGTTCGGCTTCCGCAGCGGGCATGACTGTCCCGGTCTCCATGCGGCCGTCGCCATGGGCGTCGATCCAGATCTTGCCATCGGGATTGACCATTACTTCAACAATGGCGGGGTCATCCAACGCCTCGACGACAGCCGGTCCCATGGCGGTTTTCAGCATGGTCTCGGTTCGAAGGTAGGTTTGGGAGCGCGCATCAGGCATCGGCATGCTCCCGGTTCGGCGCCGGATCGTGCAGGCGCATCAATTCGTCCTTGGTGAAGAAGGCGCTTTCGTCGGACATGACATCCTGGAGCGCGGCGAAGATGACGGTCTCGCCGTCCGCGAGGACGGTTTGCAGGCTCTCAATGAAGCGCTCGAAGCGCGCAGCGCCCTGCGCCTGGGCGGCGCGCTTGTCTGCATCCGGCACGGGGGGAATGACGGTCAGGAAATAGCGGACGAATAGTGCGAAAGCTTCAGCGGTTATGACCTGACTGCGATTGAGGCTTTCGGCCTGCCTTGTCATGCGGTCCAGACGCCGGATCAGTGCGGCGTCCCGTTTGACTTCATGTTCGCCCATGAAAAACGCGGTGAGGGCGTCGTTGACGATCTGGGATTCATTCGATCCCGGACGTTTCGCCAGCGCCTTCAATCGCGCGTGATTGATGGGGTCTATATAGGACCAGATGCGGGGTTTGGTGGAGGGCATCGTTCAAAAATCCATCAGGTCAATCTTGGGGGTTCCCTTGTCGACGCCGTAAGCACGGCGCGCGGTGTCGGTCGCGCGGGCAAGGTCCGCCGCGCGCTTGATCGCAACCTCATCGCTATCGCTGACAGGCGTATCGCTGCGGTCCTGTTCGGCGGCGTCGATGTCCGGTTGCGCAGGCGCGTCGATTTCCGGCTTGAGGTCCTTGCCGCCATCATCCGCATCGTGACCGTTCCCGAACGCGGACTGGACGAGGCGTTCATCGACAGCGCGGCACCGGGTTCCCCAGTCTTCCTTGCGAGAAGGCGGCCGATCCGCATATGGCGTTCCACGATCGCCGGTCGATGCCGGAGCGCCAACGCGGCCGGTGAAATTGGCGTCCTCGAAATATCTAAGCTTCTTTGCGCGGATTGGCGGCAGGCCGGAAACGAGCACAACCTCGTCATCGGCGGGAAGCTGCATGACCTCGCCGGGGGTGAGGAGCTGACGCGCCGTCTCCTGCCGCGAAACCATGACATGGGCGAGCCAGGGCGCCAGGCGGTGTCCGGCATAGTTGCGCATGGCGCGCATCTCGGTCTTGGTGCCGAGGGCGTCGGATATTCTCTTCGCCGTGCGTTCGTCATTGGTCGCGAATGCGACGCGCACATGGCAATTGTCGAGGATCGAATTGCTAGGCCCATAGGCTTTTTCGATTTGATTGAGAGACTGGGCGATCAGGAAGGCGCGCAAGCCGTAACCGGCCATGAAAGCCAAGGCGCTCTCGAAGAAGTCGAGCCGGCCGAGCGCGGGAAACTCGTCGAGCATCAACAAGACTTGTCGGCGGCGATCGCCGTCGATCTGGCCGTCCAGCTTCTCGGTCAACCGGCGGCCGATCTGGTTGAGAATGAGCCGGACAAGCGGCTTGGTCCGCGAAATGTCGGATGGCGGAACAACGAGGTAAAGCGAGACCGGCTTTTGCGCATCGATCAGGTCCGCGATGCGCCAGTCGCAAGCAGATGTCACCTCCGCCACGGTTGGGTCGCGATAAAGACCTAAGAAGCTCATTGCCGTGGACAGAACGCCGGACCGCTCATTTTCTGACTTGTTCAGAAGCTCGCGGGCGGCTTGCGCGACCACGGGATGCGGCTGCGCTTCGCCATCGTCGCCCAGATGGTTCGTGGACATCATGACCCAGAGGGTCTTCTCGAAGGGGCGGTCGGGATCAGACAGAAAGCGCGCGACCTGCGCGAGGGTCTTTTCTTTTTCGGCGTAGAGAACATGCAGGATGGCGCCAACCAGAAGGGCGTGGCCGGTCTTTTCCCAATGGGTGCGCCGCTCGAGGGCGCCTTCAGGATCGACCAGAATGTCCGCAATGTTCTGGACATCGCGAACCTCGTTCGCGCCTTTGCGGACCTCCAGTAGCGGGTTGTATTTGGCGCTGCGGGCGTTTGTGGGGTCGAACAGAAGGCAATGAGAGAATTTCGAGCGCCACCCCGATGTGAGCTGCCAGTTCTCACCCTTGATGTCGTGGATGACGGCGCTTTGGGTCCAGCTTAGTAGGGTTGGAACTACGAGCCCGACGCCCTTGCCGGATCGCGTCGGGGCGAACGCCATGACATGTTCTGGACCGTCATGACGAAGATAGTCGTCATCGAAGCGCCCAAGAAAAACGCCGGAAGGCTTGAGCATACCGGATGTCTGCAAATCCTTGCGGGCGGCCCAGCGTGACGATCCGTATGTTGTGAGATTCTTGGCTTGCCGTCCGCGCCAGACCGAGCCGATGGCGGCGACAAACGCGCCGAGAAATCCGCTGCCGGCGGCGATGGCGCCGCCTCTGGCGAAAACGCCGGGCGCGTAGGCGTCGAAGGCGTACCACCATTCAAAGAGACGCCATGGATAGTAGACGGGGGTCTCGCCGACGAGGAACCAGGCCGGTCCAAGATAGGCGTCATAGGAAAACTGCGCGGCGACCCATTGCGTAGACAACCAGACACCGCAAACAATCGTGGCGAGCACGATAATAATCTGTCCAATGAGTATTGATTGCGGTGACACGGAGCGTCCTCATGAAATTTGATGAGGACAGCTTCGTGCTTGGAGCAAGGACTCGTCTACTCCGGAAAGAGTATAGAAATTTAAGTGATTTCAGGGCGGTGAACGGAAGTTTTCGTATTCTTGATTTTTGTCGCAAACATGATTGGACTATTTGCGGAAAGCCAAATGTAGCGATAGCCGAGTTATGGGGATCCGAGAAAAATCGAGGATATCTCAGGTTTACTCGCGGCGACGCGGGACGCATTCGCTCTGAAGGTTGGCGTGTTTGAAATCACAAAATGTGACTTCAAACTTTCTTATCCGAGCGCCGGTCCAATTCGTCCAATAGTCCCAGACCGCCTTGCGGGTCGCCACATGCCGCGCGCGAACGAAAGCGCGTCTCGGCGTCAAACTCTGAAGCGGCTCTCGTTGCGAACGCTTCAATCAATCCGTCGAGGCTGACGCCGCAATGCGCCGCCAGGATTTTCAAACGCTCATACTGGTCATTCGGCAGGCGGATGGTGAGCACACTTGTATTGGATGTTTGCATTCCGCAACGTCTCCATTCCGTCTCGCTCAGACGACCGGCGTCAGCAATTTCATCCCCGCCTCACTTGAGGCTTTGCGGTCAAACGTCACGGTTTCCTGCGCGCCGGCCAGAGCGGCAGTCTGTGCGATGAACGTATCCGCGAAATCGACTGCGTTTGAACCGCGATACACAGCCAGCGCGCGATAGGCCGCTTCCGCATTTTCCAGGATCAATTCCTGCGACCGCAACAGTCCTTCAACAGCGTTCGCGATATCTTCGCGCGAAGATTTATAAGCTCGGGCCAGGACCCAGCTTATCTCCGCCAAAACGACGGCGCTGATGAAACCGGGATTGTCAGCGCTCAAGCTCTCCATCAACCGGGTCGCGGCCGGCGATTGCTCGTCATCGTCCTGGACGAGAAATCTGACGACCACATTGGTGTCGATCCCGATCAATGGCCTGTGGCTCCACTGGCGATGGCCTCGTCCATATCTTCAAGGGAGACAGGTTCTTTCGGTTTTCGGATGAGCCCCTTCAGAGTCTTGACGGAGTGCGTCGCCGCCAGCACGGCAAAATTGCCGTCCTCCATCTGAACGAAATCCACCCGATCGCCGGGGCCTACGCCGAGCGCCAGCCGCACATCCTTCGGCAGGGTCAATTGTCCCTTCGATGTCAAAGTCGCGGTGCTCATGATCGCAATCCTTACCTTTTGTAAGGTATAATGTAAGGAAAATGCGGACTTCTGTCAAGGCGTCCCGCCCGCAATGTCGGTGGTCGCCGTCCGTATCCATGCATGACTACAAGGCGGCTGCGCCCGAAAAGATCGCGGTTGCCGGCGCGTGTGTCGCTGGTTTAGGTCCTGCAAAGCTAAACTGACTATAACTCTTCGAACTGGTTCCGAAGGCTCCATCGAGGCCGGTAGCCAGACGTAGCCATGGATGGCTACAAGGCGCCCGCGCTCAATCATCCAATCCCCCTTCCGCGCGTCAGCGTCCAACTGATCCCGCCCTCCCGGATGAGGTCGCTCACCGACTTGCCGAGATTTCGGTCCATCACCTCCCGCCACGGGACGAGGGTAAAATCGCGCGTCCGTTCGATGACGGCGTATCTGCCGCTCGGTCGTTCAACCGCCTGCGTGTACACACCATTCACGCGCCCAGCCGCCGGCGCCGGGGCATAGGGTTTGCCAAGCGTTTCGGCGAGGGCGTCGCCGGCGTCCTTCAGGTCATGCGCTTCGAGCCTGTCGAGCACGGACTGAGGAAGGCGACCATGCTCGCGATTGATAAGGCCCTGCTGCATCAGGAATTGCCGCCGTGCGACACGCGCGGTTTCGACCTCGCCTGCAAAACCATGAACGGCGCCAGCATCATCGAAATCCCGCAAATGCTCATCGAGCCAGGTCGCGCCCATCGCCGACTTCATCTGCGCCAGCCGCAAAGAGGAATGCACCCTGATCTCGACGGGGCGTCTTAAAGCGGCGGCTTTCTCATAATCGCCTGCGCGGTCCAGATAGTCTTCGGGCACGCGCCAGCTTCCATCCGATGCGCGCGTTGCATGGCCCGCGCGACGCAACGCTTCAAGCCGCCTGATATGGGCGGCGACAAATTCTGGCCGGGCGCTCTTATCGTGCGCCATGTGGAGCGTGCTGGAATAGCGCCCCTCATTGGCGGCGGCGATCTCGGCGATGACATGATCGGCCCGGCGCGGGTCCCGGTTCGGCGGCGCGACGGTAACGATGCGGCCTGTCTCAAGAGACGCAAGCCGATCCTCACCACCGACGACGACATGGACAGGCCCGCCCCCAAGCCCGTCGACGACGATGAAGGCGCGGTCGTTGACGTCGTCGGCGACGCCCCTGTCGAGAATGACGCCTGTGACAGGCCGCGCGCCCTCGGATGCGGGATCGAAAATCGCGCCGGCATCAAGCGTGCGCGCGACGCCCTGATCCTGCATGGCGCGGTGCATGGCCTTGATGATGTCGCCGCGCTCGCCCATGCGGCGCAGATCAGCCTCGGCATGGTCCGCCAATCGCCAGCGTCCCTTGCCCAAGGGTTCGGCGAGGGTCATTCCCTGCAATTTCGCAAGACGCATGCGTTCGACCTGCCGGCGCCACCCATCCACGGGACGGTGCGGTCCGGACAGATCGACGACACTCTCGCGTGCGCGCCGGAACAGGGCCCGGTCGATTTCGGTGAAACGCTCCTGTCCGACCATGCGGGCCATGCGCGCGCGGCCGTCGGTTTCCGGAACGGGTCCGAGTTCAAGCTCGACAAGCGTCTGCGCGCGTTCGCGCAGGCCGCGCGAAATGTAATCGCGGGGGATGACGAGATCGCGCCCATCGTCGCGTTTGCCCGAGATGATGAGATGCGTATGGGGTTGGCCGGTGTCGTAGTGATCGACCGCCACCCAGTCGAGCCGGGTTCCAAGATTGCGCTCCATCTGCGCCGTCAGGTCGCGTGTGAATTCAGTGAGGCTGGAAAGCTCGCCCGCATCCTCCGGAGACAGAATGATCCGGAACTGGTGGCGGTCCTCCGCCCCGCGCTCCAGGAATGCCTGTTTGTCGGCGTCCGGGCCATGCCGGTCATAGAGGCGCGAGGGCTCGCCGTCCGGGCCGGTCCCATCCCGCCCCACATAGTTGAGGTGAAGCTTCTGCGCGAGGCGGCCCTTCGGGTCCATGCGGATGACGCGCACCTTGACCAGAACACGCCGGTAAAACTGTGCGCGCGCAGCGCTGCGTTTTGAGCGGCCGCGTCCGCCGCCTCGGCCGAGATTTCGGGCACCCTTCGAGATTTTGCGGAAGAAGCCCTCGACCTTGCGCGCGCCTGACGGCGACCGCATGCGGCCGAGGCGCACCTCGAACCGGTCATCGCCCCCCGTCATGACGTCTGCGCCGTTTTTGGGGGAGCACTCCCGAAAAGATCAGCCACACCGGGCGAAAGCGTGTGAAACGGGGTGCTCCCTACACGAATAATATCACTCCCAAAAATGATGTGCAGACAAGGGATAAGCGCCCAAGGGGCGCTCCCGTCTTTTATCTTGCCTTCCGCGCCCCTCACTGTCGTTCGACCCGCGCCCGGCCGGTTTGCGCGCCGGACGCACCAGATTGATCCGGTTCTGGACCAACGAAATCGACCGTGCCGAGCACGTTCTTGACCGGAACCGGTCCGAAATACCGGCTGTCAAAAGAGGTCTGCACATCGGTGGATACGAGGAAAATCTCGTCTGAGCGAAGGACGATACAGCCTGTCCAGACCGGCATCTCCCGCCCCGAACCGTCCTGCGCCAGCGCGTATATATCAGGACGGTTCGGGGCGCGGATGACGCCTCCTTCGGAACAGATTTCCTCTCCCCCCGCCGCCCAGACGGTCTTGATGAGGGGAATATGGGACGGTAGATAACCCCGTTCATGGGCGAGCAAACGCGCATCGTCCGGCGCGAAAGCAGCGACCATCGCGCCGCGTTTGACGGTTCCGTCAGCGTTGATCCTGTACCATCCGACCGGCGCGCTTTCGCTTGGATTATAGAGGACAAGCGGGTTCGGCGGCGCCGCAATTTGCACCACTGCTGCGCCGCACACGATAGCTGCGGCGGTTCCTGCAATCAGACGCGCGGCCATAATGGATCGCTCCCGTCGCTCGATGTGGATTGGCGTGTTTGGAGCGCGTTGTGCAGCGCGCGCCAGCGATGCGGCGCCAGGTCTTCAAGTCTTTCGCCCTCCCGCCGGATCGCATCGAGGGCGGCGAAAGCGCGCTTCACTTTCGTTTTTCCGCGCGCTTCGAGCAGCAGGACGGCCCCCGGCAGCACGCCCGGAATCTTCGTCAGCGATCCCTGCGATGACGTGCGGCACACGAACAATCGCCAGTCCCGCGTGCCGTGGTCTCCGGCCTGCCAGCGCTCATAACCGAAGGTCATGTCGGGGGCGAACGCGGCGAGTCTTCGCCGCCATCCCCGGCGCACAATGAAGCGCGCTGTCCCGAAAACGAGCCGATGATTAAGCCTGTTCTTTCGATATTGTAAGATGACGACGGTGAGGCGATGCGCTTCAGGACCGGGCGCCATCGCCGTCCTCATTCGCGCCCGGTTCGTTTCTTACGGCCGGATCGGAATCACGCCCGCGAGACCAACGATCCAGCGCGTCCCTATGATAGACGACCTTGCCGCCATGCTTGCGCCAGTTTGGTCCTTCCTTTCGCCAGCGCATGGCGTTGAGGGTTGATTCTTCAAGCCTGAGATAAGCGGCCGCTTCGGCGGCGGTGAAATACGGACTTTCGACAGGCGGTGTTTTCGCGTGTTCCATGATGTCCCCACTACGCAACAACAGTGTCGGGGCCGGTCGAATTTTCGGCTCCTAGAGGAAAACATGACGGATTTTGAGGGCGGCTGAAGCGGCGAATTCGCGACGTTGCGTTTTCGCCGCGAGGATCTTCAATCTGCGTTAAAGGGTCTTTTTGCTGAGAAGGCCCAGATAGCCTTCATTAACCATGAAGCGGGCGCGGGCGACAAGACGTCTTGCCCAGTCTTCATAGTAGTGGGACGGCCCGCCCCAGCGTTCTGCCACCTTGTCAGCGCCGTAGATCGCTTCGGCGACATCGCGATGCGACCCGCCTGCATTCACAATGTCGATGGCGGTAAGCCCTTGAGAGAGACGTGTCGAGTCCCGACTGCGACCGATCAGGGAAATTTTTCCGCCTGCTGAATGATAGAGCGAGAGGAGCTGGCTGGCTGTATCGAGCTTGCGCTGATAATGCAGGGCCGAATTGATTTTGACCTCGATGGCGCAGCGCTCGCCGACTGACGCCGGTCTATCGCAGACGAGCTGCACCCAGAATCGGCGACCACACAAGGCGATGTGGCGCGTCCCATCTACGGTGTCGAGAATGACGCGCCGCGTTTGAAGTCGGCGAAGTTCGATCTCGTCATGACGCTCACTGGCGGCATGGCTGTCGGTGTTTCCAAGCCTGGTAAGTTGTATGGGCAAGGCGCCAGCGAGCAGGTCCGGCCGCCAGAAAATGTTGGCGTCATCGCAGGATTGTTCCGGATCTGCGAAACACAGAAGTCCCCACCTTTCGGCGTCTCGCCAGCGCCGCCTTTTGCGGATCAATACCGCGCCGGTATTGAGTGGAATGGGTCGCGCGCGCCCAGCAAGGGATGATCGATAATCGCGCGCATAGTCCCTGTTTCGCCTCAGATACTCCCATGCCCAGGCCGCGTAGGGCAGACGCAAGTGCCGCGCCGGCGGATCGCCGGCGCGGTTCGATTGTCTGCCGCTATCCGCCTGCTCATTCATTCGAACTCCTAGCCGGCCATGATTGCAAATGGCGGTTAGGATTCGTTAAAATTTCAATTGAAAATTACAAACCAGAGATTGAAACGCGGTGAGATCGACGCGCGGGATGTCACCCGCGCGCCGAATTCTCTTCAGGCGGCATTCCAGAGAAGTGCGAACTCGCCATCCTGTCCGCCCGAAGCCGGGCCGAGATTGGCGTAGACCCGGCGCGTCGAGATCATCGGATGCGCCAGTGTCAGCGATACATATTCGCGTCCCGAGGTCTTTCCGATGCGGTTCCAGCCGCCGCCGAGTTCCCCGAATTGCGGGCTGAAGATGCGAAAGTCCGGCTGTTTTGAGCCCGGCTCTTTTGCCTCGTTCCGGGCGATCCTGATCCGGGCGTTGACGCCCATGGCGAGGGTGCCTTCGTAGTCGCCGTTTTCATTTTGAGTCACATATCCAAGTGCTTGCGCCATGATTTTCGTCTCCATGTTGTTGCGCCTGTCTCTGGGGCCAATCCCCTTGGCGCGCGCCCATGAAGGCCGGGGCGGCGACGGCCCGAACCGGCTCTGAGGAGCCGGGCGGAACGAATGTGGAGCACCCGGAGCCGAGCGCTTTTTTGGTTCGCGATGAGCCGCGCAGCGGTGAGGAAAAAAGCGAGCGGCGCAGGGTTTCAGGGCCGGCGGCGTTTCGGCCCATGGGTCAGGGCTCGCTCAGGGGAAGTGGCCGAGACGCGGCGCCTGCGCTATGAGAGACGGTGATGGCGCAAGTGACTGAATGCAGAACCAAACCATTTCGGCGACGCTTCACGCGCCCACCGGCTTGCGGCGACGAGCCTGTGACGCTGGTTCCTACGGGAACGACACCCGGCTCAATTGGCCGTTCCGCTACCCCCGCCACTCCAGTCGGGATCAACAAGCTCACGCAGGGAAACGCCCAGCACCTCGGCGATATCCGCCAGCATGTCGATGGAAACCGATGTCTCGCTGCGCTCGATCATGCCGATATAGTTGCCGGACGAGTCAGCGCGCGCGCCGACTTCGTCCTGGCTGAGGCCCAGTTCGGCGCGTCGTTTCCTGACATTCCGTGCGACGATATCCCTTGCATTCATCCGCCCCAAGTGGACAAGGGGTGCGATTCTTCGCTACCAAATATATTTGGGATTCGTCATTTGCGGCTGGCGGCGGGCATTTGAGAAAGGCGTTCGAGGTGAAGCATCCGGTAGATATCGAGCGCCTACGCATTTTCATGACCCAATCGGGATTTGTCGCGCTTGACTGCGAGGATATGTCCGCCGAGGAGAATGCGCGCCTGTTCGGTGATGACGGCGTGTGCGAGCCGGTAGCCCTTCAGGCATTGGTCAGGGAATTGCTTGCAATGCAGGCCGCCGCATCCGGCGAAGCGGATGCAGCGGCTATGTCGCGACTCGCTGATAGTCTTCAGTGCTGCCTCGATGACGTGGGCGCCGCACTGGCGAGCCAGCGCGGCGCGTGATCGTCACTTTACCGCTTTCCTCGCATCTGAAATCGCCGACTGCGCGCTTTCCGACGCCGCGACAGGCGGACAGCCATTGGCGCCCATATATGCGGTGGGAACATCCGTCATCCAGCGGGGGCGCCAGTCGGGCGAGGCTTCGCATCCTTTGCCATCGATACGGTTACGGATGATCTGCTTTTGCGCCTTGCCGGTTTCCGTGAGGCAGGCTTTCGCCGCTGCTTCACCTGCGATGTCGGCGACCATCGCATTGATAACGCGCTTGTCTCGCAACAGGTCGAAGAACGCCTCGTCCGGGGTCCAGAGCGCCGCGAGGTCGGGTTCGATGGTCTGCGCCAGAGCTTCGACCATTGGCGATCCTGCTTCCAGACTTTCGGCCATTGCGAGGGCTAGTATTCGGAGCACATCGCTGTCGTTCATTTCCAACAGCCGTGCGAACACCTTGGCGGTCGTCCAGCCGTCGCCGCTCTGTCGCACGATCCCGCGCTCGGGATATTCAAAGCCCAGCATGGCGCAGACATGGGCGGCTTCTTCCCGTATTAGGCGTTCGCCCTCGCTGTCGGCGACGCTGTCCGCTGTCGCCTTCTTGCGGGTTCGCTGCGGGTCGGCGTCGATGCGCCAGAGCGCCGAGCCGATCAGCAGATGGGCGACGGCGAGACGGAGTGCGACGCCCGGATGACCGGGCAAGCGCGCCCGGATCGCGGCGTGGCGGTGAAGGGTGACATATTCCCCCAAGGGGCCGGACATTTCCGGTTTCTCAGGCGCCGCTGCGTCCTTCTCCCCTGTCGTTGCCCCTTCAAGCCGCTTCGCTTCCTTCTGGCTGACATAGCCTTCATGGAATGCCACGGTCCCGTCATGGCGGGTTTCGACATAGATGCGCCCGCCCTTGGTCTTGGGACGTTTCACATACTCCCATGAAGACCAGAACGCGCCGCGTTCCAGAATCTCGACCGCTTGCCAACCCGCCGCCTTGTAGGCTTCGATCCGTTCGGCGACGGTCGCGTTCTGACAGGACCAAAACAGGTCCGGGTCGGCGAAGATGGCGCTGTCGCCGAACAGGTCGGTCAGGATATGCCCGTCATAGGCTGCAAGATCGAACAGCGCCGCCTTGGTGAAAATGCGCGCGCCGCCCGTCAGCCATGCTTTCAGGCGCTCGCCGCGCGGGGCGTGTTCGTTCGGATCGGATGCGAGTTTCAGCCAGCTTTCCTGCTGGTCCGGTGTGGCGAGGGTCAGCGCCCGCAACGTGCCCGCATCGATTTCATCTTCTTCATAGAGCCGCTTGATGTCCGGCAAGAGGTTCGCCAACGCCAACACGCGGCGCACTTTGAGTTCGGTGACGCCGAAGGTCGCGGCGATGTCTTCAGCGGACCTTCCCGCCTGAACGAGCCGGGCGAAGGCGTCATATTGCTGGAACTCGCCGGGCGGAAGCCGGGCGATGTTTTCCAGAAGCGAATCCTCAATCGCCTCGGCGTCGTCATCGGCCTCTAGGACTCCGCAAGGCGCGGAGAGGGACTTGCCGGTTTCCTTGGCAACCTGGTTGAGGGCGAACAGGCGGCGGCGACCGGCGACGACCCCGTAGTGATCGCCTTCCTTGCGAACAAGCAGCGTCTGGCGGACGCCGCGTTCGCGGATCGATGGCAGGATGTCCGAAATATCGGGCTTCCTGCGCTCATGCCGCATATTCAGCTTGCTGACCTTTAGTTGCTCGACAGGGATATGTTGGAGTTTCATGAGATTGTGTCCTTGATGAGTTGGGGTTGGGAATTTCGTCAGCCGCTTGCGGCGTCTTGATTGCAAAGGGTCGCGCAAAGCCGCGCCTGCTCGGCCCGCGCGGCGTCGAGGGCTTCGGCCAGAAGCTCGTTTGCAGCTTCGGTCAGATAGGAATTATCTGTATCGGGATAATTCACCTCGACGCCCCAGAGGCCGGCGGCGTGGTCAAGCAATTCTATCTCGGCAAAACTCACTGACAGGACAACGCCGCAATAAAACCAGTCGTCCTTGCGCCACGCCTCCATGATGTGTTCGGCGCGCGCTTGGGCGTCATCGAAGCGCTGGCGGAAATTCTTTCCGGGTCCGATGAAGCCGGGCGCGTCCTTGTAGAGCGAGGGCCAGAATCCGTCCTGGCGTTCATCCGGCGGATCGGGGCAATCGTCGCGAACGATGCGCGCGGTGATGCGATACCCGTCTTTTTCGCAGTGGATCGCATCGCCTTCGCACACGAAGCCGCCAAAGGTTTCGGTGAAGGTCATTGCGCCCTCCTGAGGTCAAAGCCTTCGCGGGCGCAAATCTGCGTCAGGGCGCGGGTTTCGTCCGTGTTCAGATCATCGCCCATCTGGCGGTAGATCGAGCCAAGGCGAAACCCTTTGCGTGAACGGACCACATGCGCCCATCTGTAAGGGCCTTTGCCGTCCTCTCTTGGTTTGGCTTGAAAGCGGGCCATAGTTCTCGCCCCCTCTCAACGCGACCAGAAGACGTGGACTTCTTCAAATCCCGTCTCAATGGTGAAGACGTCGCCCGACAGTTCCATGTCGCGGCCCATCGCCTCCCAATCGATGTAATATTCGTAGCGTTTCGGAATGGCGGGGCCGCAGTCGAGATTCAAATCTTCCGCGAAATGCGCGAGGCTTTTATGTTCGCCCGCATAATCCTCGAAGGCGGCGCGCGCCGCTTCCAGATCGTCGCCGAAATGGCTGTAGAGTTCCGCGCCTAACCGGCCATGTTCGCCGATAAACTCGGCCAGCGCCGCAACGGTTTCAAAGCTGGAGTATTCTTCAAGGCTTGCGCCCTCGAAGCCTTCATAGTCGTGAATCGCCCATTCCTCCGCACACAGAATCGGCGATGCCGCCAGCATGGCGCGGGTCTCGTCCCATATATGATCTCCGCCTCTTGTCGCTTCGATCCAGCGCCCGTGCAGGACGCCGTTATTATAGGCGGCAAGGCACGCCACATAGATTCGGACCGGCTCGGTCTTTCCCGCCGGGAGGGCATGGGGCCTTTCGTCAAAGGGTTCGGTTTCGGTTCTTGCGTTCATCTCTCGCCTCCTTCTCCACTTCGCACACATTTCCCCGGAAGGCGGGGGTGGGCGACGAGAGGCCGTCGGGCGCCGGGCATCAGGGCGGCTTGCAAGGGTTTTGGTAGAAGAAAACAAACAACGTAGACGGACTAAAAGCCAAAGCCCTTGGCTGGCCGGCCGCCCGGCGCCATACGCGCCGACCGCCCACCCCCGCTTTCCGCGGGAAACCCAACAAAAAGCCGGCGCGAAGCGCCGTCCTGACGCCGCTTCTGCAAGGAGCGGCCCCGCGTCAGCCGAGGCGGAGCCGAGGGAAGGATCGTCACCGACAGGCCGAGACCCGGCGGCGTGGAGCAAGGCCGGGGCTCGGTGAGCGAAGCGAATAGAGCCCGGTCTCGGGCTTTTCGCCCGAGAGACGCCCAAAAGCCAGCGCGTTTCGTTGGTGCAGTATAAAAACTCTCAGCGACGGAATGGCGCCGAGATTTGCTTCTACAACAGGCTATAAATCGTTGCCCTACTTGACGCTGGCTTGCGTCTGACGAGCGGCTCCAATTCCTGCCGCAAGCGATGAGGCCGGTCCGACGCCCCAGAAATGCAGAAAATAATAAGTCGGGTCTCCGCCAACCATGTGATTGTGGAGAGCGACAATATGGATGCCGTGCCGGCGCAGGGCGCGAAGCACCGGCTGCACCTCGTCCTCAGTCATGATAAAATCGCCATCGACGGCGGCGAGCGCATCGCTTCCGGAAAAGGCGGCCCAGGTCGTCAGCCCCATCGACCCGCCTATTTCAACGCCGTGCATGCGGCCCTGGCGAGCGAAAGTGAATTTGATCACGCCGTCATTGACGCTCGGTTCAGCGCCAAGGATTTCTTCTAGCGGTGTGGGGTTGATGTCGCCGCCTGTGTCAGGCGCCGCTTCCGTTACGCCGCGCCTGGGCGACGGGGTTTCCGCGCGCAACGCTTTTATCGCGTCCCAAACCGCTTTCACGCCGGCGGCGAGTTGCGCCGGTTCGCCATGTCCCCCGATATGCATGAAGTAGACGGGCGGGTCGTCGAATATGAAATGGTTATGAAGCGCGGTGACGGAAAGACCTGCCTCGATCGCCGCGTCCATGGCCGGGGTGATTTCATCCTCAAAGACTACCGTATCGCCCATGACGAGCGCACCGGCTCCGACGGATTTGAAAGCCGCCCAGGAGCCTAGACCGGCGGCGGGCTTTAAGCGCATTCCATCGACCGTAACCGGGACATCCGCGCGTTGCCACCCGATGCGGACGACACCGTCCGCTCCCAAGTTTGCGTTAGCCGCCGCCGCTTCGGCGACAATCTCTCTGAGATCGCGGGCGGCTTCCTGCGCTACTGCCGCTGGCGCATCAAATGAGATGACCATAGCCGCCGTGATGAAGCATATCTGAATAAGGCGCATAGGACACTCCCTTTCATTTGCCTGTCGCCAGCCAAATCCATGTAGCAAATTATCGAGGCCGGACGATAGACGCCCAATCCTCGTTCCCTTGCGACATTGGCTCAGCGATACGCTCGTATTTACTTGCGATAGCCGTAGTGTTGAGATTGGCGATATAATTCTTGGCTCCAATTATTGCCGCCAGGCAAGAGCGCATTCCTGCGCAAAGCGGGCGGCGGAAAACAGCCGCGCACCGGTCTGCTGGAGACGTGTGAAGAGATCGCGGGAGAGGACATCCAGATCCGCAATCACAAAAAACGTGTCGAAGCCGTATTCGAGCCCCATCACGGCAAGGCCCGTGGCGAAGGCGGACGCCGTGTGACTGAGGACGACGCATTGCCGGCAGGTCTGACTACGCATGAAGGAAACGAGGGTTTCGTTTCGCCAAGGCGCGCCTTGCGCCTCCGCCATATGGGCCGGCGCGTCGCACAGCGCTGGGGGAACAGACATATCCGCCCCCTCATCATCGTCGCCAGGCATAATTCGCACGACAAAGGCCGAAGACGGATCAATCCAGTTTTGCGGCGGGTTCGTCATGGTGAAGTCCCGGTTCACTGACGCCGACGCCATCTGGCTCATGTCGCCGCCGCGAGGAGAAAAAATTAGGATCGCGCCGGGCGAGTCGTCGGTACGCTGGCGGCCCGCCCGGCTACAGCGAGATCATTACGCAGACACAGCCCTCGCTGATGCGTGAAGCAACTCTCTTTTATATGGGATTCTCCAAATCTGCAACTGCAAATCATTTGCAAGAATATAGGCCATGCTTTATGCTGAGGCGAGTTCACTGAATGAGCGGAAAGGAAGAGCGCCATGCCCTGTTCAGACAGAGCGTCAGTCATTCAGTGGCTGATCGTCCAGCGCCAGATGTTGTGCATATGGATGGAGGAGGTCACGGCGGTCCAGGCCCAGGGCGATGACGATCTTATTTCGCATCTTCAGGCCCATGAGCGGTGGCTTTCGGATTCGATCAGCGAGCTTCTTGCGGCATGAGGCGCCGCCCTCTCAGCTTGCGTGTCAAGCGAGGCTGCATTCGCTGGCGCGGTTTGGCTCGCCGGTGGGAGGAAAAAATCTTCAACTTCGCGGCGGCCTGCTCGCCTTTTTATTCTGAATAGACGGCCTCGGGAGACGGATCGAAAATGACGGGGCAATCAGAAACGGGAGCGACGAAGCTGACAGGGGCGGCGGAGACATTGCTGATACCGCTCGCCAGCCGCGCCCGCGCCAGCAAGGAAAAACTCGTTCCCGGCTTTACCGATCCGGAAGCCGAAAAGATCTGCGCAGGCTTCAATGTCGATTTGAACCGTTATGCGCCGGGTCTTGCGCTTATCCGTCACCGCGATCTTGGACTGATTGTGAAGCGCATCAGCGAACGGACGGAGGCAGGCGTTCTTATCGTGAGCGGAGACAATCGTCTGTCTGCGTCACGCGAAACTATCGGTCCGGTGAAACCGGATGCAATCGAAGGCGTCATCTTGTGGCGAATCGGAAGATCAGGATTTTCAAAAATGCGCCGTAGGGAGCAAAGAACCAAGGCCACTGCGCCCGCCTAGGAAATGGCAGGCGTCTTCGGCCGATCGTAAAGCGCCGCGACCCACGAATTGCCGAAATCTCTGGAAAATTCCTTATCTGAATTTGATACAGCCCAACCTGCCCCTCATTACATAAATGCGATTGAAAATCATTTGCATCCATTGCCGATCCCGATTATACAGCTAATGCGAATTATTCTCAAAAATCAGGAGTGAACATGGAGTATCATCGGGGGGCATGCGGCGCCTTTATTCTAATCGCCGCAATGTGTGCGTCGAACTCGGCTCTGGCGCAGGAAGAAAGCAAAGGTGTTGAAGTTGTCAACGACCGTGCTCTGGACACGATTGTCGTGACCGCGGCCAGGGTCGAAAAACCCATCAGTGCAATACCCAACACGGTCAAAGTGCTCGACAAGGACACAATTGACCAACAGCTCTCGGTAAGCACGAGTCTTTTAGACAGCTTGAGCTTTTCAATTCCGAGTCTGACGCCGGCACGCCAAAAGCTTACATCCAGCGGCGTCACGTTGCGTGGGCGGACACCTCTTTATCTCGTAGATGGAATCCCACAATCGACACCCTTGCGTAATGGCGAACGTAGCGGGTTTACAATTGACCCGGCTTTTGTTGATCGCGTTGAAGTAATCTACGGCGCGAACGCAATTCAGGGCGTGGGCGCCACCGGCGGCGTTATCAACACTGTAACTGTCTCAGCGCCGGAATCCGGCGAAACGCTTTTACGGTTGATCTCCAACATCTCGACGGATGATTTTGAAGAGAATGGATTTCATTACAGGATGGCTGGTCTGGCGGGTAAATCCTTCGGCGCAGCCGATGGCGTTATCGGCGTCGCGTTCGACAAACGCGGACTATATTATGATGGCGACGATAACGCGGTCGCGATCGACCCAACGCAAGGCGATCTCGCGGACAGCCTTTCAGGTAATATATTTTCCAAATTCGGCTACAATCTCGATAGCGACAAGCGCTTGGAGTTCAGCGGCAATTTCTTCAAACTCGAAGGCGACGGCGACTTCGTGCGTATTGCGGGAGATCGTGCGGCAGGAATACCTGCGACGTCCCAAAAAGGCGAGCCTGCGGGTGATCCGACCTACAATGAAGCTCTGAATTTGGCGCTATCGTATACCGATGCCGATTTAGCGGGCGGCAAGCTTTCTCTTGCCGGATATTACTACGATTTCTATGCACTTTACGGCGGAGACACTTTTCCAGTTTTTCAAGACACGACCATCGCGCCTGACGGAACATTGTTCGACCAATCGGCGCTGGTGTCCGAAAAATACGGGGCCAAGCTAACTTATGTGCGTCAAGACACATTCTGGCCTGGACTTCAGATCGCTATTGGCGGCGATTATCTACACGACGAAACATATCAAGAATTGGCGCAGACGGGCCGGATATGGGTTCCGAAAATGCAATTCGAAGGGTATGCGCCCTTTCTCCAGCTCGAACAGACATTGCTCGATCAGAAAATCAGGCTTTCCGGAGGCTTGCGCTGGGAAAACGTAACGCTCACTGTGCCCGATTTTACGACGATCGCCAGTGCTAATTCGACATTTGTAGATGGCGGGGAGCCAAGTTTCGACAAGCTTCTTGGCAATGTCGGCGTTGTCTTCGAACCCGTAACGGGCCTAACGGTTTTCTCCTCTTTTGCGCAAGGTTTTACGATGCCAGACGCGGGTCTCATTCTGCGTGCTGTCAACACATCGGGACAATCGGTGGATAGCCTTGTAGATTTACAGCCCGTTGTCGCAGACAATATTGAAATCGGCGCGGCGTTCCGGCGGAACGGGTGGGATTTGGCCGCAAGTTATTTCTGGTCGAACTCTGATCTCGGCTCGCGCATTCAGGTCGTGAATGGCGCCGGTCAGATCCGTCGTGAACGGACGGAAATATCTGGTTTTGAACTCTCCGGTAGTTTTCGTTTTGACTCAGGCATCAAGCTGGGCGGAAATTACGCAATGCTTGAAGGTGAGTATGACAGCGATGGCGACGGTGAAGTGGATCGTGACCTCGACGGGCGCAACATTTCCCCAGATCGGCTGAACGCTTATATTGAAGGACCGGTCATCGATAAATTGTGGAGCAGGCTGCAATCTTCGACATTCTTTGATCGAGATTTCAAAGGCGGCCTTCCGGAACATAATTTTGAGGGACACACGCTTGTCGATCTCCTGTTTTCGTATCAAAGCGATAAGGCCGGGCAGTTCACACTCAGTTTCCAGAACCTATTCGATAAGCAGTATCTGACCTATTACTCCCAGACAGTTACGTTTGTGAACGATACAACATTCGTATCGGGCCGCGGTCGGGCGATTTCTCTGGGATGGAATTACGACTTCTAAGATGCGTCTTATCGCTTTGTTGCACCGCTGGGCAGGGGGGCTTATCGGCTTCCTGCTCGCGGTACTAGGTCTGTCAGGCGCACTGCTTGTTTGGAAGGACGAGTGGCTGCACTTGACCCTGCCCTCATCCAGAGGGCCCACCGATATGTCGCCAAGCAAGCTTGTTGCGGGCGTTCAGCATATTGTAGATTCGAGCGATGTTCCTCTCAGCTTTATTGTATTACCTACAAAAGATCTTAGTTTATTCACCGTTCGGACTAAACTAGGCGGAGGATTTTATACAGACATAAACGGAAATTCCATTGCGCGCTGGGATTCGTCCTGGGAGCGTTTAGAATTGTGGTTATTTGACCTGCATCATAGCCTCTTGCTAGGCGCTCCAGGTGAATTGGTCTCCGGCATCTCGGGCATGATTGGATTGGGCTTCCTAGTCACTGGTGGCGTATTGTGGTGGCGAACGCGGCGCGCATTCGTCATACCGATTTGGCCGAAACGGTTCAGTCGAACAGGCATCATCCGTCATCATCGCGACTTAGGCATTGTATTTGCGCCTCTATTATTTGTCGCGATGGCGACAGGTGTGTTGATGACCTTGCGCCCTGTCTCTGTATTGGTGTTTTCAATCTGGAGCTCGCCGGCGGAAATGCGTTCGGCGACGACACCCCCACAGCAAACCGGTGGTGCGACTGCGGAGATTGACTGGGGCCGGATCGTCGATGGCGCCATAAGCCGTTTCCCCGAAGGGGAAATCCGTATTATCCGATTACCTGCAAAAGAGGGCGACCTCATAGCCTTGCGCATGCGGCAGCCATATGAGTGGTTGCCTAACGGTCGAACACTTTTGTGGTTTGATCCGCAGACGGGGAATCTGATCGAAGCGAGAGAAGCGTCCAACCATCCGCGCGGGCTGCAATTTTCAAGCAGCGTTTACCCCCTTCACGCCGCCAAGGTTGGAGGACTTGCTTACAAGGTTTCCCTTTTCCTTACCGGATTTGCGCTTGCAATGTTAGGCTCCTTCACCGTCTGGACGTTTTGGAAGCGTCAAGGTGCAGCAATAAGCCGGTTAAGAAATAAGCCTGAGAGGGCGTCGTCTTGTGACGCTTTGGAAGGTCAGGGCTGTCCCGACTAAGAAAACAGCCGGAAATTAAGTCTCAAGACAAGCGCCTGGAAACCGTACCGGAGGGATAAGCGCTCAAGTTGGACGCCAACAGCGAAGAACGTAATTTGTCCGCCAGAAGCGCGCCGTGTTCGGCGGCCTGCTCGTCAATCAGAGCGGTCAGGGCTTGTGGTGAGGAGGCTGGAAGCGGGCTGCTCGTCTGCGGAAGGAGAATAGCCAGCATCATTGCTTCGTCTTCGCTGACAGCGCCGCATATCGGACATTGACCCAGCCCCCGGAATTCCGGCCATGAATTTGCAGAGTCCTCGAAAAGAGGATGTCAGATGCGAAAGAGCAGATTTTCAGACGAGCAGGTCATCGGGATGCTGCGAGAGCACGAGGCGGGCGTGTCTACGGCCGACCTTTGCCGGAAGTACGGCCTCTCGCCGGCGACCTTCTACAAGTACAAGTCGAAGTTCGGCGGCATGACGGTTTCGGACGCCCAGCGACTGCGGACGCTGGAAAGCGAGAACACGAAGCTGAAGCGGCTCTTGGCGGAGGCCATGCTGGACAACGCCGCCCTCAAGGATCTCGCGACAAAAAACTTCTGACGCCCGACGTGAAGCGAAAGGCGGTGCGTCATGTGATGACGGCGCACGGTCTCAGCGAACGTCGGGCCTGCTCTCTGGCGGACCTTGATCGGTCCACCTTCCAGTATCAGAAGCGCGATGGCGGCGACGAACCTCTGCGCAAGCGCCTTCGGGAGCTGGCAGGTGAACGTCGCCGGTTCGGCTACCGCCGTCTCGGCATCCTGCTGGAGCGGGAGGGACTTCGCGCCAATCACAAGAAGATCTTCCGGCTCTACACAGAGGAGCGTCTCGCCGTGAAACGACGGCGCGGACGCAAGCGAGCGCTGGGCTCGCGCCGTCCCATGGTGACGCCGAACAGGGTCAACGAACGCTGGAGCCTGGACTTCGTGTCCGACGCGCTGACCGACAGCCGGCGGTTCCGGACGCTCTGCGTTGTGGACGACTTCACGCGAGAAGCGCTGGCGATCGTGGTCGACGTGTCTCTCTCCGGCGTACGCGTCGCCCGCGAACTGGACCGCCTCATCGAACTGAGAGGGAAACCGAGGATGATCGTCTCTGACAACGGGACCGAACTGACCAGTCACGCCATCTTCCGATGGGTGCAGGAGCGTCAGGTCGAGTGGCACTACATCGCGCCAGGCAAACCGACGCAGAACGCCTTCGTGGAGTCGTTCAACGGCCGACTGCGGGACGAGTGCCTCAACGAACATCTCTTCGACCGCCTCGGCGACGCCCGGCGCATCATCGAAGCCTGGCGGATCGATTACAATGAAATGCGGCCACATACCTCACTCGGCGGCTTGCCGCCGGCGGACTATGCGCGCCGTCTCAGATCAACAACCAGGCCGGCTTCGCCGGAGCTACGCAATGGCTCCGCTCAGCCGGCCTTGACCACCCATGTTCAACCAGAAAGAAAGGCGAACGGACTCTCACAATGAACGGCCCGGATCACGGGGCTGGGTCAGTCCCAACCTCCTGCGCAATCACAGGAGGCGTGTGGAAAGCAATCGACGATATCGCCAAGATCGAACACAAAATCCGAACCAGTCGCATGGGTGGTGTTCTCCTTGAGTGTTAATGGCGGCCCGTTTCATACGAGTAGTTATGCAAAGAGGGAGCTTTCAATTGCTTCGGCGGGGGTTCAAGAACTGAGAACTTGAATTCAACTAGGTTATGGCTCCTAGGTTAGTGAGGAAATACAAGCGCGCATTCTTCGACAAAGCGAGCTAAAGAGTATAGGCGAGCGCCCGTCTGCTGAAGACGCCCGATAAGGTCTTGTGAGGTCGCATCGAAGTCTGACGCCACCAGGAACGTGTCGAACCCGTTTTCGAGTCCCATAATTGCGACCGCCGTAGCGAAGGCCGAGGCCGTTTTTGTCAGGACGACGCACTGCCGACCTGTTTGACTCTCGAAAAAGGATACCAACTTCTCGCACTGCCAGGGCGGGGTTGTTGCGGGGCTGGCGACATGCGCTGCGGCGTTTAATAGAGCACTAGGAACCGCTATTGCCTTTTCGTCCCCGTCACCTTCTGGCGCAATTTTGACTATAAAAGCGGAAGACGGATCAATCCAATTTCGGGGCGGTTTACTCATAACAAATTCTCTTTGCATAGTTCCGCAGCTCCTTCAGGCTTCCTTCGCGCCGCGCCAGACAACGCTTCAAGAATATGTCTGGTCGGAAGCCGCTAGACTGCATTGGTGTGAACGGACGATAAGCATGAGTGTTTTCAGGAAAGACTGATAACGCCGCGGCTGTAGCGCCGACTAAAGGGCGCACGCGAAGAAAAATGCGGCACCGCTTTGCTCGGGAAAGTCGTTCACGTCTCTGCATTCTCCGCGCCCTTGTATCGTGTGTCGCCGAGCCCAATGGCATAGGTCCGCAAGTGACGCGTGGCGTCGGATTTCGGCGCCTCAAGCACCTCGGCGAGCGCTCCCGCTTCGGTTATACGGCCTTGCTCCAGCACGACTACATAGCTTCCAAGCGCCAACACCTCCGCCGGATCATGGCTGACAAGAATAATGGTGAGCCCGAGCTCGCGTGCGAGCCTGGAAATCATATCGAGAAGTGCTGATTTGGTTGTCCAATCGAGCCCGGTGAAAGGCTCGTCGAGGAACAGAAAAGACGGCTCTGCAGCAATTGCACGGGCGAGCGCCACGCGCTGCTGCTGTCCGCCGGATAGCTCGCCGGGACGGCGTTGCGCCAGAGCCTCAATGCCGCAGAGGGCGAGCGCCTCACGCGCAGCCTTCTCGGTCGCCCGACCCAGTCGCACATTGTCGAGAGCCACAAGATTTGGCCAAAGCGCCAGATCCTGAAACACCATGCCGATTGTCCGCTGGTGTGGGGCGATGACGATCCGCATCGCCGCCGACGCGATCGCGCCGTGAAGACGGATTTCGCCGGAGTCTGGCGCCTCGATCCCGGCAAGCAGGCGCAAAATGGTCGACTTTCCACACCCGGACGGGCCAAGAAGCGCGGTGTGCCGGCCGCACGGCAGCTCAAGGGAAATGTCGCTTAAGATTGCTTGTTTGCCATAACTCTTGGAGATGGCGCGGAGTTCAAAACCGTCCCCCTTCATGTTCTCCGCCCCTCCACCAGACGAGATGCGCCTAAAAGAAAAATGGCTGCCGTTCCGACATAGACGAGCGCTAACCACGCCACCAACGCTTCCGGCGCATTCGCCATGACGGTGAAGATAGCGAGCGGGAACGACGCCGCGCCGGGAGGATGCAGGAGCAGCGCCGTCCCGATATCGGCGAGCGCTAGAAGGCCGCAAAGCATGAAAGCGGCCGTCGCGGCGGGCAAGAGATGAGGCACCAGAATGCGCCTCGCATAAACGGGCAGCGATACGCCATGCAGGGCGGCGGCATGGGTCCAGGACGGCGCCGCCGACGCCCAGCTTCTGAGAGCCAAAACCGCCGCGATTGGAAAAACCCTCAAGCCCAACACCAGGCACATTGCAAACTGACTGCGAAAAATCGGATCGGTCCAGGCGGGGACGGCCGCCGTTATACGGATAAGCCCGAGGTTCAGCAGCGCCGGCGGCAAACAGAGAACAAAAAAGCAGGCCGCGATGACGAAGCGCTGCCTGCCTGCGTCGCGGCCTACCGCAAGCGCCAAAACGAATCCCAAGAAAACAGCAATCAATCCCGCGCCCGATGCGTAAAGGACGGTATTGCCAGCCGTTCGCGCTGCTTCTGAAAGCGCGCGCGGGAACCACTCCGCTCCGTTCGATGTAGCGGGAAACGTGAGGCCCAGGATCGGAAGCAACACTGCCGTGACGATCAAGAACCCCAGACCGAACGTAGCGAGGCTCAGCAAACCGCGCGCGCAACGCCGATGCGATTGCCTGACTTCGCGCGCCATCAGCGCTCTCGCCATGCGTGGCGCCGTGAACCACGCCAGCGGCGCTGCAACAAACACGATAACTACCGCCACCAAAAGACTTTGCCGCGCCGCGAGGCCAAAATCATTAAGCGCGGCGAAACTCGTGAGGATTTCCGACGCAGCGGTCGGCAAACCAAACACCTGTCCGGGGCCGGGATCGGAAATGCTGAGCGCCGCGCCCAATCCCGCCGCCGCGAGGCCCGGAACCGAGGCATAGCGCGCCATGAGGATGACGACTCGCCGCTCGCCGCCTGCGAGACGGGCCGCCTCGATTGCGGTGGCGGACAATCCTTTGCCTGCGGCATAGGCGGCAAACGCGACAAGCGGCATGATCCATACGCTGAAAACAAGAGCGGCGCCAAACGGTCCGGCAAGCGAAGGTCCAAGCAGCATGGTCCAGCCAAGGGCAAGCAGAAAAGGCGGCAGCAACAGCGGCAGAACAAGGGCGCTGCCGAGAAACCGTCGTCCTGGAAATTCGTATACGGAAAGCGCAACACCGATTGGCAAACCGAACGCGAAGGCGGTAATCGTCGCCATAGCAGCGACTACGAGCGTGTTGCCAAGTGCAGCGGCGAATACATTGCCGGCGACAGTCGCTGCCGTTCCACTCGCCTCCGTCAGAAGCGGCAACGCCGGAACGAGCGTTAAGAGGAAGAGCGCCGATATCGTAGGCCATCGCCAAAAGCCCGGGAGTTCCAGAATAAGCGGCGAGACGAGTTGTTTCTCCTTACGCCTTATTGGCCAGACTTTTACGTTACGAGTCCCGTTGTCCTGATTACCGAGCACGATCAACCCAATCCTTAAGAAATCCGCGGCTGAGCATTTCGAGGCGATCAGCTAAAGTTGTGTACTCGACGTCCATTGGGTGAATGCGCTCGAGCGTAACGACTCCCTCTGGAGATAGAACCCCGCCACGCAACGGAATCTGCGCCGCTGCGCTTTCCGCCAACGCTTGCTCCGTTTGTGGCCGCAACAAATAGTCGATGAATTGCTTTCCGCGGTCAGGGTTCGGCCCATTTGCGATCAAGACCGCAGCGTTGGGAATGATCAATGTACCCATCCCCTCCGCATCCGGATAAACGATCTCAACAGGCTTTCCTTCCATACGCGCGACATTGGCGTCATCGGTGTCCGTGACGCCGAGAGCGCAACGGCCATCGGCCACGAGTCGCCGTACATCGCCATTGGAGGAGGCGAGCTGTCCGTCATTGGCCAGAAAATCTTCGAAAAAGCGCCTCGCGTCTTGTTCGCCCAACGCCGCGAACAACGCCGCTGCATGCATGGATGTCGTGCCGAAAAGCGGATTGGCGATGCAGGCGCGTCCTTGAAAACGCGGGTCGGTGAGATCCATGACCGAGCGGGGCGCGTCGACCGCCGCGATGCTGTTCGTGTTGTAGATGAGCACCCGCGCGCGGGCCGAAAAGCCGGTCCAGTAGCCTTCCGTGTCGGAAAACTCCGGAGGCAGTCCTTCTGCTTGCTGCGACCTATACGGCTTCGCAACGCCCTGTTTTTTGAGAATCTCCGCTCGAACCGGGTCGCCGCTCCAGAAAACATCCGCCTGCGGTCTATTCTTCTCCGCGATCAGCCGGTTGACGAGACCGGTGCTCTTCGTTTCCTCGGTATCGGGCACAAGACGGACCGTTACGCCAGTTTCCTTCTGAAAGGCCTCGGCGATCGGGCGAGCGAACACGTCGTCAACCGAGGTATAGACAACGACCTCTCCCGCGCCGCGCCCGCTCCAAGGCCACCACACAGTGAGGGCTAAAATGACGACAAGCGCCGCAACGCCAATCAAAAGCAGTCTATTCACGGCTCACTCCTTTTCCTGCAGCGGCCTGATCGTTCACATTATTCGGTCAACAGTCCAAATGTCATTGGCCACCAAACGCAAAGTCATCGAATTCGGTGACACTGTCCGCTTTGGTCCATACGCCCACGGCGCCTGCACCCGAAATATGATTATCGTCCAGATCAATATATTGAACGCCATCGAGGAATACATCGATGCTTTCTCCGGCAAACTCCACGCGCAACACATGCCACTCATTCAGCGCCACCGGAGCGTTTACATATTTAATCGTCCGGCGTTTGCCGTTCGTCGTGTGGTATAAAGACACGTTATTCTCAAGCGCATTGGCGCGGGCTACATAATAATTGTCGTCATCCTTCCACCGCCACATTAGGCCGCCGGCCTGATCCTCTTCGCCGCTGAGCGGTCGGAACTTAACCTCGACAAACCCGTCGGCGACAGCGGCAGGCGTATAGGCGCACCATGGATAATCGCCGCGGCCCGATTGCTTTAGAACATTGGGCGTCGTCGGCGCCGTTTCGTTCGCTTCGATCTTCCAAAGCGGCGCGCCCTTTCCCGTCACGCCGCAGGTCCAATTCGCCGGAAGCGAGCCAGGCGACGCCGCATCAAAGTTTTCGGCCTCGGCCAACGCTGCGGTTGAGACTGTCGCCATCGCAGCTGCTATGAGTAGGGCTTTCATGGGATCCTCCTAAAGGTTGATTACTGAATTCGGCGCTGAACCGAATGTGTGGGCGCGGCTAGATCCTGCCTACTGATCCGGGGTCGCGCTGACGACTGAGACTAAACCAACGGCCAGGCGTTTGGGCGCCTTGCCGACCGGCAGGGTCGCTGTCACGCTTCTCTGGCCGACATTGATGATGCTGACTGAGTTCGAACCAGTGTTGCTCACAACGGCGAGTCCTCCATCGGGCGAGAAGGCGATCCAATTCGGATCGTCGCCAACCGGTATGCGCTGCAGCAACTTTCGGTCGCTTGTGCGGATCACCGCCACGTCATCGGAGGTCTGCGTCGTCAACCACAGCTCATGCCCGTCGGGTGTGAGAGCCGGACCATGGGCGTCCTTGCCCTCGGGCGCGAATGTGGGCGTCTCGAATGAAATGCGGTCGACCACCTTGTGCTGTTGAAGATCGACGATCAGGACGCCATTGAGCCAGCGCATGGTCTGGTAGGCCGTTGTTCCGTCGGGGGAGACAGCGAGCACGCGCGGCCAGCCGAACAGAGGAATCTCGAACAGCCTCTCCCAGGATTGCGCGTCCAGCGCGACAAGCTTCATATCGCCCTCGCTGGTCACATAGACTCGCTTGCCATCCGGACTGAGAAGGGCGATGTGCGGCGCGCGACCGACACGCACGACTTTGCTGACCTTGGCCGCTGCGACGTCAACGATGGCGACGGTGTCGCCGCCGTTGAGGGTGACGAATACGTGCCGATTATCTTCTGAGACAGCGATTTGGTTTGGCCGTTCACCGACTGCGATGGTGTTGACGACTTGGTTCGACACAGGATCGATCACCGTAAGCGTGCCGTCGCTTTCATTGGAAACGTAAACAGCCTCTCCATTCGGCGCGATCGCGACGCCGTGCGGCTTCACTCCTGTCCGAATCTGCGCGATGACTTGGCTCTGCGATGTGTCGATGACCGAAACGCCGTCACCCTCGAAATTGGTGATATAGGCGCGGATTGCCTGGCCGGGAGCGGATTTAGCTGTACTTGACTCGCTCTCCGCGCCCAAGGCGGATGACGCGCTTATTAGCGTGAGAATCAGGACAGCAACTCGCATGATCGGCAACATTAGATTCTCCCTCGCGATTGTCATTTTTACCCCTTCAGGTCCCCGCTCACGGGATCGACCTTCAACTTGATCTCTTTGCCGTCCGACTGATGGATCTCGATCTCCCAAACTCCGTCTTCGAATTCGATTTCGGTGATTGTCTTGTGGCCCTGGTCTTCGAGTACTTTTATGATCTCGGACAAAGGCTTGGCGTTGGCCGGCGGCGTTTCGTCCGAGAACCAGCCGGCGTGAGTGCAGGCTGACAAGGCGACGAAGGCGACAGCCAAGGCGAATGTTCTGGAAAACTTCATTTCAATCTCCCGGATATTTATGTACGAGAGCCGATTTATGCGCGCTGGGCGAAGGCTGGCCGCGTACTTTGCGAGGCTGACCCCGCTTCATTAAGGCAGTATTATGGGTTGCAACGTCGCTACTCGGTCGTCCTGCCCGCATCATGGCCGACTTAATACTGCGATAATCGGCGCGGACGAGTCTGTTGCCGCGGCATTGTAAGTCGTATGCGAGAGTGTTCGGCTGTCCGGATTTAAAGAGGCACGATCGTGCGCGTATTGATTGTCGAAGATGAGCAGCGAATAATTGACATTCTGACCGCCGCCTTGCGAAAGGCGGAGTTTACGGTCGACGCTGTAAATACCAGCGCCGATGGAAGTGTAGCTCTCGCCGCGATTCCGTATGACGCAGTGGTTCTCGATCTCGGTCTGCCGGATGGCGATGGCCTTGAGGTGATTGCTAAGGCGCGCCAAGGAGCAAGTGCAGTGCCGATTCTGGTTCTTACAGCGCGCGATGCGGTCGAAGATCGGGTTCGAGGATTAGATTGTGGTGCCGACGACTATCTTGTCAAACCATTCGCGACCGCTGAACTTGTCGCTCGCGTCAAAGCACTCCTACGTCGGCCGGGCGGTGCATTGGGCGTAGTTTTGAAGGCTGGCAATGTTACGCTGGATACTGTCGGCCGCAGCGCGACAGTGAGTGAACAACACGTCCTTTTGACACGGCGTGAGCTGACTGTTCTCGAACATCTCATGCGCCGGCTCGGGCGCGTTGTGCCGCGAGCCGTCTTGGAAGAAAAGCTCTATGGGTTGGACGAAGAAGTGGACTCGAATGCCATCCCCGTTCATGTACATCACCTGCGACGCAAGCTAATGGACTCTGGCGCCGCCGTCGAAATCCACACCGTGCGTGGGATCGGCTATATGTTGGCCGAACCGAAGTCATGATCGCGCTCCGCCTGCGATCCCTCCAGCTTCAGCTTACGCTGCGCCTAGGGTTGTTGTTCCTCGCAGCCACAGCACTTGCGGTGGGGGCTCTTCTCTATCAAACGTACAGGACAGCGGAGTCTCTGAGCGAGGAGAACCTGATCGAGCGTGCCCAGATCCTCGCCCGGTTCGTTTTCGAAAGGCCAGACGGCGATTACGACCTCGACTTACCGGCCGAGATAGCGGCCTTTTATGCTGCGCCTGCCGAGAGTTCTTTGTTCGCTATTCGGGACAGGCATGGCGAGGTGATCGCCGCATCAAGCCCCGCATTTGCGGCTCATGTGAAGGCTCGACCATCGTCCGAGGATGAACCTCGGTTCTTTCGTTTGGAATCCTTCGGGCCCGAGAGCAGCGACTATTACGGTCTCGATCTCGCAGTCGAGAGCGTCGCGGGGCCGCTTTCAGTTTCTGTCGCACAGTCGGGAGAAACGGACGCTCTGCTTCATGCCATGCTTCGCGAGTTCGTCTTTGACGTGGCTTGGATCATCCCGGTCTTTGTCGCCGCGACGCTCCTTGTCGCCGTTCTTACAATCCGGGCCGGTCTCAAGCCCTTGCGGCAAGCTTCCGAGCAAGCGGCAAAAGTCGCCCCGGGAGCAACATCAGTACGCCTATCCGTTGGAGGTTTGCCCAGTGAAATTATTCCGCTGGTCGAGGCGGTTAACCATGCGTTCGATCGGTTGGAACAGGGGTTCACCATACAGCGCAGATTCACGGCCGATGCAGCGCATGAGTTGCGCACGCCGCTCACCATCATTACTGGCGCGCTAGACGCCCTCGAAGGCAACGGTGAATTGTCTAAGCTTCGCGACGACGTCGCGAGGATGAACCGGCTTGTCGAGCAACTGCTTCGAGTCGCCCGCCTTGACAGCATCGCACTTGATGTCTCGACGGATATCGACCTGGCCGCAGTAGCATCCGAAGCGGTGGAGTACCTGGCCCCCCTGGCGATTTCCCAAGAGCGTTCAATCGCCCTGAACGGCGCGGATCGTCGGGTCTCGATCAAGGGGAACCGACACGCGGTTGAGGACGCTTTGCGGAACCTCATCGAAAACGCTATCGCGCATACTCCGCCCAATACGGAAATCCTCGTTGAGGTCATGGAGGACGGCAAGGTTAGTGTTGCCGATCATGGCACAGGCGTGCGTGCGGAAGACCGCGAGCACCTCTTCGACCGCTTTTGGCGAGCCAGGGGAGCGCCCGGCGCCGGCGCCGGGCTCGGCCTCGCAATTGTCAAGGAGACGATGAAAGCGCATGGCGGCAGAGTAGTCGTGGACGATGCCCCTGGTGGTGGCGCGCGCTTTACCTTGCGTTTTCAAGGTTAATCCTACTTGTATATTGAAGAGATTTTCTTTTCACGGACCTCAGTCTTCCTTATCTGGGTGCAATGAAAGCCGAGAACTCTCAAAAAGAACGAGGGAACCGAGGGCCCGGGTCAAGAACGCTTATGAATCACGCCCAAGTCCAGAGGAATGCGCTCAACTCACCTGAAATGGGATGGGCGATCTTCAACAGTTCATCACGACGATACTCAAGCGACCCGCCTGTACCATAATCAGGCCGCTCATTGCTGTGCCCCATAAGCAATGTGCGCAGCTCGAAATCGATATGCGCTTCCTTCATTCGATCCTCGAAGGAATGTCGGAACGAATAAATGACGTGCTTTTCTGTCGGGAAAAGCCCGCGTCTGCGAAAGGCGGCGTTGGCGGCGGCTGAAAAAGAGTTGGACTTGTCATGGTACTTTGGGAAGCCGCCTGGCGCTCTCTTGGCGGCTTCCAGGGAGACGCCGACGAGCGGAATTCTCCGCACGGAGGTCTCCGTTTTTACCTCTCGATCATCGCGATCTGCAATGATGAGGTGGGGTACGTCATGATCGAGAACGATGTCTTCTGGCCGAAGATTGATGATCTCGCTTGGCCGGCATCCGGTCTCCACAATCATTAGAGGCGCAAGAATTATCTCCCGCGTTAGGCCGTCCAGCGCGCTGCCGAGAAGAATTTTTTCCCGCACCCATTCGTCGGTAAAAGGCGGGTGAGCGCGTGTTTTTTTGCCCCGCCGGGTCTTGAAATTAAGATTGCGAAACGGATTTTGCCGCGTTTCGTCGCCGAGATATTTGAAATATTCGGAGTAAAGATTACGCATATCACCGAAATGCCGCGCCGCTGTTTTGGGGCTCATCGGCTTGATTTTTTCATCCTCCGGCTGGACCTTTTTGTTCCAGAATTCGAAGTATTCTTGACCATGTTTACGCGTGATTTCGGTCATCGCGATGTCGCCGATTTCATCGGTAAAATAGCGTAAAGAGCGGTCCAATGTGTTCTTCCAGAGGCGTTTTTGCTCCGGCGATTTTTTGATAAGTTTCGGCAGCGCGATCTTGGTTTGATAGATTTCCATCGCCTCGCTGGCGATCACTGGGGGCTGCTCAGCGGCGCCGAGAAGGGCCTCGGCCTCCGCTTCTTCGGCCCGGCTCGGACCGCCTTTATCGATGGGTTTGATAACATTGATCCGGTCGAGAATTTCGCCAAGATCGGCTTTATCTACGATCTGCTCGATGGGAGCGTAGACAAAGCCTCGGGCTAGCGCCCGCGAGCTTGCGGCGCGGTAACGGCGTTCGAGCGTTTCACGCAGGCGGGTCGCGGCCTCTTCAGCGACCTCGCCGTCTTCAAGATAGAGCATCGAGTTCCAGTAATCGTCATCAGCCGCCTCCAGCGCATCCCGCCGGAACCGTGCGACTTCAACGGAGTCGGTTTTCAGGGACGCCTTAATGACGGCTCGATCATCATAGGGCTTAAAGCGCTTGGGAACGCGCCGCTGATAATACCAGCGGCCGCTGCGTTTTTCGAGGTGACGGTCTTCCTTGCGCATGGTGTATTGCGATCTGATTTGTACCGCAAAAGTACCATGTTTTGTACCACAAAATCAAGCGGCAAAAATTTCAACGCCTTGCCCGAAGACAATAAACACCAATAAAAACAATACACTAAGGAAATTTTGGAGGAAAAAATCTGGAGCGGGCGATGAGATTCGAACTCACGACCCCAACCTTGGCAAGGTTGTGCTCTACCCCTGAGCTACGCCCGCATCCGATAGGGTAACTGACCTGCGCGAGGCCGATCAGCGAGAGACGGGCTTTAAGCGCAAATCAGAAGTCCTTGCAAGGGGGATTCGCAGGACTTTACTGCACACAGCGCCAGCCGCCCTGCTCTAGACGTCCTTCGGGGGTTTGAGGCGGCGTTTGGTCTTGTGGGCGTCGGCCTTGTCGCCGGTGACTTTCTCGCCGCGCATATAGTGGCGCTGCCAGCCGGCCTTCACCGTGTCGGAATCGAGGGCGTTCAGCTTTTCGAGGAAGCTGCCCCGGCTCTGGTGCCAGGCATGATAGTCGTTCTGTAGCTCCGGATTGGAGGCCAGCAGCTTGCGTTCCGGCTGGATCTCTTCGGTCTTGCCATGTTCGAACGGCATGATGAAGCAGAAGGGTTCGCCCTTCTTGAAGGTCACTTCGCCGGGCCGGGTCATCTGCCAGTTCATGGTGAAGGGAAAAGGCAGCCAGTCGGTCTCAACCAGGCCAGTCAGCGGGGCGATCCCATCCTTGAAATAGTTCGGCGGGCCGGACGCCCAGAGGCCCCAGCCGGGCGGGGTGCGGAAGAGGTGGCCGGTGTGGAAGGTGACGATGCCGCGCCGGAAGTGACTGTCGGCAAAGGAGGGGATGGCCGCCGGATTGCCTGTCGTGAACAGTTTCAGCGAATAGTCATGCTCGCCGCCATCCCAGATGATCTTGATGTCCATCGGGCAGAGGATTTCCCAGCCCGTGGAGTTGGCCATGGTCAGCGGCAGGCAGCGATATGGATGGCGGTCGGGAAAGGCATCCATCCATTCGCGCTGGGAGCGGCCCGGCACGATTTCAGGGGCGACATTGTAGATCTTGTAGCATTCGAGCTCCATCGGGCGGGCTCCCTTACTTGACGTGTGCGCCCTGATTGCCTGAAACACCGCCATGCCTGCAAGCCCTGACGATCTCTTCGCCTATCTCGACCAGCTCGGCCTCGCCCATGATACACGCTGGCATGAAGCCACTTTCACCGTGGAAGAAGGCCGCGAGCTGAAGGAGACGATGCCGGGCGGGCACACGAAGAACCTCTTCATGAAGGACAAGGATGGCGTGATCGTCCTTGTCTCGGCGCATGCTGACAGCGAGCTGAAGCTCAACCAGTTGCACAAGCTGATCGGTACGCGCAGGCTCTCCTTTGCGAGCGGGGAGCTGATGGAAGAGCTTCTGGGTGTGACGCCGGGATCGGTCACCGCCTTCGCGCTGATGAATGACAAGGCGGGCAAGGTGCGCTTTATCGCCGATGCCGCGCTGATGGCGTATGACACGCTGAACTTCCACCCGCTGGTGAACACAGGCACGACGGCCATTTCCAACAGCGATTTCAGGCGGTTTGTCGAGGCGACCGGCCATGACCTCACCGTGGTCGATTTTGCCGCGCTGCTGCCTGACGCCTAGGACCGGCCTGCCCCTGTTGTTTTTTGGCCGGTGAGGGCCCAAGTTTCCGCTCAGAAAATTCCGAAAGGCGCAAGCGATATGGAAAATATCACGATCGGACCGGCCGGTGGCGCCGGTGGCAATATCAAGGACGCAACCGACCAGAGCTTTATGGCGGATGTGATCGAGGCCTCGAAAGAGGCCCCGGTGCTCGTCGATTTCTGGGCGCCGTGGTGCGGGCCGTGTAAATCCCTCACCCCCGTGCTTGAGAAAGTCGTCAATGAGCAGCAGGGCAAGGTGAAGCTCGTCAAGGTGAATATTGACGAGAATCCGGGCGTGGCCGGCCAGCTGGGTGTGCGCTCCATTCCGGCGGTCTTCGCCTTTGAAAATGGCCGCCCGGTCGATGCCTTCCAGGGCGCGCTGCCGGAAGGCCAGCTGAAACAGTTTGTCGAGAAGCTGCTGGGCGGCACCGATGAAGGCCAGCAGATCCAGGAAGCCATCGAGCATGCCGACAAGCTGCTCCAGTCCGGCGATGCCGGGCAGGCGGCGCAGATCTACAGCGCGATCATCGAACGCGACCAGAAGAATATCGCCGCGATTGCGGGCCTTGCGCGCTGCTATCTGGCCAATGACGATCCGGACCGCGCCGCGCAGATCCTCGACATGGCGGGGCCTGACCGTCAGATGGACCCGGCGATCAAGAGTGTGCGCACCGCCATCGAGCTGATGGCCGATGCGCCGAAGGACAGCGAGCTCGATGAGCTTATGGAGAAGGTCACCAATGACCGGTCCAATCATGCCCTTCGCTTCGAGCTTGCCGAGGCGCTGATGGCGCGCGGCAAGAACAAGGAAGCGGCCGATCACCTTCTGAGAATCCTGTCCGACGACCTCAACTGGGAAGAGGGCAAGGCGAAGGCCAAGCTGCTGGAACTGTTCGAAGCTGCAGGGCCTAAAGACCCCGCCACTATTGAAGGACGCCGCCGGCTCTCCTCTCTCATGTTTGCCTGAGGCCTCGACTTCACTGGCAGGCGCGCCATGTCCTTTCCTTCAAAGGCAAGAGGTGCTGACCCGTTATGACAAGGCACGGCTACAGGAAGATTGAAGATCTTCCCGAAACGATCCCCGTCTTCCCGCTCACGGGCGCGTTGCTCTTTCCGCGCTGGTCGCTGCCGCTCAACATATTCGAGCCGCGCTACCTCAACATGATCGATGATGCGATGTCCGGTTCGCGGCTGATCGGTATGGTCCAGCCGGCCACCAAGGACAGGCGCAATCCGCAGCTTGCCGGCGTGGGGTGCGCGGGGCGGCTGACCAGTTATTCGGAAACCGATGACGGGCGATACCTGATCAGCCTGACGGGAATCTGCCGTTTCAATGTGCGTCAGGAGCTGGATATCCAGACGCCCTACAGGCAGGTGGCGGCGGACTGGGCGCCCTTCGCAGCCGACCTGCAGGAGCCGGACCTGTCGAATCTTCCGGACCGGGACGAGCTGGCAAAAGCCCTGCGCAAATACGTGGCGACCCATGCGATGGACGTCGACTGGGACGCGGTGGAAACAGCGCCCATCGAGACGCTGGTCCATGCGCTGGCGGCCGGGTGTCCCTTTGCCGCGATGGAGAAACAGGCCCTTCTGGAAGCAGAGACCGTTGCGGCAAGATGCCGGGCGCTCATCACGCTGCTTGACATGGATGCGGGCGGCGACGATTCCTCGACCCTGCAATGAGTGAAGACACAAACCACACCGAACCGGCCACGCGTCAGACCGATCCGCGTCTGCTCGAGCGCCTGATCTGCCCGGTCACGCGCACGCCGCTGACCTATGACCGCGCCCGCCAGGAGCTTGTCTCCAGACGTGCGCAGCTTGCCTATCCGATCCGTGACGGGCTGCCGATCATGCTGGAAAGCGAAGCGCGCCCGCTGGACGATGAGGCGCCGTGATGAGTGTCATGCCGTGGCCGCAGGAACTCCGCTTTCGCAAGGGCGCCGGTGTGCTCAGCCTTGTCTTTGAGGACGGGTTTCGCGGCGATATTGGGTACAAGCGCCTGCGCGAAGAGAGCCCTTCCGCCGAAGTCCGCGGCCATGGCGCCGGCCCGCGCCCGCCCCAGCCGCCTGTGCCGGGCGATATCTCCGTGACAGCTGCAGACCCGGTCGGCCGCTATGCTGTGCGCATCCATTTCAGCGACGGCCATTCCAGCGGTCTTTATACCTGGGCCTATCTTCGCGAGCTTGCCGAAGGCGGGCCCGCCTAGGGCTGCATCAGGGGCGGCAGGTCCGGCGAAGATGCGCTGGCAAGGCTGGCCAGCTTGTGTCGCACCGGCGCAATTGTGTTCGCGGCCAGCAGGCTAAGGCCCCGCAGCGGCTTGGCGAACGTGTTGTCATTCGAGAAAAGACGGTCAATCGCATCCATGCCGAGCGCGGCGGTGCTGGCGCCAAAGCGGCGCGAGGACTCATAGGCGCCAAGCGCCTGCGCGCCGCCAATATCGAGCCCGGCCCTGTCTGTCTCCACAATGGCCTGGTGCAGGGCGGCGATATCGCGAAAGCCCTGATTGAGGCCCTGCCCGGCCAGCGGATTGAGCCGGCGTGCCGCATCGCCGACAATTGCGATCCGCTCGCCCACCAGGTGTTCGGCGATCTGGAGGATCAGCGGATAGCTGCCCATCGGACCGTCTATCGTCATGGTGCCCGCAAAATGGGCAAAGCGGTGATTAAGCTCGGCCTCAACCTCTTCCTTGGGCAGTCTGGCCAGCGCTTCAGGCGCGCCGCGCTTCATGTACCAGGCGAGATTTGCCCGGTTGCCGGGCAGGGGAAGTGTCGCAAACGGACCTTCGGGCGTAAAAAGCTGGCGGGCGATGCCGTCATGCGGACGAGACAGGGTCACATTGGCGGCAAAGACCGATTTCCCATAGTCGCGGCCCTGAACCTCAATGCCGGCGGCATGGCGGACTGGCGACTTCATGCCATCGGCGCCGATTAGAAGACGGGCACTGAGTGTGCGGCCATCCTCAAGCTCCACATCGATAGAGCCGGGGGCGGGCTTGCAGTTCTTGAACAGGGCAGGCGCGAGCAGGGTGATGCGCGGCTCGTCGGCAATGGCCTTGTCTAGCGCGTCCTGAAGGATCGGCGCCTGCACCATCTGGCCGAGGGTTTCGTCCTCACCGCGATGAACGAGGTCTTCATCGCCAAACAGGATGGAGGGTGCGCCGAACCAGTGCGTGCCGCCATCGACCGCTTCCAGCCCATGCAGTGGCTGGGTTTCACCCTCAATTCGCTGCGCCGCGCCAATCGCTGTGAGAAGGCGCCAACTGCCTGTCACGATTGCGTAATTCCGCGTGTCGGTAGGCGGGGTTGCGGCCGGGTCGCGGGCGTCGACCAGCGCAACCTTAAAGCCGGCTTGCGCCAGCGCCAGCGCCAGGGAGCTGCCAGCCGGGCCGGCGCCGATAATTGCGATTTCCGTGTCGATGTTCGCCATGTCCCGCAAGGTAAGCAGGCGCGGGCCTCCGGTCCAGAGCTATGCGCGAGGTGACGCAGAAGTGGGCGTTTGCGCCGCAGTCTGCACGATTCTTGGTCAAAGATCGGAGCGTCATTATGGTCGGGGCGTGCCGCGCTGGTCGAGAAACGGGCGAGCGCCTTTAGTCGGCTTTGTCATACCAAATCAATGGGAGAAGGGCATGAACAGTATGGTTAAAAGGGGAATTCGGGGGCTGGGGGCTGTATCAGCTGTTGCCTCCCTCGCGCTAGGCGCCTCGGCGCAGGACGCGTCCGCCGTCGGCGCCTATGTCGACAATAGTTATCTCTTCCTGATCGGCGGCCTGATCGTGATGTTCATGGCAGCGGGCTTCTGTATGCTGGAAGCAGGTCTGGTGCGGAAGAAAAACGCCGCCATGCAGTCCATGAAGAACGTCGCGCTCTTCTCGGTCGCCGGGATCATGTTCTGGCTGGTCGGCTACAATATGGCTTATCCGGGGTCCACGATCGCAGGCTGGGTGGGTATCCCTGCATTTATCTGGTCGCCGGAAGAGAGCCTCGATACCGGCTACGCCGCCTCTTCGGACTGGTTCTTCCAGATGGTCTTCGTGGCGACCGCTGCGTCCATCGTCTCCGGTACCGTCGCAGAGCGCGTGAAGCTCTGGCCGTTCCTGATCTTCACGGCTGTGCTGACCGCGTTCATCTATCCGATCGTAGCCTCCTGGGAATGGGGCGGCGGCGCGCTCGACTCGCAGTTCGCCTTCTCTGACTTTGCTGGCTCCACGCTCGTTCACTCGACCGGTGGCTGGGCAGCGCTTGTCGGCGCCATCATCATCGGCCCGCGGGCTGGCAAGTTCGTCAACGGGACCGTTCACCCGATGCCGGGCTCCAACATTCCGCTCGCTGCGCTCGGTACGTTCATCCTGTGGTTCGGCTGGTTTGGCTTTAACGGCGCCTCGCAGCTTGCTGCCGGCACGTTCGATGACATCAATGCCGTCGCCAATATCTTCGCCAATACCAATATGGCCGCGTGTGGCGGTGTGCTGGCCGCGATGATCCTCACGGGCATCCTCTACAAGGGCAAGGTCGACGCGACGATGGCGTTCAACGGCGCCATTGGCGGTCTGGTCTCGATCACCGCAGAACCACTGATGCCGTCCATGGGTCTGTCGATCCTGATCGGCGCGATTGGTGGTGTCCTCGTCGTCCTGACCGTTCCGCTGCTCGACAAGCTGAAGATCGACGACGTTGTCGGCGCGATCCCGGCTCACCTTGTTTGCGGTATCTGGGGCACGATGATCGTCCCGCTGTCGCACGCGAACGATATCGGCCTGAACGAGGCTGGTAATCCGAGCTATGTCGGCCAGTTCATCGGTGTCCTGGCCTGTGCAATCTTTGTGTCCGTCGCCTCCGCGATCGTCTGGTTCGTGCTGAAGGCAACCGTCGGCGTCCGTCCTACCGAGGAAGAGGAAATCGCCGGTATGGACAAAAGCGAAGTTGGCCTCGAGGCCTATCCGGAATTCGGCTGAGGCTGAATACCTCGCTTCTTTCGAAGCGTTTCCTCCCAGACTTCCCCGGCCAGGCAACTGGCCGGGGATTTTTTTGTGCGGTGGCGGCCGCACATGGCATTTGCGGATTGCAGCTGGGTCTCCCTGCGTTTGCTGTGTGTTAAGGCGCGTCTGCCAATTTCAGGAAAAGACCCTGAAAGCTGATGGACCTTACCCCTCATGGCCTCGACCACCGCTGAAACGAAGACTGGCGCCCATCGCGAGGTTTCCGACCCCGCCTGGCGCATCCTCACAGGGACAGCGGCCTTCGCCTTGGGGGTGCTCCTTTGCGGCAGCGTGGGAACGCACCAGCCGACCGACCCCAGCCTGAACGCGGCCAGTGGGCTCGACGTGGCCAACCTCTTCGGGCCCACAGGCGCCATCATTGCCGATCTTGCGCTGCAGACCTTCGGCTTTGCGGCCTGGATGGCCGGGCTCTGCCTGATGATTGGCGGGGCGATGCGGGCCGTGCTTATCGGCACGCCGCGCTTGCGCCGCTGGCTGTTCGGTGCAGCCTTCATTCCGGTTCTGGCCGCCATGCTGTCAGCCTTTCCTGTCCCTGCCTCATGGCCGTTCTGGACAGGTATGGGTGGAATGGTAGGCGACGGCCTGCTCGCACTCGTCATGATGCCCTTCAAGGCGCTTCTCCTGCCCGCGCCGGCCTTCCTCGCGGGGCTGAGCCTCGGCATCGGCGCCTTCCTTCTGGGCGCCGCGGCGCTCGGCTTCAGGCGCGGCGATGCCAGCCTGCTGCAGACCGCGGCCAGCAGCTCAGGCCGGCGGGCGGCAAGCAGTCTCGGTGCCCTGGGGGGAGGTCTCGGACGCGTCTTTGGCGGCCTGTTCTCACGCAAAGCTGCCCGCGAGCACGCTGAGGCGCGGAGCCCTGAGCGTGTCTTCCCGCCCGAGGAAGAGGCTTTCGAGGAGGAGACCGACGACTTCGATCCCGACTATGAGGAAGACGAGGACCTGCCCAAGGCCATCACGAAACCGAAAGTCTCCCAGCGCCAGGCCCCGCAGCCGAGCGCGCCCGCCGTCACCACCAAGAGCGGCAAGCGCAAGCGCGCCAGCCGCCTACCCTCGCTCGACCTTCTGGGCGCGCCGCCCGGACGCCGCAGTGCCATCGATGAAGACAGCCTTCTGACCAAGGCGAACCGTCTGGCAGAGGTGCTGCGCGAATTCGGTGTGCGCGGGCGCATCAAGGAAGTCCGGCCCGGCCCGGTCGTCACCCTGTTCGAACTGGAACCGGCGGCCGGTGTGAAGTCGGCCCGCGTCATTTCCCTGGCTGATGATATCGCCCGCTCGATGAGCGCAGTGTCTGCACGCGTTGCCGTCATTCCGGGCAAGAACGCGATCGGTATCGAACTGCCGAATGATGAGCGCGAGACCGTCTATCTGCGCTCGCTTCTTTCGGCGAAAGCCTATGCCGACAACAAATCGCCGCTGCCCATGGCGCTGGGCGAGGATATTGGCGGTACGCCAACCGTGGTGGACCTCTCCAAGATGCCCCACCTCCTCATCGCGGGGACGACCGGCTCCGGTAAGTCGGTCGGGGTGAATGCGATGATCCTGTCGCTGATCTACCGCCTGACGCCCGAACAGTGCCGGTTCATCATGATCGACCCGAAAATGCTGGAGCTTTCGATCTATGAGGGCATCCCACACCTTCTGGCGCCTGTCGTCACGGACCCCAAAAAGGCGGTGAACGCGCTGCAATGGGCGGTGCGTGAGATGGAAAGCCGCTATGAGCTCATGTCCAAGGCGGGCGTGCGCAACCTGGCCGGTTTCAATGAGAAAGCTGCGCGCTATCGCGAGAAGGGCGACCAGCTCACCCGCAAGGTGCAGACCGGCTATGATGAGCGCGGCAAGCCCATCCATGAGACCGAAATCCTGCCGCTGGAGCATATCCCGAACATCGTCGTCGTGATCGACGAGATGGCTGACCTCATGATGGTCGCCGGCAAGGAAATCGAGGGCTGTATCCAGCGCCTCGCGCAGATGGCGCGGGCGGCGGGTATTCACCTCATTACCGCGACCCAGCGTCCATCGGTCGATGTCATCACCGGCACGATCAAGGCGAACTTCCCGACGCGTATCTCCTATATGGTCACGACGAAGATCGACTCGCGGACCATTCTGGGTGAGCAGGGCGCTGAACAGCTGCTCGGCATGGGTGATCTTCTCTATCAGGCGGCCGGTGTGAAGACCAAGCGCCTGCATGGCCCCTTCGTGTCCGATGAAGAGGTGGAAACCGTGGTCGGCTGGCTAAAGGAGCAGGGCGAGCCGGACTATAATGCCGAGATCCTGGAAGAGCCCGAGGAGGGTGGCACGGGCAGCGCGATCATGGATGCGATGCTGGGGGTTTCGTCAGGCGATGGCGATGATGACCTCTATGCGCAGGCCATGGCGGTGGTGCTTCGCGACAAGCGCGCCTCTACCTCGTATATCCAGCGCCGCCTCAAGATCGGCTACAACAAGGCCGCCACGCTGATCGAGCGTCTGGAAGAAGAAGGCGTGATCTCCGCGCCCAACCATGCCGGCAAGCGTGAGATTCTGGCGCGCGATACGCCGTCCGAGTGACAGGTTGAGGCTGAACGAGACACAACGAATCGCGGCGGAAATACCTTATTTCAGCCCTGTTTTGCGGCCCATGCGGGACCTATGTTGCTTGGCCAAGACAGGAGAACGACCATGACGTCTCTATTTCCAGCGCTCACTGCCATCCTGGCCCTCGGGACGAGCCCGTTCGCGCTGACCACAGAGTTTGGCGCCATGCCACAGCAGCCGCTCGCCTGGCGTGTTGCCGCCCCTGCATCGACCGGCCTTGCTGCCGGTCCGGTTGCCCAGTCCAGCCAGGGCGAGATCGTTCTGGCCCAGGCTGAGACTGAAGACACCGAGGAGAAGGCCGCAACGCCGCAGACCGGTGTCGCCCCGCCTCCGCCAGAGCCGCGCGCTGAGCCCGCCGCCGCCACAAGCGAGCCAGCCAAGACAGCCGGCGCCGTGTCGGCGACCGAGCGGCGCGCGATCCTGAAAGCGGCCGCAGAGTCGCTCTCGGCCGCGGAGACGGCGCGTGGCCGTTTTACCCAGCTCGCCCCGGACGGCTCGCTGACACAGGGCGATTTTGCCCTTAGCCGCCCCGGCCGGATGCGTTTTGATTACGATGACCCGACACCCATCCTGATCGTCGCGAACGGTACGACTGTCGCCATGGAGGACAGCGACCTTGAGACAGTGGACCGCGTGCCGCTGGCCTCGACCCCGCTTGGCCTTATCCTTGATGATGAGCTCGATTTCGAGACCGAGGCGCGGGTGACGGATGTGCAGAAAACGCCGAGCGAGATCGCCATCACGATGGAGGATCGCCGGGGCGAGGCGGAAGGCATCCTGACGCTCTATTTCGATCCGGCAAGCTATCAGCTGATGAGCTGGCGGACGCTGGATGCCAATCAGCAGGTGACCCGTGTCGCGCTGCAGGACATCGAGACAAATGTCCGCCTCGATCCGCGCCTGTTCCGGCTGGAAGACCCGGCTGACCGGGAAGAGGACGAGCGCTAGGCAGCTGCCAGGCTGACCGCTAAAATGAAAAGCCCCGCAGCGGACCTGCGGGGCTTTTTCTGTCTGGTTACATCCTACCGGGGTTTAGCTGTCGCTGTCCGGCAGATGCATGGCCTCATCGCCCCAGAGCTCCTTCAGACGCGCATCGCGTCCGCAGCCCTGACGGTAGAAGCGGTACTTCACGGGCGTCGTCTTGTAATAGTTCTGGTGATAGTCCTCAGCCTTCCAGAAGGTGCTCTCGTCCAGCACACTTGTGACGACCGGGCCAGGCAGGACGCCTGATTCCTCGATCTCCTCGATCTCGGCTTCGACCGCCTCGCGCTGATCACCGGTCTCGACAAAGACAGCCGAGCGGTAGCTGGAGCCCTTGTCACAGAACTGGCCGCGTTCATCGGTCGGGTCGATGGTGTGGAAGTAATAATCGACAAGCTCGTCATAGGTGACCTTGGCCGGGTCATAGGTCACTTCGACGGCTTCATAATGGCCGGTGTCGCCGCTCGTCACCTGACGGTAGGTCGGGTTCTCGACCGTGCCGCCGGTATAGCCGGAGACGGTGGAGATCACGCCATCGACCTTGTCGAAATCGGCCTCTGTGCACCAGAAGCAGCCACCGGCGAAGATGGCGCTTTCGACATTGGTGCTGGGCGGCGGCGCGTCACGGCCTTCGTCCGCCATGGCACTCCAGACGAAGGCCGAGCCAGCGGCAATCGTGCCTGCGGCGATGGCAACCAGCGTGGATTGAGAAAGTTTCATCGGTCGGTCCATATCAAACGGGTGTCTTCTGCCCCGTCATATGGCGCCGCGCCTGGAGATTACGAGATCGTCTCTGCAGGCCTCACGGAAAGGTGAGCCGGGCTTTAATCCGCCCGTCCTCTCCTTACGGAAACTAGCTCGAAAGGCGTTCGATTTCGGCTTCTGAGAGCTCTGAATTGTCGTAGACGTTCTGGACGTCATCAAGCTCATCCAGGACATCGAGCAGCTTCATCAGCGTGTCGGCCTGATCGCCTTCGACGGGCACATTGTTCTGCGGCTTCCAGATGAGCTTGGTCGACTTGGCCTCGACCTCGCCGAATTTGCCTTCGAGCGTGGAGGCAACGTCCATCAGATCCTCACGTTCGGTATAGATCCAGTGGCTGGTCTCATCGGTCTCGACATCGGTGGCGCCAGCCTCAATGGCCGCTTCCATGATTTCCATCTCGTCGCCGGCTTCCAGCGGGTATTCGATTTCACCGACCTGGTCGAAGCCGAAGGAGACAGAGCCGGTCTCACCCAGATTGCCGCCATTCTTTGAAAAGGCCGCGCGGATCTCGCTGGCGGCGCGGTTCTTGTTGTCGGTGGAGGCTTCGACAATGATGCCGACGCCGCCGGGACCGAAGCCTTCATAGCGGATATCGTAATATTCTTCGGCATTGCCGCCCTGGCCCTTGTCGACGGCCCGTTTGATATTGTCCTTGGGCATGGACTGACCGCGCGCATTGTTTATCGCAAGGCGCAGGCGCGGATTGGCGTCGGGGTCCGGACCGCCAAGCTTGGAAGCGATCGTGATTTCCTTCGACAGGCGGGCAAAGAGCGCGGCACGTTTCTTGTCCTGCGCGCCCTTGCGGTGCTGGATATTGGCCCATTTGGAATGTCCGGCCATGAATTCCTCGCAAAGCTGGCTTCGTCTTTTGTCTGTGGCGCCGAAGTAAAGCAGCGCCGCGTCTTTTTAAAGGTATCGATGCAGAGCGCCAGACCGGCACGCACGTAAATGGCCCGGCCTCATCCGTCAGTCCGGGACGGGAATGGTCTCCGCCAGCCGTCCCCCGATGCGGATCGGTTCGATACGCTGGGCGAGCCCGGTCCTGTCATCTGTCTCGACATAGACCCCGCACAGCGTGCCTTCACCAAGAGCCGGAGCATAGCGCTCTCCCGGCAGCTGGGTCGCAAAGCGCTGGATGGAGTTTTCCTTCTTCATCCCGATCACGCTGTCATAGTCGCCGCACATGCCGGCATCCGTCTGATAGCCCGTGCCGCCTTCCAGGATCATGAGATCCGCGGTGGGCACATGGGTGTGGCTGCCGACAACAAGGCTGGCGCGCCCGTCGCAATGATGGCCCATCGCCATCTTCTCGCTCGTCGCCTCGCAATGAATATCCACGATCATCGCATCGACGGCGAGGCCGAGCGGCATTTCATCCAGAACACGGTCGGCATGCTGGAAGGCGTTTTCCAGCTGCTGTTTCATGAACACATTGCCCTGGAGCTGGACCACGCCGACGCGGCGGCCATCATCGAGCACGAAGACATGAGCGCCCTTGCCGGGGGCGCCGGCGGCGGCCGGATAGTTGGCCGGACGCAGGAGACGCGGTTCGCGCGCAATATAGGTCAGGGCCTCGCGCTGGTCCCAGGCATGATCGCCCAGCGTCAGGCAATCGGCGCCCGCATTGAAGAAGTCGCCGGCGATGGATTCGGTGAGGCCGAAGCCGCCAGCGGCGTTCTCGCCATTCACGACGACGAAATCGAGTTTCAGGTCGCGGCGAAGGGCAGGCAGGTGGTCTGTCACCGCTACGCGGCCGGGCTTGCCGACGACATCTCCGAAATAAGCGAGTTTCATGGGGCAGCTATGCGCGTTCAGGGGGCAAAAGAAAAGGCGCGCCTCTCAGCGGGGAGAGGTGCGCCTTTGTTTTTGGGGTGATTTCCCGTTCAGGCCTATTTGTTGGAGGCCGAGAAGCCGAGATAATCCTTGGTGATCATGCTCGGATCTTCCATGGTCGAAAGGCTTTCCATCGAGACCGGCTCTTCAGGGTCGATCATGATGGTCAGCGTTTTCGGGTCCTGGATGAACGAAGACAGCGCGGTGCCAAGCTCGGTGGCGATGGCGACATCTACACCGGCCTGCTGGGCCATGAGCGGGGCCATGCCCATCATCTGTGAGGCCTGCGCGCGCATCTGCTCCGGGTCCTGACCGCTCTGGGCGGCGACAGCATTGAAGATGCGGTCAATGAGGCTGTCATCGCTGACGCGGATTTCGAGGCTGCCGATTTCCAGAGCGCCCATGGCTTGCTGCATGACCATTGGATCGGGCTCACCGCCCTCAGCAAGGGTTTCCATGTCCATGGAGGCGGCCAGCTGCTCGTTGAATTCAGCATAGCCGCTGATGTCGCCGCCATAGGAGAAGCGGGCGCCATCGACGAGCTCGAAATAATTATCGTCTGCCTCAAAGGTCAGCGCGTCTTTTTCCGGATCGTAATCGCTGATGCTGGCCATGCGAAGCTCAATGCCTTCATAGCCGATCATGCTGAGGCTCTCGGCCAGTTGGGCGCCGACTTCGCCGCCATCTGCATCGGCGTCGAGCGTCATGCTTGTGGGCTCGAGGACGAAGCGCACGGGCTTGCCATCATTGTTGCGCTCGACATAGGCGTCGACGGACGGCACGGCGAGGTCCATGCCTTCACCGGCGAAGGTGAAGTTATCCAGGGAGATGCGGTCATAGCCGGGCTCCATTGGATTGCTCATCATCATGCTCATCATGGCCGCGGCCATGGCTTCCTCATCGCCTGCATTCTGCTGCATGGCGGTCAGGAATTTGAGGTCGGCGCCGGACACACTCATGGAGTCGAGGCCGCCTTTGAAATTCATGTCGTCCTCATCGACGATGTCGAAGCTGAGGCCGCTGATCTCTGCCAGGGCCGCCTTGTCGCCGGTGAAGTCGCGCATATTGACCGAGCTCAGCTTGTACTTGCCCTCGGCTTCGGTGCCGGAGAAGTCGCCGGAAACATCCGAAACGGCCCAGGCATCGAAAGCAACCTGATCGACCGACGGGAAGTCGGCCGGTTCACCGGTACCAAGCGCGCCCGCAACCCATGCCGCCAGGGCCGGTGAAGGGTTGATCAGCTCGATCTCGCCCACGGTGAGCGTCGACGTGTCGGCCTCTTCGGGGGCGTCATAGGTGATGCCGCTGAAGCTCATGCGGGAGAAGGCAGCCTGGCCGTCGATCATGTCGAGGCCTTCGAAGACCAGCGAATCGATCGTCACGCCGTCCATGTCCGCGATCGTGACGTTGGAGAAGGTGGCGTTGGCGCCATCGACGTCCTTGGATTCGTAGGCGAGTGCGCCGTCACCGGAATTGGTGAGCATCATCGCCGAAATCACATCTGGTGCATCGGCTGGATCGCCTTCGCGAAGCGTGATTTCTTCAAGCGGTGCAGCTTCAGAGCCGCCGGACTGGTCGCACGCCGTCATCATGGCAATAGCCGCGACGCCGGAAAGTAGATATCTCATAGTGGGTTTCCCTAATGTTTTTGCAAACGATCTTGTTCGTCGCCACACTCAGCGAGACTTATCATGTTTGTCGATAAAGGCCAGAGTTTGACCCTGATCTCCTCAGACGGTCAAAATGTGAATGTTCGGCTGGAGATCAACCCGCGAGCAAAGCGTTTGATCCTTCGGCTCGATGAACGCGAGAGAGAGGCGGTTGCCGTCGCGCCCTCAAGGCGTCACCTGAAGGCTGCAGCGAAATTTGCCGCTGATCGTGCAGACTGGATCGCAGACCGGCTGGCCCAGCTTCCCGACCGCAATGGGCTTGCGCCCGGCTCTGTCTTTTCGCTGCGCGGCCAACCCTGCAGGATTTCGGTTGAGGGGCCGGGACGGCGCGCGGTTCTGGAGGCGGGAGAGGTCCAGACGCTGCGTCTGCCGGGAGAGGTGGAGACTGTAGGCCGGCGCGCCGAACGCTATCTCCGCAAGGCCGCCCGCGAGGATCTTTCTGCCGCGGTCACGCAATACTGCGCGCGCCTTGGCGTCGATGCCCGGCGTGTGAGTGTGAAGGATACCCGCTCAAGATGGGGGTCATGTACCTCCAATGGCGGGCTCGCCTTCTCCTGGCGGCTCATCATGGCGCCGCCGAGCGTGCTCGACTATGTCGCCGCCCATGAATGCGCTCACCTTCTCGAGATGAACCACAGCCCGCGCTTCTGGGCGCATGTCGCCAGATGTTGCCCGGACTGGAAGCGTGAGCGCGCCTGGCTGCGCCGGCATGGCGGCGAGCTGCACGCCGTCAGCTTCTAGGCTTCAGTTTCTAGGCTTTCTGGGCCTCACCGCTCTTTGCATCCTTGCCGGAAGGGGTTTGCGGTGTGGAAGGCTGCGGCTGCTGGTCCGGGGCAAAGCTGATGATGGTCGCCCCTTCGCCGCCGCGCGCCTCACGGCTCGGCCCCAGAAGGACGAGTGTGCCGTCCGGGCGGATCTCGGCAACCAGGTCGCCTTTCGGCCGCTCGGCCAGATACTGCTCCAGCGTGTACTTGTCGGTGAGCCGCGTGCGCGAGAAATTCCAGCCGCGATACTGGTCGCGGATCAGCCCGTCATAGGTGCGCCCGCGCCGGATCAGCGTGCGCCCGCGCGCCGAGGAGCCGACCGACTTGTCATCGGTCTCATCGCCTTCGGAAAGCGAAAGCTGGTAGACGCGGTGGCGGCCGACTTCCGGGGCAAACTGGCTGCACACCAGCGCATTGTGGGAATCATTGGTCGACAGAGCGACCACGGTCGCGAACCGTGAATGGTCGAGCCGGATTTCGGCGTCCTCTGAAAGAACTTCGCCAAGGAAGGTGTCGAGACCGGCCTCACGCGCGGGCCGGAGGCGCCTGTAATTGCTGTCTGCAACGATGACATCGATCTTCACCGATTTCAGCGCCTTGGCGAATTCCACACTCCAGGAATTGGCGCCCACCAGCAGGACACCCGGCTTTTCAGACCGCGCGAGGCCAAGACGCCGGGCCAGCGGGCCAATGGTGAAGCCATGCAGGACAACGGTGGTAAACACCATCGCAAAAGCGAGCGGCACGATCTGGTCTGCACCGGAGAAATAGAAGCGGCCCTCGCGGGACAGGTCCACCAGAAGCGAGCCGAACAGGCCGGAGACGGCGACAGCAACGATACCGCGCGGCGCGATCCAGCCAAGGAGCAGCGCCTCCTTGCGGCTGAGCGTGCCAATGGTCGCGATCCAGACCGAAAGCGGGCGCACCAGGAAGAGCATCACCAGAAGGAAAAGCAGCGTGTTCATGTTCAGCGCCGATGCAATCGTCGCCGGCGTGAGGTCCGCGGTCAGGATGACGAAAACGCCCGAAACGAGCAGAACCGCGATGTCTTCCTTGAACTTGCGAAGTTCCGAAAGGTCTGCGAGCTTGGAATTGGCGAGCGTCATGCCATAGGCGGTCACGGCGACGAGGCCGATTTCCTTCTCGACCTCTTCGGCGAGCGCGTAACACAGGATGATCGAGGCGAAGATCAGCGGTGCCTTGAGGTATTCCGGCGTCCAGCCGGCGCGGAAGGCGCGCGAGATGGCGAGCCCGAAAACGATGCCGAGCCCAACGCCGATACCGGCAGCTGCGAGGATCCAGAGCCCGGCCGCGAATGTGGAATCGCCCTGGCTGGCCACGCGGATGATTTCATAGGCGGCCACAGCAAAGAGGGCGCCGATCGGATCGTTGACGATGCCTTCCCATTTCAGGAACTGCGCCGGACGGCCAGAAAGCTTGGACTGGCGCATCAGCGGCATGATGACGGTCGGGCCGGTCACGACCATGACGCCGGCAAAGACGATGGCACTCGCCCAGTCGAGGCCGGCGGCATAGTGCGCGGCGAGCGAGCCCAGAATCCAGGCGAGCGGGCCACCGAAGAACACCACGCGGCGGACGGCCGCGCCCGCATCACGAAGGTTCTCGAATTTCAGGATGAGGCCACCCTCGAACAGGATGACGGCGACGGAAAGGGATACGATCGGGCGGAGAAGGTCGCCGAACGTGCCCGACGGGTTCAGCAGCGGATCGCCAAAGATGAGCTGCCAGATGGGACCGGCTGCAAGGCCGGCTAGCGCCATGAGCACGATGGCGGGCGCCTGAAGGCGCCAGGCAAGCCATTGCGCGCCAAGACCCAGCGCGCCGATGAGCGCGCAGGCAAAGATCAGGCTTTCAGAGCCTGTTCCGGCAAGGATGAGATTCAGATCCGGCATATGTTTTCAGGGGTCCGTGGGTTTCAGGCCGCGGCGGTCTGGTCTTCGCGCGAGAAATCGAAGCCGATCTCCCGGGTGCCATAGTCGCCCGCTTCATAATGGTCGATCCTGGACTGAAACCAGGTCTTCAGATGGTTGAAGAGATAGTCGAACAGACGGGTCGAGTCCTCATCGGTTAGGGGCAGGTTCAGGGTAAACGACTCCCCGCCCTGAATGTCCAGCACAAACCGGTTGCCGATCTTCTGGCACTGGGTCGTGATTCTGATCCAGTCAGTGCCGCCTGTGACCCGGACGGCCAGGCCGAATGCAATGGGCCCAAGCGGACGAAAGCCGCGCGGCGGGACAGAAAAAGCCTGATCACCATAAGGCTTGGGCTGGAATTCACCCTGCGGCGGAACGAGCTGCACGCAGATCCCGTCAGACGCGTCGAGATAGTCGCAAAAGCCGGACCGCACCTGTTCTGCCAGCTGGCGGACGCGCGCATAATTCTCGGCGGCAAGGTCCTGATAGACCTTTGCGATCGCTTTCAATTCCTCGAAACGGGACATGCGAGGGACTCCGGCTGCCTCTTGCGCTCGCAGCAAACTAGGGGCCCGGAGGCCCGAATGCGAGTCGGCGGGTGAATTTACTTTTAGGTTTCTCAGGCCACCCGGCCCGGGCGCGCCGCCGGAAAGGCCGCGACATTTGATGAGGGCGGATCGACATCTTCCACGGCTGGCCGCAGATGCACGGGCAGCCCGGCCCGCGCGAGTTCCACCGCTGTCGAGGGCGCAACCCCCTCATGCCAGGCCGTGATCACTGTGCGGATTGTCTCAAGGTACAGTATTTCTTCATCGACCACCTGACCGAAACGCGCCGCCAGCGGCCCGACAAGCCCATAGGCGAGGAAGACGCCGAGAAATGTGCCGAGAAGCGCTGTAGCGATCATCGGGCCAAGAACATCCGGCGACTGGTCGATCAGGCTCATCGTCTTGATGATGCCGAGCACCGCTGCAACGATACCCAGCGCGGGCAGGGCGTCCGCCAGCGAGTTGAGGGCACCCACAGCGCGGTGGCGGGTCTGCGCGGCACTGGCGACGGCATCGTCGAGGTGCGCGCCGACGGGCGACTTGCCTCCGGGATTGAGGGCATGCAGCCGCAGGCTGTCAGTGATCATCGCGGTCGCCGTGCTGTCGGCAAGAAGACGCGGGCGGCTGGTAAAGAGGTCTGAGGTTTCCGGGCTCTCTATGTCGGCTTCGATGGCCAGCATGCCGCCACGGCGGGCGCGGCGCAGGAGATCATTGAGGCCGCTGAGCAGGTCAGCATAGTCGGCGCGGGTCCATTTTGCTCCGCGCATGGCTTTCGCGATTCCGGCCAGCGCATCGCCGGCCACGCGCGGCGAATTGCCAATGACAAGCGTGCCGAGCCCGGCCCCGCCGATGAGAGCGAGTTCGAAGGGAAGGGCGCTGAACAGGGCCGGGCTGCCGGTAAAAACCAGCGCGCCCGCGATAAGGACAACGACCATGAGAAGGCCGAACAGTTGGAACATGACATGGCTCCGGAAGAAGGGTCAGCCAAGAGGTCTAGCAGGTCAGGCTTTAGATATGGTTTCCGTCCATTTCCGGCGTTGAGCTGACGCAAGGGCGCGCTTGTAATTTGTCGCAGCCGGCCCGAAGAGAAGGCATGACCGATCAACCCGCACCGCAGCTCGGACGCGACCGGCCGGACCGCAGGGGCGCGTTCCGGCTGCTCTTCTTTGCCCTGCTGGCTGTGGGCGCGGGGAACACAATGCTGGTGAGCGCCATCCTGCCGCCGCTCGCGCGAGATTTGGGCCTGCCCGACTGGATGGCGGGGGCGATCTTCTCGCTCTCTGCAGCGCTCTGGACGATCACATCTTCCTTCTGGGGCCGCAAAAGCAACGACTGGGGCAGGCGCCCTGTTGCCGCGCTCGGCATGCTTGGGTTTTCCATCTCGATGCTGCTTTTCGGTACCAGCGCGGCGCTCGCAATGGCCGGTTATCTGGAAGGCTCGGTCGTCATCTTTATCTGCCTTCTCTTCTCACGCACCCTGTTCGGCCTCTTCGGGTCGGGGACCAATCCGGCCGCGCAGGCCTATATCGCCGACCGGACGAGCCGGGACAAACGAACCGAGGAGATCGCCTCCCTGACATCGGGCTTCAGCTTCGGTGCCGTGGCCGGACCTGCCTTCGCGGCAGCGGCGGGCGCCGTGTTCGGTCTGCTGACGCCGGTCTTCATGATCAGCGCGGCAGCCGCCGTTCTTTCCTTCCTGATCTATACAAGGCTGCCGGAGCAGACGGCGCCGCGAAAGGAAGCGGGCCTCAAGACCAGCGGCAAGAAGGAAGGCGACGGGCTGTGGCGCGATCCGCGCGTCTACCCCTATCTCATCTTTGCGATTGGCCTGTCAGTGGTAACGGGCACGCTGACGCAGACCTTTGCCTTTGCGATCATGGACAAGATCGGCGTCGACGGGGCTGAGGCGATGCAGTTTACCGGTCCGGCCTATACAGTGGGCGCGGCCGGCACACTGATCGCGCAGCTCGTCATCATTCCCCGTCTCAAGATGACCAACCGGACCCTGATGGTGACCGGCGCCCTGACGCTGTCGGTCGGAGCATTCATGATCGTGCCGACAAGTGAATTTGCCGTCCTGGTTCTGGCGCAGTTCTTTGTCGGACTGGGGCAGGGTCTTGCACGGCCGGGCTTTTCAAGCGGTGCCTCTCTTGCGGTGGGCTCCAGCCTTCAGGGCAATGTGGCCGGCCTTGTCATCTCTGCCAATGGGATGGGCTTTATCGTCAGTCCCTTCTTTGGCCCGTGGACCTATGAACATGTCCATCAGAGCGCGCCTTTCATCGGCGCGGGTGTCGTGCTTCTTGTCATGGCGGTTTTCGCCCGCCGCGTCTTTCCGGCCAATCAGGTCTATCAGGACGATGACGATCAGCCGGAAATCTACGACTAGGCGGGCGGCCTAGCTTCTGAGCTGGGCCAGCACCGCATTGAGCGCGGGTTTGGAGGGATAGCCGTCGGCCACCAGTCCATTGGCCTGCTGGAAACGCTGCAAGGCCCCGCGTGTGCCGGACCCGACTATGCCGTCGACGCCGCCGGCATCATAGCCAAGCTGGTTGAGCGCGGACTGAAGCTGCTTCACTTCCTCAATTGTCAGCCGCTCCATATCGCGCGGCCACGCGGCGACCGGCCCATATTGTCCGCCCAGCCCGTCGGCGAGGAGACCGACGGCGAAGGCATAGCTGTTGGACCGGTTATAGGTCTTGAAGACCTCGAAATTGCGGAAGAGGAGGTATTTCGGCCCGGTCGCGCCCGCAGGCAGCCAGAGCTGGGCATAGTCGCTGTCGGAGGCGCCGAAACTGCCGCCGCGGATGGGGGTGAGGCCCTGCGCCTTCCAGGTGGAGAGGCGCCGGTCATTGCCATCGGCCATCGACCAGTCAAAGCCCTGCGGCGCGATCACTTCGGTGCCCCATGGCTGATCGAAACGATAACCGGAGGCAGAGAGATAATTGGCCGCCGAGGCCAGCGCATCGGGCGCCGAGGTCCAGACATTGGCGAGGCCGTCGCCATCATAGTCCTGCGCATAGGTCAGATAGGTGGTCGGCATGAACTGGGTATGGCCCATCGCCCCCGCCCAGCCGGAGCCAAGCTGATCGACGCGGGCATAGCCGTTTTCGACAATCTCGAAGAGGGCCGTGATCTGACTTTCGGCGAAGCTGCGGCGGCGCCCTTCCACGGCCATGTTCGCCAGCGTGTTCGCGGCGCTGAAATCGCCCATATAGCCCCCGAAATTCGTCTCCATGCCCCAGATGGCGCCCAGCACTTCGCGGTTGACGCCATAGGTCTGTTCGATGCGGTCAAAGACAGGGCCGAGCTCAGCCAGCTTGCGCTGGCCGGTCTCGAAGCGCGCATCCGTGACGGCGGTGGACAGGTAGTCCCAGATCGCCTTTGCGAACTCAGCCTGGTTTGCAACTTCCGACTGATTGTCCGGGCCGAGATAGATGTCCAGCGGGCGGATATCCTTCAGGAGTGCATAGACGAGAGCCGGATTGTGGCCTTCGGCGCGGGCGCGCATGGCAAAGTCCTCGCGCCAGGCGTCCATCTCGGCATTGCCGGTGGGATCGAAGGGGCCGGTGGGCCCTGAAAAGGCGGTGGCATCCGGGGAGCCGGCCGGGTCGCCCGGCACGGCGGCGGGGCCAGTGTTCGCGGCCGGAACCGTGACGGGCGTACTGACCGGCTGCTGGGCCTGTCCCTCCGGTGGCTGCACCGGATATGTCTTCTGGGAGGGCGGTGTCGGCGCCGGGCCTGCCTGCGGGGCGGGCTCAGGGGTGGCCGCACAGGCGCCAAGCAGGCCGGCAAGTGTAGTGGCCAGTGCTAGGCGATTGAGGACCTTGGGTCTAAGCGTCATATGGCGAATCTTCCTTTTACCGTCGCGGTGCGTGTGCGGCGTTGACTCTGTATAGTCCATTCTGTATCTGGCGCCCCTTACGAGTTTTCAAAGATCGCCGGGGCACTCCCATGAAAGTTAAGTCTTCACTGAAATCCTTGAGAACGCGCCACCGCGATTGCAAGGTCGTGCGCCGCAAGGGCCGGACATACGTCATCAATAAAACCGACCCCCGCTTTAAAGCAAAGCAGGGCTAAGCAGAAGATGAACGCATCAGCCGGGTGGAGGATTTCTGCCTGTGTCTGACCGCATCATCCTGTTCGACCTCGGGAATGTCATTCTCGAATGGTCGCCGGTTCGTCTTTACCGGAAGATCTTTCCGAGCGCGGCAGAGGCTGAAGCCTTCTGCCGCGACGTCTGTAATATGGCCTGGCATGTCGAACATGACCGGGGCCGCACCTTCGCGGAGGGTGTCCGCCTGCTGAAGCAGGACTTCCCGCATTATGCAGATGAGATCGATGCCTGGCATGGCCGATGGTTCGAGATGTTCGACGGCTATGTGCCCGGCGTCCTGCCGCTGATGGGGCGTCTGGAAGAGGCGGGCTACCCGCTTTACGCCCTCTCCAACATGTCGCATGAGGTCTGGCCCGAAACGCGCGAGCGGTTCGCCATGCTCAAAATCTTCCGGGACGCGGTCATCTCAGGTGCCGAGGGACTGATCAAGCCGGACCGCGCGATCTATGACGTTGCGCATGAGCGGATGGGCCGGCCCGACAGGGCCTCTGTCTTTTTTATCGATGACAGCCAGAAAAATGTCGACGCCGCGCGCGATTTCGGCTTCCGGGCACACCGGTTCACGACCGCTCAGGCGCTGGAAGCAGCGCTTGTCGAGGAAGGCATATTGCAGCCTGCCACCTGATCGCCGCAATCGGGCCTTGCCGAGACCGCAGCGACACTCATACTCAAGGGCATGCTGAAAGCGCTTTTCATCGCAGGACTTATCTCTGTCAGCGGCCCCGCCTATGGGCCGAGCGACGAGATGTTCGAGGAGCTGAAGAATGCCCCCAGCGAGGAAGCGGCACACAGCACGGCGCTCGACATCTGGGCGGCATGGCTGGAAAGCGGATCGGCGGCTGCCGACCTCGTCATGGAGCGCGCCGTCGCGGCCCAGTCGGCCGGCGAGCTTGAGCTTGCACATGAACTCTATGACCGGGTGATCGCCATCCAGCCGGACTATGCCGAAGCCTATAACCGGCGGGCATCGGTCTTTCTGATGGAAGAGAATATGCCCGAAGCCCTGCGCGACGTGAATGAGGCGCTGCGGCTTGAGCCGCGCCATTTCGGGGCGTGGACGGGACTGGGGCGTATCCTCGAAGAACTGGGCGCGAAGGAAGAAGCGCTTGAGGCGTATCGCGAGGCCCTGAAGATCCATCCGCAACTTGAGGCGGCGCGCGCGGCCGAATCCCGGCTGACGCGTGCGCAGAACGGTCAGGGGCTTTGAAGATCTTCCTGCTCGGCCTGCTCCTCCTGCTGGCGCTTGGCGGTGTCGGGGCGTGCGTACACAGCGCGATCTATACCAGTAATGTGGAAGAGAAATATCCGCCCGTCGGCGAGTTCGTCGAGGTGAACGGGGCAAAGGTCCATGTCATCACAGCAGGTGAGACCGGCCCGCCCGTCCTGATGATCCATGGCGCGTCGGCGAATGCCCGCGAATACACATTCACCCTTGCGCCGCGTCTTGAAGAGAATTTCCGCGTCCTGATGGCGGACAGGCCGGGCCATGGCTATTCCACCCGGCCGGAAGACGATGAGGAACTGGGCGTGCAGGCGGCCCAGATGGCGGGTGTGCTGCGGGCCTTTGCGCCCGGCGAAAAAGCTGTGGTCGTCGGTCATTCCTATGGCGGCGCCGTGGCGCTCAGGCTGGCGCTCGATTTTCCGGACATGGTGAGCGGCGTCGTGCTTCTGGCGCCGGTGACCCATGACTGGGGCGGGGGCGGCGAAGCCTGGTACAACAAGGTTGCAGGCCCGCCCATTATCGGCCCCGTCTTCTCCCAGCTCGTGCCACTGGTGGGCCCTTCCATGGTGAAAAGCGGCGTGGATGGCGTGTTCGATCCGCGCGAGGCGCCTGAGGATTATTATGCCGAGGCAGCCATCGGACTTCTCTTCCGGCCGCCCAACTTCCGGGCCAATGCCGACCAGATGAACGCCTTGCGTGGCGAACTTGCCGCCCAGCAAAGCCGCTATCCAGAGCTGGATATGCCGGTGGTGCTGTATTCAGGCGCAAAGGACACGGTGATCGATCCCAAACTCCATGCCGGGAAGATCAAGACACAGGTCACCGATTTCGACCTCGTCAAACTGCCCGATACCGGCCACATGCCCCACCATGCGCATGGCGGCGATGTGGCCGATACGATCAGGCGTCTGGCTGACGGGGCCGATCAGTCCTCATAATCGACGAGACCGCTTGCGAGCCCCATCACGTGAAAGATCTCGTTCTGCTCGATCGTGCCGCGGACGAGTTCTGCACCCGGCCCGCGGGCAAAGACCGGAACGTCCTCGCCAGCATGGGTTTCAGATCCGTAGAGGACCAGTGTCTGCTGGTGAAAGTCCTTGTCGGTCGTGTCGACATTGGTGAGGTCTTCGCGCGCACAGTCCTCTTCGCCGGGCTTGCAGGCCGTCTGGCCATTTGCATAGCCGAGAGTGGTGTACGGCTTGCCGTCATCGGCGCGGGCGAGACCGCCCGGTCCATAGGCGACCTTGCCGAGGATGGGATTGCCCCGGACCGGATAGCCGGCAATCGTCATCGTATGCGAATGGTCGGCGGTCACGATGATCAGCGTGTCGTCCGGGTCGGTCATGTCGACAGCGGTCTGTACCGCTTCATCCAGCGCGGCCGTATCACCCAGCGCACGGGCCGCATTGACGGCATGGTGGGCGTGATCGATGCGCCCGCCCTCGACCATAAGGACATAGCCGTCCTCATTCTGCGACAGGCGCGTGATCGCCGCTTCCGTCAGTTCTGCCAGTGAAGGTTCCCCGGCCACATCCTCTTCGCGGTCGAGATCATATTGCATGTGCGAGGGCTCGAAGAGGCCGAGGACCCGGGTGTCGCTGGCAAAGTCTACCCCGTCAAAGCCTGCCTTGTCGGTGATGTAGACGTGGCCCGGCAGATCGGTCCAGGCTTTGGTGAGATCGGCTTCATCGCGCCGCTGACCGGCTGGCTCGCCGCTTTCCGGGTCCGTCATGGAAGACGGAAAGAAGGCGCCGCGCCCGCCGCCAAGGACAATCTCGAAGCCGTCGCCGGCCTCCCATTCGACCAGCTGGCGGGCAATGTCCTTGCAATCTGTGCCGCCGACCTGCGCGTCGTCTTCCCAGTTGCGGTCTGCGCTTTCGGCATAGGTGGAGGCAGGCGTGGCATGGGTGATGCGGGCGGTGGAGACAATGCCAGTCGCAAGCCCGGCGTTTTCGGCGATTTCAAACAGGGAATCGGTGCTCTGCCCCTCAACCGAGGCGCAGTTGCCATAAGCGATGCCAGAGCGCAGGCCGAGCGTGCGTGACAATGTCTTGACGCCTGTGACCAGTGCCGTCGCCGTGGCGGCGCTGTCTGGAACCTGTGCATCATGGCTGTAGGTCTTGGAGAAGGCCGAATAGGGCAGGCTCTCCATGGCGAGGCGGTAGCTCTCGCCATCCAGGCCCTTTTGCTGACCGGCATAGATGCGCCCCGCCGTGACGGTGGAAACGCCCATGCCGTCGCCGACAAACAGGATCACATTCTTGGCCTGCGGCACGAAATCGGCGCCCGCGCGGGTCTTCACCGCCCCCGACGCCGTCACGTAATAGGAGTCGCTGGCCTGCTGCGGCACCACGCCGGCGCGCACGGGCGCGGCAGTTTCCGTGGCTGGCGCGCTGGCTTCATCGACGGTGCTGGCGGTCGTGCAGGCAGCCAGCACAACCATGCTGGTCATGCCGAGGAAGATCGGGCGTAGGTTGCGGGCAAGCGGTCTGTTCATGGCGATGGTCTCCTTTGCTCAAGGGCGGGTTGTAGCTTCGGCCTGTGACGGTTTTGACAATTTGCGGCGCCGGCGTTTTACCCCGCCCTGCGAGAGCCAGATCCCGAACAGGATGAGGACCCCGCCCGCGCCCTGTATGCCGGTGAGCGTCTCGCCAAAAAGCTGCCAGGAAAGTGCGGCGGCGAAGACCGGCTGGATCAGTACGATAATGCCTGCAATCGCAGCCGGCGTGCGGCCGAGCCCTGCGATGATAAGGCCCTGTCCACCGACCTGCGCGGCAAGCGCAAGGAAAAGCGGCACCCTGAAACCTTCGAGCGTCTCGGGGAAGACGCGTTCGCGCGCGATGAGCACGATAAGGAAGGCAACGGCTGACTCGACAACTGTCAGCCAGAAGATGACATCCATTGCGCCCAGCCGGTTACGCGCGAGCTTTGAAAAGAGCATGTAGCCTGCCACCATGATGGCCGCGCCGACCGCCATGAGATCCCCGCGAATATCGGCCTGACCCTCAGAGCCTCCGCCCTGCGACAGGGCTGCCGCCCCGATGATGGCGACCACAACGGCGATGAACCAGATCGGTTTTGGCCGCTCTTTCAGCACCATCCAGGCGATAAAGCCGACACAGACATTGCCCATATTCACGATGAAAGTCGCGTTGGCGACGGTGGTGAGCGTAAGCGCCCAGTGCCAGAGCGCGATATCGATGGCAAACAGCGTGCCGGCCAGGATCACATAGGGGTCGATCCGCTTCGGCAGCCGCCGTTCAATCCCGACCAGCAGGACGAACAGCATGGGGATGGCAAACGTATAACGCCAGAAAGCAATGGCCTGGGGGCCCAGCGTGTCGAGACCAAAGCGCAGGCCGATCGGTGCCAGACCGATACACAGGCCGCCAAGCAGGAGCAAAAGAGGGCCAAGCCAGCTACGGGCTGCTGCGGTATCGCTCATGATGACTTGTCCTCAAACGCCCGCGAGCCGTTTCACATCTTCGGGCGTTAGCCCGTCTTCCCGCAGGCTCGCAAGGCTTTTTGATGCAAACCGTTTGGCGAGCTTCTTGCCGTCCGGCCCCTTGATCAGGGGATGGTGGGTATAGACCGGTGTCGGCCAGCCCATCAGCGCCTGCAGCAGGACATGGATGTGGGCAGCATCCTCAAGATCGGTGCCGCGAATGACATGGGTGATGCCCTGCAGCGCGTCATCATGCGTGCAGGCGACATGATAGGCGGTGGGCGCGTCCTTGCGGGTGAGATTGATATCGCCGTGGAGTTCGGGGCGGGCCTTTTCAACTGAACGCGCGCCATCCAGGCCGAGCGTCTCATAGCTCATGCGATGATAGGCCGGGCCAAGATAATCCCGGCATTTCTCCAGTGATAATCGCCACGCGAAAGGCGCCTCGCCGGCAAGGCGTTCGGCCTCAAGCTCTGCAGGAAGCGGACGCCCGGTAAAGGGTGTGTCTGCGGGCAATCCGGCAGCTTCTGTCTCTTCGGCCATTTCCCGGCGCGTGCGGAAGCAGCGATAGGTCAGGCCAAGTTCTGTCAGCCGCTCGACGACTTTCTTATAGTCGGCAAAATGTTCTGACTGGATGCGCGGTGTGCCGGGCCACGTAAAACCGAGCCAGCTCAGGTCCTCGAAAATACCATCGGTATATTCCGGCCGGCACCGTGTCTGGTCGATATCCTCGATGCGCAGCAGAACCTGCCCGCCCGCGCGGTCTGCCGCTTGCCAGACATGAAAGGCAGACGCGGCATGGCCAAGATGCAGCCGCCCCGTCGGGGACGGGGCAAAACGGGTCAGGTAATCGCTCACCCGGCCCGCTTAGCAGATCACCTCAAGCACTGACACCTGTGGGCATGGGGCAGGAGACGCCCGTACCGCCAATACCGCAATAGCCATTGGGATTCTTGGCGAGATATTGCTGGTGATAGTCCTCGGCGTGGTAGAACTCGTCCAGCGGGCGAATCTCGGTGGCGATCGGTCCGCGGCCGCTTTCATTCAGCGCTTTCTGGAAGGTGTCACGCGTTGCGGCGGCAATCTTTTCCTGCTCTTCGGTCGTGGTGAAGATGGCAGAGCGGTACTGCGTGCCGACATCATTGCCCTGGCGCATGCCCTGGGTCGGATCATGATTTTCCCAGAATGTGCGGATGAGGTCGGTCGCCGTCACTTTGGAAGGGTCATATACGACGCGCACAACTTCGGTGTGGCCGGTCTGTCCGGAGCAGGTTTCCTCATAGGTCGGGTTGGGTGTCTCGCCGCCAGCGTAACCGGCCTGCGTGACCCAGACGCCGTCCATCTGCCAGAAGATGCGCTCCACGCCCCAGAAACAGCCCATGCCGAAGACGATTTCCTCAAACCCTTCGGGAACAGGCGCGCTCATATCGTTGCCGTTCACGAAATGGGTGGTGGATGTGGGGATGGGCTGGTCGCGCCCGGGCAGGGCCTCGCCCTTTTCGGGCAGCGCTGCAGGTTTGCGGCTAAAGAACATGGTCGTCGTCCTTTCGGTCTCTCTGCGGCCAATATGGGGTTTCAGCAGCCAGGAAACAATCACGGGCTTGCGACCTACCGCTTCCATCCTCTATAGACGCGCCCTTACGGTGAGGTGGCCGAGTGGTTGAAGGCGCACGCCTGGAACGCGTGTAGGCGGTAACCCCGTCTCCAGGGTTCGAATCCCTGTCTCACCGCCATTTTCCTGTTCCAGAAAACCCAGTATCTAGGTCTGTCGGCCGGGCTGCCCGGCCTTGCGCACCATTGCCCCTTTTCTCAGCAGACATGCAGCGCGTTTCCTATTTCAGGTATCTGCTAAAATATTGCTTTACTTTTCTCGGGTTAAGTTTCGCGGCTTGACTGAGGACGACCTGATGCAACCGAGCCTGGAAAACGTGCGGGAAGCTGCGCGTCTTCATTGCCTTCGCAGGATGAAGATCCTCGATTCTGCTTCAGACGATGCATTTGATGCAATCACGCGCGCCGCCGCGCGGCATTTCCAGACGCCGATCGCACTTGTTTCGCTCGTGGATGAAAAACGCCAGTGGTTCAAGTCGCGCGTCGGTCTGGACGTCTGCGAAACCGACCGCGAGCATTCCTTCTGCGCGCATGCCGTGGCCATGCGTGACATGTTCATTGTTGAGGATGCACAGAAAGACCCGCGTTTCCAAGCCAATCCGCTCGTAACCGGCCCTCCTTTCATCCGCTTCTATGCCGGTGCTCCGATCAACGTAAATGGTTATGATCTCGGCACGCTCTGCGTGATCGATACAGAGCCAAGAACGTTCAGCGCCGTCGAACAGCGTGAGCTGAAGCGCATGGCACATCTGGCTAAAAGGCAGATCAAGCTGAAGGCGAGAATGGCCGGTCTCGAACCGGTTCAGGCGCTTGCGCCCGAGTAACGTGATGGCCCAATTAGACCTTTCAGAGATTCTGGATACGGTTCCCTACGCCGTCTTCATAAAGGACAGTCAGCACCGCTGGGTCTATGGAAACGCCGCGTTCCGCGAGCTGATCGGGGATGATTTCCTCGGCAAGGACGACAGGGACCTGTTCGGTGAAGAGCAAGTGCAGGTCTTCTGGCGTGAGGACGCACGTGTCTTCGCGGGTGAGGAAAGCCTCAATGAAGAAGAGATCGGGGAAAACCGTTTCGCGATCACCAAAAAGGTCCCGTTCAAGCTGCCGGACGGCACGACGGGTCTGCTGGGCATCATCATCGACTATATCGCCACCTCATCAGGTGAGCTGGACAAAAAGGTCCCGGCTGTGGATCTGGGCGGTTTCGAACCGCAGATGACGGCGCTGAAGCGCCGTCTGGAAGAAGCGCTGAGAGAGAAGAACCTTGCGATCGAGGTGGCCTATACAGATGCGGCGACGGGTCTGCGCAATCGCCACGGCCTGGAGGCTGACCTCGCCCGCCAGATCGCCGTCGCGGATCAGACCGGCAGGCCCTTCGCGCTCGCGCTGCTGGACCTCGATAATTTCAAACGCATCAATGACCGTTTTGGCCATGCCGCAGGCGATGAGGTCTTGAAGGTGATTGGCCGGAGGCTGAAGGAAATTCCCAGCGTCATCAGCGTCGGCCGCATCGGCGGCGATGAGTTTGCGATCATCACAGAGAAAATAGATCAGACAGATGAGGCTCGGAACGAGCGACTGGAGCGTCTGCGGCAAATTATTTTCCGGCCGATTTTTGCTGGGGACAGAGAGCTGCAAATCTCTGGCTCGGCCGGCGTGTGTATTTATCCTGCTGATGCCAGCACGGGCTCTGAGCTTCTCAGCCGGGCGGATATGGCCTTGTTCTCAGCCAAGCGCAGCGACCAGTTCTCGGCGAAAATCTTCGATAGCGCCACCTTGGTCGCCTATCAGCGCCGTATCCAGATTGAGGAAAAGCTTCCTGAGGCTATTCGCAACGGCGATATTGTGCCGGTCTATCAGCCGATTGTCTCCAGCACGACCCGCCGCGCGGTGGGTGTTGAAGTTCTGGCGCGGTGGCGCAATGAGGATCTGGGGCTGGTCAGCCCCGACGAATTCATTTCGACGGCTACCGATATCGGCGTCATCGGCAAGCTGGACCGTGCGATCTTCTCGCAGGCCATGCACGATACACGGGCCTGGCTTGAGAACGGGCAGATCGACTTTGTCTCGCTGAATGCCTCGCCGATGGACGTGGTCTCTCCGGGCTATGCGGCCGATTTCCTGCGCCGGCTGAAAGAGGCCGGAATCAGCCCGGACCATATATGTCTCGAGATTCTGGAATCCTCGATTGTCGAGGATGTGAGTTCCGCGCGCCGCAATCTCGGCAAGCTTCGCGATGCTGGCGTAGAAATCGCCCTTGATGATTACGGAACCGGCTATTCGAATTTGCGGGCCCTGCTCGACATGCCGCTCGACAAGCTGAAGATCGACAAATCCCTCGTCTGGGGGATCGAGAAAGACGACAAGGTGCTCGATCTTGTCATTTCCCTGGTCCAGCTTGGCCGGGCGCTTGAGCTGACAACGGTTGCCGAAGGGGTCGAAACCAATGCCCAGAGCGCCTTTATCGAAGGAGCGGGCTGTCCGGAGCTCCAGGGATATCTTTTCTGCAAGCCCCAGAGCCGGGCGGCCCTAGACGAGTGGTTTGCGACGCAGGCCCCTGCGGCCGAGGGAAGCGGCGAATCCCTCAAAAGCCCGGTCTAGGCGCATCGCCCTTCTTCCCGGACGCTTTTGAAACAATGTTCAGCAGTCTGCGTTCGCGGGGACATGTTCAACTTCATCAGCCAGAACGCCGCCGCGATCAGCGCCATAGCCAATGTCATCATGGTGCTGGTCTGGATCACCTATCTGCAGCTCCTGCTGAACAGCTTCATGCGCCAGCGCCGGTCCAGCCTGATCATCTCCTGTTCGGTCAGTCCGAATGACCAGCCCACCTGTTTCATGTCCAATATGAGTGAAGGGCGTTTTCACATCCAGAATATCGCGGGCACAGTTATGGTGGATGGAGAAAGCTACCGCGCGGACATTACCGAACCGACGGCGGACAACCACGAAACCTCCTTTCAGCGTCCGCTGGCCGATGGCCAAAGCCTGGACCTTGGCCTCTTCAGGGAGCTTCTGGAACGGGTGGAAGCGGCAGAGACAGGTCTGCCCTCAGATGTACTGCGCAAGCACGGTGAGATCGATTTCTATATCATCGTGATCGGCATCCATGGAGCCAGCCGCAAGGCCGTGGCTGCGCGCCGCGGGTTTCGTCTTCACCTTGAGGACGGCGACCTCAAGGCGTCCGGCCTTGTGCGGCACACCGAACAATTCCGCTGGGGCCCGGCCCGCCGGCGGATCGTGCAGGAAAGCACGGTCATCAACTAGCGCGGGGCCACGGCCCGCCCGGCAAGGCGCGAGAGAACATTGACCAGACGCGCGTCGCTATAGGGCTTGGAAAGCATATCCATCTCGCGGAATCCATCGGGCAGCGTGTCCCGTCCATAGCCCGTCGCAAAGGCAAAGGGTATCGCCCGCTCGGCGAGGGCGGCGGCCACCTTGTCCACCCGCTCGCCATGCAGGTTCGCGTCGAGCAGGACGAGATCGGGCTCGGTTTTCGACAGTATATCGAGAGCTTCGCTGACACTGGCAGCCGTGCCTACGACATCGAAGCCGAGCTGTTCGAACTTGAACTCCAGATCCATGGCGACGATGGCTTCGTCTTCCACCAGCAGCGCTTTCAGCCCGTCAAAACTGGTCACCGCGACAGCTGGCTTGTCGCTGGCAGGTTGCGGGCCTTCAGAGGGCGCCGTGCCGATATCATCCCGGTCCTGCACGTTGAACTCAATGCGGGCCTCAAGACCGTCCGGCCGGTAGCTGATCGTGGACGTTCCGCCGCTCGCTGCCAGCGTCTTTTTGATGAGCTGGGTGCCGAAGCCGGGCGTCTGCGGTTCGCTTACTGATGGGACACCGCTTTCGGACCAGACCAGCACCAGCCGGTCTGCGGCGTTCGGCGCGCGCTCCCAGCTGACCGAAAGGCGCGCCTGATCAAGGGAAAGCGCCCCGAACTTACGCGCATTTGTCGTCAACTCGTGCAGGATCAGCGCAAGATGGGTTACCAGCGTGCCGCGCAAGGTCACGTCCGGCCCGGAAAGCGTAATGGAGCTGTCGAGTTCAGCGTCAGAGCCGATTTGCGAGGCCACGAGATCGCGCAGGCTGATGCCCTGCATGCGTTCGCGCACCAGAAGGTCATGAGCTTTGGACAAGGTCTGGAGGCGCCCGCCAAAAGAGGCGAGGAAATCTTCCGGACTATCGGCAAAGGCGAGCGACTGGCTGGCGACCGACTGGACGATGGCGAGTGTGTTCTTCACGCGGTGGTTCAGCTCATCCACGAGCAGTTTCTGCATCGCCTCGGCACGTTTGCGTTCCGTGATGTCGCGGCCGATCTTGGAGGCGCCGACAACTTCGCCCGCCTGGTTTCGGAGCGGAGACACTGTCAGGGAGATATCCACCAGCCGGCCATCCTTTGCGACTCGCACCGTATCGAAATGCTTGATGCTCTCCCCATCGCGCAGTCTGGCGAGGATTTCCCGTTCCTGCTCATGAAGCTCTGGCGGGATCAGTCTGAAGACGGGCTCACCGATGATTTCTTCGGCGGTATAGCCGAAGATGCGCGTGGCGCCTGCATTCCAGGTCCGGATAATGCCGTCCAGGGATTTGCTGATAATGGCATCTTCGGAGGAGGCCACGATGGAAGCGAGCCGTTCAAGCTCGATATCATGATCAGTTGATGTGCGGTCCTGCCCCATCCTGCCCTACTCTGTTCTTGACCCCACGCTCGCGAACGCAAGACTCGCGCCAGGGTTCCAACAGCATGCAGATAGAAAAACAGCCGCCCCGCATGTTCGGGGCGGCTGCGTTGGAACCGTTCATACAGCCCAATCAGGGCTTGTCGTAGCAGAGAATGCCCCAGGAGAGCCATCCGGCCTTGCCCCCTTCGACCCAAGCGCCGAGGCCGTTGATCATCCGGTCGGCATAATCGTCGGAGACAATGCCTTTCAGCTCTGCGCGCCGGGAGGTGAGCTCCTCACGCACGCGGCCATAGTGAAGCGGCAGCATCGGTGCCATTTCCTCACGCGGACCCGGCTGAAGGCCGAGCTCTCCGGCAACCCTGTCGTAAAACTCGATTGAGCCCAGGCTGGAGAGGTGAATCCTGTCATAGATGGGCTGGAGCTTGTCAGCGGGCGCATCCGGCGTCTGCAGGATGTCGGTGAAGATCAGCCGCCCGCCAGGCTTCAGGATCCGCGCGCATTCAGCGATGATCTGTTTGCGGTCCGCCCCATGCAGGAAGCTGTCCTGGCTCCAGACGACATCAAAGCTCTCATCCTTGGCTGGCACATCGTCGAACGAGCCGTGCAGCACGTCGATCCTGTCAGCGAGACCGGCCGCCTCGTTCTTCTCACGGTTGAGCTTGTTCTGGGTCTCGGAAATGTTGACGCAGACGCATTCGCGCGCCCCGGCTTCGGTGACGAGATAGCGGGCAGCGCCCCCATAGCCGGCACCAAGGTCGATGACGCGGGGATCCGGGCCCGCCGCCTCCATCAGGCTCGCCATGCGCTTCACCGTCCGGCGGCTGGCAGGCGCGATGGCTTCGCCGGGCGTCTCATAGAGGCCGACATGGATGTCCTCGCCGCCCCAAATGGTGAAATAGAAGCGGTCCGCATCATCGCTGTCGTAGTAATCTTCGGCAACTGCGACATCTTCAGCTCTGGATTCAGCCTTCATCGCGCTTCTCCGCAACATGAATGAAGAAGTCCGGATCATTCTCGTCGAAGTCCGACTGGAAATCGCCATAGGTGCGGATCTTCTCGAACCCGGCTTCCTTCAGAAGCTTCTGCACATAGCGCCGGCGCAGCGGGAACATGTTGAGATTATAGGTCGATCCGTCCGGGAAGCTGTAACGGAAGCGGGCAAGCCCCTCATCAATGTATTCCGGCTCGGCCACGATGTCCTTGCCGCAATAATAGTATTTGTGCTTCGGTTTCGAGGCGGAGTCCTCGCTCAACAGCAGGTCGTAATTGCGCTGGTCGAGGATGAGAATCCCGTCATGCTTCAGCGCGGCATAGAATTCCGCCAGCGCCTTGCGGCGGTCCATCTCGTCATGGATGTGTGTGAAGGAATTGCCGAGGCAGATGATCGCGTCGAACTTGCCCTTGATGTCCTTGTTCAGCCAGCGCCAGTCGGCCTGACAGGTCTTCAGGACCTGGCCGCGCTTGCCGGCATTCTGGAACGCCTTCATCAGCATTTCGGCGCTGCCATCGACACTGGTGACGTCGAAGCCTTCCTCCATCAGACGGCAGGAATGAAAGCCGGTGCCGGTGGCGACATCCAGAACGGTCTGCTTGCCGCGGCCGCGCAGGATGTCGACAAAGAACTGGCCTTCGCCTTCTGCACGTGAGTCCCAGTCGATGAGCGAGTCCCACTTGTCGACAAAGCCTTCGATATATTCATCCTGATAGGTGTCCGTCTCGCGGACAGCGAGCGGATCGTCACCATAGTCCTGCTTGGTCTTCATGACGGTCTCCTGACCGGAGTTGGGTTCCATGTCCTCTCCTTCGAGCCTGTCTGTTTCAATTGCGCGATCAGGGGCGTTCTGGGTGGTCTGTCCCCGTGCTGCGGATTTCGCAGTGAGCCCCGATCGACAAGTCCTGTATGGGTCGAATGCCGATCCGTGCGACCGCATTCCCCGGACCTGACCTTTCAGAAATAGACCGGTTCGTCAAAGTATTTGGGGCTAATTATTTGACTTCGCCACGACAAATCGCGGCGAGATGCTCCGCTGTGCAGCATAATTGGCGCCGCCGCAAATTACTTTATACGTTGATATATTGCGCCTTTCGACAGGGGCGTGCGCCGAGCCAGCCGTGCCCGTATCGGATGCGCTGCGGCAAGTGAGAAACTTTTGTATCAATGCACTTTTGCACAAGTCTTGTGCAGGCCGATTCTGGCGGGTTTAAGCGTTTTTCCCGTCCGCAGGTGCCAGGCCAAGCTCGCGCAGCACATCCTCGCTATGCTCACCAAGGCGCGGCGCCGGCCGGATTTCGCGCTCTGGCTGGCCGACAAATCTCACAGGCGGTTTGACCTCCCAATAGCCGCCCTCGCTTGGATGTTCGCGGCGGGTAAAGAAGTTCACCGCTTCCAGATGGGGGTCGCTTCGCAGGTCCGAGATATCGTTCACACGCGCGGCAGGCACATCCGCCTCGCCCAGCATGTCGAGCAGCTCCTCGGTCGTGAAGTTCACGAAATGAGCCTGGACGCGGGACATGAGATAGTCGTGGTTGAAGAACCGGCCGCGATAGTCGTTGATCCGCTCATCCTCCAGCTCCTGCGGCTGGCCGATGGTCTCAAACAGCGTCACCCAGCGGTGATCCACATAGGGTGCGATCGTGATCCAGCCATTCTTCGTGCGGACCGGCTGACGCGAGGGGTCGATCTGGCGCTGATAGTAATAGGGGCCGACAGGCGGATCAAAGGCGGCTTCGTAGAAATGCTCTTCCAGAAGGAAGCTCGAAATGCATTCGAACATGGGCACTTCGACATGAACCGCTTCGCCTGTCCGGTCCCGGTGGTGGAGCGCGGCCAGCGTTGCATACATGGCATGCAGGCCTGAGACCTTGTCGGCAAAAGCGGTCGGCAGGAAGCGCGGCGCTTCATTTCCGTCGACATTGGGCAGGAGGTTGCAGGCCCCGGCGAGTGACTGGATGAGGTCGTCATAAGCCGGGCGGCCCGCATAGGGGCCTTCTGTGCCAAAGCCGAGACAATGGACATAGACGATGTCGGGCCGGATCGCCTTGACCTCCTCGAAGGTGAGGCCCAGCCGCGCGACCGCGTCCGGGCGTATATTGTGGATGAAGACGTCGCTTTGTCCGATCAGCTTGCGGATCGCCGCTTTCCCCTCATCGGACTTCATGTCCCAGACCACCGAGCGCTTGCCCCGATTGATCGTCATGTGGCAGGGGCCCATGCCGCGGTTATTGGCCGGGCGCCCGACATTCCGGAAGGTGTCGCCGCTCTCGGGCTCGAGCTTGACGACGTCGGCGCCCATGTCGGCAAGGGTCTGGGTACAATAGGGGCCAAAGATGACCGTCGTCATGTCGGCAATACGAATGTCGGCCAAGAGCGATGTGGCGGGCATGGGCGTCTCCTTCTGGCGCCTATTCAGCAAGGACGCGCGCCGTCGTAAATGGGGGGCAGAGGGATACCGCAACGGCAATTGGCCAGAATTCCCCGTCATTGCTGCAGAACGCAGATGAGCCATAGCTGATTGAAGCGAATTTGTTCATCCTTCGTTTAACCATAATCGGCAGACTTCTTACATGACCCAAGAAGACCCCGAACCTCGGCGCGAGTCCCGCCTGGGGCCGTCTTATCTCACACGCTGGATCGCGTGGGATGTCTGGGCTGTTCTCATTGCCTGCGTCCTCACGATTCTGGCAGGCATTCGCTTTGATATCGTGGAAAAATTCTACATTTTCACGCGCGATCATGATGACTGGGAGCTGGATGAGTTCGCCCTTGTCTTCGTCACGCTGTCGGTGGGCGGACTGCTTCTGTCGCTGCGGCGATATCTGCAGGTGCGCGCGGAATTCAGAAGGCGCGCAGAGGCCGAATCCCATCTGGAATATCTGGCCACCAATGATTCCCTGACAGGGCTTGCCAATCGCCGGGCTTTCATGAAGCGGCTCGGCGCTTGCCTCGATCCCGCCGATACAACGGATTATGCGGTCGTCATGATCGATCTTGACCGGTTCAAGCCGGTCAACGACCTTTATGGTCACGACATCGGCGACCGCCTGCTCCAGCAGGTGAGCGAGCGGATGCAGGCCCAGCTGAAACCACAGGATTTCCTCGCCCGGCTCGGCGGGGACGAGTTTGCCGCCATCCTCAGTGATGCGTCCGGTGATGAAGAACTCGACCGTGTCGTGACCCGCCTGCTTCGCACGATTGCAGAGCGTATCGAAATCGGCCGGATCGTCTGTAATATCGATGCAAGTGCCGGGATCGCCTTCGTTCATCCGCAAACGAATCTCAGTGTCTCGCAGATCCTCAAACAGGCCGATATGGCGCTTTACAGCGCAAAAGAGCGGGGAAGAGGCCGCCATGTCTATTTCGATGAGGAGATGAACGAGAAGGCGACCTTGCGCCTGGCCCTTGAGGCGGATCTGGGTGAGGCCATCCGGACCGGGCAGGTTCAGCCCCATTACCAGCCTCTTATCCGCTTCTCGGACAATGCGGTTGAAGGGTATGAAATCCTCGCGCGCTGGGACCATCCGGACATGGGCATGGTGCCACCTGACCGTTTCATTCCCATCGCTGAGGATAGCGGGCTGATCAATGAGCTGACCTTCACCTTGTTCCGCAAGGTATGCGAAGAGGCACAGACCTGGCCGAAGGGACTTTTTGTTTCCCTGAATATATCTCCGGTCCAGTTGCGGACGGAAAATATCGTTGAGGATCTGCTTGCCATTCTGGCGGAGTTTGGCTTGCCGGCGGGTTTCCTCGAGGTTGAGATTACCGAAAATGCCGTCATACACGATGTGGAAGAGGCTGCCATTGTGCTGAACCGGATGGCCGAGGCCGGTATCCGGCTGGCACTTGATGATTTCGGCACGGGGTATTCAAGCCTCCATCATCTCAGGCAGCTACCCTTCAGCAAGCTGAAGATCGACAAGTCGTTCATAATCGGCATGGAAGACAGTCCGGAGAGCCGCAAGATCATTCGGTCCGTCCTTTCACTCAGCAACAGCCTCGGCCTCAGCTGCACAGCCGAAGGGGTTGAGACGGAGTCGACGGCAGAGTGGCTCAAAGAGGCTGGCTGCGGCCTTGGGCAAGGCTATTATTTCGGCCGCCCCTCGCGCCAGCTGTTATCCTTCGACGCAGATGGCGCTCCCCTGCTCGATCTGTCGGATGTCAAACACGCTCCGGCTCAGGATGAGGCTGATACCGCGCTGCCGAAGCCAAAGAGGCGCGCCTCGAACGAGTGATCGTCTCTTGACGCTAGCGCGTACAGGCGCCACGAGCTGAAGCATGGCAAGCGTGAAGATATGCGGCATCTCAGATGCGGACATGGTGAAGGTCGCGGCGGAAGCCGGTGCAGACTGGGCCGGTTTCGTGCTGGTGCCACAGAGCCCGCGCAATGTTCTGGGCGAGGGCCGTAACCGCTTCCAGCGCCTTGTCGATCTCATGTCGGCGGCCACCGCAAACGGTCTTCAGTCTGTTGTTCTCCTGTCTGATCCCGAGCCCGCCATCCTGCGCGGCCTGGACGGCGCCGTCATGCCGGATGTCTTTCAGTTGCACGGCAAGGAGACGCCCGATTTCGTCTCGAATCTGAGGTCCAGCCTGCCTTCTTCGGTGGAGGTCTGGAAGGCGGTCGGGGTCTCGACACGCGAAGACCTGGAAGCTGCCGCCAGATACAAGGCCGCCGACCGGCTATTGATCGATGCCAGGCCGCCCGAGGGCGCAGACCGTACCGGCGGGCATGGCGAAGCGTTCGACTGGTCTATCCTTGAAGGGTGGAAAGCGCCCAAGCCCTGGCTCCTGGCGGGGGGGCTTACCCCGGACAATGTCGCCGGGGCGATCAGGGCTACAGGCGCGAGCGGTGTGGACGTTTCCTCAGGCGTTGAGCGTCAGCGCGGCATCAAGGATGCCGCCCTCGTGCGCGCCTTCATTGCAGCAGCGAAGACAGGAGACTATGAGGGCTCTCATGAACAAGCCAAACACATGGGCCCAATGGCCGGACGAGAAGGGCCGCTTCGGCGAATTTGGCGGTCGCTACGTCGCTGAAACGCTGATGCCGCTTATCCTCGAACTCGAGGATGAGTATCGCAAGGCAAAAAGAGATCCTGAATTTGCAGCCCAGATGGACGATCTCTGGCGCAATTATGTCGGCCGGCCGTCGCCGCTCTATCATGCGGAGCGGATAAGCGAGCATTTCGGCGGACCGAAGATCTACTTCAAGCGCGACGAACTCAATCATACCGGCGCGCACAAGATCAATAACTGCCTCGGTCAGGTCCTTCTCGCCATGCGCATGGGCAAGAAGCGCATCATCGCGGAAACCGGCGCCGGCCAGCATGGCGTCGCCACGGCGACAGTTTGCGCGCGGTTCGGCCTGAAATGTGTTGTCTTCATGGGCGCCACAGATGTCGAGCGTCAGAAGCCGAACGTGTTCAGGATGAAGATGCTGGGCGCGGAAATTGTCCCCGTCTCCTCGGGTACGGGTACACTCAAGGACGCAATGAATGAAGCGCTCCGGGACTGGGTCACGAATGTGCACGACACCTTCTATGTCATCGGCACCGCGGCCGGGCCGCATCCCTATCCGGAACTGGTGCGCGATTTTCAGTCGGTCATTGGCGAGGAAGCCAAGCGCCAGCTTCAGGAGCGCGAAGGCCGTCTGCCGGATGCCGTCATGGCCTGTATCGGTGGCGGGTCGAACGCGATTGGCCTGTTCCATCCTTTCATTGAGGATGAAGGCGTGCGCCTGATCGGTGTCGAGGCTTCCGGCCACGGCATCGAGACCGGCCAGCATGCCGCGGCCCTCAATGGCGGCAAGCCAGGCATCCTTCACGGCAACAAGACCTATCTGCTTCAGACCGATGACGGCCAGATCATCGATGCCCACTCGATTTCAGCCGGTCTCGACTATCCCGGAATCGGCCCTGAACACGCCTTTCTGCGCGACACGGGCCGGGCTGAGTATCTGACCTGTACGGACAAGGAAGCCCTTGAGGGCTTCCAGCTCTGCACCCGGCTTGAGGGGATTATCCCTGCACTTGAGCCAGCCCACGCCATCGCGCGGCTGGGCGATGTCTGTGAGACGATGGACAAGGACCAGATCCTCATCATGAATCTCTGCGGGCGCGGCGACAAGGACATCTTCTCCGTCGCCGAACATCTCGGGATGGAGATATAGAGGTCTTGATCTCCCACATCACCATCGGAACACGCGACAAGGCACGGGCGAAGGCGTTCTATACGCCGATCATGGAGCTGCTCGGCTATCCGCCGCGCGACCCGGCAAAGTCGAAACAGTTTGTGATGTGGACCGCGCCCGATGGAGGACGTCCCTTCTTCGTCATTGCCGAACCCTTTGACGGGAAAGCGCCCTCGGTGGGCAATGGCCAGATGACGGCTCTTGTCGCGCCCTACCGGCCCGCCGTCGATGCGGCTCATGCCGCCGCCCTTGAGGCTGGCGCAACAGATGAAGGCGCGCCCGGCCTTCGTCCGCAATACCACGCCAACTATTATGGCGCCTATTTCCGCGACCCCGACGGAAACAAGGTCTGTATTGTCTGCCATGATGCGGTAGAAGGCTGACATGACTGAAGCGCTTCTCATCCGGATCACCTGCCCGTCGCAGGACGTCGCCCAGGAGATTGCTGATGCCGCCGTTGAGAAACGGCTCGCCGCCTGCGGCAATATCGAGGGTCCGGTCAGCTCCACCTATCTCTGGAAAGGTGTGGTCGAGCAGGCTTTCGAGCATATTCTGTGGCTGAAAACGGTCGAGCCCTGCTGGCAGGCGCTCGAAGCCCTCGTAAAGACTATCCACCCCTATGATGTGCCCGCTATGGTCGCCTGGCCTTGCTCTCATGTGCTGGCTGAGTATGCCGACTGGCTCCACGACAACACGGAAGCGCCCTCCCGCTAATGCCGACATCACGAATTACCGCCCGGTTCGACAAGGTTCGCGCCGAAGGCCGCGCTGCGCTGGTGAGTTATATCATGGCCGGCGATCCCGATCTTGAAACAAGCTTCAAGGCACTCTGCGCCCTGCGCGACAATGGCGCCGACATCATTGAGCTTGGCGCGCCCTTCACTGACCCGATGGCCGATGGCCCGGCGATCCAGATGGCGGGCCAGCGTAGCCTGAAGGCCGGTACGAAGCTCACGGATGTCCTGGCGCTGGCCAAGCGGTTCCGCGCCGAAGACAAGGACACGCCGCTCATCCTGATGGGATATGCCAATCCCGTTTTTCATATGGGCTATCAGGCCTTTGCCGATGCGGCCGCCGAGGCTGGAATCGATGGCACCATCCTTGTCGACCTGCCGCCCGAGGAAGACCATGAGCTGCGCGAGGCCTATGCGCATCATGAGATTTCGGTCATCCGGCTGGCCACGCCGACCACGACAGACAAGCGGATCGCCAAGGTCGCCGAAGGGGCCTCTGGCTTTCTTTATTACGTTGCCGTCGCCGGTGTGACAGGCTCTGGTTCGGCAGATCCCGAAGACATCCGCGAGGGCGTGGAACGCGCGCGGAAAGTCTCCGGGCTTCCCGTCTGCGTCGGATTTGGCGTGCGGACCGGGGAACAAGCCGCCGCCATGGCCGCTATTGCAGATGGGGTTGTGGTCGGGTCCGCATTCGTGGATCATGTAAGACTTGCCCTTGAGGCTGGTGAGCCGGATGCGATAGCTCCGCGGATTGGCACACTGGCTGCAGAGCTGTCGGGCGCGCTCAGGTCGGCTGAGTGATGCGGAAGAGACAGACCAATGAAGGAGTTGAGCTGACATGAACTGGCTCACCAATTTCAGAACACCCGGATTGAAGACATTCCTGTCTTCAAAGAAGGACACGCCGGATAATCTCTGGGTCAAATGTCCGAAGTCCGGCGAACTCGTTTATCGCTCGGACCTTGAAGAAAGCTGGTATGTGACACCGGCTGGCGCGCATCTCAGGATTTCGCCGCGCCGCCGCTTCCGCCTTCTTTTTGACGGGGAGCGCTGGGAGCCCTTGCAGCTGCCGCCCGTCGTTCAGGATCCGCTGAAGTTCCGCGATGACAAACCTTACCCTTCGCGCCTGAAAGCGGCGAAGGCCAAGATTGCAGGGCGCGAAAAGGAAGAAAGCCCGGACGCCAGCCCGCCCATTGCGCAGGATGATTGCATGGCCGCGGCCTTTGGCCGGGTGAACGGCAAACCTGCCGTCATCCTCGTCCAGGACTTCGCCTTCATGGGCGGCTCGCTCGGCATGGCTGCGGGGGAAGCCTTTATCGCCGCCGCCCAGATGGCGGTCGCGCGCAAGGCCGCCTTTGTGGTCTGCACGGCTTCCGGCGGTGCGCGCATGCAGGAAGGCACACTTTCCCTGATGCAGATGCCGCGCACAACGCTCGCGATCGATGAAGTTCGCGAGGCCGGGCTCCCCTATATCGTTGTCCTGACCGATCCGACATCGGGCGGGGTGTCGGCCTCCTATGCGATGCTGGGCGATGTTCATATTGCAGAACCCGGCGCGATGATTGCCTTTTCCGGCCCGCGCGTGATTGAGCAGACCATCCGCGAAAAACTGCCGGACGGCTTCCAGCGGTCTGAGTTCCTGCGCGAAAAAGGCCAGGTCGATATTGTCAGCGACCGGCGGGAGCTGAAGAAGACGCTTGGCCGGCTTCTTGTCCACCTCATGCCCAAACGGGCCGGTGACGACACGCCAATCGGGCCGCTCAAGGCGCCGCTTGCCGATGTGCCGGCCCCCGAAGCAGCCGACAAGTCGCGGGGCAAGAAGGCTTGATCGACGCCCAGCTTGGCGTCGAAACGGCGCTGAAACGGTTCGAACGCTATAATCCGAAAGACCGGATCCTCGCGCTCGACCGGCTTTTGGTCGTGCTCGAAGAGCTGGGCAATCCGCATCTGGATCTTCCGCCGGTCATTCATGTCGCGGGCACAAATGGCAAAGGCTCGACCGTTGCCTTTATCCGCGCCATGGCAGAAGCGGCCGGGCTTGCCGTTCACACATCGACATCGCCGCATCTGGTCCGTTTCAATGAGCGCATCCGGCTTGGCGGGCAGCTGATCGGGGATGATTATCTTGTCTCCTGTCTTGAGCGCGTCGAAGCCGCCCTCAAGGGCCACCGCGAGATCACGCATTTCGAGGCCGCGCAGGCGGCCAGTTTCCTTGCCTTCCATGAAACCCCGGCGGACCTCCTCATCCTCGAGGTCGGGCTTGGGGGGCGGTATGATGCCTCCAATGTGATCGAGCAGGCGGCTTGCTCTGTTTTCTGCCCCATCGACCTCGATCATCAGGCCTTTCTCGGCAACACGATCACGAAGATCGCGACCGACAAGGCCGGGATCCTGAAGCCCGGCTGCCCCGCAGTGTCCGCCATTCAGGGCGCGGAGGCGAAAGCCGCGCTGGAGGCTGAAGCCGCGCGCACGGGCAATCACATCGATTTTCTCAGCCTCGATGACCTCGCCCTGATCCAGCCGCCGCTTGGCCTGTGGGGGGAGCATCAATATGCCAATGCCGCGCTTGCGGCGAAGGCGCTGAAAGCCGCGAATATTCAGGGCATTACCCCCGAAGCCATTGCCAAAGGCGCTGCCAGTGCCCGCTGGCCGGCGCGGATGCAGAGGCTTTCCAAGGGGCCGGTCACCGCGCTCGCCGGGGAGAAGCCCGTCTGGCTCGATGGCGGGCATAATCCGCATGCGGGCCGGGCGCTTTCTGCGGTGCTCGACACGCTGGACAGCGAAGAGCCCGCCAAGCGGACCATGCTCGTCTCGGCCATGCTGGCCAACAAGGATGCGGCAGGCTTTTTTGCTGCCCTCAACCGGCCCGGCCTTCGCGTCTTTACCTGCCCCATCGACAATAATGAGAACAGTTTCACCCCCGAGGCGCTGGCCGATGCGGCCCGCGAGGCGGGCGCTGGCGCCGAGGCCCATCAGAGCTTTCGCGCCGCGATGGAAGCGGCCCGGGAGGCGGGGGCCGAACGTATCCTGATCTGCGGCTCGCTCTATCTGGCGGGCAAGGTGCTGGCGATGAATGAGGAGCTGCCGGACTAGGGCGTCTGGACCTTTCCTCCTCGGCTTTCGACAGACTCAGGATGAAGTAAAAAGGCTGCGCGTGCGGCCACAGACCGGGCCGGTCTGTGGGATGCGTGCCTGATTTTCCCTGCCTTTCAGCTCGTATCGAACCATCGGCGCAGCACCTCATTGCCGCGCACGGTTCAGGATCCGCGCCATGCGCCGGGCGAGCGGCACCGGATTGTCGAGATGCTGGAGGAGTAGCCCCAGACGGTGCAGCAGGGGTGCAGCGTCGGTGTCCGGCCCGGCGGCCGGATGAGCGCCTGCCCGCAAATCGTCAAAGCCTGGCCCCTCCGCGCTCAGCGAGGGGACAAGCTGGAACAGGCTGCGTTTGCTCTCTCCGGCGGCAGCCCCGGTGCCGGTGGGTACGTCCGGGGTGGATGGCTTGACCGGCGCCAGGGGGCCAAGCTCTGCGGCGAGCAGGACCAGAAGGCGGCGCAGCAGCGTCTCGACCAGTTTGATCTGCCTGCGGGCATAGCGCGCGACGGCCTGTGTCAGAACCGGCCGGAAATCCACGCTCAGCCGGTCCATGGTTTCCACGACCGCATCGCGCACGGTGGAAAAGCCTTCCTCGATGAAACCGGCAAGCTGGGTCATGCGAGAGAGGATAGGGCGGGGCGGTTTAGGGTAGGAAACTTTAGATAAGTTCTTCAAATGGTCTCAGCATACGGCTGGTTTCTGTCAAACCACGAGCTTCCATTTTTAGCAGCAAATCTGACGCGGACATTTCGGGACGTTTGAGCCGAGCGCGCATCTTTTTCACCACTCCAGCGGCACGGTAGATATCCAAGTCAATTTCATCTGCAATGAAGTCATCGGCGGATTTAGCTTCGATTCCATGCATTGCTAGTTGGGAAGCCGGAAAGTCCCTCAAGTTGTCCGTTACTATTGTAGATGCCCGGCAATGAATTGCTGCCGCCAGCACGTGTCTGTCCTTTTCGTCGGGAAGGAAGAGGGATGGTTCGAACACTTTGTAGCCGTTGTCCACGTAGGCTTCAGGGAAGATTTGCCGCATTTTTCTGATAAGATCCGCAGCCCGCTGTTCAGCCTTCGCTTTTTCTAAACCCCGCCTTTCGAGGATTGCCATCGCTGCTTGGTGAGTTTCGCTGAGAATTTCGTCTGACCACCTCGGACGGAAAAATTTAGCTTCTGCCAAGCATAGAATTAAATCACGGTTGGCTGCGGGTGCTAATACGCACGCATCCAGCACTACCGTGAATCGATTGGCAAACATTAGTAGAGTTCACCATCATCTTTGAGTAGCTCATCCAGCGCGGTTGCGCGCTCTGCATCTCGCACTTTTTGATACTCAAATAAGTGCCGAGCCAAAATTCTACGGTGCCGTCCTACAAGTTCGAACGGAATTGTCTTTTGCTCCAGCAGCTTAATGAGATGGGGCCTAGATACGTTTAGAATATCGGCCGCTTGCTGCGTCGTAAGCATTTTGGCGTGCGGCACAAAAGTCACACCTTCGCCTTTTTCGAAATGATCCAAAAGGCGGATCAGGTATTCGTACAGCTTGGGTTCCACATGAAGAGATTTTTCAGCGCCATTTGCGCCGCGCAATGTCAGCGACGGAGATTTTACTTCGCCCGAAAAAAGTTCAGATAATACAATGCGAAGTTCGCCAGCCGCCTCAGCCGACTCATCAGTTGGTAAATGCTCGTCTACCGCTAGTGCGTAAGCTGGTGTGGTCATTTTCTTGCTCCATTTGAGGGGCGTGGCATTTATCATATCTGCCATTATTCGCAATAAACGAAACCCTTGACACTCAAATAGTTTCCAAATCCTCTAAATTTAAGGGTGCTTACATACATTGATGCCGACAAAAATTGGAACATGAGCCCGATTATACAGCGGATAGGAGAGTCGGTAAAAATTCGCACCTCAGGCGTTCTTGATCGTCAGGCCGCCATCTACCGGGATGTGCACGCCGTTGAGGAAGCTGGCGGCCGGGAGGACGACCGAGAGGGTCATATTGGCGACTTCTTCCGGGATGCCGTAGCGGCGCAGTGGCACGCGGCGTTTGGCGTAGATGGTCTTGTGTTCTTCGGGGATGCCGGCGGTGATGCCGGTGCGGATGGGGCCGGGGCAGATGCAGTTGACGGTGATGTCCATGTCTTCCTCGCGGCCCAAGTCGCAGGCGAGGCCGCGGGTGAGGCCGATCACGCCGTGCTTGGCCGCGACATAGGGTGAGTTGCCGGGGGTCGCGCCGACGCCTTCGGTGGAGGCGACATTCACGATGCGGCCGAATTTGGCCTTGCGCATATAGGGGAGGGCCGCGCGGATGGCGCGCTGGTGGCTGGTCAGCATGACATTGATGCTGGGGCCCCAGCTGTCCTCATAGCTTTCTTCGGCGACATTGGCGGGAATGGCGAAGCCGGCATTGTTGACGAGGATTTCGAGGCCGCCGAAATGCTCTGCAGCTTCCTTGACGACGCGCTTGATCGCCTCGCCGTCGCCGACATCCATGGCCCAGCCTTTGACGTTGTCGAAGCCGGCCGCCTTGATCTCTTCAACCACCTTGTCGACGGCCTCCTGATTGAGGTCGGTCACGGCGACATTCGCGCCTTCATGGGCAAAGAGGTGGGCCGTGGCCCGGCCCATGCCGGAGGCGGCGCCTGTGATGAGGGCGGTCTTGCCTTTGATCGAGCGGGAAAGCGGCTGGTACGGCTCCATGGGCGGGGTCTCCTCGGGGTGTTTTCTTCACCCGTGAAGTAAATGGGTGAGCGCGCGGCGTCCATGGGTGACGTGTGGGGAAGGTTCGGTTTGAGAGGGCCGGGTGTCCGATCTTCTTTTCCGGGTCAAGGGCGCTTCGCGTCCGCAGGATTACACCCTTGACCCGGAAAAGAAGATCGAAAAAGGCTGGCTGTGGCCGAATGGCAGGGTCTGCCATTCGGCCTGCATGTACTGAGCGGCTTTTCTGAGAAGCGAGCAGCCCCCCATCGACCCGCATGCGCGGGCCACTTCCCCCGCTAGCGGGGGAAGACGCGGCACCCCTGGCGTATCGCCATCCTCCCCCGTGTGCGGGGGAGGGGCCCGGCAGGGCGGAGGGGGCGGCAATAGAAAAGCCCGCCGCGGCGTTTGCCGGGCGGGTTTTTCAAAACCTGAAAGGTCAGCGCGGATTTAAGCGCTTTCCTTGATCCATTCGGCGATGCGCTGTTTGGACATCGCGCCGAGATGGGTGGCGGTGACCTTGCCGTCCTTGAACATCATCAGGGTCGGCAGGCCGCGCACGCCGAATTTCGAGGCGGCAACGGGGTTTTCGTCGACATTGATCTTGGCGACTTTCACCTTGTCGGCCATTTCCTCGGCCACGGCTTCGAGATGGGGGGACATCTGTTTGCACGGTCCGCACCATTCGGCCCAGAAGTCGACAACGACCGGCTTGTCACCGGCAACGGCGGTTTCGAAATTATCGTCTGTAATCGTTTCGGCGGCCATGAGGTGCCTCCTTTGCTCTTGCTCTGCCCTTATAGATAGGAGTTGTACGGATTCTTCAAAGGCGGCCAGCTAAACGCTTCAATGAGTTCTGCAATAAGCTGGCTGGGAGTTCGAAGAGGACCGGGCCGTCGGTGTAGAGCAGGCCTGCGCGCACCGCGCGGCCGGGCCAGGTGTCCGAGAGGATGTGCGCATAGGCGGCCATCTGGGCAATATATGACGCATCGACATCCTCCACGCGCGCCGGAGCCGGGCGGTCTGTCTTGTAGTCGATGATGAGGACTTGCGCCTCACTGACGAGGAGGCGGTCGACCCGGCCATTGATGATGGTGGGGCCGGAGGCGGTGTCGATTTCGCCGACAATGGCCGCTTCCGAGCGCCCGCCCGGCGCGAAGACATGGCCGAAATCGGGCGCATTGAGGGCGCCGAGCGTGACGGACAGGATCTCGGCGCGGGCGCTCTCTTCAAGCTCTGCATGGCGGGTCAGCCAGGTGCGGGCGGCAGCTTCGCGGGCATCGGGCGCGAGCTCCGGCAGGTATTGCAACAGGGTGTGGATCAGCTTGCCGCGCTTGAGGGCGGCGGCGCGGGCCGGGCCGAAGGGTTTTGAGACGGGCGCTGTGTCGGTGAGGAGGCGGCTCGGGGCGCGGATACGGGGTGTCGGGCCGGTGCCGGGGGCAGGCTGGCGGGTCCATGCCGGGGCGGGGGCGCGGCCTTCCTGCGCGGTGCTGGCGGGAGCGACGGCGGGCTGGATTTCGCCATAGGTGAGGATTTCGCCCTCTTCCGCGTCCGCGCCGCCGGTGAGGGAGAGCATGCCCTGCCGGCAGAGGGCGTACCAGGAGGTGTCGCTATAGCCTGCGCCGGTCTTTGCGCCGTGATGGGCGCCGGCAATGATGAGCCGGTCTTCGGCGCGTGTGAGCGCGACATAGAGAAGGCGGCGGGACTCGCGGGCCTGCGCGGTCTGGCGGGCAAGGCGGCGCGCGGCGATGACGGGCGGGTCTTCCGAGGCCCGTTTCGAATAGACCGGGATGCCGCCATCCAGCATGAAAAGCCCGTTCGTGTCGGCTTTTTCCGCGCCGGTCGTGTCCGGCAGGATGACGATGGGGGCCTGAAGCCCCTTGGCGCCGTGGACCGTCATGACGCGGATCTCGCCATTGGCCTCGGCAAGGTCGCGTTTGAGCTGGCTGGTGTCGCTCTCGATCTCTGCGAGGAAAAGCTGGAGGCTGGCGGCCTCGCCCATGTCATAGCCAAGCGCGCGGTCGATGAGGGCGCTGACAGGGTCGCGGGCCGGTTCGCCGAGCCGCTGGATCAGCCGGTCCCAGCCGGACAGGCGGTCCTCGCGCCGCAGGGTCAGCGCGCGGGAGAGAAAGTCGAAGGCGGGCAGGTCACGGTGGGCGAGGAGGTCTTCGCAGAAGGCGCGGGCCGGGTCGAAGACGGGATCGGTCGCGGCCTGAAGCCGGTCCCAGAGGCTCTCGCCCTTGCGGCCATGGGCGAGCGGGAAGAGGTGATTGTCGTCGTCGATCAGGCCGCAGAAGGGCCCGCGCAGGATCTCAGCCAGCGTCAGGTCATCGGACGGGAAGAGGGCAAAGCGGATGAGGTTGAGGCAGTCCTGAACACCGATATGGTCGAGCAGGACGAGCCGGTCGGCGCCTGCGACGGGCAGGCGTTCATCCTTGAGGGCGCGGATCAGGGCGTTGAAGAGCGCGCCGCGCTTTCGCACGAGGATGAGGAAGTCTTCGGGGCGGGCGCCTTGCGGTTCTCCCTTGCGCCAGACAGGCTCGCCTTCATCCACCATGCGGCGGATCTCGGCGGCGATCTTCTTGGCGAGCCGGTTCCTGGGGGAGCTCTCGCTGATATGATCGAGCGGCGCGTCCCAGGGGTCGCCTTCCTCTTCCTCGGTGTGCGGTGTGATGGGCCAGAGATCGACGCGGCCGGCCTCATTGCCGCGCCGTGCGACATGGCGAAGCTCATCGGCCTCATCGGGGGGCATGTCGGAGAAAGGGTCGCCTGCGAAACTGTCCTGGTTGAAGACCGCATCGACGAAGCCGAGGACTTCCGGCGTCGAGCGGAAGGACATGGTCATATCCGGCAGATTGGCCTGGCCGTGGCGGGACTCCTCGGCGGCGATGAAGGCCTGTTTCTCCTGCAGGAAGCGTTCGGGATCGGCCCCCTGGAAGGAGTAGATGGACTGTTTCTTGTCCCCGACGGTGAACTGGGTGCGCGGATCGACGGCGCGCTCTGCGCCCATGCCGGCGCGGAATTCGGTGACGAGAGCGTTGATCAGCACCCACTGGCTGGGGCTGGTATCCTGCGCCTCATCAAGCAGGATGTGATTAAGGCCGCCATCAAGCTTGTAGAGCACCCATTCGGCGATGCCGGGGGCCGTGAGCAGGCGCTTTGTACGCTCGATCAGGTCATCGAAGTCGAGCGCGGCGCGGGCGCGTTTGCCACTGGCGTAGCCAGAGAGGACAGGCAGGCCGATATCGATGAGGGCGGCGGTGGTCTCATAGGCGCGGCGGGCCTTGAGGCGTTCGAGCAGATTGCGGATGCGGAAGGCCTCGCTGCCATCGCCATCCTTCATCTGGTAGAGCGCGGCCGCTTCGGTGCAGAGATCACCGATGGCCTTGGTGTAGGGATTGGACTTCTTCCAGTCGCCAGCCTGCGTCAGGAAGAGGCTGCAATAGGTGTCGAACCGGTCCTCTGCTGGACAGGTGGAAAGGCAGTCCACCAGCTTGTCCATGAGGTCGGCGTCGGTCTTTTTCAGGCTGGTTTCGCCTGAGAGGAGCGAGACGATGGCCTGGATGTCGGCGCGGGGCAGGTCGCAGCCCATCGCGTTCTCGACCAGGTCGGCGGCGCTTTCATCCGGGGCGTCCAGCGCGTCCTTGACCTGCGACTTCAGCTCATCAGGGTCGCGGCCGGTGAGGTCTGTGGCGACGCTGCGCAGGGCCGCAAGGATGGCGGCTGCGCCGAGACCGCCGCCGGCTTCCGACAGGGCCGCGAGGGCGTCCGGGTCGGTGTCGGCAGCGCTGAGGATCTCGTCCCGCATGGCGTGCGACCAGAGCTCGTCGGCCTCGCGGTCTTCAATCTCGGTGAAGCCGGGCGAGACGCGGGCCTCCAGCGGAAACCGGCGGAGGATACGCGCGCAGAAGGCGTGGATGGTCTCGATCCGCAGCCCGCCCGGCGTCTCAAGTGCCTGCGCAAACAGGGCGCGGGCGGCATCGAGGTCGCTGGGCTCGTAGCTGCCGGGATCGCGATGTTCGAGGCGGGCAAGTTCGGCGCGAAGCTCCTCATCATTGGCAACCGACCAGCTGCCGAGGGTGCGGAAGAGACGGCCCAGCATCTCGTTCGCGGCGGCCTTGGTATAGGTGACGCAGAGGATCGTGTCCGGGGCTGCGCCGGGGCGTCCGCCATCGCGGCGCAGTAGGAGGCGGGCGACGCGGTCGATGAGGACCTTGGTCTTGCCGGAGCCTGCATGCGCCTCCACCCAGGCTGAGCGGTCCGGCAGGGCGGCATCGGCCTGCGCCTGCTGGGCGCGGACATAGGAGCGGTCGAGCGTATCGGTGTCAGTCATCGCCGCTCTCCGAAATCCATTCATCGCGCCGGGCGAGACGCGCATAGTCAGAGCCGTAGGTCGCCCATTTTGGCCGCGGCATGCTGACATAGGGGTGGGACGGGTCGGCAAAGCGCGCGATGAGGTGGGTGACGCCGTCCCGGGTCTCCTCAATGATCTCTTCGAGCGGCTTTTCAGGCGTAGAACGGCCCGTACCGTCTCCGATGTTGCGCACGGCGAAGGTCGATCCGAAGCGCACATAGGTGAGCGCAGAGACGGTATCGCTGCGCAGCCTCGCGCCCTTGGCTGTTTCGAAGCCATCGCCGAGAGCGATGATGGCTGAAAGCGGCATTTGCGGATTAAGCCCGGCGCGCACCTCCCTTTCGCCGGGCGGGGCGCCGGTCTTGAAGTCGAGAATGGCGATGGAGCCGTCCTGATGGCGCTCCACCCGGTCAGCGTTTGCCGTCACGGTGAAGCGGCCTTCCGGCATGGCGGTCACATCAAGGCCCGTCTGGCCGGAAATCTCTGTGTGAACGCGCCCGGCGATGAGGTGGAGCCGGCCTGCGCGCCAGTCGAGATATTCCGCGGCCACCTTCTTGCGGACGGAAGCGGCGCCGAGGATGACTTCTTCAAGCTCCCCAGCTTCGCGGAGTTCCTGTTCGATGAGGGCGATGAGGCTCTCTGCCGACTTCTCGACGCCCTCATCCTCAAACTTTTCGAGCGCGGCGTGGATGGCGGTACCGCGCGGACGGGCATCGACCGGCATGTCGACCGGGTCCAGAGGATAGAGGCCGAGCACCTGTTGCGCGTAGATCTTGTAGGGGTCGCGGATGAGGTCCTCTATCCGGGTGACCGAGAGCCTGGCCGGCCGTGCTTCCAGAGCGGGCGCGGGGCGCGGCTCAGACGTGTAGCCGTCCGGCAGGGACGGGGCTTCGCGCAGCGCTTCCAGCCAGAGACGCGGATCGCCGCCCTCTACCGGATCGAGTGCGCGCCGGGCGTCCTCTTCCCCGAGGGCGCCGCGCGCAAGCGTGGTCAGACGCCAGATCCAGCGCGAAGCAACGGCGGGCGCATCGTCGCGGCGCCGCGCGCTGATCAGGGTAACGTTCGGCGCGGCCGCCATCTGGGCAAAGTCATGTGCGGAGAGGCCGATCCGTTCATCCGGATCGGCGAGCCCGAGCGTCTTGCGGAAGTTTCGGGGCAGGAAGGCGTCCGGCGGCGGCTGTTTCGGCCAGACATCCTCATTAAGGCCAGCGAGTATCAGCCGGTCAGCGCTTTGCAGACGGGCTTCCAGAGGCCCCCAGATGGCAAGGCGTGGATGGTCTGCGCCAGCTTCGCGGACGCTGATCGTCTGGCAGTGAGCCTTGAACAGCTCTGCCCATATCTCCGCTGGCGCTGGCTCGAGGCTGTCGCAGATGTCGGCAAAGTCTCGCATGGTCGCGGAGAGGGACGCGCCATCCTCACCCGCCCAGGGCAGGGGGGCGTCGCCAAGGTCGGCCATGAGGTCGCTCACCGCTTCGAGGAACTGGCGTCCGGTAACAGGGTCTTCTGGCGCACTCAGCCCCGCCTTTGCCAGCCGGGTCTCAAGATCCGCGACGATACGATGCGCGGGTCCGGCGAAGCGCGGCGGCGTGCGGCCCTTCATCTCTGCCTGATGACGCGCCTCGCGGTCCAGCCGGTCGATATGCGCTTTCAGGCCGTCGAAACCCTCCCAGCGGCGGGGGCCGCGCAGGATGTTGCGTTCAAATGAGTCGAGCCCGGCGAGCGGGGTGACCTGCCTGTGTTTGAGGACCCCCAGCAGGAGGGCCGGATGGGTCGGGTCGCTTGCCCAGTCCATGGTGAGCGCGGCGAGGCTGCCCGCCCGGGTCTGCAGGAGCGGTGTGCCGCCGGACGCCGAAAGGTCGACCCCCCAGTGTTTCATCAGGGAGGAAACGCGGCGCGCCAGCCCGGCATCGGGCGTCACGAGCGCGGCGGTTTCACCGTCGCGCTCAAGTGTTTCGCGCAGCAGGAGCGCCGCGCACCAGGCCTCATCCTGCTCATCGGCGGCGTCGATCAGGGTGAGGCCCGAAAAGCCGTCGCGGGCGAAGTCGGCGCGTGAGCGCGCCCCGGCCAGTTCATCAAGGCGGGTCAGCCAGCCGGCCGTCTCGCTGGCGGGCGCCAGCGCTTCGTGGATGAGCGAACGGCGTGCGCGTGCTTCTGGCGTGTCGGCAAGGCCGGGCCATGGGGCCACCTCGTCGGGCAGATAGCCGAGCCGGTCCAGCGTTCGCGCAAGAGCGGCTTGCGGGTGGCTGGGCGTCTTGACGATCTGCTCCATGGAGGCACGGGTGAGATCCCGGTCGAGGCCGGGAAGGACGATAAGCGCACGCGGCAAATGGAGCGCGGCCGTCATCAGGGCAAATGCGGACGGGTCCGCGCCCGTGGAGCCTGCAATGATGACATCGCCTTTCGGCGGGCGGTCTTTCCAGCTGGCCGCTGTCGCCTCAGCCGCAGCGAGGCGGCGGGCATAGGGGTCCATGCGCTGCTGGTCCTTAAGACTGGCGGGCCAGGCCTCGGTGATGATCTTCAGGAATTCGACCGATTGCTGCCAGTGAATGGCAAGCTGGCGTTCCTCAACCAGGGTGTCGAGGAGGTCCCAGTCGATGCCGCCCGAGAGCGCTGCCTGGTCAAGGAGGCGCGCCAGCTCACCGGCGGCGGCGAGCGCGGAGGCGGGCGGCACGGGAGTGCCCTGCCTCTCATAATAGGCGGAAACGAGGCGCGAGAGCTGGCCGAGGCGTTCTGCGCCCGAGAGGGCAGGCGGCAGGTCTGCGAGCGCCGATTCCACGCCGGGCGGGGGCTCGTCTGTCTCCAGATCACCGAGCGGGCGGATTTCCGGCATGAGAAGCGTCTTGATGCCGGAGGCGCGGTAAATGGCGAGCGCGAGCGCTCGCGCCGACCGGCGGTTGGGGACGTAGATAAGGTCGTCCGCCAGGGCGTCCGGGTGGACGGAGACCTCCTTTTCCGCGACCAGCGCGCGGGCAAGCTCAGCGAGGAAATTTGCACCGGGCGGGATGGTGCGCAGGCGCGGCGCGCCGGGGTCGAACAGGCCGGGCCCGGTCATGCGCCAAAGCACCTCAGCCACATTTCGGCGTCCTTCAGGGCTTTCGGGTCACCGACATGCAGCCAGAAACGGTCCAGCGGCAGGCCATGCATGCGCTTTTTCTCAAGCAGGCCGGACCAGACGCGGAAAGCCGAAAAGGGCTCAGCCGGGTAGGCCGCATAGAGCGAAGGCTTCGCGATGCGGAGGCCCGCATAGGCCCAGGGGGCGGACGGGGCTTCACCGCGATGGGTGATGACACCGTCATCGGAGAGGTGGAAGTCGCCCTTGCCGCCAAAGCCAAGGCAGCGCTCACGGTCTGCCAGAAGCAGGATCTCATCGGCCTTTTCGGGGTCGTAGGCGCCCGCGAGCGCTTTCAGCGGCGCGCCATCGCCTGGCGCCCAGAAGGCGTCGGTGTTGACGACGAAGACAGGATCCTCGCCGAGCAGGCTGGCTGCCTTCGAGATGGCTCCGCCGGTTTCGAGTACTTCGGCGCGCTCATCGGAGAAGATGACTTCAACGCCGCCATAGCCGCGCGCATGGGCCTCGACCGCATCGGCGCACCAGTGCGCGTTTACGACAAGGCGTTTGACGCCGGCCTCGATCAGCGGCTCGATCTGACGGTCCATCAAGGGTTTGCCGGCGACCTCTATGAGGGGTTTGGCCGTGGTTTCAGTCAGTGGCCGCATGCGTGTGCCGAGTCCGGCGGCAAGGACCATGGCGGTGTGGGGAAGGGGCATGCTACGCCTCCTCAAAGATGAAGGGCGCGGTTTCGGCGACGAAGGCGGCCATGCCGGCGGCGGAGGGGTGTTCCAGATTGCGGGCCAGAAGCTGTTTCTGGCGCGGCAGGAAGAGTTTGTAGCGCGCCTTGCCATCACGTTCGATCAGGCGGGCGAAAATGCCGACAATACGCAGGGCGTTGAGCGTGCCGATAATGGCGAGGCGTTCGAGGAAGTCGGCCTCGGACTTGCCGGTCCTGTCGAGATAGGTGCGGATGGCGGTTGCCTGCGCGGCAGGCGAGACAGGCCTGCGGGCGTCCTGGACCAGCATGGCCATGTCCCACGCGTCCCAGCCGACCACGGCATCCTGAAAGTCGAGCAGGCCGATCCGGGCGCGGCCATCCCGCTCTGACAGCCAGATGAGGTTTTCGGCGTGATAGTCGCGCAGGGTGAGCTCCCGCGGGAAGGCTTCGGCACGCTCAATCAGGGCGGAAAGTTCGCGCTCCCATCTGGCTTCGGCCTTTTCGGTGAGGCGCATGCGCGGGTCGAATTTCGGATACCAGTTGGCGAACAGGCTGGCATTTACATCGAGGGCCAGCGCGTCGAAATCGAGGATGGGCCAGGTGCGGCCGAGGGCATGAAGCTCTCGCGGGGTGTCGAGGGCGTGAAGGTCGGCAAGGGCGCTGGCCGCGGCGGTGTAAAGTTCGACTTCATCGGCGCCCTTTTCGATGAGGCGGGCAAACTCTTTCTGGGAGCCGAAATCCTCGATGATGGCGAGGCCGAAATCCGGGTCGCCGGCCATGATCTCCGGCGCGCTGAAGCCGTGCTCGCGCAGCCAGCCCGCAAGCGCGGCATAGGCTTCGACGCGCGAGGCGGCGAGGCGGGACTGTTTGTTCCAGCCGCCGGCGAGGCGTTCCTCCTCGCTCATATCGGGCGTGCACGGATCATCCTCGACCAGAGGGGCGTCCATGAGGAGGGCGGTCTGGCTGTCGGCGCGGGTCAGGCGGCCATAGCGGCGGGTCGAGGCGTCGGCATTCAGCCAGTCGAGACGCGCATCGGCCCAGCCGGTGCGGGTGAGAAAGGCCTCGATCTCGGCCTGCCTGTCAGCATCAAATCCCATGGAGCCGAGCCTGCCAGTCTTCGCCCTGCGGTTCCAGCCTCGCTGTGCGCCCATCGGCGGTTTGCTCCAGGGTGAGATCAAGCCGCCAGACGGGCAGGTGATCGCCAGCCTTGAGCGGCCATTCGATGAGCGCGAGACCCGAAGCGGTCTCGTCCCAGCCAAGCTCCCTGACTTCATCGGGGTCTTCCAGCCGGTAGAGGTCAAAATGATAGATGGTGAGCGGGCCGGCCTCATAGGTCTGGACGAGCGTATAGGTGGGACTTGGGACTTCGGTGGTGACGCCTCGCAGAGCCGAAATGAGCGCCCGCGCGAAGGTCGTCTTGCCCGCGCCGAGCCCGCCATGAAGGGCGAGCACGTCGCCGGCCTGCAGGTGAGGGGCGAGACGCTGGGCGAGCCGGGCGGTGGCGGCCTCATCGGCGAGGTGAAACTCGAGCAGGTCGGCCATCAGAGCGCATCCAGCGTGTGTTTCACCGCCTCAAGCAGGGCGTCTGTCGGCTCACAACCTGCCGAAAGGCGGACATAGCCGGCCGGGACGTCGTCGCCCCAACGGCCGCGGCGTTCGGCGCTGGTCTGGATGCCGCCAAAGCTGGTCGCATGGAAGATGGCGGGGCAGTCATCGATGAAGCGTTCGGCGGTCGCCTCGCTGGCAAAGGTCGCGCCGACAATGAAGCCGGGGCGGGTCATCTGTTTTGAGGCGATTGCGTGTGACGGGTCGTCCGGCAGGCCCGGATAGCGCACCGCCTCCACGGCGGCGTGGCCGTGAAAGAGACCGGCGAGCGCGCCGGCATTGGCGCACATGCGTTCGAGGCGAAGCTCCAGCGTCATCAGGCCGCGATAGGCGAGATAGGATTCGGCCGGGCCGGGCGTTGCGCCGGAGAGCTTGCGCCATTGGCGCACGCGCTCGATCAGGGCGTCATCCTTCGCGGCGACATGGCCGAACAGGACGTCGGAATGACCGGCCAGCGCCTTGGTGTCGGACGCGACGACCATGTCCGCGCCGAGCGCGAGCGGGTCCTGCAGGAGCGGTGTCGCGCTGGTATTGTCGACGCAGACCTTTGCGCCGGTTCGGTGAGCGCGGGTGCAGATACCGGCGATGTCGCAGACATCGAGGCCGGGATTGGATGGGGTTTCGAGCCAGATGAGATCAAAGCCGGAGAGGTCATGCGCGTCCATCTCCCGCGTGGGCACGTAGACAACCTCGATGCCATGCTGACGCAGGAAATCTTCGATCAGCACACGGACGGTGTAATAGCCGTCTGACGGCATCAGGATGCGGCTGCCGGGTCCTGCGAGCGCCATGAGGGCGGCGGTGATGGCCGCCATGCCGCTCGGGAAGCTGATAACAGGCGCGTTTTCAAGCGCGCCGATGGCGGTTTCGACGGCCTGCCAGCCCGGATTGTCATAGCGGCCATAGACGAAGGGATGGTCCGGTGCGCCGGGCAGGGCGTATTTGGAAGCGTTGACGATGGGCGGGGTCAGGCTGTCGCCCTTTGCCAGTTTGCGGGCACGCCCATGCAGCATGTCGAGAACGCGGCGCGTGGTCTGATGGTCTTTTGAGGACATGGATCGGGGCTCCGGGAGAAGATGCAGCGTCGAAACAGCGATAGCGTGACCAAAAGCCCTCTTCAAATTGGTTTGCAGTTCAGGCTAAAAGGGCTGCGAATACAAAGATGCACAAGCTGCCCGTAGGGAAATGTCTGCGGTGACTTGAAAAATCGTGACGCCTGCGTCATGAAACGCAAAAATGGGAGGGAGCTGACATGGACCTGTCGGCCGCACAGAAAATTGTCATCATTGGCGGAGGACAGGCTGGTGCTCAGGTGGTTCAGTCGCTGCGCCAGTTCGGCTATGAGGGCGATCTTGTTCTGGTCGGTGACGAGGCCGCGCTTCCCTATCAGCGCCCACCGCTCTCCAAGGCCTATATGAAGGGCGAGCTTGGCGAGGACCGGCTCTATTTCAAACCCGCCGCCTGGTATGAGGACAACAAGGTCGAGACGCTGCTGTCCCAGCGCGTGGAAAAGATCGACCGGGCCCGTCGCCAGGTCACGCTCGAGCATGGCGGGCATCTCGATTATGACGCGCTGATCATTGCGACGGGGTCGCGCCCGCGTCCCCTGCCGGTCGAAGGCGCCGATCTTGAAAACGTGTTTGACCTGCGCGGCCTGGCCGACGTCGAGCATATCCAGCCGAAGATGATCCCCGGCCACAGGCTGGTCATTGTGGGGGCGGGCTATATCGGGCTCGAGGCGGCCGCCGTTGCGCGCCAGCTCGGCCTGGAAGTGAGGGTGCTCGAAATGGAGCAGCGCGCGCTCGCCCGTGTCACCAGCCCGGTGATCAGCTCCTTCTATGAGGCGCTCCATATGGAGCATGGCGTCGATGTGCGCTGCGGCGCGCGCCTTGCCCGCCTGAAGGGCGAGGATGGCAAGCTGACCCATGCGGTGCTGGCCTCCGGTGAGGAGATCGAGGCCGACATGGTGCTCGCCGGGATCGGTATCGTTCCGAATGTGGAGCTGGCCGAAGATGCCGGCCTGCCGGTCAAGAACGGGATCATCGTCGATGAGGATGCCCGCACCAGCGATCCGCGCATCTTTGCCGCCGGGGACTGTACGGTCCGCCCGCTCGCCCACTATGCCCGCACCGGGCGGCTGGAAAGCGTCCACAATGCCATAGAGCAGGGCAAGCTGGCGGCGGCGGCGATCATGGGCAAGCCGCGCCCGGCGCTGGACTGCCCGTGGTTCTGGTCCGACCAGTACGACATCAAGCTGCAGATTGCCGGCCTCTCCATGGGGTATGACGAGATCGTCGTGCGCGGCGATATCGAGGCGAAGAAATTTGCCGCTTTCTATCTGAAAAACGGGCTGTTGATCGCCGTGGATGCGATCAACAGCCCGCCGGAATTCATTGCATCGAAACGTTTGATCATGTCTGGTGCCTCCGTTGCGTCCGAGACGCTCAAGGATACGTCCATCAGCATGAAGGAAATCGCGGCCCAGGCCGCCTGAGGAGACAGGGAAACACCATGCCGACCATTACCTATATCGATCACGACGGAACAGAACGCCCGATCGAGGCCAAGAATGGCGAGACCGTCATGGAGACGGCGATCAAGAATTCGGTCCCCGGCATCGACGCAGATTGCGGCGGCGCCTGTGCCTGCGCGACCTGCCACGTCTATGTCGACGAAGCATATATGGAGAAGGTTGGCCAGCCGGAAGAGATGGAGCAATCCATGCTCGATTTTGCCGAGAACGTTCAGGCCAATTCGCGCCTCTCCTGCCAGATCCAGGTTTCCGATGAGCTGGACGGCCTGCGCGTGACAACGCCGGAAAGCCAGCACTAAGGCTGAGGCAGTGCTTTATAGCGAGCTCATTGCCGGGCTGAAGCGCGGCGTGAACGGGCGCATCGAGGCGACCATTCCGGAAGACTGGATGCAGGGACGCACCACCTATGGTGGGCTGACGGCTGCGCTCTGTCTGGAATCGGCGATGGAGCTCGTGCCGGACATGCCGATCCGCGCCGCGCAGGTGGCCTTTGTCGGCCCGGTTGGCGGTGATGTTGTCATCTCGCCAACGCTGCTGCGCCAGGGCAAATCCTCTGCCTTTGTGAATGCAGACCTTGTCAGCGAAGACGGCGTCATGGCGCGCTGTATCTTTACCTTCGGGGCCAAACGCCCATCGAAGCTGGACCAGGCCTCACGCGAATGGCCGCAGGTGAAGGGGCCCGACGACTACCCGTCCTTTTTCGGCTCGGGCCGCCGGCCGAACTTCGCCAATCATTTCAATGTGCGGCTGGCCGAGGGTCAGCCCCCGGTAAGCGGGGCCGAGCGCGGCGACATCACCCTCTGGCTGCGCCACAAGGATGAGGGCGCGCTCTATAATCCGACGACGCTTCTTTCCATTGCGGATGCCCCGCCGCCAGCAGCGATGTCGATGATGACAGAGCCGGGGCCAATCAGTTCCATGACCTGGATGGCCGAATTTCTCACCGACGACATCGTGACGACAGAGGGCTGGTTCCTCGTCCATCATGAAGCGCAGGCGACCAGGGACGGCTATTCCAGCCAGTCCATGCGGATGTGGAATGCGGACGGGCAGCCGATGATGATCGGCCGCCAGACCATTGCGGTCTTTGCCTGACCTTTCCCGGTCCGAAAGCCCGCGGGCTTAGCCTCGATCAAGACATCCACAGAAACCGGCGCGTGGCGGCGGGCGTTGGTCGCACAAGACCATCCCCTGACGATGCAAGGAGCATTCGCGCCATGAGCAAGCCCATCAAGAATCAATACGAGATGCGCGACCCGCGGACGCAGTATCCAAAGCCGCCCTTTCCGCGCCAGCCCCAGCCCAAGCCGGGGATCGAAGCGAAAATGGACCCGCAGCCCGATCATGGGGAAGAGAGCTATAAGGGATCCGGCCGGCTGGAAGAGCGCAAGGCCGTTATAACGGGCGGCGATTCCGGCATTGGCCGCGCGGTCGCGATTGCGTTCATCCGCGAGGGCGCAGAGGTCACGGTGAATTACCTGCCATCCGAAGAGCCCGATGCCCGTGCGCTGGAAGCCCTGGTCAAGGACGAGGGCGGCAGGATCCATCTGATGCCCGGTGACCTCAAGGAAGAAGCGTTCTGTACCGACCTCATAGGGGAGGCCGTCAAGAAGATGGGCGGCCTCGACATCCTGGTGAATAATGCCGGCAAACAGGTTTTCCAGACCGATATCGAGGATATCAGCAGCGAACAGTTCGACGCGACCATGAAGACGAATGTCTATGCGATGTTCTGGCTCTGCAAGGCAGCGCTCAAGGTGATGCCGGCAGGCGGTTCGATCATCAATGTGACGTCGATACAGGGCTTTGACCCTTCACCGCAGCTCCTGGACTATGCGACCACCAAATATGCGATCCGTGGTTTTACCGAAGGCCTTGCACAGGTCGCCATGGACAAGGGTGTGCGCGTGAACGCCATCGCCCCCGGCCCGTTCTGGACCGTGCTGCAGCCGTCCGGTGGCCAGCCGCAGGAGAAGGTGGAGCAGTTTGGCGGCAATACGCCAATGGGACGGCCGGGTCAGCCAGCCGAGATCGCCCCGGCCTTTGTCTATCTGGCGAGCCAGGAATCGAGCTTTGTGAGCGGTGAGATTATCGGCCTGACCGATGGGCGGCCGATATATTAATCGCGCAGGCTCAATCTGCGCCTTGGGACACGGTCGCAACGACCTTGGTATAGGTGCGCCCGTCAGGCGTCTGCCCCTCTACAGGGGCGGTCAGGTCGAGCTTCGTGCCGTCAGCGGCGACAAGCACGCGGTGGATCGAAGCTCCATCTGCGGGATTGTCTGCGTCGATTTCGGTGAATCCGTTCGCCTTGGCGGTCTTTGCCGTGACCTCAATGGTCGTGTCCATGGGCAGGCCGACAGCGACAGCCTCGCACGTCGTATAAGGATCGAGCTGTACCTGAACGAGGCCCTCGGCCAGCTGCCAGATCGGCAAGCCATCTCTTGAGACGACTGGATATTTGTTGTCAGCAAGGGCGCGCAGGGGGCTCGCATTCTTCATCTCGAAATCTGCGAAAGCCTCTTCATTCTGGATGGCGGGCACGCAATGGGCGATGACGGCGTCGGCAAAGGCCTTGTAGCCGATCCCCTCCTCGACATAGGCACCAGGCCGGTAAAGGTCGCGTTCTTCCTGCGGCACGCAGGCAGCGGCGATCATGCCAGCAGAGGCGATGAGGATGATGGATTTCGTTTTCATGGCGTATGCCCTCCCGATCAGCCGGTTCAGTATGACCCAGGAGCGCGAAAAGAAAAGAGCCGCCCCGGATTGTCCGGCGCGGCTCTTGGAAAAAACTCTATATCGGGAAGCGCTAGTGAGCGAGCGCGGCGCGAAGATCGCTCAGATAGTCGATCTGGGCTTTCAGTGTGGCTTCGTGCGGTCCGTCCTTGCCTTCGGCGGAAAGCTTGTTGCGGACTTCTTCCAGCTCGGCGTTAACCTGCGCAGAGTCGACAGAGGCAAGATCGACGGCCTCTTCGGCAAGGATGGTGAGGCCGGCTGGTGTGACATCCGCAAAGCCGCCGCGAACGAACAGGCGCATCTTTGTCTGGTCATTCTCCAGAACGCGGACGATGCCGTTCTTGAGCGTCGTCATGAAGGGCGCGTGGTTGGCGAGGACGCCGAACTCACCCTCTGTGCCGGGGGCGATCACATGGTCAACCTCACCGGAGAAAAGCTCCTTGGCGGGCGAGACGAGAGAGAAGTGAAGTTTAGCGGCCATAGCTGGCAATTCCCTGTATCTTCATCCTTCGGCAGGCCCGCGATGAGGCCGGCGAAGCCCCGGACCTGTCAGAAACGGCCTCACCCTGAGCCTGTCAAAGGGTGAGGCCACTGAAAGGCGCTCTATGCGTCTTCCATCATCTTTTCGGCCTTCTTCTTGGCCTGTTCGATATTGCCGACCATGTAGAAAGCCTGCTCTGGCATATGGTCATAGTCGCCGGCGATGAGGCCCTTGAAGCCCTGGATCGTGTCCTCGAGCTTGACCTGCTCACCCGGGCTGCCGGTGAAGACTTCAGCAACGTTAAACGGCTGCGACAGGAAGCGCTCGACCTTACGGGCGCGGGCGACGACCAGTTTGTCTTCTTCAGAAAGCTCGTCCATGCCGAGGATGGCGATGATGTCCTGAAGTTCCTTGTAGCGCTGCAGGATCTCCTGCACGCCGCGGGCGACGTCGTAATGCTCCTGGCCGACCGTGATCGGGTCAAGGATACGCGAGGTGGAGTCGAGCGGGTCGACGGCCGGGTAGATACCCTTTTCCGAAATGGCGCGGTTGAGAACCGTCGTGGCGTCAAGGTGCGCGAACGAGGTGGCAGGCGCCGGGTCGGTAAGGTCGTCAGCCGGAACGTAGATGGCCTGGACCGAGGTGATCGAACCCTTGTTTGTGGAGGTAATACGCTCCTGCAACTGGCCCATGTCGGTTGCCAGCGTTGGCTGGTAGCCCACAGCGGACGGGATACGGCCGAGAAGTGCGGACACCTCAGAACCTGCCTGCGTGAAGCGGAAGATGTTGTCGACGAAGAAGAGGACGTCCTTACCTTCCTGGTCGCGGAAATACTCCGCCTGGGTAAGGCCGGTCAGCGCGACGCGGGCACGCGCGCCCGGAGGTTCGTTCATCTGGCCGTAGACCAGGGTCACGCGGCTGTCGCCGTCGAGATCGATCACGTTGGATTCGATCATTTCGTAATAGAGGTCGTTACCTTCGCGCGTGCGCTCGCCGACACCGGCAAACACCGAATAGCCGCCGAACAGCTTGGCGATGTTGTTGATCAGTTCCTGAATGAGAACCGTCTTGCCAACGCCTGCGCCGCCGAAGAGGCCGATCTTGCCGCCTTTTGCGTAAGGGCAGAGAAGGTCGATGACCTTGATGCCGGTGACGAGGATTTCAGCCTCGGTCGACTGGTCAACGAATTCAGGGGCCGGCGCGTGGATCGGGGCGCGGGTCTTGGTTTCGACCGGGCCGCGCTCATCGATCGGCTCACCGATGACGTTCATGATACGGCCGAGCGTTTCGGGACCAACCGGCACGCGGATCGGCTCACCAAGGTCTTTCACCGGGTGGCCGCGCACGAGACCCTCGGTGGAGTCCATGGCGATGGTGCGGACAGTGTTCTCACCGAGGTGCTGGGCGACCTCGAGGACGAGGCGGTTGCCGTTATTGTCGGTTTCCAGCGCGTTCAGGATGTCTGGAAGGTGGCCATCGAACTCAACGTCGACGACAGCGCCGATAACCTGTGAAATCTTGCCTGTTGCGGCGGATGCAGAGCTGCTCATGGAAGGCGTCTCCTTGGGAGCGGATGTCGTTTTGGTCTTTGTGGAAGCTGGCTTTTTGGGTGCCGCCGGCTTAGGGGCAGTATCCTTTTTGGCGGCTGCGGCAATTGCCGGGGCGACGTCGGCCACCTTGATGCCGCGCCGCTCGCGGGCCTGGGCCGGCTTGCAGACGCCGCAGTCGCGGGTGTCCTTCTGGCCCAGCAACCCGGCAGTCTTTTCAGCCTCAGCATAGGTCTTGAAGGGGCCGTGCCATTTGTCGTCGTCATTGCTCTGGTCGCCGCCGACGCCCTGGCCGTGATTGCAATACCGGCAGTCGGCCGCGTGAACCCGGGCGCGCTTGTTTGAAAAGTGTTCGTAGACCCAGAAATTCATCGTTTCGTCCCTTAGAGGGCCTCCGCACCGGAGATGATCTCGATCAGCTCCTTGGTGATCTGGGCCTGACGGGCCCGGTTATATTCCATCGACAGGTCGTCGATCATTTCACCGGCATTGCGCGTCGCATTGTCCATCGCGGTCATGCGGGCGGCCTGTTCACCTGCGCCGCTTTCCAGCATGGCGGAGATGATCTGGGTGTTGATGTAGCGCGGCAGGAGCGTTTCGAGGATCTCTTCCTGCGAAGGCTCATAGATATAGGTGGCGCCCTTGAGGTCGATGGTCTCTGCGTCCTCGGGCGCCTGGGCCGGAATGAGCTGCTGGGAGACAGGCACCTGGCTGAGCACGTTCTTGAACTGGCTATAGACCAGCGTCGCCACGTCGAACTCACCGTCATCGAAACGGCCAGTGATTTCCTTGCCGAGGCCGATGCCCGCGTCGGAATAGTCATTGCCCTTGACGTTGGACAGGTCGAGGTGACCGACGAAGAGCTCGCTATATTCGCGCTTCAGCTGCTCACGGCCCTTCTTGCCGACCGTGAAAATCTTCACCGTCTTGCCTTCGCCCGTAAGCGCCGCGATGAGGCGGCGGGCTTCCTTGACGACATAGGTGTTGAAGCCACCGGCCAGACCGCGCTCGGAGGTCAGTACGATGACCAGATGCGTCTGGTCGCTGCCCGTGCCGGAGAGGAGTTTCGGCCCGGTGGAGCCTTCACCCATGGAGCCGGCAAGGTTGGCGACCACGCTGGCCATGCGCTGGGCATAGGGGCGCGAGGCTGCAGCGGCTTCCTGGGCGCGCTTCAGCTTGGCCGCAGCAACCATCTGCATGGCCTTGGTGATCTTCCGCGTGGATTTCACGCTGTTGATCCGGTTTTTCAGATCCTTGAGGCTGGGCATCGCTCAGCTCCTGATAGCGTGGACTCTTAGGCGAACGACTTGGCGAAGTCTTCGAGCGTGGACTTGATCTCGCTCTCGATCTCGTCGGTCATCGCCTTTTCCTTGCGGATCTTGGCGAGCAGGTCCTTCTTGGCACCGCGCAGGTGGGCCAGAAGCTCCTTCTCGAAGCGGGTGACATCGCGGACCGGAACATTGTCGAGATAGCCGCGGGTACCGGCATAGATCACGACGACCTGTTCTTCCATCTGCAGCGGCGAGAATTGCGGCTGCTTGAGAAGCTCGGTCAGGCGCTCACCGCGGCCGAGAAGGCGCTGGGTGGCGGCATCGAGGTCGGAGCCGAACTTCGCAAAGGCGGCCATCTCGCGGTACTGAGCGAGCTCACCCTTCATCGAGCCGGCAACTTTCTTCATCGCCTTGGTCTGGGCCGCAGAACCCACACGTGACACCGAGAGGCCGACGTTCACGGCCGGACGGATACCGGAGTTGAAGAGGTCCGTCTCAAGGAAGATCTGACCGTCGGTAATCGAGATGACGTTTGTCGGGATATAGGCCGACACGTCGTTCGCCTGGGTCTCAATGATTGGCAGGGCGGTCAGTGAGCCAGAACCATGGTTCTCGTTCAGCTTGGCTGCGCGCTCGAGCAGGCGGGAGTGGAGATAGAAAACGTCGCCCGGATAGGCTTCACGGCCCGGCGGACGGCGAAGGAGCAGGGACATCTGGCGGTAAGCAACGGCCTGCTTGGAGAGGTCATCATAGATGATGAGGGCGTGCATGCCATTGTCGCGGAACCACTCGCCGATCGTGCAGCCGGTGAACGGCGCAAGATACTGAAGCGGAGCCGGCTCGGACGCCGTTGCGGTCACGATGACGGTGTAGTCGAGGGCGCCGCGCTCTTCGAGCGTCTTGACGACCTGGGCAACCGTGGAGCGCTTCTGGCCGATGGCGACATAGACGCAGAACAGCTTCTCGCTGTCGTCCTTGGCAGCATCGTTCGTCTGTTTCTGGTTGAGGATGGTGTCGATACAGATCGCGGTCTTGCCGGTCTGACGGTCACCAATGATCAGCTCGCGCTGGCCGCGGCCAACCGGGATCATGGCGTCGATGGCCTTGAGGCCGGTCATCATCGGCTCGTGCACGGACTTGCGCGGCAGGATGCCCGGCGCTTTCACGTCAACACGGTTACGGTCTGCGACGTCGGTGATGGCACCCTTGCCGTCAATCGGCTCACCCAGCGGGTTCACGACGCGGCCGAGAAGACCCTTGCCGACCGGTGCGGCCACAATCTCGTTCAGGCGCTTGACGTTGTCGCCTTCCTTGATGCCGCGGTCGTCGCCGAAGATCACGACGCCGACATTGTCGGATTCAAGGTTGAGGGCCATGCCTTTGACGCCGCCGTCGAATTCGACGGTTTCGCCAGCCTGGACGTTGTCGAGGCCATAGACGCGGGCAATACCGTCACCGACGGACAGGACCTGTCCAACGTCGGAGACCTCAGCCTCGACACCAAAATTTTCGATCTGGGATTTCAGGATGCCTGAAATTTCTGCAGCGCTGATGTCCATCGAGCCTCTAAGCTCCCTTCATGGCGGTGTTCATACGTTCAAGTTTCGAGGCGACGCTCGCATCGACAAGAGTGGAGCCGACGCGCAGCTGAATGCCGCCGATCAGGGCTGGAACCACTTCTGTGTCAAGTTCGACGTCGCTGCCTACAGCTTTTGCCAGCACGGCTTCAAGCTTCTGGCGCTGTTCTGCGGTCATTTCTTCTGCGGTCCGGGCGAGCGCCCGCTTCACGCCGCGATGCTTTGCATAAAGCTCATCGAAATGGCTCGCAGCGCCCGGAATGTCGCTGGAGCGGCCATTCGTGGCCATCGTGGCAAGGAAGTTTGAGACCAGCGTCGAAAGTTTCGCGGCCTTGGCCACCGACTGGAGCGCGCGTGCTTTTTCCTCACGGGAAAATGCGGGCGATTCCAGAAGACGGCGAAGGTCTTCGCTGTCTGCGGCCATGGCGGAAACGCTCTTCAGGTCGGTGTCGACCGTTGCAAGCTCACCTTTATCCTTGGCGAGATCGAACAGAGCGCTCGCATAGCGGCGCGCAGTTTCATTGGCATGGGAGGCGGAAGATGCGGCCAAGACCTGATTCCGTCTGTTGGCGGGCGGATGCCCGGAAGTGAAACATAAGAGTATGGGCCGGCAGGCGATGCCCCAGCCCAATGCTTGTGAGGGCGCTTAGCACTTCGTTTCGGCACTGACAACGTGGCTGCAGCGGTTGAATTGCGACCGATTGGCACGATGGGCTGTCAAAGCGCCGTCTGCGGGGCTTTTGGGGTGGGCGTCCGCCAGACGCGATCGGGCGGAATTAGCTGCTGCTGCCTCCCCCGCCCTGGGGCGCGGGCGCTGCTGGTGCCGCTGGCTTCGCAGCGATGGCGACGGGTATCTGAATTGGAATGCCGGATGGAGAGGCCTTTCGTCCATGATGTTTGGAATAGACATCCTAAAGAAAGGAATAGGGATCGATATCTGCCGATATTCTCACCGGGTTTGGAAGTTTCAGGCCTTTCAGCCAAGCGGCCATATAGGCTGAAAGATCCACATCGCGCGGACTGGTGACGAGGAAACGGATCCGGTGGCGCCCGCGCAGCAGGGATATGGGCGCTGGCGCCGGGCCGTAGACGGTGACCCCTTCGCCATTCGGGGCAGCTGCCCCCGTCAGGCGGCCTGCCTCTTCAATGAGGTCCGGCGTGGGGGCAGACAGGACAAGCGCGGCCATGCGTCCAAAGGGCGGCAGCATCAGCTCGGCGCGCACATCGCGCTCGATCTGAAGAAAGCCGTCGCGGTCCCCGGCGGCGAGGGCGATCATGGCCGGGTTTTCCGGGCCATAGGTCTGGATCAGGGCGCGGCCGGGCCGTTCGGCGCGCCCGGCGCGGCCTGCGACCTGGCTGAGGAGCTGATAGGTCCGCTCCCCGGCGCGAAGGTCTCCGCCTTTCATGCCGCTGTCGGCATCGACCACGCCAACCAGGGTGAGGTTCGGGAAATTGTGGCCCTTGGCGACGATCTGCGTGCCGATCAGCACATCGATTTCGCCTGCAGCCATGCGGTCGACAATGCCGCGTGTCTCTTCGCCGGACCGGGCGGTGTCGGAGGAGAAAATTTCCACCCGCGCCTGCGGCAGCAGCACGCGGACTTCTTCGGCCACGCGCTCCACGCCGGGGCCGACGCCCATCAGCGAATCCTTTGCGCCGCACATCGGGCAGGCTTCGGGCTTTGGCATCGACCAGCCGGTCAGGTGGCAGACGAGACGGTTGGTATAGCGGTGCTCTGTCAGCCAGCTTTCGGTGCCAGGGCTTTTCAGCCGCTCGCCGCACGCCTTGCATATGACGAGAGGGGCATAGCCGCGCCGGTTGAGGAAAAGCAGGCTTTGCTCACCGGCCTCGAAGGTCGAGACAAGCGCGTTGGAGAGGGTAGGCGAGAGCCAGTTGCCTTTCTCGGGCGGGTCGAGACGCAGATCAACGAGTTCGATGTCCGGCAGTCGGGCCGCCCCCGGACGGGCAGAGAGTTTGAGGCGCTGATAACGGCCCTGTTCAGCGTTCACCATTGTCTCCAGCGCGGGCGTGGCGGAGGCGAGGATGATGGCCGCGTCTTCGAGCTTTGCCCGCATCACGCCCATGTCGCGGGCATGATAGGTGACGCCGTCTTCCTGTTTGAAACTCGTATCGTGCTCCTCATCCACGATGATGAGTTTGAGGTTGCGGAAAGGCAGGAACAGCGCAGAGCGCGCGCCGATCACGATGCGGGCGCGGCCATGCGCCGTCTCGCGCCAGGTGCGCCGGCGTTCGGCGTCGCTGAGGCCCGAATGCCAGGGGGCGGGCGGGGCGCCAAAGCGGGCCTCGAAGCGGGCGAGCACGGCCTGGGTCAGTGCGATTTCCGGCAGCAGGACGAGGACCTGCGCGTCACCGGCTTTTTGCAGGGCTTCGGCGATGGCCTCGAAATAGACTTCCGTCTTGCCGGAGCCTGTGATGCCATCGAGCAGGAAGGGCTGGAAGCCGCCCCTGGCGATGGCGCGGCGAAGCTCATCGCCTGCGGTTTTCTGCTCACCGGTGAGGTGGTCGCCGCCCTCAAACCGGGTCGGCTGGGGGTAGGGAAGGTCGGTCTCGACCTCGCGGGCCTCCAATGAGCCGATGTCGACAAGGCCCTTCACCACGCCGGGCGAGACGCCCGCCTGGCGGGCAAGCTCTGCGGCGCTCGTTGGCCCGGCCTCTCGCGCGGCATCGAGGACTTTGACGCGCGCCTCGGTCATCCTGTTGGAGCGGTGGCCGGTCGGTTCATAGACAGTGGCCGTGGGGGAGGGTTTCAGTCCGCCGCGTGCGCGCAGCACCATGGCGAGGACGTGGCCGGGATGAGCAACATTGTAGCGGGCGGCAAAGCTCACGAATTTGCGCATCGGTGCAGGCATGGGCGGCACGGGGAAGACGTCGAGGACGGGTTTCAGGTCACGCGTATCGTCTGGCGCCTTTTCCTTGACGGCCCAGACGACGCCCGTGCGTTCGATCTTGCCGAGCGGCGCGCGTACATAGCTGCCCGCTTCGACGTCCAGGCCATCGGGAATGGCATAGTCGAAGGGCTCGGGCAGGGGCAGCGGGAAGAGGATGCTGGCGATCTTCATCGGCTACGGGTTTAGTCCCCCCGGCCGAATGCGTCACGCGCGTGATTCATGCGGGAGGCTTTTGCTTCACAGGGTTCGACTTCGCTCCCCATGTCGTGCCTCAGCAGATTCCGGGCAGTCGGCAGCGGGCGTCTGCTAAACACCCCCTTAACCCTGCGCCATGACACTACCGTCTCATGGAGATTCTCGGTGCCTTCCTCGACCATATCGCGCGCGAACGGCGCCTCGCTGCCAATACGGTGGAGGCCTATGGCCATGACCTGCGGAGCTTCTTCGTCTTTCTGGAGGATCATCTGGGTGAGCCGGTTGCCATCAAGGTGTTCCGCCACCTTCATGCGAGCGACATCCGTGCCTTTCTCGCAAAGCGCCGGCGTGAGGGCCTGTCGGATACGTCGGTGGCGCGGGTGCTTTCAGCGATAAAGACCTTCTATCACTGGCTGGACGACCATCACGGGATCGACAATCCGGAGATCGCCTTCCTCAAAGGACCAAAGCGCCAGTCGCGTCTGCCACGTCCTGTGTCTGTGGCGGCCGCGCGTGACATGATCGAAACGGCCGAGGCAAACGCCATGGAGCCATGGGTGGCGGCGCGCGATGCGGCTGTCCTGACGCTGCTCTATGGGGCGGGCCTGCGGATTTCAGAGGCGCTCAGCCTCAATGGCGACATGGTGCCCGCGCCGGAACGGCTGCGGATACAGGGCAAGGGCGGCAAGATCCGGCTTGTCCCGTTGATCCCGGCGGTGCGCCGCGCGCTGGATGAGTATGCGCGGCTTTGCCCCTACCGGCTGACCGTGGAGACTCCGCTTTTTTATGGGGTGCGCGGCAAGCGGCTGCAGCCGGCGATCGTGCAGCGGGGCGTGCAGGTGCTGCGCGGCGCGCTGGGCCTGCCGGGGACGGCGACGCCGCACGCGCTGCGCCATGCCTTTGCGACCCATCTTTTGTCGGCGGGCGCAGACCTGCGCGCTATACAGACGCTTCTGGGACATGCGAGCCTCTCGACCACCCAGGTCTATACGGGCGTGGATTCCGAGCGTCTGAGGGCCGTTGTGGCAAGCGCCCATCCGCGTGGCTGAAACCATCCGGCCGCAGGGCGGTTAGTTTCTCATGCCGAGCAAGCAGGAACTGGCTGAAGAACGCACCGATTATGCCGAGGACCGCACGATCCTCGCCAATGAGCGCACCTTTGCCGGGTGGATCCGCACGGGCGTCGCATCAGCCGCGCTGGGGCTTGGGTTTCAGGCGATCTTCCGTGCCGTCGAACCGACATGGGTCGCCAAGCTGGGCGCAACAGTTTTCATCCTGATCGCCATAGCGGTCTTCTATCTTGCCTATCGTAAATCCTGCCAGCTTGCCCGGCGCATGGACGCGCACACGGCTGAGCCGCTCTCGCATATCGAGTTTGGGACCATCACGCTCCTGTTCAGCGCGGGCACGCTGGCTCTGGGCGTGCTGCTCTGGTTTATCTGACGCCATGCGAGATTGACGTCCGGCGCCAATCTCGAAACAACCGGGCATGCCGGTCTGGATCCCGATCACCTTTGCTGCGGCCTTTGCGCAGAATCTGCGGTCCCTCCTGCAGAAGAAGCTGCGCGACAGTCTGAGCGTTTGGGGGGCGACGGCGGCACGCTTCGTCTTTGCCGCCCCTCTGGCTGTCATCGTGGCGCTAGCGGCATGGGGCGCTGGGGCGCTTCGCTGCAGAGTCCAGGGCCAGCCTTCCTTGGTCTGATGGTGGCAGGCGGGCTCGCGCAGATCATTGCAACGGGCTGCATGATCCACCTGTTTTCGTTCCGCAATTTTGCCGTCGGAACCGCGTTCACAAAGACAGAAGCCCTGCAGACAGCCCTGTTTGGCCTTATCCTTCTGGGCGAGACGCTGAATATCTATGCGCTTGCGGCCATCATGGCGGGGCTTGCCGGCGTGTTGCTGATCTCGCTGCCGCCAGAAAGCAAGGGGACGCGCCTCAAGGTCGACGGGCGGATCATTTACGGCTTGTTGTCTGGCGGGCTGTTTGGCCTGTCCGCCGTCTGCTTTCGCGGTGCATCGCTCACCCTTGGCAACGGCCCGGCCTTTGTCCGTGCGAGTATTACGCTTGGCTGCGTGCTTGTCTTTCAGGCCATCGCCATCGGCATGTGGCTCAGATTTCGGGAGCCGGGAGAACTGAAGCGAATGTTCACGGCATGGAGAATCACGGGGCTGGTCGGCCTTGCCGGTGTAAGTGCGTCGCTTTGCTGGTTCACGGCCATGGCGATGGTCAATGCAGCCTTGGTGCGGGCTATCGGTCAGGTTGAGATCATTTTTACCGTCGCAACATCCTGGTTTTTCTTCAGGGAGACGATCAGCGCGAGAGAATTTACAGGCCTCGGTATTCTGACACTAAGCATCGTCGCACTGATCCTGCTTGCCTGACCCTATTTCTTCATGAAGGCGCTGATGCGCGCCTGCATGTCGGGGCCAACGCCCTCGTTTTCCATGATCTCCCACTGAAGGCCGGCATCCATCTTGTCGGCGTCGGTGGCTTCCAGAAGGCGTTTGTTGGCGGCGTGACTGAAGGGGGAGTTCTCGAGGATCTTGCGGGCGAAGGCTTCGAGATCCGCTTCGAAACTCTCATCGGCAAAGACGGCCTCGCAGAGGCCCATACGCAGGGCCTCGTCAGACTTCACGGTTTCTGCGGTGAACATGAGGCATTTGGCAGTCGCGATCCCCACCCGGCGCGGCAGGCGCTGGCTCATCCCCCAGATCGGGGTGAGCGCCCATTTGGCGTGCGTGTCGGCAAACTTCGCCGACTGGGCCGCTAGGATGAAGTCGGCGGCCAGCGCGACTTCCAGCGCGCCGGTATAGCAGTGGCCATGGACGCCCGCGATGACGGGCTTTGGCAGCTTCTCCATCAGGCGGAGAGTCTCTGAATGCCAGCCGCGGGACGGGACGGCCTCGCCTTCTGCAATGTCGTCAAGATCGTGACCGGCGGAGAAACATTTGCCAGCGCCCTTCAGGATGACGCAGCCCACGCTCTCATCCTTGTAAAGGTCCTGCACATGGGCCCGCAGCTCCCTGAACATGTCGACCGTCAGCGCATTCAGCTTGTCCGGCCGGTTCAGGGTGAGCCAGCAAAGCCCGTTGTCATCCTTGCGCGTGACGAGATCGCCCATATCCGTTTCTCCCTCGGTTTATGGAAAGGAGCTTAGGGCGGGCCGTTCTGGCTTTAAATGCTGACGCGCGGTCAGGTGGGGCAAGGACTAGTCCGGTCTTTCCATGCCAAAGCGGTTTGCAAAGATGCTGTCGAGCCAGCGCTTGGGAATATGGGTGGGGATGGTCCAGTTGGTGAACTTGTCCGGCACAGGCGCATAGCGTGCCTTCGGACTGGAATCGGTGAGCGCGGTCTCAATGATCTCGGCGACCCGTTCCGGCGGCAGGCCTTCGCGCCCGCCTTTCAGCATCGTTTCGGAAAACTTTCTGATCGGCTCCGCCCAGGCGGAGTTGGCGTAGGGCTGATCTTCATTCTTGTCCTCGGCCTTGTCCCAGATCGGCGTCTTCACAGAACCCGGACCGATGGCGATGGCGTCGATCCCATAGATGACAAGCTCACGCCGGAAACTGTCTGTCATGCTTTCGACGGCATGTTTGGTGGCGGTGTAGGCGCCAAGGAAGGGCGCGGCGATCCGCCCGCCAAGCGAGGTGATGTTGACGATCCGGCCGGGATCGCCTGTGCGGTTGCGGTCCATGCCGAGAAGCGGAAGGAAGCCCTGGGTGGCGCTCAGCGTGCCGAAGACATTGACTTCAAAATGCGCCTTGAACTCATCGGCCGGCTGAAGGGCCAGCGGGCCCATGCTTGCAATGCCTGCATTGTTGACCAGTCCGGCGAGTTTCGCGCCGCCAAGCGTATCGGAGACTTTGGCGATGGCAGCCTCAATATCCTCTGCCTTGGTGACGTCCAGCATCAGCGGTTCGATGGCTGGGTCTGCCTTTTTGAGCGTGTCTGCGTCTTCCTGTTTGCGCACGCCGGCAAAGACCTTCCAGCCCTTCGCGGCAAGGCGCTCGGCGGTCGTCCGGCCGATGCCGGTCGATGCGCCTGTAATAACGACAGTTTTCATTCCTGTGCTCCATTCGCGGACGGTCCGTCCGCTATTGCGTTCCAGGAGTCCAGATAAGCCGGAAGCGCTCAAAGACGATGGGCTCATCTTCGGAAAAGAAACTCCCCTCGCGCGCGCATTCGCGATGGAAATAGGAGAGGTGGGCGGCCTGCCAGTGCTCAAGGGAGCGGTCACCTTCTCCTTCGGCCCAGGCAAAATCCTCGGGAGCGGTGTTGAAGGGAGCAATTTCGACCCGCGTCGTCTCGATCACGCAGGCGGGCCGGCCGCGGCCGTCCAGGACAAGGGACAGGTCGCCGGGCGCTGGCGGGCGCATACCCATTGTCTTGTAGAGATTAAGCCGCGCCGCCGTTGCCTGCTTCGTGCCGGAAAGGACGAGCGCCAGAAGCTCATCGGCAAGTGCCGGCCCGTCGCCAAAGGCAAAGATATCATAGGGCTGGCGCGCATCTGCGGTCTCAGCCTGGAAGCGGTCCCACGCCGCCTGCTGTTCAAGCGTCATCCTTGCCGCCTTTTATGACACGGAAGGCCGGGCGCTTTTGCGGGGTCTTCGGTTCTGCCGGCTGCGATGATCTGGCAGGCTTTTTCGCGTGCGCAGCGGTGATAGGCGTTTCTGAAGTCTGATCGCCAAGCTCGCTGCCACGGATCACGCCGAAAGGCGTGCGCGCAGGCGCAGGCTCAGACCTGGGCGCAGGGGCCTCCGTCTCGGCCACATCCTCATCGATCTGGCGCACGCGGGGGGTAAAATCCTGCTTCCTCTTCCAGCCGAGGGGTTTGCGGGTCTTGAAGCCCGTATCCTTGCCGCGCGCCTTCTTGCCGATCTCTTTCAGCTTCTGGGTCTGGAGCGCGGACATCGGGTCTTCAAGATTGCCTTTTTCGGGGTCGGCAAAGGCCGAGCCATAGGTCTCTATGCGCTGTTCGACCTCTTCAAGGAATTCGCGCTCCCAGTCGGACAGGGGCGGACCCTCGCCTCGCTCAGCGAGCTCTGCGGCCTTGCGCAGCTTGCGAAGCGCCTTGCGCTTTTTTCTTTCGTCGATCTCACGTGACATGGCTGGACGGGAGAATAGGCCCGTTCCCGCCAAACGCCAAATACCGCCGGATGGGGTCCGGCCGGGCTGCAAAGATCTAGGCCTCGCCGAGGGCAATAAGATAGGTTTCGAGGACGGCTTCCTGCTCTTCGCGTTCCTGACGGTCCTGCTTGCGCAGACGCACGACCTGACGCAGCGCCTTGGTGTCATAGCCCATGGCCTTGGCCTCGGCGTAGACGTCCTTGATCTGGTCGGCGACCTCTTTCTTTTCCTCTTCGAGGCGTTCGATCCGCTCGACCGTCAGGCGCAGTTTCTCGCGCGCTGCATCTGTCAGCTTTCCGTCATCCATGGCCCGCTCCCGCGAATTGATGTGATCCAAAGGCGGTCTTCTATCGGCAGAATGGGTTAATGGCGACCCTTCGCTGCAGACTTGCGCGCGTCATTTCCACACGCATTTGTGAGTCGCCGTAAAGCGTGCGGCGACCATATTGGGTGTATGACACAGACGAAGACCAGATTTTCCCGTCGCAGGCTGCTGCTTGGAAGCGTGGCCGGCGGCCTCATCGCCGCGTGCACCAATTCGCGCAGCAATGCAGAAAGCCAGAGTGCGTCCGAGGCGCAATATGCCGACACAGACTGGCGCAGCCTCACGGAGGCAGAATGGCGCGAAAGGCTGTCCACAGATGCCTTCAACGTCCTGCGCAAGGAAGACACAGAGCGCGCGGGCACCTCGCCGCTCAATGAGGAAAAGCGCGAAGGGACTTTCAACTGCAAGGGCTGCGACCTGCCGCTCTTCAGGTCTGAATGGAAGTATGAAAGCGGGACGGGCTGGCCGAGTTTCTGGGACTATATCGACGGCAGCCTCGGCTTCAAAGAAGACAGGAAGCTGTTCTTCACGCGCACCGAATACCATTGTGCGCGGTGCCTCGGCCATCAGGGCCACGTCTTTGAGGATGGCCCCGAGCCGACAGGGCTTCGCTATTGCAATAATGGTGTCGCGCTGACTTTTGCGCCGGCCAGTGCCTGACGAGGCTGACCGGAACTAGCCGCCGAATGTGGTCCCGTCGCCTTCCTCGTCAGTGAGCATCGTATTCGGATTGTTGGGATCCTTGTGTTCATACCCGCGCGGATCCGGGCTGATGAAAAGGTCCATCTGGCGCGGATCTGACTGTTTGTTCTTCGGCTTCCGCTTGGCGCGGGCATGGCGGAAATAAAGGTCGTCCGTGTGATCCTCTTCTGAGGGCGCCTTCTTCTTTTCAGGCCTTGAAGGCTGCACCTCTTCCGGCGCCGGCGCCTGCGGGGCTTTTGGGGAAGGCGCGCCCTCGAGCTTCCAGTAGGTGACGGCCAGGACCGGCTTTCCGTCAGCATCCTCATAGACCTGAATGAAGCCCTTTGCCTCACCTGACTCGGCCTGTTTCTGAAGGGCGGCGACATCTTCGCCTTCGGGCTTCAGCCACTCGGTCTCAAGCGACAGGACGCGCGTTTCACCAGCCAGCGCTTCGGCCTCGTACCGTGTGCGCGCGGCCTCTGCGATACCCTTAAGGGCATCTTCTCCAGTGGTGGCGAGGGGGTAGCCAAGGCTCATGGCGTCTGAGCTAGGCATTCTGCGCCCGGGCGTCCAGCGTCACTTGCAAGTGCGCGCCGCGAACCACACCGTAGGACGTATGGAAACACTACTTGTCTGGACCTTGCGGGCGATGGGGCTGCTCTGGATTGGCGGCGGCGCCTATCTGCTGCATCAGACCTGGCGGCTGCATCAGATCGCCAGGATGGCCGATGAACTGGACGCGCTGACAGGCGAAGGAGAGGCGGCCACGGAGGATATTGATGAGGACCGGCCCCGCAATCTCTGGATTGGCTTTGGAGGGGCGTTGATCTTCCTGACCGGCTGCGCCCTGACGGCGGCGAGCTGGCTGGCCGCGCCGCTCGCCTTTCTGGTCTGTGTGCACCAGACGCTTTATGTGTGGCGCCAGATGCGCCGGAGCCGCCGCGCTGAAACCGGGGAGGCTGCGGCGCAAGAGGCGGTCGCGGCTGCGACGCGCAATGCAACCCTGCTTGCCTTCCTGGTGGCCGCATTGACAATCTATCTCGCCGCTTCGGGCGCATATGGCTGATAGGCGGCCTGGGCCGAGCGATAGGCGGCAAGGCGGGCAAAACGCAGCGTCATCGCCTTGCGGCGGGCCGGCGCGAGCGGTGTCGTGTCCGGCTGGCGCAATATGGCGCCGCCAAACCCGTCCGCAACGATGAGGCCGGTCTCGTCCGGGATAAGGTCCTTGGGAAAGCCGTGGCTGACGGCGAAATAGAAGCGGTCGCAGAAGGGCCGGTAGTCGGGCCATTTGCCATCAGAGCGAAAGTCGGCGACGGAGCTCTTGATCTCGACAATTGTGATCTCGCCCTTCGGACCGACTGCGGCGATGTCGGCGCGCCGTCCATTGGCGAGTGTCATTTCGGTAATGCCGGCCAGGTTCATGTCGCCGAGAAGGCGCAGGACGCCGCGGCAGATATCGCTCGCGCAAGGGTTATGAGGGTCATAGGCCATGCCGCCTCCGCCTCCACATGGTTCATGATCTGTTCCAAGATCATACCAGGCAGGAGCGGGAGTCAAGAAAAAGCCCCGAAGCGGCTGCTCCGGGGCTTCATATTCGGGTGCGTTAGAGCGCAGTCCTATTCGCGCGATGCCAGAAGCATCATCACGAAGCGGAACATGTTCACGAACATGATGAAGAAGTTCAGCGCGCCCCAGTTTGTCATCACAGCCAGGCTGCGGCCATCATGGGACAGCTGGTAATAGCCTTCTTTCAGTTCCTGCGTCTGCCAGGCGACGAGGACAGCCGAGAGCAGCGCGAAGCCACCCGAGATCAGCCATTCCATGCCGGAAGACGGCTCCATGATGCCAAGCATCGGGAGGAACATGTAGATCACGGAGACCGCGAACAGGGCCCAGATCGCCATGATGGCAAAGCTGCCAATGGCGGAGAGGTCACGTTTGGTCGTGTAGCCCCAGAGTGTCAGCGCACCAAAGGCGGAGGCTGTGATCATGAAGGCTTTGGCAATCGTCATATAGTTGAGCGATTGCGAGATACCGCCAGCCGTCTGGGTCGAGATGTTCGCGTCCGCCATGTAGAAGTAGACGCCGAGGCCAAGACCGATAAAGGTCACGATCGCCCAGTAGAGGATCGCGGACCCCGTCGGCGAGGGGTTCTTCATGAAGAACATCGAGCCGAAGATCAGCGCGATCGGGGCGAAGGCGACGACATAATAGAGCGGCGTGCCAAAGATCAGGGCGGTCAGCGGATCCCACGTGCCAGCCAGGAAGGCCAGCACGCCGGACAGCGCGATGCCCAGCGTCAGTTTCTGGTAAACGCCGAGCATGAAGGTGCGAAGGCCCTGGTCAATGCTCGCATCCATTGTCCGGCCGCGGGCAATAGATTGGTTGAAGTCGTTCATTTATCCCTCTTTCGAAAGGCCGGCATAAAGTCATGCCGATTAGCAATAATATGTGGGAAGAGGCCCCCCACTTCAAGGAAAACAGGTTGCCAGTGCGCGATCTGCTTTGATTGTATCTCGCAATCGGAAAAATAGGATAAAACTATGCATGATACGCGGCGCCCGCTTGGCAACACTGATATCGAGGTTTCCGCCTGCTGTCTGGGGACGATGACATGGGGCGAACAGAACACCGAAGCCGAGGGTCATGAGCAGATGGATTATGCCGTCTCGCGCGGCATCAATTTCTTCGACACCGCTGAGATGTATGCGGTGCCGCCCCGGCCGGAAACGCAGGGGCGGACCGAGGAAATCATCGGAACCTGGTTTCAGAAGACAGGCAAGCGCAAGGATATCGTCCTGGCGACCAAGATGTGCGGCCGCTCCAATCAGACCTGGACCCGCGACGGCGATGTCGAACTGACCCGCCAGACCCGCGAGCAGGTCGATGAAGCAGTGGAAAAGAGCCTGAAGCGCCTGCAGACCGACTATATCGACCTCTATCAGCTGCACTGGCCGGACCGGCCCGCGGCGATCTTCGGAAGCTCTCTGAAGCCGCATCACTATGAGGTGGATTTCGAGCCTTTCGAGGATATCCTCGGGCACCTGCAGCGCCATGTGGAGGCCGGGCGCATACGTCACATCGGGGTCTCGAACGAGACGTCATATGGCGTGATGAAATTCCTCTCAGCCAGTGAGGCCAGGGGATTGCCGCGCATGCAGTCGATCCAGAATGCCTACAGCCTTGTCAACCGGACCTTTGAGGGCGAGCTGGAGGAATGCTGTGTGCGCGAAAAGGTGAGCCTGCTGGCCTATTCCCCGCTGGCGCAGGGTTATCTGACAGGCAAGTATCGCGGCGGCGCGTTGCCTGAAGGCTCGCGAAAGAAGCTCTTCAACCGGCTGCAGCGCTATGAGACCCCCAAAGCCGAGGCGGCGATCAATTCCTATCTCGATCTGGCCGACGAAATCGGCGCCGATCCCGCCCAGCTTGCCATCCGCTTCTGCGACACGCGCCCCTTCATGGGGTCGACCATTATCGGTGCGACAAGCATGGACCAGCTGAAGACCTGTATCGATGCGTTCGCGATGGCGTGGAGTGAGGAGATAGAGGACCGGGTGAACGCGCTCCACCTCGCCCAGCCTTCCCCGTGTCCATAAGGCCCGCCGCGTTTGACTTTCTCTCGGTGTGGCGGCAGCATAATTCTCCTGTCAGGGGAGACAGTTCGGACGCACATTCACATTGAGGGGGACGACATATGGCCGACGCATCGGCATATGCTGAAAATATCAGGAAATATGCAAAGGGATACAACCAGAAGGCGGCCGAGAAGATCGTCGGTCATCTCGGGATCGCACTGCGCCACCGGGACTCCTCGCTGGTCTCGTGTTCGGATGAGAACGAGCTTGCGCGCGTGCGCGACAAGTTCTGCCGCAAGAAGCTGAGCCTGAAGGAAAAGAATGCCGAGATCGATGCCGCTATCGGCAAGATCTGCGAGAAGATGAAGCCGGAAGGCGCCAACAAGTCGCGCGTGACCTTCTATTATCTTCTGGCCGAGCATTTCGGCAGGCTGGACGATCTGGCGGGTTAAAGCCGCCAGTCAGCCAAAACTGAAGCCCCGGCCTTGATGGCCGGGGCGTTTGCCTGTCCTCTGACGGCATGATCCGTCTATTTGCTGGTCTGCCCGTCCCGGAAGACATTATCGACCGTCTGGAGCCGCTCCAGACCGGGCTTAATGGCGCGCGGTGGCGCGAGCGGGGTCATTTCCATGTCACGCTCGGCTTCTTCGGAGAGGTCAGCGAGATCGTCGCCGAAGAGCTGGACGCAGAGATCGGCAAGATCGCAGCGCCGCAATTCGACATGGAGATCGAAGGCGTTGGCTGGTTTGGCCGCAAGGAGCCATCGCTGGTCTTTGCGACCGTCAAACGCTCGGCGCCGCTTGATGCGCTGGCCCGTGACTGCCGCAAGGCAGCCGAGCGGATCGGCGTGAAGCCTGACCCGAAGCCGTTCAAGCCGCATGTGACACTGGCCTATCTCAATGGGACGATGCTGGAGGATGCCATGGCCTGGTCGGAGCGCTGGCAGGTGCTGCGCGCAGGCCCATGGACCGCTGACCGCTTCCATCTCTATGAGAGCATCGCGCGCGAGGGCAAGAAAAGCGTCTATGAGCCGGTCGCGGACTATCCGCTGGGGCTGTGAGTGGGCCGTATGAAAAAGCCCCGGCAGGAGCGCTGCCAGGGCTTCTCATTGCACAGGGGACCTTCGGCTAGTCCTCTTCAGGTGGGCTTTCCAGGCAGGCATAGTAGTCGCCGCCATTGTCGGCGATGCAGGGGAAGACCTTGTCGACAAGGTATGCACCCTGACTTCCTGTGGCTGTGAACATGACCTTGTCAGGGTCGGCTTTGCGGGCTGCCTCTTCAATGCTGGTGCCATAGGGCAGGACGGGGCGCGGGCTCCCGGCCGCCTGCCAGAGGGCATCGACGTCCGCGTTATCGCGAGACCACAGGTGTTTGCGATAGGCGATCACGGCCATCAGGTAAGGATCGGAGTCCTCGCCCGCAGCCGGCTGCGCAATACCGAGCGCCTTGAGCCGTTCATAGGCATCGAACGCGGCCTCCAGCGACCAGACTTCGGTCCGGACCGGCGCATAGAACAGCCATCCAGACATCGTTCCGGTATTGCGGCATCTTGGATTGTGCTGATAGCAGCCCGGTCTGGTATCCCAGTCGGACTCGAACGTGCGAAGGAAGCTGATGAAATCGTCATCGCCGATGCGCAGGGCCTCGGCAAAGACGCTGGATGTGTACCGCGAGGCAAATTTGCTCGCGCCAATCGAGAAGATGGGTTCGTTTGGTGTCAGCCCGTTCTCGAACATGGTTGCGAGGATCGTCCGGTAGGACGGGTCGGTGTAGCTGGTCTCGAGTTGCGCCGGAAATTTTGGATTGTGATAGCGCTGCGTGCCCTCCACCGGCCAGCTCAGCGCGTCCGCCATGGCATTGGTATCGAAACCCGCCGCGATGAACAGTCCAACGGCGTCAGCATCGAGATAGTCGACCGCTTGGCGAAATCCGCTCTGGTTTATCGGGTAGCCGCTTTCCATCAGCTTCTGCCGGGCTTCGGCGGGCTCGAGCTTGGCGAGTTTGCTTGCGGCAGATTTGCCAGCGCCTGAATTTCCGTCCCCGCCGGAACAGGCAGGCAGGGCGACCAGGGCGAGGGCGGCGAGCGCCGCTGTAAGATAGGTTTTCATTGTGTCTGCTCCCCTCAAAGTCCTAGCGTGGCCGGATGGTGGTGACGACTTCGGTCGGATCGCCGGCGCCATAGAAGATGACAGCCTTGAGCTCATAGTCCTCGGACGGCCATATCAGCGTTCGTTGTCCCGGCTGGGCCGGGACCTGGCCAAAGGTGCTGAATCCGCCCGCCTTCGGCGCCTGATTTTTGTCGCTGGTCGGCGAGCCATAGGTGGCCTTCAGCTCATCAACAGTCTCTGAGACCTGCTGGTTACCGAGCTTCACGCGGTGCTCAAGGACGGTGATTGTGTCGCTGCTGTCGAGCTTGGCGACCAGCGTCTGGCCGGTTTTCAGGTGGACCTCGCACTCGTCTCCCGCCGGGCTGCACGACAGGCTACCGCGCGGCAGCTCATCACGCAGGGTCTGCAGCGATCCGCCCGGGACAAAGCCAAAGAGCGAGAGCGATTGCGGGCTGGCCGCGACAGCCGGGGCGGCGGCGGGCGCTGAGCCTTCATAGGTCTCGAGGACGGCGCCGTCATAGTCCCTGTATTGTCCGATATTCAGGACCCGTGCCTCGGTAATATTGGCGACGAGCATTTCACCGTCTCGCGCGGTCAGGACGAAGTCGATTTCCATCGTGACAGACCGGTCAACACTGCTGCCGCGCTTGCGGGAGGTCAGGAAAGCCTGTGCCTCATCCTTCGCCATTTCGATGCCTTCCATGATGTCGGCATTCGAGAATTTGACTTTCAGGTTTTGGGGAAAGCTGCAGATGCTCCCATTGGATTCGTAGAAATAGGCGGTCTTGGAGACAGGATTGAACGTGAAGACGCCTTCCTCGAAGTCGTACTCCCCGAATTCCTTTTTTGTGCGGAGGGTGAAGACGTCTTCCAGATTAGCCTCTCCGACCCGGTCCTTCATCAGGTCGATCGTCTCGGTGCGCTTTTCGTCCTTGATGAATTCGTCTTCGCGCGAGCGTTGCCAGACATCGTTGCGGTATTCGCGCATGTAGCAATCGACATAGGCGTCGTAATCGAAATAGGCATCGAGCTTCATCCATGGATAAAGCAGGTTCTCATAGGTGAATTCCTTGGCGCTTGCCGGCGCTGAAAAAGCCATGGCAGAGCTGATTGTCAGCAGGATCGCGACAAGCCCTTTCCGTAGCCATGAGGGTGTTTTTGCTTTGTTCTCAAGCATGCGAGGTTGCTCCCTGTTTGATGGAATTGGAGAAGAGCTGGCAGAGCCTTCCGCATGTCGCGGGAATCCGGCTCAGCGCCAATAAAATCGGTCTTGGGCAGTCCACCCTGCAGGCATTTTGTGCGGGGCGCGTAAAATAGAGTTTTCGGTCAGAGCCGGCGCCCCCGCCCTCTGTATTGCGCACTGCAGATTCCCCCGAATAGCCCAAGTGTCCCAGCAACACTTGTTCAGGTAACATGAATGTAATGTGAAGCCCAAGCAATAAGGGGCGAAAATTTGCCTACCCTGTTGCGACATCTACGGGATCGCGGGCGGCGAACGAACCTTCTGTTACTGACGGCGACACGAACGGCCTAGCCGACCGGTAGCACCGTGTCGCAATGGGCGGCGTGTTCAGCACGTATCCGCTCCAGCGCGCGAAGGATGAGGGGGCGGCCAGGGTCATAGGCGAGCTCCAGCGTAATGCCGCGCAGGCTAAGGATCAGGATGCGGGCATGCACGATTGAGCCATCAATGTCCGCGATCCCCGACTGTGTTGCGATGCGGGCGACGAGACCGTCGATCTCAGTCTCCACCCGCTCGGCAATGGGCCGGAAGGCGGCGGCCAGCTCCTTGTCCCAGCGTGCCGCCAGCAGGGTTTCCGTGACCGCCGAGGCAGCTGGCAGTTGGTAGCTGCGCCAGGTGATGTCGCAAAAGGCGCGATAGCAGGCAGCCGCGTCATCATAGGTCTCAAGCTCGCCGCTTGTATGGCCTATCATCTCGCTCATGCCATGCTCGGCAGCGGCGATAATCAGATCCAGACGGGTGGGAAACTGATTGAGGACAGAGCCGCGGCTTATCCCTGTATCGTTCATCACTGCTTCGACAGTGGTCCCGCCGTACCCTCTCTGATGGAGGCTTTTGACCGTCGCATCGAGAAGCGTTTTGCGCGTGCGTTCGCCGCGCCTGTTCCGTCGCGGCGCTGTGCGCGCGTCAGCGTCCTGGCGATCTCCAGAGTCTGTCATCAATCCCAGCTTTCCGCGATTCGCCATAGCGTGGCGACTGCCAATAAATAGTCAATATTGACTATAAAGCAAATGAGCGTAGCCTGACTCTCACAAGGCCCGCGAAGACGGGCCGAAACCCAGGAGGAAACACCATGAGCAATACGGCTGTTCAAGAAGCGCAGACCACTGAGGCGGCCGGGGGATTTGAGATCTTCCGGACCGAAACCGCCCCCATTCTCGATGAAGCGGGGCATATGGAATATCGCGACGTGACCCCGGAAATAGAGGCCGGGATCATGGCCGCCAGTGAGGCCGGCGCGAACGAAGGCAACATCGTCAAGACGCTGTTCTCAAAACCCGGTTTCAGCCTGACCTATGCCTGGTTCAAAAGCGGATTTCCGCTGCCGCTGCACACGCATAATGTCGACTGCCTCTATTATGTCGTCGCTGGCAGCCTGCAGCTTGGAACCGAAGAGTTGAGGGCGGGCGACGGGTTCTTTGTGGAGGCCGACAAGGCATACCGCTATACGCCCGGCCCTGAAGGTGTCGAAGTCCTCGAGTTCCGCGGAGAAGAGAATTTCGACATTAAATTCCTCGCCAAATCGGCCTCGATGTGGGGCAAGATTGCCGGCAGGGCCGCAGAACGCCGCGGCGACTGGGCCAATGAAACACCGCCAAGCCAGAAGATGAGCTGAGCGCACGCCATGTCCAGTCACAGGTTTGAAGGCAAGGTGGCCGTCATCACCGGCGCCGCTTCGGGAATTGGTGCGGCCACGGCGCGTCTCATGGGGAAAGAGGGCGCCAGCCTGGTGCTGGGTGACCTTAATGAAGCGGGTCTCACATCGCTTGCGGCTGATTTTGAGGGGGCACTGATTTCGGCGGGCGATGTCTCCAGGCAGTCCGATGTCGAAACGCTGATCAAGACAGCGACCGACAAATATGGCCGGGTCGATATCCTGTTCAACAATGCCGGTGTCGGCAGCTATGGCAACAGCGTGGAGATGGATGCCGCCCAGTGGGAGCGCGTCATCGCGATTGACCTGCACAGTGTCTTCTATGCCTGCAAGGCCGCGATCCCGCACATGCCATCAGGCAGTGCTATCGTGAATACAGCATCAATCTCCGGACTTGGCGGCGATTACCGGTTTGCCGCCTATAATGCGGCCAAGGGGGCTGTCATCAACTATACCCGGGCGCTGGCCATGGACCATGCCGGTGCGGGCATCAGGGTGAACGCTCTCTGTCCCGGTCTGGTCGACACGCCGATCACGTCTGACCTCAATCAGATACCGGGGCTTCGCGAAGACTGGCTGTCCCGTATCCCCATGGGCCGGGCCGCCCAGCCGGAAGAGATGGCCGAGGTGGTTGCCTTCCTCGCCTCGCCAGCAGCCTCCTATGTCACGGGCACAATCATGGTGGCCGATGGCGGCACCACGGCCTGTACGGGCCAGCCGGACATTTCCCGCTTCGCGGACCTTCCGAAAGGATAGAGAGCAGATCGATGAAAGCTGCATGTCTGAAAGGGGGCCGGATTGTGGTGGAGACCCTGCCGGACCCGGTGCCGCGCGAAGGCCAGATCCTGGTGCGCCCGCTTTTTACCGGTATCTGCGGCAGCGACCTTTCGCTTCGCAAGCAGATGGCGGCAGGCGCGGACGAAGCCGGGGAAGCGGCGTTACCGGTCATAGTGCCCGGGCATGAATTCAGCGCTGAAGTGGTAGACGTCCCCAATACGAATGGGAGTGCACTGACGCCCGGCGATATCGTCACGGCGCTCCCCTTCACCCATGATCATGAAGGCCCTCAGACGATTGGTCTCTCACCTGGCCATCACGGCGGACTGGCAACGCTGAGCTGTGTTGATGCGATACGCACTTTCAAGGTGCCGGCGGCCGTGCCGCCAGACCTTGCCGCATTGACCGAGCCGCTTTCTGTCGGACTGCACGCCTCGCGGCTCGCAAACCGGCAGCCAGGCCCCAATCTCGTCGTCGGGTGTGGGCCGGTGGGGCTGGCGGTCATTCTGTCGCTGAAACTCGATGGGCGGGGCCCGGTCATCGCTGCCGATTTCTCTGCAGAGCGACGGGACGCGGCCGAAGCTATTGGTGCCGACATTGTGGTCGATCCAGCAAGCGAGAGCCCGTTTGCCCAATGGGATCGGGCCGGTTTCTCGCCGTCTGCGATGTCGCCCCTTCTGGCACGGGAGTTTCGCGGTCTGCCGCCGGGCGCCAATATCTTTGAGTGTACAGGCGTGCCGGGGGTCCTCGGCGAGGTGGTCAATTCCGCCATGCCGCACAGCCATATCATTGTTGCGGGCGTCTGCCCTCATCAAGAGGCGATCACGCCCCTCGAGGCTATTGTCCGCGAACTGTCGCTGGAGTTCAGTTTTGCCTACCGGCCCGAAGAGTTCAGGGAAGCCCTGTCGATGATCGGTGAACACGGAGAGCTGGTTTCAAGGCTGATTACGAGCCGCAGACCGCTTGAGGAAACAGAAGCCGCTTTCGATGCGCTCGCGAAACACCCGCATGAGATCAAAATTCTGATCGAACCGGGGCGCTGAGAGGCTGCTTACCTGTCGGTCCTCATGGAGGAAGGCATTTCTTTCCTGAAATCGATACTCTGGATCGATTTTTCGCGTGGCGAACTGGAAGGAAATGGTGCCGCCTAGGTGACTTGAACACCTGACCCCCGCATTACGAATGCGATGCTCTACCAGCTGAGCTAAGGCGGCTACCTGATGGAAGGCGCCTCCATACCGTCAAGCGGGCGCGCGGGCAAGCGGGCATGTCAGAAAAAGCCAGCTCCGGCGGTGCTTAGTCGTCGCCGCCTTCACGGACGTAATCGACGGGCGGCTGGGTGACTGGAGAGGGCGGACCGCTGGCGGCGGGCAGGGCCTTCTGGCCGGTTGGCGCATCGGGCCGCACACCGGCGAGCGGGGCGGGCAGGGCGATGTGCCGGCCCGCTTCCAGTTCCCGGCCATAGGATTCGTAGCGCGGATGAATCAGCGTCCCGGCATCGCCGAATGCATAGACAAGACGGGCCCAGTCACGCCGCGAATAGTCGAAGGCGTGGCCGTTCGGGTCGATGTCAGACCACTCGGCCTCCCGTGAGGCAGTGATCGCCATCCGTCCCCAGCGATCGGCCTCGCCACTGTCGCCATAGCCGCGAAGGGCCTGTTCGAGGAGAAGGCAGAGCCGGGCTGTCGGGCGTTCCTCGACCAGCATGGCAAGCTCACGGATCGCGTCGATCCAGTTGCGCTCCGCCATGGCAATCTCGGCCTTGAGGATCCGGCTTTCGCGGGCATCGGGATTGGTGCTGATGAGCGCCTTTAGGCGGGTAACCTGCGCCTTGGGCGTATCGTCGGCATCCAGACGGCGGCAGAGATGCGCCAGCGCCGGATGCGGATTGGCCTTCCAGCCAAGTTCTAGCACGCCCTGGGCGGCCTTTATCTTGCCGTCCATCTTGAGCTGGCGCGCGCCATGATAGGCGGCAGGTGGAAAGGTGGGGGCAGCGCGCAGGGCATCCGCGAGGAGCTTCTGCGCCTCGCGCCGTTCTGCATTGGGCATGCTGGCGGCCTGCGCGGTGTAGAGCACGGCGCGCCGGCGGCGCAGGTTGTCGCCTGAGATGAGGCTGCGTTTCTCACCAAGGCTCAGCGTCTCAAGCGCCTCGTTCCAGTGACCGCGCGCAATCTGGCTGTCGAAGAGGGCATTGAACGGCCAGTCGGCATCGCTTTTCAGTTGCAGCGCTTCGCGGGCCCGCGTTTCGGCCACGGTGGTATCGCCGCGTTCGCTGGCGGCGCTGGCGGCGCCGCGAAGACCCGCGAGCTGTCCGCCGGGCAGGCGGGCCAGCTGGCCCCAGGCCCGCTCTGCGCCCGACCAGTCATGGGTGATCTCGGCCGTGCGAGCTTCAAGCAGGAGTTTGAGGCGCTCATCTTCTGCATGCTGGGCGGCGCGGCTGGCATATTTGCGTGCCGCGCCCACATCGCCAGCCTCTGCCGCCAGAAGACCGTCAGCGAGCGAACGGTTGGCCTTCTGCGTACGGGAATTGCGCCGGGCGCGTGAAAAGCGCTTGGGCAGTTTGATAAGTCCAGCCAGACCGGCCCAGACAAGCGCCATGATGGCGCCGAGCAGGATGACGCCCAGAATGGCGACGACAAGCTCCACGCTGATCGTGTCCGGTCCGAGCGTGATCACGACATTGCCAGAGAGCTGCGAGGCCCAGAGCACACCGGCGCCTGCAAGGACAATGAGACAGATGACGAGAAATAGGACGATCATGGAGGTCTTATCTAGGTGTTTGTTCGATGAATTCGAGGCGCAAGGCGTTCACGGCGCTACTCAGCTGGATACGCTGACGGGCATCGCTGATCCAGCTCTCATAGACTGCGCGGCTGGGGTCTGGCAGCTCTTCGACAGCGCCAAGGGCGGACTTGAGGTCCCCGGAGTCGAGCGCGGCGGTGGCTGTTGCGAGGCGGTCAGCGGTTTCGCTCTCGGCGCTGCCCCGGCGGACCGAGACATAGTCGCCGAAAAGAGAGTTTACCCAGCCCGGCTCGCCGGCCGCTGCGCTGTCACGGTCGAGGGCGGTCTCGCGCAGGTCCAGGAAGCGCTGGTGCAGGCTGTCCTCGCTGGCGACAGGGCTCGAGGAAAGACTGGAAATAGTGGCGACAGCGCTGCTGGAAAACGGAAGCGATTGCAGCAGCGCGGCCGAGTCCTCAATGGAGCCTCCACGTGAGAGGGCGGTCTCCAGCGACGCGATCGCCAACGCCATCTGGGAGGCGGCCAGCGCGTCGGACCGTGCGCTATCGGCGCGCTCGCTTGCCTGATTGATGGTATTGCCGAGGGTCGACTGCGCCGAGCTCAGCTGTGAGACCTCCCGGCGAAGGCCCGTCAGCTGCTGGCGAAGCTGGGCCACTTCGGCCGAGGAGGCGCCCTCATCATCATTGCCGGACGCCTGCACGGCCGCTTCCAGATCGGCTATGCGTTGTGGGTCAATGGAAGAAGAGGGCTGCTGATCAGACACGCGTTCTTCGAGGGCGGTGATCTGTTCCTGCAGGGCAGAGATATCGGCGGAAGAGGGGGCAGGTTGCGATTGAGGCTGGGGCCCTGAGGCCTCGGCCATCGCCGTTTCGGTCTCGTCCAGGCGGGCTTCGATCTTGTCGAGACGCGCGCCAAACGCGCCCATGTCCTGTTCCAGTTGGTCGAACCGGTTGGAAAGGTCCGACTGGCGGTCGGTCAGGCTGGCAAGGCCGGTGGAGGTTTCATCAGGCTTCAGCCCCTTCTCCAGAAGACCGGAGGACCAGAGCGATAGCCCAAGCGCGCCGAAGGCAACCAGCATGACGAAGAGCAGCGAGAGCCAGCCGGGGCCTGAGCTTTTCGGTGCCTTCCGGGAGGCCGCGGTCTCATCCTCAGAAGGGGTTTCGGTCTCCGCCGGCTCGAATTCGGCGTCGATGGGATCGGAAGAGGTCGGCTGCTGGTCACTCATGACTTCTGTATCCTGTCGCGTCTGGCCCGGACGGTCCAGATGCGTTGACTGTTTTCGCCCGGCTCAACGTCCAGCGATGAACTGGTCGAGCGCTTCGAGCAGATGGGCCTCATCTGGATGAGCTGCGATGATGACGCTTTCATGGCCGGCTTCAAGCACAGGCTGGGCAGCCTGCTGAGAGATTGCAACGAACGAGACCTGCGAGAGGTCCACGCCCTTGCACAGTTGAAGAAAGGCCTGCGCGCCCTTGGATGAATGGATGAGCACGATGGCGGGCTGGCCTGCCTTAAGTGCGGCTGCCGCATCCGGGAAAAGCGCAGGGGCGGCAGGGGCATGATAGAGAGGCACGTAGGTGACCTCAAAGCCTTCAGCTTCCAGCGCCTCTCTCAGGACGCCCCGCGCGGCCGAATTGGCGACATGCAGAAGGCGCTTTTGCGCTCCGGCGGGCCAATGGTGGGCGATATAGTGAGCGAGGTCCGTTGCGTCGCCGGAAGACTGATGCACGGGACTGTAGCCTTCGCGAAGCGCCTCGGACGCCGTGGCAGGCCCAACGCACCAGGCTGGCAGGTCACGTACCTCGCTTTCGCCAGCTGTGAACCGCACGCCATTGGCGCTGGTAAAGACGATGCCGCCAAAGCCTGAAAGCGCTGGCAGGGGCGCGTCGCTGCGCGCAAGGGTCAGGACGGGGGAGAGGATCGCGTTCAGGCCGCGCGCTTTCAGCGCCTCGGCGGTCTGCGCCGTACCGGGCTCGGTCCGGGTGATGATAATGGGGAGGTCAGTCATCTTCGAAGGCGGGAAGCTCTCCGCCGGCCGACTCCCGGATACGCTCGCCGATGCCGCGGCCGAGGTCTGCGAGCTGGGCGTCGCTGGCGCCAGCGGCGATGCTGCCGGACTTGGCCCACCGCCGTGAGCCATCGGGCTCCAGGACCTCGCCGTCAAATTTCCATTCGCTTCCCTCAAGCCGGGCGTGACCGCCCATGGCCGTGCGGCAGGAGCCGTCAAGTTCAACAAGGAAGGCACGTTCTGCCAGGGCGGCAAGGCGCGTGTCCTCATGATTGAGGCTGACCAGCAGGTCGACAATGTCGCGGTCCATCTCTTCGGGACGCGCCGCCACGGTGATGATGCCCTGTCCGGCCGCCGGGATCATGTCCGTGATCGGGACAGGGATGGCCACATGGGTCATCTCAAGACGCTCCAGTCCCGACATGGCGAGATAGGTTGCGTCGGCGAGGCCGTCCTCCAGCTTCTTGAGCCGGGTCTGCACATTGCCGCGGAAGGTGACAATGCTGAGGTCCGGACGCATGGCGAGCGTCTGCGATTCGCGGCGCAGGCTGGCGGTGCCCACAGTGGCGCCTTCGGGCAGGTCGCGCGGGCCCTGGACACCAGTCAGCGATATGAAGCCGTCGCGCGGGTCTTCACGCTTCGGGAAGGCCAGCAGCGCCTGCCCCTCTGGCAAGGCGCCGGGAACGTCCTTGAGGCTGTGCACGGCAAGGTCGCAGCGGCCTTCATCCACGGCCCGGTCAATCTCACGCGTGAAGAGGCCCTTGCCGCCCGCATTGATCAGCCGCTCGGTGGTCAGCTTGTCGCCCCCCGTGGTGAAGGTGACGATTTCGCAGGTGACTTCACCATTGCTCAGCCGCTCAATGTTCGCGCCGACCTGACGCGCCTGCACAAGCGCGAGCGGGGAGCCGCGCGTCCCGATTTTGAGTTTGAGCTTGGGGGCTTTTACAACTGGCATCTTCGCTCCGGAATCTGAGTGTTTGCCTGCTAAAGGCTCTACAGGTGCGAGACAAGGGACAGGGGCTGGCAAGGCTGGCATGATGTGTGCGCACATCATCATTATAGCGCCAAGACGGGATTGCCATGACGAAGCTAAAGACGTTCTGCCTCAGCCTCCTTTTTCCGCTCGCCGCCTGCGGGCTGGAGACATCATCGGCCGCGCCGCGGGGTCCGGTTAGCGTTCCGGCCTCCCCGGTGCAGCGCTGCATGAATCTGGGCGGCGCGCTGGAGGCGTCGAATGAAGGCGACTGGGGCTATACGGTGCGCGCAGAGGACCTGCAGCGCATCAAGGATGCCGGTTTCGACAGTGTACGCCTTCCGGTGCGATGGAGCGCGCATGCCATGACGCGGGCGCCCTACACGATAGACCCGGCGCTGATCGACCGGGTGAAAGAGATCGTGGCGGAGGCGGATGAGCTCGGGCTCAAGATCATTGTCGACCTGCATCATTTCGACGCCCTGATGGAGGCCCCCGACGCGCAGTATGAGCGCCTGTTTGCGATGTGGCGGCAGATCGCGGAGGCTTTTGAGGGCGCACCCGACAGCCTGATCCTCGAACTGATCAACGAACCGCGCGACAAGATGAGCGTGGCGCGCACCGATGCGGTCAATCAGACGCTGCTGGATATTGTGCGGGAAAGGCATCCGGACCGCTGGGTTATCGTCGGAAGTGCGCAATGGGGCACGCTGCCGGCACTGCTCAAGAGCGACCCGCCAGAGGATGACCGCATCATCCTCACCTTCCATAGCTACCAGCCCTATGATTTCACCCATCAGGGGGCCTTCTTTGCGGACCCGCCGCCACCGACGGGGCGTGAATGGGGCACTGACGAAGAGTATCGTGATCTCGACCAGGCGGCGGCGCGCGCCGCGCAGTTTGCTGCCGAGCATGGCCATCCAATGTTTCTCGGCGAGTTCGGCGTCTATGAAGAGGTGCCGCTCGACCAGCGGGTCAAATGGACGCGCGCGATGCGCGAGACGGCCGAGGCGCATGGGTTTGGCTGGTGCTACTGGGATTATGCGACGACGTTCAAGGCCTACAATATCGACCGCGAGACATGGATCCGCTCGCTTCTGTCCGCGCTGGTGGAGGACTGAGCCGCCCGCCTTCCGCATCGGGGCCTGTGGCCTTAAATGAGGCGCATGACCTCTCATACGGTTCTTGGAATTGAAACGAGCTGCGACGAGACGGCAGCCGCGGTGCTGCGCCTCGAGGATGGCCACGCGACAATCCTGTCTGAGATCGTGCGCTCACAGGTCGAGGATCATGCGCCCTATGGCGGGGTCGTTCCTGAAATCGCGGCCCGGGCGCATGCCGACATTGCTGACCAGGTCGTGGCAAAGGCCATCGGCGAGAGCGGTTTGAAGCTTTCTGACATGGACGCGGTGGCGGCGACATCGGGGCCGGGCCTGATCGGCGGTGTCATGGTGGGCATGATGACCGGAAAGGCGCTTGCGCTCGCGGTGGGCAAGCCCTTCATCCCCGTCAACCACCTTGAAGGCCATGCGCTGTCGCCCCGCCTCGCGGAGGACTGCCCGTTTCCCTATCTGTTGCTGCTGGTCTCAGGCGGACACTGTCAGTTCATCGAGGTGACCGGGCTGGGGCAGTACCGCCGTCTTGGCACAACGATCGACGATGCCGCCGGTGAGGCGTTTGACAAGCTGGCAAAGCTCCTCGATCTCGGCTTTCCCGGTGGCCCGGCCGTGGAGCGTACCGCGCAGGGCGGTGATCCGGCCCGCTACCGCCTGCCGCGCCCGCTTATGGACCGGCCGGGACTGGATATGAGTTTTGCAGGTCTCAAGACGGCGGCCGCCCGTATTATCGAACAGGGCGGGATGAGCCAGCAGGACGTTTCGGATCTTTGCGCCAGCTATCAGACGGCGATTGCCGATTGCCTGTCCGCGCGCGCAGACCGCGCGCTCGGTCTCTTTGAGGTTGAAGGGGCCAAACGCCTTGTCGTTGCGGGCGGCGTTGCGGCGAATGGGGCGATCCGGCAGGCGCTCGAGCATGTCGCCGAAGGACATGGGGCCCGTCTTATTGCGCCGCCCCTTCGTCATTGTACCGATAATGCAGCGATGATCGCGCTCGCGGGCGCAGAGCATCTTGCCGCTGGCGCCCTCGGTCCTGACGCGATGCGTTTTGCTGCGCGTCCGCGCTGGCCGCTCGATGAGGCAAGCGCACTTTCCAATCCGGTCTATGGGGGCGGCAAGCGCGGCGCCAAGGCCTGATCGCTCAGGGGGCCAGGGCTTTCAGGAGACGGTCGGCCTGTTCCCTGGCGAAGCCATCCTTCAACGGCGCGCGCATGACGATGAGATTGTGCCAGGCCGGAGAGATCAGAAGGTTCACCGCCTCGTCGATGTCATAATCGCGGCGAATGGTCTGCTTGGCGGCCATCTCTGCCAGGATAAGCCGTAAAGGCGCGCGGATATTGGACTTCATCCAGTTGCGCCAGCTTTCACCTGCGGCCTTTTCATCCCCGGCAGCCATCAGGGCGCCGCGCAGAACGGCATGTGCATTGCCGTTGCGGGTGCCGGTCTCGAAGGGCTGGATCAGGGCGGCGATCCGCGCTGCCGTGTCCGAGCTGGTCGAAGCGGTGACAGAGGGAATAAGACCGATGGCGGCTTCAACACACATGCTGCCCGTGGCTGGCCACCAGCGATAGATCGTCTGCTTGGAGGCGCGGGCATTGCGCGCCACGCTATCGACACTGAACTTGCGCCAGCCGGACCGGACCAGCTCTTCGCGTGTCGCCTCAAGAATGGCGAGGCGCGACGCCTCACTCCGGCGCGGCCCCTGCCGTCGCCGCGCGGGTTTTGTTTTCTTGCCAGAGCTGTCTTCAGTCATCGCCCATCCCCAGGACCCAATGCAGGTGTAATCTCTTATATAAGAGTTTTCAAAAGGATTGAGTCTTTAAGCAAAGATTGAGCAATTCGGCGTTGCCGAGTGGACATTGCGTGCCTATTGCGGGCGCAGTCGAAAAAATCGAGAGACTATATATGCGCTCACCCGAGGAAATGATCGAAGGCTACCGCTCTTTCAGGCGCGGTATCTATAAGGAGCAGGCACAGCTCTACGAAACGCTGGCCGCAGGCCAGAATCCGAATGTGATGCTGATCGGCTGCGCTGACAGCCGTGCTGAGCCTTCCGACATTTTCAACGCCGCCCCCGGCCAGCTCTTCGTGGTGCGGAATGTCGCCAATCTCGTCCCGCCTTATGAAACTGGCGGCGGTCAGCATGGTGTCAGCGCCGCGCTGGAGTTTGCGGTCACCGCTCTGGAAGTCGAACATATCGTCATCATGGGCCATGGCGGCTGTGGCGGGGTGCAGGCGTCGCTGTCGGCGGCCGATGACAAACCGGTCGGTCAGTTCATCGCCCCGTGGGTGGAGCTTCTGAACCAGGCGCGCGACAAGGTGCTGGCCGAAAAACCAGACGATCTCCAGACGGCACTGGAGTTCGCCGGTGTCGATACATCTTTGCGCAATCTCATGACGTTTCCGTTCGTCGCAGAGCGGGTGAAGGCCGGAAAACTCCACCTGCACGGCGCCTGGTTCGCGATCGCGCTCGGCCAGCTTTACTGGCGCAGCGCCGATACCGGAAAGTTCGAGCTGATCGAAGCCTAGGCCGCGCGGTTCAGGGCTGGCTTGTCGCCCAGACGGCAAAGGCGGCGGAGCCAACCATCAGGGCGGCCGCGCCGATATTGAACCATTTGGCGAAGGCCGGGTCGGCAAAGCTGCGCGCCATGCGGTCGGCTGCGAAGGCATAGACGAAGAGACCGGTCATCTCGCTGACCGTGATGGTCGCGACCATGATTGCGATCTGCGGGACCAGCGCCCGGTCGGCGTCGAAAAAGCTCGGCAGAAGAGCCCCGAAAAAGACCAGCGCATTAGGGTTGGCAAGCTGGAGGCCAAAACCACGCCCGAAAAGGGCCGCACGTTTCGGCATGGCTTCGCGCGACAGGCGCAGATCCCGCGAGGCGCCGCGCACAAGACCGACGGCCAGCCAGATGATGAAGATCAGGCCCGCCAGCTTGAGAGCAAGGAAAGCGGTCGGAAACCGTGAGGCAATCGCTGCTGCGCCGCCGGCGGCCAGACCGATCCATACAAAATTCGCCGTCGACACGCCGACCGCTGGAAGCATCGACGGGCGCACGCCATAGCGCAGCGACGAAGAGACGACCAGCATGACGGCAGGGCCGGGTGTCAGGCCGCCCGCGAAGAACAGCCCGACAAGCGCCAGCCAGACGGAAAACTCCATGCCGTCTAGCTGGACTTCGCCCGGGCGATGGATTCCACGATGAGTTCGCGGGCTTTCTCAACGCCTTCCCAGCCGCGGACCTTCACCCATTTATTTGGCTCGAGATCCTTATAGTGCTGGAAGAAATGGGTCGTGCGGTCGATCAGGGTTTCCGGCAGGTCGGTATAGGTGTGGACCTTCTCATAGAAGCGGGTCAGCTTCTGGTGGGGGACAGCCAGAATTTTCTCATCTTCGCCGCCATCATCTTCCATGAGCAGGACGCCGATCGGGCGGGCCCGGACGACGGCACCGGGCACAAGCGCGCGCTGGCCGACCACCATGACATCGATCGGGTCGCCATCCAGGCTCAGCGTGTGCGGAATAAAGCCGTAATTACAGGGATAGCGCATCGAAGTGTAGAGATAGCGGTCGACGAACATGGCGCCGGACGTCTTGTCGATCTCATACTTGATCGGCTCGCCGCCGAGCGGGACCTCGATGATGACATTGATATCGTCAGGCGCGTTTTGGCCTATGCTGATCTTGGAAATATCCATGCGTCGCTCCAGAAGGACGGAAAGTGGGTTTGGTGCTGCAGTGCAAAAGGACGGCTCTGGCGTCAAGCCAAACCTGCCGTATATCAGGCGCGGTGCCCAAAATTGAAGCTGATCGAGATGCGCGGCTCCTCGCTGCGGCCAGGCATGACCTCATGGCGCAGCCAGCTTTCCCACATGAGAAGCTCGCCCGGTTTCGGCGCGACATAGACGAAGCGCTTCTGGTCCTCCTCAACCGTATCGAGCAGGGGCGGGGCCGCCATCATGCGGGCAAGCCGGGGGTCTTCGAACCGGATATCGCCCGCGCCTTCCGGGACGGCGATATAGAGCGTACCGGAGAGGACGCTGCCAGGGTGGATATGGCCTGGATGGTGGCCCCCCTCGCCGAGGATGTTGATCCACAGGGCGTCCAGCGTGATGTCTTTCGCATCGATATCCCAGCCGAGCTCTTCCGCGGCGCGGCCTGCCTGTTTCAGTAGCTGGCCTTCAAGCTCTGCAAAGGCGGGCGCACGCCGGGGCAGATCGTCCAGCGAGGCATAGGAGGTATAGCCGGGATATCCCTTCTCCTCGCACCAGCGATGGCCGGCTTCGTCGCCATCCTCGATCATCCAGCAGGCCTCTTCGAGGTCTTCCAGAAGAGCGGTGTCGGAGAGGGCGGTTTCGAACAGGCGTGTCGGAAAAAGAAGGCGGGTCATGATGGCCCGCCTTCTAGATAGTTTCGTCTGGTCTGCCCAGAACCTTATTCGGTTTCGGCTGGCGTCTCTTCGCTGGCCGCTGCATCCTCGTCGCCGGCGGGTGCGTCATCGCTTGCGGGTTTGACGAAGCGAAGCGTCATCCGGTCGGATTCGCCGATCTCCTGGTACTTTTCCGCGTCAAAGCCGTCCGGCGTGTTGCCGTCGCTGTCCGTGGTGCGGGACACTGGCGGCAGGGTCCAGACCCCGAAGGGGTGATCTGCGGTGTCCGCCGGGTTGGCGTTGATCTCGCTGGCCGCGTCGAGCTTGAAGCCGGCTTCTTCGGCCAGCCGCGTGACATAGTCCTGATGGACATAGCCGGACTGGGCGGACGGGTCCTGGTTCAATGCCGAAGGCAGACGGTGCTCTACCACGCCCAGGACGCCGCCGGGCTTCAGGACCGCATAGGCGTCCTTGAAGAATTTGTCGGCATGGTCGCCGGACATCCAGTTGTGGATGTTGCGGAAGGTGAGGACGGCGTCGACGCTGCCCGGTTCGCCGAGAGGCCCGGATTCAGAGTCGTAATAGGTGTACTGGATTTCGCCGAACGTGTCGGTATAGGGCGCATAGTTGGACTGGTAGGCCTCAAGCGCTTCAGCCGCGCGGTCGGAGCGCTCCGGGCTCACAACAGCGGCGATGAAGGTGCCGCCATTTGCGTTCAGCCATGGGGCGAGAATATTGGTGTACCAGCCGCCACCCGGCCAGACCTCAATCACTGTGTCGTCGCCTTCAATCCCGAAGAAGGCCAGCGTTTCGGCGGGGTTGCGGTAGTCATCCCGGGCGCGTTCAGCCTCGCTGCGCCAGGTGCCCTCAATCGATTTCTCCAGCGTATAGCCTTCATCCGCAGCCGCTTCGGCAGGATCGGCTTCGGCTGTTTCCATCTCCGTTTCTGCTTGAGGGGCCTCTGCGGCAGGGCTTGCCTCTTCGCCCGCAGGGGCGGCGTCATCATTGCCGCTGCCGCAGGCGGCAAGCGCCAGGGCGAGGAAGCTTGTGGTGATGATCCGGTTCATGTTGATCTCCCATTTTTCACTTGAACGCAGGGTCCTGCTCCCCAAATACACCATGTCCGGGCGCTGCCAAGCGGGTCCGGGCCGGTAATCTGCCGGTGCCGACGAACGGGCCGGAGTGACAGATGAACCGCATATGATGGTCCGGCGATAGCCGGATACAGTTGCTTAGAGAGGACTGTTTGTCATGAGTACAATTGATCTGACCCCCCTGTACCGCACCATGGTCGGTTTTGACCGTATGGCCAATCTCATTGATTCAGCCAGCCGCCTGGACGGGACACAGGGCTATCCCCCTTACAATATTGAGCGTGTCGCAGACGACGCTTTCGCGATTGAGATCGCAGTTGCCGGGTTTTCCGAAGACGATCTCGAAATCGAGACCAATGAAAACCTGCTGACTGTGGCTGGCAAGAAGTCGTCCAGTGAAGACGGCGAAGAGCGCCAGTATCTTCATCGCGGCATTGCCGAGCGCGGTTTCCTGCGCCGTTTCCAGCTCGCCGATCACGTCATTGTGACCGGTGCGAGCCTGCAGAACGGCCTGCTGCGCATCGAACTCCTGCGTGAGCTGCCCGAGGCGAAAAAGCCGCGAAAGATCGAGATCGGCTCTTCGTCGCAACCCAAATCCAAGCCGAAACTGATCGGCAAGCAGTCTGCCGCTTAAGGTTTCTGGCTGACCGCACATAATGAAAACCCCGGACCAGCGGTCCGGGGTTTTTTGTGTCTGGCTGTGGTGGGCAGCCTACTTGTTCGGATTCTGGAAGTAGACGTCCGCACCCGCCGTTTTCAGGAAGTCTGTCAGCGCCTCATTGTCGCTCAGCCGGCGAACGGCCTTCTGCACGGATTTGAAAGAGGTCGCTGTATAGCGCTGTGTCACCTGTTCGAAGGCCTTGCGATCAAGCTTGACGCTGACGCGGTCTTCCTTGGCGATATCCGCTTCAAGTGTGGCCTTGGCCCAGGGAAGATAGGTCTTCGAAAGCTCCTCGGAGAAAATCGGCAGAAGGGTGGGCTTCAGCTCCTCAAGTGACTTGAAGCCGTCGCCCGCTTTCGGGGCATCCATGAACTCGCACCAGGCGGTGACGAAGGGCGCATGTTCGCGCAGCCAGGCCCCCGGCGTCGGGTCCATCAGCATCTGCGAGAGCTGGGCGGCAATCGAGAAGTCGGCCACCGATGGCCGGTTGCCAAAGATGAAGAGGTTATTCTCGAGGTGGGTGTTGAGCAGCGGGATGAAGCGTTCGAACGAATCCTTCAGCGCCTTCTCATTCTTGCGTTCAATGCCGATGAGCGGCAGGCGTTCGCGCATGCGCTTGGCGATCTGGTCGCGCGTCTTCTTCTTGGCGCGTGGCAAATTGCCGTCGAACAACTGTTCCATGGCCCGCTCGGCGGCCGCGTCCCGGTCGGCTTTCTGGCCCCAGCGCTCGCGGAACATGATCTTGTTCAGCCATTCATCGCCATAATCCTCAAGGATGAGGGCGAGCACGGCGCAGGCCGCATCGTCCGGTACGCAGGAGGGCTCCGCATGATCGTTCTCGATGGCCGAAAGGATGTCGGTCGAGTCCTGGTTGGGGGCGCGTCCCGGCGATGTCAGAAGCGGGATCGTCGGCACCTTGGCCTGGGACTGGAACTCCTGCTCCTTTTCCGAGGACCGGCCGACCCATTCGAAATCCACACCCTTATATTTCAGGAAGGCGCGCACTTTCATCGAATAGGGAGAGGTTTCAGCGCCGAAAAGGCGGTAGTCTGACATATCAGGTCCTTTGGAGGTTTACCCCCGGGTCTTAGGCGATGGGGCGGTGACTGCCAAGACATGTTTGACGGTTGCCGGAAGGCTGGAATAGTCAGGGGACAAGCCTGTGACGGAAAGGGTGATGGCATGACTGCGCAAAGACGTTTCCTCGCCTATTGCGACAAGCTGTTCACGCCCTCGGAGAGTTTCATTCCAAGAGGCTATTCGGCGTTCAGCAAGCTGAAGCCCGTCTATATCGGCCATGAAATTAAAGGGCCGGTGCCAGAGGGCGCCGAGGTGATCGAGCTTGGGCCGCTGCACGGGCTTGGCGGTGAGGCCGGCTTCAAGCAGCTGGGCCGCATATCGCGCCGGCTGGAGAAGACGCTGCGCGATCTCGATCCTGTCGCCATACATGCAAGCTTCGGCAAGTCGGGGGCCTATGCGCTGCCGCTGGCCGAGAAGCTGAACCTGCCGCTGGCCGTGACCTATTATGGCGGCGACGCGACCAAGACGGCCAACACAAAGAACAGCCTGTTCAGGGTCTATAACCGGCGCCGGGCCCAGCTTTGGCGGGAAGCCGACCTCATCCTGCCCTGCTCGCGTTTCATCCATGATGAACTGGCGGAAAAGGGCGCGCCGATGGGCAAGATGGTGGTTCACCATAACACGGCTGACCCGGCCCGTTTCGAGCCCGGCGAGAAGCGCGATCTGCTCGTCTTCGCGGGGCGCTGGACCGAGAAGAAGGGCATCGACACGCTGATTGCGGCGCTGGCCCGGCTGGGCGAGGAGCTGGAAGGCTGGACGGTGCGTCTTATCGGCGATGGCGATCTGAAGGCGCCGCTGGTTGAGCGGCTCGAACAGGCCGGCGTGCAGGCCGAGCTTCCCGGCTGGGTGCCTGCAGATGAGATGCCGGCCCAATGGGCAGAGGCGCGCATCGCCGTCGTGCCGTCCAAGCGCGCGCAGTCCGGCGATGCGGAGGGTCTGCCGCTGGTCTGTATCGAGGCCATGCTGTCCGGATGCGCGCTGGCCGCGACGCGCCATGCGGGGATTCCCGAATGCGTGAAGGATGGCGAGACGGGCTATCTTGTCGATGAGGGGGACGATGCAGCGCTGGCGGACAGGCTGGCGCGCATGCTGACCGACAGGGAGCGGACAGCCCGGATGGGCGAGGCCGGGCGTGAGCTGGCGCTTGAGAGCTTCAACCTGCAGACCCAGAGCCGCAAGCTGGAGGGCTATCTCATGGATCTTGCAAGGAAAGCCGGGACCCTTTAGTCGCGCGCCGTCTCCGGTTTTCGCGGGTCCGACTGGTCGGCCCAGACCTGCGGATCTTTCAGGGTGACCTGCCTTTGCTCAAAATCGACGCCCGGGACGTCTTCAAGCGTGAAGGGGACGAAATAGGCCGGCTCGCCAGCCGCCGCGGGGGCGATCTCCAGAAGGTCGCCTGCGCCGAAATTCTGGACAGACTTTACGGTGCCGGCCTTGTTGCCAGCTGTATCCGCCACATTCAGCCCGACCAGATCCTCGACATAGAACTCATCCTCGTCGGCGGGGGGCAGGTCAGAGCGGCTGACATGGAGTTTCACGCCTTTCATCGCGTCCCACTCCTCCTTCTGGCGCGGGGTGGCTGGCGTTACGATGAAATGGTCGCTGGCCGGGCGGTAGCGGGCGACCTTGAGGAGCGGCTTTCCAGCCTCATCCAGCAGGGCATCGAAATCGAAGATGGCCTCGGCCTCGTCGGTGAAGCTGCGCACACGGACATCGCCGCGCACACCATGGGCGCCTGCGAGGGCGCCAACGACAATCAGCCGGGCGGGATCAGTCGGGTTCGCCATGGCGGGCTAGGTAGCCCCCAAACCTGCAGGCGTGAAGCCCTTTGCGCAGCCTAGTAAGGCCGGTTGTATCCCGGCCTTGGCCCATAGCCGCGTCTGGCCGGGCGGATCGAGGTAATATTGTCGTTCAGGCGGTAATACCCTGTCTCGCCGACCGACCGGCTGATGACCTCGCAATGGCCGCGATAGTTCGGGTCGGTGCAGACCTCCCAGGCGCCGCTATTGATCGCGATGGAGGAGATCTTGTCGTTGAAGCGAAGCTGGTTGAGGTGCGGGATTGCGCCATTTACCGGCAGCGCATCGCCGCGATAGTCCGCGTCCTCAAAGAGGACAACCGGCGCGTCATTGCGGCCGTACCGGCCCCCGCCATAGCCGCCGCGGCCGTAACCCGGTCTGTCATCGTAACGCCGGTCGTGCCCGCGCGGGCGATCGCGCCAGCCGCCGCGATCATGTCCCCAGCCGGCGACGGGCCGGATGGAGCTGATATTATCATTGAGCCGCAATTGACCCAGCTCCCCTTCCGGATAGGTCAGGATTTCACAGCGTCCACGAAAGTTCGGATCGACGCACACTTCCCAGCTGCCGCCCTGAATGCGGATGGAGGAGGCGGTATCATTGAAGCGGTACTGGCTGAGATGCGGGATGGGGCCCGTTACGCGGATTGACTGGCCGCGAAAATCGGAATGCTGGTAGAGGATCGCCACACCCTCACCCTCTGCCGGTCCATGACCACGCGGGCCATATTGCGCCATGGCGGGCAGGGTCAGGGCGGCCGTTGCGGCACATGTCAGAGCAATTGTCTTCAGGGGGCTCATCTGTGGTCTCCACATCTTTCTTCTGCCCCCTCCAATAGCAAGACCCGGCTGAACGTCTGGCAACCGGGTCTTCAGGAAAGTGCGAAAGGGGCCAGGGCGTTCCGGGCGGGCCTATTCTGCGGCATCCATCAGGCCGCGCATCCTGTCTATCCATGTGAGCCAGGCCTTGCGGCCTTCATCGGTCAGGAAGACGCGCGTCTGGGGTTTCTTGCCGACGAAACGCTTCTCCTGACGCACATAACCGGCCTCTTCCAGCTTTTTCAGATGGGTCGACAGGTTGCCGTCCGTGGCGCCTACCTTGTCGCGCAGCTCACCAAAAATGGCGGGGCTGACGGAGGACAGATACGCCATGACACCAAGCCGGAGGCGGCCGTGGATGATGTCGTCTATCTGACTGTGATCAAAGGGGTTTTCATTGTCCATTCCGGCTCACCCTACACTACGCTCGAAGGTTCTTCGCGCAGCATGAACAGGCCGGGCAGGAGGACGCTGAAGGCGGCAGCGACGGCGGCGGCGAGGTAGAGCTCGGCGGTGTCGATGATGAGCGTGGTGAGGCCGACAAAGGCGATGGCGAGATAGCCGGCGAGCTTCAGCCAGCTGACTTTTGCGATCTCACCGCTAACCAGTTGCGAGATGCCATAGACGCCAAGGACAAGCGGGATCGACCAGTTGAATCCGATCGAGGCGGCGCCGTCCATGAAGGATTTGATTGTGACGCCGAGGAAGAAGCTGCCGAGCACGAAACCGGAGGCCATCCAGACGGTTTCCGAGACGCGGTTTCCCTCGGAAGACTGGCCGGGTTTGTCTTGCGGGAAGGCCCTGGCGAGGAGGAAATAACCGCCAAGTCCCAAAATTGCGAAGACGCTCCACATGATGCCAAGGGCTTCCGGACCGAGGCCCAGCATGCCGGTGATGATGAGGTAGTGGCCGATATAGGCGGCGGTGACGAGCCCGCCCCACCAGACAAGGAAGCGCCCGCCCAGAAGCGGGGCATTCGCGCCAGCTTCGGCGAGCGCGCGCACATAAGCGAGGTCGTCTGTTGCAGTCTTTGACATTTTCATCTCCAATAACTTTGAAAAACAAAGTGCATTGAGAGGGTGAAATTGTCAATCGGTGTGTGAGGCATGAGGGCAAATTGAGGGGTGATCCAGGGCCGAATTGACGGTGCACCCACGGTGCATGGGTGGTGCATGGGTGGTGCATGGGCGGGGTACAGACAGTGCTGGTGAAAAAGCGCCGGGTGTCGCCGTGAAACTGTGGGAAACCCGCTGTCTATCCCCGGGGATAGAGCCTGTCGGAGAGGCTCAGCCTAGGCGGCGATGGTCAGCTCACCTGCGTCCACATTGCGCATATAGCCGCCCCGGAAGGCGCGCGAGGGCTCCAGGCCGGCGATCAGGCCTGCGGCCGATTCCTTCTCGCCAAGGACGAGAAGCCCGCGATCGGAAAGCTGGCGCGCGACATTGAGCAGAACCTGCGTGCGCGCCGGGCGTGTCATCTCGGTGAGGACATTGCGGCAGAGAATGACGTCGAAGATGCCAAGTCCGTCTGCCGGCTGCATGAGGTTGTGCGTGCGCACACCGACCTTGCTGGCAAGCGCGTGGGAGATCTGCCACTCGCTGGTTTCGAGGCGCGTGAAATGGGTCAGCATGCGGCGGACCGAAAGGCCCTTCTGGATTTCGAAATGACCGAAGATGCCCGAGCGGGCCGAGGCGCTGGTCTTCTCGCAGATATCGGTGGTGACGATCTCGATCTGCACGTCGCCAAGGGTGTCTTGCGGAAGTTCGCTGATCAGCATCGCCAGCGAATAGGCTTCCTGTCCTGTTGAACCGCCCGCGCACCAGATGCGCACACGCCCGTCCGTGGCGCGCCTTGCGCAGTCGGGCAGGACGGTCTGGACAATGCGTTCAAGGGCCGGGCGGCCATCGAAGAAACGGGTTTTCTTGGAGGTCAGCTCAGCGGCGACCTCACCGGCAAGCTTGCTGTCGGGGCGTGAATTGAGGATGTGGACCAGCTCATCGACGCTGGACAGGCCCTCCCGGCGCAGGAGCGTGGCGAGGCGGGCTTCGATCAGATAGGATTTTGTCGGCGGAATATCCTGACCGGACCCCTTTCGGGCGATCTGGGCTATTTCGCTGTAGACGCTCTCATCCATAATCTTGTGTCTATCCGGTCCGGCTCGTCCTGCGTGTAAAAAGAAGATGCCCTTCAGGACATCGCGAGATCTAGATCAATCCGACTTCGGCAAACTTGCTCTCGATGATGTCCGCGTCGAAGGGTTTCATGATGAATTCGTTTGCGCCGGAGCGCATGGCTTCCCCGATATGTTCCGCGTCATTCTCTGTGGAGCAGAAAACGATGATGGGCTTTCGGCCATTCTCCTCGCGACGGAGGGCGCGGATGAAATCGAGCCCGTTCATGACCGGCATGCTCCAGTCGAGAAGGATCGCGTCCGGCATCTGCTGGCGGCAGGCATCCAGGGCTTCTGTGCCGTCGCCGGCCTCGCGAACCTCGAATTTCAGGTCAGAGATAATCCGGCCTGCCACTTTGCGCACGACCCGGGAATCGTCGACGATCAGACAGGATTTCATCTCATTACCCCCAAGACATGCCCGGCAATCGGCCCAGAATGGGCACGTGCGGGTTAATGAGCGGTTTACCCCTCAGCATTCAGGCCGGTGGCCCTGAGCAGGATGCGCTCCTCCTCGGCCTCAACTTCGAGCGATCCGCCAAGCCCCTCAGCGATGATGCGGGTAAAGAGCGGCTGCACGGTGCGGGCCGACCAGCCCTCCTGTGGCTCTGTTCCGGCAATTGCGTCAGCGGTGTCTTCGCGCAGCTTGCAGCGCTGACCGCTGGCGTTGACGCTTATGCCCAGCCCCTCGATCTGATTGCGGACCTTGACCTCGATCGTGCCGCCGCGCGGCAGGCAGTCGATGGCCAGCATCACCATGTTCATGATGAGACGGGCATGGGAAAAGCTCAGATGCTCTGTCTCGATATCCCAGTCGAGGGAGGGCTGCTTGTTGTGACTGGCGACGAAGCTTTCGGTGATCTGCTTGGCATCGTGAATGTCGGCGGCGCCATTGGACAGGCCGACCGAGCCAAAGGCATAGCGCAGGAATTTCAGCTTGCGCGCTGCGCTGTCGGCCCCGTCATGCAGCAGCTTCTCGGCCTGCACGCGCATTTCAGAATCCTGGGGCTCATTCATGAAATCCAGCGCGTTGGTGATGGAGGACACCGACGAGACCAGGTCATGACAGATGCGCGAGGCGATATAGGCGGAAAGGTGCGCCGGATCGATGGTGGCTTGCATGGAAGGCCCCTTGCTGTTCGCGAATTATCGCGAATCTAGCTGATTCGGGCCTTCATGACGCGTTCTATGCAGCGCCGCGCTCAGCCGTCATAGTCTTCGGGGTGGGCCAGATCGTCATGGCCGCTGCGTGCGCTGTGGAAAGTCAGCCAGAAAAGACCGACCGAAAGCGCAATGCTGGCAAGGGCGCCGATGCCATAGGCGATCCAGCCATGCATGCTCATCGTGACGCCGAGTTGCGCCCACATCATGTAAACGCCCGCGCCGGCGAGCACGAGCACGCCGAGCGCGGTGATGATGGCAATCAGGGTAAGACGGTTCATGGGAAGGGGACGCTTATTTCTGCGACCATGTTCCACTGTCATCCATGATATATTCGCCAGGCGCGGCCTGCGCGATCAGCCGTTCGCCCGTCACGCGGGCAACCTGCTGGGGTGTTGTCCCCGTTTTTTCGGCTGTCTCACCATAGGCGGCGCGGCGGCGATTATTGATGTCCTGCACAAGGCGGACGAGCGAGGGATCGGCGCCGCCCTTGACGATGCCGAGATAGCCATCGATGCGCTCACCGACGACCCCCTGATCCTTGGCGGCCTCGATCTGGGGATCGGCCGCCGCAGCGGGGGCGGCGAGCATGACGGACCCGCTCGCGAGCGCGAGGGCCGAGATGGCGATGCGGAAGATATTAGCCATAAGAAGCTTGGTTCCTTGGACCTAGAAAATGTCCGGGTTGGAAGCGATCAGATCCTCGACTTCTCTTTCGAGCCTGACGCGGACTTCCTGTTCGACCTTGACGTTGAGATTGATCGTAATGGGTTCTGTCGGTGCCTGCACGCGAACGGTCGGCGTGCACCCGGCGGCGATTGCCAGGAGGCCCGGTAACAGAATGGCGGCTCTAATCATGTGTTGTGCTCTCATCTTGGCCACAGCTTACACCATAGCGTCTGAACGGGGTTTGAACAGTCAATTGGTCAGGGCTCAGGTGTGGGCGGGGCCTGTTTCGAGGTTTCCTTGTCTTCTGATGGCAGACCGGAAACATCTTCCTCATTAATCTCTGCCAGCCAGTCTGTTCCGGAAATCCGGCGGCTGGCATTGATGAGTTTCGCCAGTTCCGAATCCACTCCGATATTGAAGGCGAAGGGAGCTCCGCCAAGGACATCCGGCGAGACACCGACAAGCCGCAATGTGATCATGATGCTGCCGGTCAGATTTCCGTCCGCGCCGACTTCCAGAACGCTGAACTGGAAGTTCCGCAAGGCGCGGAAGGCAAGATCTACACGCTCATCGGCCTGGGAGGCCGCGTCGGCCACATCGCCGGTATAGGCGATCTTGCCGCCCTCTTCATCGGCGGTCAGGACCGCGTCGCGGACAAGGACGTTCGGGCCGTCGAACTCGACCGGGAAGCGGCCCGAGACAGTGCCCTGGGCCTCGATATCCGGCAGGTTGAAGATCCTGATGATCTCCGAAAGCTCCAGCTCCCGCGCACTGATCTCCACGATGTCGCTCGTACCTGCAATTGTCCATTCCGAGCGGCCAACTTCAAGGCGCCCGCCCGCGAAGGGCCAGCCGGCATCCTCGATCACAGCAGATTGCGGGCCGAGAAGCTGAAAGTGGATTTCACCGTCGCGAAGGGGCAGGCCGGGATTGATCTCGCCCAGCTTGACGGTCTGGCCGGGTGGGGTGTGCAGGTCCAGAAGGCTGTCGAACTCCACGCGCCCGTCAACATTGTTCACCGCACCGACCCGCAGCGTGTCGAACCCGAACTCGTCCACCTCGACATAACCTGTGCCGGAGACATCCCCGCTTTCGATCAGGAAATATGCGCCTGCATTCAGCTGGCCGCGCGCATTGGAGAGGAAGCCGCGCACCTTTTCGCTGAGCGCGGTGGGCTGCAGCCCGCCCGGCTCAAATACCAGATCGCGCGTCTCTACCGAGGCTTCTCCGTCCAGTTCGAGAAGATCGAGGGTCATGTTCGCATCGGCGACAATCTCGCCCGCACGCTGGGTGGAGATAGGGCCGCTGAGTTGCATCAGGCCATTGGAAAAGACGGCGTCGAAATCGCCCCGCAAGGGCTGGTAGAAGGGGTCTTCATGCGTATCGCGTATGACGACATTCTGCGCCGCCGCCGTGCCGGAGAGGCCGCTTTCGGGGAGCGTCGCATCGAAGCGGAGCGCTTCAAGTTCAATGTCGGCGGGTATGAGCGAGCCCGACAGCTCTGTACGGCCTGTCCGGGCATTTATCTCCAGCGGTGAGGCCAGGGCGAAATCGAGCTCTGGACGGGCCGCTGAAATCTGCAGCGTGTTTTCACCGAGGTCGAAGCGGGCGGTCATCTGGCTGCCCGTAATGTCGATTTCCGCATGGCGCGCGGCGCGCCAGTCGAGTTTGCCTGCGCGCAGGGAGAGCTTGCCGCTCGTGTCGGCTGTTGAGAAGGGGAAGGAGAGACTGTCGACCGACACCGAGCCGGTGAGCGCCCCGCCGGCGCGGCGGACCAGACGGCCCTCCGGCGGGCAGAGCTGCGCAGTGAAGGCGCCCACGCGAAGGTCCTGCGGGGTGGTGAAGCCCTGGGTATCGAGGCCGATGCACCGTGTACTGAAGGACTGGACGCGAAGGCTGTCAGCGATGAGAGCCTCGATGCCGCCAAAGACCTTTGTCGGCTTGAAGGACTGACCGAAAAGGTCACCGCTGACCGTGGCTTCGCCGACGGCGCGGATCCGGGGGCCGTCGCCGCCTGTTTCATAGACAAAGCTGTTGAGGTCGCCCGACAGCGACAGGCCCTGGACGGTCCAGGGCTTCAGGGTGAAGCCGCCCGTTTCGATCTGCAGGCCGCTGCCGCCCGTTTCAAGCCGGGTGAGGTGGGCGGTTGCGTCGGGCAGACCGGTGCCATCAAGGGCGAGGACGCCGCTCATCGAAAAGCCTGTCTCTGCAACCTCCAGGGCGGGCACGGCGTCGAATGGCGCAAGCGAGAGGTGGGCGCCATTTTCTGCGGTCACCGCAACATTGCCTGATGAGGCAATCGACCAGCCGGCGTCCGGTGAGCGGGTGAACGCATAGCCCGTGCCGGTCCGGAAATTGGAAAGGGCGGCGCTGAGGCCCCGGCGCAGGGCGGCGGCATGGGCGCCGAAGGGCGGGCCGACGCTGATGCCGGAGAGGAGAGAGGCGCGCGTCTCCTCCGGGATGGCCGCGCCGGTGGCTGTGAGGTCGCCGCTGAGGTCAGCGTGCTGCAGCTCGTCACTCAGCAGGCCCTCTCCGCTGAGCGTAAGGGCCTCTGCGGAAAACCAGGGAGAGATCGCGCTGGCGGTCTCCACCGCGAATGTGCCCGACAGACCCTGAGGCGCCGATTTTCGCGCGCGGGCTCTTTCGGTGTCGAGCGTGATGGACGTCTGTCCGGACGAGACATCCTGCCACCGAAGCGCGCCGGCTGTGCCGCTGAGGCTGAGCGCGCGCAGATAGCTGAGCGGGCCTGGCTCGCCCTCCTTTTCGTCGCCAAGCCGGAGACTGGCCGTGCCATCCAGCTGAAGCGCATGGGCGGAGAACGTCTCGGCCTCGACGTCCCCGATCCCGAGCGCGAATTCGACGCGCGGGCGAAGAGACTGGGCCATCTGCACATCGAGCAGGATCTCCTGCGCGGTGAGAGCCTTGAAGGCGGCCGATGAGATCTGGAGACGGGCGCTGCCGCGAAGCTGGCCGGCGATGAGGGTGAAGTCAGCGCGGCCTTCTTCCAGGCGCAGGTGGCCCTTGTCGGTGCGAAGGTCGGCGGGCTCTATGCGCGCATGGACTTCGGCCTGGAGAGGGAGGTTGCCGGATAGGTCGCCGCGAAGGGTCACCGTGCCGGCGGGGGTGTGGGCCTCAATCCGGGCGTCCTTGATGGTGATCTCCGGAATGGATGGCATTGAGCCCTGGGAGTCCCGGCCGGCGCCGATTTTCTCCAGCCCGCCCAATTCGAATTTCCCCTCTGAAGTGTATTGAAGGCGAAGGACGGGGTCTTGGAGGCGGACCGATGTGACGCGGGGGGAAAAGAGGCCATCCCAGTTCAGGACGATCTCGGCCTCGTTTGCTTCAAAAGGCGGCTCGCCGGTTTCGGTCCGCACCCGGATTCCGTGGACAGAGGCCCCGGAAAATCCAAGCCTTTCGATCTGAAACTCGCAGTTCAGGCCGTTCGACCTGCACCAGCTATCTGCAATACGGGCGGCCAGGGCCTGACGAAACAGCCAGGCGCCGGCCACGATCAAGGCGAGCAGCCCAATCACGGTGCAGATGCCAGCCAACCATGGGCGATTTTTAATCAAAGACGCCATCATTCCGTATCCAGAGGCTGCTTTCCTACCGTTGACTGCAAATAGAATGGAACCACGGGCTTGCAGCCCACCGATCACCCCGGTACCTACAGTGCCGGGGCAGGTTGATAAATCCATTTACCTTAATTGCGAGGTAAGGAATTCAACCGACAGGGGCATAGACTTGAACCGTCTGCATGCGTCTTGCACGCTGGGACCAGGGAGGCCCGTTTCTCGACATGAATTTCTCGCGTAGTACCATCACACTCTCCATGCTGGGCATTGCCGCCGTCGGCACATCGCTCACCATCTTCCATTCCCTCGGCCAGTCCAAAACGGCTGAGGCTCAACCTGCTGCCGCCGTGCAGCTTGCTTCACCGCTGGCTGCAACGCTTCTGAGCGCAGAAGGGTTCGATGCGGAGGATCAGATCATAACGCGCGACGCCACGTTGCAGCCGCGCGAGACGCTGATCGAGCTTGTGACGGAACTGGGCGTTGCCGGTTCTGATGCCTCGCAGTCGCTTCAGGCGATCTATGACGCCGAACTGGTCGATCCGCGCAAGGTGCGCCCCGGTCTCAATGTCACCGCGCAGTTCCGCGGCGATACACCTGACACGGCAGAGCTTGTCTCCCTCTCGCTCAGCCGCGACACCGGTGGTCAGATCCTGTCGCAGCGCATGAGTGACGGCAAGTTCATGTCCATGGTCCTGCAGCCCCACACCCAGCCGGTCGAGCGGCGGGTGGCTGGCAAGATCGACGGAAGCATCTACCAGACCGCGCTGGCCCAGGGCGCACATGACCAGCAGGTCGTCGATTTCGCCAAGATCTTCGGCTATGACCTCGACTTCCAGCGCGACATCCATCCGGGCGACGAGTTCGAGATTGTCTATGAGGAAATGGTCGATGAGCGCGGCAACCGTGTCAGCTCCGGCAATGTGATCTATGCAGCCATCAACGGTCGCAGCCTCGACAAGTCCTATTACCGCTTCACGCCGGAAGATGACGGCGCAGTGGATTACTTCAATTATGATGGCGAGAGCGCCACGAAATTCCTGATGAAGACGCCGATCAATGGTGCGCGTCTCTCCTCGAATTTCGGGTATCGCCGCCACCCGATCTCCGGCTATAGCAAGCTGCACAAGGGCACGGACTTCGCCGCGCCCACGGGCACCCCGATCTATGCAGCCGGCCACGGCACAATCGAGCGGGCGAACCGCTATGGCGGCTATGGCAACTATGTCCGCATCAAGCACGCCAATGGCTATCAGACCGCCTATGCCCATATGTCCCGCTTCGCCAGCGGCACAAAGGCCGGCGCGCGCGTCCAGCAGGGCGACGTGATCGGCTATGTCGGCTCGACGGGCGCCTCCACGGGCCCGCACCTTCACTATGAAGTCCTCCGCAATGGCACGGCGATCAACGGCATGACGCTGGATCTGCCAACCGGGCGCAAGCTGGCTGAGACGCCAGAGATCTTTGCCGCGTTCAAGGAGCGCCGCGATGAGGTCGACGCGCTTCGCCAGTCGGCGCCTTCGCCGATGGACAGCGGCAACATCATGATGGCGAGCCATGACGTCCCGCCGGCGCCCTGAGCCCCGGCAAAAGCTGAGTTGAAATTTCTCCGAAAAGAAGCCCCGGACCGCTCGTCCGGGGCTTTTGCTTTTGCGCACGCGAAGCCGTGCTGGCGCAAGGCGGGGCCGGCTCTCCCGGCGCCTGAAGACCAGCCTTACGCGAGGGCGATATTGACACGTTTTCCAGGGTTTAGTTTGATTGCTATGATTTTTTGGGGTCCTGCTAGGGGAAACACGGAAAAATCAAACGTGTAACTAGAACTGGAGGGGCGAATGAAAGCGCTTCGATGGAGCAGCGGCCTGATCGCTGCCACTGCATTGCTGGCTGGCTGCGGCGGCGGCGCAAAGGGCTGTTCGGGTGTGACGCTTGAAACCGAACAGAACGAAATGTTCGGCAGGATTGACGCCACAATAACGAACAAGACGAATGAGCCGAAACTCGTCACGGTCGCTATCGTCAGCGACGGTGAACGGGGCAAGGAAAACACGATGCGAGTTGATGCCAAGGACGTTGCTGAAACGAGTGTTGGCAATATGACAAAGAGCGTTCGCGAAAGAACCTCGCTCGAACTCGTGCAATGTGAGTAAGTCCGCTTCGGCCCACGAGTAAGTTTATAAAAAAAAGCCCCGGCGCTGGATAACCAGGCCGGGGCTTTTCCTGTTCAGCTTGCGCCAGCCATCTGGCCGGCAGCAGGGCTGCGCCTAGCGTGCGGCGAGCTGGATACGCTCGGACGGCTGGGCGGTGAAGTAGTCGGAGGCCGCATATTGCGTTGCAAGGTTGCGGTGACCGATACGGTCGACAGCCTGGAACATCAGGTCCTGCGCGCAGACTTCATCGACCGCGAGGCCGAGGGTGACGAGCGAAACCTTGCGGCAGGCGCGCTCGGCCTGGTCTTCGAGGTTCTGAAGAACGGCAGCGGCGCCGGCTTCGGTTTCGAGTGCGGCTTCGTCATAGGTGAAAGTTGCCGACACTTTGGAGTAATCGGTATCTGCGTGTGCAACACCGCCGAAGATCGACATGGCGAAAAGAAGGGAGGAGATACGCTTTTTCATAATCGAGCCCTTTTCGATTTGAATGGCTATGGGTCGTTGCCCGCATTTCATGGCCCTGCGTGTTCGCAGGTGCACAACAACACCTTCGCGCCTGCAGCAAAAATTTGAAGGGATATTTGTGCAGCGCACCCATGCATATTTGCGCAGATCCGAGTCTCTTTGGCTGGCGCAGTGAGAAGCTTCACGCAAATGCGCAGCGGAAGGCTGTTGGACAGTTGTGCGCGTTAGCGCCCTTCTCTAGCTTTTAGGTTGAGAGGGAGATGATCCATGAAGAAACTGATTGCGGCGCTTTGTGTAATATTCACTGCAGGATTGCCGTCGTCCGCCGATACTGCGGACCTGTATGGGCGCGCCGACGGCGTGAAGTGGCCGAGCCTGTCGCCAACAGGTGATCTGCTTGCCGTACACTGCTCGCCGCAGGGCCGGCCATCGGTCTGTATCTTCAATATTGCGAAGGGTGAGGACGTCGCATTCATCCCGCTCGGCGGGGAAGTTCGCCTCCAGGGGTTTTACTGGCCGTCCGATGACTACCTCATCATCAATGTCTCCACCTTCAAATCGCTGCAGACCGTGGACGGGCAAAGGGACTATAATTTCCTGCAGGCGCTCTCCTACGACATCGATGAAAATGAGCTCAACGTTCTGCTGAATGATGAGGGGCTCATTATTGACGGGCAGTCGGTCGTGTCCGTTCTGCCGGATGATGACCGGCACGTCATGCTGGCAGCTGTGTCCGTCAATACAAGCCAGAGCGGGCATTCATTGGGCAGTATAAGGCCGGATCGGGGCGGCACGGCCTGGTCGATCGCAACGTTCAAGACGCGGCTTGATAATGGCAAGTCGCGCCGTGCGCGCACCCTGCTGAAGTCCACCCTCAGCGCCTGGTTCGACGCTGAGGGTGATGTTGTCGCTGAAATCGTTAGCCCGGATCGCTCCACCCGGCGTGAGTTGCGCAGCAATAACCGCACGCTGTTCATGTACGATAGCGCCAGCGCCAATGACTTTGCGGTTCTTGGCCTCGATCAGGCGAGCGGCAAGCTGATCATCTTCCGCGATGTCGGCGACGAGGATGGGCTGTATTTCATGTCACTTGAGGATGGCTCCATGGAGCCGATCCGTCTGGCAGGCGTCGATGTCGGCCGGGCCAACCCCGTACGCGATTCCTATACCCGCAGCATTGTTGGGTTCGAGTATTTCGACGGGATGACCCAGCAGGTGTTTACCGACCCGGTCCTGAGCGATGTGCTTGGCCAGTTGAGCGGTGCGCTTGCGGGCAAGCGAGTGAATATTGAATCCTGGAACCGCGACCGGTCGAAGATTGCAATCTCAGCCGCAGAGCCCGGCAGGCCCGCTGACTATTATGTGTTCGACCGGGGTGCAGGTGCGCTGGGGCCGATTGGTTCAGCCGCGTCCCATCTTGCTGAGGCGGCGACCGGGCAGGTCGTGACGCGCGAGATCCGGGCGCGTGACGGGCTTCAGGTTGAGACCTTCCTGACGGTGCCGCCCGGCCGCACGCTGGAGGATGGCCCATTCCCGACCGTGATCATGCCGCATGGCGGGCCTGAAGCGAGCGATGGTCTCGGCTATGACTGGTGGGCGCAGGCGCTTGCAGCCGAGGGATATCTTGTGATCCAGCCTAATTTCCGCGGATCCAGCGGCTATGGGCAGGACTTCCGCAATGCGGGCTTTGGTGAGTTCGGCGGCAAGATGATCGACGATATCGCCGATGCGGGCGCATGGGCGGTGAGCCAGGGCCTTGTCGCAGAAGACGCTTACTGTGTCGCCGGGGCAAGCTATGGCGGCTATGCCGCGCTGATGATGGGGCTGAAGGATAAGGCGCGCTCGCGCTGCCTCATCTCCGTGAACGGTGTCACCCAGCCCTTCGCCCATGTCGGGTCGTTCGAGCTTGAGTCCGAGACCGGCCAGTACTGGGAGCGCTATCTTGGACTGAACCGGTTTGACTCAGAGGCCGAGCAGGCGGTGATCTCTCCCGTGGCGCGGGCAGGCGAATATGACCAGCCGATCCTGATCCTCCATGCCGAGAATGACCTTGTTGTGCGTACGGGGCAGGCGCGTCTGATTGCAAGCGCGCTTGAGGGCAAGCCCGGATTCAGGTCCGTAAGTCTGGGTGAGGCTGACCACTATATGGGCGGCTCGGACGTGCGCGCGCAGGTGCTGCGTGAGACGTTTGCGTTTCTGAATGAAAATCACCCGGCCCGCTAAGGGGCCGGGTGAGAATTTCAGCTCTGTCGCTGCCTGATCAGTTCAGGGCCGCGGCCCCCTTGGCGAAGTCGTTGGGGACGCCATTGATCGAGAGCGCATCGCCTTCGACATCGACCTTTACGGTTGAATTGTCGGCGACCTTGCCTTCGAGAACGAGCCGGGCCAGCGGGTCCTGAAGCTCTTTCTGGATCACGCGCTTGAGAGGGCGCGCGCCATAGACCGGGTCATAGCCCCGGTCAGCGAGCCAGGTGCGGGCCGCTTCGGTCAGGTCGACCTTGATCTTGCGATCGGCAAGCAGCTTCGACAGGCGGGCCATCTGGATGTCGACGACGTGGTCGATCTCTGCGCGGCCAAGCCGTTTGAAGAAGACGATCTCGTCGATCCGGTTGATGAATTCCGGCCGGAAGTGCGCCCGGACCGCCGTCATAACGGACTCGCGCTGGGCATCGCTGATCTCACCGGCGTCGCCGCTGGCGAGCGCATCGGCGCCGAGGTTCGACGTCATGATGATGATCGTGTTGCGGAAATCGACCGTGCGGCCATGGCCATCGGTCAGGCGCCCGTCATCGAGCACCTGAAGCAGCGTGTTGAAGAGGTCCGGGTGGGCCTTCTCAACCTCGTCGAACAGGACGACCTGATAGGGCCGGCGCCGGACAGCTTCGGTCAGCACGCCGCCTTCCTCATAGCCGACATAGCCGGGAGGCGCACCGATCAGACGGGCGACCGAATGCTTCTCCTGGAACTCCGACATGTCGAGACGGAGCACCGCGGTGTCATCGTCGAACATGAATTCGGCGAGCGCCTTGGTGAGCTCGGTCTTGCCGACGCCGGTCGGGCCGATGAAGAGGAAGGAGCCGATCGGACGGTGCGGGTCCTGCAGGCCGGCACGCGCGCGGCGCACCGCATTGGAGACCGCGGCCAGCGCTTCATCCTGGCCGACGACACGCTTCATCAGCGCGTCTTCCATGCGAAGCAGCTTCTCGCGTTCGCCTTCCATCATCTTGTCGACCGGAATACCGGTCCATTTGGAGACGACGGCGGCGATATGCTGGGGCCGGACCACTTCGGAGACGAGCCCGGAATCGGGTTCGCTGCCGTCTTCGGCTTCAGCCTTCTCGACGGCCGCGATGCGGGCCTCAAGCTCCGGAATGACCGAATATTTCAGCTCAGAGGCGCGTGAGAGGTCGCCCCGGCGCTGGGCTTCGGCCATGTCGGCATTGGCGCGGTCAAGCTCTTCCTTGGCAGAGGCGGCGCCCTTGAGCTTGTCCTTCTCGGCCGCCCAGGTTGTGGTCAGCTCGTCGGACTCCGACTGGAGCTCGTCGATCTGGTCCTCAATCGCGGCAAGCCGGTCCTTGGAGGCCTGATCCTTTTCCTTCTTGAGGGCTTCAGCCTCAATCTTGAGCTGGAGCAGGCGCCGGTCGATCTCGTCCAGTGCTTCAGGCTTGGAGTCCACCTGCATCCGAAGGCGCGAGGCGGCTTCGTCCATCAGGTCGATGGCCTTGTCCGGCATGAAGCGGTCAGTGATATAGCGGTTCGACAGCGTCGCGGCCGACACGATGGCGGCGTCGGAAATCCGCACGCCATGGTGGGCTTCATACCGGCCCTTCAGACCACGGAGGATGGAGACTGTGTCCTCCACCGTCGGCTCATCGACATAGACGGCCATGAAGCGGCGGGCGAGGGCGGCGTCGCCTTCGACATATTTACGGTATTCGTCCAGCGTTGTGGCGCCGACGCAGTGCAGCTCCCCACGGGCAAGAGCGGGCTTCAGGAGGTTGGACGCATCCATGGCGCCGTCCGTCTTGCCGGCACCGACGAGGGTGTGCATCTCATCGATGAAGAGGATCACGCCGCCTTCGGCCTGCTCGATTTCCTTGATGACGGCTTTCAGGCGCTCCTCGAACTCACCGCGGAACTTCGCGCCCGCGATGAGCGCGCCCATGTCGAGGGCAAGCAGACGCTTGTCCTTCAGGCTTTCGGGTACGTCGCCATTGATGATGCGAAGGGCAAGGCCTTCGGCGATGGCGGTCTTGCCGACGCCCGGTTCACCGATCAGGACCGGATTGTTCTTGGACCGGCGCGAGAGGACCTGAACCGTGCGGCGGATCTCCTCGTCGCGGCCAATAACCGGGTCGAGCTTGCCCGAGCGCGCATCGGCGGTGAGGTCGCGGGTATATTTCTTCAGGGCTTCATAGCCCTCTTCGGCATTTTCCGTATCTGCGGTGCGGCCCTGGCGAAGCTGCGCGATGGCCGCTTCCAGACCTTTCGTATCGACACCGCCAGCCTTCAGCGCGTCGCTGGCTTTCGAGCCGGACAGCGCCGAAAGCGCGATCAGAAGGCGCTCAACTGTGACATAGCTGTCGCCGGCCTTCTTGGCGCCGGCCTCGGCATCGGCGAAGAGTTTCGCGGTTTTCTGGTCGAGCCGCAGGCCGGAGTCGCCGCCGCTGACGCTGGGCTGGCTGCGCAGCGCTTCGTCGGTCTTCTGCTGGACGAGTTCGGGTTTACCGCCCGCAGAGCGGATGAGGTTCACCGCCAGCTGGTCGCGATCCTCAAGCATGGCTTTCAGGATGTGTTCCGGCAGGAAGACCTGATGTCCCCCTGCAAGGGCGGCCGTCTGGGCCGATTGCAACACGCTTCTGGCGCGTTCGGTATAGGTATCAAAGTTCATTATCTGTCCCCTTTCAAAGGCAGAACTACAGTCATCGGACCAGCAAAGGCTGCGTCCGTTTCGGGTCTGAGAGGTTGGCCCCGCTCAGCGGCGGCCCTTCTCTCGGCAATTATATGGGGAGCAAACAAAAGGGCCGCAAGCACAAGCTGCGGCCCTTGAAGGCAACGGAAAATAAGGAGTTTACCGGATTGGAATGAGGCCCGTTTCTTCCGGGTCGCCCACCATGGAGACAAGCGCCTTGCGAAGTTTGCCGAGCGCCTGGTGTTCGATCTGGCGCACACGCTCCTTTGAGATGCCGAGCTGCTTGCCCAGCACTTCGAGCGTGACCGTGTCATCGGTAAAGCGGCGTTCGCGGATGATCAGGTTTTCGCGGTCGGTCAGCGTCTTGAGCGCCTCGACGATCCATTTGCGGCGCCGTTCGCTGTCATGCATTTCCATGACGCGCACTTCGGTCACCTCATTCTCGTCCTCGAGGAGATCCTGCCATTGAGCTTCGCTGTCGGTGGCAAGCGGTGCGTTGAGGGAACGGTCCGAGGCGGAGAGGCGGGACGCCATATTTTCCACATCGCGTTCCGGAACGCCAAGATGGGTGGCGATCCATGTCTTGTTTTCCGGGGTCATCACGCCGTCGCCGGTATCATCGATCTTCGCGCGCAGGCGTTTCAGATTGAAGAAGAGGGATTTCTGGGCCGCGGTCGTCCCTGTACGGACGATAGACCAGTTGCGCAGGACGAAATCCTGTATCGAGGAACGGATCCACCAGGAGGCGTAGGTGGAAAACCGCACTTCGCGGTCAGGGTCGAAACGGGCGGCGGCCAGCATGAGGCCGACATTCCCCTCCTGAACGAGATCGGAGAGGGGCAGGCCATAATGGCGGAATTTCGAAGCCATGGAGATAACGAGGCGCATATAGGCGCTGGTCAGCTCGTGAAGGGCGTCTTCATCCTGATTGTCGCGCCAGCGGACGGCCAGATCCACCTCATGCTCCTGGCTGAGCATCGGTTTGTTCATGGCGGTTCTGACAAAACGGCGGTCTGCGGTATCAGTTGTCGAACGAACGGCCATGGATCGGCTCCTCATCATTATTTAACGGACGGTCCCTTCATGACATACGCGTATGACGAGTATTGGTTCACCTGTAGGCCGATTATTTTGCGCGGCTTCTCTCATCAGGATAAAAAGAAAGCCCCGCCGGTGAGGGCAGGGCTTTGAAAAATATAAGCTTTTTTCCGACCGGCTCTAGGCGGCTTTTTTCTTGGCCAGAGACTTGGCCAGACGCTCCATGGCCGTGTCGTGGTCGGTGTTTTCCACCGCAGCCAGTTCACGGGCCATACGGTCCAGCGCGCTCTCATAGAGCTGACGTTCGGAATAGGACTGTTCCGGCTGGTCTTCGCCGCGGTGCAGGTCACGCACGACTTCGGCGATGGAGATAAGGTCGCCGGAATTGATCTTCGCTTCGTATTCCTGGGCGCGGCGTGACCACATGGTGCGCTTGATGCGGGCCTTGCCGCCCAGCGTCTTCAGCGCGTCATCAACGAGCTTGGAGCCGGCCAGGGCGCGCATGCCGGAGGCTTCGGCGCGATTGGTCGGCACACGCAGGATCATCTTGTCCTGATCGAAGGAAACCACATACACTTCGAGTGACATGCCAGCGACCGTCTGCTTTTCGATCGTTGTGATCTTGCCGACGCCGTGGGCCGGATAAACGACCGACTGTCCTACGGCGAATGAAAGTTCCTGAACATCACCCTGTGTTTCTTTTGCCATGTGCTGATAGCCTTTCTACGCAACATGAGCCTGCATACCCCGGCAACACTTTGCGCGTCAGACCGGAGGTTTTGTCAGGCTCCTTGGGATCTTGTTGATAAATATATATCAGAAAAAAGACTATTTCACAACTGGGAGTATTCCCCAGCCGGCGTCTAGTCTCCTTCGCCCGGCTTGGCGCTGAAGTATTTTTCCAGCTTTCCGGTTTCCTGTGCGTACTGTTCGCGGTCCGAGGGCGGCTCTTTCATTCTGGTAATGTTTGGCCAGACCTTGGCGTATTCGGTATTCAGCTTGAGCCACTTGGAATCCGGGTCATCCTCGGTGTCGGGCTTGATGGCTTCGACCGGGCATTCAGGCTCGCACACACCGCAGTCGATACATTCGTCCGGATCGATGACGAGCATGTTCTCGCCCTCATAGAAACAGTCGACGGGACAGACTTCGACACAATCCATGTATTTGCAGCGGATGCAGGCATCTACGACGATATAGGTCATTCGGGTTGGGTGTTCCTGAATAGCTGAAGGCGTGCATTTGGCGGTGAAGGCCGCCTGAGTCAATTGTCAGATATGACGCGATTCCGCGCGGCGGCGCGCCTGTGCCCGGCGGATGTCGTCGACATGCAGCAGGCTGGCAACGTGGCGGATAAAGGCGTCCTCGAACTTGCAGGCATCGCCATCGGCCATGGAGACCATGTAGAGCCCTTCGATGACCTTCACCCGCTTCAGAAGAGGCAGCTTCTTGACGTATTTGGTGAATTGATGCGCGCCGATGGCGTTCTCAGCCAGATCTTCGCCCTGCTGGAGCACATCGTCCACGCGGTCGGCGTCCATATCCAGGCTGTCGAGGAGGATTTCGGCGATCTGGTCGCTTTCCAGATTGGCGTAGACGCCGTCGACCAGGGCGACCTCGACCAGAAGCGCCGCTGTGGCGACCTCGGGGTCCATCTCCCCGGAGGAGGCATCCTGGCGGCCGGAGAACAGCCTTTTAAGCGCGTCAAGCATCGTGGCGCTCCTGATCTTCTATCGAAAGGTCCTCATAAAGCGCGCGGGCCTCTGTTGCCGGCCCCCGGCGCTCTCCATGATCGAGAACCCGGACGCTCACTATTTGGCCGCCTCTGGGGAAACTTACAATATCCCCCGGCAATATCCGGAAGCCGGGCTTGGTCACCTTGCGGAGCTGGCCACCACGCGACAGCCGGATACCGCGGCCTGAAACGAAGCTGGATGAGAGCGCGCGCGTCTTGAAGAAGCGGGCGCGCCAGAGCCAGATGTCGAGGCGCAATTGCTCGCTTATGACTTGGTCTCCGACGTGTCCGGGGCGGAATTCGCCGGGGGAGACGACGGCGGAGTCTCGCCGGCGGGTTTTTCCTGAGCCGCCGTGTCCGGTGAAGGGGCCGCTGCGGCCTGGTCGGGCTTTTTGGGTTTTTTCTTCTTTTTGGGCTTCGGCTTTGGCGGCGGGGGTGGCGGCAGCAGGCTGGCGAGCGCCGCGAAGGGGCTGTCAGGATCAGGCTGACGTTGGGCGGGGCGTCCGCCGCCTTTGGCCGGGCGCTTGTTCGGCGCGCCTTTCTTTCCTGACTTCTGGTGGCCGCGGCCCTCCGTGCCCGATTGCGGGCGTTTGCCGCGCGGCGGGCCTTCGCGCCGGTTGCGGGCAAGATAGCGCCAGAGGGTCACCGCGCCGGTCTCCGGATCCTTCTCAGCCGGGGCGAGGCCAAAGCCCTTGACCACGGCGGGGAACTCGTCGCCCGGGCAGGAGATCACCGAGGCAAGTTCGGCTGGCAGTTCGAAGGCAGGCTTGTCGGCTTCCTTGCGGCGGCGGGAAATCTCCCAGCCAAGGCGTTCGGCAAGGTCTGCGCGCACGGCCCGCTTGCCAAAGCGCAGATAGCCCTGGGCATGAAGCTCGGCATCGGCCCATTCGCCGTCAAGCTCGAAGGAGCCTGCCCCTTCCGGCGCGACCCTGCGGTTCTCGCCTGTCTGCGTGGCCTGAAGAATGGCAATCAGCCGCTGGGCGGCCGGCTTCTGCGCGTCAGGCACATGGGCGGCGACACGCCCGGTCCGGAGGCCGGCGGTTTTCAGCGCCTCGCGCTCTTCCTTTGAGACGTGCGGCGGCGGGCTTTCCTCGCGAAGGTCGATAGCGGCGCCGCTTTCAAGCAGGCGGAAGGCCAGGCCACGCGCCATGCCCTGAAGCTCGCTGCCAGCCTCGCCTGTCTTCAGCTTTGCGTGGGTGGGCAGGGTCCGCTTGATCTCTTCGCCCAGCCATTCATCGACACGTTTGAGGGCGGCTTCCCGCCTGTGGGCTTCTGCGTCCTCTGCGCCGATGAGCTCCAGCCGGGGGGCGAGCCAGTCCGGGCCGGGTTTCAGTCCGGCGATGTCCTCACCTTTCCAGGTGATGCGGCCGCTGTCAGCCAGCGCAAAAGCGTCTGTCGGGGCGCCCGCGATCTCTCCCAGCCGCTCAGCCAGGATCGGGCCGAGCGCAGAGACGGCTGCGGACCGCACGGCCTTGCCTTCCAGTGTTTTCGCGGTCGAGGCTGGCTCAAAGTGCAGGCCGACCAGGCGGCCAACGACATGGCCCTCGACAGTGACTTCTCCGGTCTCAGACAATTCGGTCAAAAGCAGATCTTCCCTTTTCAGTCCCGCAAGTAGAGCTGTCGTCCGACGGTCAACAAAGCGCAATGTCAGCGCGGCGTGAAGAGCATCCGACAGCCTGTCCTCGATTTCGCGGGTCCTGTCCCGCCAGTAGGACGGGTTTTCAAGCCAGTCCTCACGATGGGCGGCATAGGTCCACGTCCGGATCATGGCAAGCCTGTGCTGAAGGCTGGCGATGTCCGGGACATTCGCCTCGAGGTTGTCGAGCCGCCGTGCCATGGCGGTATCGCCGAGACGGGCATCGGGGTCGGCCAGCGTCTCGGCCAGGCCGAGAACGAGACGGCCATGGCCTTCATGACCGGATTTGCGGAAGTCAGGCAGGCGGGCAAGATCCCAGAGACGGCGCACCTTGCGCTCACCGCGCACCTCAGGCCCGATGGCCTCATCCTCTGCCATCCGCCGCAGAACCCATTCATCCAGAGCGTGCGGGTTCTGGCGCAATATCGGGCTGCCGGAGGGGCGGGCGAGACTGGCGATCAGCGTCTTGATCGAGCGGTAATCGAGGTTCGAGTTACGCCATTGAAGCTCATCGACCGGCTCGAAATTATTCGTTTCGATGGCGCGGATGAGATCTTCCTCGAAAGGCGGGCAGTCGCCTGTCTCGCCGAACTCACCATCGGTGCGAAAACGGCCCGCCCGCCCGGCAATCTGTCCGGCTTCGGCGGCTGACAGCCAGCGGTTCCGGCGCCCGTCGAATTTCGACCGCGCGGCAAAGGCGATCCGCTCCACATCGAGATTGAGCCCCATGCCGATGGCGTCCGTGGCGACGAGATAATCGACCTCGCCGGACTGGTAGAGCGCCACCTGCGCGTTCCGGGTGCGCGGGCTGAGCGCGCCCATCACGATGGCGGCGCCGCCTTTCTGGCGCTTCAGAAGCTCTCCGATGGCGTAGACCTGCTCGGTCGAGAACGCGACGACGGCAGAGCGCTTCGGCAGTTTGGTGATTTTGGCGGGACCGGCATAATGAAGCTGCGAGAACCGCTCACGCGTATTGGTGTCGACATCGAGGTCGAGATCTCGGAGCACTGCGCGCATGGTTTCGGCGCCGAGCAGCAGGGTTTCCTGGGTCCCGCGTGCATGAAGGATGCGGTCGGTGAAGACGTGGCCGCGATCTTCGTCTTCCGCGAGCTGGATCTCGTCGATGGCGAGGAATTCTACGCGCTTCTGCACCGGCATCGATTCCACGGTGCAGATCCAGTACCGCGCAGTGGGCGGCTCTATACGCTCTTCACCCGTGATGAGGGCAACGGCGCGTTCGCCCTTGGCCTTGACGACACGGTCATACACCTCGCGCGCGAGCAGCCGCAGCGGCAGGCCGATCATGCCGCTGGCATGGCCCATCATGCGCTCGATCGCATAGTGCGTCTTACCGGTATTTGTCGGCCCGAGAACGGCCTTCAGGGTACCCATGGCCCATGCACCTGCCAGAAAAGGGGAAAAGGTCCAAACGAAGTGGCGCTCAGTCCTGCGGAGGACAAGGCTCAGGTGCATTCATGGTCTGGTCGTCGAACCGCTCCACCCATGCGTCCGTGCGCGCAAGCGGGGCATAGCCAGACGCGCGGTAGAGCATCAGTTCGCGAACAATCGGGCAGCCATTGGCCCGTTCGCCCAGGTCCACGCTGATCGCACCGACGCGTTCGAAGGTCGCGAAATCTGCAGCGATAGCCGGGCGGCGGTTTGGCCGGTAACTCGCCACGAGGACATCCCCGTCGATATCGCCGGTCAGCGGGCGTTCCTCGGCAAAGCTGTGGGGGCCCTCATTGTAGCGCCACAGGATGAGCGGGGCGTCGATCCGGTCCTTCAGATAGAAATCGAGACCATGCCAGACCTCGCGCTCATCGGTGAGCAGTGCGCTCGGCGTGCCATTCTGCCGGGTAAAGGCGACGAGCTGGTCTGCCAGCGGGTCCCAGCCGCGTGTGCGCTTCAGCGCATTGTCGAGGTCAAGCGGGCCGGAGAGGGCTGTGGGCGCGATGAGGGCAGCGGTCATGATGAGACCGAGGACGCCATGCAGGGTGAGGCCCGCCCAGAAAAGCCCTTCGGGGCGGAAGCGGAAGGCCAAGGCGAAGAGGCCGATTCCTGCCGCGACGGCGAGGCCGGCCAGCAAGCGGGCGAGGAGGGTGAAGTCCGGTGCGATCAGGAAACCAACCGCAGAGAGGACGGCGATCACTGCCCATAGCCAGCGATTTGGCCGTGCCCGCAGGAAGAAGATGGCAATCAGGACCGATGCGGCCGGATAGGCGGTTGCAGCCCAATTGGCATGCGCGCGCGAGAGGACGGACTGGAAGAGGATGATGGCCAGGACCGGCACGATAAAGGCGCTCAGCCATAGTTCCTGCTGCCCGGTTTCCGGGCGCCGGCTGGCGCGCAGGAAGAAGAGCGCGGCGAGAAGGCCGAGGAAGCTGACAGGTCCGAATACGCCCATCTGGTCAGCAAGGAATTTCAGGACGTTTTCCGGGTTGAACAGGTGGCCGCCCAGATTGGCATTGTCGACCGTGTGGCCGACCGTGGCGAAATCATTGAGCGCGTTCCAGACAAGATGAGGCGTTATGACGGCAAGGGCGAGAGCCAGGGCCGCGCCGCCCTGTGCCGAGAGAAGGCCGCGGCGGGTCTGTTTGTCGAAGACGGCGACCAGGACAAGGCCGATCGCGAAATAGATCATCGCATATTTGGCGAGAAAGCCTGCCCCGACGGCGAGGCCGAGGCCGAGAAATCCGGCCCATCCGGCGTCGCCTTCGCGAACCCTCCAGAGCAGATAGAGCGACACCGACCAGAGCGGCATGAGGACCCCGTCCGTCGATAGAACGGCAGAGGACAGCCAGACTGCCGGCATGAGCGCATAGCCCACGGCGGCCAGGAAGCCGGTGCGGGGCCCAGCCACGCGCCGTCCGAGGAGGAACAGGCACCAGGCCGCCGCGGTGTGCAGAAAGGCCGCCGGCAGACGCACCGCCCATGCCGTATCACCGAAAATGGCGGTACTTGTATGGATCAGCCAGGCGATCAGGGGTGGTTTGGAATAATAGCCCCAGTCCAGCGACTGTCCCCAGCGCCAGTATTGTGCCTCATCGGCATAGAGTTCGAGCGGCGAAAGCAGAACCGCAGCGAGCCTGAGCGCCAGAAGCCCAAGCAGAATCAGGGCGGTAAGCCTGCTATAATCCGGTGTTCTCGCCTGGGTGTGTGTCATGTCCAGCAGCAGCTAGCGCGGGCCGAGCCATTAGGCCAGCGCCGAAGCTGATGTGTGGCTTTTTTGCAAGCCTTTAAAGGTGAATGTTGCGGGGCACAGAACAGTTATAATCGTGTCACGAAACCGTTACAGAGCGGGCATAGAGGCGCGGTCAATTAGCCCGTAATTCGCCTGAATTCGCAGGGGGCGCGGGTTGTTCAACCGAAGAGGGGTTCTTCATGTCCAACTGGAAACTTTATTCCGGCGCTGCGGTGAGCCTGATGGCCGCCGCCGCGATCGTTGCGCCTGCCCAAGCGCAGGTCACCTCCGCGGGTATCCGCGGTGACATCGTCTCGCCAAGCGGCGAAGCCGTTCCTGGCGCTTCGGTGCGCATCATCGATACGCGGACGGGTGCAGTCAGCACCTCGACAGCCAGCGCGACCGGCCAGTTCCAGACGCGCGGCCTGAATGTCGGCGGTCCTTACACCATCGAGATCGCAGCGCCTGGTTATCAGACCACCCGCATCACGGATATCGTCCTGCAGCTGGGTGAAGTCGCCAATGTCGAAGTCGCTTTCGCGGCAGCCGCTGACGATGACGCCGAAGCCCGGATGGAAGTTGTGACCGTTTCGGCAACCGCAGGCGGCCTCGTCCAGACCGCTATCGGCCCGTCGGCAACCTTCTCGCTCGAGGACATCGAGCAGACCCCTGCCATCAACCGCGACCTGAAGGACATCGTCCGTCTCGACCCGCGCGTCTATCTCGACGAGTCCTTCAACGACTCGATCCAGTGTGCCGGTTCCCACCCGCGCTTCAACTCGCTGACGGTTGACGGTATCGGCCTCAATGACGGCTTTGGCCTCAACTCGAACGGCTATCCGACCCAGCAGATGCCGTTCCCGTTCGACGCCATCCAGAACGTTTCGGTCGAGCTGGCCCCGTTCGACGTCGAGTATGGCTCCTTCACCGCCTGTAACATCAACGCGGTGACCAAGTCCGGCACGAACGAATTCCACGGTTCGGCCTTCTACGACTATGGCGACGACAGCCTGGTTGGCGACAAGACCGAAGGCCAGGACTATACCGGCCCTGACTTCGAGGAGAAGCGTTATGGCTTCACCCTCGGCGGCCCTGTCCTGAAAGACCGTCTCTTCTTCTTCGGCGCCTACGAAAAATTCGAAGGCCCGGGCGCAGAGATCAACCGCACGCCGGAAGGCGGCAGCGGTCAGGTCGTTGAAGGCTTCACCCAGGCCGAATTCGACGAAATCAGCGACATTGCCCAGAACGTCTACGGCTACAATCCGGGCGGCATTCCGACCGCGGAAGGCACCGAAGACGAGAAGTACCTCATCCGCGTCGACTGGAACATCACGGACAATCACCGTGCGACCGCCACCTACAACTACAATGAGGGCTTCAGCCTCAGCGAGTCCGATGGCGACGACGATGAGTTCGAGTTCGCAAACCACCTCTACAACCGCGGCGCAGAGCTGAAGGCCTATTCCGGCCAGGTCTTCTCGGACTGGACGAACAATTTCTCCACCGAGCTTCGTTATTCCTACAACGACGTGACCTTCCTCCAGCAGTCGGTTGGCGGCACGGAATTCGGCGAAGTCCAGATCACCGACCAGAACGTCGAAGCAGTGGACGGCACGAACCAGCGCAACACCATCTATCTTGGTGCTGACGACTCCCGTCACTCCAACCAGCTGGAATACTCGGTCGCCAACTACAAGGCGCTTGGCCGCTACAATGTGGGCAACCACAATCTCACCTTCGGCGGTGAGCGTCAGGAATATGAGATCTTCAACCTGTTCGTTCAGGAATCCGAAGGCGAATTCCGCTTCAACTCCATCGACGATTTCCGCAACGGGATCGCTGCACGCGTGATCTATGAGAACGCTGCCGGCACGAACAATGCCGCCGATGGCGCTGCCTCCTTCGAGTATGAAGTCAACACGCTCTACGCCCAGGACGAGTGGACCGGCCCGAACGGCCTGACCGTGACTGCGGGTCTGCGCTATGACTTCTACACGTCCGACTCGAAGCCGAACTTCAACCAGGATTTCCGGGATGAGTACGGTTTCAGCAACAATGAGAACATGGACGGCAGAGACCTGCTGATGCCGCGTATCGGCTTCACCTATGACTATCAGCCGAACCTCTCCTTCCGCGGCGGCTTCGGTCTCTACTCCGGTGGTAACCCGAACGTCTGGATTTCGAACAACTACTCCAATAACGGCGTCACGCTCTACGAAGCCAACCGTCGTAATTTCGACCTGTTCGCAAACCCGGTTGCCGGTGGTGACACCCCGATCTTCGGTGTGCCGCAGGAAATGTTCGACGAAGTTGCCAATGGCGCCGTCAGCGGCCCGGTCAACGCGCTCGATCCGGACTTCGAGATCCCGTCTGAGTGGAAGTTCGCTCTCGGCTTCACCTACGACTTCAACACGCCGTCCTTCGGTAACGGGTATGTGCTGAACGCCGACGTTCTTTATTCGAAGGTCAGAGACGCCGCGATCACCAAGGCCATCTCGCTTGATCGTGTCGGTTCAGCTCCGGATGCCCGCCCGATCTATGACGAGAACACGGATGACTTTATCCTGACCAACACCAATGAAGGTCAGACATTCGTGGCCTCGCTGGCTCTGTCGAACGCCTTCGACACCGCTGCCGGTGAGTTCGACTGGTCGCTCGGCTATGCCTATGTGAATGCAGAAGACGTCAACCCGATGACCTCGTCGGTGGCTTATTCGAACTGGTCGAACGTCGCAGTCGTGGATCCTAACGATCCAATGGTTGCAACGTCGAACTATCAGGTCCCGCACCGTTTCACGGCCCGCGTCAGCTGGGAGAAGAAATTCTTCGGTGAATACGCAACCCGCGCAACGCTGTTCGGCCAAGCCTACCAGGCCCGTCCGTTCTCCTTCACCTATGCCGGTTCCTCGCCGTTCGGCGATGACACGTTCGGCCGCGCCCTGGTCTATGTTCCGACCGATGGCTCGACCGACCCGCTCATCAACTACGCGGCTTCCTCGGTCGATTGGGATGCCTTCTTCCGTTACACGGACGGTCAGGATCTCTCACGCGGCCGCATTGCCGAGCGTAACTCCGGTGAAGGCCAGTGGAACAACCGCTTCGACCTGCGTCTCGAGCAGGAGCTGCCGGGTGCCTTCCAGGGTCACCGCACCAAGGTCTTCGCTGTGATGGAAAACGTCGGCAACTTCCTCAACGACGAATGGGGCGCCTACTATCAGGCTGGCTTCCCGCAGACGACCGAGATCGTTCAGGCCGAGATCGACCCGGTCACGGGCCAGTACATCTACAGCTCGTTCAACGACGCCAATCCAGAGAGCAAGACGAACAACCTGTCTGTCTGGGCTGTCCGCTTCGGTGTGAAGTACGACTTCTAGGCTCTGACGAGACTATTATCGCGAAAGGGCGGCTCCATGCGGGCCGCCCTTTTTCTTTGCCTAAACCTATGGCAAATCGCGCTCCATGACCGACACGACCATTGTATACACACCGGCCGAATGGGCGCCGCAGTCCGCCGTCTGGGCAGGCTGGCCGCATCTGAAGGATGCCTGGGCTGAAGACTATGAAGGCGCCCAGCGCGAGATTGCTGCCCTCATCGAGGCGCTGGCGCCTGTCGTGCGGGTGAAGCTCGTCATTGGCGACCCCGCCTCACGCGCCGAAGCGGCTGACCTTGTCGGGGAGCGGGCCGAGATGTTCGAGGCGCCGATGGGCGATATCTGGCTGCGCGATATCGGCCCGGTCTTCGTCAAATATCTGAACAAGCTCGAAGGGCTCGGGTTCGAGTTCAATGGCTGGGGCGGCAAGTATGAGCTGGAAGGCGACACTGAGACCGCCGCCGCAATTGCACGCATGGAAGGCCATCCGCTGAAACGCCTGCCCTTCGTCCTCGAAGGCGGCGCGGTCGAGCAGGATGGCGAAGGCACGCTGATCACGACGCGCCAGTGCGTTCTCAACCCCAATCGCAATCCGGACTGGGGGCGGGAAAAGGCCGAAGAGAATCTGAAGCTCGCCTTCAACGCCAAACGGATTGTCTGGCTGGGCGACGGGCTTGCGGGTGACCATACAGATGGCCATGTCGACAATATCGCGCGCTTCATCGCGCCGGGCCATGTTGTCTGTCAGACACCGTCCGGAAAGGATGATCCGAACGCTGACGTCCTGCGCGAGATCGAGGAGACGCTGCGGGCGGCCGAGCTTCAGGTCTCCACCATTCCTTCGCCGGGCCGCATCCTCGATGAGGATGGCGAGGTCATGCCGGCGAGCCATATGAATTTCCTCATCTCCAATGGCCGGGTCATCCTGCCCGTCTATGAGGAGAAGCATGCCAAGCTTGCCGAGGCAGAATTGCAGGCGCTGATGCCGGACCATGAGGTGATCGCCCTGCCATCGCGTCACATCCTGTCGGGCGGCGGCAGCTTCCACTGCATGACCCAGCAGGTCCCCCAAACAGACGGAGGTCTCTCGACATGAGCAGAACCGTGAAAGTCGCCGCGCTACAGGCCTCGTTCAGCCAGGACATGCAGGCCAATATCGACAAGGTGAAGACGCTGGTGCGTGAGGCCGCGGCCAAGGGCGCCGAGATCATCCTGCCGTCAGAGCTCTTCTGTGACCATTATTTCTGCAAGGTGCAGGACGAGAAATTCTTCCGCACGGCCTATCCCTGGACCGAACACCCCGCCGTTGAGCAGCTCTCAGAGCTTGCAGGCGAGCTGGGCGTGGTCATTCCCGTCTCGATCTATGAGAAGGACGGTCCGGAATACTACAATTCCATCGTCATCATCGATGCCGACGGCACCCCGCTGGGCGTCTATCGCAAGAGCCACATCCCCGATGGGCCGGGTTATATGGAGAAGTTCTACTTCCGCCCCGGCAATACAGGCTTTCGCGTCTGGGACACGATGAAGGGACGGATCGGCGTCGGTATCTGCTGGGACCAGTGGTTCCCGGAAGCCGCGCGCGCGATGACGCTCATGGGCGCAGATATTCTCTTTTATCCCACCGCCATCGGCTCAGAGCCGCATGACGCTGACCTCGACACGGCAGCGCGCTGGCGCAGGGCCATGCAGGGCCACGCCGTTTCCAACGTGATCCCCGTCGTTGCGGCGAACCGGACCGGCAATGAAGAGGGCCAGATTTTCTATGGCACCAGCTTCATCGCCGACCATGCCGGCGAGATTGCCGATGAGCTTGGCCGCGATGAGGAAGGGGTCATCCTGGCCGAGTTCGATCTCGATTTCCTCGACCGCCACCGCGCTGCCTGGGGCTTTTTCCGGGACCGGCGCACAGACCTCTATGAGGTGCTGGGCTAGAGGGTTCAGAACATTTCTTGTGGGCCGGGCGCCTTGCGGCCGAGAAACAGGAAGCGGAGCGCGGCAAGGCTCGCCAGTGCCAAAAGGGCAAAGCCGGCAGCGCCTGCCGAGGCGTGGGTCTCCGAAAAGGCGTCGGCGTAATCCATATAGCGGGCCGGCATGCCCTGCATGCCGAGCGCCAGCTGCTGAAGGATCATCCAGATGCCTGCGACGCTGATGCCGACCATGAGCGCGAGATTGAGTGTGATCGAGTGGACCCGGCCCGCGATAGCGGCGCCGGTTGCCAGTATGGTCAAGCCGGACAGGATGATAGAGAGGCCATAGGCGTGCGCGCGGCCTGTCGGATACCAGGTGTCGGATAATATTGCATCGACGCCGGCACTTGCCTCTACCAACGCAAGCAGGCCGCCCCATAGCCAGACGGCGACGGCCGGGGCTGCCAGGATCATCATCTCCAGTCTCCGCCCCTTTGCAGCGCCAATTGCGGCGGCTGACAGGGCCAGCAAAAAGGCTGCCGTGATGGCAATGGCGGGCGCGGCAGAACCCGTCTGCTCTGAAAGGCTCAGGAGGGCGCCTCCGCACAGGCCGGCGGCAACAAGGAAGCTGATGGCGACCGCCATGATCCGCTGGCGATCCGCGAGGCAGGCCCGGACCAGCGAAAAGAGGCAGGCGCCGGTCAGGGCACAGGTCAACAATGGGGCAGCGAGCCCGGCATGAAGACTGCGCCAGCGCTGCCATGCCTGAATCGCTTCCTGCCGGCCGCCGCCCATATCGATGCCGGGGCGGAGCAGTTCCCCCTGAACAACCACAATTGGAAGCGCAAAGGCGACGAGTACCAGAGCGGCTAGAACGCCGCGCAGGATAAGGATCGGAGCGCGACTTTTGTTCACGGGTGAGGTCTCCTGGGCTCTAGGCCTGATGAGCCTCGGGCGGCCGAGGCCTCATCAGAAGGAAGTGTCGTAGCAGGCCGGCGAGGGTCGCGCCAACCAGCGTAAAGGCGCCAGCGCCAGCGATATACATGTCGACGGCAATGTCGGGCCGGTCGCCCGCAAATGACCGTGGGACGTCTGCGACGCCAAGGCGGTACTGGAAGATCACCATCGCGCTTGCCGAAACACAGATGATGAAGGCCAGAAGCGCGCCGATTATGCCGGACTGGCGAAGGCCCCGTTGATGGGCGCGAGCCTCAAGCAAGGCGAAGGTGGACAGCAGGATGGACGCCCCTCCGGCATGGGTTGCGGCGACATCGAGCCAGGTGCCGGGCTGCGTCTCCTCACTGCGGGCAAGGAACGTCAGATCGATGAAACTCACCGCCGCGATGAGCGCCCATGACAGATAGGCGAGCGCCAGCAGGCGGCTTGAGCCGGTCACGAAGAAGGCAAGCCCACTGGCAAAGAGAAGCGCACTTGTGAGGGCAATCAGCCCATGAATCTCACCCGCGAGAGCCGCTGCGAGAAAAGCTTCCGGCAACGCAAGAAGGGCCAGCAGCCCCGCCCCGGCGAGAATGACGAGGACACCCGACCCGCGCCCGCCATCTTCTCTCACCAGCTTTATGGCAGGGAGGATCACAAGGCCGAGGAAGACCAGGCCCGGTATGGCCAGAAAGGCAGGGCCCGCGTGAAGGTCGCGCAGATACTGCCAGATGAATATGGCCGCTTCGACGCCGCCGCTGGGTCTCAGGAGTTCCGGAATGAGCAGCTGCAGCTGGATCCATGTGGCGGGCACGGCCAGCCCGATGCCGACCAGAAGGACGACGGCTGTCTTCGCAGGACCGGGCCGGAGGAAGAGCATGTCAGTTGCGTCTCCGGCAGACCGGAACGCGGCAAATGCCGACGGCGTTATTGCGGATGGCGATCACTGCCATGTCCGGATGTGAAAAAATGAAGATCTTCACCTGCCCCACCTGTAACGGTCCCCTCTATTTCGATAATCTCACTTGCGCCTGCGGCACAAGTGTCAGCTTCGATCCGGAAGCGGAAGCGTTCGAACAACTGGATGTGCCGTGTGCCAATCGCGAGCAGATCGATTGCAACTGGCATGCCGAAGCAGGCCCGGGCACCTATTGCCGCGCCTGCGCGATGACGGAGATCGTCCCGGATTCGCTTGTCACGACGAATATCCCGCTTTGGGCCGACACCGAGGCGGCCAAGCGCTGGGTGCTGGTCAATCTGGGCCAATGGGGCTGGCTGAAGGCGAATGATGCAGGCCAGAAGCCGCGGTTTCACCTCCTGTCGGAGCACACCTCAACCGGCCATGCGCCTGTCACGATGGGGCATGCCGACGGGCTTATCACGATCAATGTGACCGAAGCCGATCCCGCGCGCCGGGTCGAGCGCCGCGAGAGGCTGAGCGAGCGATACCGCACCTTGACCGGGCATTTCCGCCATGAGCTCGGTCACTATGTCTTCTTCCGGCTGGTTCAGGACGCGAAGTTTGCAGACGCATTCCGCAAATTGTTCGGCGACGAACGCGCAGATTACGGGGCTGCCCTTTCGCGCCATTACGAGCAGGGGCCGCCGCAAGACTGGCAAACCCGTCATATCACGGGCTATGCCTCCAGCCATCCGCATGAGGACTGGGCCGAAAGCTTTGCCCATATCGTTCACCTGACAGACATGCTCGACAGCGCGAATGCTGCCAGGCTCAAAGCGCCTGGCGCCGATGTGCCCGATGCCTATCGGGCAGCTGACAGCGAAAGCGTCATTTCGGCGGGGGCCTCGCTCGGCCTCGCGCTCAATCATATCAACCGGTCTATGGGGCTGGCTGATATCTATCCCTTTGTCATCGCGCCCAAGGTTCGCAAGAAACTCAAATTCGTGCGGGAAGCTGTTGCGAAAGGGCCGATTGAGAGAACGCAGCCGCACCGGCGGAAGCGGAACTGGAACCCCTTCCGGTCTGCATCGCTGTAGAGGGCCTGACACAAAGGGAGAGCGTTCTGGCCGAAATAATAAGAGATGTTGCGATTATCGGGGCGGGTACCGCAGGCCTCGCGGCAGAGCGGCGGGCCCGCCAAAACGGTGCCAGCACGGCCCTGATCGACCCTTATTTTGCCGGGACCACCTGCGCCACGGTCGGGTGTATGCCATCGAAGCTACTGATCGCGGCGGGCGAGGCCGCCCATGGCGTCCGTAAGGCAGACGAGTTCGGCATTCACGCAGCGATCTCCAAGGTGGACGGGCCAGCTGTGATGCAACGCGTGCGGCGGCTGCGCGACAGTTTCGCCGCCGGGGTGCGCGACCAGATTGACGATCTGCCGGACGGGGTCGCGGTCAAGGCCTCTGCAAAATTCCTGTCGGCCAACAGGCTGGGGCTCAGCGATGGCCAGCAGGTGGAGGCGAAGACGATTGTCATTGCCACAGGCTCTGCCAGCGTCCTGCCGCCCGGCTTTGACGAGCTTGGCGAGGCGGTCCTGACCAATGAAACCCTGTTCGAGCTTCAGGCCCTGCCCGCCTCCATCGGGGTGATCGGCGCCGGTGCGCTCGGTCTGGAAATGGCGCAGGCGCTCTCGCGCCTCGGCGTGAAGGTCGAGGTTTTCGACATGAGCGAGCAGATCGCGGGAATGCCGGAAGGTGAACCTGAAACATCTCTGCGCACCGCCCTAGAGAATGAGCTTGTTTTCCATCTCGGCGTGGAGCCGCAGCCCTCGAAGACTGAAGAGGGTGTCCAGCTTTCCTGGCAGGAGGAAGGACATACCCGCACGGCGCATTTTGAGCGCCTTCTGGTCGCAGCCGGCCGCGCGCCCCTGCTGGATGGTCTCGATCTTGAGAAGACCGGGCTGCCCCTGGATGATCATGGCACACCAGAGTTCGACCGCGAGACACTGCAATGTGGCGATGCGCCAATCTTCATCGCGGGCGATGCCAATCACGATCGCCCGATCCTGCACGAAGCTTCAAAAGAGGGGACGATTGCGGGCGCCAATGCGGCCGGTTTCCCCGATGTGAAGGCGTTTGCGCGGACAGCACGCTTCCAGATCATGTTCACCCAGCCAAACATGGCCGTCCTTGGCGAGCCGCAGGGAAAAGAGACTGTGGTAGGGCGTGTCGACTATGCCGATCAGGGCCGGGCCAAGGCGATGGGCCGCAATTCGGGCGTCTGCGAGATATACGCCAGAACGGGCTGCGGGACGCTGACCGGGGCCTGCCTTGTGGGGCCCGATGCTGAGCACCTGGCGCATATTCTGGTCTGGGCGATAGAGCATGGCGCTACGGCGAGTGAGCTGCTGGACAATCCCTTCTATCACCCGACGGTCGAAGAAGGGCTGAAGACAGCGCTGAAACAGATCTGCAGTGATCTTTCCCTGCCGCGCCCGGACTCACGCAACGATGCACAGTTGCCGGGCGATTTCGGGCCGGGATAAGCGGCCTGAAAGCTTCAGCGCTAGTGCAGCGCGCCGTTCGAAGCGAATTTCTGGGCCTGCTCGATCCACTGCTCGCGCATCACACGGCCCTTGAAGGACAGATAATCATCGACCCAGTCCGCCTCATCGCTCTGCCAGCCGGCGATCTGACGGAAATGATAGATGCCAAGCTCGTTCAGCGTCTTTGAGAGCTTCGGGCCGATTCCCTTGATACGGGTAAGATCGTCCGCGTCGCCTTCGGGCGCGGCAAGACCAGAGGGCTGGCGCGGGGCATTGGCGACAGGCGCCTCTTCTGGCGGAGATGCTGGCGTGGCTTTGAGCATGAAGGGCGTGAAAGCTTGCGCAGGCGTTTCGCGGCGCATACGGTCGAACCAGTCAGTCAGCATGTCGCCCGGCACAGTCTGGGGCCAGCGCATCCAGGCCGGCATGGCCTCAATCACCTTGGCGGCGTTTTCCCAGTGTTGAAGATTGAGGTCAGCAAGCTTTCGGAAAAGGTCCCGCGTGGCCGCTTCAGGGGCGGCGTCGTCCGGGCCGGGGTTCATGGACATGAGAGCATCCATCCACGCTTCGCCCGCGCTGCGGCTGAGGTCGCGCCATGCCGAAACCGACTCCGTCCAGATCTGGAACGCATTGACCGGTGCTTGTTCTGTCGACATGGGGTTTGACCTTCTGGTTATGCTGCACTGCAACATAAGCTGTTTCCGGCCTTATATCAAGCCAGGGCGCGCGAAGGGGCTATGAACTGCCCTTGCGAGGTCATATTCACGCCGCCTTCAAACTGCCCTATGCGGCAGGAGTGGAGGCAAGATGAGAGAGCCGGACCAGACAGATACACCGCCGGACGTCCCGGAGACGGGCCGCGTGCTGGTCTTCGATTCCGGCATGGGCGGGCTGACGGTCGCGCGGGAAATCCGGGAGATGGCCCCCGGTCTGGCTGTCGATTATGCCGCCGATACCGGCTTCTTCCCCTATGGCGACAAGAGCGACGAGGCCCTGCGGGCCCGCCTTCCTGAGGTTGCAGCAGCCCTGACCGCGCAGGCCAGACCGGATGTTTTCGTCATCGCCTGCAACACCGCCAGTACACTCGCGCTGGACGAGGTGCGCGCCCGCCTCGACATTCCGGTCATCGGGACGGTGCCGGCAATCAAGCCAGCCGCAGCCCAGACCAGAAGCAGTGTCATCGGCCTGCTGGCAACCCCCGGAACGATCCGGCGCGCCTATACGGCCCGGCTCATCGAGGAATTTGCGAGCGACGTGACCGTGATCCTGCATGGGAGTGTGGAGCTTGTGAGGCTAGCCGAGGCGGTGGCGGCGGGCGAGCCGCATGACCCGCAAGGATTTGCTGACACGCTGCGCCCCATCTTTGAGGCAAAATCCGGCGAGAAGATCGATACGATCGTGCTGGCCTGCACGCATTTTCCGCTGGTGGCGGAGCAGCTTGCAGCCGCTGCCCCGGCAGGGGTGCGCTTTATCGATTCCGGGGCTGCGATTGCCCGTCAGACTTTGCGTGTATTGTCAGGACAGTCACATGCGGGCCCTGCGACGTCACGCGAGGGCGGACGGCTTTATGTGACCGACACTGGAGGCGGGCATGAAAGGCTGCTGAAAGTGTGTGAGAGGTTCGGATTCGGCGCGCTGCAACCGGCTGTGCTGGTTCAGACCTGACCGGTTGCAGTAACTTCCATCCCATTGTCACAAAACTTCGATAAAGGGGCAGTCTGAACCCGATTGCCGACCTTCAAGGACGATTCCATGCGCAACATGCTCCTGGCCCTGACCGCAGGCCTCCTTGCCGTTGCCTGTTCACCGCAGACCGATCTTTCCGAGATCGACGCAAGCTCTGGAGAGCTTCAGGTGTTCGCGGCCTCGCCGGATGAAAAGATCAGGATTGTCGGCTCGTCGACGGTGGCCCCTTTTTCCACGACGGTTGCCGAGCAATTCGGCGCGGTCTCTGAATATCCGACACCCATCGTCGAGACGACCGGGACGGGCGGGGGCTTTCAGGCTTTCTGCCGGGGGATCGGCCCCAAGGAACCCTCGATCAGCAATGCGTCCCGCCCCATCAAGGCTTCGGAACTTGCCCTCTGTGAACGCTCTGGCGTCACCGAAATCGTTGAGGTGAAGATCGGGTATGACGGCATCGTGCTGGCGAACGCCAAGGCCTCTCCGACGCTCGACCTTTCAAAGGAAGAGATTTACCGCGCGCTGGCCGAAGAACTGCCGGACGGTGAGGGCGGCTGGGAGAAGAACCCCAACGAGACCTGGAAGGATGTGGCCGACCACCTGCCCGATATGCCGATCCTTGTTTCCGGACCGCCGCCGACTTCCGGCACGCGCGATGCCTTCGCCGAACTTGCCATGGAGGGCGGCGCAGAGGAAATCCCCGAACTGGCGGCGCTGGCCGAGACGGACAAGGAAGAGTTCGCGCGCCGCGCCACCACGATCCGGATGGATGGCAAATGGATCGACTCCGGTGAAAACGACACGGCGATTGTCCAGACGCTCATGAAGAACCCCGACAGTATCGGGATCATGGGCTATTCCTTCCTGGAACAGAACCTTGACCGGCTGAAAGGCGCGCATATCGAGGGCCACGACCCGACCTTCGAGGAGATTGCGAGCGGCGAGTATGGCATTTCGCGCTCCATGTTCTTCTATGTGAAGAGGCAGAATGTGAATCTTGTGCCCGGTCTTGTCGATTTCATTTCCGAGTTCACGCAGGAGGATGCCTGGGGCCCGACAGGCTATCTTGTCGAGAAAGGGCTGATCCCATTGCAGGAAGACCAGCGCGAAGAGGTGCGCCGCAAGGCGCTGGCTCTTGAGACGATCGAATCGGCAGAGAGCTAGACGCTGAAGGACAGCTCCTCGAGGAGTTTCCGGCTGCGCTTCTCGATCGGCGTCTTTGTCCCTCGATAGTGGGCATAGGCGATGACGCCGGTCGACAGCGCCCAGCCGCGCGCGCGGCGCCAGACGGTCTCCGTGATGCCGGACGCCTGCCAGAATACCTCCTGGACCGCCCCCTCAAACAGGGTGAACCCTGCCATGAGGTCACAGGCCGGGTCGCCGAGGCCAGAAAGCCCCCAGTCGATTACGCCAGAAAGCTCACCTTCGCGTACCAGAAGATTGCCCGCGTGAAGGTCGCCATGGATCCATGTCCGGTCGCGCTCCGGGCAGGGGGGAGCTTCCAATGCGGCATTCCAGATCGCGGCCAGCGCGATGACATCGAAGTCTTCAGCGACCTCACCAATCGCGCTGCGCGTCGGGCTGTCTCGATGCGATAGCGGACAGCCGCGCCAGTGATTGTCGATATTCGGTTCTGCCGCGAAATCCCGTTTCTGGCCCTGGAGGTCGAGCAGGAAAAGGGCGAGGCGTCTCGCATCCATCTCAGTCAGCGCATGACCGCCGGTTTCGGCGCTTTCGCCCGCAAGCCAGGTACAGACGAGCCAGGGCCAGCCCTGCGGCGTGTCCGTCAGACCATGATCGACAAGCTGCGGTGTCTGTAGCGGCAAATCCTTCAGGTTTCGCATGGCAGCCGGTTCGCGATAGGCGAGCGAGGGTATGCCTTCATGGCCGCGGGGGACCCGAAGGCAATGGCTTTCACCGATGCGGAAGATGAGATTGTCTGTGCCTGCAGCGCGCACGCGTGAGAAAGGCTTGCCTGCAAGCTCTGGCAGCTGCTGGCCTATCAGGCGTTTCAGCGTGTCTATGTCAGGCGCGGTACTCACCCGATTTTCGTGTCGGGGAATTTCTTCTTGCGCCGACGCAACCTGATCTTCTGCCAGAAGCGCTTGCGCTCGGGCACAGGAAGCGGATCGAGATTCTCGATGAAGGCTTCGGCGCAGGCGCGCCAGCTATAGCCTTCAGCATAGGCGCGCGTGGTCTGGCGGTCGAGGTTGAGGCAGTCCTTGCAGGCCTGGGCAAGGTCGTCGCTGATGACGCCGGAATTGGAGCCCGGGATAATGTCGCGCGGGCCCGGCGCATCGAAGGCCGCCACAGGCGTGCCCGCGGCCATGGCTTCGAGGATGACAAGGCCGAACGTGTCGGTGAGGCTTGGAAAGCAGAAGACATCCGCGCTCGCAAAACAGGTGGCGAGATCTTCATTGAAGCGGGCGCCGAGGAATTTCACCTTCGGATATTTGCGCTTCAGCTCTGCCAGCTGCGGGCCTTCGCCGACGATGACCTTGGTGCCCGGCAGATCAAGCTCGGCAAAGGCCTCTATATTCTTCTCCACCGCAACACGCCCGACATTCAGGAAGATGGGGCGCGGCAGACCTTCGAACGGGTCGCCCGGCTGGCCTTCTTCTATCCGGCGCGACGGGTTGAAGAGGTCGATATCGACACCGCGCGTCCAGGAGACGACATTGTTGAAGCCGTGTTCTTCAAGCTCGGCGCGCATGGAGGGCGTCGCGACCATCACCTTGCCGGAATATTTGTGAAACCAGCGCACATAGCTGTAGCCCCACGAGGTCGGCACCGGAAAACGCGCCGAGACATATTCAGGAAAGCGGGTGTGGTAGGAGGTGGAGAAGGGGTGTTTCTCCTTCAGGCACATGGCCCGCCCGGCAAGCCCCAGGGTGCCTTCGGTCGCGATATGTACCGCGTCGGGCTGAAAATTCTCGAAGCGTTCGGAAATGCGACTGCGGGCAAAAAGTGCAAGCTGGATTTCGCTATAGGTGGGAAGCGGCATGGTCAGGAAATCGTCTGCGGGTGAGACAATCTCCCATTCATGGCCCATCTCCTCGCACTCGGCGATGACGCGTTTCATGGTCCTGACCACACCATTGACCTGAGGTTCCCAGGCATCGGTGATAAGCATGATACGCATCTGGACTCCTTGCCGCTTTTTCTGCCACCGCCCACTTTTAGAGGCATGTTCTCCAGCGTAAACCCGGCGGGTGGTTTGCGATACAATGACAACGCACGACGGACGATCAAGGGAGCAAAAGAATGCCAGACACGCTCAAGCAAGCAGAGGCCGGATGGGATAGCCTTGATCGCCTGAAATTCGCCGATGAGGAAGCCCTGGTCGCCGACCTTCTGAAAGCCTTGCCGCTTGATGAGCGCGCCCGCACGGCTGCGGTCCGGCGCGGACGGGAGCTTGTCAGCTCTGCGCGGGCAGCTGGCCGGCCGAAAGGGATGATGGAGAGTTTTCTCGAAGAATTCGGGCTTTCCAATGCCGAGGGGCTTGCGCTCATGTGCCTTGCAGAGGCCTTGCTGCGCGTGCCGGATGCCGAGACGCGCGACGATCTCATCGCTGAAAAAATCCGCTCCGGGGACTGGGGCTCGCATTCCGGCCAGTCCGATAGCTGGCTGGTCAACGCCTCCACCTGGGGGCTGATGCTGACCGGCCGGGTCATCGGTCCGCCAAGCGACGCGAAGAAAGGCCCATCCACCTTCCTGTCGAATCTGATCCGCGAAAGCGGTGAGCCGGTCATCCGCACGGCCATGATGCAGGCAATGCGGATCATGGGCGAGCAATTCGTGCTCGGCCGGACCGTTGACGAAGCCCTGAAGCGCGGGCGCAAAAAGGTAAAGGCGGGCGAGGCGGCCAATTTCAGTTTCGACATGCTGGGTGAAGGGGCCCGCACCAAGGAAGATGCCGAGCGGTATTTCACCTCCTACATGCAGGCCATCGAGGCGGTCGCCGCTGATGGCGATGCGTCTTTCGCGCCCGAAGAAAAGAACGGCATTTCCGTCAAACTGTCGGCCCTTCATCCGCGCTATGAGGCGGTCAATGAAGCGCGCGTGCATGCCGAGCTCTATCCCCGCCTGCTGGCGCTTTGTGAGGCGGCGGCCAAGGCCAATATCAATCTCTGCCTGGATGCTGAAGAAGCCGACCGGCTGGTCATCTCGCTTGAGATTCTGGAGCGTCTCATGCGGGAGCCTTCCCTGAAGGGCTGGGCAGGGCTGGGCCTTGCGGTCCAAGCCTATCAGAAGCGGGCGCTTGAGGTGATCGAGAAACTGTCACGCCTCGCCGGCGAGACGGATATGCGGATCATGGTGCGGCTGGTGAAGGGCGCCTATTGGGACACCGAAATCAAGCATGCCCAGGAAGAGGGTATGGTGAACTTCCCGGTCTTCACCACCAAGCCCGGTACCGACATCAACTACCTCTCCTGCGCGCATGCGCTGCTGCAGGCGAGTCCGCGCATCTATCCGCAATTTGCGACGCATAATGCCCATTCGCTCGCGACCATTCTGATGATGGCCGAGTCCGAAGGCGTCACAAATTATGAGTTCCAGCGCCTGCATGGCATGGGCGAGCCGCTGTATGGCGCTGCCGACAAGGCCGACAAGGTGCGCGTCTATGCGCCGGTCGGGGCACATAAGGATTTGCTGCCCTATCTGGTCCGGCGCCTGCTGGAGAATGGCGCGAATACGAGCTTCGTCCATTCCTTCCTCGACCCGGATGTCCCGGTCGAGAAGGTGGTGGACGATCCGATTGCCAAGGTTGAGGCAGGCCCCCGCCGCCATCCGCGTATTCCAACCCCGCCGCGCCTCTATGGGCCGATGCGGCGCAATTCGATTGGTGTTGACCTCTCGCAGGCAAGCGAGCGCAAGGTTCTGGAAGAGAATGTGGAGCAGCTGCGTCAGGGCAGCGCGCTCGTTTCCGGCCCGATCATTTCCGGTAAGCCGAAGACAGAGGGGGGCGCGGAGGTCTTCGCACCGGCCGATACCTCCCGCCGCCTTGGCACCGTCCTTGAGGCCAGCGAATCCGATGCGGATGCCGCCCTGAATGCAGCGGTCGCTTTTCAAGGCGAATGGGACGCGCTGGGCGGTGCAAAGCGGGCAAAAATCCTTTCCGATATGGGCGATGCGCTTGAGTCCAATATGGACCGGCTTGTCGCCCTGATGGCCGAAGAGGCGGGCAAGACATTTGGCGACGGTATCGCGGAAGTGCGCGAGGCGGTCGACTTTTGCCGCTACTATGCAATCCAGGCCGAAGAGCATTTTGAAGGGGCGACCCGCCTTCCGGGGCCGGCCGGCGAGACCAATCATATTTCGCTTCATGGCCGCGGCGTCTTTGCCTGTATCTCGCCCTGGAATTTCCCGCTGGCGATTTTTACCGGCCAGATCACCGCGGCGCTTGGGGCAGGCAACACCGTCATTGCCAAGCCCGCCGAACAGGCGCCGATCATTGCCTATGAAGCGGTCCGTATCTTCCAGTCGGCCGGCCTGCCGGGCGATGCGCTGCACCTTCTGCCCGGGCGGGGCGAAACGGTCGGCGCCTATCTGACCCGTGATCCGCGCGTGAAGGGTGTCTGCTTTACCGGCGGGACCGACACGGCGCGTCTCATCAACCGGACGCTGGCAGAGCGGGAGGGCGCGATCATCCCGCTCATCGCCGAAACGGGCGGGCTGAATGGCATGTTCGTCGATACCACGGCCCTGCGCGAACAGGTGATCGACGATGTCCTTGTCTCCGCCTTCGGCTCAGCCGGACAGCGCTGCTCGGCGCTGCGGCTTCTTTTCCTGCCGCGCGCAACCGCTGACTTCCTGCTGGAAGGGCTGAAAGGGGCGATGGACGAGCTGCAGATCGGCGACCCCGGGGAGGCGGATACCGATATCGGTCCGGTCATCGATGGCGAAGCCTGCGGAATGCTGAACGATTATCTCGCGCGCATGAAGGGCGAGGCAGAGCTTATCAAAACGCTTGAGGCACCGCAGGGCGGGCACTTCTTCGGCCCCGCCATCATCGAGCTGTCCTCCATCGACCAGATCGAGAAGGAGACCTTCGGCCCGGTCCTGCATGTCCTGCGCTACGATCCCGACAATATCGCAGAGGTCGGGGCGCAGCTGGAGGCCAAGGGCTATGGGCTGACCCTCGGCGTGCATTCGCGTCTGGAAAGCTTCGCCGGGAAGGTCCGTCAGGCTGTCCATGCCGGCAATACCTATGTGAACCGGTCGATGACCGGCGCTGTGGTTGGCGTGCAGCCCTTCGGTGGGGAAGGCCTTTCTGGCACCGGCCCCAAGGCGGGCGGGCCTCACTATATGCTGCGTTTTGGCACAGAGCGTGTGGTGACAGTCGACGTGACGGCACAGGGTGGCGATCCGGAACTGCTCAGTCTATAGACTTGTCTATTATCCAGAATGGGAATGGTGGGGATGAAGCAGAGCTATTTGATCGCCTTCGGCGCCCTCCTGCTTGCAGCCTGTGGCGCAGAACAGGCTGAAGAGGCCGAAAGCGTCCGCGTTTCTGCGCTTCCCCGGCCTGAGCAGCCGGCCGGAAACGGCTTTTCCAGCCCGGGCGAGGGGATCGCCATCGTCAATGGCAGCCAGGCTGCTTCGATCGACATCAGCCTGCCCGCCAATCTGGACGAGCTTGATGAGGCATTGGCGAAGACCCTTCGCGAGCGCGTAAATGCAGGGCAGGCCGGCTTCCTTGAGGCCGCCCAGAATGACCGGCGCGCGGCGGAGAATGGCGACTATGACTTCAAGCCGCATTCCCTGACCGTGAGCTGGGAACAGGTTGGCCCTGAGGATGGCATGCTGCGCTCCTTCCTTGGCGTGTTCGCGGCCTATACGGGCGGGGCCCATCCAAACTACACCTTTGAGGTGCTGAACTGGGATAGCAAAAAGGGCACCGAGGTCGGCTTTGCGGATCTCTTCGCCGATCCCGAAGAGGCGCGCCAGATCATGCGTGCCTCGCTTCAACCCAAGCTGATGGAAGCCAAGCGCGAGCGCCTGAATGGCTTCGATGCCAGCGATGAGCAGATTCTCGATACCTGGGTGCGGCCAGCCTTTGAGGAGAATGCCAGCGTCTATGAGAACTTCACCGTGGCCCCAGGGGGCAGCGACGATCTCGCAGGCGGCATGATCTATCATTTCGCGCCTTACATGGTGGGCTCCTATGCGGAGGGCGCTTACGAAATCGGGGTGCCGGCGTCTGTCTTTGAGGCAGAGTTGAAGCCGCGTTACCGCGAGGCGTTCGATGGGGACGTCACAGAGCTGACGCCGCCGCCAGCCCCGTAAGGGTGGTCTAGCGGTCCGGCTTCACCAAGGTGCAGCCAAGACCGTTTTTGTAGACCGCTGTCGCGCTGACGATGCCGCCCAGAACACTGGCGCGGATCGCGTTCTCTTTCTCGGTGAAGCTGACGGCGCTCACATCCTCCGTGAAATCCTGCATGCAGCTTTCCATCGGACGCTCTGCGACGAAGCGGCAAGAGCAGACCATCTTGGCGCCATAGGGCGTCGCAACACGGGCGAGGTCGACCTGGTCCTTGATCAGGAACTGCCAGGCAAGAATGGCGGCGACGCCCAGCATGATGATGATGACGATCGCGGCTTTGACGAGTTTCATGCTCTGCCTCTAAAGCTATAGGTCTGATCGTTACGGAGCGCGCCGATGTTGTTCAAGTCTCTCCTCGTTTCTGTTCTCTGCGCGATGGGCCTGCAGGCTTCGGCGCAGGACCTCGTCCCGTTGCCCACGCAACCGGAGGGGCTGGCATGGCCGACGGAGAGCTGGCCGGAAGGTGAGCTGCCTGAGGAGACGCGTGACGACCTTCAGCTTCTCGTCCAGGAGGCGATGAACCGGGATCAGGGCCAGGAAATGGGCAAGACGCGGGCCATCGTGATCATTCATGAGGGCCGCCTCGTCTTTGAAGCCTATGCTGAGAATTTCGGGCCGGACACGAAACAGGTCTCCTGGTCCATGGCCAAGTCGATCACGTCGGCGCTTGCGGGCCGCGCGGTAATGCTGGGTCTCATTGAGGATATCGACACCCCGATGCCGAGCCCTTTCGCTGCGGATGACCCGCGGAGCGAGATCACCTGGCGCCAGTGGCTGACCATGACGGACGGGCTCGACTATCTGGAAATCGGCTCGACAGGTCTCATGGATAACGATGTCGTCCAGATGATGTACGGGCCGGGCCGGTTCGATGTGGCACAACATATAGTGGATGAGTTCGAACTCGCGCACGATCCGGGAGCGGTATGGAATTACTCGACAGCGGGCTTTCACCTGATCGCAAGGGCGCTGCAGGAGGTGACCGGCGCAGAGGATGAAGCCGGTTTTGCCCGCACGATGGATGAGATGCTCTTCGAGCCAATCGGCATGGAGGCCGTCCCGGAGTTCGATGCGGCCGGGACTTTCCTCGGCGGGTCGCTTGTCTGGGCGTCGGCGCGCGACTTTGCCAAGTTCGGTTATCTATATCTCCGCGGTGGAGTGTGGCAGGGTGAGCGCCTCCTGCCGGAAGGCTGGGTGGATTTCTCCCGCCGTGACCCGGCCTCGACGAAGGCCAATGTCTATGGGGCGGGCTGGTGGCTGGGCGCGGACCCTGATCCGGTGCCGGAGGGCCAGGCCGCCACCACACCGCCCTTTGATGCCTTTTCCGCGCAGGGCCATGAGGGCCAGACCATCTGGGTCGTGCCGTCAAAAGATCTCGTGATCGTGAGGCTCGGTATCATGCCGAATGGCGGCAATAATTGGCCGGCTCTCTATGAGTGGAATCAGTCCATCGCGCGGTTGTTTCCCGATGCCGAGCCTGAGGTGTCTTCAGCCCCCTGATTCGAACCGTCGAACGTGTTTTATCGGTCCCGCACTTATCGTCTTGCGGAAAGACCGGGCGGGGCCTGACTCGATGAGGGCCGGGCCCGCAAAACTTTCCGCATGCGAAACGAAAATAACAGCCAGCCGCTGAACGCTTTGTGTGACGGGGGTTGCGGACAGGATACCCACCATTCACCACAGGAATTCCACGACAATGAGATCAAAACCGGCAGACTCCCCATTGACCAAGCCTTAACCTTAGGAACACTATATCTAGTATTGGGACTGGGCAGAAGCACCGCATATGGCGCTTTGGGAGCCGAACCCCCATATATCACGGGCCGATTGAGAGGAATGACACCATGTCTGCGAGCACTGTTGCCACCAAATCCAGCGCCGCTCTTCGCCGGGGCAAGCCGAAGGGGCAGATGCGTCCGGACCTCAAGGTTGTCAGCGAGATCGAGATCGAGATTGACGAGTCGCGCGACGCCCTGCTGACCGAGTTTGGCAAGAAGACCCTCGAGGACCGCTACCTCCTGGCTGGTGAGACCTATCAGGGCATGTTCGCCCGCGTCGCGAAGGCATTCGCCGACGATCAGGACCACGCCCAGCGTATCTACGATTACATTTCCCGCCTCTGGTTCATGCCGGCGACGCCCGTCCTCTCGAATGGCGGGGCCGACCGTGGCCTGCCGATCTCGTGCTTCCTCAACCAGGTTGGCGATTCGCTTGACGATATCGTCGAGACCTGGACCGAGAATGTCTGGCTCGCCTCCAATGGTGGCGGCATCGGTACCTATTGGGGCAATGTCCGCTCTATTGGTGAGAAGGTCGGCCAGAATGGGCAGACCTCCGGCATCATCCCCTTCATCCGCGTGATGGACAGCCTGACGCTCGCCATCAGCCAGGGCTCGCTACGCCGTGGCTCGGCCGCCTGCTATCTCGACATCCATCACCCGGAAATCGAGGAGTTCCTGGAAATCCGCAAGGCGTCCGGCGACTTCAACCGCAAGTCCCTGAACCTGCACCATGGCATCAACATCACCGATGAATTCATGGAAGCGGTGCGCAATGACGAGGAGTTCGGCCTGCGCTCGCCGAAATCCGGCGAAGTGCTGCGCAAGGTGAATGCCCGCAAGATCTGGCAGAAGATTCTTGAGCTGCGCATCCAGACCGGCGAGCCCTATCTTCTGTTCACCGATACGGTGAACAATGCCATGCCGGCGCACCAGCGCAAGCTCGGCCTGAAGGTTCATCAGTCGAACCTTTGCTCGGAGATCACCCTGCCGACCGGTGTCGACCAGAATGGCGAGGACCGCACGGCGGTCTGCTGCCTCTCCTCGGTCAATGCCGAGAAGTTCATGGAATGGTCCAAGGATGAGCGCTTCCTGGAAGACATTTTCCGCTTCCTGGACAATGTGCTGGAGGACTTCATCCAGCGCGCGCCGAACGAGATGGCCCGGGCTGTCTATTCGGCCAAGCGTGAGCGCTCTGTCGGCCTCGGCCTGATGGGCTTCCACTCCTTCCTGCAGACGATGAATGTGCCGATCGAAAGCGCGATGTCGAAGGTCTGGAACGAGAAGATGTTCAAGCACATCCGCGCGGGCGCCGACCAGGCGTCGGTGAAGCTCGCCAAGGAGCGTGGCCCCTGCGAGGATGCGCGCGAGGCTGGCATGATGGCCCGCTTCAGCCACAAGATGGCCGTGGCGCCGACCGCGTCGATCTCTATCATCTGTGGCGGCACCTCTGCGGGCATCGAGCCGATCCCGGCCAATGTCTACACCCACAAGACGCTCTCAGGCTCCTTTACGGTGAAAAACCCGCAGCTGGAGCGCGTGCTGGAGCAGAAGGGCGAGAACATAGACGAGGTCTGGTCCTCCATCCTGGAGAATGAAGGCTCGGTCCAGCACCTCGATTGCCTGGATGAGCATGAGAAGGGCGTCTTCAAGACCGCCTTCGAGCTTGACCAGCGCTGGATCATCGAGCTTGCCGCAGACCGCACCCCCTATATCTGCCAGAGCCAGTCGCTCAACGTCTTCCTGCCGGCCGACATCAACAAGTGGGACCTCCACATGCTGCACTGGACGGCCTGGGAAAAGGGGCTGAAGTCGCTCTATTACTGCCGCTCCAAATCGGTCCAGCGCGCGAGCTTTGCGGGCGCCGCCGACAAGGAAAAGACCACCGGCATGGATGTGCCGAACACCGACTATGACGAATGTCTCGCCTGCCAGTAGGCGCGGCGTACATCTGAGGGGATGTAGAAAACCCCGGCTCCATCAGGGGCCGGGGTTTTGCATTTTTGGGGCCTTATTCGACTCTTCGAAAGAATCGGGGAAGTATCAACCAAGCCTAATCAACTATGAGATGTTCTAGACTAGTTCTTATTATGCCATGAACCCAGAGGATTATTTTCGCGAATTGCACGCTTATGAGCTAGAGCGGCGAGAGCGTTTCAATGAGCTCCTTAGCTTGCCTCTTGGAATAATTACGCTCACTGGCGGTGCGCTTTATACCCTAGCCTCGAATGTAGAACGCTTCGATAACGCGTACGAGTATCTTTCGATCGGTGTTGTCGGCGTAGGGGCTCTGCTCCTTATCGCGGCTTGTTATGAGCTATGGAAAGTCGCGATAAATAAGGGTTACTGTTTTCCAGCTCACGCCGATGAGCTTCACAAATATCAGTCGGAGGTGAGGAAGTACGAGACCGACACCTCTAATGCAGAACACGAATTTTCGTCTTTTTTGACGAGAGAGTTCGTCCGTTGCGCTTCTACGAATGGAAGGATCAATGACAGGCGCTCCGAGCATCATCATAAGCTAAAGAAGAGAATGATATTGGCGCTCGCCACATTGGGTGTGGCCGGAACAGTGCAGATCGGCTTGAGCTTAGTGAATAATAGTTAGAGAGATTGTCGCATGGCAGAAAACCCGAAATCACCGCCTCCGCCTCCGCCTCCGCCACCACCGGCTGAGACAACCAATCAGCGCCCGCAAGAGCCACCGGGGCGTGTAGTCAAAGACGGAAACAAGCCCTCTAAGCGGGACTGATCGTTGCGGTGCCTTTTGATAGTTATGCCCGCCGTCAGCCGCAATTAGCAAAATATTGCCTGCCAATAGTCTCCAGCCCTAGGGGCACGAGAAAAAGCCCCGGCTCAGCGATGAGCCGGGGCTTTTGTTGGGGGCGTTCCAACTTTGCCGATCATCCCCGCGAAGGCGGGGATCCCGGAAAGGCTGGGCGCAGCGCCTGGCTCACCAGACCCCCGTCTTCGCGGGCGAGGTCGGTGATGATAACCAAGTCTAGAATACAATCCTCACACCGCCGCGGATATTGCGGCCGGGGGCTGGTACGGTGTCCTTCAGCACAGAGGTCGCATAACGGACTTCCTCATCGGTGACGTTGCGGGCTTCGAGGAAGAGTTCGGTGCCCTCGCTGCCAAAGCCGACATCTGCGAGCGAGAAGGCCCCGCGCAGATCGAGCGTGGTGTAGCCATCTGTCGGCAGCTGGCCTTCGCCCGGATCATCCTGGTCGCCGGCCACGGTCACACTTGCTCCCGCCTTCCAGAGGCCCCAGTCGCCATCGAGCGAGGCATTGAAGGTCGTCGGTGGCAGCAGGGGTACATCGCCGCCGCCATCAATGTCGGAGCTGACAAAGTCGACATTGGCCTCAGCGCGCCAGTCTGCGCCCAGCGGGCCATCCTGAAGCGTGTAGTCGGCATAGATCTCGCCGCCCGTAAAGCTCGCATCCTGCTGGACGAAGAGATAGACCGGAAGCTCGTCAATCTCGTCGACAAGGACGTCGTCCTCCAGCGTCTGACCCGGTGTGAGGTAAATGAAGCCATCAAACTCTGTGTGGAAGAGGTTGGCGCCGATGCCGAAGCCATTATCGCCGCGCCAGCGGACGGTGCCCTCGAAATTGACCCCGCGCTCCTTGTCCAGATCCGCATTGCCGACTTCATACTGTTCGGTGGCAAGGTGGGCGCCATCTGCAAAGAGTTCGCTCTCATTCGGCGCACGCTCGGTCAGGCTGACCTGACCGCCGACGAACCAGCCATTGTCCCAATGCTGGTGGAGGCCGAACGAGCCGGAGAACAGGTCGAACTCGCGGGTCCCGAAGCGGGCATTGTCCAGCTCGGTCGCATCATAGCGAAGACCGCCCTCGACACCGAAGCCATTATCCCATTCGCGTGTCTGATAGAGGAAGACGCCCGTAGAGGTCGTGTCGGTTTCGGTGATGAAGGCTTCGTCGCCAAAGGCATCCAGCGTCTTGTCGAGTGCCTGGAGGCCAATTGCGCCTTCCCACTCACCGACGCTGGTTCCGACTTCAAGCCGGCCTTCGGTGCCCTCGCTCTCATAGCGCGTGCCGGGCTCACCCGGAGCCTCGAACTCGGTGTGCTCATAGTTGGCGATGGAGACGTTCCCGGCAATGCGGGTGAAGGGGCCGTAGTCGAGATCGGCACCTGCGCGGAAATCATAGCGGGTCTGTTCGAGATCAATGAAGGGCTGCTCTTCTTCATGCCCTTCTTCGTGACCCTCTTCCTCCTCATGGTCCTCGCCTTCATGCTCTTCACCTTCGTGACCGTGCGCGTGGCTATGTCCCGGCAGGCCGTAGGTTGAGGTCTGGCGGCGGATGGCGAGGCCCGCAAAGGCGCCGTCACCGACCCATGAGAGACCACCGGCAAAGGACTCGGTCTCTACAAATGAGTTCTCCAGTGTGTCGCGGACTTCCTCGCCTTCATGCTCATCGTGGTCCTCGCCCTCTTCTTCTTCATGCTCATGATCATGCTCTTCAGATGCGCGAAGGCGTGAGGATTCCGCAAAGCCGGGAATGTCGTAATCATCGAAGTCGCGCGCAGAGGCAGAGAGCGACAGCACGAAAGGCCCGGTTGTGAAGCGGCCCTTGACGGCGCCTTCTTCTCCATCGCTGACGCCGTTGAGGGCGCCATAGGCCTCGCCGGAGACCGGCTCGTCCGGCAGTTCCTCGACAATTAGGCCGTCGATGACGTTCACAACACCGCCAATCGCCTGGCCGCCATAGGCAAGGGCCGCCGGGCCGCGAAGGATCTCGATTTTCTCCGCATCGATACCGTCGGAGGCGACCTGGTGGTCCGGCGATGCTGCGGACGCGTCAATCACACCAATGCCATTGGTCAGCACCAGAACGCGCTCGGCGCCGAGGCCCCTAAGGACAGGCCGGCTGGCCGCCTGGCCAAAATGCGTCGTGGAGACGCCGGGCTCGCTGTCGAGCGTGTTGCCGAGCGAGGCCTGGAGTGTCTCGACAATCTGGTCGCGGGTGACAACCGAAGCGTTGCCGATCATCTCATCGGTGTCGCGTTGCGGCCCGACACCGGAGACGATGACCGTCGAAAGGCGTTCGGGTGCGTCGGTCTCGGGCGCTGAGGCAGCGTTCTGGGCGAAGGCGATAGGGCTGGCGCCCATGAGCAGGGTCGCCGCAAGCGTGCGGCGCAGGATTCTGGAAGTCATGTCTGGGTATTCCCCTCAATCAACAGGTATATCGCCCAGCCGGAAGCGCGGTGCTCCGCAGGCCGGGCAGCGTCAGTGTCTACCGGTTGAGGAAAGGGGGACTTCGTGGGGGTGGGGCGCGGCCGGGGGGACGCGACCAGGGTCTGAAGTCGAGGGAGGGTTGCTGCGTGACAGTGAAGGCAAGCGGGGGCCTGGGCAGGGCGGGTGTCGTTGGCAGAGGCACAGCCTGCGGGGCGACCGCATGGCCCAGATCGCAGGCAACGCCGTAGTGCTGGTGCGGGGCATCGCCGTGCGCAGCAGCATCGTAAAGCGCGGCGCCCTGAACCCATAGAAACAGGGCCGCCAGAAGAGCTTTGCCTAGGAAAGGAGACCGGAACCATGCCATATTGTTACCTGATAACAAAAATATCCGGGCTCTCAAGCGCTATGTTCAGGTGCGGGGGGCCGCCAGCTGTATCTGTAGCGCGCACTACAGTCCGTTCAGAAAAAATCCGCTTGGCCCGGGAACAAGTTATGCGTGTATCGCTTTTTCTGCTTGTAGATTTAATGATTTTTCGGAAACATCCTGTGAAGTCCGTTATCGGTATGGTAGGCTAAACGGGGTTAGTGCCCTCTCAGATTGAGTGGGCCGTGGGGAAAGGTTTGATGATGATCGTTGCGATTTCATCCCTTCTAATTCTTGGGTGCCAGGGCTGTTCACAGGCCCAAGGCGCGCAGAACGACTCCCTGGCGGGTGAAATCGACTACCGGCTGGGGCAGACTGAGGACAAGGCGGGCCCGCCGCGCCTGGCGGCTGAGACGAATTTCTCCTTTCGTCAGGCCGACACAATGAACGCGCCGGAGCTCGCCCTGCATCAGCCGGATCACAATTCCGGCCTGCGGTCGTATGAAGCCGTTGGCGTTCGGACGTTTAACGACCGGACGCGCGTGCCGACCTCGCCTGCCGCGATCAGTTCCCAGCGTATGCGCGCGGCTGCCTCGGTCGTGCAGCCTGTCCGTCAGATCAGAGACTTCGATGCGCAGGTCGCGATCTCCGCGCCAACGGAATCCACTGGTTTCGGTTTCGATGTGGGCGTTGTGCCCCGGATGAGCGTCTCCAAGGATGGCCCCTTCAAACAGCGCAGCGTCGGCGGTGAAATTCGTATCGGCCAGAATTTCGACAAGCGCGACATGGGCGCCTATGCTGGCAGCTGGTACCTGTTTGCCGGGGCGGACGGCGAAGCGCTTGTCTATGAACCCGATGGGGAGCGCAATCTCACCAATCGCATGGGCCTTCGCAACCAGGTTACAGTCGGCGACATGCAGGCAGGCGTGTCGTTCACCAGGGGTAGCGGCCAGCTCTCGTTGAGCTATATCCACCGCGAAGTGGAATATAATGAGCGCGGGCTTAATGGTCAGAAGGCCGCCGAGGACTTTGCCGGCGTGAGCTTCACGCTCCGCCGCTAGACGCGACCGCCATTGCGCGAGCAAGCGCTGAATTTCTGCCTTCTTTTCGTGATTTTAAGCTGACGCCCCCACGTCCGCTGCGCTATTCGGCCGACGTGTCCTCCAGCCAGCGGTCTTTTCATGCGTGCAGTCTGTGCTCTCTTCCTCGTTCTCGTCTCGGTCTGGGGCGCGTTTCCCGCGCTGGCGCAGGAGCCGCAACCCGATAGAGAGAAGACCGGGACGCGCTCGCACACCCGCGGGGTCTGGTCGGTGACATCGGAGAACGATCTTTTCGGCGGAACCGACAGAAATTACACCAATGGCATTCGAATCGAGCGTGTCTCACCTGAAGATCGTGTGCACCCCGCTCTCGACTGGGCGGCGCGGAACGTGCCGGTTCTGGACCTTGAGCGCCGCAAGCTGCGTCAGGGGATTGCCCTGTCGCACGCCATCTTCACGCCTGCTGATACCTCAGTGAGGATCCCGGACCCCGATGACCGGCCCTATGCGGGCTGGCTCTACATGTCGGGCACGGTGGTGGCGAGCGACGAGAATATTCAGGATATCCTGCAGGTTAATCTCGGTGTTGTCGGGCCGCTGGCGCTTGGTGAGTTCGTGCAGACCAACTGGCACGATCTGATCGATGAGGCCAAGCCAAAGGGTTGGGACTCCCAGCTTCGCAATGAGCCGGGAATCGAGGTGATCGCCCAGAGAATGGCGCTTTATGAAGGCCCCCATCTGCCGCTTGGGCTTGAAACCGACTACGGCATTCATGCCGGGGCGGCGCTTGGCAATGTGCGCACCTATGGCGCAGCTGGCGTCACGGGTCGGATCGGCTGGGATCTTGGGTCGGATTTCGGCCCGCCCCGCATCCGTCCGGCCCTTTCAGGCGCCGGCACCTTCTCACCGGGACAGCTTCTGGGAGCCTACCTCTTTGCCGGGGTGGAAGGCCGTGTGGTTCTGAGGGACATGTTCCTGGATGGCAATGCTTGGCGCGACAGCCCGCGAGTCTCTGACAGGAACAAGCTGGTCGCCGATGCGCAGGCAGGCGCCGCCGTGCATATCAGCAATGTCCAGATCGCCTTCACCTATGTCCACCGGACAGAGGAGTTCCAGCGCCAGGATGGGCCCCAGCGCTTCGGCGCGGTCTCAATTTCCATTGCCTATTAGGGTGTTGCGCGGATAGGCGCGGCAATTGTCCACAGTTACCCATTCCTTGTGGAAAATGACCTTGGTCTGATGTATATATCTTGCGCGCAAGCGGCGCATTTGGCACTATATATAGTGTTCACGATAGAAGGGGCAGACCTATGGCAGACGGAACCGTACACATCCCGGGACTTCTCACGCCGAGCAAGGCGTACAAGCCTTTCCGCTATCCGTGGGCGTATGATTTCTGGAAGATCCAGCAGCAGGTCCACTGGCTGCCGGAAGAAGTCCCGCTCGGCGAGGACTGCAAGGACTGGTCAAACAAGCTCACCGACAAGGAGCGTAATCTGCTGACGCAGATCTTCCGCTTCTTCACCCAGTCGGATGTCGAAGTCGGCGCCAACTATATGGAAAACTACATGCCGCTCTTCAAACCGGTTGAAGTGCGCATGATGCTTGCCTCTTTCTCCAATATGGAGACCGTGCATATCGCGGCCTACGCGCTGCTGCTTGAGACGATCGGCATGCCGGATTCGGAGTTCTCCGCCTTCATGGAATATGAGGAGATGGCGGCCAAGCACGACTTCCTCGGCCAGTTCGGCGTGGAGACCGAGCGCGATATCCTGACCTCCATGGCTGTCTTTGGCGGCTTCACCGAAGGCCTGCAGCTCTTTGCGTCCTTTGCGATGCTGATGAACTTCCCGCGCTTCAACAAGATGAAGGGGATGGGGCAAATCGTGTCCTGGTCGGTGCGCGACGAGTCGCTGCACTGCGAAGGCATGATGAAGATGTTCCACACCTTTGCGGAGGAGACGGGCGCACTGACCAAGGCGGTAAAGGATGACATCGCCGATTGCTGCAAGACAACGGTCGCGCTGGAAGACAAGTTCATCGAACTCGCTTTCGAGGCCGGCGAGGTCCAGGGCATGACGCCTGAGGACATCAAGCAGTATATCCGCTACATCGCCGACTGGCGCATGGGCCAGCTCAAGCTGGACCCGATCTATGGGGTCGAGAAGCACCCGATTCCGTGGCTGACCGAGATCCTGAATGGCGTCGAACATGCCAACTTCTTCGAAGCGCGCGCGACCGAATACTCCAAGGGCGCAACGCGCGGCGACTGGCATGGCGATGAGGGTGTCTGGTCGATGTTCGACAAGCAGCGCCGCACCGTCGCGGCCGGATAAACCGTACGAGTAGACCTGCCGCCTCCTGCTGCAATTGATGCAGGAGGCGGTTTTATGTAACAGTTTCAAGACACTGGCGTTGATCGACCTTTAAGAAAGAGCTGTTATGCCCTTGCGTCTCAAGGCGTAGGGGTTGCGGTATGCTGGCTGCGGAAATCGAGATTGAGCGGGCTCCGGTCGTTACTGATGAGGAGCTGTGCAAGTCTGTCGATGAAATTTTCCGGAACATGCCGCTTTTGCGTGCCGTCGTGGTCGTCGACAATGAGATGAAGCCTGTCGGCCTTATCCCGCGCAGCGACTTTCTGCTCCAGCTCTCCCAGCGTTTTGGCCGCGCCCTCTATGAGAACAGGCCGGTTGCCAGCCTCATGCAGGCCGAGCCGCTGATCGTCCCTGTCAACGAACCCTTCGAGGATTTCGTCCGGGCCCAGTTCCTCACGGGCGAACATGAGGTCCAGGACATATTTGTCCTCACCGATGATGAGGGCCATTATCGCGGGATCAGCAACGGCCGGGCTGTGATGAAGGCGCTTCTGGATGCCCAGAAAATCCTGCTGGCGGACCTCTCTTCGAGCCGTGAGCAGCTGGTCATCGCCAATGAGCAGCTTGGACAGGAAGTAAGTGTGCGCCGCGCCGCCGAACGCGAGGCCATCAACGCCTCCCACCGTGACCCGCTGACCGGCCTGTTCAACCGGGCGCCCATGGTGCGGAATATCGACGAGCTCATTGAGGACGAAGCGCCTTTCGCGCTCATCTTCATTGATCTGGACGGCTTCAAGACGCTGAACGACGTCTATGGTCACCTAGCGGGGGATGAAGCGCTGCGCACAGTCGCAAGGCGTCTGGGGGAGCTTGAAGAGGGGGTCACCTGCGCGCGTTTCGGCGGGGATGAGTTTGCTGTCATCCTGCCGAAATCCGCCTCTGCCGAAGCGCCCGAGATCTATGCGCGGAAACTGCACGGGGCCATCACGGAAAGTTTCGAGTTTGACGGCCGCTACCTTCGTATAGGGGCCTCGCTCGGATTGGCGCTCTACCCGGACAATGCGACGCTCTCGAACGACCTGCTTCAGGCGGCCGACATGGCGATGCTCCGCGCGAAGCGTGAAGGTGGTGGGCTGCGCAAGTATGACCGGTCGGTCGATGCAGGCTCGACCAGCCGCCGCGCACAGCTGCAGGCCCTTACGGCAGCGGTCGGCGAACAGGAGATTGAACCCTATTTTCAGCCCATCGTGGACCTGACGACCCGCCAGCCCATCGTGCACGAAGTCCTGGCGCGCTGGCCTTCTGGTGGCGACCCGCTTGGCCGGCCTGATAACTTTATCGCGCTGGCAGAGCGCGAAGGCCTGATCGATGACCTGTTCTGGCTGGTCTTCGCCAAGGCATGCAATGGCGTGAGAAGGGCCGAAGTCCGGACCCGGCTGGCTTTCAATGTGTCAGCCAGACAGCTGCATAATGCGAGCTTGCCCGAGCGGCTCCTGCGGGAAATTGACCGTCAGGGCCTGCGACCGGAAGACATTGAGGTGGAAGTTACCGAGACGGCGATGATCGCAAATGAGAAACTGGCGGCCGCTGCGCTTCGCAAGCTTCGTCAGGCCGGCGTGCAGATCGCCCTGGACGATTTCGGCACTGGCTTTTCGTCTCTGGCGCTGCTCCACAAATTCCCGTTCGACAGTTTGAAGATCGACCATTCCTTTGTCAGCCGGATGACATCGGAGCGCCGCTCGCTCGACATCGTCGCCTCAACGCTGCTGATGGCCGAGCGGCTTGGCCTGAAGACGGTGGCAGAAGGCGTTGAGGATCAGGCAACGCTCGACTGCCTTGCCGAGATCGGCTGCAATATGGTGCAGGGTTACTATCTTGGCCGTCCGGCCCCGACGCTTCTGCAAACGGCGAGTGGCAGCCAGAAGATATGTCAGGTCGCGTAAGCGGCCCTCGCAGCAGCCTCTATTCGGCCGCTGTTTTCTCCGTCTTCGACGAACCGGCATCATCGCCAGTGGTCTCTTCCGCGTCTGCCTTGCGACGACGTCCGCGAGCGAGGGTCGACATGACGCCGGCCGCTTCCTCACCCTGTTCGGCGTCCTGATCGGCTTTCTTGCGATAGGTGCGCCGTTTGGGCTTGGCTTCCGCCTTTTCGTCACTGGAGGCGGATGACTTGTCGTCGCCTGCGTCCGCGTCGATGACCTTCATCGGATCATCTTCACTCTGCTGCTTGGGCTTGCGGCCGCGGCGCGGCTTTTTCTCGTCATTACCGCCCGACTCATTCTGATTGTCGTTGTTGTCAGACTTGTCCTTGCCGGACTTCCTGTCCGACTTGTTGTCGGAGCGGTTGTCATTGCGGTCATTGGAGGAGTTGTCGCCGCGATTATCCGATTCATTGTCCGACGAATTGTCATCATTGTCGTCGGAATCATTATCGTCATTCTTGTTGCGCGGCTTGTCCTTCTGGAAGCTCGCAACGATGCGCGCATAATGCTCGGCATGCTGATAATGCGCCTCGGCTTTCACCCGGTCGCCTGCGGTCATCGCGTCGCGCGCATATTGCTGGTACTTGTCCAGAATCTGCTGCGCGGACCCGCGAATTTTCACGTCGGGGCCGGTGCTCTCATAGTGACGGTTCGGATTATTGTTGTTGCCACCTGAACGGCGGCCGCGTCCGCGCTTGCGTTGCATACGCTAAATTCCTGATCCCATTATGTCCGTTATCCAGACCCTGTGCGTCTCATCCCGGTTTGGGTTATCTCGGTGATGTTGCGCTTACTCGTGGCGGGGCTGTGATAATGTCATCAGCCTCCTGCCCGACACCAGCCTTAGCGTGCATTTCCCGCTTCGCCAAGCCCCTAGCTGTGGATCAGCGCCGGGCGGTTACAACCCTGTCACGCTGGCCGGTATCCTGAGCCACGGAAATGGCCTCAAACCCCGCCATTTCAAGCAGTTTCCGCACCTCGTCTGCCTGATCGAACCCGATTTCGAAGACCAGCCATGCGTCCTTCTTCATATGTCTTGCGGCCAGGGAAATGATCTCGCGATAGGCGTCGAGCCCGCTTGTGCCCCCGTCGAGCGCGCTGTGGGGCTCATACGCCTTGACGCTGGTATCGAGCGTCCCGATGACATCGCTTCGGATATAGGGCGGGTTGGAGATGATGAGATCCATCTCGTCCCAGCCCTCCCATTCGGCCCAGCCGAGGGCCAGCATGGCAGCGCGCGCCTCCAGCCCGTGTGTTCGGACGTTCCGTCGGGCCACCTCAACCGCGCCAGCCGAGCGGTCGATGCCAACGCCTGAGAGGCCCGGTTGCTGTTTCATCAGCGCGATCAGAAGACACCCGGTTCCGGTGCCGAGATCTGCGACCTTCGCTTCGCGGCCAAGAGGCAGACGCGCCAGAGCCTCGTCGACCACGACCTCGCTGTCGCCGCGCGGGATCAGCGTGTCCGGTGTGCAGGCAAAGGCGAGCCCACAGAACCAGGCTTCCCCGGTGAGGTATTCATAAGGTTCTCCGCAGGCCCGCCGTTCGACGGCGTCAAAGAACGCCTCGCTTTGACCATCGCTCATCAGGTCGTTCTCGCAATTGATGAGCTGCGTGGCCGTCAGCCCGCAGACATGCTGCATCAGGTGGCGCGCCTCCCGGCCCGGACGCTCCAGGCCGACCGATTTCAGCCTCGCGGCCGCGATGGTGAGCTGTGTCTGGAAGGTCCGCGCCTCATGCATTCTCGTCCATCGCCGCCAGCTTGCGGGCCTGGTCTTCTGCGATGAGCGAGGTGATCACCTCGTCCAGCTTGTCGCCGGCAATGATCTTGTCGAGCGAATAGAGCGTCAGATTGATCCGGTGGTCGGAGACACGGTTTTCCGGGAAATTATAGGTGCGCACCTTCTGGGACCGGTCGCCGGAGCCGATCTGGTCCTTGCGCGCCTCGGCGCGTGCGGAGTCCTTCTCCTCGCGCTCGCGCTCATAGAGGCGGATCTTCAGCTGCTCCATCGCCTTTTCACGGTTCACGTGCTGGGACTTTTCAGAGCTCGTCGTCACGATCCCGGTCGGCAGGTGGGTGATGCGAACGGCCGAGTCCGTTGTATTGACGTGCTGGCCGCCAGCGCCGGAGGAGCGCATCGTGTCGATCCGGATGTCTTCCTGGCGCACTTCGATCTCAATATTTTCAGGCGCGGGCAGGACGGCCACGGTTGCGGCCGATGTATGAATGCGCCCGCCGCTTTCTGTTTCCGGCACGCGCTGGACCCGGTGCACACCGCTTTCCCATTTCAGCCGGCCGAAGACGCCGTCGCCTGAAATGGTTGCGATGATTTCCTTATAGCCGCCGACATCGCCTTCGGAAACGGAGATGACCTCCACCTTCCAGCCCTGAAGCTGGGCATAGCGCGAATACATGCGGAACAGGTCGCCCGCGAAAAGGGCTGCTTCGTCGCCGCCCGTGCCGGCGCGCACTTCCAGAACGATGTCAGCCTTGTCGTCGACATCCTTGGGAATGAGCAGAAGCTGGACCTCTTTCTCCAGGGCGGGCAGGCGCTCCTTGATGTCGTAATATTCGTCGCTGGCGAGTTCGGCCATTTCCTTGTCAGGCCCGTCCATCATCGCCTCGGCGTCCTTCAGTTCTGTGCGAAGGTCGAGGAGGAGTTTGGCCTTGTCGGCGACGGGTTTCAGGTCAGCATGTTCTTTCGACAGCGCCACGATCTCGTCGCTGTCCGTCGTCGCGCCCATACGCGCTTCAACTTCGTCAAAACGGTCGATGACCTGTTCAAGCCGGGAGTGAGGGATAGATGCCATGGGCCCGCATCTATCCCGGAATGTGTGGCGGGGGAAGCACCCTGCCGCCGTTCACCCGCAGCTTTGCCTAAAGCAACAGGCGCAGAACTTCCTTGAGTGCCATGGCCATGAGAACAAGCGTGCTGAGCGCGAAGACAAGGAAGCGCTGTTCCACCTTTGAGGACAGGACCTGTATGAAGGAGTGAATCACACGCAGAATCACATAGGCCCAGGCAAGATACATGAAGACATTATCGCCGCCGCCTGTGAGCGCGGCAAAGAAGACGAGCGCGTAGAACAGCGTCGGCTGCTCGTGCAGATGGTTGTAATTGTCGGCGACGGACCGGACGCTGGCGGGGATTCTCGCATTATAACCGGCGTCGGGATGGCGCGCCTCATTGGGCTCGATGCCGGCCTTCTGAAAGGCTGGCAGGCGTGTGGCATACATCCAGACGAACATGACAAGCGTCCAGACAATGAGCGCCAGAACTGGCAAAAGGTCTTCGGTTTGAAATAGCATGAGTGCCCTCCCTCATTTTGTTATGGGGAAAGACTATCCTCATTCGCCCGGTCCGGCATCTCATTTCCCCGCGGCAGGGCGGCGTCGAGGAAAGCAAGGAAAGCGTCGATATCGCGCTGGGTGATCGAGTGCCCGCCTGGCCGCAGGAAATAGCTCAGACGCGCGGCCGGATCGAAATCCTGCATGCCGGACTGGTCCAGCCCATCCGTGCCATAGAGTTCATAGACGCGGTCCGCCGCCTCAGCCATGCGATAGGTCGAGTTGGGATCGGACCAGACATCACGCCTTCCATTGCCGAGCAGCATCGGCGTTGGCGCGACGAGGGCGATGAACTGGTGCTGGTCGACGGGGAGGTCTTCGGTCCGACCTGCATAATCTGCAAAGGCCGGCGCGAACCAGTGCGGATAACCCGGCATCTGAAGAAAGCCCAAGAGGTCGGCGCCGTCGACCATCCGTTCTACGGTTTCTCCGGTTTGCGACCGTGATGAGGCGGCTCCGCCAAAGCCAGACTGGTGCGACACCACAGCCGCAATCCGCCTGTCATGAACCGCCGCAACCATTGCCGACTTGGCGTGGCGCGAATGGCCGAGAACCGCGACGCGAGCGCTGTCGATGGCCGGATCATCTTCAAGCACATCGATAATGGCTGAAAAGCCGAAGGCCCATCCCGCAAGTGTACCGGTCGGTGCGGTGACGCCTTCGCCCGCCATGGCCTCCATAATGGCTCTCGCCTCTTCCTGGCGGTCAGGAATGAATTCGCCCGCCTGCCAGGTCGCATAGCCATAGCCATGGGCGAAATACTGCTCGATGGGCACAAGCGCGATGAACTCCCCGAAGATCGCCTCGATGAAGCCGGGCACGCCCTCATGATCTGCGCAATCACCGCCATCCGGGGCGGTCAGCGGTGCACCGGGAAAGGCGCCGCAATTGCTGGCAAAGGTCTGGCTGATAATGAGAGGGACCGGGCGATCGCTCTTCGGCAGGGCAAGCGCGACGTGAAAGCTGCGTGCGCCCTTGCCGGACCCGACCCGTATCTTCAGCTCCTCAAGCGTGCCGCGCCCGCCGGCCAGCGTGTCATCCACCATTCGCCGGCCGACAAGCTGGACATCCTGCCCCTCCGGCCACGGCCCATAGACCAGCGCCTCAAATGTCTGCACCAGCCCTTCGCGCCCAGCCTCCCATTCTGCAAGCGAGGCGGCGTCGATCTCAGGGCGCGCGTCCGGCTTGTTGCCGACTTCCAGGCTCGCATAGTTCAGGCCGAGCATGGTGCAGTTCGTCATCAGGAAGAGAAGGATGGCGAGCACAATCAGTCGAAACGTCCAGCCGGCAACTCCAAGAATGATTTTCACGCAGGACGCCCTCCGGGTCGATGCCAAATCCCTAACAGCGAAACGGCGTCTGCCAAACAGGTAAGTGGACAGGGAGAACGGGCATCTTCGACTGTCGCCTGAGGTCTGGCTCCGCGGTGGGCGGGACGATCTGTTTCCATGCCCTTTCGTCCCTCCGGGGTCGCGTCGTATGGCAGGCGGGATGAAACTCTTCCTGTTTCTTCTCTTGTCGGGATGTCTGGGGCTCAGCGCAGGCGGGGCGTCCGCTCTCTGGATGGGCGGCTTGACGCGGTCGGGGCCTCAGCTGGGAGATGCTGTCCGAATAAATGGGTGGACCAGCGACTGGTCCATCGGCGCGGAGGCCGCCAACCCCTATGTTCGCGCCCGCGTCGCCCGGTTCGGCCTGCTAGCGCTGCGCAGGGAAGAGGCGGTCTATTTCACCACGGCCCGCGACAAGGATGGCAAACGTCTTAGCGACCGTTGCATCTATCAGGTCACGGGCGGGACCATGCCGTCCGACTGGTGGTCAATCACGCTCTATGACCGTGACAGCCGTCTGCCCATGAATGAGGACGGGGCCCTTTCCTTCGACGCGACTGATGCGGCGCGAACGGGCACAGGCGGTGCCTGGAGCTTTCGTGTCAGCCGGGACCAGAACGGCCATCCCGATGAGCTGTGGGTGTCGAGCCGCAATGCCGGACGCTTCGATCTGACCCTGCGTCTATATCTGCCCTCCGATGCCCTGCTGGAACACCCTCAGGCCACGCTCCAGCCACCGGTGGTCGATGAGCTTTATTGCGACGAGGCTGCCTGATGCACTGGACCGCCGCCGCCGCCACTTTTCTTGTCATGGCCCTGATCGGCCATCTCGCCATTCTCAACTCGATCCCGACCCGGATCATGGCGGCCGCGCAGGACAGGATGGTCGAGCGCGGTGTGGGGATGTACCGATGGGTCGCAGCTGACCGTATGACGCCGAAGAGCCAGACCATTGTTCGCCCATCGCCAGATCTTGCCTATGCCATCTGCCGTTTCGACGTCGCTGACGGGCCGGTCCTGCTGACGGCACCGGTTTCGGACACTTATGGCTCGCTTTCGATTTTCGATGCCCGGACGAACAATGTCTTCGTTGCCAGCCTTCAGAAGGGCAGCGATTTCAACGGGGTGATCGTCCATGCGCCGGGCGAGAGGCCGAACGACACCACCCGGCAAGCGCTTGCCATGGGGGGAAGGGGGATCGCGCTGATCCGGCGTCTGGCGCCTGATGAGGCCACCCACGGGGCCGCAATGCAGCTTGTCGATCAATCGGCATGCGAAAGATTCAGGACCGCTGAGCCCTAGACGAGTCTCGAATTCGGCCTTCTGAAGGGGTGCCGCTCAATCATGGTAGCGGTGGCAACGGTGATAATCATCGCGCTGGTTCGTGTCGTAGGCGGGCTCACGCTGCCAGCAATTGCAGTCTGCGTCCCAGGTAAAGCCCTCCCCCTTGCCATTTACCTTGAGGCTGGAGGATGTCATCGACCCGTCCGACGTATCGCCGAACATGTCGGCATAGCCGTCACCATTGGTGTCGCACTGGTAGAGCGTGCCCGAATTGACGCATTGATTGTAGCCGGTGCGAAGATCGCCCGTGCCGCCGATCCGGTAGGGGCTCTGATAGGGCGAGCCATAATAGCCGGCAGAATTGTAATTGGTCTGCTGGAGATCGTAGGAGGCCTGCGCCAGCCCCTGCGAAATCGCCTCAAGCTCGCCTGTCGTGCAGGCCGCTGCGCTGAGCGCCATCGCAGCGATCCCCACCTGCATAATCTTGCGCATGTCCTGTCGTCCCACTCAGCCTGCGTTTCGGCCAATGTTCCTAGCGCAGTGAAGATGAACAGAAGCCAACAGATTTCCCGTGCTGGAAAATATTCCGTCAGGCAGAAACCCTTATACCGGGGGCGGCAGCCAGACTTTCAATGGCACGTACTCGGATCAGGATAGCGGGTATAATGCTGGCTATCAGGGGACGATGCCGCAGCCAGCCTATCGCCCGCCGACGTCGAACGAGCCACGCTGCTATAATCAGGGCGATGGCACTGAAAGGTGCTTTTACGACTGAGGTCTGAGCCTACTCGGCAGCGACAGTTTCATCCGCCTCGCGCTGGGCTTTCAGTCGCTCGGCCTTCTTCTCGACCAGCTCGACAATGTGTTCGACCATGTCGGCATTGGAGACGTTGTGATCCGGGCGCCCGGAGACATACATCTTGCCGCTTTCCTTGCCGCCGCCGGTAAAGCCGAGATCGGTCATCGCCGCCTCGCCGGGGCCGTTGACGACACAGCCGATAATCGACAGCGAGATGGGTTCTGAGATGTGTGCGAGCCGGTCTTCCAGCGTCTCCACCGTCTTGATGACGTCAAAGCCCTGACGCGCACAGGAGGGGCAGGCGATGATATTCACGCCGCGGGTGCGCAGGCCGAGCGATTTCAGCATGTCGAAACCGACCTTCACCTCCTCGACCGGGTCTGCCGAGAGCGAGACACGGATCGTGTCGCCAATCCCCATCCAAAGCAGATTGCCCATGCCGATGGAGGATTTGACGGTGCCGGTGCGCAGGCCGCCGGCTTCCGTAATACCAAGGTGCAGCGGTGCATCGGTAGCCTCGGCAAGCTGCTGATAGGCTGCCACGGTCAGGAACATGTCTGACGCCTTCACCGAAATCTTGTAGTCGTGAAAGCCCAGATCATCGAGGATCCGCGCATGGTCGAGCGCGCTTTCCACCATCGCGTCCGGGCAGGGCTCGCCATATTTTTCCAGCAGATGGCGCTCCAGCGAGCCGCCATTCACGCCGATACGTATAGAGCAGCCATTGGCGCGCGCCGCATTGACGACTTCCTTGACGCGCTCCTGGCTGCCGATATTGCCGGGATTGATCCGCAGGCAGGCGGCACCTGCGTCCGCTGCCTCAATGCCGCGCTTGTAGTGGAAATGGATGTCAGCGACGATCGGCACTGGGCTGTTCCGGCAGATTTCCGGCATGGCCGCTGTGGCTTCCATCGTGGGGCAGGAGACGCGCACAATGTCAGCCCCCGCTTCGGCGCAGCGCTCGATCTGGGCAATCGTTGCGGCTGCATCCTCTGTCGGCGTGTTGGTCATGGTCTGAACGGCAATGGGGGCGTCCCCGCCGACCTCGACCGGACCGACCTTGATCTTTCGGGACTTGCGCCTGTCTATCGACCGCCAGGGCCTGACCGGATTGTGGCTCATCGCTCTACCTCAATAGGCCGCTCTTCGCCTTCTATGTGGTCAATCATCATGGCGAGGTAAAGGCAGGACGCTGAGATGGACCGCGCGCAGGGCAGCCGCGACGTTTCAAATTTCACAGACCCGCTGAACGCGGTTGAAACTACAACCGGCTAGCACAGGTGATGTCGGTTTCCGCCATTTCACGTTGCTATCAGGTAGTTTCATGTTCTCACCCATCTGTCCCGGTCTTCTGGCCCCCAGGCTGATGCAGCGCTTGCGCGCATGGGCGGGCGACAGGCGGGGCGTCGCGGCTGTCGAGTTCGCGATGATTGCCATGCCGTTTTTCTTCCTGATTTTCGGCCTTCTGGAGATCTGCGTGATCTTCATCATGTCATCGGTCCTGGAGCACGGCCTTAACGAGGCAGCCCGGGGCATTCGCACCGGCCAGCTGCAGGCCACTGAGGACTTTGACAAGGCCGCCTTTGAGAAAGTGCTATGTGCCGAGGTATTCGATCTCTTCGCCTGCGAAGGCAAGGTTCAGCTCGATGTGAAGACCTTTGACGACTTTGCCTCGACCTCCAATCCATCCGCCATCGATGAGGATGGCAATCTGGATACCGAAGACTTCGGGTTCGACCCGGGCGGATCAAACGACATCGTCGTTGTGCGCGCCTTCTATGAATGGGACCTGATGACGCCGCTCCTGAGCGCGCCGCTGGCCAATCTCAGCGGCAACCGCCGGCTTCTCCAGTCGACCGTCGTTTTCCGCAACGAGCCCTTCGGAGACTAGAGATGCGTCGTATTCTGGATGCTGTCCGCCGGTTCCGGTCTGAGGACAAGGGTGTCTCGGCGATTGAGTTCGCGCTGATCGCGCCGGTGATGGTCCTTATCTATTTCGCCTGTATCGAGCTTTCCTTCATGATGATTCTCGACCGCAAGGTGACGAGTTCTGCCTCTTCGCTCGGGGATCTGGTCGCGCGTTCGGCGACGATAAGCGATGCGGAGATGGATGATGTCTTCGAAGCGACGCGGATGATCTTCCAGCCCAATCCGATCTCCGGAGCGCGCATGCGTGTGTCGAGCCTCTACGATGATGACGGCACAACGAAGGTCGCCTGGAGCGAAGGGCGGAACATGACGCCTTACACCGAAGATGAAGTCATGGTCGTGCCAGAGGGCATCGTTCCGGAAAACGGATCGGTGATCTTTGCCGAGGTGGAATATGACTACAATTCCAGGCTCGGCTATTTCTTCTCCACGACGAAGACGCTTTCCGACGAGTTCTATCTTCGCCCGCGCCGTACCGACCGCGTCGGCCGTGAGACGAGCTAGCTGTCCTTGTCGACGGCAGGGTGATGCGGCGAGTGCACGGTCGTCAGCACCATGAGGCCGAGCACGAAGAGCAGGCCGATCGCACTCATGCCAACACGCTGGTCGCCTGACCATTTGGTGAAAAGTTCCACCAGAAGCGGGCCGAGCCAGACGGTCACCGTGCCCGCAATGGCATAGAGGCCGAAGAACTCACCCACCCGGTCGCTGGGGGCGAGGTGGACCAGCATGGAGCGGCTGGAGGAGATGCTGGCCGTGGCGGTGACCGCAATGAAGACGGCCGTGCTGAGATACACGACATCCGACAGTGTATTGAAGATCGGCCCGTCCCAGATCTCGAAACCGGGGACGAGGCCGTAGAGGATGGCATTCGGTGTGATCGAAAGCTGGAAGGCCAGGGTCGCGATCATGCCGGTAATTTCGATCATCAGCGCGCGCTTCGGCCCGACCAGCCCGTCGAGCCACCCGCCAACGATCCCGCCGCCAAATGCAAAGAAAGAGGCAAGGATCGCATAGGCTGAGAGCTCGACCACATTCCATTCCAGATAAAGGCCGATAAATACGCCGCCGAGCGCCAGCAGGGCCTGCATCCCGTCGGCATAGAGCATGCGGGCGCCGAGATATTTCAGGATTTCCTTGTTGTCGGACGCGTTGCGCATGGTCCTGAAGAGGCCGGCCGCGCCATTTTTCGCGGCCGCCATCCAGTTGGCACCGCGCGTGCCGCCATCGTCGGAATAGAGAAAGAAGGGGATGGAGAAGACGACAAGCCACACCGCGCAGAGCGGGCCGACCAGACGCTGATGTTCGCCATTGGCAACATTGATCCCGAAAAGCGGGGCCTCAAACGGCCAGCCGACCAGAGCCGGCATGGCAAAGGCGAGCACGATGAAAAGCATCAGGATGGCGCCGGCAAGATTGCCCAGAGCGAGGCCAAGCCCGGAAATAGCTGGCAGGGAACTCGCCCGCCCATTCACATTCAGCATCGAATTGTGCGTCACCTCTGAATAGGTGTAACCGAGCGCGGCGATCACGAGGGCGCTCATCCCCATCCAGATCGGCATGCCGCTGCCGTCGGGCTTGATCCACCAGAGCGAGAAGGACATCGCCGCGACCAGGGCGAGGAAGACGACAAGGAGCGGCTTGCGCCGCCCGCCGCGGTCAAGCGCTGCACCAAGGAAGGGGGCGGTGAAGGCGGCGATAAAGCCCGCATATTTCACCAGAGACGAGATCGTGGCCTGGCCTTCGGCATTGGCTGCGGCCCGCTGGGCTGCCCCGTCCAGACCATCGACAGCGCCGCTGGCGATCAGATTGGCCCCGATGATTCCCGCAAAATAGGGCGCAAACAGATAGATGATCACCAGGATGTAATAGGGGTTGCGGGCCCATTCGAAGATTGCCCATGCAAAGCCGCGCCGGTCGAGGGCGCCCCCGAGGTCGATCCGAGGTTCGGCTACCAGTGTTTCAGCTGGCGGCGGCGTTGCTTGACTTGTCATTTCGGCTCCTCCCGATGGCATCTTTTATGATGCTCTCGGGCCAGCCTCTGCCAAAAATCCGGATTTGAAAAGCGGTGCTTGTCGCTGCCGTCGCGGCAGCGGGGCTCAGACGAGCAGCTTTTTGCGGATCGTCTCGCGCTTGGCCGCATCGACGCCGAGCGTTGTGGCAAGATAGGTGTCGAGATCGCCGGATTCGTCCTTGATGGCGGCGATCGCGGCTTCAAGAAATTCCCGGTCGACGCCGACAAATGGCTGGTAGACGGCATCGTCGAAATTCTTCGACAGCATGTCGTTGAAATAGGCGGCCGCTTCGGGGAGCCGGTCTTCGACACTGGCCGCTGTATTGGTCAGCTCATAGTCGATGAAGATGTCGTCCATCGACACGCCGAGGGCGTGATGTGTCAGCGCGCAGAGAATGCCGGTCCGGTCCTTGCCGGCTGCGCAGTTGACGAGCGCCGCCTTGTCGGCATCGAGCCCCGCGAGGCGATCGAACCAGGCGGTGTAGGTCTCCACCAAAGCGGGGCGATAGGGGGCGTTGATATAATAGTCCCGCATCCAGCCGCGCGAACTGTCGGCATCGATGGCGACCTGGCGCAGGAAATTCACATGCGGGGCATCGGTTTCGCGGCCAAGATCGGAATAGAGCTGGTGCACGCCCTTTACCGGCCATTTGTCGCCATGGCGCTCGCGCTCATCCGGGCGGCGAAGGTCGGCCTGGAGCGTGATGTTGAACAGGTCGATGGCGGCAAGGTCATTGTCGGACGCCTCGCCGAAATGACCCGAGCGGTAGAGCTTGCCGGACCTGATCCGCGCGCCATCAACGCCTTCATAGCCGCCAAAGTCGCGGAAGTTTCGAACGCCCTCAAGCGGTTTGACCCGGTTATCCATATTACCTGCCCTCTGCGTGCGGTTTCCTCAGGTCTCAGCTAGGCTGATCGGCCCATGGCGTCCACCCGCACCCTAGCGGAAAGGCGGCTCGTCAAAGGCGCGCAGCTTGCGAGAATGCAGGGCCGCCCCGCCGTCGCGGGCAAGCCGCTCCAGCGTCTCGATGCCGATCCGGATATGTTCGCCAATGGCCCGCTCATAGAAGCGGTTGGCCGCGCCCGGGAGTTTGATTTCCCCATGCAACGGCTTGTCGGAGACGCAGAGCAGCACGCCATAAGGCACCCGCAGGCGGTAGCCATTGGCCGCGATGGTGGCGCTTTCCATGTCGATGGCGATCGCGCGCGACTGGTTGAACCGCTGCGCGGTCTCTGTGAAGCGAAGCTCCCAGTTGCGGTCATCGGTCGTGACGACCGTGCCGGTGCGAAGACGTTTCTTCAGCCTGTCGCCCTGCTCGCCTGTGACATCCGCGGCGGCCTGCTGCAGAGCCACCTGAACTTCGGCGATAGGCGGTACCGGAATGTCTGGCGACAGCACGCCGTCCAGCACATGATCATCGCGCAGATAGGCATGGGCGAGGACATAGTCGCCGATCTGCTGGGAATGGCGAAGGCCGCCGCAATGGCCGACCATCAGCCAGCACTCAGGCCGCAGCACAGCCAGGTGATCGGTGATCGTCTTCGCATTGGACGGACCGACGCCGATATTGACCAGCGTAATGCCGGTGCGGTCTTCAGCCATCAGGTGATAGGCCGGCATCTGGAAACGGCGCCAGGGGGCTGCATCGATGGCCGATTTCGCGTCCGGCGTATTCCCATCGATCTTCAACCCGCCGGCGACGGAGAGCCCGGTATAGCGTGAGTTCTCGTCGCCAAGCTGTTCCAGCGCCCAGTCACAGAAGGCGTCCACATAGCGATGGTAATTGGTGAACAGGACATAGCGCTGCATGTCTTCGACCGGCGTGCCGGAATAGTGCTGCAGGCGCTTCAGGGAAAAGTCCGTGCGCGGCCCGTCGAACAGGGCCAGCGGGCGTGTGTCGCCCGGCGAATAGAGCTGGCCGTCCGCGACCTCGTCCCCAATCGAGCTGAGGGCGGGAGACGGGAACCAGCGGGCAAGCTCGGCCGGGCTCACCTCATCGAGGCCGCCGGATTCCGCCTTGTCCCAGACATAGGCATAGGGGATTTCAGAGCCAGAGGGGCGAACCTCGACCTCGACCGGATAGTCCCGCATCAGGGGCGTGAGCTGTTCGATGAGGTATGGCCTGAAATAGTCGGGCCGCGTGATGGTCGCGATATAGGTGCCCGCTTCAGACATCTTGCCGAAGGCCCGGGAGATAGGCGGCGGCGGACCTTCAGGGTCGTAGCGAAGGATCAGCGCCGGATAACAGAAGGCTCGCGAGGTGCGAAGCTCCCCGGAGGGGGGCGTCCCATCCTTCAGATAGGCATCAAGGCAGTTGGTGAGGGTCTCGACAGCGTCTGCATAGAGCTTTTCTAGCGCGTCGACGACCTGTTCTGGTGTATCGAGTTTTGACATGCCCTCCGTTGCCGCAAAGTGCCGCCGAGGTCAATTGCGGTCGAAGGCAATGGTGTAGAGGACCGGATCGCCCTGCCGGTCCCCCGGCGGTGTCATGGGGACCAGCCAGTTGGGAATGTCACCGCGCTCCAGCGCGGCGGCGAAACTGTCAGGGGCCCGCTCGGCATAGGTTTCCAGCTCATTCAGTCCCGGACAGTAGAGAAGGTGGGTCGCGCCCGTGCGGGCCATCTTCTCGCGCGCAACATCGACGGGGCCGGTATAGATGTTGAGGGCCCGCCCCAGCGCTTCTGGATTGCGATGATAAGGTGCTGCGGTCGCATAATGGCGGGTGTGATAGATCAGCGGCGCGCCGAGATCGATGGGTGTAAAGACCACCATGCGCGGCGCCGCGCCAATCTGGGCGAAGGCGGCTGCTGATGTGCAGTCGGTTTTCGTTTCGCTGGACGCATCGTCGGCAGCGATCAGGCGGGGCAGGCGCCAGCCGACCGGAGATACGAGAAGGGCCGTCAGCACGAAGATGAGCGCCGCCTGCGAGCCCCGGCGTGTGTACCAGTGGCTGAAGGCAAGACCGGTTACGAGCCCGCCTGCGATCGCGGCGAAGCTATGCGAAAGCATGGCCGCACGCAGCTGCCAGAGAGAGAGGGCGAAACCGGCGAGACAGAAGCCGAGAAGAAAGATGCGGGGCAAGCGACCGCCCGTAGGTGCCTTCACGGCCGCATATACCGACGCGGCGACCCCGGCGCCGCCGAAGCCGAAATAGAAGATCGCCAGAGGCAGATTGTCGGCAAAGACAGTGGGCGCACTGCGGGCCTCGCCGACCCCTCTCAGCCAGCCAGAGCGTATCGTTTCGGCGATGCCGGAATATGGATCGCCAAGGCAGGACGGATTGATCGCAATGAATGAGACCAGCGCGGCAATACCGGCCACGGCCATGAGGATAAGCCGGTTCTGCCATTCCCGGGCATGCGGCATGACGGTCGATATGGCGAAGAGGCCGGCCCCCGCCACAAGAAGGGCGACGAAATGGGACTGGCCATAGGCATCGCAGACGGCCCGCACGCCGCCCGCACCGGGCGCGTCGAAAACATAGGTCAGTAGGGCGCCTACAACGAGCGTCGATCCGGCCACGCGGATCCGGTTCGTTTCTGTCTCGCCGCGCACGATCCAGGCCAGACCGAAAGCCCCCAGAAGCAATCCGGCAGCGGGCAGGTTCTCTATCGCCACACTCAGCATGAGCGGAATACAGAGACCCGCGATGATCGCGGACCGGGACGATCTTTCCGGTGACAGAAGCGCGGCAAAGCCGGTGAGGGTCAGCGCGAGTCCAAGCCCGTGATGATCGATGCGGCCGGGTATGACGTTGAAGACGGCGAATGAAATGCAGAAGAAAAACAGCCCGGCCATCTGGCCTGCAAGATTGGCCCCGAGACGACGCAGGCAGAGAGCAACCGCGCCAAGGGTCCAGGCGAGCTGGCCGAGCGGCCAGAGGGTCGCGGCGACCCCTTCGGCCATGCGCGTACCGATCAGCGGCTGAAGCAGGAAGACAATGCCGGCGATGAAAAGATCCGGCAGGCGTGACCAGTGCATGGCGCCGCCTTCGGGGGTGAGGAGGCGGCGCTGGCTGACATCGTACCAGCCGCGCTCGCCTGTCATCAGGTCGCGGACCTGCTGCATGCGCATCATGTCGTCATTGCCGCGCAGGTCTCCGCCAAGCGCGGGACCAGCCTGAAGGGCAAATATGAGCACGGCGAGCGCCCCAAGCAGCACAAGCGGCCAGAGCGGTGTCTCACGCGAAGGTCGGGAAGGTTGCATTACGTCTCGTCTGAAGCCTTGGCTGGCGTAACCAGCTGTTCACCACGTCCTGATATGCGTTGATTGTGGTTACAGAAAGGTGACGCAATGAAGCGCGCGGCTGTCGAAACGATCAATTCCGGGCCGCTTGCGCAGGCTTCTGAAGCGCGCATCGCCGTGACACTGCCCTGCTACAATGAAGCCTCGACCATCGCCCGCGTGATCGCCGACTTTCGCGCCGCGTTGCCAGGCGCCGATATCTATGTGTTCGACAACAACTCGACCGACGGCACAGCGCAGATTGCGAGGGACGCAGGCGCCATTGTCCGCACGGAAATCCGGCAGGGGAAGGGGCATGTCGTGCGCCGCATCTTCGCCGATGTCGAGGCCGATATCTATGTGATGGCCGATGGCGACGGCACCTATGACGCATCGTTTTCACCCGTCCTGATCGAGCTTCTGAAAAAGAATAATGTCGACATGGTGGTCGGTACGCGCGCCAATGTTACCAAGGATGCCGGGCGCGGCGGGCACGCGTTCGGCAACCAGATCTTCAACCGGCTTTTCAACACAATGTTCGGGCGCCAGTTTACCGATATCTTCTCTGGCTACCGCGTTTTTTCCCGCCGTTTCGTGAAATCCTTCCCGGCTGTATCCGGTGGATTCGAGATCGAGACGGAGATGTCCGTCCATTCCTGCCAGATCGGCATTCCGACGCTGGAGCGGGCAACCTCTTATGGGGTGCGGCATGAGGATTCAGCCTCCAAGCTGCGCACCTTCCGGGATGGCCTGCGTATCCTCGGCATGTTCATGGTGCTCGCCAAGGAAACCCGGCCGGCGGCCTTTTTCGGCGCGATCGGGCTTGGCCTCACGCTGGTCGCGCTTGGCCTCTCCGCGCCCCTCTTTTCCACCTATCTGGAAACGGGACTGGTGCCGCGTTTCCCGACCGCCATCCTGTCGATGGGACTTGTGATCATCGCGACCGTGTCTGCGGTGTGCGGGCTCATCCTGGACAGTCTGGCGCGCGCCCGGGTGGAGGCGAAACGGTCGGTCTTCCTGAGTTATCCCGCGCCGGACTGGACGGCGTGACCCACCAGGGTCTGATTGCAAAATTCCTGCGCTTCGCCGCTGTCGGTGGCGTGGGCTTTCTGGTGGATGCCGGGACGCTGCTTCTACTGATCTCCGCTGGCACCGGGCCTTTTGTTGCGCGTATCGTTTCCATCGCGCTGGCCATGCTCGTCACCTGGCGTCTCAACCGGGCTTTCACCTTCGGGGCCAGCACAGGCAGTCAGACGTCCGAAGGGGCGCGTTATGTTCTGGTCGCGCTTGGTGTGGCGGGGCTCAACTATCTGATCTATGCGGCCATCCTGCTTCTCGTGCCGGCGTGCCCGCCCGTCCTTGCGACCGGGATTGCCTCGGTACTTTCCATGCTGGTTTCCTATGCCGGCTATGGGCGGTTTGCCTTCCGCAGGGCCTAGAAACCTGTCGCAAGCACCAGAAATGCGATCCCGTAAACCTGCAGGATAACAAGGATTAATCCCCCGATCAGGGCGAGGAGGAAGTGCCCCCACCGGTCGCCATGGCTGAAGCCAAGCAGTCCGGCGCCGAGCGTGCCGAGCAGGGTGGAAAGTGTCAGCGGATCAAGGCGTCCGAGGCCGATTATAGAGTCGAGACCATAGACGATGAGCGGGGCGCAGATGAGGATTGCGCCGGTCAGCAAAAGCGGAACACGTAGGACAGGGGGCATGGGCTGTTGGGGAAACTCCGCCTTTTTTCCCGCCCTTAATCAGCCTGCCGGCCCTGACGGGTCAATAGCCTGGACGTGCGCCGGGCCAGACTTTCCGCTGGGTCCTGACCGATATGACTGCCTTCCGAGAAGACGATGAGCAGGGCTTCGGCTGTGCGTGCATCGACGCCCTGCCGGGCGAAACCGCAGAGGGTGGCGATGGCGGAGACGAGGAGGGCGCTGGCGTATCTTCCTATTCTGTCCCGCATCTGGCCGCCCTCTGCTAATCCGGCGAGAGGGGTGCAAACACGGTGCCGGGACGGTGCATGGACGGTGTCTGGGCGGTGTTTCTGCGGTGTTTATTTTTCGGCCGGCGCGGAGAGGTTCTGGAAGTTCGGGCGCGCATGATCGTGAAGATGGTGATGGTTGTTATGTATCGGGGCCACGAGGAGAAGCGTGGCAGTCAAGACCCCCGCGCCAAGGGCGCCAAGACCGGGCACGGGCCTCAGTTCACGCAGCGGCGCCATCAGCGGACCGGTCGCGACAAAGACAAGCAGGCCGGCAGACATTGCAAATAGCGCACCGAGTATATCCGGGTCGAGCAGATAGAGGATGGGCGCAGATGCAAGCGCCCCCGCTGGGGTTGTGGCGGCGGCGGCGAGGAAGGCAAGCCAGAAGGCCTTTGTGTTGCTGAGGCCGCCGCGCTTGAGGATGGCAAAGGCGATGACGCCTTCGGGAAACTCATGAAGGATGAGGCTCATCGACGCGTAGACGCCTGAGGTGAAACTGGTGGCGAAGGTCACCGAATAGATCACACCGTCGAGGAAGGAGTGAAAGGCGATGGCGAAGATGGGGGTGACGGCCGCCGTTGCAGGCAGCCGTGCCCGCCCCGCCGCTGTGAGCAGGCCGACACCATTGTGCAGAAGCAGGCCGCCGAAGAAGCCGGTCGCGAGCCAGAGCCCTGCCCGGCCGGAAAGGTGAAACGCTTCTGGAATGATGTGCACGAAGGCGAGCGTTGAAAGCATGCCGGCGGCGGCGAGGCCCAGAATGGTGGCGTTACGCTCACTCCATGAGGCGCGCTGGGCGACAATCACCAAGCCGGCCGTTGTGACCAGCGCGGCGATCAGGCCGAAGAAAAGCGGCGCCTGGAGGAATGACCACATGATATTAGATCTTCCTGAGAAAACTGGCCCATTCCGGGCGCGGGGCCTTGCAAAAAAGGCGGGACTGCTGTTTGAGATGTAATATTATCTCATTTTGAAGAGACGTGCCATTACACCGGCTGGAGCGCGCAGAAAAGGGACTCCCATGAAATATCGCAGTGAAAGCATCCTCCTTCTCGCCTGCGCGGCCCTTGCTTCTGCCTGCGGCGGACCGGACGGAGACAATAGCGAAGCCCCATCGCCAGAGGCGGCTGAACAGGATGCGGCCGGGCCGGCATCGAATGACATGCCGGATACAGCGCCGGCAGAGACCGGTGAAGCCAGTGGCGACCATGAGGAGGCGGACGACGATCATGCGCATGAGGCTGCTGAAGGTGGCCGGCTGGAGAGCCATGAGCACGGTCATGCCATGCTGGCTGTGACCCTGCAGGACAGCATGCTGAGTGTGTCGTTCGAGGCGCCATTGTCTTCGCTCGGCGCGCCGGAGGATCCGCAAAATGCCGAGGATGAAGCCAGGATCGAAGCTATGCTTGAAGACTTCAGGAATGATGAGACCATCATCAGCCTGCAGGGCGATGCGGGCTGTGAAATCGTTTCCACGTCTACGGGCACGCGGCTGGTCTCCGGCCATGGAGAAATGCAGCTGGACTATGATTTCGATTGCGAGAATGCCGGCGGGCTCGAAGGGGTCCGGTTTGGCGGCTTCGATCAGTATCCGGCGCTCCTGAGTATTGAAGCGGTATTTGTTTCCGACACCCAGCAGATGGCTACCGAGCTCAGCGCTGCTTCCCCCGAACTCAAAATCCAGTAGGGTCCGGTCTTGTCCAGCATGCCCGTTATAGACATTCGCGATCTGCGCTTTGCCTGGGACGACGGCCCGGCGCTGCTCGATATTGCCGAGTACAGCGTCCTGCCCGGCGAACGCGTCTTCCTGCGCGGGCCGAGCGGGTCCGGCAAGTCGACCCTTCTGGGCCTGATTGCGGGCGTGCTCGAACCGCAAGCCGGGAAGGTCGAGGTGCTGGGGCATGACATGACGCAGCTGAGCGGGCCAAAGCGTGATGCCCTGCGGGCCGACAGGCTGGGCGTCATCTTCCAGATGTTCAACCTCGTGCCTTATCTGTCGCTGGTCCAGAATGTGACGCTGCCATGCCGTTTTTCTTCCGCGCGGCGCAAGGCGGCGGGCGGCGGCGATGGCATGACGCGCGAGGCAGAGCGGCTCCTGTCGCGTCTGGGTCTCAGCGATCCGAAGATGCTGGAGAGGCCCGTGACCGAGCTTTCGGTCGGCCAGCAGCAGCGCGTTGCGGTGGCGCGGGCGCTGATCGGCGGCCCGGATATCGTGATCGCGGATGAGCCGACCTCAGCCCTCGATGCGGAAGCCCGCGACCGGTTTATCGAGCTTCTGAATGAAGAGGCGGCCCGGTCCGGCTCTGCCCTTCTCTTCGTCAGCCATGATGGCTCGCTGGCAGGACATTTCGACAGAAGCGTCGACCTGAAAGAGATCAACCGTGCGAAAGGAGGCGTCTGATGGGCTTGTCCATTCTGGGTCTCGCCTGGCGCAGCCTGATGAACCGGCGCGGCTCTGCGCTTCTGACCATACTGGCGGTCGCCCTGTCGGTGTCGCTCTTTCTGGGGGTCGACAAGGTTCGCAATGGCGCGCGCGCCGGTTTTGAGAACACGATTTCCGGCACGGACCTGATCGTCGGGGCGCCGACGGGCCAGATCAATCTGCTCCTTTATTCTGTTTTCAGGCTGGGCAGCGCCACGGCGGAGATAAGCTGGGACACCTATCAGTCGATAGCGGACCGCGACGATGTTGCCTGGACAGTGCCGATTTCCCTTGGTGACAGCCATCGCGGATTTCGTGTGGTCGGCACGAACGACTCCTATTTCGAGCACTATCGCCATGGCGACGGCACGAAGCTCCGCCTGGCCGAGGGCAAGCTGTTCACGGATATCTATGAGGCCGTCCTTGGCGCCGATGTCGCAAGGGAGCTTGGCTATGAGGTGGGCAGTGAGGTTGTCCTGACACATGGACTGGGCGCGGGCGGCCTGACCGACCATGAGAACCGCCCTTTCGTCGTCAGCGGAATTCTGGCCCCGACGGGTACGCCGGTGGATCGCTCCATCCACGTCTCTCTGGAGGGCATAACCGCGATCCATGTCGGCTGGGAAAGCGGCACACGCAGCCCCTTTGCCGACACGATCAGCGAGGAAATGATCCGCGGGTTCGATCTGACGCCGAAATCTGTGACGGCCGTCTTTGTGGGGCTGGAGCGGCGCGGCACATTGCTGCGCACGCAGCGCGCCCTGAACACGCAATCAGGTGAGCCCCTGCTGGCGATTATTCCGGGCATGGCGCTGGGCGAGTTGTGGCAGGTGACGGGCATTGTGGAGCGCGCGCTCATCGCCGTGTCAGTCTTTGTGATCGCGGTCGGGCTGGTCTCCGTCCTCACCAGTATCCTGACCAGCCTGAATGAGCGCCGTCGCGAAATGGCGATCCTGCGCGCGACCGGGGCGCGGCCGGGACATATCTTTTTCCTCATGGTGGCAGAAGCGGCGCTGCTCGGCCTGCTCGGCGCTGTCGCCGGGGTGCTGCTGGTTCAAATCGGGCTGCTTGTTGCCGGTCCGTTACTGTCCTCAGCCTATGGGATCGGTATTGGCGGGCTTGGCCTCTCGGCCATTGATGGCTGGACGGTTCTGGCTGTTTTTGCCGCCGCCACGCTCATTGGCACAATACCGGCGGTAATGGCGCTGCGCCGTTCACTGGCCGATGGTCTTACGGTGAAGCTCTAGTCAGTCAGGAGGCAAAGCGCCCTTTCGTGAAGTTGCTTGTGGCAGCGCGATGCATGGGGCGCTATTTTAGGCGTATGAAACAAATCCATCCTTTCCTTTCAGCTGTCAGTATTCTGGTCCTTGCGGCCTGCACTGGCGAAACGAGTGACGCAGCCCAGCCGCAGCCTGAAACGCCTGCGGCGGAAGAGCCAGCCACACAGACCAAATCCGAGGAGCCGCAGGTTGGCGACCGGGTGCCCGAGCCTGAGGACAATTCAATTGCCCAGCAGGCAGCACGTGACGAGGAGCTTGCCGCGCGCGGCGTCACCGAGATTGGCTGGGAAGAGCTGATGCCGGAGGGCGAGGAAGAGCGCATTGCCGAGATGTATCAGGCGCAGATGGCACGGCTCTATTCCGGCGGCGGGATCGCCGAAGGCTCTGCGGCCGACCAGGCCATCCAGATCGGCACGTTCAATGTCGTCGAGGATATGGACGGCATGAAAGTACGCCTGCCGGGCTATACGGTGCCGTTCGACTATGGCTCTGAGGCCCAGATTTCGGAATTCCTGCTGGTGCCCTATTATGGCGCCTGCCTGCACGCGCCGCCACCGCCGCCGAACCAGACGGTGTTTGTCAAAACAGAAGACAAGATCAAGCTGCGGGACCTGTCGCAGGCGGTCTGGATCGAGGGCACGCTGCGCACGGCGCGCCAGGACACGGACCTTGCCGATGCGGCCTATACGATCGAGATGACCGGCTGGGAAATCTACGAGTACTAGGCGGCGCTTCGGCCAGCAGAAACGAGAAAGGGCGGCCCGTCTGTAGCCGCCCTTTTTATTTGTCCGAGAGATGGACCCGCGATCAGCCTTGCTGTTTGGCGAGCAGGTTGCGGATCTCTTCCAGCAGGATTTCCTGACGTGGCGGCGGAGGCACTTCGGCCGGAGCCTCTTCCTGTTTGCGCTTCATGCTGTTGATGCCCTTCACGAGGAAGAAGAGCGCCAGCGCCATGATGAGGAAGGAGATGACATTGTTGATGAAGAGGCCATAGGCGATGACCGGGGCGCCGGCTTCATTGGCTGCCTCCAGCGATTCATAGGTGTTGCCGTCCAGCGGGTAGATAAGGTCGGCAAAGTCCACACCGCCGAGGACAAGGCCGAGGGGCGGCATTACGATGTCATTCACAAGCGATTTGACGATGGTTGAGAATGCGCCACCGAGAATGAAACCCACGGCCAGATCGACCAGGTTCCCCCGCATGGCGAATTCCTTGAATTCCTTGAACATTGACGGCTCCTTCCAGACTTTGCCGCGCAGGCGTTTTGCGTAGGGGGATATTCCCGCCTTCGATCCACGCGTCAACTTTTTGTAATCGGGAAGGTTCCCCCGCGAGGGTGTCTACCGAGCCTCGGGGTCGTCGCCGCCATTGACCCGGGCGCGCAACTCCTTGCCTGGACGGAAGAAGGGGACACGCTTGGCCCTGACCTCGACCTTTTCGCCAGTGCGCGGGTTCCGGCCCACGCGAGGCTTGCGCTCGCGGACCGAGAAGGCCCCGAAGCCGCGAAGCTCAACCCGATTACCCTCAGCGAGTGCCTCGGCGATCTCATCAAGGATCACCGCGACAATCTTCTCAAGATCATCGTGTTTGAGATGCGAATATTCTTCTGCCAGACGGGCAATCAGTTCTGACCTGAGCATGGCTTTGTTTGTAAATGAAATTTGGGGCGGAAGCCAGTGGCTCCGCCCCAAACAATGTCAGGTTTCTTCCGATTTCGCCGGAATTACCAATATTTAAGCTTCGAATAAGCCCTATTTCTCGTCTTCTTCGGACTCGTCCGGGGTCTCGGTGACCTTGTTGGAGGTCTCCTTGTCGTCGCCGGAAGCGAGTGCGGCCCCAAGAATGTCGCCGAGCGAGGCACCGCTGTCTGCGGAGCCGTACTGCTTGACGGCTTCCTGCTCCTCGGAGATTTCGAGCGCCTTGATCGAGACGGAGACGCGGCGCGAAGCCTTGTCCATCTGGGTGACCTTGGCGTCGATCTTGTCGCCGACAGAGAAACGCTCGGGGCGCTGCTCGGAGCGGTCGCGCGAGAGATCCGAACGGCGGATGAAGGCCGTCATGGCCGGATCGCCGAACTGAACCTCGATACCGCCCGAGGTGACTTCGGAGACCGTACAGGTCACCGTGTCGCCGCGGCGCACGTCGAGATCGGACATCGGGTCGCCAGAGAGCTGCTTGATGCCGAGGGAGATACGCTCTTTCTCGGTATCGACGTCCAGCACCTTGGCGCGGACATGATCGCCCTTGTTGAAGTTGGCGATGGCCTGTTCACCCGGCACATCCCAGGAGATGTCGTTGATGTGAACCATGCCGTCGAGCTCTGGGCCGAGACCGATGAAGAGACCGAATTCCGTGATGCCACGAACTTCGCCTTCGACTTCGGTGCCCGGAGGATGCTCGCCGAGGAAAGCCGACCACGGATTGTCCTGGGTCTGCTTGAGGCCAAGCGAGATGCGGCGCTTTTCGGCGTCGACATCGAGAACCTCGACCATGACTTCCTGAGAGGTCGACACGATCTTGCCCGGATGGACGTTCTTCTTGGTCCAGCTCATCTCGGAAACGTGGATGAGGCCTTCGACGCCATCTTCCAGCTCAACGAACGCACCATAGTCGGTGATGTTCGTGACGGTGCCCGGCAGGCGGGTGCCGACGAGATACTTGCTGTCGATGCCTTCCCACGGATCGGCTTCGAGCTGTTTCATGCCGAGCGAGATACGCTGGGTCTCTTCGTTCACCTTGATGATCTGGACCTTCACCGTGTCGCCGACATTGACGACCTGGCTCGGGTGGTTGATGCGCTTCCAGCTCATGTCGGTGACGTGCAGAAGGCCGTCGATGCCGCCGAGATCGACGAATGCACCGTAATCGGTGATGTTCTTCACGACGCCTTCGCGGACATCGCCTTCATTCATCGCTTCGACGATTTCAGCGCGCTGTTCTGCACGGCTCTCTTCGAGGATCGCACGGCGCGAGACAACGATGTTGCCACGGGCACGGTCGAGCTTGAGGATCGCGAAGGGCTGAACTTCGCCCATGAGCGGGCCAACGTCGCGGACCGGACGGATATCGACCTGGGAGCCGGGAAGGAAGGCGTTGACGCCGCCGAGATCGACGGTGAAACCGCCCTTCACGCGGCCAGAGATCGCGCCTTTGACAGGCTCGTCCTTGTTGTAGCTGTCTTCGAGCTTGATCCAGCTCTCTTCGCGGCGTGCCTTGTCGCGCGAGAGAACGGCTTCGCCCATCAGGTTCTCGATACGCTCGAGGAAGACCTCGACGATATCGCCTGGCTTTGGCTGCTCGTCTTCGAGCATGAATTCCTTCATGGCGACACGGCCTTCGACCTTCAGGCCGACGTCGAGGATGAGCTGGTCATTGTTCACGGCAACGACCGTTGCAGGGACCACGCGGCCTTCCTGCAGGGTAGAAGCAGCCGTCGAGTCTTCGAACATTGCTGCGAAGTCGTCGGTGCTCGGGTTCATGGTTTCAGTTGACATAATTACTCCAGAACTGACCCGTACGGGTTTAAGACGCGCAAGCGGGATTGCTGGCGTGAGCGCAAGGTCAGGATTGATCAGGACAGGGCCGAGGCGGGTTTTTGGATTTGACGCCCTGAAGCGCCAGAACCTGCTACTCTGAACGGGCCAGCATCTCTTCGACGGCGGCCCGTGCCTTATCCACAGCCGCGTCTATAGTCAGATCAGTCGTATCGATCAAGATCGCGTCTGCGGCGGCCTTCATGGGGGCGTCCTTCCGGCTGCGGTCGCGGGTGTCGCGCTCATGCAGCTGGCGGGTGAGTTCCTCCAGCGTGATGGGGTCGCCGGCTGCCTGCAGTTCCTTGTGACGGCGCGCGGCGCGCACCTCCACATCGGCATCGACCCAGAGCTTTGCATGCGCCTCCGGGCAGACGACGGTTCCGATGTCGCGCCCGTCGAGGACAGCGCCGGCGGGCTGGTGGGCAAAGCGGCGCTGCAGGTCGAGCAGGGCGGCGCGCACCTTGGGCAGGGCGGCGACCTGCGAGGCGGCGGCGCCGGCTGCAGCGGTGCGCAGCTCGCTTTCCACAAAACGCTCAGGCTCCAGACCGGCGGCAAGATCGGCGAGCGCGGCTTCGTCGGCGAGGTCGATGCCGGCCTGAAGGGCCGCCACACCCGTCGCGCGATAGAGCCGGCCCGTGTCCATATGCGGCAGGCCGTAATGGGCCGCCAGCCATTTGGCGATTGTGCCCTTGCCGGAGGCGAGCGTTCCGTCGATTGCGATAATCATGGCGCGCAGAGATGCTGCATGGCACCCAAAGCGTCAACCAGCCTTGCCAAGGTGGGCACACGCCTGCCATTGAGGCGGCTGGTCTCAAGGCTGGTAAAGAGGAGGGCGGCATGGAGGATCTTTGCGCAGAGCGCCAATGGGTGTGCGAGGCGGTCCGGCGGCTGAACGCCGACTTCAACCGGTCTTCGGATACCCATCTCATCCGGGTCGACCTGCCAGGCTTTCCAGGCCAGGTCCTTTATCTGAAAGACGAGTCCATCCATCCGTCCGGCAGCCTGAAGCACCGGCTGGCGCGCTCACTCTATCTCTATGGCATCTGTAATGGCGCCATCGGGCCAGACACGGTGGTCGTGGAAAGCTCCTCCGGGTCGACGGCGGTTTCCGAAGCCTATTTCGCCAAGCTGCTCGGCCTGCGCTTCATTGCCGTGGTGCCGGAAGGGACCGCCCAGAAGAAGATCGACCAGATTGCCTTTTATGGCGGCGAGACCCGCGCCGTGCCCGCTTCGCAGATCTATGACGAGGCCGAACGGATCGCCCGTGAAACCGGCGGCCATTATATGGACCAGTTCACCTTTGCCGAACGGGCCACCGACTGGCGCGGCAACAATAATATCGCCGAGAGCCTGTTCGCGCAGCTGGCGCTGGAAGAGCATTCCATTCCCGACTGGGTGGTGATGAGCGCCGGGACGGGCGGGACATCGGCAACGATTGGCCGGTTCATCCGCTATCGCGGCGACCTTTCCGGCAAGACACAGCTTTGCGTCGCGGATCCGGAAAACTCTGTCTTTTATGACTATTACGTTTCAGGTGACCGTAGCCTCCGCCTTGATGCCCGCTCCCGGATCGAGGGGATCGGGCGGCCGCGTGTCGAGGCGTCCTTCCAGCCGCGCGTGATCGACCGGATGATGCAGGTGCCGGACGCCGCCTCCCTTGCCACGATGCAGTGGCTGGAAGGTGTTCTGGGGCGCAGGTGCGGTGCCTCGACGGGTACCAATGTCTGGGCCGCGCTGCATCTGATGGCGGAGATGCGGGAGGGCGGGCGCGAGGGAAGTGTTGCCACGCTCATCTGCGATGGGGGCGAGCGTTATCTCGACACCTATTACAATCCCGACTGGCTTGCTGCGCAGGGGCTGGACCTTGTACCCCACCGCGAACAGGTCGAGGCGCTTGCCGGCTAGGGCTGCCCCAGCGCGGCTTCGATTGCTTTGGCATTCGCGTCGTCAAAGGCGGCGAGTGTGATTTCCACGTCATGCGTTTCAGCAAAGTCCCGGCAGGTGTTGACGGCAATGCCGGCGGCTTCATTGGCCGGATAGGCATAGACGCCGGTGGAAATGGCCGGAAAGGCAATCGAGGAGAGGTCCCGGGCGACAAGCTCTTCCAGCGCGTGGCGATAGCAGGCTTTCAGAAGCTCCGCCTCGCCCTGATCGCCGCCCCGCCAGACGGGGCCGACCGTGTGGAAGATGAGCCGCGGCGCCAGACCGAACCCTTCGGTCACCCGCACCTCGCCTGTGGGGCAGGGCGCAAGCGGTTTGCACGCTTCCTTGAGCTGCGGGCCTGCGCCGCGATGGATGGCGCCATCGACGCCGCCCCCGCCCATGAGCGAGCTGTTTGCGGCGTTCACGATGGCATCGCAGTCGATATCGAGGATGTCGCCCCGGTAGAGGTCGATCCTTCCCTTCATGAGGGCCTCCCTTGATTTGCTGACAGCCTAACGCGGGCAGGCCGCGCGAGGTGCCAACAATTCTCTCTCCAGCCAGCTCAGCTTTCGCGGATATCCGCGCCGAGTTCACGCATATGATCCATGAAATCGGGATAGGAGGTGGCGATCATGGCGGCATTGTCGATGGAGACGGGCTTCTGGCTTGCCGTGCCCATGACGAGCGCGCTCATCGCGATACGGTGGTCGTGGCGGGTTTCGACCAGACCACCGCCGGGGGGCGGGCCATCGCAGCCCATAACGGTGAAGCCATCTTCGTGCTCCTCGACCTCGACGCCATTTACGCGCAGCATGGCGACAATGGCGCTGATCCGGTCGCTTTCCTTCACACGCAGCTCATCGGCGCCGGTGACGCGGGTTTCGCCCTTCGCGAAGGCGGCGACAACGGCGAGGATCGGGAATTCATCGATCATGGAAGCAACGAGCGTTTCAGGCACCTCGCAGCCCTTGAGCGGGCTTGTGGCGGCCTGGAGGTCGATCAGACGCTCTCCCGCGCCGTCACCGATCTCTTCGGCGCCGAGACCTGCGCCCATCCGCGCAATGGCCTGGAAGAAGCCGTCGCGGGTCTCATTGGACATGATGTTCTCCACCACAACACCGCCGGACCTGGAAATCACCGCGCCGGCGATCAGGAAAGCGGCCGAAGACGGATCACCCGGAATGATGGTTTCAACGGCATGGAGGGGCTGGCCGCCTTTGAGGGAAACGATGTTCTGCGTTCCGCTGCCAGCCCGGACTGTGACCTCAGCGCCAAAGCTGCGCAGCATCCGCTCTGTATGGTCGCGCGTCGCGCGCAGTTCGGTCACTTCGGTGGTGCCTTGCGCATTGAGGCCGGCGAGCAGGATGGCTGACTTCACCTGCGCGGAGGCCTGGCGCGGGGCATAGGAGAGGGCCTGCAGATCGCTGCGGCCCGTCAGGGTGAGCGGCAGGCGGTCGCGGCCATCGGGGCTGAATTTCGCGCCCATCTCCTTGAGCGGGTCCATGACACGCGCCATCGGCCGGGCAGAAAGGCTCTCATCGCCGATCATTTCTGCTGTCAGGCCGTAACCGGCCATCAGGCCCATCATCAGGCGCGATCCGGTGCCGGAATTGCCAAAGTCCAGAGGGCCCTCTGGCGAGCGCAGCCCGCTCTTGCCTGTTCCCTCAATGCGCCAGCGTCCGGGGCCTGTGCGCTCTATTTCCGCGCCGAGCGCCTGCATGGCCCGCGCCGTGTTCAGCACATCCTCGCCCTCAAGCAGGCCGGACACCTCCGAGACCCCTTCGGCCACACCGGCGAACATCAGGGATCGGTGCGAACAGGATTTGTCTCCGGGTGCACGGACTGCGCCCTGAAAACGATCTACGGGGAACGAAGTCCATGCCAATGATTTCTCCTTTGCAGATCGGCGCCAAAAGCGCTTTGACAGGGGCGGGGGTTTCTGGCAAGCGCCCCGGCAATCATTAAATCCAGCCCGGAGTTCATCATACATGGCTGATCCTGATCTTGGCACAAAGCAGATCTGTCCGAACTGCGAAGCGAAATTCTACGATCTCAACAAGCGCCCGGCCGTCTGCCCGAAATGCAAGACCGAATTCGATCCTGAAGACGATGAAGTGCGCACGACGAGCGCCAAGCTGAAGGCCAAGCGCGCCAAGAGTGCTGTCCCTGCCGATGAGGAAGAGGACGATCTCGAGGAAGAGACCAAGAAGAAGAAAAAGAAGAAAGCCTCTGCCCGCGACACAGATGACGATGACATCGATGATGAGGACGAGGAAGACGACTACGAGGAAGAAGAAGAGGACGACGAGGATGATGAATCCTCCCGCGAACTCGGCTCTGAAGCAGACGAAGTCGTCCTTGAAGGCAATGACGAGGATGAGGACGAGGAAGCCGCACCGGGCAAGGTGCCGACCGGCTTCTCCGAAGACGACCTCGGCGATGATGACGACGACGATGAGGACATCCCTCTCGACGATGACGAGGATGATGAGGACTTCGAGCTTGAAGGCGATATCGACCTTGATGACGATGATCTCGACCTCGATGAAGACGACGATGATGACGGCGAAGAGGATGATGAGTCCGACGACGCTGAAGAGGATGACAAGAAGTCCTGATAAATGGACTTGATCAGGAGCGCGTGAGCCTATAACTCACGCGTCTCCGACGGTTCGGGGCCTTAGCTCAGCTGGGAGAGCGCCTGCATGGCATGCAGGAGGTCAGCGGTTCGATCCCGCTAGGCTCCACCAACCAAATTCCTGGAAATTACGACACCATTCTGCCCGTTCCGGCATAAGCCGCGACGGGCACAGGGTGCGATACGGGAGTCACGCTCTCTTTTGCTTCAGCTCAGGTCAACGCGGTCATGACGGCCTTGCGATAGGCTTGGCGCTGTGAGAGCCGTTCATACCACGCCTCCAGCGCAGGCATGGCAGGACGCTCGATTGGCATGTTGAACCAGGCGTAGGCAATGCAGCCCAGCGGGATGTCCCCGATTCCCAGGGTTTCCCCCGACAACCAGGGTTGCCGGGCCAGGGCATCGTCGGCGACCTTCATCAACTCGGCGCATTGTTCCTGTCCACGCTGCATCGCTGCGCCGTCACGCGTTTCTGGCGTGCGACGAACCAGATTCCAGAACAGATCCCGGAACGGACCAGCGAATGACAGGGAGGCCCAATCCATCCATTTGTCGGCTGCAGCCCATCGGCCCGCATCGGCAGGGGCAAATTCATCGTCGCCATATTGACGGGCAAGGTATCGGACGATGGCATTGGATTCCCAAAGCACAAGCGACCCGTCCTGAAGGCAGGGAATGAGACCATTCGGGTTGAGCGCAAGAAACTCCGGCGTGGAGACAAGGCCGAAATGACCACCTGCGGGGACATGCTCATATTGAAGCCCAAGCTCTTCGGCGCACCACCGCACCTTGCGGACATTGGTTGAATTGTCCCGGCCCCAGATCTTCATGGCTTATCCTCTTCCTGACGCCTGTGCTGGTATCGCGAGGGGCGCGGGCAGGAAAGGGCTAAAAGCGGCCTGCGATGCCGCTCCCGGAACGGGAAGGGCGATCCCCCCGTTTCTTTACCGATGATAAATCTGACGTGGAGAAACAAATTATGAGCCACACGCTGACCCTGCAATCCATCGAGCCTGTTACCCATGACGTGTTCAGGCTGCGTTTCGACAAGCCAGCGGGCCTCGGGATCAAGCCTGGCCAGGCGGTTGATATGGCTATCGACAAGGAAGACTGGCGCGGCGAAAAACGCCCCTTTACGCCAACCAGCCTGCCGTCTGACGGCTTTCTGGAATTCACCATCAAATCCTATCCCGAACATGATGGCGTGACCGAACAGATCGCCAAACTCCATCCCGGCGATACCGTCCTGATCGATGAGCCCTGGGGGGCGATCAATGATGAAGGCGCGGGCTGGTTCATCGCTGGCGGGGCAGGTGTCACGCCGATGATCGCCATCCTGCGCAAGCGGCTGGAAGAGAATGGCACGCTGGAAGGCTCTGAGCTTATCTTCTCCAACAGCACGGAAGACGACATCATCTATCGCAAGGAATTTGAGGCGATGGAGGGGCTGAAGACCTATTTCACCGTGACCGACCAGACGTCTGCGGATGTCCATACCGGCAAGGTCGACAGGAAGTTGCTGGAGAGCCGTATCCAGCCCGGCAAAGGCAAATGCTATGTGTGCGGCCCGGACGAGATGATCGATGACATTGTGCTGGCGCTGAAGGAAATCGGCGTCGCGGAAGACGATATCGTGATCGAGCAGTTCAGTTAGGAGTGCCCGGCTGAACGGCTGTTCATTTAGTGAAGCTAAAGTGAGTATATGCCCACTAAATGCCGCACTTGCGGCTTGAAGCGAACATTCCGGGCCACCAGATTAAGCCATGACACGGAAAGACCCGGCATATTCCGTTGCCGCCACGAAGCGGGGCAACTGGCCGGGGGCCTCATGTGTCGTGGTCCTGTCTTTGAAGGAAGGAGCATGCCATGACGACAGACCTTGAACATCAAGCTGCAAAGCTCTTCACCGCGAAGGATCTGGTCTATGTACGCCAGATCGCCGAGACGGAGCTGAACGGGCTGCCCGATGAGGCGCTGGAGACTGTCAATGACACCAGCTCTCTGTTTGTGGTTGCCAATGGCGATGGCCAGCAGCTTGCAATCGTTGAGGGCCGCGATGCCGCTTTTGCCGCCGCGCGCGCCTATGAGATGCGCCCGGTCAGCGTGCACTAGCAGGTTTTGATCGAGACAAAGAAGAAAGCCCGGCCAATGTGCCGGGCTTTTTTGTGGTCTACAGAATGGCCGGTATGACACGGTCTGGCGGACGGTGACCGTCAGCGAAGGTCTTGATGTTGATGATCACCTTCTCGCCCATCTCGATCCGGCCCTCTTCGGTGGCCGAGCCCATATGCGGCAGCAGCATCACATTGGAGAGGCCGAGGAGTTCGGGGTTCACGGCCGGTTCGCGTTCAAAGACGTCGAGGCCGGCACCTGCGATCTTGCCGGCTTTCAGCGCGCGGGCGAGCGCAGCCTCGTCGATCACCTCGCCGCGGGCGGTGTTGATGATGTAGGCGTCCTCGCGAATGAGATCGAGGCGGCGCGCCGAGAGCAGGTGGAAGGTTGCCGGCGTGTGCGGGCAGTTGACGGAAATGATGTCCATGCGCGCCAGCATCTGGTCGAGGCTTTCCCAATAGGTCGCGTCGAGCTCTTCGGTGATCTGCCGGTTGACCGGTTTGCGGTTGTGATAGTGGATCTGAAGTCCGAACGCCTTTGCACGGCGCGCCACGGCCTGTCCGATCCGGCCCATGCCGATAATGCCGAGCCGCTTGCCCGCGAGCCGCTTGCCGAGCATCCAGGTCGGCGCCCAGCCATCGAACTTGCCATCCTCAAGCAGCTTGATGCCTTCGTGCAGGCGGCGCGGCACGGCCAGGATCAGCGCCATGGTCACATCTGCGGTGTCATCGGTCAGCACGCCGGGCGTGTTGGTGACGGTGATGCCGCGCTGGACCGCGCTTTCAATATCCAGATTGTCGACGCCTGCGCCGAACTGGGCAATGTGGCGCAGCTGGCTCCCGGCCTGGGCCAGGAGGCGGGCATCGATTGTATCGGTCACCGTCGGCACCAGAACGTCCGCGCGTTTCACCGCATCGACGAGACGGGCCTCATCGAAGGGCGTATCGGTTTCGTTGAGCTCGGTGTCGAAAAGCTCTTTCAGGCGAATCTCTACCGGGTCCGGCAGTCGCCGCGTCACGATTACCTTTAGCCGCTTTGCGGTCATGAGCGTTTCCTTTCCTTGCCATCAGCGCATAGCAGAGCGATCCGCTCGCGCCAATCCGGGCAGACCCGTAGCGGCCTTTACGCCTGATTCACCAAGCCCGGACTAAATGACGGCATGTTCACGTCCTGCCGCCTTTTTCTGTCCGCCTGCCTTATCGCGACTGCCTGGCAGTTGGCAACGCCGCCCGCCGCTGCACAGGCGGTGAAGGTCAGCCAGTTTTCCGGCAAGCCAGTGCCACGCTTCGAATCATTGCGCTATTCGAAGGTGAACGGGCGGATCGGCCCCTCCGGCGACCATCAGATCGTCTGGGAGTATGAGCGCGCGGGCCTGCCCGTCCTCGTCATCAAGGAGACGCGCGACTGGGTCCAGATCCGCGATCCGCAGGGCGACGAGGTCTGGGTACATGAGCGCCTGCTGACAGAGCCGAACCATGTGCTGATCACGCGCGACATCATCCTGAGGCGCAAGCCGCAGACCGGCTCCATCGGCCGGGCGAAGCTGCAGGCCGGTGTTCTGGCCGAGCTGGAAGGCTGTGAGGAGCGCTGGTGCGAGGTGCGTGCGGGCGACTATCGCGGCTGGGTCGACAAGCCGTCCCTCTGGGGCCTCAACACCGAAACGGCCGGTCTTTAACTGGCCCGGTTTGCTTGACAGCGGGCTTTGGGGCAGGCTCATGCCCTGATCTGGATTTTACGCAAGTACAAGAGAGGCTCGCATGAGCGGACCGCACGATTTTCACACGCCACAGTCTTCCTACTCAAAGGAAGAGCTCCTGATTTCAGGTCAGGGACAGCTTTTCGGCCCCGGCAATGCGCAGCTTCCCATCCCGCCCATGCTGATGATGGACCGGATCACGGAGATCAGCCTCGATGGCGGTGAGTTCGGCAAGGGCCATGTCATCGGTGAGTATGACATCAAGCCAGACCTCTGGTTCTTCCAGTGCCATTTCCCGGGCGATCCGGTGATGCCGGGCTGTCTTGGTCTCGACGCCATGTGGCAGGCGGTCGGCTACTGGCTCGGCTGGTCAGGCTCTCCGGGCAAGGGCCGCGCGCTCGGCGTCGGCGAAGTGAAATTTACCGGTGAGATCACGCCGGACAAGAAGCTCGTCAAATATGTCATCGACATGAAGCGCGTGCGCCGCGGCAAGCTCAATCTCGGCATCGCCAATGGCCGGGTCTATGTCGACGACGAGCATGTCTACACGGCGCTCGACATGAAGGTCGGCCTCAAGAATGTGATCGATGGCGGCGGGGCCATGAGCTGAAGCGGGCCGGGCGCTCCGGCGTCCGTATCTGCTTGACCAAAACGGCCTGCACCCCTAGCCCGGCGAACAGGAAACGACACTCTCTTCATGCGAGGATTTCAACATGGCTGATGAATGGAACATGCCGGAAGGCGAGCTGATGAAGGGCAAGCGCGGCATTGTCATGGGCGTCGCCAACCAGAACTCCATTGCCTGGGGTATCTCCAAACAGCTCGCCGCGCAGGGCGCGGAAATCGCCTTTACCTATCAGGGCGAGAATCTTGAGCGCCGCGTGCGCCCGCTGGTCGAGTCCATCGGCATGGATTTCATGATCCCGGCTGACGTCACCGATGATGCCAGCATGGATGCTGCCTTCGCCGCGGTGAAGGAAAAATGGGGCAAGATCGATTTCCTCGTCCACTCCATTGCCTTTGCCGGCAAGGAAGAGCTTCAGGGCTCCATGGTCGCGAACACCACGCGCGAAGGCTTTCGCCGCGCCATGGATATCTCGGTCTACAGCTTCATCGATTGCTCGCGCCGCGCCTCTGAAATGATGCCGGATGGCGGGGCGATTATCTGCATGACCTATCTTGGCGCTGAGCGCGTCGTGCCCTCCTACAATGTCATGGGTGTCGCCAAGGCCGCGCTCGAAGCCTCCACACGCTATGCCGCGCGCGACCTCGGTCCGCAGGGCATCCGCGTCAACGCCATCTCGGCGGGCGCGATGCGCACCCTTTCGCTGGCGGGCATCAAGGGCGGCAAGTCCCTCATGGGCACGGGCCGCGACATGTCGCTGCTCAAGGAAGACACGCGGATGGAAGGCGTCGCCGGCGCGGCCCTCTACCTCCTCTCCGATATCGGCCACTCGGTCGCCGGTGAGGTCCTTCACGTCGATGCAGGCTTCCACGTCGTCGGCGTGCCGGATTCGGGTGAGGACTGAAATTAATTCGCTTTTAATGTGAATTTTTACTCTACAATAGCAATTTTGCTATTATATTGATTTTATCGCGTAACCCCCTGCTTGCCCCCGCACCACTTTTGATTGAAGGTGTGGCGCGCCGCAGGGGGTTTTGTTTTGTATCGTACCGCAATTCTTGTTGATGCTGGCTTCTTTCTAAAGCGCTATGCTCACATTATGCCCAGCATTGATCATTCGGATGCGGAATTGGCTGCGGATAATTTGTACGACCTATGCGCGAGGCATTTAAGCAGCAAGGTACGCAAAGGAAAAAAGACCACTTTTGAACGAGATAGCGAACTTTACCGTCTTTTTGTTTACGATAGTCCACCACTTGAAAAGCGATTGCATAAGCCTGTAAGCAAACGCGCGATTAATCTAGCTCTATCGCCGGAAGCGATTTTTCGAAATCAATTTCACAAAGCGCTGTTGAGAAAGCGAAAGGTTGCTCTGCGGCTAGGACGCCTTGCGGAGAAAACCGGCACATGGCGATTCACTCAGTCCGCTCAGAAGCGTTTGATAGGTGACATCAATAAACTGCTGACGCTGACCGATGATGACTTTACGTTAGATATTGGCCAGAAAGGCGTCGATATGCGGATTGGGCTAGATATTGCTTCCATCAGCTTTAAGCGACAAGTTGACCGCATCGTGCTGATTGCTGGGGATAGTGATTTCGTGCCCGCTGCGAAACTTGCTCGTCGTGAGGGGATAGACTTCGTCTTAGATCCACTTTGGCTGAAGGTATCAGACGATTTGCTTGAGCACATTGATGGACTACGCTCCACAAGCGCAAACCCGAATCCAGAAGCCAAAGCCGCAAATCAGTCTACTGACGTCGGCGCGAAAGGCTAGTAATAGCTTGAGAGCTCTTAGCCGCATAACTAGAAGTTGTTGATGACACGCAACCAGTCTGAGTCCCGCTAAAGGGGCCTGCCGCAAGCGCCGATGAGGCGAGGCAGGCCGGCAAGCGCGTGCCGGTTTCTCATGAACTGAGAGGCCGAGACCCTGTCTTGCGTGCGCCGTTACAAGCGGCCCGCGCACCTTCCGGACTTCAGACACAATGGATATCTCCCGCGCCGAACAGCGCATCCTCCACCTGCTCGCCCAGGGCGGGCGGATCGAACTCATTCGCCACGGAAAGAAACTTGCCGAACTGCACTGCTATTCGCGCGATGGCTGGCGCTATCCCGGTCTCGACGAACAGCTTTTTCGCAAGCTCAAGAAAAAACGAGCCATCGCCTCGAAGGGCGGCCAACCCTACCGCATCACGCGGCGGGGGCTGGAGCTTGTGAGGTCAGAGCTGGATAACCGGTAAGGCCCCACCCCGACCCTCCTCGAGCACGGGGACGGTCGGGGTGGGGCATAGCCGCCCTTACCGTCACCCCGGCGCAATCGCCTCGCGCAGCTTGGCGAAGATGCTCATGCCGAAATCGCCCTCATAGGCTTTTTTCGGGGATTTGCGCACCGCTTCATCGATGGCTTCGGCGTCGGGGCCGATGAGGATGCGCCAGTTTTCTTCGCGCACGCCGTCGAGGATGATCTTCGCGGCGTCTTCGGCAGAGGTGATGGCGTTGTCGCGGAACTGTTCGCCGCGTGCCTTGGCCGCTTCATAGTCCTCATTCCCGCCGCCGACCGCTGAATCATCGCCAAATTCGCGCAGCGTGTTGAGCGCGATCTGCGTGCCGATATGGCCGGGCATGACAACGCTGGCCTTCACATGCGGGGCGTTCAGGCGAAGGTCGGTGATCAGCGCCTCGGTAAAGCCCTTCACGGCGAACTTGGCGGCTGAATAGGCCGTATGTGGCGTATCGGGGCCGATACTGGCCCAGAAGCCGTTCACCGAACTCACATTGACGATATGCGCCGCGTCGGCGGCCACCAGCATCGGCATGAAGGCGCGGGCATTATTGTAGACGCCATACCAGCAGACATTGAAGGTCCGCTCCCAGTTCTCGCGCGGACCGGTGACGAAGCTGCCGCCGCCGCCAATCCCGGCATTGTTGATGAGAAGATGGATATGGTCGGTCTCATGCGCCGCGCGGACATGGTCTGCGAAGGCCTGAACCTCGGCCTCCTTGCCGACATCGGCGCGAAAACACGTGATCCGGACACCCTGGGGCGCTAGCTTTTCAGCCGCGGCGACCGTTTCGGCCATGTCCTCCTCGGAAACGTCACAGATGGCGACGCTGCAGCCTGCTTCGGCAAGCTGTTTGGTGAGCTCGCGTCCCATACCGTTTCCGCCGCCTGTGACGACGGCGATCTTTCCGCTGAAATCCTTCATCCGCATTTCCTCCTCGTTCTTTTGTCTCATCCTAGAGCCTCACGGTGAGAGCGCACAGTGATGACGGTCGGGAAAGCGGCGGAACTTCGCGCCGGAGCGATGGTTGGAATGAGCAACGAGAAGGAGTTTCCCATGGCAGATATCGTGTTGATCGGGGCGACGGGCGGCGTTGGAAGCCGTCTCATCCCGATGCTTGTCCGCAGAGGTCACAGCGTGACGGGGCTGCACCGCAAGCCGGAACAGGCCGAAGACCTCCGGGCGGCCGGGGCGACCCCCGCGCAGGGCGACCTCATGGAGATGGGCGCCGATGACTTCGCCGCGATCATCCGGGGCGCCGATGCGGTGGTCTTCTCAGCGGGCGCGGCCGGGAGCGGCGCGGAGCGCACGACGAAGATCGATGGCGAAGGCCCTGTTAAGCTGATCGAGGCCGCGCGGGCGACGGGCGTGAAGCGCATCTATCTCGTCTCCGTCTTTCCCGATGCCGGCCGCGACAGAGAGACCAGCGATGGCTTTGAACACTATATGCGAGAGAAGAAGAAGGCCGATGCCGCGCTGGCGGGGAGCGACCTCGACTATGTCATCGTCCGGCCCGGGACGCTGAAATCCGAAGACGGCGATGGGAAGGTGGCGGCCGGTCGGGCGCTGACCTATGGCGACGTGGCGCGCGGCAATGTGGCCGCCTTCATCGCCGAACTGATCGACGCGCCAGAAATCCGGAAGGATATCTTTGAGCTGACCGATGGCGATATGCCGGTCGATGCGGCTGTGGCGGCGTTGCGGCGGTAGCGGGCGGGGGTGGGCACCCCCTTTACTCGAGTAACTGCCATGCCTCAAAGCAGACTAAACCTCTTGTGGACCACAAAATGAACATTAACTGAGATGTTCAGAGTTTACAGGGGCTCCGCATGAGTGATCGCATCTTCGTCTGGGTTGGACATCCGCGGCATACGTCGCTTTCGCGCGGGCTGGCCGATGCCTATCAATCGGCTGCGGAGGGCGCCGGCGCGGAGGTTCGGCGCATGGATCTCTCGCATATGAGTTTCGATCCGGACCTGACCGAGGGCTATCATAGCCGGAAGACGCTGGAGCCTTGCCTGGAATCCTGGCGGGAAAACACAATGTGGGCAGACCATCTTGTCTGGCTCTATCCCCAATGGTGGGGCGGTATGCCGGCCAAGATGAAAGGCGTGATCGATCGAAGCTTCCTGCCGGGTTTCGCCATGCGCTATCATGAGAAGGGACTTTGGTGGGACCGGCTGCTCACGGGCCGTTCGGCCGATATCTTCATGACATCCGATGCCCCCGTGATCTGGGATGCCATTTCCTATCGCCGCGCTGCGCGCAATCAGGTCGAGCGGACAGTGCTGAATTTCGCGGGCGTCAAACCGCTCCGCACGTTCCAGTTCGGTCCGGTCAAGACAGCGCGGCCTGAGAAGATTGATGCGTGGCTCGACAAGGCCGCGGCGCGCGGGCGCCAGATTGTTACCAGGTCCGCAAAGTGAAAAACCGTCGCGATTAGGACGAATGAGCCGGCCGCACTTCCACGGTCGGGCCGTGGAAATGGATGTAAACGGTCTGGTTGGGCTGGGGTCCGGCCTTCTCGCCGCGCACGGTGAGGTCGATCTTGCCTTGCAGGTCTTCGGGCACGCGGCCCATGGCCCAGCCTTCCTCGGGCAGGTCAAAGGCGTCCGCGTCATCGCCATGCATCATCGCCAGGCCACTCATCGACCAGCGGCGCAGGGTCGCTGGCTGGCGGATAATGCTGCCGGCCTCCAGCCGTAGCGGCACGGGCCGGTCGAACGTGCCATCCTCGCGGACAAAGAGTTCGGTCAGCCAGACACCACGGTCTGTCGTCACGACGCCCATGGCGAAATGGGTAATGCCGTCGCGCAGAATGGCGTCGCGGTGGCTGGGTGAGTTCATGAGGCCGGTGTGCAGCCGCTCAACCACGGTATCCCGGTCGAAATTTCCGGTGATCGAGGCGATATTTTCCAGCAGCAGGCTGGTCAGCAGGGTCCGGTCGAGCGCGTTGATCCTGTCGCGCGGCATGGTGGCGTCGAGGCCCTGGTGATTGAAGAAGTCATTCGCGGCCATGTCGAGGCTGTGCCAGCGCGCAGCATTGCGCAGTTCGGTGCGGTAGACCAGCGTGGGCAGGCCGTGGGCGCGGCGGGTCTGGTTTATCCGCTCGGCGAAGCGGGCCTCAAGCGTTTCATCAAACGTGAAGCCATCGGGAATGTCGCTGAGGCAGGCTTGGCCGTTCTGGACATAGGTGGGGATATCGTTCGCTCGCTCAGCAAACGAAATTCGGCATTGTGCATTCGCCTGAAAGGCGAAAACACCCCCGAAAATGGTTAATAAAACAAAAATCCCCCTCATAAAGGGGACTATACGGTAAAACCGTTTACAAGACACCCATTAATTGGAGCCTCGAGACGACAGGCGCGAGCATCCGGTCGATCGCGTCCTCGCCCGCACAGACTTTGCCATAGGCTGGCAGGCCTTCGTCGGCAATCACCAGATCGGCTTCGAATTTCGCCGGAAAGGTGAACCGGTAATGGGCCGCCCGTACGGTTTTCAGATAATGCTCCAGCACATTCTCGACTGACCGGCTGCGCTCGATGACGTCGCGGCGCAAGCGCCGGGCAAGGCGCAGATCGTCCGGCGTGTCGACATAGATGGAGAGGTCGATAAGCGGGAGCAGCTCTGGCACCGAGAGGGCATGGATGCCCTCAAGGATGAGGACGGGGGCTGGCTCGATCCGCCAGGTCCGGTCCGGATCGCGGTCGTGACGGTCAAAATCATAGACGGGCTGGTCGATAGCCTGCCCGTTCTTCAGCGCCCTGATGTCGTTGACGAGGTGATGGGTGTCCTTGGAGGCGGGATCGTCATAATTGGCCTGCGCGATGATGGCCGCGCGCTGCTCTGGCGTGTCGCAGGGCCCGTAATGGCGCATGGGCCAGTAATAGCCGTCTTCATGGAATATGACCGCGCGCTCAGAGCCGAGCCGGCTGATCAGGGCATCGGCGAGCGTGGACTTGCCGGAGCCGGAGCCGCCGGACATGGCGATAAGGAAGGGGGAGCTGGTCATGCGCCGGGATTTAACCCCAAGCGTGCGGGCTGAAAACCCGCTGATGCGTCCCGGCTGACTTTCGCGCATAAGAAAAGGCGCGGCCCTGAGAGCCTGCGCCTTTCCTGTGCTTGGCTGGCTACGACCCTAGCGGCGCGCGACCATCGGGCCTTTCAGCACATAGGTGTCGGTGTCGAGTTCGACCAGAACGTCGAGATAGCCGGTGTTGTCGCGGTCGAAGGCGGCATCATGCATCCGCATCAGCGTGCCCCCGGCGAGGCGATTACCGGCGCCGTCGGTGAGATTCCAGCCGGCGGTGCGGAAATAGTCCTGGTTCACACGCGGGGTGAAGCTGGTGGCGCCCGCAATCTCGAGCGGCAGCGGGGTCTCCAGCTCACCATCGACCGTCGTCAGCATCTGAACGACATAGAGGCGTCCATCGGCCTCTGCGATACCAAGGCCGGTATCGGTGAACCCTTCATGGACAAGGTTCTGCCGGTTGGCGCTGTCAGCGGTGATGGCGTCATAGATCTCGGCCGGGCTGGCATTCGCGTCCAGGACGGCGACATTTGCACCTGTTGCGCTGGCAAGGACCTGCCGGTCCAGCGCGCGCATGCGGTAGATATGGCCGCGGCCTTCAAGGTCGTCATGACCGGCATAGCCGCGGGCAGCCATGTCGAGGGCGTGGGCGCGGGCTGCGCGATCAAGTGAGGCGCGCCGGTTCAGCTTCCCGATGCCAGCTTCGCTGCGGGTGGCATTCGTGGCGTCGAACAGGGCGGTTTCCGCGCCGGCTTCGAACTGGCTTGCCGCTTCGAGGCAGGAATCCACCTCCGCAACATAGCTGACGAGGCCATCTGCATACCCATCATCGAGGGAACAGGCGGCCTCGGCCGTGGCCGGAAGGGCGAGAATTGCACCCGAGGCTGCCGCCAGAGCCAGCAGCGAAAGAGCGCGAGGGGTGTCATATTTCTGTAACATAACCGTCATGAAAGGTTTATGACAGTTATGTGTCAATGGAAAAACGGCGGCTTTCGGCGGAAAAATTACGTATGTATACGGAGGGAGTCTGATTTCACTGGGGAAAATCACGCGGGTCCAAGGCGATTTTCCAATAAAAAAGGCCGCCCTTTCGAGGCGGCCTCTTCAATTTTGGCGATCTGGACCTTTCAGACGGGTCTGAAAAAGGCCTCAGGCCGGCAGACTATTCGGCGTCCGACTCGGCAGATTCCTTGTCCTTGCCGGTTTCCTGATCGACGGCTTTCATCGACAGGCGAACCTTGCCGCGGTCATCAAAGCCCATCAGCTTCACCCAGACCGTATCGCCTTCCTTGACGAGGTCTTTCGGGTGGCCGACGCGCTCATCCGCCATCTGCGACACGTGGACGAGACCGTCCTTCGGACCGAAGAAGTTCACGAAGGCGCCGAAGTCCTTGATGGACACGACCTTGCCTTCATAGATCTCGCCAGCTTCCGGCTCAGCCGTCAGCTCGCGGATGCGCTTCTTGGCGGCATCGATGGATTCGCGGTCGAGTGCGGAGATCTGGATCGTGCCATCGTCTTCGACATTGAGCTTGGCGCCCGTCGTGTCGACGATGTCGCGGATCGTCTTGCCGCCAGACCCGATCACGTCGCGGATCTTGTCGACCGGAATGGTGACAATTTCCATCTGCGGCGCATTGGATGAGAGCTCACCGCGGGACTCTGCAAGGGCCTTGTTCATTTCGCCCAGGATGTGGGCGCGACCGCCCTTGGCCTGGTCAAGGGCCGTCTGCATGATGTCCTTGGTGATACCAGCGATCTTGATGTCCATCTGGAGCGAGGTGACGCCCTTCTCGGTACCTGCGACCTTGAAGTCCATGTCGCCGAGATGGTCTTCGTCGCCAAGGATGTCGGACAGAACGGCAACGCCGTCGTCATCCTTGATGAGACCCATCGCGATGCCGGACACCGGACGTGCAATCGGCACGCCTGCATCCATCATGGCGAGGGCACAGCCACAGACCGTCGCCATCGAGGACGAGCCATTGGACTCGGTGATCTCGGAGACGAGACGGATCGTGTACGGGAACTCTTCCGGCTCCGGCAGAACCGCGCGGAGTGCGCGCCATGCCAGCTTGCCGTGACCGATCTCGCGGCGGCCAGCGCCGCCCATGCGGCCTGTTTCACCGACCGAATAGGGCGGGAAATTATAGTGCAGCATGAACTTTTCTTTGTGCGTGCCGCCCAGGCCGTCGATGAACTGCTCATCGTCGGAGGTGCCGAGCGTTGCGACACAGATGGCCTGCGTCTCACCACGGGTGAAGAGGGCAGAGCCGTGCGTGCGCGGCAGGAAGCCGGCTTCGGCCACGATCGGGCGGACCTGATCGAGCGAGCGGCCATCGATACGCTTGCCGGTCTTGATGATGTCACCGCGGACAACCTTGGCTTCGGCTTTCTTGAAGGCGGACTTGAAGACCGACTCATCCATGCCTTCCGGCTTGTCCTCGGTTGCAACCAGCGCTTCGGCCGCCTTTTCGCGGGCCGCGCCGACAGCTTCCTGGCGGGCGAGCTTCTCGGTGATCTGATAGGCTGCAGAGAGGTCAGAGCCGACGAGGTCCTGAATCTGCTTCAGTTCAGCGGAAAGGTCTTCGGCTTCGAAGTCGAACGGTTCCTTGGCAGACTTCTCGGCCAGCTTGATGATCGCGTCGATCACCGGCTGCATCGCTTCGTGGCCGGCCATGACTGCGCCGAGCATGACGTCCTCGGCGAGCTCATTTGCTTCCGATTCCACCATCATGACGGCGTCGGCGGTCCCGGCGACGACGAGGTCGAGGTCGGACTCTTCCATGTCATCGGCTGTCGGGTTGATGAGGTAGTCACCATCCTTGTAGCCGACGCGTGCAGCGCCGATCGGGCCCATGAACGGGGCACCGGAGAGCACGAGGGCGGCAGAGGCGCCGATCATGCCGATGATATCGGGATCGTTTTCGAGGTCATAGGAGATCGCCGTGAGGACGACCTGGACTTCGTTCTTGAAGCCATCGACGAAAAGCGGACGGATCGGACGGTCGATGAGGCGCGAAGTCAGCGTCTCTTTCTCCGTCGGACGGCCTTCACGCTTGAAGAACCCGCCCGGGATACGGCCCGATGCATAGTATTTTTCCTGATAGTTGACCGTCAGCGGGAAGAAATCCTGCCCCGGCTTTGCTTCCTTGCGGTAGGTTGCGGTCGCGAGGACGGTTGTGTCCCCATAAGTGACGAGGACGGCCCCGTCAGCCTGACGAGCGACACGGCCCGTCTCGATCGTCAACGTGCGGCCGGCCCATTCCAGCGACACGGTTTGCTTGTCAAACATGCGTTCTTCTTTCTCTTCATGCGAAAAGCCCGCCTGGACCCCATGTCCCGGCGGGCTGTTTTGTGGCTGGTGCCTAGCGGCGGATACCCAGCTCTTCGATGAGAGCCTTGTAGCGGCTCTCGTTCTTCCTCTTGAGGTAATCGAGGAGTTTACGGCGCGTGGCGACCAGGTTGAGCAGGCCGCGGCGCGAATGGTGGTCCTTCTTGTTGGTCTGGAAGTGTTCGGTCAGGTTGTTGATGCGCTCCGTGAGGATCGCAACCTGGACTTCCGGAGACCCGGTATCGCCGTCAGTCTGGGCGAATTTCTTGATCAGTTCAGATTTCTTTTCTGCCGTGATCGACATCGTGAATACTCTCTTCGTTCTGGCCCCTTCTAAAGGGCCGTTTCAGCTATACCCTTCAATGTGAGGGTGGTGTTTGGGGAGGGCGCCGGGGACCCAGCCAGGATGTCGTCCAGCCGGGGCAAGCCCCGAAAGCTCGCCTCAAGGCGCGCACATGGCACAGAACGCCCTGAAAGGGAAGGGGAATGGTGTGATCTTTCCCTGCCCCTTGCGCATCGGGGCATGACCATTACGCCTCTTGCCGAAGGAGACAGGATGAGCCGCCTATTTGAGGAAATCGACTATCAGGTCACGGAGATCGGCGCGATCAGCCTTCGCCGCCGGCGCATACTTTCGCTTGATACCGACGTCTGGGAAGTGCTGCTGGGTGAGGAACACCTCATGTCCAGCCTGTTTACGGCCTCCGAGATCGCGCTGGCAAAGCTCGGCCTGGCCGCGCTGGGCGAAGCCCCGGCAGAGGGCTGGGACGTGGTCGTTGGCGGTCTCGGCCTTGGCTATACGGCCGGTGCCGTTCTGGAGGACGCGCGCGTGGCGCGTCTCGAGGTCATCGAATTTCTGCAGCCCGTGATCGACTGGCATGAGGAGAGGCTTGTTCCGCTCGATCCGCCGCTGGCAGATGAAGGGCGCTGCTCGCTGATCCAGGGCGACTTCTTTGCGCTCGCCGCCTCGCCCGAAGGGTTCGGGGTGCCCAAGGATGCCATCCTTATCGATATCGACCATACCCCGGACTGGCTGCTTGATCAGCGCAGCGGCAGCTTCTACAGCGAAGAGGGGCTGAGACAGCTCGCAGGTCATCTGAAGCCCGGCGGTGTCATGGGGCTCTGGTCGGATGCGCTGGCCGATGAGGCCTTCATTGCGCGGATGAAAACGGTGTTCGCCGAAGCCTGGAGCGAAGCTGTGACCTTCCACAACCCGCTCCAGGACAAACCTTTCACGCAGACGGTCTATCTGGCGCGCAAGTAGCCTGACCTAGGCCCTTTCTTCTTCCAGCGTTGGATAGTCGGTATACCCTTCGGCGCCGCCGCCATACCAGGTTTCCTTATTGCTCTCATTGAGCGGTGCATTCTTCTCCAGCCGGGTCACAAGATCCGGATTGCCGATGAAGGGCCGTCCAAAGGCGATGGCGTCGGCCTTGCCGCTTTCCACCCGCTTGATCGCGAGCGCGCGGTCGAAGCCATTATTGGCGACATAGACGCCGGTGAAATGCTTGCGCAGCTCGGCAAGTTTTTCGTCGTCGGCGTCACGCGGCCCGCCCGTCTGGCCTTCGATGATGTCGAGGAAGCCAAGGCCTGCCTCTTCCGCGATTGAGTAGGCTTTCGAGAAGAGGGCCATCGGGTCGCTGTCCGAGACGTCGTTGGCATTGGAGAACGGACCGAAGCGGACGCCAACACGCTTAGGCTCCCAGACACTCGTGACCACCTCGATCACTTCTTTCAAGAGTCGCGTGCGGTTCTCCACCGAGCCGCCATACTGGTCGGTGCGCCTGTTGGAGCTTTCGCGCAGGAACTGGTCGATCAGATAGCCATTCGCGCCATGGATTTCGACAGCGTCGAAACCGGCCTTCTTCGCGTTTTCGGCGGCCTTCCGGTAATCCTGCAGCAGGCGCAGAATTTCTTCGGTTTCCAGCGCGCGTGGCTTTGATGTCTCGACGAAGCCTTTGCCGTCATAGGTCTTCGCATTCGCCGCGATAGCCGAAGGGGCAACCGGGTCCTGCCCATCTGGCTGCATGGATGTGTGCGAGATGCGCCCGACATGCCAGAGCTGCATGGCAATATGACCGCCCTTGCGGTGAACTGCATCCGTGACCTTTTTCCAGGCTGCGACCTGCGCATCGCTATGGATGCCGGGCGTCCAGGCATAGCCCTTGCCTTCGGGGGATATCTGCGTCGCTTCGGTGATGATGAGACCGGCGCCTGCGCGCTGGGCATAGTATTCCTGATGCAGCTCGTGCGGGAGGTTGTCGCCGTCGGTGGCGCGGTTGCGCGTCAGGGGTGACATGAAGACCCGGTTGGGGAGGGTGAGATCACCAAGGTCGATGGGAGTAAAAAGCTTCTCGGTCATGGGGGGCGTCCTTCTGCCTTCTGGCTTGCAGGCGCTTACATGGGAAGCCTGCCTGCGTGCGAAGAGACAAAGCCCGTGAACAAGAGATGTTCCTTCCGTGCACAGCAGGCGGGGCGCCGGACCTGGGGCGGGCTGAATTTGCTAGGCGACGCAGAAATCTGTTGCTATCGCTATGGCCTCAACTTTTTGGGGACTTTCGGTGAAAATCAGGATCCTTGCCGCCTGTGCGGCTTTTCTCGTGCTGGGCGCTTGTGAGACCATGTACGAGCCAACGCTTATCCAGCGTGACACCGTCTATAACGATCAGGGACTCTACATTTACAGCGACCTTGAGGAATCCTTCGAGGGCGAGCGCTTCTGGAATTTCTACGCCATCAACAGCAATCCGGAGGCGATCTGCCTTGGCCTGACACTCGGCGCCAATTCGACCACGAGCGGGCATAGTTTCGAGGGCACGCACCTTCTGACGCCCGGCCAGACCGTCGGCGTCGGATATGTCTATGCGCCGGCCGATTTCACCATAACGAGCGATGCCTGGATGCCGGATGAGTATGGCAGCTGTTTCTAGCTAGACCTGAAACACCCGCATCGGCTGGAAGCGTCCCGCGCGCACCTCACCCATGGCGACGGCTTCGTCATTGCACATGGCGAGCGTCAGGCGGTCTTCAGGGTCCGGATTCTTCTCAAGGCGCCAGCGTTCGACGACGTGTGGCATCAGCATGACTTCGCGGCCCTGGCGAATGTCGGCGGCATCCTCTTCGCTGATCTCGACATCCGGCACATCGTCCAGCACGGCCTCGATCGGGGCGAGCGTGCGCAAGAGGTCTTCGCGGCTCTCCATGGCTTCAAGGTCAGCCAGCTTGAAGGCGGCGCCCTCATGCATCACGCCGACACGGATACGGCGTAGCTGCGCGATATGCCCGTCGCAGCCGAGCGCACCGGCAAGATCGCGCGCCAGGGCACGGACATAGAAGCCCTTGCCGGACCTTACATGGAAGACCGCATGATCTGCGTCCGGCATGTCGACCAGGCGAGCCTCGTGCACAAAGACGGTACGCGAGGGGATCTCAAAGTCCTCCCCGTCGCGGGCAAGATCATAGGCGCGCTCGCCATCCACCTTGATAGCTGAGAATTTCGGCGGGATCTGGTCTATTTCGCCTTCAAACTCTTCCAGGGCGGTTTCGATGGCGTCCCGGTCCGGCCGGGTGTCTGATGTGCGGATGACCTCGCCTTCGGCGTCCAGCGTATCTGTGGAACTGCCCCAGCGGATGGTGAAGACATATTCCTTGTCGGCGTCCATCGCCCACTGGACGGTCTTGGTCGCCTCACCGAAGGCAATGGGCAGGATGCCGTCTGCCAGTGGGTCCAGCGTGCCGCCATGGCCGACCTTCTGGGCGTTGAACAGGCGTTTCAGGATACCGACCACCTGTGTGGAAGTGATGTCTGACGGCTTGTCGACATTCAGCCAGCCATGGACCGGAAGGCCCTTTTTCTTGCGATTGCGTCCCAAAGGGGTGTCTCCATTCTTCCCGGCGCCAGCGGATCCAACGCTGAACACGGGGCCTGACATGTTTCAAACAGGCGAGCTAGGCGGGCCTGCGTCCCGCGTCAACAGGGCGGCCGCGTCTCTAGATGCCCTGGCTGAGATGCTGGGTGAGGATCAGCCCGCCAATGACAATCAGCACGATCCCGCCAGCGACTTCGGCCCAGTGGCCGAGCCAGTCGCCCGCCTTGCGTCCGATCAGAGCGCCCACGGTGCACATGGTAAAGGTGACAAGGAAGATCGCGATACAGGCCGCCAGAAGATTGGTGCCCACCATGGCGAGGCTGACGCCCACCACGGTTGCATCGATACTGGTGGCGACGGCCGCCAGCCCGAGATGAACCCAGCGCGGGCCCTTGATGGGTCCGTTCGCGGCGTCCTCGGCCCTGTCTTCGATTGTCTCTGGTTCGTCCTTGAAGGCCTGCCAGACCATATGCAGGCCGACCAGGGCCAGCAGGACAAAGGCGATCCAGTGGTCCACACCGGCGACCCAGTTGGCGAGCGCCAGACCGATCAGATAGCCGACCACCGGCATCAGGGCTTCCATAGCCGCAAACACAAAGCCGATGCGCAGCGCGCCGATGAGCGGTGTCGCGCGCTCGCCAGCGCCCTTGCCGAGGGCAGCGGCAAACGCGTCAACGGACAGGCCGAAAGCCAGCGCGAGCAGGGTAGTGAAACCGGTCATGCCCCCTCATGCGCGCCCTTGCCCTGCCGATCAAGCCTGCTACGCCATATGGGCTTGAGGTGGGGAACGAAGGCGGCGCAGAGAGGTTTAAGCGGCAATGATTTCACTGGTCCGGACCCTCAGCCTCGCGCTTGCCGCGCTGGCCATTTTGGCCGCTACGCCGGTTGCAGCCCCCTTGGCGCACGCTCAAACCAGCGAGCAGGAGGCCCCAGCGCCGGCCGAGCCGATTGCGGTCGAAAGCAGCAATGACGGCGCCATCGAAGCGCGCATCAACGCTATTTTCGATGAAATCTCCGCCCTGTCCGGCGTCGAGGCGAGCGTCAGTGAAGGCGTCGTCTCCCTTTCGGGTATGGTCGCGAACCAGACAGATATTGACCGGGCCGTCTCCATTGCGAGCCGTTTCCAGGGCGTTGTCACGGTCGAACAGTCGATTGAGCGGGATCTGTCGGTGGACCGCTCGATTTCCCCGACCATTGCCAATCTTGAAAACAGCCTGCGGCGCGGCTGGGAGGCGCTGCCGCTGGTCGGGCTCGCCGTCGCGGTCTTTCTCGTCATTTTCATTCTCGGTCAGCTGCTGGCGAGCTGGAGCGCGCTCTGGCGGCGCCTGACGCCGAACCCGTTCCTGGCCGAAATCGTGGCGCAGGCCGTGCGCTTCATTGCGCTTGTCGTCGGTCTGGTCACCGCGCTCAACCTCATCGGGGCGACCGCGCTGATGGGTGCGATACTCGGCGGCGCGGGTGTCATCGGCCTCGCCATCGGTTTCGCGGTGCGCGACACGGTGGAGAATTATATCGCCTCGATCATGCTGAGCCTCCGCCAGCCTTTCCGGGCCAATGACCATGTCCTTGTCGACAGCCATGAAGGCCGTGTCGTGCGGCTGACCTCGCGCGCGACCATCCTCATGACACTGGATGGCAACCATCTTCGCGTGCCGAACTCCACCGTCTTCAAGGCGGTGATCCTGAACTATACCCGCAATCCCGAACGCCGCTTCGATTTCGAGCTTGGCGTCGATGCAGAGGATGACCCGGTCGCGGCCATGGCGACCGGCATTGCGGCGATGGCTTCACTGGATTTTGTGCTGAATGATCCAAAGCCCGACGCGATCATCACTGCCGTGGGCGACAGCAATATCGTCATCAGTTTCATGGGCTGGGTGGACCAGTCGCACACCGATTTCGGCAAGGCCCGCAGCCTCGCCATCCGCGCGGCCAAGGACGCGCTGGAAACCGAAGGCTTCACCCTGCCAGAGCCAATCTATCGCCTGCGCTTCGATGGCGCGCCGGTCGCCATCAAGCCCGGCACGGTCGTCACCGTCACCGAAGGCGAGACGCCTTCGCAGACTGCGCCGCCGCCCAAGCCAAAGGCTGCCGCCCCCGCAGAAGCCCGAACCGCCGAGGCCGACGTGCTCAATACGCGTCCCGACGACCATATTGCGGAAAAGGTCAAGGAAGAGCGCGCCCAGACCGGCGAGAAAGACCTGCTCGATAGCGGGCGACCGGTGGAGTAGGAGCTTCTCCCGTCTCCTTCGGGAGAAGAGAAGTTGTCTCTGGTATTCGCAAGACGCCTAATACCTCACCCCACAAGGCTGTAAGGCGAGTGGTGCTCGATCTGGCGGCGTTCGTTGAGGGTCTGCCGGACGAGGAGGTGGGCGCCCTTGATGAATTCCGACGGCGTGCGGCCGTTGAACTCCTTGAATTCGCGGATGAAGTGGGACTGGTCGTAATAGGCGGTGGTTGCCGCCTCGCGCCAGTCTTCGAGCGCGTCCCAGGAGAGGCGGTTGGCCGAATGCAGGGCGCGGAACTTGCGGTGCAGTTTCTTCGGCGCGCAGCCGAAATAGAGCTTTGAGAGGCGTTCCACCTGGCGCGGTGAGAGATCAATGGCGGCGAGCAGGTCTTCCAGCTCATTCGGCTCCGGGTCGGTCAGCCAGTCGGTCACGATGTCGAGAAAGTCGTGGTTCACCTTCGCATCCGGATTGTCCAGGGCCGCAAACATGACGTCAGCAAGGGCAACCCGTGTGCCGTCCGAGGCCGGGTCGAGGATCCGGTCGATCAGCCCGTGCACCTTTGCAGGCGCGACATCCTTCAGCGCCACCCAATTATCGGCATGCTCCTCTGCCGGGACACCAAACATCCGCGCCCAGCCGAGCGGCGTTATCGCAGCGCCGACAAGGCGTGTGCCGCGTTCGAAGCGGATTGTGCTCCATCTGAAGGTCGGCCCGCACAGGATGGCATCGCCCGGCACAAAGCTCCGCATCTCGCCCGACATGTCGGAATGGAGCTTGCCTTCCAGGATGAAACGGACATTGGCGATTTCCGCGCGCATCACATCTTCCAGCGGCTCAGGCACCGTGGTCGCGTAATAGCTGCCGATGAGGTCGCGCACGCGCTCATCCGGTTGGTAATAGTCGAAAATGATCATGACCGCGCATCCCCCCAATGCGTGTCGAGCCTCTCTGGTCCTATTTTGGCACGGAAATCAACGCCATGTCGAGTTTGTACAATCCCGGTGCGCGTAATCGCGCCAATGTAAACAGGTGCGGCCCAATCGGGCAGCCATTTGAGGGGACGCAACGTCTCGCAGGGCAAGGGTGTCCTGGACCCTTTTCACCCGGGTTCTGCAGGCGAGCGGAGGAAACAGGTCAGCCGGCGGCTGGCCTGTTTTTTACTGCCTCAGAGGGTTTCGTCGTCCTCTCCAGCTTCTAGGTCACGGCGGACCTCTGGCCGGCTGAAGACGGCTTCCATATAGGCGCCCTCATCATAGGAATGATCGGCGATGAAATGGAGCTGCGGGGTGAATTTCATGTCGATCTGCTTGCCAAGCCGCCCGCGAATATAGGGCGCGGCCCGGTTGAGCGCCTTGGCAAGTGCGGTCTGGGCGTCCTCATCGGTCTCTCCCAGTGGAGAACAGAAGACGTGCGCGTGCTTGAGGTCGGGAGATGTGCGCACTTCGCCAATCGTGACATTGATGCCCTGAAGCTCCGGGTCGCGAAACTCTTCCCGCATCATGATATCTGTCAGGGCGTGACGGATAAGCTCGCCCGCGCGCAATTGCCTTTGGGAAGGCTCATTGGCGGCGGCGCCCTGTGGTTTCTTTTTTTTCGCCATCCTGCAATCCTTGTCTCAGGCGCGCGCGAAATGCCTTCGCAGCCTGCCTGTCGCGGCCAAACCACTTGTCGGGGACGAGCAGCGGATCTGCGCCCCTGAAGGTGATCAGTGTATCCCGGCGGCTCTCGCGGACCGACCGGAGCGCGCGCCATGCAATGCGGGTTTCCACATCGCCCCTGCGGATGTGGAGCCCCTCCGGCGTAAGGTCAATGGAGGTTTCGCTGTCGAGTTCGGAGGCACGCCCATGATGGTGACGATAGGACCAGCGCATGAAGATGAGATACCAGCTCACCCCTGCCATGGCTGCCAGCAGCGACGAGGTGAGCAGGATCCAGTAATCGGTCAGCCCCGTCCCGACCAGCGCCTGGCGGGTCACAAAACCCATGCCCGCCGAGATGACCGGTGCGGTGACGCCAGCATAATAGAGCGCGGTCGGACCGATATTTGAAGAGCGGGTCTGGTTGACAAGCCGCTTCATGTCGCGGTCGCTTGGGGCGCCGCTGATGCTCAGCGTTTCGTCTGTATAGGGGCGGAAGGGGGTAGGCGCGGGCGAGGGCATAGCCATCACTAAGCACAATCTTGTTTAACCCCTTATGGAAAAAGCCGGGAGATTTCCCGGCTTTTTCTACATTGTGCTGTCTGTGCGGCGAGGCCGGATCAGTCGAGCTTGCGCTCGATCATCTCGACTTCGAAGCACTCGATCTTGTCGCCTTCGCGGATGTCTTCATACTTCTCGAAGGCCATGCCGCATTCCATGCCGGAGGTGACTTCGGCGACTTCGTCCTTGAAGCGCTTCAGTGTCTTCAGCTTGCCTTCGTGAATGACCACATCGTCGCGCAGGAGGCGGACACCGCAGCCGCGCTTGACGGTGCCTTCGGACACCTTACAGCCAGCAACCTTGCCGACCTTGGTGATGTTGAAGACTTCCAGAATGTCGGCGTAACCGATGAAGGTTTCGCGTTTCTCCGGTGCCAGCATGCCCGACAGCGTGTCTTTGACGTCGTCGATCAGATTGTAGATCACCGAATAGTAGCGGATCTCCACATCTTCCTTCTCGGCCAGTTCACGGGCCTGCTTGTTGGCGCGGACATTGAAGGCAAAGACCGGCGCCCCGGAGGACTTGGCCAGCAGAATGTCGCTTTCGGAGATACCGCCTGCGGCACCATAGACCACATTCGCGCGGACCTCGTCGGTCGACAGGCCTTCCAGTGAATGGCGGATGGCTTCGACAGAGCCCTGAACATCGCCTTTGACGACGATCGGAAGTTCGGAAACCTCCTTGTCGTCCTTCATCGAGTTCATCAGCGATTCCAGCGAGGCACGACCGGAGGCAACGCCCTGTTTCTGGCGTTCGGCGCGTTCGCGATATTCGGTGATCTCGCGGGCACGTGCTTCACTGTCGACCACGTTGAACATGTCGCCCGGCTCAGGCGCACCATCGAGACCCAGAATCTCTACCGGAACGGCAGGGCCTGCATCCTTGAGCTGCTGGTTGCGCTCGTTCACGAGAGCGCGGACCTTGCCCCACTGCTTGCCTGCAACGACGATCTCGCCGCGCTTCAGCGTGCCGCGATTGATAAGCACAGTCGCGACCGGGCCACGGCCCTTGTCGAGCTGCGATTCCACCACGATACCATCGGCTTCGCGGTCCGGATTGGCTTTCAGCTCCAGAAGCTCTGCCTGCAGCGTGATCGCTTCGGTGAGCTCCTCAAGACCGGTTCTTTCCAGCGCGGAGACCTTGATGGCCTGGACGTCGCCGCCCATCGCCTCGACCTGGATGTCGTGCTGGAGCAGTTCGGTGAGAACCTTGTCCGGATTTGCGTCCGGCTTGTCGCACTTGTTGACCGCCACGATAATCGGCACTTCAGCCGCCTTGGCGTGTTTGATCGCCTCGATCGTCTGAGGCATCACACCGTCATCGGCCGCCACCACAAGGATGACAACATCGGTGACATTGGCACCGCGTGCACGCATGGCCGAGAAGGCTGCGTGGCCCGGCGTATCGAGGAAGGTGATCTTGTCGCCGCCTTCCAGCTGCACCTGATAGGCACCAATATGCTGGGTAATGCCGCCCGCTTCGCCCGCCACCACATCGGTGGAGCGAAGGGCGTCCAGAAGCGATGTCTTGCCGTGGTCGACGTGACCCATAATGGTCACGACCGGCGCACGCGGCTTCAGATCCTTTTCGTCATCCTTATCATCGCCGAGACCAATCTCGACGTCGGATTCGGAGACGCGCTTGACCGTATGGCCGAATTCCTCGGCGATCAGTTCGGCCGTGTCGGCATCGACGATGTCATTGGCGCGCATCATCTCGCCCTGACGCATCATGAACTTCACGACGTCCGCGACGCGCTCATTCATCCGCTGGGCAAGGTCCTGCAGCGTGATCGTTTCCGGCAGCGTAACTTCGCGGGAGACCTTCTCCTGCTGCTCGCCGCCCTGACGGCGCTCGCGTTCACGTTCACGTGCGCGCTTGACCGATGCGAGTGAACGCTGACGGTCGCCATCATCACCAAGGGCGCTGGCAATCGTCAGCTTGCCCTTGCGGCGCTTGTTACCCCCGCCGCCGCGCTTGTTCGGGCCGCCATCGCTGAAATCGCGCTCAGGTCCGCCCTTGCGGGATTTCTTGTTGCGGCCCTGGGCCGGCTCTGGCAGCGGCATGTCAGGCGCCGCCGGCGTGTCGGCAGATCCGGCGCGGGTGTCGCGCGGCTTTTCAGTCTTCTTCTTGCGCGCTTCTGCCTCTTCACGGGCCTTGCGTTCTTCTTCCTCAGCCTTGCGGCGGGCTTCGGCCTCTACGCGTTCTTTGTCTTCCTGAACCTTGCGTTCCTGTTCGGACAGAAGGCGTTCGCGGGCCGCTTCCTGGCGCTCCTGCTCGGCTTTCTGTTTCTGCTCGGCCTCGCGGCGCTGAAGCAGCACTTTCTGGCGCGCAATCAGCTCCTGCTCGGTAATGCCGAGCTTCTTGGCCGCTTCCGCGAGCTTGGACGGCTGTTTGCCGCCGCCCTGCGACGAAGGCGATTTCGAAGCTGGCGCATTCGATCCGCCGCCGCCACCGGACTGTCCGGCGCCGGGGCCGACGACCCGCCGCTTCTTCGTCTGGACGATGACCTGCTTGGAGCGGCCATGACTGAAGCTCTGCTTGACCGTGCCGCTTGATCCGCGGGACACCGTCAGGGGCTTGCGTCCACCGTTATTGCCTTTGTCTTTCGTATCGCTCATGCGACTCCATATACCTGCGTATTGACCGGCAGGGACCGCCCTGCCGTGATAATTTACCGTTCAAGACCAGAGAACCAGTCTGTTTCCGGTGCCGGGCGAAACCCGATAAGACGCCAGTATGCGTCCTTGAAGGCCTCGCAAAGCGCCCCCGGCTGAAGCAGCGCATGTATCACATGCGCCCTGCCAAAGGCCATGCCCAATTCAGCAGAACTGAGGGCTCCAGCTGTCTGGGGCATGTCATACAAGGCCTTGGCGAGAAAATGAACCTTGTTACGGCCATCTTCGCTGCCATCGCTTGCTTCAAGAAGGATGCCCGGCGCCTGTCCTCTAAGATAGGCACGAACCTGATCGAATCCAATGACTACGTCGCCTGCCTTGCGCGACATACCGAGATAATTGATGCATCGCTGCAACAATAGGCGCTCGACCATGTCCGAAAGATCGGCCTCGGCGCCGGTCTTCTGCTTGAAGGCGCGCGAGAAGACGCCGCGTTTTACCGCTTCGTCCACAGTGTCCCGGTCCGCCTTCACCCATGCCCCGCGTCCAGGCAGCTTGCCGGCAATATCCGGCACCGCCATCCCGTCCGGTGAGCGGACAAAGCGGATCAGGGCGTCCTGTGTCCAGGATTCCCGCGTAACCGCACACTGACGGACGGGGCCGTCAGTGTGGGTTTCTTCAGTGTCGGACGCCTTCAGGCGTTGGCCGCGATCATTCCTTCGGGTCGGCATCGTCGCCGTCCTCTGGCGCGTCGTCGCCGCCATCTTCGGCCGCCAGCGCATCGAGGTCGAAGATCAGATCTTCCTCGACGGCAAGCTCTTCGCCGCTTTCATCATTGCTCTTGCCGATATCGCCGAGGGCCATCAGCGCGCGTTCCTCTTCAGAGAGGTTCGCCGCTTCGCCTTCAGCATCGGCGGCCATCTGGGCTTCAAGCTCTGCGAGTGCTTCCGGTTCGACCCAGCCTGCGGCCACGCGGGCACGCATGATGAAGATCTGGGCCTCATCCTTGCGCATCTCACCCTTCTTCAGGATGCCTTCCTGGAAGACAGGCTTGCCGTCCGGGCCAGGCTCGCGCCAGCCGGTGATGTCGTCAGGCACCAGGCCTGCAATATCTTCCAGCGTGGTGACGTCGTTCTCGCCGAACTTCACGGCGAAGGCGACCGTCATGCCCTCAAGCTCCATGACGCTGTCTTCAACGCCAAGCTCCTTGCGGCGGGCATCCTGCTCTGCGGCGAGGTTGTCGAGATATTCGCGGGCGCGTTCCTGGATCTCATTGGCGACTTCAAGGTCGAAGCCTTCAATGGAGATGAAGTCCTCGGGCGCCACATAGGCGATTTCCTCAACCGTCTCGAAGCCTTCCGAGGCAAGCAGCTGGGCCAGCGTCTCGTCGGCGTCGAGCGCCTTCATGAAGAGCTCGGTACGGGCCTGGAAGTCCTTCTGGTAACGCTCGGAATCGGCCGTCTCGGTGACGAGGTCGATCTGCCAGCCTGTCAGCTGCGAAGCGAGGCGGACGTTCTGGCCGCGCCGGCCGATGGCCAGCGGGAACTGATCGTCGGCCACGACGACTTCGACACGCTGCTCGTCCTCGTCCAGCACCACTTTCGACACTTCGGCCGGCTGCAGTGCGTTCACGATGAAGGTCGCCGCGTCATAGTTCCAAGGGATGATGTCGATCTTCTCGCCGGAAAGCTCGCCGACGACAGCCTGGACGCGGGCACCGCGCATACCGACACAGGCGCCGACCGGATCGATCGAGCTGTCGTTTGAAATCACGCCGATCTTGGCGCGCGAACCTGCATCGCGGGCGCAGGCGCGGATCTCGATGACGCCGTCATAGACTTCCGGCACTTCCTGGGCGAACAGCTTGACCATGAAGTCAGGATGGGCGCGCGACAGGAAGATCTGCGGGCCCTTGGTCTCGCGGCTCACCTTGTAGAGATAGGCGCGCACGCGGTCATTCGGCTGGAAGTTCTCGCGCGGGATACCGTCATTGCGGCGGATGATGCCTTCGGCGCGGCCGAGGTCCACGATAACGTGGCCATATTCGACGCGCTTGACGATGCCGTTGATGATCTCGCCGACGCGGTCCTTGTATTCATCATACTGGCGCTCGCGCTCTGCATCGCGCACCTTCTGCATGATGACCTGTTTGGCGGTCTGGGCGGCAACACGGCCAAAGTCGAAGGGCGGAAGCTCTTCGGTAATCTCGGAGCCGACTTCGTAGCTCGCATCGATCTTCTTGGCTTCGGACAGAGCGATCTGCTGGGCCGGGTCCTCGACCTCGTCATCGGCAACCACGGTCTGGACACGCCAGAGGGTCTGCTCGCCCGTGTCAGCGTCGATCTCGGCGCGGATGTCATGCTCCTGGCCGTAGCGGGACTTGGCAGCTTTCTCGATGGCTTCCTGCATCGCGCCAATCACGATGCCACGGTCGATCGACTTTTCTTCAGCGACCGCTTTCGCGATCTGAAGAATTTCGAGCCGGTTGGCTGAAACGCCGACTGTACTCATCTGTGAGCTCCACTTTCTTCGTTATTGTTGTCACTTTCATCGTCCTCGCTGTCATCGACATCGAGTCCGGAAAAACCTTCATCATCGGGCTGGGGCGGCAGGCCGCCTGCTTTCTTTGCCGCGTCGATCAGCTCGTCGGTGAGGACCAGACTCGCTTTCGACATCTCATCGACCTGCGCGACCAGCTCGCTCTCATCGTCGAGCTCGATGGCGACGCCATTGTCGTCCTCGCGCTGGATGATCCCCTGGAAACGCCGACGCCCATCAATGGGCATGGCCAGCTCCACCTTGGCAAGGTGGCCCACCCAGCGACCGAAATCGCCCTTGCGGGTCAGCGGGCGGTCAATGCCGGGGGTGGAGACTTCCAGCCGGTACGGGTCGGAAATCGGATCGGCCGCTTCCAGAACCGGGGAAATGCCGTGCGACAGGTCTGCGCAATCCTCGACATTGGTCGGGGCACCGCCGGCCTTTTCCGCCATCACCTGAAGGATTGGCCGCTTGCCGCCCATGAGGCGGACCCGCACCACTTCCATGCCGAGCCCCTCTGCAATGGGCTCGATCAGGGCAAGTATGGTCTTTTCCTGCTGCGAAAGCGCGATCACGGCTGAAACTATCTCCGGGACAAAAGAAAGCGGCGGACCCGTTGCCGGACCCGCCGCCGATATTTTTCGACTTGGCGCCTATATAGCGCTCCTTTGACTGCGTGTCGAGACCGGGGCGCTGTCGCGCCTCAGCTGGCGCCCCGCCTATAGGCTGCCGTCGCAAGGCCCATACTGATGAGGACGGCGCCGCCAAGCCGGCCGAGCCAGGGAAAGGCCGACGATGAGAGCGAGGCCCTGAGCTGTGAAGCCAGAAGCCCATAGGTCAGAACAGACGTCGCCCCGAGCGCCGCGAAGGTTGCCACGAGCATCACCAGCTGGGGCAGGATCGGCGATGCAGGCGACACAAATTGCGGCACGAAGGCGATGAAGAACAGGATGGATTTCGGGTTGAGCGTCGTCACCATCGCCGTGTCGCGAAACGCCGCGCGGGGCGAGACCGGCCCGTCTACATGTTCCAGGGCAGGCTGCAGGCTGCCTGCAGAGAGGATCATCCTGACACCGAGATAGATGAGATAGACGGCCCCGGCCCATTTGAGAATCTGAAAGAGAAACGCGGATGTCATCAGAACGGCGCCCAGCCCCATCAGCGAGACGCTCATCGCAATCACATCGCCGAGCAAAACGCCGAGAACCGCCGCGGGCATGATCCGCCGGCCACCATTCAGCGCATAGCTCAACGTCATCAGTACGGTCGGGCCGGGCATCACAACGAGAATGGCCGAGGCGGCGGCAAAGGTCATCCAGTTGTCGAGCATCATGGAAAGGGGCCTTTCTGGGGTCGAGGGCGGACCAAGCCTTCCATTCATGGCGAGGTCAACAGGCCCGGCTGCAAAGGCGCAAACAGAAACGGCGGCCCCCAAGGGAGGCCGCCGTCCGAATTCATGAGGCCATGGCCCCAGAATGGTCTAGAGAAGTTTCAGGTCCACGGCCGACGTCTTGCCGCGGCGCTCATCGGTATGAAGCTCATACTCGATGGGGGCGTCTTCGGCGAGCGTGCGCATGCCAGATTTCTCGACAGCAGAGATGTGAACGAACACATCGGCGCCGCCGGTATCGGGCTTGATGAATCCATAGCCCTTCTGGTCGTTGAACCACTTAACTTTTCCGGTTGCCATAATGGCTACTCCAGTCTTCTCCCCGTGCCAAACCCACACCGCGCGGACGGTCACGAAGGGTCTCGAAAAAACGGGGGAAGTGAAGCAAGGCCGTCGGTCCGACGGGGTCTTAAGAATTCAGACCGACCGTATATTCGATAGCCCTCCTTATGCCTGAAAATCACAGCTTTCGCAATCGGGATTGCATCAGCGCTGCGCGCCGCTCATCGAAGCTCGAATATAACTGGCAGGACGAGATCGTCGTGGCTGGTTCGACAGGTTTCACCCGGCGTGCCGCTTGAAACCTTCCAGGTCCACTGCTCGATTGTCTCGCTTGCACGCTCCTCAAACGTGGCGGAGGGGACCGCCGCAAGCACCTCGACCCCGGCCACATTCAAGTTCTCAATGGACAGGCGGACGATCACGGCACCGTACATGCCCTGTTTCAAGGCCTGGCCTGGATAGCGGAGAGGCGGGGACATATTCAGATGGCCTTCGCAGAAAGGCAATTGGGCCTTGCCGTTGGCTGCATCGCTTTCGCGTGCCTCCTCTTCGGCAGCCGCCTCCATCTCTTCGATTTCGGCCTCTATGGCTTCAATCTCATCTGTGGGGTCAGGCCCACGGAGAAGCGATCCCGTTCTGCGTCCGCCGCCTGAATTGAAATAGGCAGAGAGGGCAAGCTGCCAGGCGTGGCTGAGATATCTGTTCGTCTCGAGCCACTCGGGCTCCTCTTCCAGGCCAGCTTTGAGCCTTGTCAGCTCGACGCGGTGACGCGCCATATCGATGGCATTCTGCGGTTCCGGTTCATCGCTGAAGCCGGCAATAATGGACCCAATTGTTGCGTCGCTCCATTCCCTGCCAATAACCTTCCTGAACGGCTTAAAATGCGTGGCCGCGGCACCAGCGCTGACCTCTGCACTGCGCCAGTCGGCCTTTTCGAAATCATGTGCATAGCGCGCCTGAAACGCGGTTAGCGTCAGCATGGAGACATCGTGATCGACAACCGCGGCCAGCGCCTCATCCAGCGCGCGTCGGTTCCGGCTGTTGGGGTTCTCTTTCCAGTCGGCATAGGTCGACAGGACGGTAATATCAGCCTGTGAGACAGCACCGTCAGGAAGAGGGGCAGAGTCGGCGAAGTCAGCGAGCTGTGACGCGCCCTCGCAAGCGGCAAGAACGCAGAGTGTCTGCCCTGCCTCATAGGCAAGAAGGCCGGCATCGTCGCGGTCCGGATTGGCCTGCGCCGCCGCGCCAAGCGCCCGCGCCGCCGCGACCCTGTCTTCCCGACTGCCAGAGGTGGCCGCTTCATTATAGGCCGATATGACCTGATCGATGTCAGATGCCTGCGCTGCGGCCGGCAGTACGGTCGCCGCCAGCAGGGCAGAAATTGCGATTGTCCTGAACATGTCATCCCTCTCTGAAGATGAGGGAAGCCTAAATATCAGGGCGCGAACATCAACCTTAAGTCATCAAGTTTTGCGAACAAAATTGAAAAATACGGGGGCGATGTCGCCAAGGTTCTTGGTCTCGTATCGGGTGCGGACATGGTCGGCGGGCGGCGTCCGCCAGTCATCGGCCCTCCGGGCCTGCCAGTCGAATGCGCCATGGGCGAGAAAGGTGACCAGCGCCTCGTCGGCATAGGAGCGCACATCCGTTGCGAAGCGGAGCTGCGCCCCCGGTTTCATGACGCGGGCAAGAGCATCAAGGAAAGGCGGCTGGATGATGCGGCGCTTGTGGTGGCGTTTCTTCGGCCACGGGTCGGGAAACAGGATAAAGACCCGGTCGAGACAGTGGCCCGGCAGCAGGTCGACAAGCTCGCGCGCATCCTCATCCCAGAGCCGCACATTCGAGAGGCCCATATCGTCGATGTCAGAGAGGCATTTGGCGAGCCCTTCGATAAAGACTTCGCTGGCGAAAATCCCGGCCTGCGGATTGGCCTTCGCCTGCGCGCTGACGTGCTCCCCCCCGCCAAAACCGATCTCCAGCCACAGCTCGCTGACCTTATCTTCAAAGAGGTCCAGCGGAGCAGCCAGTACAGCAGTGTCTGGAGGCACACGCAGTTGCGGCAGCAACTCATCCACCAGTTTGCGTTGGCGGGGCGATAGCGGTCGGCCCCCGGTCCTGCCAAAGGAGCGGATAGGCTTGTCTGTCATGTCCGACATTGTTTTTGCCTGCGCGTTAGCTTTTGTCGACCTTGACCGGTGCTGTTCTTGTGACCGGGCAGATGAACCAGCCCGTACCGGGCGTGTCAAAGTTTGTCTTGATCCGGACGCAGTCTTCCGGCGACCCAGCCAGCTTCCCTTCCTTCTCCAGGCGGGGAAGTATGCCCTCTGGGCCGGGCGCCGAGAACATGACAGCATATACTGGCTTGGCCGAGGCGGCGATCGCGTCCCACATAAGTGGACGGTAGTTCGCCAGAGCTGGTTCGAAATACGGGTCTTGCAAGGCATGCCCGAAGATGGCGGAAGGTGGGAGCTGCGTTGCGAGGAAGGCTGTTGGGAAGTGCCCGGTAAACAGGATGAAAGAGTCTTCGTACTGCTCCAGCTTGGGGATGTCAGCAGAGAGGTAAGGGGCCATGGGGCTTGTCCAGGCAACCCGCCGCCAAGCCATTGGACTTATTGTGGTGAGTAGCATGACGGTGCCAAGGCCCGCGCCCACAATCAGGACGGTGCGTGATAACGGCTTTTCCCCCATTGCCTGAAGCACGAGGAAATAGGCGAGCGCTGGGCCGATCATCCATCCTGCAAGGTAGTAGCGCAGGACTGAAAAGGCGTCGATCCACGAAAACAAGCCGATCAGAAAGGCTGCAGAAAGTGCGATGATGAAGCGTTGTGCGGGAAGGAGCTGGCGCACGAAATAAGCCCTCGCGGCGAGGGCTAGCAACCCGGTAGCTCCGGCGTAGCCAAGTAGAAGTCGAATGTCGCCGTGCTTTGCGTCCCCGATCAGAGTGCCGTCGGCGGTAAAGAGGAAGGGGTAGACAAGGTGGCCGATAAGGCCTTCAGGCTTGCGCCGAACGTAGGCATCATATTCCGTCGGTCCAAGCGGGCTGTCGAAAAGTGAGTTCGCCATCGGAAAGACAGGGTTGCCGAACTCGATCCAAAGATACCAGGCATAAGGCAAAGCGAGTGCGGCCGCCGCAGCAAAGCCTACACCTGCACAGACAAGGGTTGCCCTCAAGCGCTGCTTATTAGACCTGGCGAGAAACAGAACGAACACGCCAAAAGCGATAGTGTAGGGTAAATTGGTGGCCTTCATACCAAGGGCGGCGCCCATAATGAGGCTGGCGAAAGCCAGACGCTTCAGGTCATGCAGCGTTCCGTCATCCCTAAGGCAAAGCACCAGGGCCCAAATGAAGGCCGCTGCATTCCAGGAATCGTTGCGCAACGAAGCATAGAGGCCGGACTGACTCTCCGCCAGGAAGCCAACAATGGCAACGCACATGCATATGGGCCCTGACCAAACGCCCGTGATTGCGGTAGCCCCCTTGCGGGTGAGGTGGAAAAGGCCGGGCAGGAGCAGTGCCTGTGGGATCGACAGAATGGCACTCACCATCGGACCAGGGAGCCGCTCAATCAACCACCAGACGAGGATGTTGTAAGCCGGGTTAATGAAGCTGTGCATGTCAGCGGGGGCAAAATCCCGGCCCCAGCGCCGATGCAGGGCGGCCCAGCCATTGTGGATCTGATAGTGTGGAACATCATAATCGACATCCCGCGGCAGGATTGCGCTGAAGATGGAAAATCCAACAATCCATAACGCCCAGACGCGCCAGTCGACTGTTGCGCCGCTTGTCGCACCGGCGTCTCGAAAATGGCTCTTGTCAGTTGCGGCCAAGCGAAGTCTCCCAGTCAGGCTGAGACTTATCGGGGCCAGAAGCCACGCTGGTCACAAGGCTTGCGCCGGCCGCCAGAAGCGCGTCGCCCAATACCGTTATCACCCGGCCCAGAGCGGCCAGAAAGAGCACGGCGCCGGGACCGGCAAAGGGTGAGAGAATCAAGAGGAGCACGCTTTCGCGTACACCAATGCCCGCGGGCGCGCCGGGGGCCAGGAAACCGCCGAGCCAGGCAAGGGCGAAGGCGCCCGCCGTAAGCGCGAAGAGTTGTCCGTCGACGGCCGGTGAAAGGGCCGTCAGGAGAAGTCCGCCAATCGCGCCATAGACCGCAAAGAAGGTGAGATAGAGCGGGAGAATCCTCGCGAGACCCCAGCGCGCACGCCAGAAACGCTGGACTGGCGACGCGGCGTATTCCCACTTCCATGCAACAAGCGCCGCAATCAACGAGACGGTCGCGATCACACCCATAGCCGCCGCCGCACATATAGCGATGCTGGGCATTGGCAGCATGGGCACTGCGAGCCCGCCGACGAGCAGGGATGTGAATACCAGAAGGCCGGTCTCTGCGAGTACTGCTAGAAGAAGGGTTTCATGCGAAACGGCCCTGCGCCGGGCCATGCCGTGACGGCCTGCAAGATGAAAGACATTGCCTGGCAGGTATTTCATGAGCTGCGTCACGGCATGAAGGCGCATTTGCCCCTCGCGGCTGCCTCCGAAAGCAACGATGAGACGACTCCAGCCAAGTGCGAGGATGGTGCCAAGGCTCGCATAGACGATGGCGAGAGCACCGATGGTCAGCAGAAGCGACGGATTCAGGGTGTCACGGACCGCGCCGAGATCACTCATTACCAGGCGGGCTACGAACCACGCCGTCAGCAACCCGGCCAAGATTGTACCAGCCCAGCGCAAGAGCTTCAGTAAGGCAGGCCGGGTCATGCCAGCCCCCTTAGTCGCACCGGCAAAGGAGCATCGTCCAGGGAAGCGGCTGGGCAATCTCCACGATCCGTGCATGACGAGAGACCAGCTCCTGGAAGCCGCTTGAGGACCAGTGCTGGATGTGGCCCGGCGTGTTGCCGAGGGCAGGTAAATACTTGCCGCGCGCCATATTCATCGCCCGCCAGATAGGCTCGCGCGGAACCGAAAGCAGAAGCCACGGCTTGGCAAGCGACGTCAGGACATCCAGTGCGCGATCCGGATCGGGCACGTGTTCCAGTACCTCGCAGCTGACCACGAGTTCGCCGCCGTGGTGGTCTGAATCGAGCGTGTACAGGTCAGCGGCCTCGAAGCGGGCAGAGGAGCCTTGAGCGACTGCATTGGTCCGGGCTTCAGCAATGGCGCTGTCTTCAAGGTCGACACCGCGAACTCTGAGGCCGACGCGTTCCAGGCGAAGCGATAGGTGGCCTTCGCCGCAACCTGCTTCAAACGCTTCTTCCGCACCGGTCTGGCTCGACAGCCGGTCAAAAGCATCCAGAAATCCCTTCATCAGCCAGCGGGCGATGGGGTTGGACGTATTGTACTTGTCATAGTGGTTGCCGGCGACGTTTTCATAGTCGGCGACGGTAGCATCGCGAAGACTGCTGCTCTGGGACATCGGCTTATCCTGCGCGGGATTTGAGTGGGGCAAGGTGCTGGGCTGTGTCGGTCTCGGCAAGCTCATTGCGGACCCGATCGAAACGGGCGCGCTGGCTGGCAAGCTCGCTCTCAGCGAGTTCCTGGCGCAGCAGCCGCAGACGAATATCCTCGAGAAGGTTACGGTTGGCTGCCTGCAGCTCTGCAATCACACCCACGGCAAAAGAGATGAAGGCGGCCATGGCAAGAACGCTGAGCAAGATGAGTGACTGCACTTTGCCGGCGCCGTCGCCGGCAATGTAAGCCCACAGAAAGCGCCCACCAAGCAGGGCGGCGCCCAGCGTGAAGATGGCCCCTGCAGTGAAGCAGGCCCTGAGCGGTTTGTAGGTGATAAAGACCCGCAGGATCGTCACCAGCGAGCGCTGGACATAACTTGAAATACTCTTGACCAGTCTCGACGGACGCAGATCCTCATTGGTCCGCACGGGGACCGAAGTGATCCGCATGTTCTTGCGGCCTGCCTGGATGATCGTTTCCAGCGTGTAGGTGTATTCGGAGAAGACGAACATCCGCATCGCCGCCTCCCGGTGGATAGCCCGGAATCCTGATGGCGCGTCTGGAATGGTGGTGTTGCTGGCCAGACGAACCGCGAGGCTGCCAAGACGCTGAAGGAATTTCTTGATGCCTGAGAAATGGGGTGTCTCGTTGATGGGGCGTGCGCCAACAACGATTTCTGCCTCGCCGGCGACGATGGGTGCCACGAGGTCAGGGATACAGGACGCATCATACTGATTGTCCGCGTCGGTGTTGACGATCGTATCCGCGCCCAGCTTTAGCGCAGCTTCCAGCCCTGCCATGAATCCACGGGCGAGACCCTGATTGTGTCGTAGCGAGACGACATGATCGACACCATTCTCACGTGCAATGCGTACCGTATTGTCGGTGGAGCCATCATCAATGACAAGCCATTCGACCACGTCATAGCCCGGCACTTCACGCGGAAGGTGGCCCAGCGCTATGGCCAGCGTGCCCGCTTCATTGAAGCACGGAATTTGGATGATCAGTTTCCGGGACGCCACAGCCACACCACACTTTTTCAGATTTTGTTTCCTAGGACCGTAGCCCGGACAGTTTGAAAAAGTGTTACGGGGGCTGGTGCCCCAAACACACTTGCCCCGCCTTCGAAGGGCGGGGCAAGGCTCATTCGGTGCTTTGCCGGAAGCGGATCAGGCTAACCGGCCAGGTCTTTCAGGCTGTCGACGAGGTCGAGCTTTTCCCAGCCGAAACCGCCATCGCTGTCTGGCTTGCGGCCAAAGTGGCCATAGGCGGCGGTGCGCGCAAAGATCGGCTTGTTGAGGCCGAGCGTCGTGCGGATGCCGCGCGGGGACAGGTCCATGATTTCCATCAGGCGCTTTTCCAGCTTGCGCTCATCGGTGTTCGCCGTGTCGTGCAGGTTCACATTGATCGAGAGCGGCTGGGAGACGCCGATGGCATAGGAGAGCTGCAGCGTGCAGCGCTTTGCGAGCCCTGCAGCCACGACATTCTTGGCCAGATAGCGCGCGGCATAGGCGGCCGAGCGGTCGACCTTTGTCGGGTCCTTGCCGGAGAAGGCGCCGCCGCCATGGGGGGCAGAGCCGCCATAGGTGTCGACGATGATCTTGCGGCCGGTGAGGCCGGCATCGCCGTCGGGACCGCCGATGACGAATTTGCCGGTCGGGTTCACATAAAGCTTCTCTTCGGCCGGCATCCAGCCATCCGGCAGGATGTCCTGCACAATGGGGCGGACCAGTTCGCGCACATCGGCGGACGAGAGGCCATCCTTGTGCTGGGTGGAGACGACAACTGCGTCCACACCGATCGGCTTGCCATCGCGATAGGCCATGGTGACCTGGCTTTTGGCGTCCGGCTCGAATTCCGGGCGTTCGCCGGAATGGCGAAGCTCGGCCATACGCTTGAGGATGCGGTGCGAGAAAGAGATCGGGGCCGGCATCAGCTCATCGGTCTCGTCGCTTGCATAACCGAACATGATGCCCTGGTCGCCAGCGCCTTCCTCGGTATAGGTGCCGGTGCCCTCATCGACGCCAGCGGCGATGTCTTCGGACTGGCCGTGCAGCCAGTTATTGAGCTTCAGCTTCTCCCAGTGGAAGCCGTCCTGTTCATAGCCGATGTCCTTGATCGCGTTGCGGACAACCGCCTCGACCATGTCGGGCGTAATCGTGTCTGGGCCGCGCATTTCGCCGAGCAGGGCAACCTGGTTGGTCGTTGCAGCGGTCTCACAGGCAACGCGAACGCGCGAAGGGTCGTAGCCGGCCTTCAGCGCTTCCCGGAAATAGAGGTCGACGACTTCGTCGGAGACGCGGTCGCAAACCTTGTCTGGGTGGCCTTCAGAAACACTTTCACTGGTGAAAAGAAAATCTGGATCGGTCAAAATAATATCCGGTGGTTAGAGTGAGTGGTCCCGCCGTGTTATAGGCTTGAGCCGGTCCCGGCTAGTCTTACTCAGGAATTAGTCGGCTCTGCGGCGGCGGCTGCCTTTATCGTAGCCAGCAGGGATTTTCGCAGGCCTTCATCGCGAATTTTCTGGAAAGCAGAGACAAGTTCCATCGCTTCCTGGTCTATCTGCGGCAGCGGGGCCGCTTCGCTTGTCTCTTCCTCGAACTGGCCGGGCAGGGAGAGGTATTCCTCTGCGCCATCGAAGAAATAGAAGACCGGCACCTCGAGCACGCGCGACATCTCATAGAGACGGCCTGCCGAAATCCGGTTTACGCCCTTCTCGTATTTCTGAACCTGCTGGAAGGTCAGGCTAAGGCGCTCGCTGAGCTGTTCCTGCGTCCACTTCAGTTCCTTGCGGCGCCAGCGTATGCGCTGGCCGACCAGCTCGTCGATCTTGTTGGGCAGTTTGCTCTCGGGCATGATCTCGCTTTGTCGTAGGGCTTTGAGGGGCGAAAACCGCCCTCTTAGCGCCGCCACGTAAAGAAGGCCAGCACTGTGAACCCGGCCAGCGTCAGCCAGAAGAGGGCAGGTCCGAACCGCTGATAACCGGTTGGCGGAGCAGGTTCGGGCAATGGAGCCCGTACCACTGAAGACACCCATCCCTGCGGGTCGCCGGGCATACGCTGCCCGTGGGCTGTCTCCCGACCGAACCCGTCGATCATGGCCGTGGCCCCTCGGCTGGCCACCCGTGCCATGGGCAGACCGCTTTCGATGGCGCGGTAACGGTTCTGCGCGTAATGCTGGGCGGGCCCAAGTCCCCTGCCGAACCAGGCATCATTGGAAATGGTCACGATCCAGCGTGCCTGGTCGCGTTGGGGACGGGCGTTGCGCGTGATTTCGGGGAAAAGCCCCTCATAGCAGATCAGCGCAACGAAAGGCGGCATGCCGCGAGGAAAAAGGACGGTGGGCTCAGTGCCGGGGTCAAGCCCGCTTGAGGCCAGCTGTTGCATGGCGTCTGGCAAAAGCCCGGCCATCGCATGCCCGAACGGGATAATATCGGCGGCGGCCAGTTCCCCGAAAGGCACCAGCCTGTGCTTGTCATAGAGGGCAATGAGCTCGGATTGTCCATTCTCGGCATCCAGGACGGCGAGACTATTGAAGTAGAGCGTCTCTTCTTCATCGAGGCCCCGCCGGGTGGCGCCGACGATCAGGGTGCGGTTGCCCAGATAGGATGAAATCGTGTCGATCGCATAGGTATTGGTCAGCAGATAGAAGGGCAGGGCGCCCTCAGGCCAGATAATGATGTCGTCGTCACTGCCGTCGACCGTTTCCAGAAAGGTCAGATAGCGGCGCAGAAGCTGGTCTGCCGCGCCATTATACTTCTCTGCCTGCGGCACGCCCGGGTCCATCAGAACGACATGCTGCCCCGTCATCTGCGAGGGTGAGGCGATACGCTGCGCGCCCCAGGCCCAGCCAAAGCCCGCAATGATGACCGCCATGGTCACAGGAAAGCCGCGGCCGATCACCCCGCGTACATCACGTGTATCGACGAGCGCCGCGGGCGCTGCGCATGCGAACAGTGTCAGCAGTGTGAGCCAGTACACCCCGCCGAGCGATGCGGCCTGCGACAATGCCCCGCCCGGCGTCCAGGTTGTTCCGAACAGATTCCAGGGGAATCCTCCAAAGAGGTGGCCACGCAGCAGCTCGGCAAGTGCCATGAAAACCGCAAAGATGAAAACGCGTGAAGGCGACGCTGACCAGAAAGCCCCGGCAAGGCTGAAGCCCGCACCCCAGATCAGTGCCATGCCGCCCGGCAGCAAGACAAGCGGCATCCAGATATAGGCGGCATGCTGGGCCGGATCGACAAGGAAGGGGGAGACCGTCCAGTACATGCTGATGAGGAAGAAGCCATAGCCAAAGGCCCAGCCCCGCAGGAAGGTCGACCGGCCCCATTTTTCCTTGAGGCGGGCGCCGTCGGTCATCCAGACGATGCCGGTAAGCGAAATCACAAGCGCAGGCGTAAAGTGGAACGGCGCAAATCCCAGCGCGGCGATGGCACCGAGCAGCATTGCCACAAAGGTCGCGGCCAGGCCCGACAGCTTTGCCATCCAGTCATGGGGCGGGCTCAGCGCAGACAGGCCGTGGCTCTGGATGTGCGTGCTCAAGCAGGGACCTCTGCTGGCAGCTGGCGGATTACCAGGCGGTCGATGCGCCGGGCATCTCCGTCCAGGATTTCGATATCCGCGCCGGCGGGATGACGCAGGACTTCACCGCGCAGGGGCACCTTGCCTGCGAGGGCGAACGCGACCCCACCCAGCGTGTCCACCTCGACGTCCTGATCGCCAAGATCGAGGTCAACGCCGGTCTTTTCCTGAAAGTCCGAAATCTCCATCCTGGCATCGACTTCCCAGGCATGACGTCCGCGGCGGATCACAAGGGCTGGCACTTCGTCGTGCTCATCCTCAATGTCGCCGACGATCTCTTCCATGAGGTCTTCCAGCGAGACGAGGCCGTCCGTGCCGCCATATTCATCGACGACGAGGGCCATATGAATGCGGCTCGTCTGCATCTTCACCAGCAGGTCGGCGAGCTTCATCGAGGCGGGAACAAACAGGATGTCCCGGCGCAGGCGCTCCAGGGGGCGATCCATGCCTTCACCGCCGCGCGCGACCTCCCCGACGACGTCCTTGATATGGACCAGGCCGATCGGGTCATCCAGCGTTTCGCGATAGACGGGAAGCCGCGAATGGGATTCTTCGGCATAGAGCTGGATCAGGGTAGGCAGGTCTGTGGAAAGTTCGACGGCCACGATCTCCGCGCGCGGCACCATTACATCGGCGACCCGGCCCTGCTCGAACTCAGCCAGCCGCAGGCGCAGCTGTGCAGGGGTGTGATGCGCATTGTTCACGACGGCTGTGGGCGCCTCGTCCTGCGCTTCGGTTTCGCGCCGCCTGCGGAACCTGAAAAGTCGCGGGCGGCGCCGTCTCTCTCGGTCGGTTGTGTCAGTCATCTCGTTCCAACTTAAGGGCCGCGGTCATAGGGGTCGCTTATTCCCAGACTGGCGAGAGCCTGGACCTCGAGCGCCTCCATTTCACGGGCCTCTTCTTCAATAATATGATCATAGCCCAGAAGATGAAGATAGCCGTGAATGACCAGATGGGTCAGGTGGTCGGTCAGTTTCAGCCCGCGTGTGTCCGCATCGCCACGCGAGATGCCAAGACCCACGGCGATATCGCCCAGAAAAGGCGCATCCATCTCGTCTGCTGGAAAGGAAAGCACATCGGTCGGCTTGTCCTTGCCGCGCCAGTCGCGGTTCAGGCCGTGCATTTCTTCGTCATCGGTCAGCAGGAGGGCGACCTCCCCCGCAATACCGGTCAGCGCGTAGGCAGCATCCAGCGCGCCCTGGCAGACGCTCTCCGGCGCGCCGATTTCGTCTGTCCAGCCCGGCGTCTCGACGCGCAGGTCCAGCGTGATGCTCAAGAGCCTGCCCCTGAGCCGGTGTCATCGCCATGGCCGGCATCCTTGTCATAGGCCCGGATGATGCGGGAGACGAGGGCATGGCGGCGCACATCGGATGCGGTAAAGCGCACGATCCCCGTCCCCTCGACCCCGTCCAGAATACGCAGCGCATGTGCAAGGCCGGACTGGGTTTTCGGTGGCAGGTCGACCTGTCCCGGGTCACCGGTCACGACCATGCGGGAATCCCGGCCAAGACGGGTCAGCACCATCTTGGTCTGGCCGACCGTGGCATTCTGCGCCTCGTCCATGATGACAAAGGCATTCTTCAACGTGCGCCCGCGCATGAAAGCAAGCGGCGCCACCTCGATGATCTTCTTTTCGCGCATCCGCTCGACATGATCGGCGCCGAGGACTTCATTGAGAGAATCCCAGATCGGGCGCAGATAGGGCTCCACCTTCTCTTCGAGGTCCCCCGGCAGGAAACCCAGATTTTCGCCGGCTTCGACGGCTGGGCGCGTGATGATGAGGCGTTCCTTGGTCTTCTTGCGCAGCTCGGCGGCTCCTGCGGCGACGGCCAGAAACGTCTTGCCGGTACCGGCAGGGCCCACCCCGAAGACAAGATCGCGCCCTTCACGCGTGAGATAGTCGATATACTGGGCCTGCGTGCGTGTCTGCGGCATCACCGGTACGCGCAGGCCAGAGAGTGAGCCATAGCTTTCGGCTGGCGCCCTCGCCTGATCGATGGCGCCTTCGAACGCCGCTTCGCTGGCGGCCGGATCGCTGCGCAGCATGCGCTCAAACGCAGCCAGCGCCGCTTCGGCATCGCCCACCGCGCCCTGTGAGCCGGTCAGCCGGATGCTGCCGCCCTGGCTGTCGGCTTTCAGCTTGCCGTCGATCAGCGCCATTTCCAGCTTCATGAGGTTGCGATGCTGCGGCCCGCAGATCGCAGGAAGCAGCGCTGGATTATCCGGGGTGTAGAGGCGGGTGACAGTGCCTTTCAAGTCAGGCGGCCTCCACCGCATGGGCATATTCGCCGGACAGGGAGTTCAGCGTCGCGCCGACGATCTTTACGTCCACGATCTGTCCGGCGAGGTGTTCCGGCCCGTCAAAATGGACGGCCTGCATCCACGGGGACCGGCCATGCATCTGGCCCGGCATCCGGCCCTTGCCTGTGACCAGCACAGGAAGCGTCTCGCCGATCTTGGAGGCGTTGAATTCGGTCTGCTGCTGTTTCAGCAGCGCCTGAAGCCGCTGCAGCCGCTCATCCTTCACCTCTTCTGGCACATGGCCGAACATGTCGGCGGCCGGTGTGCCGGGGCGCGGCGAATATTTGAAGGAATAGGCAATGGCATAGCCAACCTCGCGGACGAGGTTCATCGTGTCCTCAAAGTCCTGATCGGACTCGCCGGGGAAGCCGACGATGAAGTCGGACGCCAGCGCCATGTCGGGGCGCGCGTCCCGCATCTTCCGCATGATATCGAGATAATGCTCGGCCGTATGCCCGCGATTCATCGCCTTCAGGATCCGGTCAGAACCCGATTGCACCGGCAGGTGCAGGAAAGGCATCAGCTCAGGCACTTCGCCATGGGCGGCGATAAGGTCGTCATCCATGTCGCGCGGGTGGCTGGTTGTGTAGCGGATGCGGTCGATCCCGCCAATCCTCGACAGGTGACGCGCAAGCTGGCCAAGGCCCCATTCGCCGCCGCCGTCCAGCTTGGGCGGTGCCCCATGCCAGGCATTCACGTTCTGACCCAGAAGCGAGATGTCGCGCACGCCTTGCGCTGCCAGGCTGCGCGCTTCCATCACGATGTCATCCACGGGCCGCGAAAGCTCGGCGCCGCGCGTATAGGGCACCACGCAGAAGGTGCAGAACTTGTCACAGCCTTCCTGCACCGAAAGGAAAGCCGTCGGCCCTTCGGCCTCGCGCTGTTTCGGCAGGGCGTCGAACTTTTCCAGCGTCTCGAATTCGGTTTCCAGCCTGTCACCGGCTGCACGGCTGGCGCGGGCCACCATTTCGGGGAGCTTGTGATAGGCCTGCGGCCCCAGCACCAGGTCGACAGCTGGCTGGCGGCGCATGATCTCGGCGCCTTCAGCCTGCGCCACGCAGCCTGCCACGGCAATCGTCATCTTGCCGCCAGAGGCTTCTTTCATCTTCTTGATCTGGCCAAGCTCGGAATAGACCTTCTCGGTCGCTTTCTCGCGGATATGGCAGGTGTTCAGCACCACAAGATCGGCCGTCTCCGGGCCGTCCACGGGCTGATAGCCGAGCGGGCGCAGCACATCGCGCATACGCTCGCTGTCATAAACATTCATCTGGCAGCCATACGTCTTTATGAAAAGACGCTTCGGCTCGGGTCGCGAAGTCTGGGTGGTCATGCGCGCGCTTATGCAACAAAACAGGCTTTCAGGCCAGACTCAGGTGCCAGACTGAGTGCAAGTCCGTTCAGTCGCGCTTCAGCGGTACGCCATAGAGCTCCAGCCGGTGATCAACCAGCTTGTAGCCGAGCCGTTCGGCGATCTCGATCTGCAGCTTCTCGATCTCCTCTGAGTGAAACTCGACGACATCGCCGGTCTTCACATCGATGAGGTGGTCGTGATGCTCCTCGGGCACTTCTTCAAAGCGGGCGCGCCCGTCGCGGAACTCGTGACGTTCGATAATTCCGCTCTCCTCGAAAAGCTTCACCGTGCGGTAAACGGTGGCCAGGGAGATGGAATTGTCGAGCGCATTGGCACGGCGGTGCAGCTCTTCTGCGTCCGGATGGTCATCGGAAGAGGACAGGACGCGCGCAATTGTGCGGCGCTGCTCCGTCATCCGGAGACCTTTTTCCGTGCAAAGTTTCTCGAGACGGTCCATGGCCATGTTCATGCCTCCGATTTGTCTGTCTGTCCAGCAAGCGATCTGGACATTAGCACGGCGTCGACAGCTTTCCCGCCCGCCCTTGTGTAATAGTCCCGGCGCACGCCGTCGCGCGTAAATCCGTTTGCTTCATAGAAAGAGATAGCTGCCGCATTGTCGGCGGCCACATCGAGAAGCAGCCTGTCGACCCCATAAGGCCCTAGCAGGGTCAGGGCGTGGTCCAGAAGCTGCTGGGCGAGGCCCCGGCGTTGCATGTCGGGGTGAACGCAGACGGTCAGGATTTCAGCCTCTGGCGGAATGCGCTGGATGATGAGAAGTCCGGCGAGACGAGCCTCCATCTCGACCCCGAGAGCGAGTGTCGTGGCGGCGCTGAGGCTTTCGCGTATGGCCCTTGCGCTCCATGCGCCATCGCTATCGAAGGCAGCGTGATGCAGGCTGGCGGCCCGCGAGGAATCATCGGGGCGCAACATGACGATGGCCGGCTCAGCCATTCAGTTTTCGTCCGCCTGGCAGGGCCGCGTCCGGCGCACGGACATAGACAGGGCGGGCAGCCGCGCCTTCCGGATCGGCGAGGGCGGCGATTTCACCGGCGCGGCGAGCGGTCGGGCTTGCCGCATGCATCTGAAGCGCGGGCATGTGCTCAGCAAGCGCCCCGTCCGTTTCCCCGAAGACGAAATGCGGATGGGCCGCCAGCTCTTCTGTCAGCCGGGCAATCGAAATCTCCTCCGGCGCACCTGTGGCCGCGCCTGTCCTGAACCGTTGCACCCAATAGCTGAGGTCGGGCGGGCGCCGTTTGGCAGGCAGCGCGACGAGTGCGGAGCCCTGCTGACCGGCAGGCAGGGCTGCTTCAAGCGCGGTCACACCGATGCAGGGGATGCCGAGCGCAAGCGCAAGGCCACGCGCGAAGGCGACACCGACACGGATACCGGTAAAGCTGCCCGGACCGGTCACGACGCTAAGCCGCCCGATATCCTCGAAACTCGCCTTCGCCTCTGCGAGGCAGTCCGAAACAATGGCGGGCAGGCGCGCATCCTGCCCGCGCACCATGTCTTCATGGCGCGTGACCACGCAGTCGCCATCCTTGAGGACGGAAACATCGCAGGCCGGCCCCGACGTGTTGATTGCAAGGATCAGCATGGCGGGCCCGCCTGCCTAGAGGATCTTGCAGGCCTCATCGAAGCTGAGACGCGGGCTGCGGTCAAAGAGCGTGCTGTCATCGCCATGGCCGATGGCACAAAGGAAGTTTGAGCGCCAGTGATGGGTCTCATCCTTGTCCGCAAAGAATTCCAGATCGACGCCGTCCTGGTTGAAGCCGGACATGGGGCCGCAATCGAGGCCCAACGCCCTGGCCGCCAGCATGAGATAGGCACCCTGAAGCGAGCCGTTGCGCATGGCGTGTTCCTCACGTGCATGCGGATCAGAGAACCAGTCCTTGGCCCCCGGATTGTGCGGGAAGAGTTTCGGAATCTTCTCATGGAACATGAAGTCGTTCGCGATGATGCAGACCCATGGGGCGGTCAGCGTCTTCTCGATATTGCCTTCCATGAGGTGCGGTTTCAGCCGTTGCTTGGCTTCCTTGGAGCGGATGAAGACAAAGCGGGCGGGGCAGCAATTGGCGCTCGTCGCGCCCATCTTCGCCAGGTCATAGACGGCGCGGATCAGGGTCTCGGGGACATCCTTGTCCAGCCATCCATTATAGGACCGTCCCTCGCGCCAGATAAGGTCCAGCGCATAATCATTGACCGGATCGGACATGTCTTCAAAGCTCCTTGGAGTGGTAATTCTTAGAGGGCGGCTTCGACCGCATTCACTTCGGGAACATACGCTTTCAGCATATTCTCGATGCCCTGTTTCAGCGTCATCGTCGAGGACGGGCAGCCTGCGCAGGCGCCGCGCATGGTCAGGTGAACGATACCGCCCGCCGGGTCAAAGCGCTGGAAGGTGATATCGCCGCCATCCTGCGCCACAGCCGGACGTACACGGGTCTCGATAAGCTCCAGGATTTCCTCGACGATTTCGGCCGTTTCGCCTTCATAGTCGGCGGCCGTTGTCGCGCTCGTGTCCAGCTGCGGTGCAGCGCCGCCATCGTTGAGAACGGGCATGCCGGCGACATAGTGGTCCATGATCGCGGCCAGAACCATCGGCCGGACATGTTTCCAGTCGGCTTTTTCGTCCTTGGAAACCGACAGGAAGTCCGGGCCGAGGAAAACGCGCGTGACGCCTTCGACCTCGAAGATCGTCTGGGCCAGCGGGCTCGATCCGGCTTCTTCCTCGCTTGCAAAATCGAACGGACCTGCCGCACCGGCGACGGTTTCGCCCGGAAGGAATTTGATCGTATCGGGATTTGGCGTTGGCTCTGTCTGGATAAACATCTGGCGTCCCGCAATCTGTGCTTTGTGCTAAAGCGTTCAGATGGACCGCAGGGGCACTAGTTTCAAGCCGCGCTAGTCTGTGCCGGTGCCACGCAGCTCTGGTCCGGCACTTGCGAGCGCGGCCTCCGCGTTTTCCTCATCCTGCAGGATAATCGCGCCGCCAAGCTCGCGCGTCGCCTGGCCCGCCTCGCCGATATAATAAGCCATCATGGCAAGGTGATCGGCCATCAGGCGGGCATCGCCGGACTGGTTCGACACGAAGACCGGGTCGAGCGTGGCGGCCCGGCGCCAGGCCGCTTCCAGCCTGTCGATGCGCGATTGCACCGCTTCACTGACGGCCACTTCCGGCTCTGCGGCTATGCTGGCAGGCAGAAGCTGGCTTGCAAGCTGCGCGCGGGCACGGGCGGCATAGAAAGCGGTGATGTCCGCCTTCGAAGCGGGCCAGCCATCGCGCAGCGCGATCTGCTCGCCAAGCTCCGTGGTCGAGATATCGGACCAGCTCGCCATGAGCGCCAGCTTTCCCAGAAGGCTGTCATAGCCGGTCGACGGCGCAGCAAGATCGCGCTCCAGCCGGCCTTCATAGCGTGCCAGTGCCTCCGCGGCGGCGGCAAGACGCGGCGTCTGCGTCAGCTGCGGATCGATCGTCAGCAGCCGGGCGGCGGCTGAGAGGTCGGGGTCGGCCGCCCCGCGCGGCGTTCTCGCCTCACCGGCCATCAGCCGCGCATATTCGCTCATTGAGGCCGACAGGGTCTCCTGCCAGGCGGGAAGCCCCGTCAACCGGGCCTGCGGGTGCCAGCCCGGACGATCCGTCGCCCATCCCGGCCCTTCGATCTCGCGCCCAATCATCGTAATCATGATGCCGGTCTCCGGCGAGGTCCACGGCCGCTCCGCCGACAGGATGACCGTGTCGTCCTTGATGTCATGGGAACCGGCCACAAGGGCCGGATAGAAGGCGGCAATGGCCAGGACACCAACCACCTTGATCGCGGCGACGCAGCGGCGCCACCACCAGCTTGCCGAATGCATGAAAGGCGAGGGTTCAGCCTCTTCCAGATAGGATTCTGGCAGGTCGGTGCCGATAAGCGTTACAGCTGGGCCGTCCTCGCGCGCCTTTACCGGTAGCTTTTCGACATTGCTCATAAGGGATGGACCCGGGCTGCTTCAGGTAACGGCCCGACAATCCAGAGGGCCGCGCAACTGCATTAAGAGATTGTTAACACAATCTTCTTCATCCGCCCACGGCATTTTTATGGTTTGTTGCGCAAGTGCAATGATTGCCTAAAGGCCGGTCATCTGCAGTACAGCAAGCGCGCTGGCCGCCGCAATCATGACGATGAGCAGACCGAGGCCGAGATGTCCGCCGCTATGGCGGCGCGTGCGTGTCTGGCTATTTGCTGTCATTGGCGTCGGTCTCCTGCGGGCTGGGCTCGTCCAGGTCATTAATCTGTTCCGAGACGCCGTCTGCAATGTCTTCCAGCCGGTCCACACGCTCTTCCTGCCGGTCGCAGCCTGAAAGAGAGCCCATGCCACAAAGCGTGGCCGCCGCAAGACAAAGCGCAGCAAGCTGGCGGGAAGAAAACGAGTGTCTCATACTGAACCAGAAGTTAGAGCGGTTCGCCATAAAATACGAGCCCTGCTTTCCCGATCGCCCATTGTCAAAGCGCGCCAAGGGCGCGGCCGACCGTTTCGCCGGCCTCATGGATGGCATCGCGCGCGGGCACTGACACCGCGGTGAGGTTCATGAAGCCGTGCACCATGCCGGGATGTTCCCGGATGGTGACGGGCACGCCGTGTGCGGCCAGCTTGGTGGCATAGGCGCGCCCCTCATCCTTTAGCGGGTCCCAGCCGCAGAGGACCACATGCGCGGGGGGCAGGCCCCGGAAGTCATTTTCCGGCGCAAATAGCGGCGAGACCTTCCGGTCCATCCGGTCGCTCTCGGCCTGGATATAGGCGTCGCGGAAATAGTCGAACAACCGCTCTGAGAGGAAGAAGCCTTCCTGGAAAGTCAGTTTCTTGGTGCTGATATCCGCGAACTGGACCAGCGGATAAAGCAGAAGCTGGAAAGCCGGCGCTGGTTCGCCGAGGCGGTTCAGTTCCTGACAGAGATAGGCCGCAAGGTTTCCGCCCGCACTGTCACCGGCCACGCAGAGGCGTTCAGGATCCATCGTCAGCAGGTCGCTGCGCTGGGTCGCCCAGTGCCAGATCGCCATGGCGTCTTCATGCGCAGCGGGGAAGGGGTGTTCAGGCGCAAGCCTGTAGTGGACAGACAATACCCGGCAGCGCGAGCCCGCCGCCAGCCTGCGGCAGATCATGTCATGGCTGTCGAGGTCGCCAAGGACAAAGCCGCCGCCATGGAAGAAAATGATGCCCGGCCCCGGCCCGATCCCCGCCCCAAGCGGCGTGTAGAGCCGCGCCTTGAGAGGTCCGTCCGCGCCGTCCACGGCCAGCGTCGAGATGTCGGCAAGCTCCGGTGCATCGCGTTCCACAGACCGGCTCGCGCGGTAGAAACTGTTGCGCAGCCGGTCGGTCGACTGGGCCCAGTCGAGCTTTGAGAAATCGGGGAGTTTGAAGCGGTCCAGAAATGTCCGCAGGGTTTCGTCCAGAGCCATCGCCCTAAAATGACGCGTCCCTCACCTTTTTTGAAGCGTCTTTTCGCGCATGGGCGCAGGCTTTTTCTGCATGGAACCGTTTAATAGGCAGACATCATCCAGATGAGGCGCCGGATTCCATAGTATCTCAGCCGGTCGAGCCCTGCCGTGATCAGCCTTTCGCGCGTTGGTTCCGGCAGGTTTTCCACTCGTCCGATGAGGCGCACGCCGAGGTCGCAGAAATTCACCTTTTCCAGCGCGGCATTCATCTCGCGCCGGCTCTTGCCCTCTGTCGTCAGCAGCAGGGTAATGTCGCTGTCGAAGAGAAGCTGCGTCCCAAGCGACTGGATCGCGCTCATATCGGCCCGCGACAGCGCCGCCCTGTTCTTGGGATTGGACCGTCCGTCGCGGATCGCGTCCAGCAGGATGCCGCTCGCTTCCAGCCCGAACTCGTAAAGCGGATCGCCCGGCTCCACACGCGCCTGGACGAACCGGTAGGCTTCCTGTTCGGAAAGGTCGGAATATTCGACCAGGTCGCTGCCCTGGCAGTAGGGCGCCCCCGACTGCGAGAGGGCGGCAAGCTCGCCTTCAGCCAGATCCATAAGCTGGTTGAAGTAGCGGATGTCGGCTTTCGACAGCCGGTCCAGATTGGCATAGATATCGTCCAGACCGGACTGGAGCACGATCAGGCCGATCTCGCCGTCCGGCGCGCCGCGTTCCAGTGCCTCTACCAGCGTGTCGCGCAGATCCTGCGCCGCTGAGGGGAAGGTCCGGTCCAGCCGGTCGAAATAGGCGCGCGTCACTTCATCCTCGCCAAGTTCGGCAAGCTGCGCCTCCCCGTCCGGCGCCAGCGGCGTCTCAACCTCGTCCCGCACGCTCCCCGTCAATGAAGGGAAGGCCACCAGGGTGACGAATACCGCGCCGACCAGAAGGGCAGCCGCAAGGCCCAGCCAGAGCCCCGTGCTCCGGCCGCGCTTGCGCTGCTCTCTTTCGCTGTCCGGCCCGCCCACGCCTAGACGGTGACGACGCCCGGTCCGGGCGGCTCGCTATAGAGGGCCGCGACCAGATTGGCGCGCCGGTCGATGACGGCCCGCTGGTTCACATAGCCCTTGTCGGTAATCTCCCCCGCATCGATGGATGGCGGCTCGGTCATGACCATGAAGCGTTTGATCTTGCGCGAAGAGCCCTTCTCACCCGAGTTAAAGGCCTTCACCTTCTCGGTCAGGTCGTCCGTCAGCTGGCCAAAGGCTTTCTGCATGTCGCCGCCGGCTTTCTTCGCATAGGCCTGCATCGTCGCCTGTGCCGGCCAGAAGAGGGCTGTGGCGAAATTCTTGTCCTGCCCGGCCAGGACGGCATCAAAGACCAGCGGCGAACAGCCGGCGACAAGGTCCGGGCGCAGCGTGCCGACGCTCACCCATGTTCCCGTCGACAGCTTGAAATCCTCACCGACGCGTCCATCGAAGATAATGCCCTTGTTCGGGTCATTCTCATCGACCATGACCGCCGCGTCGCCGAGCTTGTAATACCCCTCTTCGTCAAAGACTTCCGCATTCTTCTCCGGCATGTCGACATAGCCCGGCATGACGCTCGGGCCCTTGACGCGCACTTCCAGTTTGGCGCCGTTCGGCACCAGTTTCAGCGTCATGCCCGGCAGTGGCAGGCCGATCAGGCCAACGCGTTCGACCACCCAGTGCACCACAGTAATGCCCTGCGTCTCGGTCGCGCCATACATGGTCACGATCGGTATGCGCTTGCCTGTGGCCTTGATGGCAAGGGCCTGCAGCCGGTCATAGAGGTCGTCCGACAGCGTGGCGCCGCCATAGCCGATGGACCGCATATTCTTGAAGAAGGCCTCCAGCAGCTCATCATCCTGCTCCATGGCGTCGGCCAGCATGGACAGGGCAATCGGCGCAGTCCCAAAGGAGGACGGGCTGACTTCGCGGATATTGCGGATCGTCTCCCCGAACAGATCCGGCGTCGGCTTGCCGCCATCGATCCAGAAAGTCGCGCCATTCCAGAGCGCTCCATTGAAGTTCACATTGGAGCCGGAAATGTGGTTCCAGGGCAGCCAGTCCAGAACCTGCGAAACCTCATCGGGGTCATAGTCCGGGTCGCGCGCATCATCGCGCAGACCTTCCTGCCCGGCGATCATGGAGCACATGGCGCCCTGCGTCGTGGGGACGGGCTTCGGCATGCCGGTGGAACCGGAGGTGAAGAGATACTTGCCGACGCTGTCATCATTGAGCTTCGCCATGGCTTCATCGACAGTCGGGGTGGGCTTCGTTTCGGCCAGCTTGTCGAAGGACTGGATCTCATTGGTTGCGCCGGTCTTGGCAAAGACGGTGCAGCCATGATCGCCAAGCGCATTGAGGGCATTCTTGAACGGCTCGACATCCTGCACGAAGATCGCCTTGGGCTTCACCGCGCCAAAGCAATGCTTCAGCTTGCCGAAATCCGTCGACATGGTGGAATAGGGCACAGAGATCGGGGCCGCCGGCGCGCCGACCTTCATGGCGGCGAGGATCGTCAGCGCGCTTTCGATGGAGTTGCCCGACAGGATCATGACAGGCGCGTCCGGGCCTGCGCCCATATCCAGAAAGGCCTGCGCCAGCGCATCAACCGTCTTCTTGCCTTCGCCATAGGTGACGGTGCGCCACTGGTCTGTCTCGGGATCGCGCTGCTTCAGCCAGGGGCGGTCCGGGTGCTCTGCGGCGCGCTCATCCAGACAGTGCGGGATTGTCTTGGGCCGGTCGCCCGGCGTCTGGCGCGGCGTCAGATAGATCGTGCCGTCATCCTTGCGGACCATTTCAATGTCCGGCTCTTTCTGCGGCAGGGGGCGGAATGGCGGCAAAGCCTGTCCGTCGGCCATGTGGTCTCTCCCTTGGAAACTATGTTTTTGTGTAGCCCGTTCAGTTTATACACCCAGCGTGCCCTGCCAAGGGAGGGTCAAAGCTGACTGCGCGTCAGTCCTATCGGATGTGACAGGGGAAAACCGGTCTGAGTCTCATCTTCCCGTCCCTAAAGCGGTTTGAGGCGGTATCTTGAGACCGATTCATGACGCTCGCGGGCCGCGTCGGCGAGTCGGCGCAACTTGTCTGGAAGGGCGGGCGGCGCCTCTCGCGGGGCGCCGAACCCTGTCGACTGCCAGACCGCGTCATACCAGTGCGGCGCCCAGACCCCATCCTCTGGTTTTGCCCCCGCGCTCCAGCTCAGCATCTTGTCTGTATACGGAATTTTCAGTGCGTCGCAGAGCGCGCGCAGCATGCCGGGCGGATCGGCAAGGATATCGTCGGAATCCACCACCGGGGGCGGTGTGCCTTCCAGCTGGCAGACCCGGTCGAACAGTTCGGCCTGTTGCGGGACACCAATGGCCTCCAGGCTCACCTCTTCCATCTTGCGGGCATAGGAGGCCAGCACGCGCGCTGGATCGCGGATCAGGAAGGCATTGGTGACCTCTCCCATCCAGCCGCGCGGAATGGAGGGCGCCATATGGTGGGTCATGTGCTTCTGGTAGAAGACGGGTTTGCTGCCGGGCACGGGGGCTTGTGTCAGCTGCCGGGCGACCTCCTCTCCATCGCAGGATTGCGAGGCGAGGATCGCCTCCTGCATGGGATGTACGATGGCCGTCGCGGTGAGGTAGGCCGCATAGAAGGGCTCATCCACGCAGGCTGTATCCGGGCGCGCCCCAAAGCTTCGCATCATCGTGGTGGAGAGGTTTCGCGGACCAGACCACATCGCAATCCGGATGGGGGCGTCGTTCATTTGATCGGCGTCAGGCTGCGGGCGACAAGGTCCTGGTAAAGCCCGGTAATCCGCTTCGCCATCGGCCCGCCGACCTCCTCCATCGTCCGGCCATCCACCTCGCGTACCGGTGTCACCCCCGCGAATGTGCCGGTCACGAATGCCTCATCGGCGGAATAGACATCGAACAGGGAGAAGCGCTTCTCGCGCACCTTTATCCCGGCCTCCTCGCAGACGCGAATGATGTTGCCGCGCGTGATCCCGCCGAGGCAATAATCGGCGGGCGAAGTCCAGACCTCGCCATCGCGCACGATGAAGAAATGGGTTGAGTTGCAGGTCGCAACAAAGCCGTCGGCATCCAGCATCAGCCCCTCATCGGCGCCTGCCTTGTCGGCCTGGATACAGGCGAGAATGCAGTTGAGCTTGGAGTGGGAATTCAGCTTCTGGTCCTGCTCGGCCGGGCCAGTCCGGCGCACATGAACGGTAAACAGCGAGAGGCCCTTCTCGATCACCTCCGGCACCGGCGCCTTGTATTCGGGGATGATGACCACGGTCGGCTTGGTGATCGTGAAGCGCGGGCCCTGATAGGGTGTTTTCTTGATGCCGCGCGTCACCATCAGCCGGATGTGCACGCCGTCGGTCATGTCCTGCGCCTTGAGGCAATCGAACAGCCGGGCGGTCAGCTCGTCCTTTGTCAGGCCGATATCCATGTCGATGGTCTTTGCACCGGCATAGAGGCGTTTCAGGTGCTCATCGAGAAAGGCGACCCCGCCATCCTTGACGCGCAAGCCTTCCCACACCCCGTCACCCAGCAAATAGCCACTATCGAAGACAGAGACCGTCGCCTCGTCACGATGCTTGAGCTCTCCATTGACGGAGATCAGCACATCTGCATTGCGCGGATCATAGACAAAATCGTGTACGCCGTGGGGTTCGTCTTCCATCTATTTCGACCTCTCTATTCCGAGCCCGCGCTCGTCCTTCGACTTCGCTCAGGATGAGCGCGTCGAGAGGCCGCCTTGTGTGGACAGGTAGAAGCGGCCTTTTTCATGGATAGCGGGCGCAGTCCGGGATTTCGACAATTGTTTTAGCTCAGCCCAGTCGCTCCGCATGAAAGCTTCCTTCTTCTTTCGCGACCAGCCTTTGAGCTGTTGTTCAAACGCTACCATGTCTGTTGGGTCGTCAAACTGGCAGCTCCATAACAATTCCACAGGGCGGTAGCGGTAAGTAAACGCTTTGGGGTCCGCGCCCTCATTGTGCTGATGAAGCCTCGTCTCAACATCCTGCCCGCGATGGGAGCCGACATAGTAGGCGCCGTTGGAACATCGCAGAATGTAGACAAAGAAGTTCATACGATCTCTTAGGATTCATCAGGCGCTACCTTAGCGCTCATCCTGAGCGAAGTCGAAGGACGAGCGCTTGAGAGCGCACGCTACCCAACCCGCCGGTCAGTCTCCTTCCAGTAGGGTTCCCGCAGATCCTTGCGCAGGATCTTGCCGGACGGGTTGCGCGGCAGCACTTTCACAAAGTCGATAGATTTCGGGCATTTATAGCTCGCAATCTTCTCCTTCGTGAACGCGATGATCGCATCCTTGTCCGGGGTCGCGCCTTCCTTCAGGACGATGATCGCCTTGACGGCCTCGCCCCATTTCTCGCTCGGAATGCCGATCACGGCGACGTCGGCCACATCCGGATGGCTGAACAGCGCATTCTCGACTTCGGCCGGATAGACGTTCTCGCCGCCCGACACGATCATGTCCTTGATACGGTCATGGATGTAGAGAAACCCGTCCTCGTCGAAATAGCCCGCATCGCCCGTATGAAAGAGGCCGCCGCGCAGGGCTTCCTCGGTCGCTTCCTCGCGGTTCCAGTAGCCCTTCATTACGAAGTCTGCGCCGATCACGATTTCGCCAACCTCGCCCTGGGGCACCGGATTGTCATCCGGATCGACGACGCGGACGATGGCGGACGGATAAGGCAGGCCGCACGAGCGCAGTTTGCCCCAGCTCGGGTCATGCGCTTCCGGCGGCAGATAGGTGCCAAGACCCACCGTTTCGGTAAGGCCGTAGAGCTGTGTGAACTTCGCACCGAACAGGTCCACGGCCCGCTTCAGCAGGTCTTCTGCAATCGGCGAGGCGCCATAGGAAATTGTCTTGAGGGAAGAGAAATCGCGGTCATCTACCCCCGGCATCTGGCTCAGCATCAGGATGACGGCCGGCACCCAGAAGGCATGATTGACCTTATGCTCTTCGACCAGTTCGAGGATTTTGGCCGGGTCGATCTCGCGCAAGACCAGCGTCATCGCACCCTGCGCGCTCGCCAGAACGCCGAGATTGCAGCCTGCGACGTGGAAGAGCGGCATGGCATTCATCACCACATCGCCCTCATCATAGGCCGCCCAGTCGAGCTGGGCCGCTTCGATAAAGAGAGCACGGTAATTCTTGTTGGTCAGCATCACGCCCTTCGGCAGGCCCGTGGTGCCGGAGGTGTAGAGCTGGATGACATCGTCATCATCCAGCGTCTCGAGACCCGGCGCCTCGCTGCTCTGGCTGGTGAGCCATTCCTCATAGGACGGCCAGTCCTTGTGGCCGCCATCAATCGCGATGATCGTCTTCAGCTCAGGACATTCCGGCGCGACCTTCTCCACCGCCTCGTAAAATTCCTTTGCAACGAACAACACCTTTGACTGGCTGTCGGACAGGATGAATTTCATTTCCGGCGGCGCGAGACGGTTATTGACCCCGGTCATGGTCGAGCGGGACTTGGCGCAGCCGAAAAGCTGTTCGTAGTAACAGCCCATATTCTTTGCGAGATAGGCGACCCGGTCGCCTGGCTTCACGTCCGCCGCCAGCAGACCGTTTGCGACGCGGTTGGCGCGTGCTTCAAGCTCGGCAAAGGTGTGCAGGGTGCCTTCGAACCAGATGGCGGGCTTGTCGGCGAGCTTCTGCGACTGGACGCGCGGAATGTCGGCAAGGTGTGGCATCGCGGCGGGATCGATCATCTTCTGGACTTCCTCTTGAGCTTTGCTGTGTTTTCTTTACCGCTTGAAATCGCTTTGGAGGCGGCAGGCAAGCCCTCAGATGGGATAGGTGTCTGTCAAAAAGGGCAAGGAAAATAAGATGGCCGGACCGCAGACAATCATCCTTCATCATTACCCAGCGTCGCCGTTTTCGGAGAAAGTCCGGCTGGCGCTCCGGATGAAAAATTTGGGTTGGGCGTCCGTCGAAATCCCCAACATGATGCCCAAACCGCTGCTGATGCCCCTGACCGGCGGCTATCGCAAAACCCCGGTCATGCAGATCGGCGCGGACATCTTTCTAGACAGCGCCATGATTATCCGCGCCATCGAGGAACGCTTCGAAATCCCCCAGCTTGACCTGCCGGGCCATGAGGGCCTCTCCAGCATGGTCGGCTCATGGGCGGACGGGAAATGGTTCCAGACCAGCGTCGCGATCATCTTCGGCACGATTGGCGATCAGGTCCCCGAAGCCTTCAAGAAGGACCGGGAGCAGCTTTCCGGCCGCCCGTTCGATACTGATGCGATGAAGGCTGTCGTGCCCATGATGAAGGATCAGTGGCGCGCCCAGATGGCCTGGATCGAGGAACGTCTTGCCGGCGGACAGGGCGCGGGCGCCGGCAACTGGCTGGTCAGCACCAAGCCGGGCCTTGTCGATGTCCACGCCTTCATGAATCCCTGGTTCATGGAAAGCGCCCTGCCGGACTTCCTTGAACAGTGCTTCAAGTCCTTCCCGCGCACCGCGGACTGGTACAAGCGGATGAAAGAGATCGAAGGACAGACGCCTGAAGAGCTTTCAGGCGAAGAGGCGCTGGAGATTGCGCTTCATGCCGCGCCGCGCCTCAAGGCCGCCGCCACCAGGGGCGAGCTGCAGGAGTTCGAGCCCGGCGAACACGTCGCCGTCGCCCCGGACGATTATGGCCGTGACTGGGTCGAGGGTGAGATCGTTATCGCGGCCCCGGACCGCATCGTCATCCACCGGCATGACGACAAGGCCGAAACACTGAACCTGCACTTCCCGCGCACCGGCTTCATGGTCCGGCGTCTGGGCTAGGCTGTCTCAGGCGTTTTCGGTCGTCATCGCGACGAAGACATCTTCCAGCTTGGGCTGGTCGGTTGAGAGATCGGCGACCCCGACCCCGGCCTCGCGCACCTGTTCCAGCAACCTGCCAATACCCGTCTCGCTATTGCGGTAGGCGATTTCCAGCTCGCCGGTCTTCAGCAGCTTGATGTCGAGGTGCTTCAGACCTTCCGGCACCGCAGACAAGGGCTCGCGCGGCTGTATTTTCAGAAGCCGCTGGTCCATGCGCGAGAGAAGCTTCGGCGTCGGTTCGCAGGCGATGATCTCGCCATGATTGACGATGGCGATCTCGTCGCAAAGCTCTTCGGCCTCTTCCAGATAGTGCGTCGTCAGGATGATCGTCGTACCTTCCTCGTGCAGGCGGCGCACATATTGCCAGAGCGAGCGGCGCAGCTCGACATCGACGCCGGCCGTCGGCTCATCGAGGATCAGCACCGGCGGCTGGTGGACCAGCGCCTTGGCGATCATCAGGCGCCGTTTCATGCCGCCCGAGAGCTGGCGCACATAGGCGTCGCGCTTGTCCTCAAGGCCGACCGCTTCAAGGATTTCCCCCGTCCGGCGCTGGTTTTTCGGCACGCCATAGAAACCCGCCTGCAGCTCCAGCGCCTCTTCGGGCGTGAAGAAGGGGTCCATGGTGATTTCCTGGTTCACCACGCCGATCGCCGCGCGGCTCGCACGCGGATGCTGGTCGATATCCATGTCCCAGATCGCCGCCTTGCCGGACGTCTTGGTGACGAGACCGGCCAGGATATTGATGAAGGTGGACTTGCCCGCCCCGTTCGGGCCGAGCAGGCCGAAAATGCTCCCACGCGGGATTTTCAGGCTGATCGATTTCAGCGCGCGTTTTTCCGGCATCTTGCCGGACGCCGCATAGACTTTTTCAAGGTTCTCGACCTCGATCGCATAGTCAGGCGCTTTGTCTGGTGCCGGCATCTGCCCTCCGTCGCATCACTCAGAAGGGGTCATATAGGATTGTTATCGCCAACCTCTACCACCAGATCCTGTTTTTGTCGGTCCTGGGCCCGTTTAAAGGCCGGGCGCGCCTTCAGCCGGTTGAGATATTCCTTGCAGGTCGGCGTCAGGCAGGGCTCCAGCGGCGGCAGCACGCTTGCCAGCAACAGGCCATAGCCAATGGCGATATCGGCCATGGTGAAGCGGTCCGCGGCCATCCACATCGCATGCTCCAGCTTCCGGTCGACCACGCGCAGCCGGCCTGAAAACCACATCCGGTAATCGTCGGCGACCTGCGGCTGGCGGCGCGGCTTCTTCTCCAGCATCTCATAGCGAAGCACCAGCGTCTGTGGAAAGGTTAGCGTCGCGTCGGAGAAATACATCCAGTTGAGATACTCGCCATAGGCCGCCTCGTCGGGGCGGACAGCCAGCTCTGTCGGCCCCTGCGTCTCGGCGAGATAGTGACAGATGCCCGTCGACTCGCTCATCTTCGCCTTGCCGTCATCGAAGAAGGGGATCGTGCCCAGCGGGTTGATCTCCAGATACGGCTTGTAGTGCACGCGCGGCGGGAAGGGCAGGACGACAAGGTCATATTCCATGCCCAGTTCCTCCATCGCCCAGAGCGGCCGGAAAGAGCGTGCATTGCGGCAGTGATAGAGCGTCGGTTTCATCGATAGGCCTTCCCGTCAGTATATGCGGTGTCTCGTCCAATTGACGCCGCCATTCGTGACGGACTACCTATGCGTCACACCGCCTGACGGGCAATGCTGACATTGGGGAAGCTCTAACATGGCCACTCAGAATCTGCCGGACGCACCGGAGACGATCGTCACCGAAGAGCACCGTGTCGCCTGCGATGGCGGCAATGGCCCGCTGGGGCATCCCATCGTCTGGTACGAGATGGGCGACGATGACATGGTCGAGTGCGGCTATTGCGACCGCCGCTTCATCCTCAAGGGCGGCAAGTACGACACCGGCCAGTAGGCGAAAGCCGCCCCCCCCTTCAGCCTGACCGGCTTCCATTCTTCCGGCGTTTGCGGTCCTTGAGCCAGATGCCGACAATCGTCGGCCCGTCGATCAGATAGCGTTTGGAAAGACGCTGCGGCTCGCTGGTCAGCCGGTGAAGCCATTCCAGGCCGAAGCGGCGCATCCAGCTCGGCGCGCGTTTGGTCCGCCCTGTCAGGAAGTCGATGCTCGCCCCGCAGCAGAGCCCCACGCCCTGCACGGTGCCGAGCGCCTTGGCCGCCTCTGCCACCATTTCCTGCTGGGGTGAGCCGACACAGAGAAAGTGAAACCGCGCCGGGTTGCGCGCCATGAAGTCGGCCGCCGCCTTCACCGCGTCGGGCTTGTGGCGAAGGCCCATTGGCGGATCGTGCCAGCGCACGTCAGACAGGCCGAACCGGGCCTTCAGGGCCGTGATCTCGCTTGCCGTACAGCCAATCACAACGACCGGCTCTTCAGGGTCGACATGGCGTTCGAAAAGATTGTGCACGATGTCGGCGCCCGGCGAGGCGGGAAGATCGATGCCTTCAAGTCTCGCCAGCAGCTCCAGGATCCGGCTGTCATTGAGGACAAGATCTGCGCTTTCATAGAGCGAGCGCAGATCCGTCTCGCGCTGGAGGCGCACCATATGGTCGACATTGGGTGTGACCACATACCAGTATTTTTCAGACCCCAGCGCGCGCGACGCAATCAGGCGTGCCGCATCGCGCGGTTTGCGCGGCTCAAAGGTCAGGCCCAGAAACTCGACCGGTTCAGGCACATTGGCAGGCGTGGCCGCGCCCTTCACGGGCGGTTTGGCAGTGGAACCCTGCATAGTGTCTCCTTGGCGGGGCAGAGCTGTCGGTTCAGCTCGGGATGAATTTTCGGGTTTATCAGTTTTCGGTTTCGCTGTCCGGCTTGCCCGGCTTCTTGCCATAGTCATGTTTGCGCAGAAGTCCGCGAAACTGGTGATAGGTCAGACCCAGCGTCTCGGCGGCTTTTCCTTGATGCCCATCATGCGCGGCGAGGGCAGCATCGATAAGCGTCGTCTCGAAGAGCCGGGTCTGAACGTCAAAAGGGGCTCCGAGTTCGGGTTTGGGTAGCTTGGGTCTCGACGCGGCAGGTGGTGTCTCAACACTGCCTTTCAAGACCGAGGGTGGTCTGAAAGGCGAGGCGAAAGGGTCGAGGGATCCGGGATCGAAGCGTACGGGCTCATTGGTCGGGACCACCAGCGCCCGCGCCGTGATGCGCTGCGCGAAATTGCGCAATTCGCGCACATTGCCCGGCCAGTCATGCGCTTCTATGGCGTCTATGGCGGAGGGCGCGAAGCCGGGGAAATCCTCCAGCATCTCGCGTGCCATCCGTCTTGCGAAAAAGTCGGCGAGCAGCGCCGCGTCGCCCTTGCGTGCCCGCAGTGGCGGCAATGTCACGACATCGAAGGCCAGCCGGTCTAGAAGGTCTGCGCGAAACCTGCCCGCCTCCACGGCAGAAGGAAGGTCGATATTGGTCGCGGCCACGACCCGCACATTTGTTTCCAGCACCTTCTCTCCGCCAAGGCGCTGGAATTCGCCATATTCGATGACCCGCAGAAGTTTTTCCTGAACCCGCTGGGATGCTGTCGCGATCTCGTCGAGGAAGATTGTGCCGCCATTGGCAAGCTCGAAGCGGCCCGTGCGCCGCTCGGTCGCGCCGGTAAAGGCGCCGCGCTCGTGGCCGAAGAGTTCTGAATCCAGAAGGTCGTCCGATAGCGCGGCGCAGTTCACCTTGATGTAAGGGCCGTCCCAGCGGCGCGACAGGAAGTGCAGGCGTTCGGCGATGAGCTCCTTGCCGGTACCGCGCTCGCCGATGACGAGCGCGGGCCGCTCCAGCGGCGCCAGCCGCGAGACATGCTCAAGCGCAGAGAGCCATTCGGGGGCTTCACCGATAATTTGTGGAGTGTCACCAATCATGTGGTTAAATTAGCTAAATAGTTGGCTTAAGCAACTAATAAAATTGGCTAAATAGACGAATTTATTATCGTCTAAAATCGCAAATGATAAAATAAATCAATTATAATCAGTGCATTAGATGGTTAGCGGAAAACTGGCACGGTCCTTGTAATGAGTATGCCAAGTCAGGCGACGGGCGTCGCTTAAACGAAAGGACCAGAAGAATGACCGACCGCTCCTATGAGACCCGCTACCGCCAGAGCCGTGAAGAAGGCGGCAATTTCGGTCGCTGGCTCGCGAGCCGTCCAGCCGAGTGCTGGATGTTCTTCGCCGCAGGCGTCTTCCTCGGCGGCCTGTTCTTCTAGCGCCCCGTAAAGAGAAACAAACAGCCTCCTCCCAGGCGACACACCGAGATTTGAAAAGGATAAAAATCATGGGACTTTTTTCCCGCCTCGGCGACATCATCAACTCCAACATCAATGCGATGCTGGACAGTGCCGAAAACCCAGAAAAGATCGCGCGTCTCATCATCCAGGAAATGGAAGACACGCTGGTTGAGGTTCGCACCGCAGCCGCTCGTGCCATGGCCGACAAGAAGGAAATGGAACGCGAGATCGCCTATTATTCCAACGTCCGCGACGATTGGGAAAAGAAAGCCGGCGTCGCTATCGACAAGGGCCGCGAGGACCTTGCCCGCGGTGCGCTGACCGCCAAGCAGAAAGCCGCCGGTGAAATCGAGCGCCGCCAGCATGCCATGCAGGCCGCTGAAGAAGCCTTCGAGAAGCATCAGAGCGATCTCGGCAAGCTTCAGGCAAAGCTCGACGAAGCCAAGGCCAAGCACCGTGCGCTCATGATGCGCCGGGAAGCCGCAGAGCAACGCATCCGCATGCGCTCGCAGACCTATGATGGCCGCGTCGACGATGCCCTGGCCCGCTATGCCAGCGTTGAGCGCAAGGTCGATGAGATGGAGGCCTATGCCGACACCATCCAGGGCCGTGAGCCGAGCCTCGAAGACGAATTCGCCGCGCTTGAGCGTGACGAGGCCGTCGAGAAGGAGCTTGAAGCCCTGAAGAAGTCGCGCGGCCAGTCTTCCACGCAATCCACGCAAGGCGAGGGCTGATCCATGCTGACATCCCTCATCACCCTCGCCATTATCCTTGCCATCATCATCGTGCCCGGCATGGCCATCCAGTACATGGATGAACGTGCCGACGCCCAGAAAGGATAGTCATGGATCCCGAATTCCTGATCCCGCTCGTCGCGATCGTCTCTCTCTTCATCGTCTTCCCGGGCATGGTGTTTCACTACATCACGCTCTGGCGGAAGCAGAAGACACTCGAGCCAGACGATGAGCGCATGCTCGAAGATCTCTGGCGCTCTGCCAAACGGATGGAGCGCCGCATCGAGACCCTCGAAAAGCTCGTAGACTCTCACCCGGACGATGCCGCGCCGGCGCCCCGCCAGCCGCGCACCTCCTTCGACCAATAGGACACACCTGAAATGACCCACTCCGACCACAGACATTCACGCACTCATGAGCGCCGCGAGCGCTATGAGGACGAGATGTTCCGTTCGCCTAACCCCAAGCGGCTTCGCCGTTCCCGGAACGAGCGCGTTCTGGCCGGCGTCTGCGGCGGTATCGGTGAAAGATATGGCTGGGACCCGCTTGTGGTCCGGCTGCTTGCCGTGGCGGCCTTCTTCTTTCTGGCCGGCCCGCTCGTTCTGCTAGGCTACATTCTCATGTGGATGATCGTGCCGAAGGCGCAGAAATCCTATGCCCACCTCGCCCCGGAAGAAGAAGCCTTCTGGCGCGGTGTCGCGGACCGCCCGAAGACGACCTATTCCGGCCTCAAATACACCTTCATGGACCTGGAAGACCGTCTCCAGAACCTTGAAGCCAGTGTCACCTCGGATGAATGGCGCCTGCGCCGTGAATTCCGCAACCTCGAAAAGAACTGAAGATGTCGGCTCAACTCCTTTCCCTGCCTCTCCGGCACCAATGGATCGAGCCGGCCTCTCAACCCAACACAGCCAAGGGGGCTAACAAGATGATCCGTAATTTTCAGACCAGCGGCTGGGTGGCACTGGCCTGCGCCACACTCCTTCTGGCGGCTGCCGCTGCCGCAAGCGTTGCAGGCGGGCTTCACATTGAAGCGGGCGGCGTCCAGCTTTCGCTCGAAGCGTCCGCAGAGCGTGGTCTGCAGCTCATCTTCGCAGCGGCCAAATAGGGCCGCTGCCTGCCCGGCCGGGGTCAGCCCCCGCGTTTCAGGGCCCGCAGGATAAGCCGCATCGGAGAAACCGCTTCCAGCTCCGGACCACTTGCCGGGGCAGGCTCGCCCAGCAGCTGCCCTGCCAGGATCTCGCCCGCCCAGGGCGCCCAGGTAAAGCCGCGCGACCCATACCCGCCTGCCAGATAGAGACCGTCGATGAGGGGTGCATCCGCTTCGACGGTCTTTCCGTGTCGCACCCCGTCAAATACCTCGCGCGCCCGGACCTCATCCGGTACCGCCCCGATCAGGGGCAGCCTGTCGGCTGTCGTTGCGCGCACACCAGCGCGGCTTGTCAGCGGCGCGGCCTTTACAGACTGGCGCCAATAAGGGTCGAGCGTTTCCAGGGCGGCCATGTTCTGCTCGCGCGCCGCGTCCGAAGGCTCAGGCACACGGCCATCCCACGCCTCGAACGTCGCGCCCCACAGCCGCTTCTTTCCCAGGGCCAGCGCATAATGCCCGCTGGCAATGGCCGAGGCTGGTGCCTCAACGCCGACCTCAGCCAGCTCCACCTGACCAAGGCGCCCGGCCAGCCCCAGCCATGGCAGCAAGGCATCGGCGCCCTGTCCGGCCGCAAGAATGGTCGGCACGTCCGGGTCGAGGTCTTCCAGCGTAAATAACCGGCCTGTGCGCAGCACGGCGCCATCCAGAAGGCTTTCCACCAGCACAGCGGGCTCGACAATCAGGGCACGCTTGTGCAGCTGGCCGCTCGCGGCCGCTTCCAGATTCTCAAGCCCCAGCGGTGGATCGGCCAGAACTTTGGCAATCCGCTCGGCTTCACGGTCATCCTTCGGCCGCTGAAGCACATCGGTCTCATGAACGCCGGGGCGGCCCGAATAGAATTGGCGCGCGCGCAAATAGGCGCCGATCAACAGCCGGGCCTGCGCTGTGTCACCGGCATCAAGGCGCGGCATGACCAGCCCTAGCGGATTTCCACTCGCCTCCCGGGCCGGACCATCGCCCGCCTCCAGCACCTCGACCTCAAGCCCCCGCTCCAGAAATGTCCGCGCCAGACATGCCCCGGCTATACCGGCGCCGACAATGCGGACTTTATCAGGCGCCCGCGCTGGCGAGCGAAGACCATAAGGATCGGCTTCCGGCGCGGGCGGGTCTTCAAGGCGCACTTCAAGGCGTTCGCGCTTTCGCCCGAAGCCTTCGACCTTGGCCACATTGAACCCGGCCTCCGAAAGCCCCCGGCGCACGAATCCGGCCACCGTGAATGTACCGATAGAAACACCGTCCATGCACCGCTGGTGCACCATGGGCCAGAGCGATTTGTCCCACATTTCCGGATTTTTTGCCGGGGAAAATCCATCAAGGAACCAGGCATCCGCAAGAAAACGACTCGACGGTAAAGTCTCCATTATATCACCGGTATGAAGGGTCAGAGTGACCCCTTCTTCCGGCCAGACCTGTCGCTGCACGCCGAGCGCCCGCTCCGGCCAGCGATCCAGCAACTTCCCGGGCAGATCGCCCAGCTCAGGCCAGGCGGAAAGCGCACGGGCGGCATCTTCGCGGTCCAGTGGGAAACCTTCAAAGGAAACAAAGTGTAACCAGGCCTCCGGGCCGGGACGGTTTGCCCGCCATAGCTCCCACGCGGCAAGGAAATTGAGCCCGGTTCCAAAGCCAAGCTCGCCAATCGTGAAGCGCGCCTTCCCCGCCCAGCGTTCGGGCAGCCCGCACCCTTTAAGGAAAACCAGCCGGGTCTCCTCCAGCCCGCTCTGGCGCGAGAAATAGATATCGCCCGCCCGCCGGTCTTCAGGCGTGCCGTCATCTGTCCAGTCGAGGTCGGGTCGGGGCGGTAATCGGCTCATCTTGGCGCCATCTAGCACAGGAGATTATTTTGCCATCCCCGGAACGGCGCACCGCTTTCACCCATTGCATCTATGTATTTACAGGCAAATGGAAGGATTTTCCTATGACAAACGACAAATCAGAAGGTCTCGGCAAGAAAATCGTCGGCAAACTCAAAGAGATCGCTGGCGTCACGACAAATGACCGCAAACTGGAAGCTGAAGGCAAGGCCCAGCAGGTCGAAGGCAAGGGTCAGGAAATGGTCGGTGAGGCCAAGGAAGCCCTGAGCGACGATCCGGAAAAGAAAGATGCGCCCCGCTAGGCCATCTTTGCTTCGCTTTATTGGAAGCGCCCGCACATACTCTAGTTTCAGCTGAATGAAACTGGCTCATGATCAGGCGACACGGGCGCAGGGCCTTGAAAGGCTGAATGATTTTGCGCCCCTGATGGGGTCTCACTATGCGGGCCGCCGCAATATCGATGCCGGGGGAGGCCGCAAGGCGAACGTCTCGCAGTTGTCGCCTTTCCTGCGGCACCGGCTGATATCCGAGCCGGAACTCGTTTCTGCCGCCATCACCGTTCATGGGGCTGAGGCTGCTTTCAAATTCGTCCAGGAAGTTTGCTGGCGCACCTATTTCAACGGGTGGCTTGAACATCATCCGGCTGTCTGGAGTGATTTCTGTATCTCAAGGGACTGCCAGCTCGAAAGTCTCGAAAAAGACAATAGTCTCAAGGCAGATTACAATTCTGCGATTGAGGGCAATACCGGGATCGAAGGTTTTGACGACTGGGCGAGGGAGCTCCGCGAAACCGGTTATCTTCATAACCATGCGCGCATGTCCTTTGCGTCCATATGGCTCTTCACGTTGAGGCTGCCTTGGGCGCTCGGAAGCGATCTCTTTCTTCAGCATCTGCTGGACGGAGACCCGGCCTCCAATACACTCTCCTGGCGCTGGGTGGCCGGTCTGCATACGCCCGGCAAAACCTATCTCGCCAAAAAGGAAGCGATAGAAACCTGCAGCGATGGCCGGTTTTCGCCCAAGGGGCTGGCTGACCGCGCACCGGCTGTTGATGGCCCAGCTAACCCCGCGCCCTCGCCTCTTCCGCCAGCCGACACGCTGCCTCAGGCAGCTTTCGCCCTGCTTCTGACAGAAGATGACTTATCGGTTGAGAGGTGGATTCCGGAGACGCTGGAGGTCGAGAGCATCGCCGCGATCGAGAGCGCGTCTTTCCGTTCTCCTCATGGTGCCTCAAGAAAGGCCAGCGCCTTTACGGGCGCCGCGCTCAATGACGGCGCCCACCGCGCAGGCGTTCACTTCGGCGCAGCGCCCACCTTGATAGAAGGAATTGACGCTGAAGCATTGCTTCTGGACTGGGCCGCCCGCCTCAAGACACGGCTGATCGTGGTCCCGTATATGCCGGCCGGGTGGGGCTGGGACCGCCTCTCACCTGTCCTGAAGACGTTGCAGGCAGAGGGGTTCGAAGTCCGGCAGGTGCGGCGGGACTGGGATGAAGTTTTCTGGCCGCATGCCCGGAAGGGCTATTTCAAGCTGCGTAAGCAGATCCCATCTTGTCTGGATGCGTTAGGCATCGCGGAAGGACAGAATATCGATGGCTAAACCGAATATCATCAATGATGAAGGCGAGTCCGGCGGGCGCTTTCACGTCACGGTCGACGGTCACGAGGCCGAAATGACCTATTCCAAGGCCGGAGCGGGGATCATCATAATCGATCACACAGGTGTGCCCGAAGCGCTCGGCGGTCAGGGTATCGGCCAGAAACTGGTTGAGGCGGGCATTGCCTTTGCCCGTGAGCGCGGCCTCAAGATCATGCCGCTTTGCCCTTTTGCCAAAGCGCAATTCGACAAACACCCTGAATGGAAGGATGTCCTTCGATGAGCGACCTTACACTTCACGATGATGGCTCCCGCCTCACCACAAATGTGGAGGGCCATGAACTTGTCATACGCTATGGATGGCAGGACGAGGATGTGATGCGCGTCGATTTTGTCGGCGTGCCCTCCGCGCTCGGCGGCCGGGGGCTTGGAACAAAGCTGGTCGGCAAGCTGGTCGAGAAGGCCCGCGAAGAAAACTTCAAGCTGGTCCCGGTCTGCGGATTTGCCCGAACGCAGATCGACAGGCATCCGGACTGGAAGGACGTGCTTGCCTGACCCATAAGGCGGCCATGAGCAAGCCATTCTGGGAAACGAAAAGCCTTGAGGAGATGACCCCGCAGGAGTGGGAGTCACTCTGTGATGGCTGCGCGAAATGCTGTCTGATCAAGCTGGAAGACGAAGACAGCGGCGACATCGCCTATACCCGCCTGCACTGCAAGCTGCTGGATGCCGACCTCTGCCGGTGTTCCGATTATGAGAACCGCAAGGCGAAGGTGCCAGATTGCGTAATCCTGACGCCGAAATCGGTGTCAGAGCTGAAATGGATGCCGAAAAGCTGCGCCTACCGGCGTGTGCATGAGGGCAGGGGGCTTTCCGACTGGCATCACCTGGTCTGCGGCGACAGGGACCGCATCCACGAAGAAGGCCGCTCTGTCATGGGCGAGACGGTCAGCGAGGAAACGGTCTTCGAGGAAGACCAGATCGACTGGATCATAGACTGGAACGGCAACCCGCCGGACTGAGCTGGAAGCGCGTCCGGCAGGCGAACGGGCGCCTTATGGCCCTTCGATATCATATCCCTTGTCGCGCAGCATGTTTATCACGCTGTCAGGGCCCGCGAGGTGGCCAGCGCCTACGGCTACGAAGACTGTGCCTTCATGCTCGTCCAGCAGGTCTTCTATCTGCGGCACCCACTTTGCGTTCCGGTTGACGAAGAGGGCGTCATAGACCCCATCGCCGCCTTCGGTCTCGGGATTGGCGACCAGAACGCCGAGCCCTTCGACATCACCATCGCTCCATTCCTCGATGACCTGATCCAGCATGCGGCTCGTTTCGTCCAGCATGATGGCGGTTTCATAGAGATAGGTCTTCTGGGTGTCCTCAGGCAGATTGTCGAAAATCGCGCCCTGGTCGCCGGCCGTCTCCAGAAAGGCAAATTCCTTGCCGTCTTCGCGGGCGTCCGCGATCAGGACCTGCTCGATCCCGGCATTCGGGTCGAAGCCGTCGGCCTGAAGCTGCAGGACCGACAGGTTCACCGCCGCCATCCAGGGCTCCATCGGGTCCAGCGCGGCGAGGGGCAGGTTAAGCGGGGCGATTGCGTCCTCCAGCGCGGTACGGTCTTCCTCGCTGAGCTGGCCGCTCAGTGTGCGCCCGTCGCCATAGAAGCCGCGTGACATGAAATCGCGCGCGACAGCCTTCTGGCCCTCCTCGCTCTCCATATCGAGTTCCAGAACGATGAGATCGGCTGCGTCGAACTTTTCGCTGAACTCATCCGTGCGCCACTCCACATCGGGGCGCATCAGATGGACCGTGCCGAAGAGGTGAATGGTGGTATCCTCGTCAGAGAGGGTCCAGAGCGCAGGCGAGCCGCTGCCGCTGGTCTCGCGCGCTTCTTCCAGCGCGGCGTCATATTCGGCCAGCATTTCCTCGCGCGTCTGACGTTCGGCGTCCGCCGTGTCCGTCTCGCCTGTCTCAGCGGCCGGCGCCGGTTCGGCTTCGGTGGCAGTCTCTTCTATGGCGCCTTCATCTGTCTCATCGGGGGCGGACGGGCTGCAGGCGCCAAGGAGGAGAGCGATGGCAGCAACGCTGCCTGTCAGAAATGGAAGTTCGATCTTCATGGCGCTGGCGGGGTCCTTCTGTCACGCGGTCCAGATTACGGGAACGGTTTGACCACACTCCGTCCGCAATCACAAAAGCTGATTTGCCGTGCGCACGAAAGATTGCACCGGGCCTGTCCTTCGCATAGAGGGGGTTGGAACGCACCTATAGCTCAGCTGGATAGAGCGCTGCCCTCCGAAGGCAGAGGTCATAGGTTCGAATCCTATTAGGTGCGCCATCTTCCTGAAAACCGGATAACTGGACGCGATATCCATTTGCACACAGGCTTTGGCGGGATCGTCGAAACGCCCCAGCGTGGTATTGATCGGCCGAGTTCCCGCGGCCGATCCAAATTCCTTCCGCAATACCAGAGAAGCATGTTCGCTGGAGCAGGCGGCAAACAGCCGGGCCCGCGCGCGGACACGGCCCGGATCTCACGTGTCGAATGCTGCGCTGAACGGGCGAAGCTCAGCCTTGCTTGGCTGCCTTGTGGCGCTTTCGCGCCTCTGCCACCAGCTCGACTGCGTCGGGCCCCCACATCATCCGAAGGAAATAGCGCTCGATGGGCGGGATTTGCAGCAACCAGACGAGGGGGAGAAGTGCCACTCTCGCGGCGACGACCACCTTCTCCTTGCCGGGCGTGAGACCACTATTCTTGCGCGTCTTGCCGGAGACTGCGCCCATCGCGAACAGTTTGAACAGGCCCTCCTGGAAAAAGAACTGGAGCTTCACCTTCCGCTGCGACGGGTGATAGTTCTTCTTGATCGAGTCCTGCCAGACCTCGTGGAAGTTCTCGCCGGTTTCCGGGATGATCGCCAGTGTCTTGGTGACGCCGAACAGCTTGTCGTATTTCTGATAGAGCTTCTGCAGGTCGGCCATTGATTGGGGCAGCTCGTTTTCGTCATGCGGGAAGAGCCTGCAATATTCACTGACTTCCGCGATGTAGCGGTCGCGCAATTCCGGGGCGAGCCGGCCTGTACGCTTGAGGCCTTTGAAACCAAGACGCTCATAAATCCAGAGCATCGAGTGCATCTCGGTCAGCGCCGCCCACATGGAATCCCTGGGAGAGTTCGCATCATAGCCGCCGAGTTCCGGCTCGCCGACATCGATCAGGTCTCCCGCGACTTTCTCGTGGACACGTATGAGGTGCTGAGAAACACGCTTGGCCGTGTCACCGTCGCCCAGCCACATCGGCGCGTGGATGCCGGAGTTTCGCTGGCCCCGGTCAAAGACATCGAACAGGGTGAGTTCACCGCGATGCGCCTTCTTGGAAACCGGATCCCAGTCCCGGACGCCGGCCACGACCGGCTTGTAGGTCAGCTGCAGGATGAACTGTGCCGGAGACTGAAAGACAATAACGGCGGGATGAAGAAGTATGTCCCAGGCCAGCGAGCCCGGGCCAAAGACGCCGCGGGCGGCGGGATCGTCTGATTTCGTGGCGACCGTTGGGGCGCCGTGGCGCCGCCAGCGCCTTGCTGTGCCGCGCAGGCGCTCACGGGTCACCAGAACATTGGAGTCTATAGTTGTCGACTGATAGCTCATCGTGATATTTCCTACCTCTATTCCCGGTCGGGAATAAAGGTATTCTTCCTGCCGCGACCTTGTCAACACGGTTCTTCTACGGGGGATCGCAGCTGCCTTGCGATGTTGAACATTCCCGCCAATAGGGGGCATCAAGGCCGGGGAAACGCAAAAGGCATGGCAGCGGCGGTGAAAGAGAAGCAAGAAAGCAAACGTCGAAAACGGCGTCCGGGCAAAAGGGCCGGTCTGGACGTCCAGCAGATTATCGCGGCGGCAAAAACGCTTCCTCTGGAGGCACTATCAATGCAGTCGCTCGCCGATGTCCTGAAGGTGGACCGCAAGGCGCTGCATTATCACGTCAAGGATCGCCAGTCGCTCTTTGAGCTTCTCGCCCGTCATACGTTCTCCCAACGTCTTCTGCAGACCCGCGTGAACGACGCGTCAGACTGGAAAGACGCATGCAGGATTTACGGGCGCGATCTGGCTGAGAGCGCTTCGGGCCTGGCTGAACTGCTCGATTATCTCTGGTTCGGCGATCTGATGAACGATTTGCCGCTGGAGCCCGTTGAAAGCATGTTCGCGCACTTGAGCGCTGCGGGCTTCACCGACGAGGACGCCATCCGTCTTATGACCGCGCTGTCGACTCTCTGCCTCGGACATGCGCGCGATCTGGCCCAGGCCCACAAGGAGGTTGCCCAGACGCGGCGTCATCTTCTGCAGTCAGTTCTGAGTGCGCAGGCCGACTGCACCTTTCCCAATCTGGAAAGGATCGCCTCGCTGGGGGTCGATACCTATAGTTCAGAGCAGCTCACCTTCAGTGTCGAGCTCCTCATCGAGGGCGCGAGCGAGAAACTTGGCCGCACCAGGAAGCGCTGACGAAAAACATCACAGCTTCTCCTGAAACCGCGCGGCGTGAGCGCCGACAGCCCTGAAGGGCTGCCGGCGCGTGGGAGATAATCGCGGTCTCCGCCCCCAAGGCAAGGCGATCCATGATTTGGTATGGGCGCGAGGATCAGAACTTGCCCTCGGCGCGCATCTCGCGGGTGCGTTTCAGCGTGGACAGGCAAGCCGGACAGGCATTCCCCTACGCAAATGCGCCATATCCCGCCCGTTTGCTGGACGGTAAGTGATCAGTGGCGGCCAATAAGCAGACAGAGTGCCATCACTTCAAACTCCTGCATTCTCGGATGGTTGGTGCGCCTAGAGCGCTGGGATTACATGGCTTTGTAACGTCCACAGCGGGAGACTTCACCGAGTGCCAAGCGGGACCATGCCCGACGCGCCTTCTCAGGGGCTTGTTGTTGCCGTTGCCGGGGCGAATTCCGCCCAGGCGATGACCATTGCCTCTGCCCTGGCGCAGGAGGCGGACGTCTCCTTTCTGCAGGAGGTGAGGTCCCCGGCAATTATCGAGGCGGTACAGAAGACGGGTGCCAGCCTTGTGCTTCTTGTCTCGGCTGAGGCTGACGACCTTCTTCTTTCCACGTGCGGGGAGGTGGTCGCCGCCACACAGCTGCCAGTTGTTGTCTTTGCAGAAAGCGCGCCGCCCGATACGGCCGGGCAATTCGTCCGCCGCGGGGCGAGCAGCTTCATTGTAAAAGGTCTTTCAGCCGACCGGATCATGCCGATCATCGAGACCGCCATGGAGCGCCACAGGCTGATGAGCGCCCTGCAGTCGGAACTCATCAATTCCCGCAATGAGCTTTCAGCGCGCAAATCCATTGAGCGCGCAAAGGGGATATTGATGAAGCAGCAATCGCTGTCGGAGGCGGAGGCTTATGATTCCATGCGCCGGGCAGCGATGGCGCGGGGGCTGAAGCTGGCGGAAGTTGCCGAGACGATTATCGCCCTGTCCGGTGTGGCCGGCGAGCCCCGGCAAGCTGGCGGTTGACCGCGTCCCTGATGAAAATCTTGTCGTATTTGTGTTGCGCTGCACCAAAATAGGGCGCCGGCAAAAATTTGGTGAGTGACGCGTCAGGTTTCATTTACCCCGTCTCAGTTTCCGCCTCGACTGGGGGCTCAGACCGGCTCAAAGGCGAGCGGTCTTCAGGTTCAGGGCTGGACCGAATAGAGCTCTGCCGCTGCGCGCGGAAGGGTAAAATATCTAGCAAAATCAAAGTTTAGTGTGGGCGAGACCTTGCCCGCTAATGGCTCTGTGCTGCCGCAATATTCGCGGCACGAGCGGCTTTGGGGGTCATACAAGATGAGGGTAAAGCCAATGAAAAATCAGCTGAAGGCACTGCTACTGGGCAGTGTTGTCGCCGCGAGCCTGACAGGTGTCGGCTACGCACAAGAGACCGATCCGGATCTCGTCGGGGAAGAGGATTCGGTGCAGGAAACTGTTGTGGTCACCGGCGCACGGGGGCAGGGCAGGTCTGTCGCTGACAGTCCGGTTCCGATCGATGTCTTTGACGAAGCCGAGATCGCAAACGTTTCATTCGTCGATACGAACGACGTTCTGAAAACACTCGTGCCATCCTACTCGCTTTCGCGTCAGCCGATCTCTGACGGCGCGACATTCATCCGTCCGGCATCGCTGCGCGGACTTCCGACCGACAAGACGCTGGTCCTGGTCAACTCCAAGCGCCGCCATCGTGCTGCGCTGGTCTCCATCGGCGGATCGGGGACGCAGGGGCCGGACGTTGCGACGATTCCGTCCACCGCGCTGAAGACTGTTGAGGTCCTGCGCGACGGTGCGGCGGCGCAATACGGCTCCGACGCCATTGCAGGCGTCATCAACTTTATCCTCAAGGATAACAGTGAAGGCGTCAGCCTGACCGCGCAGACCGGCCAGTATTATGAGGGCGATGGCACCGAATATGTGGTGGCCGGCAATATCGGCCTGCCGCTCGGCAAGGACGGCTTCCTTAGCATTTCGGCAGAGTATTCAGACACCGAAGCGACCGTTCGCGCAGCCCCGTACTGTGAATCGTGGGCATGTACAGATCCCAGCGATCCAAGATTCCCGGGCGGCGATCAGTCGCTTGCCGGTTTCTCGCTGGACTCTTATCTTGCCGGTCTGCCGGACGCCAATATCGGCGACGGGGATGTTGTGCAGCCCTGGGGGCAGCCAACCAGTGAAGCTTTCCGCACCTTCTACAATGCGGGCTATGATCTTGGCGAAGTCGAACTCTACAGCTTCGGCAACTATTCCAAGTCTGAAGCCGACGGCAATTTCTTCTACCGCTATCCAGGCAATGGCACGATTGAGGACCTCCGTCTTGAGGATGGCTCCCTCTGGTCACCGCTTCTGTTCTTCCCGGGCGGCTTCACCCCGCTATTCTCCGGTGAGGTGACCGACTACTCCCTCGTCGGCGGTCTGCGCGGCGAAACGAGCTCCGGCTTTTCGTGGGATGTCTCGGGCCGGTTCGGTCACAATGAGATCGAATACACGCTGAAGAATACGGTGAACCCGTCGCTCGGCCCGAATTCGCCGACGACCTTCAACCCGGGTAGCCTCATCAATGAAGAGACCCAGTTCCAGGCGGACTTCAGCCAGACATTTGAAATGGGCCTTTCGTCGCCGCTTGTGGTGGCGGCAGGCTTCAGCTATCTCGATGAATCCTATGAGATCACCGAGGGCGGCGCCGCCTCCTACGCTGCCGGGCCATTTGCTGCGCAGGATCCGTTCGATCTCTGTACGCCGGCCGGCACGCCGACAGCAGCTGGCGCGAGCGCCATCGCGAACGGCTCGTCGCTCGACTGCTCCGACCCCTCTGACCCTGTCTACACGGTTGTCGGTGTCGGATCGAACGGCTTTCCGGGCTATTCGCCGGAGTTTTCGGGCGAGTACAGCCGCGACTCCTATGGCGGCTATGTCGATGTCAGCGCCGATGTGACCGAGGCACTCTTCCTGCAGGGCGCGCTGCGTTTCGAGGATTATTCGGATTTCGACTCCGAACTGGTCTGGAAAGTGGCCGGCCGCTACGAATTCACACCTGCCTTTGCACTGCGCGGCTCTGTGGGGACGGGCTTCCGGGCGCCAACACCTGGTCAGCAGGGCACGACCAACGTTTCGACCCGCCTGCCGAATGGCTTCCCGGTCGCCACGGGTCTTTTCCCGGCTGGCGGCCCTGTGGCCCAGGCCCTCGGCGCCGAACCTCTGGAGCCTGAACAGTCCACCAACTACACAGTTGGTGTCACCACCAGCTTCCAGGGCGTTGGGCTCACGGTGGACTTCTACCAGATCGATCTCGAAGATCGCGTCAATGCGATTTCAACGCAGGACGTCTCGACCGATCCGACATCGGGCCAGGCCTATGAAAATTATCTGGCTCTTGTGGATGCCGGCGTCTCCGGCGCGGAGTCGATCGGGGGTGTGTTCTACTTCACCAACGCCTTCGACACGACCACACAGGGTGTCGATATCGTCGGGACCTATACACAAGCCTGGGCGAATGGGCAGTCCACCGACTTCACCGCTTCGGTCAACTATAACCAGACCGAGTTCGATGGCGATGTGACGGGACTCTTCAATGCCGAGGACCGGTTCGACTTTGAGAATGGCTCACCGGAATGGCGGGGCGTTTTCAGTGCCCGCCACAGCTTCGGCGACTTCTCCCTTCTCGGACGGCTCAATTATTACGGCTCCTACGAGAACTCAGATAGCGGCGGCGCCAGCGGCCTGATCCAGGAATTCGATCCGGTATTCATGTTCGATCTGGAGGGCACCTACAGTGTCACTGAAAGGATCCGCCTGAGCCTCGGGGCCCGCAACCTGTTCGATGAGTATCCGGACAAGGCAGACCCGGCGATCGGCGATAGCTGCTGCGGCCGGATCTACCGGTCCGATAGCGAGGTCAGCTGGCAGGGCGGTTTCTACTACGCCAAGGTCGTGGCCGAATTCTAGCATTCTGTATGCGACACCTCCTCCGCACACAGCAGGAAGGGAGTGGTCTGACCACTCCCTTCCCCTCTTTCGCCTCTCTAACATTCAATAAAATGGAGTTTCCCTGCTGATGTCGGGCAATGAAGCCAATCTCATCCAAATCGCTCAACTCGTCGCCGTGCTTCTCGCGGCCGGACTTTTAGCTGGCTTTGTCGCCGGCCTGTTCGGCATCGGCGGCGGTTTTGTTATCGTACCGGCGCTCCTGCTGGTCTTCCACGTTTTCGACATCGACGACGATGTCCTGACCCATCTGGCCATCGGGACGTCCCTCGCCACGATCGTCTTTACCTCATTACGCTCGCTTCAGGCTCACAACCGAAAGGGCGCCGTCGATTTCCAGATCATACGCGACTGGCTGCCCTGGTTGCTGGTGGGCGTCGTCATTGGCGTCATCCTCGCCCGTTTCATGGATGGCCGCTCGATGAAGTGGATTTTCTCGGCCGGTGTCTTCCTGATGGGCCTGCACTTCCTGTTTCCGGTTCTCAAGCGCAAGACGCCGGGGCACCTGCCGATGCCAACCGGCATTGCGCTTGCCGCGATCGCCACTTTCCTCGGCGGGTTTTCCGCGCTTCTCGGTATTGGCGGTGGGACGATTGCTGTCCTCGTCATGACCTGGTGTGGCCGCTCCATTCACCAGGCTGTCGGCACCGCTGCCGGATTTGGGGTCATCATTGCCTTACCGGGCAGCATCGGCTTCGCAATTCTCGGCCTTGGGGAGCCAGGGCTTCCCTTTGGCTCTGTGGGTTATATAAATCTTATCGCCGTGGCTGCGATTGCTGCCATGACCTACATTACCGCGCCTCTCGGGGCGCACGCCGCGCACAGTCTCAACGCCGCAGCACTGAAGCGCGTATTCGGTATCTATCTCATCGTGACGTCCGCAATCGTCCTTTACGATAGTTTGCCGAAATGAGTGATCACCACACCAAAATCCGTAGCTATGGGGACAGGGGTCTCCAGTTGAAGGGGTAAAATTATGGCTTTCGATATTTCCAGACGATTCATGCTCACAGGTGCGCTGGGCGCCTCTGTCGCGGGCGTGGCAGGCTGCGCGACGGGCGCGGCCGCGAGCAATGAGCTTGCAGCCTTTCCGCCGGAAGCGGCCATGGCCGACGAAGCCCTGCTCGGGCCGGCGCCCGGCGTGGCGCTCCTTTCGCGGAATGAAAACCCCTATGGCCCCGCTGACACGGCGCTCAAGATGGTCAATTATGGCGGCAGGAAGGGCGCCTATTATGCTGGCGACGCCTATCTGGAGCTTGCCAAGCTGATCGCAGAGCGCCACGGCGTCGAGCCGGAGCAGATTGCGATCACCACAGGGTCTGGCGAAGCGCTGTCGGCAATTGCGATGATCTATGGGCCGAAAGGGCCGATTGTGGCCCCGCGCCTCTTCTGGGACACCACCGCCCTCTATGCCAGCCGGCTTGGCATGGCTGAGATCGACCGCGTACCGCTTACCCCCGAGATGAAGGTCGACCTTGCCGGCATTGAGGCAAAGGTCAGTGAGTCCACCGGCCTCGTTCAGCTGTGCAACCCGAACAACCCCACGGGTCTCGTGGCCGATACGGCGGCCATGAAAGCCGCGGTCAAGCGTATGGCGGCCAAGACGACGGTGCTGGTGGACGAAGCCTATATGGAGCTCGCCGACGACCCGGAGACCAATAGCTGTATCGACCTGATGAAGGCCGGACACAACGTCATCATCTCGCGCACCTTCTCCAAGATCTACGGCATGGCCGGTATTCGTGTCGGCTACACGATTTCGTCGCCTGAAACGGCCGAAGTCATTCGCTCGACGGCGATGTCATGGATTTCCGGTGTGGGCCTGGCAGCTGCAATCGGCTGCTATAATGACACCAAATTCCTCGACTACTCGAAGTCGAAAATCGTCGAGGCGCGCGACATGGTGAAGACGACCTGCGGCGCGCTGGGTCTGGAATACCTGCCGTCCCAGACGAACTTCGTCTTCTTCAAATCGGGTATCCCGGCCAATGACCTTCAGGCCAAGCTCGCCCAGAAGCAGATCATGATCCGTGGCCAGTATATGGACTATGTCGACTGGTCGCGTGTCTCCATGGGCAAGATCGAGGATGTGGAGCGCTTCTGCAAAGCCCTGCCGGAGGCGATCTCCGCCTAGGGCCGTCCGGTCGCTTCAACACAGGATCGCGGCGTATCCCGGCGGGGTGCGCCGCGATTTTTATTTGCGGATGCGAAAGCGGCTGAGGCTCGCGCCGCCCGACTAAACTGCCGGTGGGAGGTCTGGAGCGGATAGCGGGAATCGAACCCGCATCCTCAGCTTGGAAGGCTGCTGCACTACCATTGTGCTATATCCGCGTGCCAGAGCGGCTGGAGATACTTCGGCTGGGCGTCTCTTGCAAGGGAAGAGGGGGCTAGGATGGCAGTGAGAAGGGGATTGAACGCTTGCGCGTCAATTCAAGCCCGATGGTCTGCGGGACTGTTGGGAGGTTTAGACGCCAGATGTCTCCGGCAAAGCACAAAGCGGCGGCCGCCGCATTTGTTTGCCTTAAATCAGGCCCCGGACTGATTTTTTTGAACTGGCGCTCAAGCGGCAGAAAGTGGTGGAGGGGACAGGATTCGAACCTGTGTACGCTATGCGGGCAGATTTACAGTCTGCTGCCTTTAACCACTCGGCCACCCCTCCACGGGATCTGTCCTGCGGGCCGCAATTGACCTCGCCGGACCATCGCGCCAAATGCGTGGGAGACCACGTACCGGCGCACCGAAGCGCGCTTTATAGGGATGAAGCCTATTCCACGCAACCGTGAGAAACGCCGATTTGCAGCAGGGCCTGCAGCTGACCCCAACGCCCCGCTCTGGCTGTGGGGCCAGCATGCGGTCGAGGCGGCAATTTCCAATGAAAACCGGATCATCCAGCGCTGGGTCGCGACAGAGAATGCCGCCCAGCGCACGGGGCTGACGGGCTTTGAAATCCTGGACCAGAAGGCGCTCGGCAAATTACTGCCGCCGGGTGCGGTCCATCAGGGCATCGCGATAAAGGTCCAGCCGCTGGAGCCGGCCAATCTTGAGGATGTGACCGCCGCGCCGGACGCACCGGCCCGTCTCTGCGTGCTCGACCAGATTTCCGATCCGCATAATCTGGGCGCGATCTTCCGGTCGGCGGCCGCCTTCGGTGTCGGCGGGCTGGTCCTGCAGACCCGGCACACACCGCCGCTGACCGGCGTGGTCGCAAAGTCTGCCGCAGGCGCTGTCGAGACGGTGCAGGAGATCCGCGTCGTCAATATCGCCCGCGCGCTCGATACGCTGGGGGCGGCGGGCTATCACTCGGTGGGTCTGGCGGGCGAAGGCCTGGAGGAGCTGGGCGAGGCTGTCTCCGGCGCGGCGAAAATCGCATTCGTGATGGGCGCTGAGGGTTCAGGCCTGCGACCTGCCGTGGCCAAGGCTTGCGCGACGCTGGCACGTATTCCGATGGTGCCGGGAATGGAAAGTCTCAACGTTTCCAATGCGGCAGCCATTGCCTTCTATGAAGCGATGCGTTCAAAACGGGCCTGATGACACTTCTTGGACCGACTTCGCACACCTATTTCTCACAGCGCCTGAAACTGCACTATGCAGACTGGGGTAATGAGGATGCGCCGCCACTGCTTCTGGTGCATGGCGGGCGTGACCATTGCCGCAGCTGGGACTGGACGGCTGAGGTCCTGCGCAAGGACTGGCACGTGATTGCCCCGGACCTTCGCGGTCATGGCGACAGCGCCTGGTCGCCGGAAGGCAATTACAACATGCAGGCCTATATCTACGACCTCGCCCAGCTGATCCATCAGCTGAAGCTTGCGCCTGTGACGATCGTGTCCCATTCCCTCGGCGGCAATATCTGTCTTCGCTATACGGGCCTCTATCCGGAGAATGTCCGCAAGATCGTCGCGATCGAAGGCCTCGGGCCAAGCCCGGACCGGCTGGCGGAACGGCGCAAGACGCCGTGGCAGGAACATTTCCGCAAGATGATCGATGACAAGCGCGGCCTCGCCGGCCGCCAGCCAAAGCGCTACGACACGCTGGAGCAGGCCTATGCCCGCATGAAGGAAGAGAACAGCTTCCTGACGGCAGAGCAGGCACGCCATCTCACCATCAATGGCATCGCCCGCAACGAAGATGGCACCTATTCGTGGAAGTTCGACAATTACCTCCGCGTCTGGGAGTCAGTCGATATCACGCATGAACAGGTTGCCGAGCTCTGGTCGAATATCAGCTGCCCGACACTGCTTCTCTATGGTGAGAAAAGCTGGGCCTCGAACCCGGCCGAGGATGGCCGGATCAAGCATTTCAAACATGCCGATGTGAAGATGTTCCCCGAAGCGGGCCACTGGCTGCACCATGACCAGTTTGATCTCTTTATCGAGACGCTTCGGGATTTTCTCTGATCTCTCCTGACCACAAATAGGTGTCGAGCGTTAGCTCGCGTGCGGGCAGGCGCTCTTCGACGCAGGCCCGCATCTTCTCCCAGACCTTTTCGGGGACAGGGTCCTCGCGGGTGCAATCGTCTCGCGCCTCGCTCGACGGCCAGCAGGCAATCGCGCACCAGATATTGTCCGCTTCGTAGAACAGGGAGGAGCCGTAGCTGCCGCACCGTGACCTGATCATCCGCGTCGCCTCAGCCCAGCGGCCGCGAAAGGCTTCTTCCTGGCCGGTCTTTAGCTTCCAGCGGTAGATAACCGTGAACATGGGTGCGGTCAGTTTGACACCTCTTTCAGGAACTGCCTGATGCTGGCCGCTGTCTGGCGGCTGATGTCGGGGCACATATGCGCGGCGATTTCAGTGCCGTGGCTGGTGCCCATGACATTGCGGCATTGGGCTGGCTGTCCGGCGCGCAGCAACAGGCGATAGAATTCGATGCCTTCATCGCGCAGCGGGTCGCACTCATTCACGCTGATCATGACGGGCGGCAGGCCTTTGACATCTTTTTCGCTGGCAAAGAGCGGCCAGGCGAGCGGATCCTTCGCCTCATAGGCCTCGATGCCGTAGGCGATTGCCGCGCCCATGCCTTCAAGATGGAGGAGGATGCCATTGTTCTCGGTGCTGGAGGGCAGGCGCTCATCGGGCCACTTGCCAGCGATATAGGGGCAAAGCGCATAAAGGCCTCTGACGAGGCCGATATCGCCATCGCGGTTGAGCTTGAGGCCCGTGGCAAGCGTGAGATTGCCGCCGCCGCTTTCACCCGCGACGATGATCTTGTCCTTGTCGATGCCGAGCTTCCCGGCATTCTCGCTCACCCATCTGACGCCCGACACACAGTCATTAAGGCCTGCCGGAAACGGTTCGATCTCTGGTGCGGACGAGGCGCGCAGACTGTTACGGAAATCGACCATGGCGATCGCCATGCCCTGATGCGCGAGCAGGCGGCCCCAGGTCCGGTACATGGCGTCAAAGCAGGAGAAATCCTGCATGCCGCCGCCATGGATGTAGTAGACGCAAGGCAGGGAGCTTGAGCCTTCCGGCTTGATGAGCTGGATCTTCACCGTGTTGCCATCGGGCTGTGAGGTGAATTCATGGGTCGAAATATCGAGGCCCTTTGTCGGCGCCAGCGGCTCGGTGTCGATCTGGGAGAAGAGCTTTTGCACCATAGCGGCGCGCTCATTGGCTTCGGGCGAATTGGCGCGTGCGACCATCTCCTCGCGGGTCGTCGCCGGGTTCGGCGCTGGCTGCGGCATGTTTGAAAGCATTGCGCGAATGCGCGGGTCCAGTCTCTGATCGTCTGCGCCCTCTGCCATTCTTATCCTCCCTTTGGCTTTTCTTGTTCGCTGAGCCTTAGCACGCGGAGGACGGCTGAGGCAGGGCCTCGCAGGGTCAATCTCTGGCGCGCGGCAGCTTGATGCCGAAGATGATGCCCATGGCGCGGGAGATGAATGCCGTCGCCATGCCCGCGGCGAAAGACATCGTTTCGGGCGCGCCAAGTGAGACAGCCCCGAAATAGACGCCGGACCCGGCCAGTGCACAGGTGGCGTAAAGCTCGCCTTCCTTGAGGACCAGCGGCTCTTCATTGGCGATGACATCGCGCAGCAGGCCGCCCGCACTGGCGGTGATGGCCCCCATGATCAGCACGACAAGAAAACCATGGCCGAGCGACATGGCCTTGGCCGCGCCGGTTACGGCAAACAGGGACATGCCCACCGCATCCGGCCAGCGCAGGGCGCGGAACTGGCTGACGAAGCGATAGAAAACAAAGGCGGTAAGTCCGCCTGCTATGGCGAGAATGAGGGTCAGCGTGTCCGACAGCCAGAAGACCGGCTGGCCGAGCAGAAGGTCACGCAGCGTGCCGCCGCCAATGGCTGGAAAGAAAGCCAGAACGATCACGCCCAGCAGGTCCATCTGCTTTCTCACCGCGAGCACTCCGCCGGAAATGGCGAAGACGAAAACACCGAACCTGTCGGCAAAAGCGGTAAGAAGATCGGGGCTCATAAGGTGGGCAACGCAAAAAAAGACGTGGGCCGGGCGGCTCGTTTCCAGGAGAACTTAGCGTCTACTGCGCACAGGGAAAGACCCCCGGTTTCCGGAAGTCCTTGATTAGGCACGTATTCCGTTGAGGGCCTGGAGCTTTTGATCTTAATTGAGGTTAAGTTCTTAAAAGTTTTGTGTTTTTTCTTGCAACCTATGCGTGCGGGTTTGCGTAGGTGGGCCGTCATGAACGGACACAGGGCCAAGCCCCAGCCGTTCTCTGAAGCGTACTGACCGGCACAAGGAAGGCCGGCAAATTCGAAGAGGAAACGAGAATTAGAGATGCAACAGCTGCAAGAGGACAGATACACGACCCGCCTGAACACAAGGCCTGAACAGATCGGACGCCGCGATCCCGTCATCCATGCGGCAAGGGATAAAGAACCGCCGGTCTCATCTTCTGTGATCCAGGAGTTCGAAAAGAACGGTTTCGTTGTGCTGGAAGACGTCTTCAGCGAGGCGGAAGTCGCCCGCATGAAAGGCACCGCCAATGAGATGCGCGACTATCCAGACAGCCTTGCTGACGAGACGGTGATCTCCGAGCGCGATAGCGGTGCTGTCCGGTCGGTCTTCGCCATCCACCGCCAGACCAGCGACTTCGATGTCGTGGCCCGCGACCCGCGCCTGGCAGAGCTCGCGCGCCATATTCTGGGCGATGATGTCTACATCCACCAGTCGCGCCTGAACTATAAGCCCGCCTTCAAGGGCAAGGAATTCTACTGGCACTCCGATTTCGAGACCTGGCACGCAGAGGACGGCATGCCGAACATGCGCGCCCTGTCCATGTCAGTGATGCTGACGGATAACCATCCGCAGGCCGGGCCTGTGATGTTCGTCCCGGGCAGCCACAAGACCTTCATTTCCTGTGTCGGTGAAACGCCGGACGACAATTACAAGGCGTCGCTGAAAAAGCAGGAAACGGGCATTCCGGATGCCGATTCCATTGCCCAGCTTGTCGATGAGGGCGGTATTGTCGCCCCGGCGCCGAAGGCAGGGTCAGTCGTTATCTTCGACTGCAACACGCTGCACGCCTCGAACGGCAACATTACTCCGTTCGAGCGGATGAACGCCTTCTTCGTGTTCAATGCCTGGTCCAACCGCCTGAAGGAGCCTTACGGCGCCAATGCGGAACGTCCCGAGCATATCGCGCACCGCCGCGTGGAGAAGCCGCTTGCGCCACTGTCGAAAGTGACCGGCAAGCTCAAAAGACAATAACAGGCCTATAGGGGTACACATCCCAGTGCCCTGAAGGTCTTACGCCTTCCAGTTGCCCGCAAGGACCATCCGGTCATACTTGCGGGCAATTTTTGCGGGCAGCTCTAGAAAACGACCTTTTGGCTCCAGCCGGGTCGCGGCCTCATAGGCTTGCGTGGCGAGCTTCTGCGGCAGGCCAAAGGCCACCGCGCCGGAGCGTACCGGCATCATCCAGGTCGACATCTGCCGTTTGTAGCGCGTCTCGCCTAGGCCCAGGTGGAGCTCGCGAATGCCCTCTCCGGCCGCCCACTCGGCGAGGCTGAACAAAAGGGCGAGACCGGGTTTGAGCTTCGAATACTCATCTTCATAGGCCGGGAACCAGTAGTGCAGGACGCTTGCGGAGCGCATGCAATAGACCACGGCGGCGAGCGCCCCATCCACCCTCAGCGTGGACAGAACACCGCGCGCATCTTCTGCCCCGGCTGATTGCAGCGTCTCCAGAAGCTTTCGCGGCCAGCCGAGCGAGAAAAGGTCGAAATGACCACTTTCCCGATAGGCTTTTCGCTTGAGGGCGATCATCCGGTCGAATGCCTCGTGGTCCACCACATCATGAGCGATCCTGACGGAAGGGTCAGTGAGCAGCTTTTCCACCTTGCGGTGTTCGCGCCGGAAGTTCGAAGAGTCGTCCTGACGTTCCGCCAGCCAGGCTGCATAGCCGGCAGACAGATCCATGACCTGATTGCCATTGCCCGTCTGCCCTTTCAGCCCGTGGCGGACCTGGGTGAACGGCGTCGCTGAAAATGTATATCCGCCAATGCCTTTGGCAGCGGCGATGCGTGTGAGGTCCAGGCGTGTATCAGGCGCGGCCACAATGCCGTGCAGATCGTCCATCGGGCCGCCTACGGGCCGGGCCGTGCCAAGCGGCCCTGGCCGCAGCGGCCAGTAGGCAATCGGCGCGCCGGACTCTGTTACCTTCAAGATCTTCACGCCCGGGCGCGCGGTATTGGCGGCCCTCGCATAGGTCATCGAGAAATAGGGGCTCGCCAGCGCCGGGTCGCTTGCCTGCAGACCCCGCCACGCATCGTGGTCGGACGCGTCAAGCGATGCAATATCCAGATACTCGGTCTTGATGGTCATATCGTCCCGAACAAAGCGCAAGCGCGGAGAGTGCCGCATAAGGCCCCCATAGCAAAGTCCCGTTAACTCCACAGAAACGATGCCCAACATTTCCGCTTCCGCCTCTCACACCTGCTGCTTTGGGTCCGCTACCCGGCGCACCGCACCGGCAGGACAGTCGCGATATCCTGACAGACAATGCAACCACCAGATCGGGCTCAGCTGGCTCGCAGAGCTTGCTCAATATGGCCGTCGAACCTGATCTCACATGCGCCACCCCCCTGAGTGCGTGCGGCCACTTCTCCAATCTTATCGCCATGGCGAAGCACTTCATCGCGGTACGTTTCGGCGTTGTCTTTCGGTGAATATCCCAGCCACTCGGCATGAGAATTGTCCATGCGAGACTGGGTGTTGGCAGATATACCGTAGACAACGAAATAATGGTGCCTTGGCGCCTCTATGCACCGGTCGAACAGGTGAATCCCATCCTCATGGCTGAGCCAGGTCGATAGCATGCGTACATCCGTTGGACGCTCCTCGAATGATGCGACCCGTACACATGCGACTGACAAGCCATGCTTGTCCGCGTAAACGCTGGCCAAGGCCTCACCTGCAACCTTCGAAGTGCCGTAGAAACCACTGGGACGCGGACGAGCCTTGTGGTCAATGGTCTCGTTCAGGGGATGGAAGCCGACCGCCTGCACAGAGCTTGCGAAGACGAACCGCTTTACGCCTGCGCGCCGGGCCGCTTCCAGCGCGGCATAGGTGAGTTCGTAATTGAGCGGAAAATGGCGCTCCCATCCGGCTTCTTCAGGATAGGCGGCAAGGTGGAGCACAACGTCAACTCCATCCATCTCACGATGGAGAGCTTCTATCCTCGTTGCGTCCATGATGCGCAATTCCTCGTTGGGAGCAGCGTCGCCCAAGTCAGCGACATCCAGCAAACGAAGGATGCGGTCGGGCTGTGCCAGCCCCTTTCGAAGCACCCGGCCTAGACGTCCGGCAGCGCCGGTGATCAGAATTCTTTTCATGGACCAATCCTTCTTTTGAGCTTCCGGCATATCTGTACCTGGGCACCGGCAGCTGGGACTTTAACCACGAACGCCTTAGGAAGACACGGCGTTGCGCCTCACCCACTTCTCAGTTTCCATTCCACGAAGCTCGAGATTGATTGCCCGTTAAGGTTGATATTCGGTAAGACGCGGGAGAATGTGGGGGTCGTGCCGGTAACGTTGCCGCGCACACTGTCGGTGCGGAGGCTGAAATGAGTATCTTCAAGGTTTTGATCGGTGCATTTGCTGCTCTCGGCATGAGTATTTTGGTGATGCCCGCCAGCGCCGCTTCTGATGATTATGTGCCTTCGGCGGCCTCAGCCGAAGATGTGAGGGCCGCGAACCGCGAGCTGATTGCTCTACGTGATCAAATGCAATCCAAGTGTATTCAACACGATGGGCGGTTGCAGTATATCGGCGCGACCAACATTCAGCTGGTGGACTGCCTGCTTCATCGGGCGCCGGAAACACATCTGCTCACAATTTCGTCTACGGGCGGTGAGGTTGAGTTCGCAATCTGGGCAGCGAGTATTCTACAAGGCGCCGAAATGAATCTACACGTTTTGGGGTCCTGCGCGTCTTCCTGTGCGAACTATCTGGTTCCCGCAGCAGACCGGGTTTATATCGACCGTATCTCGACCATCATGGTCCACGGGGCGCCCCAACCCACTGTGCGTGCGGAAGTTGAGGAGATGCTCAAGTCTTCTGGAATGCAGCCCTCTGATCCAGCTTTTGATGAGGCGGTCGATTCAAACCTCTCCAGGTTGAACGCGACTGTCAGACTGCATCAGTGGTTCGTCACTCAGCACGATATTGGTCCTGGGTACTCCGACGTTAGGAATATAGACACTGTAAGTCCGGACGCTCTTCTTGTTGTAGACCCAGAGGTCTTTCGGGACTGTGGCCCACACACACAGAGCCTGGTCAGCCAGGACCGTTACAAAGAGGATGTCAGACGCGCATACGGCGATAAGCCTTTGGTGTTTCTGAGCGACGTGCCGGAATATGCCCCCTGTGAATAGACAGGATGGAGGCCCGAGCGGACTGGCGTTCGCTTGCGCGAAACCTGCAAGGGGCTTGAAAGTGGGATGGAGCGGGTGAAGGGCTCCTTTTGAATAAAAAAGTGATTTAAAAACAGAATATTGCATATTTCGGCTCTCGCATTGTTTCACAATTTTTTGCGTGAATGTTACACAATCACCACCCTTGAGCTTAGATCGCGCATGCCAAGTTGAGTCGTCACAGACGCAAGTATCCCCAGGCAGGGCGCGACCGGAATCTGAATTTGCTGTGATTGAGACAGATGATAGCCTAATGACCGGCGTCAGGGAGGCTCATACCGTCCCCGGGTATAAGCGGCCGAAACTTTGTCATAGGCGTCGTCGGTCGTGCATCAGTATAATGCTGACAGGTCTGATGATGGCCGATCATGACCGGTGCTTTCAGCGTGATAAAAAGACGAATATAAAAGCTGAGCATCCCTCAAAGATCCGCCGCTACGAATTGCCATCGATCCGAAAGGCTACAGCCATCGCCGTGTCCGCTGGCAATATACGACATAAGCGTCGCCGAACTTCTCATTCAGCGCCTTTTCCTCAGGTTTGATCTGCAGAGCCGTCATTGCGGCGATAAATACGACCGGAGCGAACAAGGCTGCGGCATTTCCAATCCAGATGGCGAGGCCGCTGAGGACTAGGGCAAAGCCAAGATACATCGGGTTTCGCGAGACGCTATAGAGTCCGGTGGTGACCAGATGCCCGGCATCGGTCGGCCTGACCGGATTGACCGTCGTGCGAGCTATCAGGAAGGCGGCAACTGCGGCGGCAAGAATCGCTGCGCCAGCCAGGGCCAGACCTGCCGCGATGGCGTGGCCGGCAAGCCCTGGATCATAATCCAGACCTGGTGAAAGACGGGATGCCATCCAGCCAAGACCGGCGCAGAACAGGAACTGGAGCAAGGGCGGAATGCGCAGCTTCATGAGGCTTTTGCCGTCGAACATGCGGCGCCGGATTTCTGCTGCTTCAACTCGCCGATGGCCTGCAGCGTGATTGCCCATGAGGAACGCAGGAAAAGGCCTGACAGAAGGGCCGCGACGATCAGATCCGGCCAGGGCGATCCAGTTAGGGCGACGACGCCGGCAGCGACAATGACACCGGCATTGCCGATTGCATCATTGCGCGAGCAGAGCCAGACGGAACGGACATTGCTGTCGCCATCGCGCCAGCGCAGTAGAATGAGGACGCTCAGCAGATTGGCCGCCAGAGCCAGACCGCCAATGATGCTCATCGTGACCGTTTCCGGCGCCCCGTCTGAAAAGACACGGACGATCGTGGATCCCAAGATGAAAAGCGCGATCAGCGCCAGTGACCCGGCCTTGAACAGGGAGGCCTTCGCCCGCACCGAAGCGCTCATACCGATTACGGCAAGGCTGATCGCATAGGTTGCCGCATCGCCGCCAAAGTCCAGCGCGTCCGCCTTGAGGGCCTGGGAACGGGCGAGGTAACCCGCGGAAAGCTCGACGATGAACATGGTGGCGTTGATCGCGATGACGGCAAGAAGCGCGCGCCGATAGGATATCGATGTTCCGTCAAAAGATGTCTGTTCGCAGCAATCGCTCATGAAACTGTCTCCTTTGGAAGTCCGATGAAACGCGGCGTGCGCCGCCGATAGGCTGTGTATTGGTCGCCATATGTTTCCTGGAGCCAGGGCTCCTCTGCGAAGGGAGCTGCAATCACGGCCGCAACGGCGCCCGCTAGAACCGGAAGGACGCTGACCGAAGCGCTGAGAAGCGCCCAGCCAATGGCCGATATGATGATGGCCATATATTGAGGATGACGCGAATAACGATACAGCCCGTCCTTCATCAACTCGCCCTTGGCGCCGAAATTCTGGTTGAACCCGAAGCGGATCATCGCCGGCCAGATCATGAGGTTGCCGAGAATGAAAGCGGCGAGCCCCGGACCGAAGCGTACCCAGTCCGGCAGACCAATGTCGTTCCATCCTGAAACTCCGAGCCAGAGGGCCGCTCCGAGAATGACAAGGTCGCCCAGCCAGACGATGGCCGCGGTCAGACCTGAATAGGATTGGGGTGGCCAGAGCCGTCGCGTGGGGAAGAGAGCGGACCACAGGAATACGGCGAAATAGATCGCCCCCGTAGCGGTACCAAGCACCTGTATCTGTGGTGTGACAGCCATTTCGTGCTCCCTTGATCTCTTTACGGCTCAGGAAGGATTCTCTACAGTCTACAGTAACTATAGAGGCAAGAGGTTTCACTGCATGGGTTCGATGACGATCGGAAAACTGTCTGGGGCGACCGGGGTAAAAGTCACCACGATACGCTACTATGAATCAATTGACCTGCTCGATGAGCCGGAGCGGAGCGCGAGTGGACAAAGGCTGTATGGCGCCGCCGCTGTCGAGCGTCTTGGCTTTATTCGGCATGCCAGGGACCTAGGCTTTCCGGTCTCGGCGATCCGGGAGCTGATTTCGTTGCAGGTGGACCCCGGCAGGGACTGCGATCTGGTCGACCAGATCGCCCGCCGCCAGCTGGGCGAGGTTCGACGCAGGCTGACCCAGCTCGAAGCGCTTGAAGCCGAGCTCAAGCGCATGATTACCGCCTGCGAGGGCGGGAAGGTCGCATCCTGCTCAGTGCTTGCAGCGCTGGGCCATCATGAGCACTGCTTGCATGAGGAGCATGCCGGAAAAGAGGTTCTTGCAGCACTGCCGTCAAAATAGGACTTGACCCTCCAGTGACTGGAGGTGTTACGCAAATAAATCTTGAGCCAGTAACTTGATTATTCACGAAAGCTGCTAAGTCTATATCATGCATCCCGCCCAGCTCATAAAGCACTTGCGGACAATGCTCGTCATGGTCATGACGTTCGCCTTTGTCGTGGCGCCGATGAATGCAGCGGTCGATGCGGCTCACTTGCCTGATGTCAGTCAATCTGACTGCTCGGACGTTGAAGCATCTGAAGAAGATCCCGCAGATGAACCTTCGCATGAAGGTCATGAGCACCGTGTGCATCACTGTGGCGGATGCCACATACACATGCTGGATGGCGGTGATCTCAGCCGGGCCTTTGGTCCACCAACACATCACAAGCGTCTTGTCCGTCTGCAGAATGAGCCAGCGGACCTCGGCGCTGACGGCCTGTATCGGCCGCCCCGCGCCTAGACCTTCGACACCTGTCTGTAATGCGCAGTCACCCCTGCGCGGTCGTTGAGTCTAGCTGAGGATAAAGATCCCAATGAAACTGTTATTACGCGGCGCGGTTGCCGCGCTCGCTCTGCCTGTCATGGTCGGAGCGGCATATGCTGATGGATGCGGCTCCGTGCCAGTCGACCAGCCTGAATTCAATCACTCATCTCCCCTGACACTCGAGGCGGCGATTGCCCGGGCGGGGCGTTCTGCTCCGGAAGTGCTGCGGGCGGCCCTGGAAGCCAGGGCCGTTTCGGCTGAGGCTGACCAGGCAGGCCGGCGCCTCAATCCGACACTTTCCCTGGAAACAGAAAATTTCGCCGGAACAGGTTCGCTTGAAGGCTTCGATGCCTTTGAGACGACGGCGGTGCTGTCGCAGACTTTCCGCCTTGGCGACAAGCGGCGCCTGGCTGAACAGGCGGGACGTGCCCGTGCTGCGCTCGCCAGTGCGGAATGCAGTGTTCAGCGCCGCGAAGTGCAGACACTCGCGGGTGAGCTATTTCTTGAACTTGAGGCAGCCCTGGAGATGACCGATGTGGCAGACGCATCGGCTGAACTCGCGGGCGAGCTTGCCAGTGTGGTCAAGAGCCGTGTCGAGGCCGGGGCTGCTGCGCCGCCGGAACTCTCCCGGGCAAAGGCCGAAGCGGCATCCCTCGAAGCCGAGGCCGATGCGGCTCGTGGACAGGTCGAGGCAAGTGCCCTGGCGCTCGCATCCGTCTGGGGAAGTCCGGATGTCGATTTCGGATTGCCCATCGCAAATCGAGACACCTTTCAGCGCCGCGGCGCTACTGAGGCTGTAGCCGTCAATGACAATCCGCGTCTTGCTGCAGCCGTCGCAAACCGAAAGGCAAAAGAGGCTGAAACCGATTTTGAACGGTCCGGCGCGCTCCCGGACGTAACGGTCTCGGCGGGTGTTCGCCGTTTTGAGGAGACAGGTGACAGTGCCTTCCTGGCCGGTGTCAGTGTGCCGCTACCAATATTCGACCGAAACCAGGATGCCACCCGGGCCGCCCGGTTCCGCACTGAAGGGGCAGAGCTGAATGCCAAGGCCATCGAAGCAAGGCTGAGAGCCGAGCAGGCGAGCCTCGCCGCGCAGGTGCGCGCGGCGAAATCCCGATTGCAGCGACTCGAGGGAGAAGCCCTGCCACTGGCCGAAGACGCCTATGCCTCAGCGGCAGAGGGCTACCGGGTCGGCAAGTTCGATCTCACCGCCACGCTCGATGCCCGGCGAAGTTTCATCCAGACCCGCGCCGCCGTGATCGATGCCCGGCTGGCGCTCCAGACACAAACCCTGCGGTTGCGCGCCCTGATCGGCGCCGCACCGTTCGAAGGAGAAGTCCAATGAAAACGAATTTGTTTTATGCGGCGCTACTGTCTCCAGCGTTCTTGTATCTTGCGGCCTGTGGCAATGACGCCCCCGCTCCATCTGCGGCCAACCAGACGGGCCAGGCAGTCGATGGTGAGCACGAAGAGACCGGTGGTGAAGATTATGACGGCCATGAAGAAGAAGCCAGCGATCATGTCGAGCTGAGCGCCGCGGAGGCTGAAGCTGCCGGAATCCGGACTGCGGAGGCTGAAACCGGCACAGTATCCGGCCAGCTGGAATTGCCCGCCGAAATCCGCTTCGATGCCGATCGCGTGGCTAGGGTCTCGCCCCAGGTGGAGGGCATTGTCGCTGAGCTCCATGCAGGTGAAGGCGATACGGTGAACGCGGGTGCTACGCTTGCGCGCCTGACCAGCCGTGAGCTTGCCGGCCTCAAGGCCGATTATCTGAATGCGCTGAGCGCCGAACGTCTGGCGCGGACCGAGCTGGCGCGTGAGGAAAACCTCTGGGAAAAGAAAATCACCTCTGAAGCAGATGTGCAGTCGGCGCGTGCGTCTTTTTCGGCGGCGAATGCTGCCCGGGAGGCCGCCGAAAACAGGCTCCATGCCGTCGGCATTGGGCATGGCGTACTGGACGGTCTGGATGAAGCTGCGGATGGTGCCCTGGCACAGGCCTATGTCACCGCGCCGATAACCGGTGAAATCATTCAGCGGAGCGTTTCGCTTGGCGAAACCGTGTCGGCCGGTGGTGAGCCCGTATTTGTCATCATCGATGACAGCGTCGTCTGGGCCGATATCGCGGTTTACAAGGAAGACCTCGGAAAAGTCGAGGAAGGCCAGACGGTGATCCTTCAGCGGGATGACGGCCAGAGGCTGGCCGAAGGAAAGATTTCAACCGTCCTGCCGGTTATCGATGAGACGTCCCGTACAGCGACGGCGCGTGTGATCGTCGACAATGCCGAGCATAGGTTGAAACCTGGTCAGTTCGTTACGGCACGGATCGAGACCGGAGGCGCAGCAGCCGTTGTGCGTGTGCCCTCGGATGCTGTGGTGACTGTCGAGGAAAGGCTGTCAGTCTTTGTCCCGACCGGAGACGGCTTCCAGCCACGCGAGGTTCGAAGCGGCGCGAGTTCGGATGGATACACCGAAATTCTGTCGGGTCTGTCGGCAGGCGATGAGTTCGTTTCGGAAGGCGCCTTCACCCTGAAAGCCCAGCTTGAAAAAGACGCCTTTGGCGACGGCCATGGCCACTAGGAGGCAAGCATAATGTTAAGTTTGATGCATCGACTTGCGGGGGGACGGCTGCTTGCCGCCATCGCCGCACTCGCCCTTTCCATCGGCGGCCTGTTTGCCTTTCGCAGCCTGCCCGTTGACGCCTTTCCAGATCCGTCGCCTTCACTGGTCCAGGTCTTCACAGAGACCGAAGGCCTTTCGCCGGAAGAGGTCGAACGCTATGTGACCTATCCGATCGAGACGTCCATGTCCGGCCTGCCCAAGGTGGAGGAAGTCCGCTCCACTTCGAATTTTGGCCTGTCCGTTATCAACATCTATTTCGAGGATGGCACTGACGTCTATTTTGCCCGGCAGGTGGTTGGCGAACGCCTCGGCGAAGCGGGCGAAGCCATACCCGAGGGGTTCGGGACGCCAAAGATGGGGCCGATTTCGACTGGTCTCGGTATCATCATGTACTATCGGCTCGTCGATGAGACCGGCGAGCGGTCGCTGGTTGAGCTGCGCGAGATTGCCGACTGGATGATCAAGTATCCGCTCCAGTCGGTTGAAGGGGTGACGGAGGTTCTGTCACTAGGGGGTTTCGAGAAGCAGTACCAGGTCCGCCTCGATCCCGATCAGCTGACATCCTATGACCTCAGCGTCGGCGAGGTGATTGCCGCCCTGGAGAGCGCCAATCGGACGGCCGGTGCGCAATTCATCGAAATTGGCGCCGAACAGTACACGGTGCGCGGGGTCGGGCTCGCTCGATCTCTCGATGATCTGCGTGAAACGCCGGTCAAGACCGTGGATGGACGAACCGTCCGCGTCAACGACC